>ERZ791825.5-NODE-5-length-469879-cov-79.604539_pt1 | contig 469879 bp, 383 predicted proteins | sample MGYA00510298_ERZ791825 | MGnify/ENA primary metagenome ERZ791825 (study PRJEB30046, sample SAMN00792010) | human gut metagenome | study: EMG produced TPA metagenomics assembly of the A metagenome-wide association study of gut microbiota in type 2... | reverse complement strand
ACCCACGAATTCGGCAGCTCAAACGGCACATTCTCATAATGGGGCGTATCGGAAGGAAAAAAGGAGAGGAAAAATCCTCTCCTTAATCTAAACCATGTATTAGACATTTAAGTTTTTCATCGGCAATCCATAATTGTTTTGGTTGAAAATTTATATGCAGCATATTCACATTCATACTAATCAGCCTTCTTCATTCTAATGGTACAAGTAACATTTGATAAATAGAATAAGAAACAAAGCACTTATTCTTCATTTATCCGATAAATAACCATCGGAAACAATGCTGTCATTGCAGCAGGTTTGATCGTGACAAGAGAGGTTCCGGCAAATACGGTTGTGGGCGGTGTGCCTGTTAGTCATATCCGTAATATCAAGGAATAAAGAAAGGAGATAACCAATAGAAAGTTATAAGCAAATATGCCCTCATGTTCTCATTATGTATATAATCCATTGATAATGAGTGTTAAATGAATGATGGTAGCATATTTTTGAAGAAACAATTTGCCCTCATGCTCTCACTGTTTAATTATACTGATTATTATCTAATATTCTTATATTCAATGTGATATAGCTGAATTCGTTTCAAAATCACTCAGGTGAGAAAAGAGTCTATTTTGCCGTTTTAGGTGAAGAAAAATGGCATAATGCCTACAAGATCCCTTTTATATACACGAATCTTATCATATTTTGCTAGGAGAAACAACGGTAACTACTGCATTTTAGGGAGTTCTTGATAGTTTATATAGAAATCATTATATGATAATCGGTCATTCATATTGCAGTTCTTTACTATGGGAAATTGCTTAATCACATTAGTGGTTAGACTTAATCACACTTGTGATTAACTTTAGTCACGTTTGTGATTATAGTTAGTCACATTAGTGAGTAAGCAATTGCGAATAATAGAAAGAACAAATAGGAAAGTACGATGAGTAGAACTTGTCAGCATGAAAATGTAATCGGATGTTTGTAAAATAGAGTATACTGTGATGAAAAAGCTCAAAATGCGATGGCTGACAAACTTTTGAATTAAGACTTCGTATGTGCTCATATTATTGGTTATCAGATAGATATGCTCTTTTTATTTGTTCTGTAGAATGAGGGCATGAGGGTAAAGATACTTTTTGAAATATGCTACCATCATTCATTCAACACTCATTATCAATGGATTATATGCATAATGAGAGCATGAGGGTATAATTGCTTATAACTTTCTATTGGTATTGGCGTTATGTTGAGTCGATTTATTGTGAAATACAGAAGTGTTTTTAATGCTTGTGGTAGCAATTATTAAAAATAATCGCTAAGAAACGTTTTTCCTATTTAAGAAATTATTATATTTGTACCGACTATTATACTATGGCGTAGTAGAACGTTACATATTTTAAGAAGCGTTATTGAAATTATCTTCTATCGTCAAACTTCGCAACTTTGAACTGTACCTGAAGATGATAACAACAACGCTCACGTCTGTGTTATATACCTGCCATTACTGTGGCATCTATATACCTAATGGCGTGGGTGGCTGTTGTTTATCTAGGTACAAGGCAATGCGAAGGCCCGACGATAAGATAAACAAGATACAGCCCTCACGCTTTTTTTTATTAACCGCCGAACAGAGGAGGGGGAGTTAGGCAAAGTCTTTTGACAAGATAGACTGATCTAACATTTACAGACGTATGAAAACAACACTGCAAGCGGGAATGCGAATCCTTATTTCCCGTTATCTGTCAAGTCGAGGTTGCGGAGACACAGTATATGTCACCGGACCGCCAGGAGTCTTCTGCCCACAGACGGCAATTATAGCATCTTTTTGCAAAAAATATTCTATGGTATAATTGGGGCGTATAATGTCTGAACAGAATCATTGAAAAATTATAATCTAAATTTATTGTACGGAAATTATGGAAACAAACAATATGGAAATGTATGAGGCTCCTAAAGTGGAGGTTATCGAAGTAGAAGTGGAAAAAGGATTTGCAGTAAGTGGTGGAACAGAAGACTATAACCCGCAGCCTTGGTAATTGAAATAAATAATTTAAAAACATACACGTATGAAAAAGATATTGTTCACATCTTTAGCTGTTCTTGGATTAGGAATAACCGGTTGTTCCAATGAAGATTTGGGCGTGGCGAAAAGTGGTGTTGATGAAGTATGTGCCACTATGGGAGATGCTGAATCGCGTACTGCTATGAATGGCAATTCTGTCGTTTGGAGTATAGGTGACGAGATTGGCATTTTTGTAACGAATGGAAGTTCTTCTACTTACACTAACATTAACTATTCATTATCCAGTGGAGCCGGAACCAAGAACGCAGGGTTCTCAGGGGTACTGGAAGGTGAGAATCCTGTAAAGAAAGCTGCTTTTTATCCTTATGGTAGCGATGCTTCTTATGATGGAAGTAAAATATCATTAACGTTGAAGGATACCTATAATTATAAGGAAGGAGAAAACAGCAGTGCTCTTATGGCTTGCCAAATAAATGAGAGCGCACAGGATGTCTTGGCTTTTAAAAATGCAGGTGCCCTGATGAGCATAACTGTCAATAATATCCCGAAGGACTATACTTGGGCGAAATTGACTTCTATGACCGCTCAAGAAAAAACTACTGTTCCAGCCATTGCTGGAAATGCACAAATAGCATTCGCTGGTGGTATCCCTACATTGACAACCACAGAAACGTCAAATTCCTCATCCATAACTATAAACTTTACTGCCAGCAGTGACGTCGTGACCAGTAAAACATTCTATTTCCCGTTGCCTGTAGCCGAGTATCCTGCCTTGGAACTTTCCATTGGTAATGGCGCTACAAGCAAGGTTTTAAAGACAAAAGCTTTAGATGCTAAACGTAACGAACGTTATACCACAACTATAACGTTGGACGAAGTATCCGGAAGTGTGCCGACAACAGTTGAAAGTGTATCAGCGGTAGCCGATGCTTTAAAAGAAACCAATTCTGTTTCTGTGGCTGATGTGGCTTCAACTGAACCCAGTCCTACGGTTTCAATACCGAAAAAAGATACACCGGCAGAAAATGTCAGCATATCCTTTGAAAATATTTCTACAACAAATGCTGTTGCCATTAAAGAAGAGAGCACTGGTACTGGTGGTACAGCTGCACCTAAAAACGTGTTGGTATCTGTACCGCAATTAGATACTGCGCCTAAATTTGAGATAGATCTGCCTTCTTCTACCGTAACTTTGGCTGCCAATGGCGAAACAGCTACTTATGATGAAGTAACGGCAACTACTGCTGCAAACACATTGGTTCTTGGTAAAGGAGTTACTGTTAATACATTGAAGGTAAAAGCCGGTAATGTAAGAGTGAAGAGTGGTGCCAAAGTAACAGCCATCAGTCGTGAAAGCGGTAACACTTCAACTGTCATTATTTATAAAGAAGAGGGTGCTGAATTACCCAATCTGTCCGGTAATGATGCATTTGAAGTAGTTGATGCTGCCGTAGCCGACTTGCAAAATGTCGCAAAAAATGGTGGAACTTATACTCTTGCCACAGACTTGACGGGAGATTTTACTATTTCCGCAACGAATGAAGTTATCATCAATTTGAACGGTCATAAAATCACCAACAAATCTGGCGATACATTTACCGTAAACAAGGATAGTAAACTGACCATTAACGGAAATGGTACAGTGGATAATGTAAGTCACGGGAAAGCTTGTATCTATAATAACGGTACAGTAATTCTTAATGGCGGAACCTATATTAGAAGTAAGGAAAACGGTCAGAACTCAGAAAGTTCAGGTGGTAACAGCTATTATAATATTCTGAATCATGGCGAGCTGACGATTAATCCAAATGTGGAGATATCGCAAAACGGGCATTATTCTTCGATGATAGCCAATGGGTATTATGATTATACCAATACGAATCCGCGAAATGGATATGTAAGCGGTACTAATCATCAGAATCCTTCACTTATCATAAACGGTGGTACATTTGCCGGAGGTCTTAATACCATTAAAAATGATGATGGAGCCCAGCTTGTCATCAACGACGGTACGTTCATCAATATGTCTCAGGCAACCGTACAGAATCATCATGTGGCTGAAATCAAAGGAGGTACATTCAATACGACTGGTTCCGCTCAGTATGTGGTGGATAATGAAGGCCATAATGGTGCAGCCAATGATTTGGGACAGATGACTATCAGTGGTGGAACACTGAATGGCAAGATCTATGTGGTTGGTGCAGGTGCATCGCTGGCTGTTACCGGTGGTACTTTTTCCGATCCGTCCGCACTTTTATACTTAAGCGGTAATGCTAACGTGAAGATACGTTTGAATGGAGACGCTACTTGTAATGGCTTTAAAACGCAAAGTGGACAATCTGTAGAATTGGACTTGAACAACCATGTGCTTACACTTGCTAAACCGACCGTTGGTTCGGCTGGCACAGAAACGAACAGTTGTCAATTGTTGAAAGGTTCTACCGTTACTATGAAAAACGGAACACTGGCAAGTGATAATGATAAAATTATGATTCAGAACTACTGTAATTTGACGTTGGATGCTATGACAGTGAGGGGGCTAAATGCCTTATATGTATTGAGTAACAATTGTGGTAATATTTTAATTAACAATACTACGATTAATGCCGGAACTGGTGCATATGCATTTGATGTTTGCGGCTTTTCAACCTACACTGACGGAGTTAAAGTAACTGTTAAAGGTACTAGTATTATTAATGGTAATGTGGAATTATCAAAAAGTACCGGAAACACCGAACCTATGGAATTAAATATTGAGGGTGGTACTTTTAACGGCAATTTGGTTGTTGATTCATCGATAACAGATGCTTCCTCTATCATTAACGTGACAGGTACTCCTTCTTTTACAGGAACCGGTTGGGATAGTTATATAAAATAAGAGAATTATTTGCTATCATGTTATTAGTCATGGCAGAAAGTGATTTGTAATAAAAGAAGGTCGTCCTGTCTCGAAAGGTCGGGCGGCTTTCTTTTTTTAAGATTAGAAGATTATGAAACTTAATCCCCATTTCAAACTCCGCTCCATAGCCGGAGAAACAATAATTGTGAACCAAGGTGTTCCCGATACTGATTTGACCCGTATTATTTCCTTTAATTTTTCCGCTTGCTTACTTTGGAAACGACTTTCGGGAAAGGATTTCACTTTACAAGAGGCAGCCTTGGTGTTGGTGGAATCTTATCATATTTCTCAAGAGCAGGCCGAAAGAGATGTGGTGATTTGGGCAGATGCACTAAAGAAATGTTCAGCCTTACTTGATTGATATAACAATGGATATAATACTCGATAAACCGGAGCAAATGCTATTTGCCTTGCTCCGATCCGCGTTGAACAGCACAAAGCCGGTTAGTGAAATCCTTTTTACCGATATATCTCCTGCCCTTTGGCAGGCGTGTTACAGACTAGCTTGCACTCAGGGAGTGATGGCCTTGGCATGGGACGGAATACAAACCCTGCCGGCTTGTTTGCAACCCCCGAAGGCTTTGAAGTTAAACTGGGCGATGGCGGTAGAGAACTATGAAAAACGCTACCGGCGGTACTGCCATACCATAGCCGAACTTTCAGCTTTTTATAAAACGCATGGCATTACCACGGTCCAGTTGAAAGGAGTGGGTCTCTCCACCTATTATCCTATTCCTTCGCACAGGGAAGGGGGAGATATAGACATCTTCACTTATTCGGCAGACCATTCCCGGAAAAGTGATGCCGAGGCCAACCGGCTGGCAGACCGGTTAATGGAAGAAAAAGGAATAGAGGTGGACTTTGAACACTCCGAAAAGCATAGTATGTTTTACTATAAAGGTATTCCGATAGAGAATCATAAAACCTTCATTAATTCGGAAACATACCGTATAGCGGTGAAGATGGATAAGCTCCTTCAAAAACTGCTACAACCCGTATCGGCGGAATTGGACGGAAAATGCTCCATTTTAATCCCATCTTCCACCTTTAATACCGTATTTCTCGCTTTTCATGCCGCCCAGCATTATGCACGCGGCCTGGCACTTCATCATCTTTGCGACTGGGCTTGCCTGCTGAATAGATACGGCCTGCATATTCCTGAGGAAGTGACGGATATTCGTTTTAGAAATATGATGCTGGCAATGACCCGCCTCTGTAATGATTATTTGGGAACTTCCGTTCCTGTATATGGAGGAGAAGAGTTGGCGGAGGAAATCTTACGGGAAATCATCCGTCCACCCTATACGATGTCAGTTCCGGCGAAGAATAAATGGGGCATTCTGGTTTATAAAACCAAACGTATGCTGCATACTCATCGTGCGTGCAACAGCGTGTTGCGCATTTCACTGTGCAAATGGGTTGGAAATTCTATTCTGTTGCATCTGCGCTCTCCCCATACCATCTTCCAGACGGAACGAAAATAGGCGGTTTATGTTGAAAAGAATCTGCCGTTTGTTGTTGCCTGATGAAAGGAAAATGGGGATAAGGGTGGTTTGTGCCGTATTTCTTTGCGCATTACTTGACTTTGCCGGACTCGCTGCCCTGTTGCCTGTCTTGTTTTTTCTGTTGGATGACGGGAGGGATAAAGATGCCGCCCTGTTATTTTGTCTGGTGGCAATAGTCTTTATTTTGGTGAAAAACGCTTTGGCAGCGGGGCTTTCACGTTTTCAAAACCATTTTCTGATGTCTCTTTACCGTCGGCTCAGCTTTTCTCTCTTTACTTCTTACTATCAACGGGGATTATTGTTTATACGCAGCAGGGGGAGTATCCGGCTGGGATATGAGGTGAACTATATCTGTTATGCTTTTTCTTTAAACCTTCTTTCCCCCTTGCTTCGCATGACAGGAGAACTGCTGCTTGTTTTTTGGGTGACGGCAGCTTTGTTGGTTTACGCTCCGTTGACGGTACTGATGCTGTATATTGCCTTTCTGCCTTTCATGCTGATTTACGGATGGGGGATCAGGAAACCGATGCGCCGTTATGGTGAGCAGGAGCAGCAGGCTCGTCGTGAGCAATCCCGGCTGGTCACGGAAACGATGAAAGGGTATGCCGAATTGGAACTGAATGCGGCGTTTCCTTTTCTTCAGCAGGCATTCGCCCAGAGGGTAAGGAAAATCAGTGAGAGCCGTTTGAAACTGGAAACGATACAGCATCTTCCTCTTTGCCTTTCCGAAATGGCGGTCATATCGGGGCTGACCTTGCTCACCGTTTTCGGAACAGGGGATATCAAAGCGCTGGTAGGTGTCTTTGCTGTGGCGGCTTTCCGGCTGTTACCCGCTTTGCGCGGCATCTTAGGTGGTTGGACACAAGTACAGAATGCGGTCTATTCTCTGCGGATTATAGAGGAAGGGTTGGGGGATAAGGGGATGGAAGCAGTTTCTCCATCATGGGGGCAGGAAGCGTTTTCTTTTCAAAAAGAGATACGGATAGAACACCTCACCTATGCTTATCCTGAAAGTAAAGAGGTTCTAAAGGACTTTTGTTGTACTATTCGTAAGGGGGAATATGTAGGTATCTGTGGTGAGAGTGGCGTGGGTAAATCTACCTTGTTTAATCTGCTTTTGGGATTTATCACTCCGGATAAAGGCGCTATTCGGATAGATGGCAGGCCGCTTGCCGATGTGCCGAGGCAGGAATGGCATCGCAAGGTGGGATATGTGCAACAGGAAGTGTTTGTGCTGGATGGGACCTTGGCGGAAAACATTGCTTTGGGATGTCGGTCTATAGATAAGGAACGGGTAGCGGAGATAGTGAGGCTGGTGAGATTGGATGCTTGGGTGGATGAATTGCCGCAAGGAATGGATACTCCTTTGGGTGAAGGGGGAGGAAGGCTTTCGGGAGGTCAGAAACAACGGGTAGGCATAGCCCGTGCTTTGTATAAGAAAGCGGAGGTGCTTCTACTGGATGAGGCTACTTCTGCATTGGATAATGAGACTGAACGGGCTGTCAATGAAATGCTTCTCGGTCTGATGAAGGAGTGTAGGGGGCTGACTGTTCTTACGATAGCCCATCGGGAAAGCTCGTTGGCATATTGTCATCGTGTAATCAGATTAAATGGAAAAGACAATGGATCGAATTTATAAAATAGGTGGCCACTGCTTCGCATTGCCGGACGAAAGGTTGATGGAGGCGGTGGATGGTATCAGCGGTTTCAAGCCTTTTAGTTGGCAACCGGATCTGGTTTCGGCAAAAGATGTATACGGGGGTGCTTGGTTGCCGGATTTTACTGTTTGGGAGGGAAACGGTTGGGATTTTCCGGCTTTTACGAGAAAGTCCTATGGGTTCGGATATGAAGATGTAACCGGTACTTTCGGTGTGGGTGGGGATAGCTTTTTGTTGGAACTGGCTCCGCAGGGAGAACCGTCGCTTTATCTCCGGACGATGGGTGGAACCGGGAGAGGTATCTGTTTATATGGTAATTATTCTCCCCGTCTTTTAAGGTTTGCCTTATGGATGGGGTATGGCCTGATGACGGTACGGAAAGATACGGTTGCCTTGCATGGCAGTTGTATTGTTTATAAGGGGAAAGCGGTTCTTTTTTTAGGTGAAAGCGGAACCGGAAAAAGTACCCATACCCGTTTGTGGAGGGAAAATATAGCAGGAAGTAAGTTGCTGAATGATGACAGTCCCATTGTGCGTTATGAAGAGAGGGGCGTGTGGGTATATGGCAGCCCGTGGAGTGGGAAGACTCCTTGTTATAAGGCGGAGCGTTATCCGTTGGCCGGATGTGTACGTTTGTCACAAGCACCGTATAACAAGATACGGAGATTGAACACTTTGCAGGCTTATGCAGCTTTGCATCCGTCTGCTCCTCCTGCATTTGCATACGAGGAGGAATTATACAGTGGGGTTTGTAGTCTGTTGGAAAAGATGGTTTCATCCATTCCTGTTTATCATCTGGAGTGTTTGCCCGATGCGGAGGCGGTGAAATTAGTATGTCGTACTTTATATGGAGATGGGTATGAAGCGGATAGCGAATGAATGTTTCTTTGCGTGGGTGGAGTCGGAAATCAAAAGTGGCAGGAGCGTGAAGTTCCGGGTGAAAGGCAATTCCATGATGCCTTTACTGAGAAATGGGAAGGATGAAGTGGTGGTGGGGCCGTATGATAAGGAGGAGTTGAAACTTTTTGATGTCATTCTGTTCCGGCAGACAGACCGGTATGTATTGCATCGGATTATTCAAAAAAGAGGCAGTCGTTATCTGATGCAGGGAGATGGCGTCTGCCGTTTTTATGAGGAATGTGAGGACACGGATATCATCGGGGTGGTGAGAAAGGTATGCAGGCCTTCCGGAAAGAAGATTGAAACGGATTCCATGTGTTGGCGGTTGGGAAGCCGTTTGTGGTTGGGGCTTGGTGGATGCAGAGGAATGGTGCTGCGTGTCCTGAATAGATTGGGTTGTTGTCTCCTTTTTTGACGAAAGCCGGCAGCTTGGAAGGAAATATTATTCATAAAGCAGGTATTTCTCTCTCATCTTTTTGTAGGCTTCCAGTTCGTTCTGCCATCCTGCACGGATTTCTTCTTCACTGGCTCCTTTCATGATTTGTTCCCTTACGGTACGGTTCCCTATCAGCAGGTCGAACCATTGCGGGCGGGTAAAGAACTTGTCCGCTTTCCCAAGGTCTTGATAAGCTTGATAATAGGTGATGATGTATTTTAAAGAGAATCCTTTCGGGGCGGTGATATGGCGGAGATTATTGCCATAGCAGTATTGGTTTTTATACATCGGATTCTTGTCAAAGCCTTCCAAGGCTTCCGGTCTGAAAGAAAAGGAGGAGATACGGATATCCGGTGAACCGATTACTTGAAAAGGATAAAGAGTACCTCTGCCCACACTGATGGCTGTACCTTCAAACGGGCAGAGTGAAGGATATAAGGCAATTGCCTGGTCGTTGGGCAGGTTGGGAGAGGGTTTTACCGGAAGCGAATAGGGTTGTCCGTGTTTCCAGCCTTCCACGGGGATGACGGTCAACGCGCATTTTTTGCCATTGGGCAGCCAGCCTTCGCCATTGATCATTTGAGCCAGCTCGCCTACAGTGCAACCGTGTAAAATGGGGATGGCGTGCATACCCACAAAACTTTTCTGGTTTTTCTGTCGCACAGGGCCGTCCACGTAATCACAAGGATTGGGCCGGTCTGTGATGACCAGTTGTTTCCGGTTCTCGGCACAAGCTTCCATTACATACTGCATGGTGCTGATATAGGTATAGAAACGGGCGCCTACATCCTGAATGTCGAACACAATCAGGTCTATGTCCTGTAGCTGTGTGGCTGTAGGTTTCTTATTTTTACCGTAAAGGGACAGGATGGGTATTCCCGTGCGGGTATCTTTTCCGTTCCTGATGGTTTCTCCGGCATCGGCGTCACCCCGGAAGCCGTGTTCGGGAGCGAATACCTTTTTTATTTGTATATGCGCTGCAAGCAGGGTGTCCAACAGATGGGTTTCTCCTACTTTGGAGGTTTGGTTTACAACCAATGCCACACGCTTCCCTTTTAATATAGGTAAGAGACGGTCCATCTGTTCGGCTCCGGTGATAACCTTTTGCGCGGTCACGGCGTTGCAGATAAACAAGAGGCAGTATAGGAAAATGTATTTTGTTTTCATGATATGTGGCGATTATTTTGTAATATTGCACAAAAATAAGAATTTAATTGAGAATGGACGCACTTGCTATCATTAATAAATATTATCCTGAAGATAATGAACTGAAACATATCCTGCTGGCGCATAGCCGTTCGGTGGCCGATAAGGCGTTATGGATTGCCGGCAAGCATCCGGAATTGAATCTGGACAAGCAGTTTCTGGAAGAGGCGGCGATGCTGCACGATATTGGTATTTTTATGACGGATGCTGAGGGCATTTGTTGTTTCGGATCTTATCCTTATATTTGTCATGGATATTTGGGGGCTGATCTGATGCGGAAAGAAGGATTTCCGCGTCATGCATTGGTCTGTGAGAGACATACGGGAGCGGGTATGTCTTTGCAAAGTATTATTGACCAGCAGTTGCCTGTTCCTCATCGGAATATGGTTCCGGTTTCGCTGGAAGAACAGGTTATTTGCTTTGCCGACAAGTTTTTCTCAAAGACGCATCTGGACAGGGAAAAGAGCGTGGAGAAGGCGTTAAAGAGTATTTCACGTTATGGGGAAGATGGGATAATCCGTTTTAACCATTGGTGCGAATGTTTCTTGTAAGCCTTAAAAATAAATTAAATATCCGCTAAATAGTTCATTATTGGCGGATAATGCTTAATTTTGCCCCTCAAAAGCGTAAATGATTTGTGAATGACGCCACTAAAACGACATAGATTTATAACATTCCTACTACTATTTGCATGCCTGTCACTTTCTTTAAGTACAGGTGCTCAACGCAGAAAGCGGAATTCTGCATCCGGTAATGATTCCCTGAAAGTAGATAGTGCTTTGGTAGATACGTTGTCTATCGATACGGTTGCACCTAAAAAGAAACAGCCGTTGGATGCGCCTGTTATTTATGAAGCAAATGACTCTATCGTATTCACTGAGGGCGGATATGCCCATCTGTATGGTGACGGTAAGGTGAACTATGAGAAAATAGAGTTGACCTCTGCCGTGATTACAATGAACATGGATAGCAGTACGGTGTATGCCCGTGGTGTTCCCGACTCGGCTGGCGTGGAAAAAGGTACTCCTGTCTTTAAGGATGGCGAGACTCCGTATGAGTCAAAAATCATGCGTTATAACTTCAAGTCGAAGAAGGGGTTCATTAATAATATCGTTACTCAGCAGGGGGAAGGATACGTTACCAGTGAGGAGTCGAAGAAAGGTGCTAATGATGAACTTTATTTGCGTCACGGACGATATACTACGTGTGATAATCACGAACATCCTCACTTCTATCTGAAACTTTCCATGGCGAAAGTGCGTCCTAAGAAAAATGTGGTTTTCGGTCCTGCCCAGCTGGTGGTGGAGGATGTGCCGTTGCCTATCGCTATTCCTTTCGGATTTTTTCCGTTTAACAGCAGTTATTCGTCAGGATTCATTATGCCTACATACGGTGATGAAATGAATCGTGGTTTTTATTTGCGTGATGGGGGATATTATTTCGCCATCAGTGACCGTATGGATTTGAAAGTGTTGGGTGAGATCTTTACGAAAGGTTCATGGGGACTGTCCGTGCAGTCTAATTATAACAAGAGATATAAATATAGCGGTAATTTCAATGCCAGTTATCTGGTAACGAAAACCGGTGAGAAGAATATGCCGGACTATATGGTTACAAAAGATTTCAGAATTGCATGGAGTCACAGACAGGATGCCAAGGCTAACCCTAACAGCTCTTTTTCGGCGAATGTGAACTTTGCGACCAGTAGTTATGACCAGCGTAACCTGAGTAGTTTGTACAACCCGCAGCAGTATTCAAATAACACCAAGACGTCTAGTGTGAGTTATTCGCGCAATTTCCCCGAAATAGGATTGAATCTGTCCAGTACATTCAATATCTCTCAGAATACGCGTGACTCTTCTATCAGTGTGACGTTGCCGGATTTGAATATTTCATTGAACCGTATTTATCCGTTCAAGCGTAAGAAAGCGGTAGGTGATGAACGTTGGTATGAGAAAATCTCACTCCAATATACCGGCCAGATGACGAACTCGATTAATACCAAGGATAATCTGATTCTGAAGCAGGGTTTGAATAAATGGACTAATGGTATGCAGCATAAGATTCCTATCAGCGCTACATTCACTTTGTTTAAATATATCAACGTTGTGCCTTCTTTCAACTATACCGAGCGCTGGTATATGCGCAAGGTGGAGCAGAGTTATGATCCGTCGGCCCCTAATAATGTGCGGAGAGATACAATCAACGGTTTTAACCGTGTGTATAACTATGATTTGAGCTTGCAGGTGAATACCAAGATGTATGGTTTCTACAAACCGTGGAAGAAATTGTTTGGCGACAAGATTGAAATGATCCGTCACGTCTTTACTCCTTCGGTGAGCATGAGTTATGCGCCGGACTTCAGTACGTCTAGGTATGGATATGTGGGAACGTATACTTATACTGATACGGATGGAGAAGTACGTACTCAGACTTATAATCCATATGAAGGTTTGCCTTACTCTTTCTCGCCCAGTGGTAAATCCGAGAATTTCACTTTCTCTATAGATAATAACGTGGAAATGAAAGTGAAATCCGATGCGGATACTACCGGAGTGAAGAAAATCAGCTTGATTGACCAGTTGGGAGCCAGTATTTCCTATAATGCGGCGGCTAAAGAGAAACCTTGGGGAAATTTGAGTATGAATCTGCGCTTGAAACTGACCAAGAGTTATACTTTTAATATGAACGCCCAGTTTGCTACGTATGCTTATGAGTTTGATAAAGACGGCAAGGTAGTGGAAGGTAACCGTACAGAATGGTCATACGGACGTTTTGGTCGTTTTCAGGGGTATAGCGGTTCTTTCTCGTATACATTGAATAATGATTCGTGGAAAAAGTGGTTTGGTCCGAAAGATGAAAAGGACAGTAAGGGGGATAAAGACAAGAAGAATGAAAATCTGGATGAGTACAGTGATGATGGCAATGAAAACACGGAGGAAGAAGATAACTCCGGTTTGAGAAAGACAGAGAAGGCGGCTATAGATCCGGATGGCTATATGGCTTTCAAGATGCCATGGTCATTGAGTTTGAGTTATAGTTATAGTATTCGTGAGGACAGAAGCAAGCAGATTAATATCAAGACGATGCGATATCCTTATTCGGTGACTCATTCATTGAATGTTTCCGGTAATGTGAAGTTGGGTAGCCGCTGGAATGTGAATTATTCTTCGGGGTATGATTTTAATACGAAAGAGATGTCAATGACAACGGTCAATATCAGCCGTGACCTGCACTGTTTCAATATGAGCTGTGGCTTGGTATTCGGTCCCTTTACTTCCTATAACTTCAGTATTCGTGCTAACTCCAGTATGCTGACCGATGCTTTGAAATGGGATCAGCGAAGCAATACGGGTAGTGCGGTGAATTGGTACTAGGAAGAAGTTGGGAATAAAAAAATGAGAAATGGTTTCTGATAACAACACGCAACCATTTCTCATTTTTTTATTCTGTTTTTTATTTATGTCTACCACTCAATCGGTGTTTGCCCGTGCGCTTGCAAGTATTCGTTGGTACGGCTGAAGTGCTTGTTGCCAAAGAAACCGTTATAGGCTGACAGGGGGGACGGATGTGCGGAAGCCAGTACCAGGTGCTTGTTGCGGTCTATGAAGGCACCTTTTTTCTGTGCATAAGATCCCCATAAGATGAATACAATATTTTCACGTTGTTCTGCCAGTACACGGATGGCGGCATCTGTAAATTCCTCCCAGCCCCGTCGTTGATGAGAGCCTGCCTGATGGGCACGGACCGTCAGTGTGGCATTGAGTAATAAAACTCCTTGATTCGCCCAGCGGGTCAGGTTGCCTGAAGTAGGGATGGGAGCACCCAAATCGCTTTGTATTTCTTTGAAAATATTTTGTAGGGAAGGAGGAAAAGGTACTCCGTCATTAACAGAGAAGCAGAGTCCGTGCGCCTGGCCGGGACCATGGTAGGGATCTTGGCCGATAATGACGACTTTCACTTTGTCAAACGGGCACAGATTGAAGGCGTTGAATATAAATCTGCCCGGTGGGTAAATAGTGGCAGTCTGGTATTCGCTTCTTACAAACTCAGTGAGTCTGATAAAGTAATCTTTTTCAAATTCGGGTGCCAGATGTTGTTTCCAGCTTTCTTCTATTTGTACGTTCATGGCATTTCTTTTATTATAAAATGTGCGTTAAAGATAGGGGTAATTTGTAAAAATGACAAATAAAAAGAGGATGACTTTTTATAATCATCCTCTTCTTTCATTGCTGATAGATTATAATCAAATAAGTTGCATACCCAGTTGAGCGCATTCTTTTCTCATATCTTCGGGCCATATACTGGCTTGGATTTCACCTATGTGGGCTTTCTGTAAATAAAGCATACAGAGTCGTGATTGTCCTATACCACCGCCGATACACAAAGGAAGAGTTTCATTTAGCAGGCGTTTGTGGAAATACAGTTCTTTACGTTTTTCCTGTCCGCTGAGTGTCAGTTGGCGGAGCAGCGCTTCTTTGTCTACACGGATACCCATAGAGGAAAGTTCGACGGAACGGTCCAGTACTTTGTCCCAAACTAACAGGTCGCCATTCAGACCGGGAAGTCCGGTTTCCGGGTTGATTGTGGTATAGTCGTCATAGTCAGGTGCGCGCAAGTCATGTTCTTTACCGTCACTCAGTTTGCAGCCTATACCTATAATAAATACCGCACCGTATTTTTGTGAGATGGCATGTTCACGTTCTTTCGGACTCTTGTCGGGATACATCTGGCAAAGCTCTTCCGAGTGGATGAAATGAATGTCATGTGGCAGGAAGGGTTTGATCTGCGGGTACATTTCACATACCATATATTCTGTGCGGCGCATGGCTGCATAAATACGGGTTACTATTTGTTTCAGGAAATCAACCGTGCGTTGTTCTTTGGTAATTACACGCTCCCAGTCCCACTGGTCTACATATAGCGAGTGGAGATTACCTAATTCCTCGTCAGCCCGGATGGCGTTCATGTCTGTATAGATGCCATAACCCGGCTCTATATTGTAATCGGCCAAAGTCAGCCTTTTCCATTTTGCCAGTGAATGGACAACTTCGGCCTGTGCGTCTCCCAAGTCTTTGATAGGGAAAGATACCGCCCGTTCGGTTCCGCTCAAGTCATCATTGATACCCATTCCCTTCAATACAAATAGCGGGGCGGTGACACGGCGCAGACGTAATTCTGACGACAGGTTCTGTTGAAAGAACTCTTTTATTTGCTTAATGCCTAACTCTGTTTGTTTTAAATCAAGCAAGGCTTTATAGTTAGCTGGTTTAATTAGGTAACTCATTGTAAAATAGATCTAGTTGTTTTAATTGCTTGCAAATATAGAAATTATTTGTGATATTGTTATATGTTTAGCCGAAAATATAATCAAATTGATTGTTTTATACTTAAATTAATGAGCAAAATATTATTTTGATAGATAAATATCCCCAATTATTAGGATAAAGACAATATATTTTGTACTTTTGCACGTCCAAGTTTCAGACGCACCCGTAGTTCAATGGATAGAATACCGGATTCCGGTTCCGACGATATGAGTTCGATTCTCATCGGGTGTACAATTCAGTAACCTCTTTGCAAAGAATTGCAAGGAGGTTTTTTCTTGTTATATCTTCTCCGTATGAACCTTTTTTCCTTTTTTGAGTTATTCCCTTATGTAACTTTTTAAAATATGCCTTAATATTTAGTTTATTCTAAAAAACAAAGACTAATAAAGAATATAGTTCCTTTTGTTTCTTGTATATACTAAATATACGTGCATATATTCGCTGTTGATTTTAAAATTATTTTCTTTTTGAGGGGTTTTAAAACTAACACTTAATTAAACTTTTTTATTTAAACATTAATTTATCAACCAAATCTGAGATTCATGAAGAAAGCTCTCTTTTTTATCGTATGCCTCTGTTTTGCAATAAACATGATGGCGCAAACAAAAACGATAACAGGGGTAGTGGTAGATGCCACCGGTGAACCTGTTATCGGAGCGAGTGTCCTGGAGGTGGGGACAACAAATGGTACAATAACTGATGTAGACGGTAACTTTACTATCCAAGTGCCTGTGGGGGCAAAACTGGATGTGAGTTATATAGGTTACAAAACACAACAAATTGTAGTGGGAGTGCCAAACACCTACAAGGTTATTTTAAAAGAAGATGCAGAAATGCTGGATGAGGTCGTGGTGACCGGTTATGGAATGAGTCAGAAACGTTCGTTGATGACGAACTCTATTTCAAAGTTGGATGATAAAGTATTACAAAATGCAGCTATGAGTAATGCGGCCCAATCCTTGCAGGGAACTGTCAGCGGATTGCGTGTGACAAATACTTCGGGTAAACCGGGTAGTTCGCCCAATATCGTTTTGCGTGGTGGTGCTTCCATAAACAAGAATCTGGAAGGGCCGTTGGTCGTGGTGGATGGCCTTGTGCGTTCTATGGATGATATCAATCCTTCAGATATTGAATCCATACAGGTGCTGAAAGATGCGGCTTCCACAGCTATTTATGGTGCCCGTGCCAATAACGGCGTAATTCTGGTGACAACCAAGAAGGGGGTGGAAGGCAGGACACAAATTACTTATAAGTTCAAAGGGGGTGTGAACTTTGCACGTGAAGGGTATAAGTATTTGGATGCCGGTGACTATTTGTATTATCAACGTTTAGGTTGGCAGCGTACCAATGGCGGTACAAGTATGGAGAACCAGAAAGGTTTTGGGGTTAACTCCGGAGTGGATCTGGCCTTTATGACAGATGCAAACAAACATTTGCTGAATGAAGGATGGCGGTCTATGGCGGATCCTGTGGACCCTGATAAAACTTTGATTTTTAGAAACCATGCCGGTGAGCTGCATGATCTGACTTTCCGCAATGCCGCGTTTACACAAGATCATTATCTGAATTTGTCGGGAGGTAATGACAAAGGAACATTTTCCTCATCTTTAGGGTATTATTCGGAAGACGGTCAGATAATTTCTACCAATTATCAGCGTGTGAACGGGACTATCAACGGTTCATACAAGTTGTTGCCCGTTTTGACAGTGAATGCCGGCGGTAGTTTTTCATGGTCCAAGATGCCCGATTTATGGACTTACGACTTGAAAAGCCCTTGGAACGGAGAAACGGGAGAGTATGAGTTGTTCTATCGTACCATGAGTATGTTTCCCACCTGGAATCCGTGGAATGAGGATGGAAGTCCTGCTGCCGGATGGAGTAATCAGGATGGTAATCCTTATTATTGGAAAGATAAACTGACTCGTTCTACAACGAACCGTAAGACTTCGTTTAATATCGGTTTTGCTTTGGAAATCCTTCCGCAGCAATTGTTCCTGAATGGAAACAGTTCTATGTATTATACAGACAGTCAGTTTGAACTGTTTGAAAAGAAATATCAACAGATAGGACAAGCTCCCAATACCAATCGTAATGCTTCTCAAACAAATACAAAAGTTTTTCAACAACAGCATGCATTGACTCTGGAATATAAAAAAGGTTTTAGCGGACATAATATCAATGCCATGGCAGGTGGTGAGTATTTTGATTATCAGTATCAGAACCTGGAAGCGCGTGTTTCCGGTGCTCCTACAGATGATATACCTACTTTAAATGCGGGCACTAACCGTACTTATACTACTTCTGTCAAAACCGGATATCGCATTCTTTCCGGTTTCGCCCGTGTTAACTATGATTATAATTATCGTTATATGGTGTCCTTGGTAGCCCGTTATGACGGTATTTCCAAATTGTCCGACAATCGTTGGGGATTTTTTCCGGGTATATCTGCCGGTTGGAATGTGCATGAGGAAGCTTTCTTTAAAGATTCAAAGTTTGCGGAAGTAGTATCCTTGATTAAACCGCGTATCAGTTATGGGTTGAACGGTAATGTAAACGGTATCGGTAATTTTGATGTATATGGTAAATATGGTTCGGTAGGTGCTTATAATGGTAATCTGGGTTATTTGAATACAGGGGTGGTCAATAGTAAATTGCGTTGGGAAAAGAGCCATACGTTTGAACTGGGGCTTGACTTGGGCTTTTTCAATAATCGTATTCATATGATTATGGACTATTATGACCGCACGACTTCCGATTTGCTGACTGATGTGAATTTGCCGGAATATACAGGATTTCCCTCGTTCAAAACGAATCTGGGTACTATCAGCAACCGTGGTTTCGAACTGGAAGCCAAGGTGAATCTGCTGACAAGGAAGGACTGGTCATGGGATGTCACCGCTAATACTTCGTTTGTGAAGAATATGGTGAAGAAGCTGCCTTTTAACGGGAATGTGAACAACCGTCAGGGGGGTGAGCAGGTATGGGATCCAAAATCCAACTCGTTGGTTTGGGTAGGCGGCATTCAAGAAGGAAAAAGCTTGGGTGATATCATTGCTTATAAACAAGTGCGTATCTTGCGTGACTGGGATGATGTGAGAAATCATGCCGGTGATTTTGTGGATGAGGTTGCCAACCTGTATGGGCCGAATAAGGCTGCCGAATATGCGGGTAAACCGGGATGGAAACCCATTGAGCCGGGAGATGTACTGTGGGATGACAAGAATGGGGATAATGTTATAAATTCATACGACCGTCAGGTGGTGGGTAATATTTATCCGAAATGGACCGGTGGTTTTTCTACCACGCTGAACTATAAAAACTGGTCTTTGTATGGTCGTTTTGACTATGCGGTGGGTCATACCATTTACAATGATTTGAAAGCAAGAATCTTGGGGCAGTATAACGGGTCGTTCAATTTGATTACGGATGTCAGAAATTCGTGGTCTGAAAACAATACGGAAACTAGTATTCCTAAATTCTATTGGGCCGACCAGAATGCGAAAAAGAACATTACCCGTTCCAATAATGGTACAACGAATCTGAACAATAATAACTCTACTTTCTATGAAAAGGGGGATTATTTGTGTCTGCGTGAGGTAACCTTGAGTTATAAATTCCCGAAGAATCTTATAAATAAGGTGTTCTTGACCGATGCGTCCGTGTATGTTACGGGACAGAATTTATTCTATATTACCGGATATGATGGAACTTCTCCGGAACCGGTTATGGATATTCAGGCAAATGGTCGTGGCGGTATAGACAATGGACGCTATCCTACACCAAGAACCGTCCTGTTTGGTTTACAATTGTCATTTTAATGTGTAAAAAAGAAAAGGTATGAACATAAAAAAGATAATATTGGCTTTTGCCGCATCGGCTATGTTGGCCGGTGGATGTACTTCGTTGGATATGGACCCGGTGAGCGATATCACTGACTTGAATTACTGGAAAACTCCGGAACAGTTTGATTCATTTGTTTTTGGACTGCATAGTCGCTTCAGGAGCCATTCGTGGAATATGTTTTTGTTGGGTGAGGCAAGAAGTGATGTCTTTGGGGGAATTCCTTTCGGTGGAGAAGCTACCCAGGGGATGGAACGTTTTCCTTATAATACATTGAATGCGGAGAATCCCGGAATCAGCGGGTTTGGTGATTTGTATCAGAATATCAACCAGATGAACTTGTTTATCAGCAGAACTCTTCATACGGATGTGCTGACTGAAAGTGCCAGGAATTATTATTTGGGACAGGTGTATGGATTGCGTGCTTACTATATGTATCAGCTATATCGTTCATGGGGAGATGTCGTGTTTACGGAAGAGCCTAGCCTGGGTTTTGAAGTGGGTAAACTGGCAAAGGCGGCGACTCCGGCTGCCGAAATCTTTGAGCAGGTAAAAAAAGATATAGAATCTTCATTAAGTTATTTTGGATCCGATTATACCATAAAGGAAAAAAAATCGCTGTGGTCAAAGGCTGCCACATTGATGCTGAAAGCGGATGTATATCTGTGGAGTGCCCATCGTGACGGGGGAGAAGGAGATGCCCGGACAGCAAAGAATGCGTTGGTTGACATACAGAATAATATCAGCCGTAGCAATCTGGACTTGATGGATACTTATCAGGGAGTGTTTGCTTATGATAATAAAGGTAATAAAGAGATTATCTTTACCATTCATAATGAATTGTTTGAATATAATCTGTGGAATGGAAATAATGATTTGTTTCCACAGGCTGATTATTTAGGGAAATTCTATAATGCGGATGGTACTTTGATAAATACGTCTGTCGAGAATAATTTCGGTATCATGCGCCTGATGGTGAAATTGGAAAACTTCAAGAAGTTTCTGCCGGGAGACACCCGTCGTGACGTTACATTGAAAGATGTATATAATAAGGTGGAAAATGGCAAGTTGGAATTGGTAGGGGTGTATCCGCATAAGTATTGGGGAGTTATGAATGGGAGTACACGGGTGAGATGTGATGATTATCCTATTTATAGATATTCGGATTTGCTATTGATGCTGGCTGAGGCGAAAGTGCTTTTGGGTGAGGATCCGGCTACAGAGATAAACCGGGTGCGCCGGCGTGCGTTTGGTGATGCGTATGATGCTTCAACAGTGGGGTTTCCCAATCAGGAAGTCGATAAGCGTCCGGCGGATGCTGTCTTGCAGGAACGTTTGTTTGAATTTATGCTGGAAGGTAAACGATGGTATGACTTGAGGCGTTTTGGCGATTCGTACGTGCTTGACTATACTCCGGCGGAGCCTGCCCGTCTGCTTTGGCCTATCAACCAAGGAGCTCTTACTAATAATCCATTGTTGAAACAAACGGTTGGTTATTAAATTTTTGTCGGATAAGAATCTTTAATTGCATAAAAAGACGGTGTTCTTTATGAAATTAATAAAGAAACCGTCTTTTTATTTTCTAATTTCAATAAAAACTTTTATTTTTACACCCGTAAAATTATAAATATTATGAGAAACCCTGGCTTATTACTGCTAATTGTTGTTTTTATATTAGCACCCTTCAAGTTGAGTGCGGCGGCAGATACGGTTGTTGTCCGCGAAACCCGGATTCCTGTGTTGATTGAAAGGCAGGATAATGAGTTGTTTCATTTACGTATAGAGGCTACTCAAAGTCAGATGCTGAATGAAGTGAAGTTGGACTTCGGCAAAGACGTGAATTTGAATGAAATTGAATCTGTGAAACTGTATTATGGTGGAACTGAAAGCGTGGAGAGGAGGGGAAAGACTTATTTTGCTCCGGTAGATTATATATCTAATAATACTCCGGGAAAAACATTGGCTGCCAATACTTCTTATTCCGTTTTGAAGTCGGAAGTGAAGGCCCCGAAGCGTGAGGTTGTATTGAAAGCTGACCAAAAATTGTTTCCGGGAGTGAATTATTTTTGGATTAGCCTGCAAATGAAGCCTGTTGCTTCTATCTTGTCCAAAGTGTCGGCAGAAGTGGTGGAAGCTAAGATTGACGGACAGGTTGCTCCTTTGAAGATAGCCCGTAAGGCGGATACCCATTATATGGGGATCGGCGTGCGTCATGCCGGTGACGACGGGGCTGCTGCCTATCGTATTCCCGGATTGGCCACTTCAAATAAAGGAACCTTGTTGGGGGTATATGATGTACGCTATAATAATAGTGCGGATTTACAGGAGTATGTGGAAATAGGTCTGAGCAGAAGTACGGACGGAGGTCAGACTTGGGAGAAAATGCGCATTCCGATGGCATTTGGTGAATATGATGGGTTGCCTAAAGCACAGAATGGAGTAGGCGATCCGGCCATTTTGGTTGATAAGAAGACAGGAACTATCTGGATTGTCGCTGCCTGGACACATGGTATGGGAAATGGGCGTGCGTGGTGGAATTCACAAACAGGCATGGACCGTAATCATACAGCACAATTAATGATGGTGAAAAGTGATGATGATGGTAAGACTTGGTCGGAGCCTATGAATATAACAGAACAGGTGAAAGATCCGTCATGGTATTTCTTGCTGCAAGGTCCCGGTAGAGGTATCTCTATGGAAGATGGAACATTGGTCTTTGCCAGCCAGTATATTGGCAATGACCGTATTCCTAATGCCGGTATTATATACAGTAAGGATCATGGAAAAACCTGGAATATCAGTACATTGGCACGCACTAATACAACTGAATCTCAGGTAGCGGAAGTGGAACCGGGAGTGCTGATGCTGAATATGCGTGATAATCGTGGTGGCAGTCGTGCCGTTTCTACAACTACAGATTTAGGTAAAACATGGAAAGAACATGAGTCTTCACGTACAGCCTTACAGGAACCGGTTTGTATGGCCAGTTTGATTAGTGTTAAAGCTAAAGAGAATGTATTGGGTAAAGACATCCTTTTGTTCTCTAATCCGAATGATGCCAAGAACCGTCATAGCATTACCATCAAAGCAAGTCTGGATGGTGGGGTGACTTGGTTGCCCGAGAATCAATTGCTGCTGGATGCCGGTTGGGGTTGGGGATACAGCTGCTTGACTATGATTGACAAGGAAACAGTAGGAATTTTATATGAAAGCAGTGTGGCCCACATGACTTTCCAAGCGATAAAGCTGAAAGATATTATTAAGACCAAATAAATAATGAAACGCAGATTTTCTAGTTTTATTGGTATGATACTGGTTTGTGCTGTAACTATAGCACAAACCAGTATCTCGTTACTTCCTAAACCTCAGTTGTATAAGGATACGGGGAAGAACTTTACTATGGGAAAGGTGAAACTTTCTACTCCGGTGTTGAGGCCGGAGTGGGAAGTTTTTATCATGAATGCAGGTGGTGAGATTGTTGAACACTCGTCATCGGTGATTGAAGTGGAACTGGTTCCGTCTATTGAGGAGGCCAGGTTAAATGGGGCTGAAGCCTATCGTCTTTCTGTTTCAAACAAGCGGATAAAGATAGAGGCTGTAACAGAACAGGGAGTGTATTGGGCTATGCAGACACTTCGGCAATTGGAACGGAAAAAAGGGAAGAGAAGTTCTGTTGCCGGATGTGAGATTGTAGACTGGCCGGCATTCCGGATACGCGGATTTATGCAGGATGTGGGACGCAGTTATATTTCAATGGAAGAATTGAAAAGAGAGATCGAGATTTTATCCCGGTTTAAGATTAATGTATTTCATTGGCATCTTACTGAAAACCAGGCATGGAGATTGGAAAGTAAAATCTTTCCTATGCTGAATGATAGTGTGAACACCATCCGTATGCCGGGTAAATATTATACGCTGGAAGAGGCACGCGATTTGGTGGATTTTTGTAAGAAACATCAGGTGTTGTTGATTCCTGAGATAGATATGCCGGGGCATAGTGCTGCCTTTGTGCGTGCTTTCCGCCATGATATGCAAAGTCCGGAAGGGATGAAAATATTGAAACTGTTGCTGGATGAGGTGTGTGAGACATTTGATGTGCCTTATTTACATATAGGTACGGATGAGGTGGAGTTTACCAATCCGCATTTTGTACCCGAAATGGTGGCGTATGTACGCTCAAAAGGGAAAAAAGTAATATCCTGGAATCCGGGCTGGCACTATAAACCGGGGGAAATAGACATGACACATTTGTGGAGTTACCGTGGAAAGGCGCAACCGGGTATTCCTGCTATCGATTCCAAATTTCATTATCTGAATCATTTTGATGTTTTCGGTGATATTGTAGCTTTGTACAACAGCCGTATTTATGATCAGGCAGAAGGCAGTGAGGACATTGCGGGAACTATATTGGCTTTGTGGCACGATCGTTTGATTGACAATGAGTGGAATCTGGTTATTGAAAATGGCTTGTATCCCAATATGCTTGCTATTGCCGAGCGTGCCTGGAGAGGGGGAGGTACGGAATATTTTGACGGACTGGGTACGATACTTCCACCCGAAGACACGGAAGCATTCAAAGAATTCGCTGATTTTGAAAAGCGTATGTTGTGGCATAAGGAGCATACGTTTAAAGGATATCCTTTCGCCTATGTAAAACAGACTAATGTAAAATGGAATATTACGGATGCTTTTCCTAATGGGGGAGATATGGATAAGGTGTTCCCGCCTGAACAGGAGTTAAAGGATACCTATCATTATAACGGGAATACGTATGGTGTACGTCAGGCAATAGGGGCAGGTATTTATTTACGCCATGTCTGGGGGACGTTTGTTCCCGGATTTTATGCCGATCCTAAAGAGGATCATACCGCGTATGCATATACTTGGGTATATTCTCCTAAAGATCAGGAAGTGGGGTTATGGGCAGAATTTCAGAATTATAGCCGTTCGGAGATGGATCTGGCTCCGCTGCAAGGTAAATGGGATTATAAAGGTAGCCGTATTTGGATTAATGATAGGGAGATAATGCCTCCTGTATGGACAGCAACCCATCAGGTGAAGAGTAATGAAATTCCATTAGGAAATGAAAATTGTGTGGCACGTTCTCCGCTGGCTGTGCATTTAAATAAGGGTTGGAATAAAGTGTTCCTGAAATTACCTGTCGGTAAGTTCAGGATGGACCAGACGCGTCTTGTGAAGTGGATGTTTACTGCTGTCTTTGTGACTCCTGACGGAGAAAGGGCGGCAGAGGGATTGATTTATTCACCAGATAAACAAAAATAAAATGAAACGTATTGTCTTATTGTTATTGGGATTATTATTAGCGTTACCCCAGTTTGCTCAGGAACGCAAGTATTCTACTTTTTATGAGCAGAGAGCGACTTTGTTTGAAGAACTTCCGGTTACTTCAAAAGATATTATTTTTTTAGGGAACAGTATCACCAACGGTTGCGAGTGGGCTGAGTTGTTCCAAAATAAGAATGTGAAGAACAGGGGTATCAGTGGAGATATCTGTATGGGGGTATATGACCGTTTGGATCCGATTGTAAAGGGAAAACCGGCAAAGATTTTTTTATTGATCGGTATCAATGATGTTTCTCGGGGAACGTCTGCGGATAAAATTATTTCAGAAATAAGTATGATTGTTCGGAAAATAAAGCAAGAATCTCCAAAAACAAAATTATATTTGCAAAGTGTATTGCCGGTGAATGATTGTTACGGTATGTTTAACGGGCATACATCACGCTGGCAGGTGGTAAAACAAATTAATGATTTGTTGGAACCATTGGCGGTAAAGGAAGGAGCTGCCTATATTGATTTGTATAGTCATTTTGTGGAGAAAGAGACAGGTAAGATGAATCCAGTATATACTAATGACGGATTACATTTATTAGGAAAGGGATACTTGCTGTGGCGTGATATTGTAAAACCTTATGTTGACCAGAAATGAAGAAGACATTAATACTGATTTTATGTTTGTTTCTTTGTACCGTTTCATTTGCACGGAAGCGGGTGAAGGTTGCTTGTGTAGGTAATAGCATTACCTATGGCATAGGTGTATCCGATCCTGATAAGGAGTCCTATCCTGCCCGGTTACAGCAAATGCTGGGTGAAGGGTATACGGTGGAGCGTTTTGGAAAGCCGGGAGCTACGTTGCTGAACAAGGGACACCGGCCTTTTATGCAACAGAAAGAGTTTAAGGATGCATTGGCTTTTGCCGGTGATGTAGTGGTTATTCATTTAGGAGTGAATGATACAGATCCGCGTGATTGGCCCAATTACCGTGATTTTTTTATAGCGGATTATCGTGCACTGATTGATTCGTTCAGAGTGGCGAATCCTGAATGTCGTATTTTGATTGCCCGTCTGACTCCGATTGCCGACCGCCATCCGCGGTTTGAGTCCGGCACACGCGATTGGCATGATGAGATTCAGCTGGCTATAGAAACGATAGCGAAATACGCACAAGTACAGTTGATAGATTTTCATGCACCTTTATATCCATATCCTTTTATGTTGCCCGATGCTGTCCATCCTGATAAGGAAGGTGCGGCTGTCCTGGCAAAAACGGTGTATGAAGGCATAACCGGTGATTTTGGCGGTTTGCAAATGCCGGAAATTTATACGGACAATATGGTATTGCAGCATGGACGTCTGCTGACTATTCAGGGAAAAGCGGATGCCGGTGAGAAAGTAACTGTTTCCATAGACAGGCAGCAACTTCAGGCTGTGACGGGAGCAGATGGAAAGTGGGCGGTGGATGTCCGGCCATTGAAGGCGGGCGGTCCATATACGCTGACTGTTTCTACAGAAAAACGGAAACTGGTCTATGAAAATGTGTTGGCGGGAGAAGTGTGGCTCTGTTCCGGACAATCGAATATGGAGTTTTATCTGAATTGGAGTGCGACTGCCGCACAAGATGTTCCTCAAGCTGCAAATAGCAATATCCGTTTATATGATATGAAAGCCCGTTGGCGTACGGATGCGGTGGAGTGGGATGCTTCGGTACTCGATTCATTGAATCATCTGCAATATTATAAGGATACACGGTGGACAGTTTGTTCGCCTGAAACAGCCGGTAATTTCTCGGCGGTGGCTTACTATTTCGGAAAGAAATTGCAGGATAGTTTGCAAGTCCCTGTAGGACTGATTTGCAATGCCATTGGCGGATCTCCTACTGAAGCATGGATAGACCGTAGTACATTGGAATATCGTTTCCCGGCTATCTTACGTAATTGGATGCAGAATGATTTTATCCAAGACTGGGTGCGTGGGCGTGCTGCCTTGAATGTAAAGCAGTCTTCCAATAAATTGCAACGCCATCCTTATGAGCCTTGTTATTTGTATGAATCGGGTATCCGTCCTTTGGAACAGTTTCCGGTCAAAGGCTTTATTTGGTATCAGGGTGAGTCTAATGCCCATAATCGGGAGGCTCATGAAAGGTTGTTCAGATTGTTGGTGGAAAGTTGGCGCAAGAATTGGGGGGATGCGGAACTTCCATTCTATTTTGTCCAATTGTCTAGTATAGACCGTCCGTCATGGACTTGGTTCCGTGATAGCCAGCGTCGTTTGATGGCGGAGATTCCTCATACCGGTATGGCTGTCAGTTCAGATAGGGGAGACTCATTGGACGTACACCCCAAACAGAAAAGAGAAGTCGGTGAACGGTTGGCTGCATGGGCTTTGAATAAAACATACGGATATAAAAATGTCATTCCTTCGGGACCGCTTTATAAATCAGTCGTATTTAGTGGAGGTGCGGCTTATATTTCTTTTGATTATGCGGAGGGGTTGTCCACTTCGGATGGGAAACCGCTTCGTACATTCGAAGTGGCAGGTGATGATGGATTATTTTATCCGGCACAGGCTGTTGTTGAAAACGGTAAAATAAAAGTATGGAGTGACAAGGTGAAAGAGCCGGAAACGGTTCGTTACGGATGGCAGCCATTTACCCGTGCCAATCTGGTAAATGGCGCCGGTTTGCCTGCATCCACATTCCGGGCTGAATAGTATATAAATTAATAAAGATAGGTAAGATGAAGAAAACATTAAAAGTTTTGATGATGTTAGGATGCTTTCCGATGATGCTCAGTGCAAAGGAGTATAAGAAATCAGAGAGTCTGAGTCTTGATAAGGGATGGGAGTTCGCCCAGGTCGGCCGGAACGAATGGTTGCCGGCTACGGTGCCCGGAACGGTGCATCAGGATTTGATTTCTCATAATAAGCTGCCCAATCCATTTTATGGGATGAATGAGCAAAAAGTGCAGTGGGTAGAGAATGAGGACTGGGTCTATAAAACTACTTTTAATGTGACGGATGAGCAACTCTCGCGGGATGCTGCCTTGTTGATTTTGGAAGGGTTGGATACGTATGCGGATATTTACCTGAACGGCTCTTTGTTGGAACGTACGGACAATATGTTTGTCGGCTATACTCTTCCGGTAAAAGAGGTGTTGCGGAAGGGAGAAAACCATTTGCAGATTCTGTTTCATTCACCTGTCAAGCAAACTTTACCCCAATGGGAAACCAATGGTTTTGATTATCCTGCTGATAATGATCATAGTGATAAACGGGTTAGTATCTATAGCCGTAAAGCGCCTTACAGTTATGGCTGGGATTGGGGAATCCGCTTGGTAACCAGTGGTATCTGGCGGCCTGTGACACTGACTTTCTATGATGTGGCACGCATTGATGATTACTATGTACGTCAGGCTTCGGTAACAAAAGATCTGGCGAAAGTTGAAAACCGCCTGACTGTAAACAGTGTTTCTGCAACTCCTCAGAAAGCGGAAGTAACCGTTGCTTATTCTTATAAGGAGGGTGAAAAGGTAACCGAACAGAAAGAGGTGACATTGCAGCCGGGAACAAACCATATTCTTCTTCCCATAGAGATACGGCAGCCTCATTTATGGATGCCTAATGGTTGGGGGGAACCTGCATTGTATGACTTTGAAGCCGTAATAAAGGTGGATGGTAAAGTGATAGCTTCTCAAAAAGAGCGTATCGGACTCCGTACAATAAAGGTGGTGAAAGAAAAAGACGATCAGGGAGAATCCTTCTATTTTGTAGTCAATGGTGAACCTATGTTTGCCAAAGGCGCGAATTTTATCCCGGATGATGCTTTGCTGCCTAACATTACTGAAGAACGTTACCGCCAGTTGTTCAAGGATGTGAAAGATGCCAATATGAATATGATTCGTGTATGGGGTGGAGGAATTTATGAGGATGATGCTTTTTATCAGGCGGCGGACGAGAATGGAATTTTAGTTTGGCAGGATTTTATTTTTGCCTGCACTACTTATCCGTCCGATCCTGCTTTTATGAAACGGGTAGAGGCCGAGGCGGAATATAATATCAAGCGTTTACGGAACCATGCCAGTCTGGCTATGTGGTGTGGAAACAATGAAATTTATGAAGGTATGCGCTACTGGGGATGGGATAAGAAATACACTGATCCCGGTATTATGGAAGGAATGAAGCAGGGCTATGACAAACTTTTCCGTGAGTTGTTGCCTCGTAAAGTAGCTGAACTTGATCCGGACCGTTTCTATATGCATGGTTCTCCGTACGAGGCCAATTGGGGACGTCCCGAAAGTTGGAAGATTGCAGACAGCCATAATTGGGGTATCTGGTATGGTCAGAAACCGTTTGAAAGTCTGGATACGGAAATTCCGCGTTTTATGAGTGAGTTTGGTTTTCAGGCATTTCCTGAAATGAAGACGATTGCTACTTTTGCCTCACCGGAAGATTATGCATTGGAATCGGAGGTGATGAATGCTCATCAAAAAGCCACTATCGGTAATTTCCTCATCAAGAAGACTATGGGACTGTATTATAAAGTGCCTGAAGATTTCGATCAGTTGGTTTATATGGGTTTGGTTTTGCAGGGGGTAGGAGTGCGCCAGGGTTTGGAAGCCCATCGTCGTAACCGTCCCTATTGTATGGGGACTTTATATTGGCAGCTGAATGACAGCTGGCCGGTCGTTTCCTGGTCGAGCATTGATTATTATGGCAATTGGAAAGCGTTGCATTATCAGGCAAAAAGAGCTTTTGCTCCGGTATTGGTAGATGCTGTCAAGGAAGGGGAGGATTTGAATATTTATGTTATGTCGGACAAGCTGGAAGCGGATAAAGAGGTGACTTTATTGTTGCGTGTGATGGATTTTAATGGAAAAGTTCTGACTAAAAAGAGTATCAAGGGTGAGGTTCCGGCCAATGCTTCCACCTTATATTATAAGGAACCTTATGCGGGTATAACAACAAGTCCTCAAAATACTTTTCTTCTAATGACATTAAAAAATAAGAAAGGTGAGGTTTTATCCGAAGAAATTTATTACTTTAACCACGCAAAAGATCAGGAGCTTCCGAAGACTGAGATCCGCTATAAAGTGAAGCCGATGGATGGAAAATATGAAGTGACTCTGTCTGCCAGACAGCTGGCTAGGGATGTGTTCATAGAGATTCCTGTTCAAGGTGCGAGATTTACTGACAACTTCTTTGACTTGTTGCCGGGACAGACAAAGAAAGTGATTATTACTTCAGATAAACTGAAGAAGAATGAAAAGGTTGATATAACTATTAAGCAATTAAGTGATACTAACTAATCAATTAATATCTATTATGAAAACTTTAATGGGCCTTGCAGGGCTGACAATGGCAGGTTTTATGCTTTTATCCTGTAACACAGAAGTGAAAGAAGCAAATTATCAGATAATTCCGTTACCGCAGGAAATTTCGGTAATGGATCAGGCTGCTCCGTTTATTTTGTCAAATGGAACTAAGATAATGTATCCGGAAGGCAATGAAAAAATGCAAAAGAACGCTGAATTTTTGGCAAGTTATATCAAAGATCTTACCGGAAAGTCATTGGCTGTACAAGCCGGTACAGACGGCAAAGGAATAATCCTGCAATTAGGTGGAAATGCTGAAAATCCTGAAGGATACCAGTTAAAGGTAACCAGCGACCAAGTGGTTATTTCAGGACCTACGGAAGCCGGAGTATTTTATGGCATCCAGACGTTGCGTAAATCTATTCCGGTAGCACAAGGAGTGGATATCGCTTTACCGGCGGTTGAAATCAATGACTATCCTCGTTTCTCTTATCGTGGTGCAATGTTGGATGTGTCACGTCATTTTTTCCCGGTAGATTCAGTAAAGCGTTTTATTGATATGCTGGCTTTGCACAACATCAACCGTTTCCACTGGCATTTGTCTGAAGACCAGGGATGGAGAATCGAAATCAAGAGTCGTCCTGAACTGACTGAAATAGGTTCTAAAAGAGCGGAAACGGTTATCGGACATAACTCGGGAAAATATGATGGCAAGCCTTATGGTGGATTCTTCACACAGGAAGAAGCAAAAGAAATTGTAGCTTATGCTGCCGAACGTCATATTACGGTTATACCGGAAATTGATATGCCGGGACACATGCAGGCTGCTTTGGCTGCATATCCTAACTTGGGCTGTACTGGTGGTCCGTACGAAGTATGGAAAATCTGGGGGGTATCAGAAGATGTGCTTTGCGCAGGAAATGATGAAACCTTGAAATTCATTGAAGATGTATTAGGGGAAATTATTCAGATTTTCCCGTCAGAATATATTCATGTAGGTGGTGACGAATGTCCTAAGGTACGTTGGGCAAAATGTCCAAAGTGCCAGGCTCGTATCAAGGCTTTAGGTCTTAAGTCTGACAAGAATCATACTGCCGAGGAAAGATTGCAGAGTTTCATTATCAATCATGCAGAGAAGTTCCTGAACGGACACGGACGTCAGATTATCGGTTGGGATGAAATTCTGGAAGGCGGATTGGCTCCCAATGCCACTGTAATGTCATGGCGTGGTGTTGCCGGAGGTATTGAAGCCGCAAAACAGAAACATGATGTAATTATGACTCCTAATACTTATTTGTATTTCGACTATTACCAAACCAAGGATATTGCTAATGAACCTGAGGCTATTGGTGGATATGTACCCGTTGAAACAGTATATAACTATGAGCCGATGCCGGCTGATCTGACTCCGGAAGAGCAGAAATACATCATTGGCGTACAGGCCAACTTATGGACTGAATACATTCCTACCTACAGTCAGGTAGAATATATGGAATTACCCCGTATGGCTGCTTTGTCTGAAATTCAGTGGACCATGCCGGAAAAGAAAAACTATGAAGGTTTCTTGAAGCGTTTGCCTCAGTTGGTAGATATTTATGATGTTTATAAATATAATTATGCCAAGCATGTCTTTGATGTAAATGCTGTATTTACTCCTAATCCGAAAGATGGTACGCTGGATGTTACTTTGTCTACTATTGATAATAGTCCTATCTATTACACTTTGGATGGAACGGAACCTTCCGCTGCTTCCCAGTTGTATACGGAAACATTGAAATTGAAACAGAATTGTACTTTTAAAGCGATTACTGTACGTCCTGCAGGAAATAGCCGCGTGGTTACAGAGGAAATTGCTTTTAACAAGGCTAGTATGAAACCTGTCACTATGTTGCAACCGGTAAACAAGCAATATGAATTCAAAGGAGCTCCCACTTTGGTGGACGGATTGAAAGGTAACGGTAACTATAAGACGGGCCGTTGGATTGCTTTCTATAAAAATGATATGGAAGCAGTTATTGATATGCAGCAACCGACAGAAATCAGCAGCGCTTCTATTTCTACTTGTGTGGAAAAAGGTGACTGGGTGTTTGATGCCCGTGCTTTTTCTGTAGCTGTATCCGAAGACGGAAAGAACTTTAAGGAAATTACTTCAGAAAAATATCCGGCAATGAAGCAGGATGACAAGAATGGAGTGTTCAACCATACGTTGACTTTCGATCCGGTGACTGCCCGTTATGTGAAAGTGACCGCTTTAGCGGAACATAGCATTCCTGCTTGGCACGGTGGCAAAGGAAATCCGGCTTTCTTGTTTGTTGATGAAATTTCATTAAATTGATAGTTATATTCAAATAATGACTGTGTGCCAAAAGTGTGATAGAGTACCGTTGGGCGTGAGGTGGAATGCCTCCGTCCATATGCGTAAGGAATGTTGTGTTTGCGTTGGTGCAATCCGTTTCTGGGGCAAGCGGGATGGCTGATTTGCTTTTGGCACACTTTTTATTATTTGCTTCACCATGAAAACATGATCAGAAAAATAATATATGGCGTTTATGCGATACTGGGCATGATGACAATGGCTGCTTGTAGCGGTCAATCGGATGCTTCTGAAATATCTCTTGAGAAAATGCATGGGTTCCCTACAGAGAATACCGGTTTTCTTAAGGGAGTTTCTGCATTATATGCGGGAGTGATTGAAGGAAATTTGCTGATAGCCGGAGGTTGTAATTTCCCTGATATACCGGTAGCCGATGGAGGAAAAAAAGCTTATTATCGGGATATATATATCGCCCCTTTGTCAAATGATACGGCTTTTGAGTGGAAGAAAATAGGCCAACTGCCTCAGGCAGCAGCTTATGGAGTCACTATTTCTACTGAAAAAGGGTTAATTTGTGTTGGAGGGACTACGGCAACACACAGCTTGTCTGATGTTTTTCTTTTATCTTTGCAAAAAGACACCTTGAAAAGAGAAACTTTGCCCTCTTTGCCTGTAACTATGGATAATATGGCAGGTGCATTAGTAGGACATTCACTATATATTGTCGGTGGAAATGTAAATGGCATTCCATCCTCGGCCATGTACATGCTTGATCTGTCGGATTTGTCTGGAGGATGGAAAAGAGAAACAGATATTCCGGGTGAACCCAGAGTACAACCTGTTTGCGTGGCACAAGATGGAAAACTTTATGTGTGGGGGGGATTTGCCCCGGCTGTTGAAGGGCATCAGGCTTCTTTGTCGGTAGATGGATATATGTATTCTCCGGAAACGAAAGAATGGTCATCGGTTGCCACCCCGTATGATGCGGAAGGTAATGAGATCTCTTTAGGTGGTGGAATGGGAACCTCTTTTGGCGAGGGTATGATATTGTGTGCCGGAGGAGTTGATAAGGATATATTCTTAAAAGCTCTGCAAGGTATTTATGCGGGAAAAGAATATTTGTCACATCCTGTAGAGTGGTATCGGTTTAATAGAAACCTGCTGCTCTATCATCCGCAGACGGATAAATGGACTACATTAGGCGAATATGAACAAGGTGCGCGTGCCGGAGCTGTAATAGTTTCGCAGGACGGATTTCATTACATTATTAATGGAGAATTGAAACCGGGCATTCGTACTAATGAAATTAATAGAATTAAAGAAAAGAGAAGATGAGAAGATTGATTATATTGGCGGAAGTTGCATTGGGCTTGCTGTTTGCAAGTTGCACGAAAGAAGAGCAACGCACACTTTCTGTTATTCCCGCACCATTAAAGGTGGAATTACAGCAGGAAGTGTTTTCATTGAATTCGGAAACAGGGTTATATATAGATGCGTCTGAGGGGGACAAGAAGATTTTGGAAGATTATCTGGTGGCTTCTTCCATGAATTTGAAACCGGTAATAGCAGAAGAGGGACATAATGTTGTCTTGAAACAAGTGGCGGAACTGCCGGAGGTAAACTCTTCCGAGGGATATGTTCTGACGGTAACTCCTGATCAGGTACTTATTCGTGCAACTTCCGGGGCAGGATTGTTCTATGGAGTTCAGACTATGCTGCAAATGGTTGATGAAAAAGGATTGCCGGCAGGAGTCATTACAGATGAACCCCGTTTTGCTTATCGTGGCTTTATGATGGATGTTTCCCGTCATTTCTTCGATAAGGAATTTATAAAAAAGCAGATGGATGCTTTGGCATATTATAAATTGAACCGTCTGCATCTGCATCTTACTGACGCTGCGGGCTGGCGTCTTGAAATAAAAAAATATCCCCGTCTGACAGAATTTGCGGCATGGCGTGAGTTTCCTACCTGGAAAGAATGGTGGAATAACGGACGACGGTATGAAGAAGAAGGCAGTAAAGATGCTCACGGAGGTTATTATACTCAAGATGATATCCGCGAACTGGTGGCATACGCTCAGGAACGTTTTATTACTGTTATTCCTGAGATAGAGATGCCTGCGCATTCGGAAGAAGTACTGACTGCTTATCCTGAGTTGTCTTGTACACACGAACCTTACAAACAAGCCGATTTCTGTGTCGGTAATGAAAAGACTTTTGAGTTTCTGGAAAATGTGCTGACAGAGGTAATGGAACTTTTCCCGTCCGAATATATTCATATAGGAGGGGATGAGGCAGGTAAAGCCTCATGGCCCACTTGCAAACTGTGCCAGGCACGTATGAAAAAAGAAGGCTTGAAAGATGTGAACGAGTTACAGAGTTATCTGATTCATCGTATTGAGGTCTTTTTGAATGCCCACGGACGTAAATTATTGGGTTGGGATGAAATATTGGAAGGTGGTTTGGCACCTAATGCCACTGTCATGTCATGGCGTGGCACGGAAGGGGGAATGAAAGCGGTTGATTCCGGCCACATGGCTATTATGAGTCCGGGTGAGTTCTGCTATTTTGATTCTTATCAGGATGCTCCTGATTCCCAGCCGGAAGCAATAGGAGGCTATCTGCCTTTGTCCAAAGTTTATTCATTTAATCCTGTACCCGATACTTTGAGTGCGGATAAAGTCCAGTTGGTGTATGGAGTACAAGCTAATTTATTCACAGAATATATTCCGACTCCGGAACATGCGGAAATGATGATTTATCCTCGTATTCTTGCCTTGGCGGAAGTTGCTTGGAGTGCCCCTTCTGTGAAGAACTATGATGATTTTCATGTTCGTGCATTGAAAGAGGTAGAGGCATTGAAAGCTGAAGGATACCATCCTTTTGATTTGAAAAATGAGATAGGAAATCGTCCGGGAGCGGATCAGCCCGTACAACATTTGGCAGTAGGTAAGAAAGTGGCTTACGGACCGGATGCCGCTTATTATCCCGGCTATTCGGCCGGTGGTGACAGTGCCTTGGTAGATGGTGTGATCGGAGGCTGGACTTATGGTGACAGGCGTTGGCAAGGTTTTATAGACAAGAAAAGAATGGATGTGACCATTGATATGGAAAAAGAAACAGAAATTCATTCTGTTGGAGCAGACTTTATGCAGGTGTGTGGACCTGAAGTCTTTATGCCTTCAGAAGTGATCATTTCCGTTTCCAATGATGGTAAGGAGTTTACGGAACTGAAGCGCATGGAGCATAAAGTAGTGAAGGATGACAAAGTGACTTTCATCAACTTTGGTTGGGAAGGAAATGCCAAAGCACGTTACATACGTTATCAGGCATCTTCGGGCGAATTCGGAGGTTTCTTGTTTACAGATGAAATTGTAGTGAAATAATAGAACTTATATAAACAACAAATAGCATGAAGAAACAAATTTTGTTATCGGCTGTTCTGGCTTGTATCTCAGTTTTTTCTGCGGCAGCACAGAAAGAGCCGGTAGATTATGTAAACCCTTTTGTGGGTACTACTAATTACGGTACGACAAACCCCGGAGCATTAACCCCTCATGGAATGATGTCGGTGACTCCTTTCAATGTGATGGGGGTTCCCGAAGGGGATAAGGATAAAGACAAGCAATGGTGGTCCACTCCATACGAATTCAATAATAAATATCTTACCGGCTTTGCGCACGTTAATCTTAGCGGGGTAGGCTGTCCGGAATTGGGATCATTGTTATTAATGCCTACCACCGGCAAACTGGATGTGGATTATCATAATTATGGAAGCTTCTATCAAGGTGAAACTGCAAATCCGGGTTATTATACCAATATACTGGATAAATACAATGTGAAATGTGAACTGACTGCCACTCCACGTACCAGTATGGCACGCTTTACTTTTCCTGCCGGACAAAGCAATATCTTGTTGAATCTGGGAGAGGGATTGACCAATGAGAGTGGTGCTACCGTTCGTTTTGTAAACGACCGTGAGATTGAAGGTACCAAATTGTTGGGAACTTTCTGTTATAATCCTCAGGCGGTATTTCCTATCTATTTTGTAATGCGTATCAACAAAGTACCGGCAAAACGCGGTTATTGGAAAATGATGCGTCCGATGGGTGTGGAGGCGCAATGGGATGATACGGCCGGTAAATACAAACTCTATACTGCTTATACAAAAGAAATAAGCGGAGATGATATAGGAGTGTGGTTTACTTACGATACCACGGCGGAAGAAGTGATTGAAGTCAGTATGGGCGTGTCTTTTGTCAGCATAGAGAATGCCCGTTTGAATCTGGAAAAAGAACAGCCTTTCGGTACAACATTCGACAAACTGCGTGCGGAAGCCCGTAAGAAATGGAACGATGATCTTTCCCGTATCAAAGTGGAAGGTGGAACGGAAGAGCAAAAAGGAGTATTCTATACCGCTATGTATCACACGATGGTTCATCCGAATATTTTGCAGGATGTAAGCGGACAATATCCACAAATGGAGGGAGATAAGATTTTGACCACCAACCGTAACCGTTACACGGTATTCTCATTGTGGGATACTTATCGTAACTATCACCAGTTGATGACTTTGGTATATCCGGAGCGTCAGATGGATATGATTCACACCATGATGGGCATGTACAAGGAACACGGATGGTTCCCGAAATGGGAATTGTATGGTCGTGAAACATTGACGATGGAAGGTGACCCTTCTATTCCTGTTCTGGTAGACAGTTGGATGAAGGGATTGCAAGACTTTGACATTGACGAAGCTTATAAGGGAATGTATAAGTCGGCCACTACTCCGGGCAAGGATAATCTGATGCGTCCGGATAATGATGATTATATGTCCAAAGGGTATGTGCCGATGGAAAGTCAGTATGATAATTCGGTTTCTCATGCTTTGGAATACTATGTTGCCGACTATGCACTTTCTACCTTGGCGGAGGCTTTAGGTAAGAAAGAAGATGCGAAATTGTTCCGCAAACGTTCTATGGGCTATAAAAATTATTATAGCAAGGATTTCGGAACCTTGCGTCCGATAACTAAAGAAGGCAAATTCTATGAACCGTTTGATCCGAAAGAAGGAGCTAATTTTGCACCTAGTCCCGGTTTCCATGAAGGTAATGCATGGAATTACACTTTCTTTGTGCCTCATGATATCAATGGCTTGGTAAAGTTGATGGGGGGCGACAAGAAATTTGTTGATAAATTGCAAAGCGTGTTTGATGAAGGGAATTATGATCCGGCCAATGAACCCGATATAGCCTATCCTTACCTGTTCAGTCGTTTCAAAGGTGAAGAATGGCGTACACAGAAATTGGTGAAGGAATTGCTGGCTAAGTATTTCACAACTAAGCCGGATGGAATTCCCGGCAATGATGATACGGGTACGATGTCTGCATGGGCTATATTCAGTATGATGGGATTCTATCCGGATTGTCCGGGTGTGCCCGAATATACATTGACCACTCCTACTTTTGATAAAGTGACCGTTCAGCTTGATCCTAAATATTGGGGCAAGAAAGAATTGGTTATCAAGAAAGAAGGACAAGGGGATTATATAAAGGAAATCAGACTGGGCAATAAGAAAATTAATAAATATTTGATTTCGCATGATGATTTGATCAAGGCAGGTGAAATTACTTTTATAGTAACAGAAAATCCTAATAAGAAATAACTATGAATACGAAACGATTTTTGTGTGCTGCGTTAGGAGCTGTTTGTTATTTTGCTTTTTTGCAAGCGCAGGTACGTACAGAGCAGACTTTCGAAAAAGGGTGGAAATTTACGCGTGAAGATAATGCGGAATTTGCCAATCCCGGTTATAATGACAGTAAATGGCAGAACGTCACCGTTCCTCATGATTGGGCGATTTATGGTCCGTTCAGTATCAATAACGACAAGCAGGAAATGGCTATTACTCAAGATGGACAGACCGAGGCGATGGAACATGCCGGACGTACCGGAGGTCTTCCGTTTGTAGGAACCGGATGGTATCGCCTGAACTTTGATGCTCCTGGTTTTGAGAAAGGCAAGAAAGCGACTTTGATATTTGATGGAGCAATGAGCCATGCCCGTGTTTATGTGAACGGGCAGGAGGCCGGTTATTGGCCCTACGGTTATAATTCTTTTTATGTGGATGCGACCCCTTATCTGAAACTGGGTGAGAGGAACGAACTGGCAGTCCGTTTGGAAAACGAGCCTGAATCATCACGTTGGTATCCGGGGGCCGGATTGTACCGCAATGTTCATCTGGTAATCAATGAAGATACGCATATTCCTGCTTGGGGGACGTATGTTACCACTCCTGTGGTGACAGACAAATATGCAAAAGTGTCTTTGAAAACTTCTTTGGTTAGCCCTGAAGGAGCTAATAAGGATAATTACCGTATTGTGACGCAGATCAAGGATAAAAACGGCAAAGTGGTTGCTACCGGGGAAAACAAGTTGAGTGTTTTTGATAATGCTTTGTTTGAACAGGAGTTTGCAGTGGCTAATCCTGAGTTGTGGAGTCCTGATACTCCGGTTCTTTATACAGCTGAATCCAAAGTATATGAAGGGAATACCTTGAAAGACGAATATACCACCCGCTTTGGTATCCGTACTTTGGAGATTGTTCCCGGCAAGGGCTTTTTCCTGAATGGAAAGCTGACCAAATTCAAAGGGGTATGTAACCATCATGACTTGGGTCCGTTAGGCGGTGCTGTAAATGATGCCGCTATACGTCGTCAGATTCGTATTCTGAAAGATATGGGTTGTAATGCCATCCGTACTTCTCATAATATGCCGGCACCCGAATTGGTGGAGGCTTGTGATGAAATGGGTATGATGCTGATGGTGGAGTCTTTCGACGAGTGGAAATCGGCAAAGATGGCCAACGGTTATCATAAAATATTTGATGAATGGGTGGAGAAGGATCTGACTAATCTGATCCGTCATTACCGTAACAATCCGAGTATTGTTATGTGGTGCATCGGTAACGAAGTACCCGACCAGTGGAATGGCAATAACGGACCAAAGCTTTCGCGTATGTTACAGGATATCTGTCATCGTGAAGATCCTACCCGTCCTGTAACACAAGGTATGGATGCGCCTGATGCTGTAGTAAATAATAATATGGCTGCTGTGATGGATGTGGCCGGTTTCAATTACCGCCCTCATAAATATCCAGAAAACTATAAGAAATTGCCTCAGCAGATTATTCTAGGTAGTGAAACAGCTTCTACAGTAAGTTCGCGTGGCGTCTATAAATTCCCTGTTGTCCGTCAGGCTATGAAGAAATATGACGATCATCAGTCTTCTTCTTACGATGTGGAACATTGTGGTTGGTCCAATTTGCCGGAGGATGACTGGATTTGGCATGAGGATAACGCATGGGGTATCGGAGAATTTGTATGGACGGGCTTCGATTATTTGGGCGAACCGACTCCTTATTATACTGATTGGCCCAGCCATTCTTCTTTGTTCGGTATCATCGACCTGGCCGGATTGCCCAAAGACCGTTACTATCTGTACCGCAGTCATTGGAACAAAGATGAAGAAACGCTGCATATCCTTCCTCATTGGACATGGCCGGGACGTGAAGGAGAAGTGACTCCTATCTTTGTTTATACAAATTATCCGTCGGCAGAAGTGTTTATCAATGGCAAGAGTCAGGGTAAGCGTACCAAAGATTTGACTGTAACGGCTGAAAATAGTGCGGATTCTGCTTCCATAGCAGATTTCAAACGCCAGAAACGCTACCGTTTGATGTGGATGGATACAAAGTATGAGCCGGGAACCGTAAAAGTGGTTGCCTATAATGATAAGGGGGAAGCTGTGGCCGAAAAGGAAATCCATACGGCAGGCAAGCCCGACCATATAGAACTGGTTACAGATCGCAATGAAATAAAGGCTGATGGCAAGGATTTGTCATTTGTCACAGTAAGAGTGGTGGACAAAGAGGGTAATCTTTGTCCCGATGCGCAGCATCTCATCAAGTATTCTGTAAAAGGTGCGGGAACCTATCGTGCCGGTGCAAACGGAGATCCCACTTCATTGGAACTTTTCCATGTTCCGCAGATGAAAGTGTTTAACGGAATGATGACTGCTGTTGTGCAAAGTACTGATAAACCGGGAGAAATCATATTGACCGCAACAGGTAAAGGACTTAAATCAGGTAGGCTAGTTTTAATGAGTAAGTAAAAAGATTTGTTTCAATTTCCACTATCTGTGCCCCGCTTGATTTTATTAAGCGGGGCTTATTTATTAAAAAAAGTTGGAAAATAATTGGGGAAATCTGTTTTAGAAAGTGAAAAAGTTGCTATTTTTGTTGGCAAATTTAATATGCCAATTAAAAATTCTAACTTATCATAGTATCATGTTGACCCAAATCATTAACGCAAAGATTCTTACCCCACAGGGCTGGTTGAAGGACGGATCTGTCCTTATGCGCGACAATAAGATTTTAGAAGTTACCAATTGTGATTTAGCTGTTATCGGAGCCGAGCTGATTGACGCTAAAGGTATGTATGTTGTTCCCGGTGGTGTGGAAATCCATTGTCATGGTGGTGGTGGCGGTGATTTTATGGAAGGTACGGAAGAGGCTTTCCGTACAGCCATTAATGCTCACATGAAACATGGTACTACCAGTATTTTCCCAACGTTGTCTTCTTCTACCGTACCGATGATTGAGGCAGCTGCCGAAACTTGTACCAGGTTGATGGCGGAACCGGACAGTCCGGTACTTGGTCTTCATCTTGAAGGGCATTACCTTAATATGAAGATGGCAGGCGGTCAGATGCCTGAAAACATAAAAGACCCGGATCCGAAGGAATATATTCCTATTGTAGAGAAGTGGGGCTGTATCAAGCGTTGGGATGCTGCACCCGAATTGCCGGGTGCCATGCAGTTTGGTAAGTATATCACAGGAAAAGGCATCTTGGCTTCTGTGGCACATACACAGGCCGAATATGAAGATATCCGTGCAGCCTGGGAGTCCGGTTATTCTCATGCTACACATTTCTATAATGCGATGCCGGGCTTCCATAAGCGCCGTGAGTATAAATATGAAGGTACAGTAGAAAGTATCTATCTGATAGACGATATGACAGTGGAAGTGGTAGCCGATGGTATTCATGTTCCTCCTACTATCTTGCGCCTGATATATAAGATTAAGGGTGTGGAACGTGCTTGTGTTATTACCGATGCTTTGGCATGTGCCGCCAGTGAAAGCAATGTAGCTTTTGACCCTCGTGTCATTATCGAGGATGGTGTGTGCAAATTGGCCGACCGTTCTGCTTTGGCAGGCAGTGTGGCTACCATGGACCGTTTGATCCGTACCTTGGTGCAAAAGGCAGAAATCCCGTTGGAAGATGCTGTCCGTATGGCTTCGGAAACTCCGTCCAAGATTATGGGAGTATATGACCGCAAGGGCTCACTTCAGAAAGGCAAAGATGCCGATATCTTGATTCTTGACCAGGACTTGAATATCCGTGCCGTATGGGCAATGGGCAAGCTGGTCGAAGGAACTTGTACATTATAACAAAAGTGCTTTCAGCTATTTGAAACTCTTTATAGTTTGCCTTTCTGAATGAAATGAAGAATGACGAACTATAAAGAGTTTTCTTGTCTTTTTTCAGTGTGTAACACATACCCCTTCTTCATCAGTGATTCTATCTTCACGCTGGAATCATTGCGCAACGCTTTTCGTAAATAGGTTATTTGTACATTCAATGCCAGCGAATTGGCATAGGATGAAGTTCCCCATACATGTTTCAAAAGTATTTCCCGGTCTACCGGAACATGGAGGTTTTTAGCTAGTATTCGGAGTATCTCAGCCTGTCGGGAAGTAATCAGTACCTTGTTATTTCCCGTCCTTATTTCATTGGTGGTATAGTTAAATGTACTTTTTCCGAATGTATAGCTTTCTGTTTCAATTCTGTTGTTTGCACATTGAAACCGTTCACGGATACGTGCCAACAGCTCTTCGGGATAAAAAGGCTTTGCTAGATAATCATTGGCTTGCAGATCAAAGCCTTTCAGACGGTCGGCTTTATCGCTACGGTCTGAAAGAAAGAAAATAAGTACCTGATGATTTTGTTTCCGTATTTTTGCCGCTACCTCGAAGCCGTTCAGTTCGGGCATATTGATATCAAGCAATACCAAATCAGGCCTTATTAAGGGAAATTGTTGTAAGGCAATGTTTCCGTTTCCTGCGTAAGTAACTTCATAGCCTTCTGCCTCCAAAAAACGTTTTAAGAGCATGGAGTATTTTAAATCATCATCTGCGAAAAGTATTTTGATTGTTTTCATCTTATGTGGATTGTTGAAATGATTATTGAGGTAGTACAATACTGAAAGTCGTTCCTTTACTCAGCTGGCTGGTCAAGGATACATGTCCGTGGTGTGCTTCGGTGAGGAGCTTTACGTAACTTAGTCCTAGTCCTATACCCGGTATATTTCGGTCCGGTATATGGTTGCCGCGATAAAACTTATCAAAAACCTTGCTTTGCTCTGCTGGCGGAATTCCAATTCCGTTATCTGTTATTTGTATAGTAAGGGTGTGTTCTTTCTGTATACAGGATAAATCAATCCGGACTTCTTTGCCGGAGTATTTGATGGCATTCTCTATCAGGTTGCTGACGATGTTGGCAATATGTACCGGGTCAGCGGTGACCAAAGTGGATTTCATTTCATAGTGCGGATGGATGGTAACCTTTTTATTGGTAGGAACATTGACCAGCCGGATTAATTTATCTACGGTTTCCCGTAAATCAAAAGTACGGATGTGGAGAGGCGTGTGTTCATAGTCAGCCCGTGTCATATCCCTTACTTTGGCCAGGTAGGCAGAAAGATTGTCCAGTTCAAACATGGAATCCTTTACTACTTCATCCATTGCTCTTTCGTCTGTACGCATGGACTTGTTGTTGAGAAAGGCAATACACATTTTCAAGGTCTGTACAGGGCGTTTCAGTTCATGTATCATGGTATTTACAAAGCTTTTTCTCATTTCGTCTATTTTCCGTTGTTTCAGAATGGTCTTGATCTGGTAGATAAGACAGAATACCAAAAGCAGAACTAATATCAGGCTACCCAACAGCTGCCATGCCATTTGCTGGAGCAGGGAGGGGAAAGGTATCTGTATGGATGCCGTCAATGCCTGTTTAAGTAAAGGATTATAAGGATAAGCAATATACATTTCAGGTTTGAACAATCGGGTGGAAGAGGTATAGCTTCCATGCCACAGGATAGAATCAGTCTGTATCAGTCTGATATTTGTCAGTTTTATTTGGTTGGCTTGTAATAGTGAATCAAATTTTCCGGCTTGGAAGGGGTGAGTCATCTCGGCTTCATAGCGTGTGGCTGCATCAAATAGAATTTCATTGGAAATGTTCTCTACCCGAAAACTGTCGCGGACTATAACGCTGTCCTCATTCAACAATGCATTCTGTTTTATTAACGAATCCAGATTATCAATTTCACTTTGTTGTCTATAAAAACTAATGATGCAGGTTGTTTTGCCGTTTTGGTTCACCGAATCCGGCATTTCTATTTTGTAGCTCAGTGTATATTTGTGGTTGTTAGTCCGTTTGTCATAGCGTGTATTCATTTCTTCTTTTTCCAATTGCAGTATTTGTTTATGCAGTTCCTGCATGAATGTTTTCGTTGAATAGCAATATTGGTGGTGAAGCCAATAACCTTGACCACCTATTATCAATATAGCTGTAATGATAGTCAGTATCCATACTGTTTTTATTCTTTTTTCCATCTTTTCTTTTTTTGTTAAAGCAAAGGTACGGGCTATCCTTGGATATGCAATGTACACGAGGATTGTTTTTTTATCGGCGTAATATTTCAGTAATAACTTTGTGGTATCGGGAAGGAGGGAAGGACTTAGCTTTGCAGTATAAAATTCATCATTTAAAAACAATTCGGATTATGAAAAAGAAATTGGCTAACCTGTTATTTATGGTAACTGTGGCATTACAGGCTACGGCGCAGATAACCATTCTCTCTATGGATGATGTGAAGAAAAGCGAACCCATAGATGAATTGGTTTTCCGTGCTCAGTATGAGTTGAAGATGGTAGAGGATACTACCAAGACCGACTGTCAGCCCAATTCGGAAACGATGATGTTGGAAGTGGGAAAGAAATGTTCGCAATTTTATAGCTACACTACTTATCTTCGGGATTCTACTTTGATTGCCGACTATGCTAATAAAGTGTCCCAAGATATCTTGCAGCAACATGCCAAGGCTTATGGAAACGGGCGTATTACATATCGGATTTATAAGAACTATCCTACGGGAAAGGTGACAACGCTTGATCGGTTGGCTACCAGTAATTTCCGTTGCGAGGAAAAGAATGAAAAACCGGTATGGACCTTATTATCCGATACGGCTACTATTCTGACTTATCATTGCCGGAAAGCAACTTGTCGCTTCCGGGGAAGAAGTTATACGGCATGGTTTACGATGGAAATTCCTGTAAGTGAAGGGCCTTGGAAACTTTGTGGATTGCCCGGTTTCATTATAAAGGCTGAAGATGCCCGGGGACATTACTCATTTGAATGTACAGGTATCGAGCAATCTGATGAATCGAAGCCGCTTCTTTTCAATGGTAAAGGTTCTGAATCCATCAGTCGTAGAGATTTGAATAAGGTATATGAGCGTTATGCCAAGGACCCGGTAGGCTTTATTACTTCTACAGCCCCCAATGTAAAATTGACGGTAAAAGATGAGCAAGGTAATGCATTGAAAAACTTTGAGTTACCTTATAATCCGATAGAATTATCTGAAAAATAACAGGATGAAAACAGCAATCATTCTCTCTTTGTTGAGCTTTTTGTTTCATATTCAAACAAACGCACAAAACACGATAGAGGGACGGGTAACGGACAAAGTTACCCGTCAGCCTTTGGAATCTGCTACCGTCACTTTGCAACAGGAAGGGGATGGCAATATCATCAACTATACTTTGACAGATGTTGACGGATGTTTTCAACTTTCTTCTTCATCCTTGAAAGACAGGACAATAACGGTGTTTTATATGGGGTACAGGAAAAAGACTGTACCGGTACTTGCCGGTCGTCCGCTAACTATTGAACTGGAGCAGGAAGCTATCATGCTGAAAGAAGTACAGATTCGTTCGGGGCGTGTATGGGGACGACAGGATACCTTGAAATATGATCTCACCCGTTTTGCATCTTCCAAAGACCGGAATGTTAGCGATGTGTTGAAAAAACTTCCCGGCATCAATGTGGAAGAGAACGGAACTATAAAATATAATGGAAAAGCGATCAGTAATCTTTATGTGGAGGGAATGGACGTGAGTGGCGGGCGTTATAATCAAATAAATAATAATCTGAAAGCGGATGCCGTACAGGCAGCGGAGGTCATTGAAGGGCACCAACCCATTAAGTCCTTGCGTGGCAAGACCTTTACGGATGACGTTGCCTTGAATTTGAAACTGAAACCTGAAGTCCGTTCCAAATGGATTTATACCGTTATGGCAGGGGGAGGTTATGGAGAGAAAGCACTTTACGACGCTTCGTTCAATGCATTGCAATTGAGTCGTAACCGGCAGACTGTCTATACTTACAAGGCAAATAATACAGGCCGGAATCTGTTTTCCGACCAACAGAAACTGGCATCCGGCAATAGCTTTGACCGGGTGACGGACAGCAATCTTCCCATTTTTCTTCCTTTACCCGAACCGGCCATGCCCTTGTCGCAAAAAAGGCTGTTATTCAATGAAACGCATACAGCCTCTGCCAACCGCTTGTACCGATTGGATGAAGAAAAGCAATTACGATTTCAGTTAGGGTATATCCATGACCGTACAACCCGGCAATATGGAAGTGAGGAAATCTATTATTTTGCACAAGATACGGTGCATACGGCTACCAATCGGCATGACCGTTTAAAAACCGATTGTCTGAATGCTGAAGTGAATTATGAAGATAATACTGTAAGCCGGTACACTCGTGAAAATTTTTCGTTTGCAGGAACATGGAAATCAGGAGTTTCGGATATAACGGGTGATAATGCTATTTTTCAAAAGATAAAGAACTCACAATGGGAATTGAAGAATTATTTCAATCAACTTTACACCAAAGAAAAATACACTTGGGGAATCCGGTCGTATATCCGCTACACCCATTGCTCCGCTTCACTGACAGTGGCTCACCGCAACTTGCCCATTTTATTTGCTGATAACATGCTGATTGCCAACTGTATCTACCATAGGAACGAATTGAGTTCGTCCGATAACATCAGCGAAAACACATATCGAACTGTCATCGGACAGACACATGAGTCTATCCTTGCGGAATATGAAGAAATGAACACCGGCAATGCCTACACGGATAATGCCCTTTATGGGATGAGGAAAATAAATGGAGTGAATTATCAGCTTACAGGTGGTTTCTGTGGCGAACTTTCTTCGGTGAAACAGGAGAATGCTTACTCAGCCCATAGCTATTCTTTCTATACCGTTCCCCGTATCGAATGGGAGAGAAATGATTTTTTGTTCACTGCCGCCACTACTGTCCGGTGGACTCATCTGCCAAAGCAATCTTATAGCCGTTTTTGTGTCTCCCCATTCTTTTGTTTCCGTTATAAATTTACTCCCCGTTGGAAAATGTCCTTACTAGGAAGCTTGGATGAGAGTGAAGGAGGATTGAAGGATATCTACCCCTTTCGGTATCGTGAAGATTACCGGACTGTAGTGAAGCATACAGGAAAAGTTCCTGTAACGGTACGGCAACTTTATACCTGCTATCTGGAATACAAAAATACTATCAAGGAGTTTTTCTGGACTTTATCAGCTTCCTATTCCCACAATCGTTATAATCTGATAACAGAACGTAACTATAAGGACGGTAATTTCTATCTTTCGTCTGTGGAAAGAAATCATTCCTCTCATAGTTACATCTTGAATACCATAGGGTCGAAAGGGATCTATGACTGGAATTTGAAGACTTCTTTGGAATTGACTTTAGCACGCAACGAGGGGAAACAACTGAATGAAGGCATCGTTCAGGATTACAGGTATGACTATTTGTGCGTCGAACCTAAAATTGTGTGGGCTCCTTCTGTATTTTTCGAGGCTGAATACAAAGCGACGGTCAGTTGTGTGGGAGGCGGAATAGGAGAGGATACTAGTTTGGATCCTTTATGGGAGGTGGCTCAACGGCTGACTCTCAGTTTGGAATTTCATGATACGGAGTTTCGTTTATCCGGAGAGCATTTTTATAATGATTTAAGTAAGAACCAGCATCTGAATATTTGGCTTGCAGATGTTTCATTGATACATAAAGCCGGAAAATGGAGGTTTGCCGCTTCTGCTATAAATCTGTTTAATAAGGAACAATATCGTTATACTCTTTATTCTGCCGTGCAGAGTTATACTTCTTGGATAAAACTTCGTCCCCGTGAATTTATGGTATCCGTGCAATATCAGTGGTGAAAAAGGATTGGGATGGAGTCAAACGTGTAGTTTTCAGGTAAGGACAGTGCTGTGTGTTACTGAAAGTATGAGGTGGGCTGTATCTTTTTAGTATTGCATAATATATCCTCTTCTATCTCTTCTGTTGTTTCTTCATGGTATTCTTTGTAAATACCCCCTTCGTTCAGATAGTGGATAATATCACATATTTCCCTTAGCGAGGCAATGAGATGTGAGGAAATTATCACCGTCTTTTCTTTTGCTTTCAGTTGCCGGATGAGTCTTTTCATCAGGATACATCCCTTCAAGTCCACCCCATTGAACGGCTCGTCAAGAATAAATACGTCATTGTCTTGCAACAATAATGCCATAAATCCCAGTTTCTTTTTCATTCCGGTAGAATATTCGGCAGCATACCTGTCAAGGGGCAGTTGGAAAATTTCATTTAAATGTTGAATGGTGGGTGTATTGACCGGCAGACCTTTGGCCTTCATACAGAATTCCAAGTGTTCAAGACCCGTGATTTGGGAATAAAAGAAGTTGGATGCAGACAGATAACCTGTTTTTAAAGTTTTGCTTTTGGTTATGCTTCCGGTATAATCATAGATTCCCATTATACAATTGAATAAAGTAGTCTTTCCGGCTCCATTCTCGCCCACCAAGCCATATATTTTTCCGGGGTGATACTCCAAATGAATGCCGTTTAATACTTTGACCTTACCGAAACTTTTATGTAAATCATTCACTTCTATCATAATAATCTTTTTAAGCGTTTGTGCGCATGGCAGGTCAGCAATGCTGTAAGTGCTATGCCGGGTATTAAAATAATTGGAACAAAAAGAGAGCCTAAATAAAAAGGCATTAATATACTTAATTGCACAATAAACAGCAATAGGGGGGATGGGATGATATGGCGCAACATACCGATACCAATGGCATAAATTAAGGTGGCGGTATAATAAGATAAGAAAAAGAAGATTTCATCTTGGTCATAGGTAGACGCTATAAGCGCTAAGCTGAAAGGAATGGAGGTGATGAAAACATTCCATGCTATGCTTTTTAGTTGGAAAAGGCATAAAGTCTTGAAATTTTTGAAATGAAGAAGATATCTGTTGTCCATTGTTTGCAGATAGCCTGATGCCTGTACCAATCCCCATAGTATGAGACATACTTTGTTTATTTTTATATTTCCGTGTACGGTTCCTGCGGTTGCAAAAAGAAAGAGTAGGATATAGACCCAGAAAGATTGGCGGAATATTCGTATATATTCATAACTTCCTTTGTAAAGAAAAGGAAGACGGACAGGTTTGTGTTCCGGTTTTATTTCTTTCAGGAAAGGTAATAAGGCGGCGAACAGCCATAAGCCGATAGCGTCGGTAAATTGTCCTTTTATTATTTCTATTCCGGCAAAAGGTAATGCGATCAAGGTGTATTCTTTTATCAGGAACCCAGAAAGATGAGGTGTTAAAGTGCGTAAAAACTCTTTGTCTTTCCGGACATTATGATAACCGGCTAATAAGAGAACGCATACCACAGGAATAGCGAAACGGTTTTCTGCCAAGAATAATATCATGATGGCAGCCACCGTTAAGATGGTAAGGAAGACTATTCTGAAGATACCCAATTCTATAACTATTCTTCCAAAATTTTTCAGACGAAGCAGCAGATACAGTTGAAACATAAAGTGCTTTTTATTCTGATTGAGGGTACAAAGGAATAAAATATCCGGCTAAGTACCCTCACTGTAAAGTGAAAATTTATTCTTTATGCTTCTTTTTCAGTTCCATCAACTCTTTATTGACGTGTGTCAATTCTTTAATTCTGTCCGATACATGATGGAAGAGGAAGTAGTCTGTCAGTACACCTGCTAAGATTAAACCAAACATTGTTATCATGAGCCACCACAGGTGGCGGTAGGTGTAAAGGAATATGCATATAAAAGGAGTTACCAGCAAATATCCGATGATATAACTCCAATTGATAAGCATTTTATATCGGAGTATATTCTTTATTTGCATTTCAAGGTTTGTTTCTTTTTTTATTTTAGTCAATAAAATAACTCCTGCAAAGTTGACTGTAAGAGCATATAGCAGAAGTCCGAATATTGCCGGCCAAAACACTAATTTACCGTTCAAATGAATAAAATCAACGAACATTAGAATCGTTACTCCTAACATAAATATAGAAGCTATTTTGTCCATCCTCAGCATTCTTTGCAGGCAACTTTCTTTTTGCCGTGACAACATCTCTATAATCTGTTGCTGATGAACCAGTTCATTCTGGCTGACCCGTTCATTCAACTCTTTCCATGCTTTTTGCAATTCTTCAAGTTCCATATAATTGTATGATTACAAGTTCGACATATTTTTTAATTTCTCTTTTATACGGTGCAGTTTTATCGCGACATTATTGCGGTTCGTTCCGGTGATTTCGGCTATTTCATCGTATGATTTCTCGTCCAGCCAAAGCAGGATAAACATACGGTCCACCTTGTTCAGTCGTTTGATGAGTGAATACATTTCTTTCAGCAGTTCGTTGTGTTCACAATCTTCCAGAATATCTATCTGCTGTTCCAAAGGTACATAGTCATACTTCTTTTTCTTTCGGAAGTCCGAGATACACGTGTTCAGGGATATGCGGTAAACCCATGTGACAAACGAACTTTCCCCCCGGAAGTTTTTGTATGACTTCCATATATTGAATACAGACTCTTGAAAAAGGTCGTTCACATCGTCCTTGTTGTCTGCATACATGAAGCATACCTTGTAAATGATGTGCTTGTATTGCACTAGCTTGTCGGCAAATTCCTGTTCTATACTCATCAGCTTTCAAAGGTGTTTTTATTAGGTTAGTCGGTGAAAAGAAGAGAAAGTTACACCTTTGTGCTATAAAAGTCTTTGTATTGAAAGTAGGTATTACAGGTCTGTTCTTTCAAATGCAATGATTTGTAATTTTCTTGATGTAGCAGGCTGGATTACTTTTTGCGGACGTTAAAGCATTTGTCGAAAAAGTCTTTTTTATTTTTCCCGTAAAAACTACTGTCCAGTCCTTTCCATGTCTTGGGAAATATCTTTTTAGTGAGTTCCACCTCTTCTTCAAGAATCGCAATATTATCAGTCATCAATGCCATGTTCAGTGCGCGGTTGATGCGGGAACCGGCATACCTGAGGCTGTCTGTAGCATATTCTTTTATGAGGATGGCATAGGCGGAATCGGCAGACCGATAATTTTTTTGGGCGGTAAGGCTGTCTCCGAAATAATCTTCAAACATCGCTTTCATTGACCATAAGTCGGCATTGAGGGTGGATTGTTTTTCAGCTTGCCGGAGTACAGACAGAATCTCATGGTACTTTTTGCAGGCTGATAAATAACTGATTCTTCCCACATATACTTTTATATTGGTAGGGTCAATGGCTAATGCGCTGTCAAGTTTAGCCCATATTTCCTTGTCGTTTATAGATATATGTTCACTGTCATTAAAGAAGAAAGTGCTGTCTAAAGGAGGCAACCATAGGTTCCTCGCTTCTGCTACCAGACGGTTGGCTTCTTGGGTGTGGAAGTTTTCTTCGGTAGTTACGGGGTTGGAACGGTGTTTGCATGAAACCGTAAGGGTCAATAATAAGCCAAGTAAAATAGTGGTTTTCATCAGTCTGTGTATTATGGTATTAGTTTGTTGCCAACACAAAAATAGGATAAAAAAATGATATTCTTTCTTTTGCATCAAATATATTTCCTTTGATGTTTGGTTATAAACCGTTCTGTCTGTCCGCAGAATACAATGAAACCGTTGTTCTCCGCAGATACCCAATCTTTTTATCAGGGTATCTCCCTGTATATCGCGTATCCTTTTGTTTATTCATTTAGTTTTTTAAGAAAGGGTCGACTACCTGATTATTTTTCTCCTTAATCCATCTTTTCCTTTATATTAAGCCTTTTTCCCCTAAAGATTAAGTATCTTTGTCCAGATGTGTTCTATCTCCATAGGTTGCGGAGTTGACTCCATAACCTTTGGAGATAACTCCATAGCCTTTGGAGTCAAGTCCAAAGCTTATGGAGATAGAATACAAAAGGAAGAGAACCCTTAACCATAGAGCAGAAAGGGCTTGCGGATACAGATCAAATCTTTTAATGATGGATATAAAATATGATTTCAAGGCCAACCCTTTCAAGGAAAAGGACGGCAAACCGGTGCTTTATCCGGCGGTAGTGGTGAAGGAAACGATTACTACCGATCACATAGTGAAGGAGTTGTCCAAGCATAGCGCATATTCGGCGGGCTGTGTGGTGGGAGTGCTACAGGAGGTGGCCGATATGGTTGTATCCCATTTGCGGCAAGGAAAAAATGTGCGGCTGGACGGCCTGGGTACGTTTTCTCTTGCCTTGTCCTCGCGTGAGGTGACAGACCGGAAGGAGATACGTGCGGCATCCGTGAGGATAAAGAAGGTGAACTTCCGTCCGGTGCCGGAACTGGTGAAGCGGGTGCGGCAGGAAACAGACATCCTCCGTGCCGAGTTCGGCTTCTTGCCTACGGTGAAAAAGCGTAGCAAGGAGGAGCGTTGGACGTTGCTGGAGGCTTATCTGAAAGAACACGGTTCCATTACACGTCTGGCCTATTCGGAATGGTTGGGGGTGGCGCGCACTACGGCGGCCTACGAGCTGAAGGCTTGGTATGAGGAGAAGAGATTGGACAAAGAAGGAAAGCATTCTCATGCGGTGTATGTGCTGCGCAAGCAGGAAGGTATAGCCGAAGTATAGCCCCTTTTTTATCCGTTTGGGAATAAAAAGAGAGGGAAAGTGGTGGTGGCAGCACTTTTTACCCATAAAAAAATGTGCTACCACCACCCGTTGAAACGCCTTGTTCATGGTGGTTCCAGTAGAGTGGGTGGTAGCAGTGGCAGCAACATTTATAAAACTCCGGAGAAGGAGGGATTGCTTGTATTTGTACTCAATCTGAATCCGGAACAAGAGACTTACAGCTTGTCATGCAAGGTCCCCGCCGCTTTCAGATAGGCCACGTAGTTCAGATAAAGTTGGAAACGGGCGTCAACTTTCGTTTCGTAAGCCTGTTGCCATAACGCTTGGGCTTCCAAATGGTCGGAGAGTGTTTCCAGACCTACTTCGTACTGGCTTTTGCTGACACGCCTGTTCTCTTCCGCCTGTTGCAGGGAACGGTCGGCAAGTTCGCTTTCCAGCTTTGCTTCGTCCAGATTGTTGGCGGCTTGGGTCAGTTCCAGTAACATTTGCTCGTTCAGGTTTTGCTGTTGAAGGCGGGTCTGTTCCAGTTTGGCTTTGGCTGCACGTACTTTGTTGCTGCGTTCTCCGAAATGGAACAAGGGGATGCTTACATTCAGAAGGACAGAGAAACTGGCGTCGTCCAGGAAATTCTTGTTGTTCAGTTCCAAACCATGTACATAGTCGTATGAGCCTTTGATCCCTACTTTGGGAAGCAGTTCACTGCGGTTCAGTTTCACCTGCTGGCGGGCTATCGCCACTTGTTTGTCCAGTATTCCGTATTCCGGACGGCGGGTGATATCCAGTACCTGTACTTCCAGGTCTTTCTCTATCTCCGGGAAATCTCCGGAAACATGAACTTGTGTGGTCAGTGGTTTCCCTATCAGGTGGCAGAGGTTCATGGTAGCCAGGCGGAGAGCATTCTCGGCTTTTCGGATACCTAGCTCGCTTTCATTCAGCTTTACTTGTACTTTCAATACATCATTCTGAGGTTTAAGTCCATGTTTGTAAGCACTCTCTACGTTATTTTTTAGTTCCGTCAATACAGCGTGGTATGCATCGGCTACTGTTTTCATCTCCTTTGCTTTTACTACCAGAGCGTATGCCTGATCTGTTTTCTGAATGACTTCTGTTGCGGTCAGATTTTCATTCATTTGTGCCATTTCTTTGCCCAGCAAGGACATTTTGTAGGCGGCACGGATTTTACCGCCCATGTAGAGGGGCTGTTCCATTTGCACACCGCCCATATAGACCCATCCTATTTTATAGTCCAGGTTAATGCCGGGGAAGTAGGCAAAGCCTGCGGGTTGTCCCGGATTGAACTGTCCTGTTCCATCGGGCAGAAAGACGGGCAGGTTGCCTCCGGCTATGCCGTAACTACCGTCGGCATTACTGTAAAGTCCTGTTCCGCTGACGGTGAAGTTGGGGAAGAAGTTCCCTTTGTAACTCTTGGCAGTATAACGGGCACTTTCCGTCTGTTTCACGGAAGCCGCCATTTCCTTGTTGTATTTTAATGCCATTTCGCGGCACTCTTTCAGACTCAGTGTTTCCTGTGCCCATGCGGGGGTGGCAAGATGCCACAGCAGACAGCAGAGGGGGAGTATCATTGTCTTTTTCATTTATTCTCGGTTTTGTATGTCAGTGAAATGAATCAATTGTTTTTTATCTTGAAGAACAAGGCATATAATATAGGGATAAAGAGCAGCGTGATCAGTGTGCTGCACAGCAATCCACCCATGATAGCTGCCGCCAAGGAACCGAACATGGCATCGGACAGCAAGGGAATCATACCCAGAATCGTTGTCAGCGAGGCCATCATGACCGGGCGGAGACGGCTTTGGGAACTGTCTATCAGTGCGGTGATCGGTTCTACTCCTTCATTGATCTGAAGGGTGATTTCATCCATCAGCACAATACCGTTTTTAATCAGCATGCCGATCAATCCCAATGTGCCTACAATAGCCACGAAATTGAAGACTTTTCCTGTGAGCAGCATGACCACTACCACCCCTACAAATATCATCGGAATACAGCAGAAGATGATGATGGGTTTGCGATAATCTTTGAACAGCATGATGAGGATGGCAATCATCAGAATGATGGCTAACGGGAAATTTTGGAACAGGTACTTCATGGACTGGTCGCTGGCTATCTTTTCTCCTTGCCATACCAGTGAATAACCTTCGGGTAATGGTATGTTTTCTATCTGTTCCGCGATGGCAAGACGTGCTTTTTCCGTTTCAATGCCGGGTGCGGGCGAACATTGTGCCCGCTGGCTTCTCTGCCCGTTGTAACGGGGAACTACCGGATCTTCCCACCGGATATCAATCTCTTTGCTGATTTGTTTCAGCGGTGTGCTTCCCATGATGCTTTCCACCAAATCTTCTTTCGAAAGTGTGCCGGCTTTCAGCTTCACCATGGTTTCCTCGTTCAACAGTCCGTTCAAGGAAGGCAGAGACGAGAAGACTTGTGCGTTGCTCAGGTCCTCTATCGGTTCTCCTTTCTCGTCGAGGCATTTCAGGTAGATGTTGTTTTTGTGGATACCTTCGTAGAAAGAGCCGATAGGAATGCCTCCGGTGGCTGTGAGCAGGGAAAGGCTGACATCATTACGGCTCAGGCCGAGGGCACGGGCGGACGGCTGGTCGTATTCGATGGTCAGTACGGGTACTTGAGGTTCCCAGTCGGTGGTGATGAGGCAGACTTCCGGAGTCCTTTCCATGATGGCGCGGGCGCTGTCGGCCAGTTGGTGCAGGATGGCAGGATCGGGACCCAGAAATTGCGCCTCTATGGGATATTTCTTGAACATCAGATTATATCTTTTCAATTTGATGTATGCGTCCGGATAGGCTTGGGAGAGGTAAGCTTGGATTTCGTCTATATGTTCTACCAAGGTTTCCGGTGAGGTGAAGTCGATAATCAGTTCGCCGTACGAAAGTGAGGGGTTGGCAATGCTCCGTACCAGATTATAGCGTCCGGGCGTACCGCCTATGGAGGTGGTGACGTGGGTTATTTCCTCCCGTCCTTTCAGATAGGTTTCTATTTCTTCCAAATCTCGAACCACACGTGTATAGTTATTCCCTTCCGGAAGTTTGTATTCCATATAAAGCTGGTCGTAAACCATGTCGGGGAAAAAGCCCTGACGCATATATTGGTAGCCGAAAACGGAAAGCAGCAACAGACCGGTCATGGCAAATACAAAACTCCACCGGTGGGCCAGACCGAACCGCAGTGCCGAACGGAGGGTGGCATAGATTTTACCTTTGTATACTCGCTTTCCGGTACTGTCAGTATCTATGGCAGGATGCAGCCGGCGGTCGGCCATCAGTGGTACATGGATCAGTGCCAATATCCAGCTCAGTAACAGGGAAACGGCAAGTACGATGAAAAGGTCGCGCGTGTAGACGCCTGCGGTGTCGGGGGACATGTAGATGGGTAGAAAAGCGATAATGGCTATCAGTGTCGCGCCCAGAAGAGGCATGGCTGTCTGTCTTCCGATGGCGGTCATGGCTTCCATCCGGTTTTTGCCGGCCTTCAAGTCTACCAGTATGCCGTCTATGATGACGATGGCGTTGTCTACCAACATGCCCATTGCCAGTACAAAAGCAGCCAATGATACGCGCTGCATGGTTCCGCCTGCCGAATAAAGGAACAGAAAAGAACCGAATACGGTGATGACCAGGCTGATACCTATGATAAGGCCGCTCTTGAACCCCATTGCTATCATCAGTATCAGTACTACGATGATGACGGATTCTATCAGGTTGATGACAAAGGTTCCCAAAGAGCTGCCTACCCGTTCGGGCTGATAGAAGATTTTGTGGCATTCCACTCCTGCGGGCAGACGTTCGGCTTTGAGTTCTTCCAACTTGCTTTCTACGGCATGGCCTACTTTTATAATGTCCGAACCACTGGAGGCAGCGATGAGTATACCGAGAGCGCGTTCATGGTCATAGAACATTTCATTGCGTGTGGGGTCCTCGTAGGCTTTCTCTATACGGGCGATGTCACTCAGGCGAAGCTGGTCGTCATCGTGTCCTTGAATCAGCATTTTTCCGATATCTTCTACGGTTTTGAATTTGTCGTTTACTGTGACGCGGATACGGTTTTCACCATTTTCATAATATCCTGTATAGGTGGTTTTGTTCTGGCCGTTCAAGGTTGCCAGTACTTCTGCAGGTTTAACACCGAGGTTTGCCATACGGTCTTGCAACAGGGAGATATTGATGCATTCGGAACGTTTGCCGTAGAGTTCCACACGGTCTACCCCTTCCAGTTCGTTCACTTCCCGTTTTACCAGTTCGGCATAGTCGGACAGTTCACGGTCGGACAGTCCGTCACCTGTCAGGGCATAGAACATGCCATATACATTTCCGAAGTCATCTTTGACTATCGGGGTGGTGGCTCCTTCGGGCAATAGGGCGCGGGCGTCGCTTACTTTGCGGCGCAGCATGTCCCAGCATTGTTCCACGTCATCGTCCGGCACGGTGCTCAGCAGTTCTATCTGTATCAGGGACAGGTCGTTGTATGAATAACTTTCTATATTGTCAATGTTGCCCATGGTGCGGATGTTCTTTTCAAGCACATCCGTTACTTCCAGTTCTACCTGGTGCGCGGAAGCACCCGGATAGGTGGTGACCACCATGGCAAGCTTCACTTTTATTTCGGGGTCTTCCAATTTGCTCATCTGATAGCAGGAGTAGGCTCCGCCGAGTAGCAGAACCGCTATCAGGAAATAAATCAGATTCCTGTTCCGGAATGCCCATTTACTGATGTCCATTATAATAATCCTCCTATATTTGTGTTAGTGACCGGTGACAAAGGTTTTACAATTTCTCCATCCTCAATGTGGTGTACGCCCGAGGATACAATCTGCTCTCCCGGTTGCAGTTGTCTGGAAGTGATGAGACTGTGTCCGTTGTTCAACAAACGCAGTATGGATACTTCCTGTCTGTGTACGGTATTGCTGGATGGATGAAAGACGAACACATACGCTTTGCCTTCTTTTTGCAGGATGGCGCCGGTAGGGACAGAAAGAGTATTCTCCTGCTCTGTACGGCAAAGGATGGTTACCATGGTGTTCATGCCGGGAGAAGGGATAGCCCGTGTGCCGGGTACTACTTGCAGGCGCATGGTGTATAGTTGGTTTGCGTTGGCTTTCGGGGTGACACTGATTAGTTTCAGCGGGTAGGTTTCGCCCGGATAGATATCAAATGTGCAGTGATAATTGTCGAACTGCTCCCGGCGGATATATTCGGCCGCAGGCAGATTTATTTCCACTTCGGGGGTTCCGCCGCTGATCATGGCAATGACGGGCATTCCGGCTCCGATGGTTTCGTGAGCTTCGAACAGGCGTTTCTGGACATACCCGTTGAAAGGAGCATAGAGCTGGGTGTAAGCCAACTGATCTTTATGGTGTTTGTACTTGGCGGTGATTTGCTTGAGCCCGTATACGGCTTTGTCATTGGCGTTGGGGGTGGTTCCGTTGTCTTTGTAAAGAGCCATGACCCTTTCTGCTTCCGCTTTTATTTGCTGGTATTCTGCTTCAGTAGCATCCAGTTGTACTTGATAGTCGGTGGGGTCCAGTTCGGCCAGTAATTGTCCTTCTTGTACACGGGCGCCGTCTTTGACATGTATTTTGCTGATGGTTCCGCTTACCCGGAAGGCAAGGCTGATATCTTGTGCGGCTTTTACCTTTCCCGGAAATTGCAGGAACGTTTGTTTGTCGGCAGAAACAACTGTGTCTATTTTTACTGTCTGATGACCTTTGGCTTCCCGGGCACGTTGTGCGCAGGAACTTAGTAAGATCAAGGAAATACCTGTTAGAATAAGATAAATTCGTTTCATACTACTATGATTTTCGTGCAATTAGTTTTCTGGTGCAAAGTTATCTCGAAGCAAGAGGATAGAAAAGGTTGATATGAATGATAAATTGTCCGATTTGTATATTTTCTTGTGGATATATAGCTTAAAAGTTTGCGATTTGTATTTATTTTGCAGTGAATTAATAAAAGACATAGATTGATGTTCAGACGACAAATGCCTTTTCAGTTTACATTGCTTTCAAGCAGTGATCCGCATACTTTTAAAGACGGACAGATTATTTCGACATTTAATAAATGTGGCCTTTTCTTTTGCCGGAAAGGAAATGTGGAGGTTTCACTGGAAGATAAGCATTTTCAGATAAATCCCGGTGATGTGTATATTTACATGGCTTCTACCTTGGTGCATCTGCTTCATAAGAGTGAGGATGCGGAAGGGGTTATGGTTGAAGTGGATTTAGATTATATCATTCCTATCGTCAATAGGGTGATCAATGTGGAAAACCAGCTTTTTATGCGGAAGCATCCTTGTATATCACTTTCGGATAAGCAACGTGCTCATTTGGAGTATCTGTTGGATAATTTGCGGGAGAGGATAGAGGCGGAGGATGTGCAAGAGGTGAATTTGCAGCAACAACGCCTGACTTTGGAACTGATCAAGTCAATGGGGCAGACTTTTTGCTATGAGATATTGAATATGTATTTTGCCAACCAACCCATGCAGCCTTTGCCGCAGAACAAGAAGGATGTGATTTTTCAGAATTTCATGCTGGCTCTTTTCCGTTTGTATAGAAAGGAGCGTGATGTTGCTTATTATGCGAGGATGCAGCATATTACTCCACGTTATTTTTCCACCATCATTAAAGAGAAGTCGGGAAATAGTGCTTTGCAATGGATTGTGCAAATGGTGATTACCGAGGCAAAACAGTTGCTTGAAGGATCGGATCTGAGTATCAAGGAGATTGCAGACCAATTGAATTTCCCTACGCAGTCTTTCTTTGGAAAGTATTTTAAGCAATATGTGGGGATTTCACCTAAAGAATATAGAAAAGGCAGGTTGAGGATTAAGGATGGAATTTGATTTCTGAAAATGCAATCTATTTTATTTTAATATACCTTTGTGTACAAATCATAAACGTTTTATTTATGACCCGAAAGAACGAACAAGAGCGATTCATGTCTTATATTACAGAACGGCAAACTCATGAGAGCCGGATGGCGGTGGCTGATTTTTTGCGGAAATATGCTGACCGGTATCATAACTCTGATTTTATTTCTTCTGATCCGGTACAGTTCCCGCATCGCTATCATTTCAAAGCGGATATTGAAATCAGTGCTTTTCTGACTGCTTTTCTTAGTTTCGGAGCCCGCCCTCAAATACTGAAGGCGGCAGAACGGCTGGATTCCATAATGGACCGGCAGCCTTTGCAGTATGTGTTGTCCGGGAACTGGAAAACTGATTTCTGTGGTGAGGAGTCGTTCTATCGGACGGTTTCAAAAAATAGAATGGCACAATTGTTTCATTGGCTGTATACTATATATGATAGGTATGAGAGTATGGAGAATGCTCTTCTTTGCGAAACGGATGGAACTCCGATGCAACGTCTTTGTCGTTTGTTTGGAGTGTCGGATAAGGCGCCGCAAAAGAAATTGAATATGTTTCTGCGCTGGATGATCCGTCGCGATTCGGAAGTGGATTTTGGAATCTGGAGGAATTTCTCTCCATGTGAGTTGATTATCCCTTTGGATACACATGTCAGTGAGATGGCTTTCAGATTGGGGCTGACCCGAAGTAAATCTTATACGCTGAATAACGCAAGAACTATTACTGCGGCTTTGGCTGAGGTTTTTCCCGAAGATCCTTGTCTGGGGGATTTTGCTTTGTTTGGCTATGGGATTAATGAATTATGAGATGTAGTTTGGGGTGTGTTGTTCGAAGCAGGTAGCTGTGGTGAGGATGACTATGGGATATCATTTGCAATAAATGGAAATCTAAAAATAATCCCCGAGGGATATCACATCCGTCGGGGATTTTCGGTTTTTTGGTTAAAGGTTAGTATAAAATTAGGTTAGGTTGTTTCTTAAATTATAGGGGTACGTATTCCACGAAGGCCTCCATTGCTTCATAACATGCCAAACCAAGTTGGTCATACAAAGCAGCGGTACCCCGGTTGCGGTCTTCACTTCTTTGCCAGAACAGACGTTCGTCGTTGCCCAGGAACGGTGCGCTTTCCATCTGAGACTGATGCTTTAAGATGGAGTTACGTTTAGCACGCAATTCTTCCGGACTGAACGGTACGGCCATTTCAATGTTTTCAATTTCCCATTCCGCCCATGCGCCACGATACATCCAGATGCGGCAATCTTTCAACCATTCGGCACCGGCTTCTTTTTCGATGTCGATAGCGGCAAGCACTGCGTCTGTGCAGACACGATGGGTTCCGTGCGGGTCGGCAAGGTCACCGGCCACATAAATTTGGTGGGGTTTTACGTCACGTAGTAACTGTAAAACGATTTCCACATCGGCTTCACTGATAGGGTTCTTCTCGATTTTTCCTGTTTCATAGAACGGCAAGTCGAGGAAGTGGACACGGTTCAATGGAATTTGATTGTAAGTACTTGCAGTACGGGCTTCGCCACGACGGATCAGTCCTTTAATGGTCAGGATATCGCGGCTGTCCATATCGCCTTCTTTCTTGGCGGCAAGGAATTTCTTGATTTCAGCGTATTTGTTTTTGATGGTTTCGTTGGAGTTTTCATCAAAAAGTTGGTTGAAACCGTTGATGAAGTGCATGAAACGTACTACTTCTTCATCGCCTACGGCAATGTTTCCGGAAGTTTCGTATGCTACGTGTACTTCGTGACCTTGCTGAACCAAACGCCGTAAAGTTCCACCCATTGAGATTACGTCATCATCCGGGTGCGGAGAGAAGACTACCACGCGTTTCGGGAATGGTTTTGCCCGTTCGGGGCGATAGGTGTCATCTGCATTGGGCTTGCCGCCGGGCCATCCGGTGATGGTGTGCTGCAAGTCATTGAATATTTTGATATTTACGTTGTAAGCAGAACCGTAGAGTGCCAGCAGTTCGCTCAGTCCGTTTTCATTGTAATCTTTGTTGGTCAGTTTCAGAATCGGTTTTTTGACACGCATACACAACCATACAATAGCGCTGCGAATCAATTTGTCGTTCCATTCGCAATTGGTTACCAGCCACGGACGTTGGATACGGGTAAGGTGAGAAGCCGCTGCCAGATCTATGCAGACATTTGCATTGTTATGCATTTGCAGATAAGAAGCGGGCAGAGTGTCGCTCACTTTGTCTTCCACCGCTTTCTTGATGATATCGGCTTTGTCATCTCCCCATGCCAGCAAATAGATTTTGCGGGCAGCCATAATAGTTGCCACACCCATCGTGATGGAACAGGGAGGGAGATTGTCCACTCCCAAGTTGTGTGCAGCTTCAGCACGCGAGGTTGAGTCAATCAAAATCAGTCGGGTAGGGGAGCTCAAGCTTGATCCCGGCTCGTTCATGGCAATATTGCCTTCACGACCAATGCCCATTAATACGATGTCTATACCGCCAAAAGTCTGGATACGTTGTTCGTACAGGCGACAGTATTCGATGACAGCTTCCTGCGGAATCGTTCCGTCGATGGTGAATACATTTTGTTTATCGATGTCGATTTGGCTTAGGAATAAGTCGTTCAGCTGTGAGAAACTGCTTCCAGCCCCTTCGGAAGCCAAAGGGTAATATTCATATAAATTGAAAATTACTACGTTACGGAAACTTAGTCCTTCATCTTTATGTTTACGGACCAGTTCGGCATAAAGCGGCCGTAATGAAGCACCGGTTCCAGCCCCAATCACGCAGAACTTTCCTTCGCGCTGACGTTCCTGAATTTTTGCCGTAATTTCGTTGGCAATGTGCTGCACGCCTTCCTCCATCGTTTCATAGATGTCGGTAGGCACTTTTTCGCAGCGGGTCAAGACAGAACGTTCCACCGCATTTTCGGGTTTATAATATTTCGGAGATACTCTGTTCAGAGAAATCTGCGAACTTAAGTTTGTTCTCATAAATTACAAATTAGCTTTTTCGATATCTTTGAAATATTTGTAGGTACCGACTTTCAGTTCGTCTGTAGCGGCTTCGTCACAAACAATGATGCCATGCTGGTGCATTTGTAATGCGCTGATAGTCCACATTTGTGTAATACCACCTTCAACGGCATGTTGCAAAGCACGTGCTTTGTTGTGCCCGTTGCAGATAATCAGAACTTCTTTGGCTGAAAGGACAGTCCCTACACCTACTGTTAACGCAGTTTTAGGTACTTTGTTCACGTCATTGTCAAAGAAACGTGAGTTTGCAATGATTGTGTCTGTAGTCAGTGTTTTGATACGTGTGCGTGAAGACAAAGATGAGCCCGGCTCGTTGAATGCGATATGTCCGTCGGGACCGATACCTCCCATAAACAGGTCGATGCCTCCGATTTCGGCTATTTGTTTTTCGTAGTTGGCGCATTCTGCTTCCAGGTCTTCGGCATTTCCGTTCAGGATATGTACATTTTCTTTCTTTATATCAATATGGTTAAAAAAGTTTTTCCACATAAATGTATGGTAGCTTTCTGGATGATCTTCAGGCAAGCCTACATATTCGTCCATATTGAAAGTAACGACATTCTGGAAAGATACTTTTCCCTGCTTGTTCAGTTCTATCAGCGCTTTGTACATGCCTAGCGGTGAAGATCCTGTGGGACAACCTAAAACAAAAGGTTTTTCAGGAGTCGGATTTGCCGCATTGATTTTACTAGCTACATAGTTTGCCGCCCATTGTGACAGCGCTTGGTAATCAGATTCAATAATTACTCTCATGGTTCTTTCTTTTTTAAGTTTTAAGTGTTAAGTTAACTATACGGGTTATTCCATATTATCCGTTTTGGGACGGAGGAATGTCAATTGTACTACCAGTGCGATAAGCACAATAATAGCCAACATGGCAAATCCCAGTCCCAACTTACCTCCGTCTGTCCACTTTCCCAAGACTTCGGTAATGGCTGCTCCCGCAAACACGCCTGTCATATTCATGATACCATAGGCGGTAGCACGGTGTTTGGATGATACGAACTGGCATAGAATCGGCATATTGTTGGCATCGAAGATACCATAACCGATTCCGAATAATAATCCAGCTCCCACAACAGCTACGAAACTGTGTCCGAACCCTAGTAAAAGCAGGGATGGAATAGTAAGTCCCAAGCCGATGGCACCCGTGTACACACGTCCTTTTATATTTCTTTGCACCCACTTATCGGATAAGGTTCCACCAATAATTACGCCAATGAACGAGGATAGCGCGATGGTGATAGTCGACATGGGGCCGGCTTGTGACATCGGTATATTCAGGTTCTCGGCGAACAAGGTAGGTAACCAGTTTTTGGTTGCCCATCCCGGTAAACTGGGGGCTGCGAAATATAGCAGAATCACCCAGAATGCAATATTACTGAAAAGTAATGATAATCCCTTCAATAAATTGCTTTTTTCTTTACCGGAAGGTGAATTTATTTGTTCAATTTGTATTCTATCCTTCTTTTCATGTAGAAAAAGCATCAAAATTACGGCGTATGCGATGCCGGCGATGCCGAACCAATGAAAGGTTGTATGCCAGGAAAAAGCAGCGGCTACTGTAGCGCCGAAACCTCCGATGGCCTGCCCGGTGTAGAGCCCGGTCATGTGAATACCGATGGCTAATGAACGTGACTTATCGGAGTGATAGTCGGCGATCAGTGACAATCCGGCAGGAATATAGAGCGCTTCGCTGATTCCCATCAAGGCGCGAAGGAAAAAAACTTCATTATAGGTGTCGGCGATTCCCATCAGATAAGTGACGGCCGACCATACAAACAAACTGCCAACAATAAGCCATTTGCGGTTCATGCGGTCGCCCACCATTCCGGCTATAGGGCTCATACAGCCATATATCCAAAGAAAGACTCCCATCAGTCGCCCAAAATTGGCAGCTGACTGAAGCTCGGTGATATCCACCGCCATGGCATCTCTCATTGTGGACAACATTTGCCGGTCCATGTAATTCAACAGGGCAACACCCCATAATAATCCTACTACAACCCAAGGATAAATTTTACTGTTTTTCATGCTAATAGATAAAGGGCTTTATAAATGTGATTTTTTGTTGTCGAGTATTTCCTTGCACAATGTATAGCCCTTGATCATCATTCTTGGAATGTGGAACGGGCCTTTGAACAGGTTACCCTTGGCCATTTGTGCAGGCGTGCCGTCACGATGGAGATATCCAAACCATTCTCCACACTCTTTATCAGGGAAATGGGTGTATGTCCAATCGCTGATTTGCTTGTGCATGTCAAGGTATTTTTCATTTCCGGTTGCTAAATATGCATACAAAGTAGCGATGATAGCCTCTGTCTGAGGCCACCAGAATTTCATGTCTTGGGAATAATCCTGTGGCGGAAGGTTCTTGCAGTCTTTGAAGTTGATGATACCTCCGAATTCTTTGTCCCATCCCCACTCCCAAGACCAATCAAGGATAGTGAGGGCCAATTCCGTAATATCTTTGTCCCAATTACGGTATTTGGCTTCTTCCAGCAGAAACCAGGCGGTCTCGATACAATGTCCCGGATTGATGGTGCGGCCCATGTTGCTGTCGATGAATTCTCCATGGGGGCCTACCGTTTCAAGCAACGCCTTGAATTCGGGATGCATGAAATCTTTGCGCAGTTGGGCGATGGAAGCGTCAATCTGTCCGTTGAAGCTTTCATCTTGAATGGCCTGACGGATACGTGATGCTACATTAATCAGGATCATTGTGATGGAATGTCCTTTCATAGGAAGAGTATCCAGATATTTTGGAGGGAGTATGCCTGGTGTTTCCATAAAATACTGCATCCGTTTGAACAAGTCTAATGCTTTTACGGCATACGTCTGGTCACCGGATGCGATGGCATATTCCGACATGGCGATGGCTGCGAATGACTCCGAGAAAATATAACGGCGTTTGCGCAAGGGAGTGCCTTCGGCAGTCACTTCGAAATACATACGTCCGTCAGAGTCAAAACAATGCGCTTCTATAAAGTCTATTGTACTTTTAGCTGCCGCCAGCCATGCTTCGTTCTTTTCTATATTATTATATGCATAGGAACAGATAAAAGCAAATCTTCCTTGGAACCACACTGATTTGGTGGTGTCCATCAAGCTGCCGTTTCGGTCAACGCAGGTATAAATACCTCCATTGACCTTGTCCAGCCCGTATTTCAGCCAAAACGGCATGATATTGGTGGTCAGATCTGTTTTGTATGATTCCGACCATTCTTTTATATAGTCTATTGAAAACATCGTGGTTCAGGTTTATTTGTTACATCTTTCGAAGAAATTGATTGCTTCCAGTTCGGCTTTCATGGCAGCTTCTTCCTCATCTGTCATGTTCTGGAACGGAGTCCGGTTCTTTCCTAAATCCAGCCCGATCAGTTTCATGATGCGTTTACCGCCAACGATGTTTCCACGATAGTGACAGATGACATTGATAACTTCCTGTGCGAAATTCTGGCGTTCGCGTGCCAGTTCCAGATCACCGGCTTTCCATGCTTCGATAATACCTGTGAGTTCTTTGCCGTTATAGTTGGTTGTTCCACCGATACCGCCCTGTGCACCGCCCATAGCCAGACAAGGAAGGATCGTTTCATCCTGGCCGTGCAACATGTCAAATTTGCCATTTTTATATAAACGGCATTGGTTGTATTCATACAGGCTTTCGAAAGTATATTTGATACCGGCGAAATTAGGAATGCGACCGTCTACGGCTTCCAAGAATGCTACCATTGAGAGGAATGCTCCGTTGAAAGCTGGGATATGATAAAAATAGAAAGGAAGTGCAGGAGCGCCGCATGCTATTTCTTCGCAGTATTTCACCAATTCTTCAATGCGTCCTACTTTGGGGAAAGGAGGTGCCATTGCTCCGATACCCCATGCTCCGATTTTCTGAGCGTGTTCTGCTAGACGTTTGCTTGATTTTACACAAGTGCTTCCTACATGGACAATGACTTTGAATCCTTCGGGTGCTACTTCCATCCAGCGTTCAGCCAGTTTCATGCGTTCGTCTTCTGTCAGCATATAGCCTTCTCCGGAAGAACCATTGATAAATACGCCTTGAAGTCCGTTTCTAACCAATAGTTGGCAATAGGCTTCAATAGGTTCATAATTTACTTCTCCGTTCTCATAAAAGGGAGTAAAAGGTGCGTCAATTAATCCGTGAATCTTTTCCATAGCCTTTAATTTATTTGAAATGAATATTTTATATTACTTAATCATGTTGCGTGCAAATATATAAATGATTTATGAAAACAACAAGTAAAAACTAAATTTATTTATTAATAATCACTCTTTTAATAAATAGAAAGATAAATAAGCGACTTAGAAACGTTCTTTAAATGTATATGGAAAATGGAATTGTTACAAAAAATGATAATTAGCTTACATCTTCTAAAATAATTTTTGAAAATTCTCTTTAAATGTGATTTGATTTCATAAAAAAATAACTATATTTGTGGACATTAACGGAATATTTTATTATGGGTGAGAATTTGTTGAAAGAAATTGAAAAGGGCTCAAAGATGGCTGTGATGAAGAAGAAAATCATTACCCATTATATTTATAATGGAAGCTCTACGATTACTGATTTAGCAAGAGAGATGGATTTAAGTGTGCCTACAGTTACAAAATTCATTGATGAAATGTGTGAGGAAGGTTACATTAACGACTATGGAAAGCTGGAAACCAGTGGGGGAAGACATCCCAGTTTGTATGGTTTGAATGCAGATTCCGGATATTTTGTAGGTGTTGAAGTGCGTCAGTTTTCCATTAACTTAGGGTTGATAAATTTTAAAGGAGATGTAGTTCAGCTAAAAATGAATGTTCCTTTTAAAGCGAAGAATACCCCTGAGAGTTTAGACGAATTGTGTAAGTTGATTAAACATTTTCTTCAAAAAGTCAGTGTTGAGAAAGATAAGATATTAAATATTAATGTAAATCTTTCCGGGCGTGTGAATCCGGATTTGGGATATAGTTACAGTATATTCAATTTTGATGAGCGCCCGTTGACGGATGTCATATCAGAAAAGGTGGGTGGTTATCGTGTTTCTATTGATAACGACACTCGTGCTATGATTTACGGTGAGTATATGCAAGGTGTTGTGAAAGGTGAGAAGAATATCATCTTTATCAATGTCAGTTGGGGATTGGGTATGGGAATTATCATTGATGGAAAGATTTATAAAGGAAAATCTGGTTTCTCTGGCGAATTCGGGCATAATTTTGGATATGAGAATGAGATTATCTGCCATTGTGGGAAAAAAGGATGCATAGAAACGGAAGTTTCGGGGGCTGCTTTGCATCGTATTCTGTTGGAACATATTAATAATGGTGAAAACTCTATTATCTCCAATACCAAGAAAAATTTGGAAGATTTGACCTTGGATGATATCATTGATGCGGTAAATAAGGAAGATTTGCTGTGTATTGAACTGGTGGAAGAAATCGGAGTGAAATTAGGTCGCCATGTAGCGGGACTTATTAATATATTTAATCCGGAGCTAGTCATTATTGGTGGTGCATTGTCACGTACAGGTGATTATTTGACACAACCCATCACTACAGCTATTCGAAAATATACACTGAACTTGATGAACCGTGATTCTGTTATTGTAGAATCTAAATTGAAAGAAAGAGCCGGGATCATCGGTGCTTGTATGTTGTCGCGCAGTAAACTGTTTGAATAATATGTAGGTATTATAAAGTAAGAGATGAATTCATTACATGGTTCATCTCTTATATTGCCTTCTTGTTAAGTTTAACTCTGAGCAAGCTCAATAAGTTTTTAAGGAGCTAGTATTATGGTTGATAGAACACATGGTGAAACTAAACTTTGGGAATCTTTTATTAAAGGAGAAACGGCGGCATTTGAAGAAGTTTATCGACGCTATTATTCGTTATTGTATTCCTATGGAATTCGTATGGTAGGTGACAGAGAGCTGGTTGCCGATACCATACAGAATCTGTTCGTCAAGTTGATTTTAAATTGTAGGAATTTGCATTATACTGATAATGTAAAAGCGTATTTGCTTTGTTCTTTTAGAAATAAACTGCTGGATGCGTTTCAGTCTTTACGTCCTATGGAAGTGATTGAAGAATGCCATGAGTTTTTTCCGATGGGCGAAGAAATAATAAATTCTTTATTTAAGAAAGATGATGTGGATGTGAAGAATGAAAGAAGGCTGGCTAAGGCAATTTCACGTCTTTCCGGTCGTCAGCGTGAAATTCTGTATTTATATTATGTAAAAGAATTGAGCCATCAGGAAATATCCGCTATCTTAGGTATGAATCCTCAATCAAGCAAGAATCTTTTGTCGCGTACATTGGCACGTTTGCGTGAATTCTTTTTCTCTGTTTCAACCATATGGATTTTCAGTATCTTGGTGCATTGTGTTCATGTGCCTGTGCGTAGTGTTTGGGCTTTTCACTTCTCTTGATTTAGCGAGTAGTTAATCATTGTTGTTTTATCATTTGGGCATGTTTTCATGGAATGAAGTGATATTTGTGTGATGAATAAGTTCTTTTATTTGTCATATAAGGTTTGTCTATTGGTTTTGCGAAGGCTCATGCAAAGAAAAGTGTGATTTCTTTTCTTTTTTATGAGTACCTTTTTTATCGGGCACCGTTTTCTTAATAAAAAGGTTTTTCGATGAAAAATAAAAAAACAATATATAATTCAGATGAATTTCGTAAAACAGTTCAATGCCTGACTGAGAAGATTCGGGAAGCAGATGAACTGGAATCTGTTGATGTAGACAAATCTTTTCAGGACGTGATGAAACGAGTAGGAAGGGAAAAAAAGGTTCCCCACAGACGTCATATTTATAGGTGGTCTTTGTCGATAGCGGCAGCGATTGCTTTGGCTTTAGTTATGAACTGGTGGAGTACCAATGTTGATGAGGGTACGGAGCTTGATATAGCATTGCTGAATGACACGACTTCCATTTGCGGTGATGAGGTGATTCTGATAACAGATAACCAAGCTATGAATCTGAAAAATGATGCTTCTTTAAAATATGATACTTTAGGAAGTTCGAATATTCAGCAGTATGCATTAAATACTAAAATATCCCAGGCTTCATCTGTAAAGAATGAAATGCATCAAATAATGGTTCCTAATGGGAAAAGAGCTGATATTACTTTTTCTGATGGTACTAGAATTTATATAAATTCAGGTAGTAAAGTGATATATCCGGATATTTTTGAAGAACGGAAACGTGAAATCTTGGTAGAGGGGGAGGTTTATCTGGATGTAGCCAAAAGGAAGGATTGCCCATTTGTTGTCAAAACAAGAGAGTTTGATATACGCGTGCTGGGTACTTCGTTTAATGTCTGTGCCTATAGGGAGGATGAGGCTGCATCTGTTGTTTTAGTACGTGGAAGCGTGGAAGTAACTACTGAGAATAAGAGCAAAGTAAGATTAGCACCTAATCAATTGGTGGATATTAAAGGCAATAAAACGCAGGTACGTAAGGTTGATGTGTCCGAATACATCAGTTGGAAGGATAATTTATTGCTGCTTCATCAAAGACCCGTAGGAGATGTTTTAAAGAAGCTTGAGCGGTATTATGGGTGTAAAATACGGTATGATGCAGAGATTACGACCTTGTCATTGTCAGGAAAACTGGATCTTCAAACAGATATTACCAATGTTATGGATAACTTATGTCTTTCATTATCATTGCATTATACAATAAATGATAAAGATGAAATCTATGTGAGCCTTAAATGAGAATTGTTGAACCTTAAAATACTTTAGCCTATGGAATAAAAGAAGGATGTAAAAAAAGAAAACCAGACAGTATTTGCCGTACTATCTGGTCACTGAATCGTTGTTTAATTATTTACCTTGAAATAAATAGAAAAAACAATCAAATATATGAAAAAATACACGAATAGAATAAAACTCATGCCTAAATTCACAAAATGTATGAGTTTAGCCATGATTTTAACATTTACAGGTTATGAAGAGGCTTTTGCGGAAATGAGTTATGCGGAACAAACCAGCTTTACCGTTTCCATGGAGAACCAGACTTTGAAGAGTGTGATTAATTGGGTAGAAAAGAATAGTCAATTTATTTTTATATATCGTACAGATATTGATTTGTCTCGTCGTGTCAATGTGGATGTACGAAATAAAACAATAGAGGAGGTACTGAAACAAATGTTTGCCGGTACTGATTTGGAATATCATATCCGTGACAGACAAGTAATAATTCGCAAGGCCATTTCTAGAGAAGAAACGCGTCCCATTGTTATGCAACAAGATAAAGTGACTGTCAAAGGTATAGTGACCGATGCCAAAGGAGAAGCAATTATTGGGGCTAATATTATAGAGAAAGGTACTACCAATGGTACCATAACTGATATAGACGGCCGGTTTACGTTAGTGGTAAGTGAAAAAACGTCTTTGGTCTTTTCTTATATCGGTTATCTGACTCAAGAAATGTTGGTAGGGAAAAAAACGTTTCTGAATGTTCAGCTGCAGGAAGACAATAAGACTTTGGATGAAGTGGTGATAACAGGTTATGGGGGCACACAACTTCGTTCTAAGATGACTAATTCCATTGCTAAAGTTGACAATTCTACTTTAAGTACGGGGGCCCATACTAATCCGGCGCAAGCACTCTCTGGTGCAGTGGCAGGATTAAGGGTACAGCAAACTAGCGGTAATCCGAATTCCACTCCTACTTTGGTGCTTCGTGGTGGTACCAATCTGGATGGTAGCGGTTCACCTTTGGTTATTATCGATGGTGCTGTACGCGAGTCGTTGAGTGATGTGAATCCGGAGGATATCGAGTCTTTGGAGGTCATGAAAGATGCTGGTGCTACGGCTATTTATGGTGCGCGTGCTTCCAATGGTGTAATTCTTGTTACTACTAAAAGAGGTTCGGAAGGACATACGGAAATAAATTTGAGTGCGAAAGTCGGTTTCAATTTTTTTCATAGCCAGTATGAATTTTTGAATGCTCATGATTATTTGTATTATATGCGTTCGGCATTTTATCGGTCTTCGCATATATGGCAGGATAAATCGGGTGCTTGGCATGGATTTGCCAGTGATGCGACTTTATCCGGAACACAGCCTTACGGAACGGGAAACAGATATTTTGATGAAAAAGGGAATGTACTTAATGGTAATAAGGATAATACAGCCGTATGGGGTGTTATGAATTATACAGATGACCTGGCTTTCCTGTTAAAACAAGGTTGGCAGACAATGGATGACCCGGTGAATCCGGGACAAAAATTGATTTATTGTGATAATCAACTGAAAGATTATAATATCAAATCTCCGGCTATTACTCAGGATTATAACTTGAGCGTATCCGGTGGCAATGATAAAGGACATTATTATGCAAGCCTAGGCTATAATCGCAGCGAAGGAAATGCGATGAACAACTGGTATCACCGTTTGAACTTCACGATCAATGCAGATTATAAAATTAAGCCTTGGCTTACTTCTAATTCTTCTTTGACATTTACCGATGCAAAATGGGACGATGGTGGTGCAGGATATGCCGGTGAAGGTAATTTTTTCAGTACTACCTTGTCCGTTCCTCCTACATTCCGTGTGAAAAGTCCGGACGGTGATTGGTTGGCAGGCCCTGCCGTGGCTTCTTATGCTCGTGGCTGGACTACAGTGAAAGTGTATGAGGATGCATTGAATTATGATAATAATACGGACAAGTTTAATCTGAGCCAGTCTTTTACCTTTAATATAATGAAAGGATTGACATTCAAGACCACAGGAACTTGGTTCTATTTTGATGATAGCAGAGAGTTCTTCAAAGGGGACTATATTGTAGCTACAGGACCGGTGTATGATACTAATCATAGTACTTCCAACAAACATGAACGGCTTTTAGACCAGACTTACAATGGAATCTTGAATTATCAGACTACATTCCGGCAAGATCATTCTATGGATGCGATGGTAGGTGTAGAATATTATGACTCATACAAGAAAGGTTTTTCGGCATCTGGTTATGGATCTCCATTATCTGATTTTCAGGATTTGAATTATACTTCGACTGCTGCCGGAGTGCGGCAAATAGATTCTTGGCATTACAGACAGCGTATTCTTTCATTCTTTGGCAGAGTGAATTATGATTATAAGTCCAAATATTTGCTGAGCCTTGTTTTACGTCGCGACGGATACTCCAAACTGCCAAAAGATAACCGTTGGGGAACCTTTCCCGGTATATCAGCCGGTTGGGTATTGAGTAGAGAGAATTTTATGGAGTCTTGTAGCAATGTACTTTCTTATGCTAAAATTCGTGCTAGTTACGGAGCCAATGGAAATGTGTCTGGTGTACTGGATGCTAATGGTAATGTAGTGACAGGACTTGATTATTATACGGTTCAAGGTTCTTATGGTATTATGAAAGATAAAGATGGTAAAATAGTACCCAACTATAATGGCAAAGTTCCTTTGATGATAAACGATTTGCCTAATCCCACCATGAGATGGGAAAAATCGTACACATTCGAGACAGGTTTCGATATTGGTTTTCTGAATAACAAATATATCTTGAACTTCACCTATTATAATAGACATACACAGGATAAATTTGCAGAAATCACCCTGCCTTCTCATAGCGGAGTTTCTTCTTTCCTTTCTAACAATGGAGAAGTACAAAACCAAGGTATGGAGTTGGAATTGACTGCCAATGTTTTGCGTACCAAAGATTGGAAATTTACAGTTAGTATGAATACCGCTTATAATAAGAATAAGATTATCTCATTACCGTACAATGGATTGCCGAATAATATGCAGGATGCCTATCAGGTTTATACGGGACGCAAGCTGGCAGATGGTACCTATGAAAGACAATGGGTAGGTGGTTATCAGGAAGGACAGGAATATGGTGTGATTTACGCCTTTAAATCTCTTGGTATTTATAAGAGTGAGAGTGAGATTCCAGGCAATCTGATAGACAGATCCACTTATACGGAAAATGGAGCAGATGCCAAAGTGCTTTATGGCCCTGAAGCTTGGGCTAAATTGTCGGATGCCGAAAAGGAGAAAGGACTGCCTATACAGGCTGGTGATGTGAAATGGCAGGATGTGAATGGGGATGGTGTGATTGATGATTATGACCGGGTGAAATTGGGTAATACGATACCTCATTGGACCGGAGGCTTTAACATTAATACTTCATGGAAAGGGTTAATTTTGAACTGCCGTTTGGATTATGCTTTAGGCTATTGGGTACATGATTGGAAAACTCCTTGGATTATGGGTAATATGCAGGGAACATTTAATACCATTTCTTTAGTTAAAGATTCCTGGTCGGAAAGTAATCCGAATGGAAAATATCCGGTGTATGGATGGGCTGACTTTTTGGGCAAACGTAATTATGACAGAATATCGGACATTAATTGTTATCGTGGCGATTATTTGGCTTTTCGTGAAATAAGCCTGTCGTATTCCTTGCCTCAGAGTTGGATTCATAAATCCGGTTTGAGCAAGGTGGATGTTTCTGTAACAGCACAGAATTTGGGATATATTACAGCAGCCAAAAATATGGCGACCCCCGAATATGGTGTCAGTCAGAATGGAGGATATCCCCTCTCTAGAACAGTTGTTTTGGGTTTAAATGTTACATTCTAATAAATAGGAAGGATTATGAAGAAAATATTTTATAGCATATTGTTGAGTGGGATGATGGTATTGTCTGCTTGTGATGCGTTGGACCTGTCTCCTGAAGATTATTATGGCTCTAATGATTTTTGGAATCAGAAGTCTCAGGTAGAAATGTTTATGACTGGTATTCATGCCGATTTAAGAGATAAATATCAGATGCCTGTCACATTGGGAGAGTTCAGAAGTGAGATTCTGATAAGTGATGTTACTTCTATGGGTGAGGGGGTATATGGTCCGCCTATGACTAATAATCTGCTTACGAAAGATAATACCGGTATCGATGATTGGTATGAGGTGTACCCAAATATCATGCATATAAATTTGTTTATCAGAAATGTAGATAAAGAAATTGATTATCTGACTGGAACGGAGAAATCATTTTATTTGGGACAGGCTTATGGCTTGCGTGCATATTACTATTTCTATCTTTATCGAACATTTGGTGGTGTGCCGTTAGAGACGGAACCGAAAGTTACCGAGGGTAGCATTGATATTACGCAATTATATAAGGCTCGTTCTACTCCGGAGGAAACGTTGGAGTTTATCAAAGAAGATATTAATAAATCCGAAGCTTTCTTCAATGAGTCGGATAAGAAGATGTCCAACCAATATGAATGGTCTTATCATGCAACGGAACTTTTGAAGGCCAAGATATATATGTGGTCTGCCAAAGTCACTACAGGATTACCAGATGATGATATTGCAGGAGATCATATAGCTACTCTGACTGCCGTAGATCCTAATAACAGTGACTTGTTGACAGCAAAGAAGGCTTTATTGAATTTGGTGAACCAACAATTCGAACTGCTTCCAAACTTTGCGGATTTATGGACTCCGGAAGGGAAGAAGAATAAAGAGATCATTTTCGCTCTGTGTTTTAATAAGAATGAATTGACCAATTGGGGGGCGAACTGGTTCTATAATGTAGCCTTGTTTACCAATGCTACGGACTTGGATGGAAATAAATATGGTCCGGATCCGTTGAAGCTATTGACAGCCGGACCATTACGTTATGAGTATAAAGTGCCGTTTATTGAGATTTATGATAAGGAAGATACTCGTTTGGATGCTACTTTCTTTCAATATATGTTCGAAGGAAAGACTCGTGGCGCTTGTTGGAAAAAACTGATGGGACATACGGATGGAGGAACTCATTATTATGATTCAGATGTACCGGTATATAGATATGCTGATGTTTTGTTGATGCTGGCCGAGTGTGAAAACGGGTTGGGAGCTCCGGATAAATGTGCTGCATATATAAATGAGGTACGTAAGCGTGCTTATGGTGATAAATTTGAACAACATAAATATATTGCAGGAGATTATGCGGATAATGAGTGGGCTATTTTGCAGGAACGTGATAAAGAGTTTGTAGGTGAGGGAAGCCGCTGGTTTGATTTATTGCGTTTACGTGATTCCAACGGAAAACCTTTTGTCTTTTCTGTTAAAGCGCATTATGGAAGTTCATTGCCTATATTAACAGAGGATAAGGCGTATATGATGTTGTGGCCTGTTAATGTGGAAGTTTTGAATGGAGATCCGGAAATCAAGCAGACTCCGGGGTATGAATAATAGTGAGATAATATGATGATAATGAAAAGATTGCTCTTTTTAGTATCTGTATGCAGCTTATGTATGGTTGGTAATTCTCAGAATTACCAACCTGAGAAGCATGCAGTTGTGAAATCAGATCGTGGGGATGGACGGTTACTAAGTACTTATGCCATTGTTCATGAGATGTTGAAAGATACACATCCCCAATATGCTTACCGTTCCGGTATGTCCGCACAGGAATTTACGCAATGGCAGGATGGAGTGCGTGCTGCGATGGTGGAGATCATGAAGTTTCCCGAGATAAAGAGACAACCGTCTCCTGTCTGTGTGAAAACGGAAAAAAAAGAGGGATATATTTTAGAGAAATGGGAGTTCTATCCTTTTCCAAAGTCAGTTTCCACTTTTCTGGTTTTGAAACCGGAACATTTGAAGGGTGCAGTACCCGGAGTTTTGTGCATTCCGGGGTCCGGAAGGACCAAAGAAGGATTGGTTGGTGAGCCCGGCATCTGTGATAAGTTAACTGAGGATTATAATAATCCCAAAGTAAGTATGGCTTTGAATATGGTTAAAGAAGGTTATGTGGCGGTAGCGGTGGATAATGCCGCTGCCGGAGAAGCCTCCGATTTGGAATGTTATGATAAAGGATGGAATTATGACTATGATGTTGTTTCCCGTTTTTTGCTTGAACTGGGATGGAGTTGGCTAGGGTATACTTCTTATCTGGATATGCAGGTGCTGAATTGGATGAAAGCCCAGTCTTATATCCGAAAGGACAGGATTGTGATTAGCGGATTCTCATTAGGTACAGAACCGATGATGGTCTTGGGGGTGTTGGATAAGGATATTTATGCTTTTGTGTACAATGATTTTCTATGCCAGACTCAGGAACGTGCCGTTGTAATGACTAAACCTGACAAGGAAAACAGACGTCCTTTTCCAAATTCTATCCGTCATCTGATACCTGGTTATTGGAGGTATTTTAATTTTCCAGATGTTGTTGCGTCATTAGCTCCTCGTCCTATCATTTTTACAGAGGGAGGGTTGGACCGTGATTTCCGTTTGGTACAATCTGCTTATGCTGCTAGTGGAAAACCGGAAAATGCGGAGTTTCATCATTATCCGAAGTTTGCTGATAAGGCAGTTAGAAAAGATGTGGAGCACCTTGATGAAGGACTGGATTCAAAGACCTATTTCGAAGCGGTCAATGTAGATCCCCCTTCTCATTATTTTAAAAACGAACTGGTTATTCCTTGGTTACGCAAAGTTTTAAAGTAGGTTCAGGTATTTTGATAGGCTGTGATTTTTTATATAATATGAGCTCCTTGTTTTTCATCTAGGTGAAAGCAAGGAGCTCTTTTTTATTGATTGTGAAGAATTCTTGCAAAATTTAATCTTGTTTTAATGCAGATTGTAGTGTTTCCCAATTTTTATTGAAATCGGGCATGGAATGAAAAAGTAAATTCGCTCCTTCATTCAGTAACACATTGTCGTGCAATGGTCCTGTATTCACGGCGATGGTAAAAATACCGGCTGCAACTCCCGCCTGTACACCTAGTGGTGCATTTTCTATTACTAACGCTTCATTGGGTTTAAAGCCGCCTTTCTTTAGGGCCATCAGATATGGTTCCGGATTTGGTTTCCCATATTTCACATCAAAGGCGGTAACCATTAAGTTGGCTTGGAATATGCCCGGAAAATTATGATTCAATCGGTCCAATAACGAAGTTTGTCCCGAACCGGTTACTACCATCGGAGTCAGTCCTTCACTCTTTATTTTAGTCAATACTTCCAGTGCGCCGGGCATCCGTTCTGCTTTGGGGCATTTGTTGAATTCTTCAGTTTTGGCTTGGTAGATAGCTTTTATTTCTTCTTCAGTAGCATCATGCCCACGTTCCCGACGACTTACTATATTGATCGTAGATGCACCGGTACGCCCTTCGTGCATATAAGCTTCTTCTCGGCTGAGGCCGAAACCGAAGCGTTTCATTATTTTATGCCATGACTCAGCATGGTTGGGCATGGAGTCGAACAGCACGCCGTCCATATCGAATAATACGGCTTTCAAGTCGATGGATTCGTATCCATGAGTATGAAGATAGTTATTTATCGCTTCTTTAAACATAGAATAAATGTATAGTTATTACTTCCAAAGGTGTGACCGTTGGATTGGAATAAAGTGAAGAATCTGCAAGCATTTGGTGGATGCTTTCAGATTCTTCACTGTTATTCGGAATGACATTGATAAATGGCATTCTGAATAGGTTCTTGATATTATAATCTAGCTTGGATAGCTTTAGACTCTTCTTCGTATCCCGGTTTATTCAACAAAGCAAACATATTTTTCTTGTATGCTTCCACGCCCGGTTGGTTGAACGGATTTACTCCCAGCAAATAACCGCTGATACCACAAGCTTTTTCAAAGAAATAGATGATTTCTCCCAGGTAGTATTCATTCAGTTCGGGTACAATCAGTCGCATATTGGGTACACCACCGTCAACGTGTGCCAGCTGAGTACCTAGTTCTGCCATCTTGTTCACTTCGTCTACACGCTTTCCTGCCAAGAAATTCAAGCCATCCAAATTTTCGCTGTCCGAAGGAACTTGAAGCGTATGTTCCGGGTTTTCGATAGAGATAACTGTTTCGAAGATAGTACGTTCACCTTCCTGAATCCACTGTCCCATAGAATGGAGATCGGTAGAGAAGTCGACGGCAGACGGATAAATACCTTTGCCATCCTTACCTTCGGATTCACCGTACAATTGTTTCCACCATTCGTTCATATAGTGCAGTTTGGGATTGAAGTTTACCAAAATCTCAATCTTCTTTCCGTCTTTATACAATTCATTGCGGGTGGCAGCATAAACAGCGGCAGGATTTTCGGCAAACGGAGTAGCCGGACCACATATTGTTTCCATCGTGCGTGCGCCTTCCACTAGTTTCTCAATGTCAAATCCTGCCACTGCGATAGGCAGCAAACCTACTGGAGTAAGGACAGAGAAACGACCGCCTACATTATCGGGGATAATGAAAGTCTGATATCCTTCCTTGTCGGCTGTAACACGTGCGGCACCCTTTTTGGCATCTGTAACGGCAACAATCACTTTCTTCGCCATTTCCTTGCCAAGCTGGTCTTCACACTGTTTTTTCAGTAAACGGAAAGCTAAGGCGGTTTCTGTAGTAGTACCAGACTTGGAAATATTAATTACACCGAACTTTTTGTCCTTCAAGTATTCAGTCAACTCGAACAAGTAATCTTCGCCGATATTGTGGCCTGCAAAAACGATGACGGGTCCGTCTTGTTTTGCTTTCAACCATTGGAAACTATTGGATAAAGCTTCTATTACGGCACGTGCTCCCAGATAGCTTCCACCGATACCTGCTACGACTACTACTTCGCAGTTGTCGCGCAGAACCTGGGCAGTAGCTTTCAAGTCAGCCAAATGTTCGGCTGTTATAGACGATGGCAAATGCAACCAACCCAAGAAGTCATTACCTTTACCTGTACCGTTTTCCAATGTTTCCATGCAGGCTTTCACCTGAGGTTCGTAAGCAGCGATTGTTTCCTTAGAAACAAAACCGGCTACTTTGTCGATGTTTAAACTAATATTCTTCATTGTATCTGATATTTTATCTGAATGAATCAGTTAATAATTTAATCTCAATCATGGGCGAGATGCGCTCATATAAAATATTATAAACGGCATCTACGATAGGCATGTTCACGTGCAAGTGCTTGTTTAGCTCCTTGATACATTTCGTTCCGTAGTATCCTTCGGCAATCATTTCCATTTCTATCTGTGCGCTTTTTACGGAATAACCTTTACCAATCATGGTTCCGAATACGCGGTTCCGGCTGAAATTGGAATAGGAGGTAACCAACAAGTCACCCAGATAAGCGGAATCATCAATAGAACGCTCTACGGGATGTACGGTATTCAGGAAGCGGTTCATCTCTTGAATGGCATTTGAAATCAATACAGCCTGAAAATTGTCGCCATATTTCAGACCGCTGCAAATTCCAGCGGCGATAGCATAAATATTCTTCAATACCGAAGCGTATTCTATACCTGCCACATCCGGGCTTACAGAAGTTTTTATGTAATGTCCGGCCAGCTGCCGGGCGAATATCTTCGCCTTGTCAATGTCTTTACATCCGATAGTCAGATAGGAAAGACGCTCCAAGGCTACTTCTTCTGCGTGGCACGGACCTGCAATGACGGCTATATTCTCTTCGGGAACACCGTATACCTGATGAAAATAATCGGAAACAATCAGGTTCTCGTCAGGGACGATACCCTTGATAGCAGTGACAATGAACTTGTCCTTTATTTTGGTTTTCAGCTTTTTCAGGTGGCTTTTCAGATAGGGAGAGGGGGTAACGAATATTAGGGTATCCGATTCCTTTACTATCTTGTTGATATCTGAAGAGAAGTTGATGTTCTTTATTTCAAAGCGCACACTTGTCAGATAAGCCGGATTATGTCCCAAACGTTTGAATTCTTCAATTCGGTCGTCGCGGCGCATATACCAGTTGATTGATTCAGCCTGAGCCAAGACTATTTTTGCAATAGCCGTGGCCCAGCTGCCACCACCCATTATCGCTATTTTACCGGGCAATTTCATGCTTATTATTTATGATGGATAATTGACAATTGGAATAATTCTCAATCTTTAAATTCTCAATTCTCAATTTTCGCAATCCATCCGGCAACTTCGTCCACCGTAGGATTGGTTAGTTCCAATTTATATTTTTTGTTGATTCCGCAAATGTCCATATGCAGCTTCTGCGGATTCACTTCTTTCATATCGCTCATCAGGTTATAGCCTGCTTTCTGAATGACAGGAACCCAGTCTTCTGAAATTCCCAGTTCCATAAATTTGGCAGGAGTGTCTTTCGGAGTAATCTTTTCGGGACGCATCTGGGGGAAGAACAATACTTCCTGAATGGTAGACTGTCCGGTCATCAGCATCGTCAGACGGTCCATACCGATTCCCATACCCGAAGTGGGGGGCATACCGTATTCCAGCGCACGGACGAAGTCTTTGTCAATAATCATAGCTTCATCATCTCCTTTTTCGCTCAGTCTCATTTGTTCTTCGAAACGTTCCAACTGGTCAATCGGGTCGTTCAATTCGGAGTATGCATTACACAGTTCCTTGCCGTTCACCATCAGCTCGAAACGCTCGGTCAAATCCGGATTGCTGCGGTGTATCTTTGTCAGCGGAGACATTTCTTTCGGATAGTCGGTGATGAAAGTCGGCTGGATGTAAGTACCTTCGCAGAATTCTCCGAAGATTTCATCGATCAGTTTGCCTTTGCCCATTGTGTCGTCAATCTCCATATTGAGTTTCTGGCAAACTTCTCGTATCTGTTCTTCGTTCATGCCTGTCAGATCATAGCCGGTGTGTTCCTTGATAGAGTCCAGCATGGTGACACGTTTGTACGGGGCTTTGAAGTCAATGATGTTGTCGCCTACTTTTACTTGAGTGGTGCCGTTTACATCCAGACAGATTTTTTCAATCATTTTTTCTGTAAATTCCATCATCCAGTTATAGTCCTTGTAGGCAACATATATTTCCATGCAGGTAAATTCAGGGTTGTGTGTGCGGTCCATTCCTTCGTTACGGAAGTTCTTACCTATTTCATACACTCCTTCGAAACCACCTACAATTAGTCTTTTCAGGTACAACTCACTGGCAATACGCATGTACAGCGGCATATCCAGTGCGTTGTGGTGAGTTATGAATGGACGTGCGGCTGCTCCGCCGGCAATGGATTGCAGAATCGGGGTTTCCACTTCCATATAACCTTTTGAGTTGAAATATTCGCGCATAGAGCTATATACTTTACTGCGCTTGATGAAGATATCTTTTATCTCTTCATTCACAGCAAGGTCAACATAACGTTGGCGATAACGCAGTTCAGGGTCTTCAAACTTGTCGTAAGCGACTCCGTCTTTGTATTTTACAATAGGAAGCGGTTTGATAGACTTGGACAGTACGGTCAGTTTTTTAGCGTGGATACTGATTTCACCCATTTGGGTTCTGAATACGAATCCTTCTATACCGATAAAGTCACCAAGGTCCAGCAGACGTTTGAACACAGTGTTGTACATTTCTTTGTTTTCATCCGGGCAGATGTCATCACGGGTGATATACACCTGGATACGGCCTTTTGAATCCTGTAATTCGATAAATGAAGCTTTACCCATCACACGGCGGCTCATCATACGTCCGGCTACCGATACTTTGCGAGGTTCCTCATCATCCTTGAACTCAGCTTTTATATCTGTAGAAAATGCATTGGTTACATACTCAGCTGCGGGGTATGGCTCGATGCCCATAGCGCGCAATTCATTCAGACTGTTTCGTCTGATAATCTCCTGTTCACTTAGTTCTAATACGTTCATCCTGTTAAAACATTAACTCAATTTGTTGGCAAAAATACGAAAGATTTTGCAAAGTACCTCATTAAGACGTGTTTTTATTTCGATAAAGCCTGTTCTTGAGCCAGTTCGCACACCATAGATATCATGAACAGCACTCCGATTGCACCGCAGGCAATAATCAGGGCGAGATTAATCATACGGGCACGGAAAAGGGTGGAAGTATGCAGATGGGAAGCTGTGTATTCTTTAAAGAACAGATAAAGGCCCGGTACAGCCGAACTTGCCAGCAGAAAATCTTCGGGAATATGGAAAAAGTAAGTTTTGGTGAAACCGATCAGTGCCCAGTGGCAGAGAAACATGACGAGAAAGATATTGACTCGTTTGGAAAATGCCAGCAGCAGTCCGATGGTGAAAACCGCTACCGAACAAGGCATTACAGGTGAGGTCATCATGGGAAAGTTCATCCCCCTTATAATGGAGAAGAGTGGATAGGCCAATGGCAACATACAAAGCAGGACGGCTAGTGCGGTATGTTTGTGAGTCCGGTCAAAAGGGGTGTAGTTTACTTTCAGGTCATAAATCCAGAAGATGGCCATGATTCCCCAAAATCCTGCCAAAGCACTGTTATAACTTCTTGGTTCACAATAAATCATGTAATACACGGAAGCTATCCATACATTCAAGAATATAAGATATAACTTCATCGCTACTTTTATTTTTTTTGTGGGGCTTTTGAATAGAGAACAGGTTAAAATAATGCCGATAAGGGTGATAATAACTTGATAAATCCAGGTACCCGCATTGTAATGAGTAATTGTATCCCAAAAAATATTCATCTTCTTGATAAGTTGGTAGTTATTTTGGGTGCCAAAATTACGAAAAAATGATGGAATAGCCTATCTTTGTAGCGAATATATAAAAATAAGAGAAGAACGATGAAGAAGTTTATGAGTCTGATGTTGCTGGTTTGCGCATGTTTGCTGAGTCAGCCGGTGAAGGCACAACAGGTTACTCCTGATAATGCCGGTTATATAGTAAAGGTAGGGGATATGGCTCCCGATTTTGAAATGGAACTGACAGACGGACAGAAAGTGAAACTCTCTGATTTGCGTGGCAAGGTGGTGATGCTTCAGTTCACTGCCAGTTGGTGTGGAGTTTGCCGAAAGGAGATGCCTTTTATTGAAAAAGATATCTGGTTGAAACATAAGGATAATAAAGCGTTTGCTCTCTTTGGAGTGGATCGGGACGAACCTTTGGAAACCGTAGTGGCTTTTGCCAAACGTACCGGCGTGACCTATCCGTTGGCTCTTGATCCGGGAGCTGATATTTTTGCCAGATATGCAGACCGTAAAGCGGGCATCACCCGTAATGTATTGATTGACAAAACGGGCAAGATTGTAATGCTGACCCGTTTGTACAATGAAGAAGAATTCTCTTCTTTGTGCAAGAAGATAGATGAAATGTTGGGAGAAAAATAACAGGTAATGAGAGGATCGGTACTATTTGTCACGTTTTTATTTTTTGTTCTATCACCGCTTCTGGCGAAGAAAAAGCCTCGTACCGGCAAAGAGGCATTATTTGGAAAGGAATATGCTACCTATCAGATTACATCCAATGAACTAAGCGGAGCTTGTTTTTATTTGGTGAGTGGTCACGGAGGTCCCGATCCTGGGGCCATCGGTATCTATCAGGGGCGTCAGTTGCATGAGGATGAGTATGCATACGATATTATTCTGCGGTTGGCACGTGAGTTGTTGTCACGAGGTGCGAAGGTGCATATTATCATTCAAGATAAGAAAGATGGTATTCGTGACGGTCATGTCCTGGCAAACAGTAAACGTGAAACTTGCATGGGAGATCCTATTCCCTTGAATCAGGTGGCTCGTTTGAAGCAACGTTGTGACTGGGTGAATAAACTGTATCGGAAAGATAAGAGCAGTTACAAACGAGCTGTATTTATTCATGTGGACAGTCGCAGTAAGGGACAGCAGACAGATGTGTTTTTTTATAACGCTCCTAAAAGTACGAAGGGTAGGCGGTTGGCCAATAACTTGCACCGTACCTTTGATAGGAAATATGACAAGCATCAGCCAAACCGTGGCTTTCGCGGAACGGTGAGTGAACGTAATTTGTATGTATTGCGTAATACGACTCCCGTAGCGGTGTTTTTGGAATTGGGAAATATTCGGAACAAGCGTGACCAACAACGGCTGGTTCTGAAGAATAACCGTCAGGCATTGGCAAATTGGATTGCGGAGGGAATAGTGAAAGACTATAAGCAAGGTAAATAAAATAGGGGCAACGGATGTGCTTTTGTTTTGCCAGCTTTGTGATGGTTGGGTGAGTTGTAATCGGCAGAATGTGACTGGTATTTGAGCTTGTGAAACGTCGAAATCAAGCCTTGCATATTAGAGTAGTGAAATAAAGAAAGGGAGTGACATTTTTTATCACTCCCTTTTCTTTTACTTGATTTCGATTTCCTCTTTCATGTCTATCTCCTCACCGTGAACATCGGTGAACCGATATTGCAGGAAGGCCAGACTTTGGTCTGGGATAATCTTTATTCCGAATCCGTATTTCATTTGCCATTTGCGCTTCAGGGAAACCAGACCCTGATTCACATATGCTGCGATGTACGGATGGATGTACAGCGTAAATCTCTTTATCTTCAATTTGTTGACCAGGTAGTCAATCTTACTCTCCAAAGTATCCGTAAAAAGGATGGATGGCTTTATGCTACCTTTCCCGAAGCAGGTGGGACAGGTTTCATTCGTGTTGACATCCATGGCAGGACGCACGCGTTGGCGGGTAATTTGCATCAATCCAAATTTACTGAGGGGCAGAATGTTATGTTTTGCTCTGTCTTTCTGCATGTTTTGGCACATACGTTCGTACAGTTTCTGCCGGTTCTCTGCTAGATTCATATCAATGAAGTCAACCACGATAATACCACCCATATCACGCAATCTTAACTGGCGTGCCAGTTCGTCGGCGGCACCCAGGTTTACATCCAGTGCGTTAGCCTCCTGCCCGTTGGCAGATTTGGAGCGGTTTCCACTATTGACATCCACTACATGAAGTGCTTCTGTGTGTTCAATAATCAGGTAAGCTCCACTTTTATACGAAATGGTTTTCCCGAAAGAGGATTTGATTTGTTTGGTAATACCGAAATTGTCGAATATGGGAAGCTGACCCTTGTACAGTTTTACGATTTCGGCTCGTTCAGGGGCGATAAGTGATACATAATCCTTAATCTCATGGAACACTGTTTCATCGTTCACATAGATGTTCTCATAAGACGGATTGAAAAGATCGCGCAACATGGCCACTGTGCGGCTGGTCTCTTCGTATACCAATGCCGGCAGTTTGGGAGCCTTCTGTACTTTAGTGATTGTTTCTTCCCAATGTTTCAGCAAGACTTTAAGCTCTGCATCAAGCTCGGCCACCCTTTTGCCTTCCGCTACGGTGCGTACAATCACTCCGAAGTTTTTCGGTTTGATGCTTTGCAATAACTGTTTCAGACGGGCGCGTTCTTCGCTCGATTTAATTTTTTGTGATACCGAAACCTTATCGTTGAAAGGGATTAATACCAAATAACGTCCGGCGAATGACAATTCGCAGGTTAGTCTGGGGCCCTTGGTCGAGATAGGTTCCTTTACAATCTGCACAATAACTTCCTGACCTTGTTGGAGGGTGGTTGAAACCGTCCCTTCCTTTTCAATATCAGGCAGCATAGTAGCTTTTGTGATGGGAAAAAGTTTTTTACGGTCGCTTAAAACTTGCTTCAGATACTTCTGATAAGAATGAAATTGAGGACCTAGGTCTAGATAATGAAGAAAAGCATCTTTTTCAAAGCCGACATCCACGAAACAGGCATTAAGGCCGGGCATTAGTTTCTTTACCCGTCCCAAATACATATTTCCCACATTGAAGGAAGCACTTCTCCCTTCTTTCTGAAATTCCACCAACGCTTTATCTTCAAGGAGTGCGATGGAAATCTCTTTGGGTTGTACGTCTACTACTAGTTCGCTTGTCACTTTTGTATTTTTAAATTGTTCACTTTTCTCATTAAACAAAGAACAAACCTGAAAGACTTTTGTTGCTTTGCAAGGTTTGTTCTTTATTTGTCGTCACAGACAGACTACAAATTATTTTTTGCTTTTATGTCTGTTCTTTCTTAGTCTTTTTTTACGCTTGTGAGTAGACATTTTGTGTCTTTTTTTCTTCTTTCCGCTTGGCATAGCTTCAAATTTTATGGGTTAATACTCTTGTTTATTATTTCTTTACTGATAATGTAAATGTCTTAGCTGGTTTAAATGCCGGAATATTGTGCTCCGGAATAATGATTGTAGTGTTCTTTGAAATGTTGCGAGCAGTCTTCTGAGCTCTTTTCTTCACTACAAAACTTCCAAAACCACGCAGGTACACATTTTCTTCTTTAGATAATGAATCCTTTACTGTATCCATGAAAGCCTCAAGTGTGGTTAACACTGTCACCTTGTCAATACCGGTATTTTTCGTAATTTCGTTTACGATATCTGCTTTAGTCATTTCGCTAAATAATTATTGTTATACTTATATCTTAATTTTTTGGACTGCAAATATATAGCTTTTCTCCCTCTTTAAGAAATATATTCAGAATAAATTTCCTAAAAAAAGCATCTTCTTCCATTTTCTTGGTTTACTTTTGCGGAAATATTGCATAGAATGCACTTTTATATAATACTGATATGGAGAATTTTAGCAGAAAATTGATAGATTGGTATAGGGAAAACGGGCGTGATTTGCCGTGGAGAAGGACAAAAAATCCTTATTTGATATGGATCTCGGAGATTATTCTACAACAAACTCGTGTGGTTCAGGGATATGATTACTATCAACGTTTTGTGGCCCGTTTTCCTGATGTGTTCGCACTGGCGGCAGCCGATGAGGATGAGGTGATGAAATATTGGCAGGGGCTGGGGTATTATTCCCGTGCGAGAAATTTGCATGCTGCGGCCAGAAGGATGGCAGAGGCAGGAGGATTTCCTGTAACATACACTGGGGTGCGTGCTTTGAAAGGAGTGGGAGAATATACAGCAGCGGCTATTTGTTCATTTGCTTACGGTATGCCATACGCAGTGGTGGACGGTAATGTGTATCGGGTGCTGTCCCGTTGGTTAGGCATTGATACCCCCATTGATTCGGCGGAAGGAAAGAAACTGTTTGTCCGGGTTGCCGATGAGTTGCTGGACCGTGAGCGCCCTGGTCTCTACAACCAGGCTATCATGGATTTTGGAGCTTTGCAGTGTACTCCGGTAGCGCCCGACTGCCTGTTTTGTCCGCTAAACGATTCTTGTGTGGCGCGTCTGAAGGGGATTGCCGGCTCTTTGCCTGTGAAGCAACATAAAAACAAGGTGACTAATCGTTATTTTAATTATATATATGTACGCATGGGCGCGTATACCTTTATACATAAGCGCAGCGGAAATGATATATGGAAAAATTTGTATGAACCGCCTTTGATAGAAACGGATCGTGAGTGGACGGAAGAGGAACTGTATGCATCGCCACAGTTTCGCGAGATGCTGGCCGGAGGAGAGGAGCCCATAGTGCGGCTGGTGCGGAAAGGGGTGAAGCACGTGTTATCCCACCGGGTGATTTACGCAAATTTTTATGAAGTGATTCTCCCTGAGAATTCGGCTTCTTTTGCGAAGTATCAGAGAATAAGCGTGGAAGATTTGCATAAATTTGCCGTATCGCGTTTGGTGAATCAGTTTTTTTCGCTAATTTTGGAGCCTAATAATTAAAAAGGAATAATAGAATGTCAGTAAATAAAGTCATTTTGATTGGAAATGTAGGAAAGGACCCTGATGTGAGATATTTGGATACCGGCATTGCCGTTGCCACTTTCTCGTTGGCCACCACCGATCGTGCCTATACGTTGCAGAATGGAACACAGGTTCCCGAACGTACGGAATGGCATAATATCGTGTTATGGAGAGGACTGGCCCAAACTGCGGAAAAATATGTCCGTAAGGGCGACAAACTCTACATAGAAGGGAAAATCCGCAGCCGTTCATACGATGACCAGAATGGCATAAAACGTACCATTGTCGAGATTTTTGCTGATAATATGGAGATGCTGACCCCGCGTAACACCTCGCAGCAACCGGGTACAGGATATGTACCGCAGGCACAAGCGGTATCCCGGCAGCAGGTGTCTGCACAAGCGGCTCTGCAACAACAGCAAGCCTCGGATAATAGTCTGACGGACGATTTACCTTTTTAATTAAGAGAACTTGATGTTTAACTAAAACCAGATTCCTTGGACCCTGACTCGTATTTATGCCGCTTGGCGGATTTATTTGACGGTGTAACCGTAACAGCTCCTACCATGGGAGCTATCATAGCTATCTTGTTAGCTGTTTTATTGTTGTATGCCTCAGGCTTTGTGTCTGCTTCGGAAATAGCTTTCTTTTCCCTTTCACCTGTTGATTTAAGTGAGATAGAGGAAGGAAAACATACTTCGGACAGGCGTATCAGCGCCCTGCTGAATGATTCCGAACGCTTGTTAGCGACTATTCTTATCTCTAATAATTTTGTCAATGTAACCATTATCATGCTGTGCAATTACTTTTTTGCCAGCACCATACACTTTGGAAATTCCGTGATTCTGGAATTCCTGCTAATAACGGTTGTCCTTACTTTTCTGCTGTTGCTTTTCGGTGAAATCATGCCTAAAATTTATTCGGCACAGAACACGTTGAAGTTTTGCCGTAAGGCAGCTCCTGCCATTTCTTTTTTAAAGAAATTCTTTTCACCTTTGTCGGCATTGCTGGTCCGTTCTTCCTTTTTGGTGAACAGATGTGTGGCAAAAAAGAATTATAATATTTCTGTCGACGAACTTTCACAGGCTTTGGAACTGACGGACAAGAGTGAGATTTCAGAGGAAAGCAATATTTTGGAAGGTATTATCCGTTTTGGTGAGGAAACGGCTAAGGAAGTGATGACTTCCCGGCTGGATATGGTGGACTTGGAAATCAATACTCCTTATTCCGATGTGTTGAAATGTATTGTGGAAAATGCCTATTCCCGTATTCCGGTATATGCCGAATCGCGGGATAATATAAAGGGGATTCTTTATATAAAGGATTTGCTTCCTCATTTGGGCAAGGGCGACAACTTTCGTTGGCAGACATTGGTCCGTCCTGCTTACTTTGTACCTGAAACGAAGATGATTGATGACCTTTTGCGTGATTTTCAGGCGAACAAGATCCATATTGCCATCGTTGTCGATGAGTTTGGAGGTACTTCGGGCATTGTTACAATGGAGGATATCATCGAGGAGATTGTAGGAGAGATTAATGATGAATACGATGATGAAGAGCGTACGTATGTGAAACTGAATGACCGTACCTATATATTCGAGGCAAAAACCTTGCTGTCCGATTTTTATAAGATTATGAAAGCTGATCCCGCTCTTTTCGAGAAAGTGGAAGGAGATGCGGACACTTTGGCCGGTTTGTTGCTGGAAATAAAAGGGGAGTTTCCTGTATTGCACGAGCGGTTAGATTATGGGAATTATCATTTTGAGGTACTTGAAATGAATACGCGCCGCATTTTGAAAGTAAAAGTTATCGTTGACTCTTCCAGCTCCGTGGAAGAAGAAAAGAAATAGATTTTATTATGCCTTTATACCGTACTTATATCGAAGGGGAGTTTCTGCTTGGAATATGGAAGTCTGATGAAACAACGGAACAACTGCTGGCATCATTGGAGCATAAAGACTGGTATAGGGAGAAATTGGCTGTTCTTTCCGAAAAACGGAAGCATGAATGGTTGTCGGTACGTGTGCTGCTGAAGGCTTTGTGTGGAGAAGAAAAGGAGATAGCTTATTACTCTTCGGGAAGGCCTTATCTAAAGGATGGAAGCCGGTATATCAGCATCTCGCATACTCGCGGTTATGTGGCGGTGGCGCTTCATTCTTCCTGTGAGGTGGGAATGGATATAGAGCAGTATGGAACCAGAGTGCGGAAAGTAGCTTCCCGTTTTATTCGTTCCGATGAAGAACCCGCAATGATGGAAGGAGATGAAGTTTATGCTTTATTGCTCCATTGGTCGGCCAAGGAGGCACTGTTCAAACTGATGGGAGTAGAGGAGGTGGATTTCATTCGTCATCTTCGTATTTTTCCTTTCAGCTTGTCGGAAGAGGGGGAGTTCGAGGCATGCGAATATCGTACAGGCCGGCAGGAACGTTATCGGGTCCGTTATGTCACTCATCCCGATTTTGTATTGACTTGGATTATAAAATAATGCTCAGGCGAATCACTTCGGCTGAGCACTCCAAATAAACTTGGCAGAGTTTACTTTAAAATAAATTTTCTTTTTACCTGATATTCTTTTCCGGACAGTGAAACGGAGAAAATAGCGGATGTGTTTAAAGGCATCCCTTACGTTCAGTGTTCCAAGCTCTTTCCTCGAAAGCTTCAGATTTGATAAATGCACAGGCAGGTCTTCTGACTCGTTTCCGCTATAAGCACCTTCCCGGAAATTATCCCAGTGGTTATTGGCATTTTGCTTATGCGTTTAGTGAAACATACAGCAGCGGGACTGTTCAGGATTCTCACCTTGATTCCCTTTTAATCATTCACCTCGGAGGGGAGATAAATGAACCGATGCACTGCAAAGATACAGTTTATATTTAAGAAAACAATTATCTTTCTTTATTTTTTGGAGCCTGTTTAAATTTTGAAGAAAATTTAGAAACAGGCTCTTGTATCCTCTTATTCTTTACTCAATGTAAATATGAATTCCAGACCTCCACCGGGGGTATTTTTAGCGAAGATTGTTCCGCCATGCAGAATGACTGCGTTTTTTACAATAGCTAGTCCCAGTCCGGTACCGCCCAATTTGCGTGAACGTCCTTTGTCCACCCGATAGAAACGCTCGAACAAACGGCTTAGATGTTCGGGTCCTACTCCTACGCCTGTGTCCGAGAAACTGAAATAATAAAAACGTTCGTCTTCACGGAAACAGCGGATGGTTATGGAAATATGAGTTCCTGCGTATGCAATGGCGTTGTCTGTCAGATTCCGGAAGATGGAGTATAGCAGGGAAGAATTGCCTTGTATGGTCAGTCCTTCAGGCAGCATATTGTGGGCTGTGATCTGCTTTTCTTCCAGTTCCAAAGTTACTTCGTTCAGGATATTCCGCATCATGGTGGTGAGGTTTACCGGTTCTGTTTCGATCATGTTCGGAGCTTCTTCCATGCGGGTAAGTACGGAGATATCCCGTAACAGATGTGCCAGCCGGTTACTTTGTGCATAGCTTCTCTCCAGGAAAGCATTGATTTTCTCACGGGGCAGGGTAGGATTGTTTACTATGGTTTCCAGATATCCCTGTATGCTGCTTACAGGGGTTTTCAATTCGTGGGCGATATTCTGTGTCAGCTGTTTTTTCAGAAGTGCCTGTTCCTTTTCCTGAGTGATGTCATTGATGGAGATTTCAAAGCTGTCATCTTGAAAGATAATGCATTCCACGGCAAAGATACGTCCGTTTTTGTCTATGTTCAATGACATCCGTTTCTCTTCTTTGCCGATACTGCGTTCCTTGTTTTTTGTAATGAAACGGGTGATGGGCTGCAATTCGGGGATGGAGAAGATCTCTTCCGTAGAACTCAGATTTTTGTCCGAGATAAGGTTGGCGTATTGTGTGAACAGATTATTTACCAGAATCTCTTCTTTGCGGTGGTTGAATACGCCTAAGCCTTCGTGCGAGATCTGGAGATGGGTGATCAGTTTCTCGCGTTCGATATATAAATCTTCTTTTGCCTGATGCAGACGTTTGTAAATCTGGATGATATGTTGGGATATTTCGCCCAGTTCGTTTTTGGGAAAGGTATCCTGCATATCAGTGTCTATCGGTTCATTGCGGTCGGCTTTCATGGCGAATTGTTGCAATTTGGTGATAGACATTCCCAATTTATGTGTGAATCGGTAGAACACAATTATTAATATCAGGCTGATTATCAGTGTGAACCATACATAATGAGAGTCTGCTTTCAGGTGTCTCATCAGACTGACATTATAGGGAAGGGCTGAACGAATGATATAGTCCAGATTAGGATAATACTTTGCCGAATAGAAAAATTCACCGCCCAGGCTTTCCGATTGTCTGTTAATGGAGTAGCCGCTGCCATAAATGATGGCTTCTTTTATTTCCTGACGGTTATGGTGGTTCTCGAAGTGGCTGGGATCTTTTTCCAGATTGTCATAAATTACAGTACCATTCTTGTTGATCAGTGTCACGCGTAGATCTTCAAAGGTGTGTTCGCAAACATAGTCGTTCAATTGTTGAATATTCAGTGTATCCCTGCCACGGAGAAAATCATTCAGGCGGTCGTTGTAATTCTGGAGTTGTGTGTTCAGCAATTCTATTTTGTATTCCTTCTCCCTGCGATATTGGAATGCCATGAAACAGATGGCGAATGCTATGAATAAGGAAATTACCGACAAGAATAGTTTCTTGTTGAATGACAGGACGTGGCTGGATAATTTAATAGTCATGGAAAGGTACAGGTTAGGTTATTCGCATTCAAAACAGTATCCGTATCCCAGGCGGGTGACGATGCATTTTCCATATTCGCCTATTTTTTTACGCAAGCGGGTAATGTTGACGTCAATGGTACGGTCCAGCACATAGACTTCCTCCTGCCATACTTTAGCCAGAATATCTTCGCGTGAGAATACGCGGCCTTTGTTTTGTAACAACAGCAACAGGATTTCGAATTCTTTTTTTGTCAGGGAAATTTCTATACCGTCTATGCTGACTTTCTTCTTGGTTATGTCGACTAAAAGCCCTTTGTACTGTAATTGTTCTTGCGCTTCTTTTCCCTGTGTAGGACTGGTGCGTCGAAGGACAGCCTTAACGCGTGCTATAACTTCGCGCAGTGAAAATGGCTTCGAGATATAGTCGTCGGCTCCCAAGTTGAACCCTGTTACGGTATCGTTTTCAGTATCTTTAGCAGTAATGAATATAATGGGAATAGAAGCAGTAGCTTTATTCTTTTTCAGCATGTTCGCCATTTTGAATCCTGATATTTCTCCCATCATCACATCCAGCAACAGCAAGTTGTATTGGGTCAGTTCCATCTTCAGGGCTTCTTCGGCAGAGTTTGCCGTGTCCACAAAATACCCTTCGTTTTCTAAATTGAATTTAAGAATCTCGCATAGATCTTCTTCATCGTCAACTACTAAAATGCGGTAATCATTCATATATCCATCTTTTTAATACTACAAAACTAATCTTTTTTGATCAGCATTGCAAAAATGGAGCATTTTTATTACTATTTGATGAAACAAATATTACAAAAAGATTACATGCTATAAAATCGTTAAGTTCTCATCGCAGATTACACCATTTTAATGATTCTGCAATCATCCCGCCGGATGATAATTGGAACGCAATAAATTATGATTTCGTAAACTCTCCGGCTACTGGAATACTCATTTGGTAACGTATTTCTCTTTCACTTTTTCCGTGTCCCAAAAGGAACATCAGTTTGGTTAGAACGGATTCCACCGTACTGTCATAGCCGCTGATGACCCCTGCGTCCAGCAGATGGAGTCCGGTTTCATACCTTCCCATTTCCACTGTTCCGGTAGAGCATTGGGAGATGTTGACAATGATGATTCCCCGTGAGGTGGCATCCCTTAGAAGTTCGATGAACCACGGCTTTTGCGGAGCGTTGCCCGAACCGTAGGTCTTTAATACCACTGCGCGTAATCCCGGTGTATGCAGAATATTGCTGATCATGTTTTCCTGGATGCCCGGAAAAAGGGTCAGTATAATTACATTGGTATCATAAAGATAGTGTGGTTTTAATGGCAGATTGGGATCGGCTTTGTGAATACGGTCATATTCATATTTTATGTGGATGCCTGCTGTTGCCAGCGAAGGGAAATTGTATGAACGGAACGCATTGAAATTCTCCGCATTTATTTTTGTGGTACGGTTTCCGCGCAACAGATGGTTTTCGAAGAAGATGCATACTTCGGGTACAATAGCAGTGCCGTTCGGATGTTTGGCAGCGGCTATTTCTATGGAAGTGATCAGATTTTCCTTTCCATCGGTGCGCAACATGCCGATGGGCAGCTGGCTGCCAGTCAGGATAACCGGCTTGCTCAGGTTTTCCAGCATGAAGCTGAGCGCTGAAGCGGTGTATGCCATGGTGTCTGTACCGTGCAGAATGACGAACCCGTCAAAATTATCATAATTGTATTTGATGATCTTGACTAACTTGGCCCACAAGGCAGGTTCCATATCCGAAGAGTCAATGGGGGGATTGAATTGGTAAGAGGAGATGCGATAGTTGAACCGCTTCAATTCGGGGACATTGTCTTGTAACTGGTCGAAATTAAAGGCTTCTAGTGCACCTGTCTCAGGATTTTCAATCATGCCGATCGTACCGCCTGTGTATATTAGCAAAACGGAAGGATATTCACTCTGTATCATGCGCTTCTCTTGTTTAATTTTGGCACAAAGATAGTAATTATGTATAAGTATGACAAAAATAAGAGAGGGAAATAACAAAATGTTTTTCTTTATAGGTGATAACTGCTTCTGCCGGATGCTGTGGATGGAAGAAGTAGAAAGATCAGGTATAAGATTATAGATCTTACTGCTGCAAGATATATAATCTTATACCTGTAAGATATTATATTTTTCACTTGTATCGCCATGATCTTTCAGGTGGATTTTTGAAGAAGAGGATGTTACGAGTTGTGAAAGGTTAGTTTTTCAAGGCTTCCAGCAGCTTGTCCGCTGCTTTTTCCGTATCTCCGTCTTCTTCATCCAGCAAGGTCACGAATTTACTGCCGATGATGGCTCCTGCGGCATGAGCGGATGCGGTTTCGAAGGTTTGCTTATTGGAAATTCCGAAACCTATCATGCGGGGATTGCGTAAATTCATGTCGGCGATGCGTTGGAAATAGGCTTGTTTCTGTGCGTTGAAATCTTTTTGAGCACCGGTGATAGCGGCGGAAGATACCATATAGATAAAACCGTCGGTATGTTCATCAATCAGGCGGATACGTTCTTCACTGGTTTCCGGAGTGATGAGCATGATGATTCTCACATCTTGTTCCTCGGCTATGGAACGATATTCCTCCATATAATCTTTGAAAGGCAAGTCGGGGATAATCACTCCGTCGATTCCCGTCTCCCGGCAAGTGCGGCAGAAATCCTTGAATCCATATTGCATGATGGGATTGAGATATCCCATCAGCACCAGCGGAATCTGTACTTCTTTACGGATATCTTTCAGTTGGTCGAAAAGGAGCTTCAGTGTCATGCCATTTTTCAAGGCGCGGGTGGCGGCGTGCTGGATAACGGGACCGTCAGCCATCGGGTCACTGAAAGGAATGCCGATTTCAATCATGTTAATCCCTTTTTTTTCCAGGACTTTGATGGTGCTTGCCGTACCTTCTAAGGTAGGAAAGCCTGCACAAAAATAAATAGATAGGATGTCTTTTTGCTTGGTACTGAATAACTGGTTGATTCTGTTCATTGTATTTTTTGTTTTAATTGGTTTATAAATGTGTGGACGGCGGCGTCGTCTTTCAGAGCCGGAGCGGTCTCGAATCCGCTGTTCAGGTCGATACCTGCCCATTGTTCATGCTTGAATTGCAACAAAAGGGAAAGACTGCCGGGACGGAGACCGCCACTCAGCAGGAAAGGCGTCTTTCCCCGATAGGCTTGCAGGATATTCCAGTTGAAGGTTTTGCCGGAGCCGCCATATCCGGAGCAGGCAGTGTCGAAAAGAAAGTAATCGCAAACGCCCTCATAACAACCGGCGGATTGCAGGTCACTTTCCTGTGCTATGGAAAAAACTTTAATGACTCCCAGTCCGGCGGCTTTTAATTTGCGGCATTGTTCCGGTGTCTCCCTGCCATGCAATTGGATATGGTGCAGACCGAATTCCTGTGCTTTCAGCAGGATGTTTTCGCTGCTTTCGTTGACGAAGACCCCGATCCGGTGGCATTGTTCCGGTAGGTATTCCGGACGATGTGATACGTAGCGGGCAGATTGGGGGAAGAAGATGAAGCCCATCCAGTCTGCTCCGGCTTGCTCTATGGCGCGTATGTTTTCGGGCTCGCGCATACCGCATACCTTGATAATCATTGTTGCTTCATCCTAACATTTCTCTAGTTGGGTTATAAATTCTTTTAAGGCTTCTCCCGGTGCGGGTGTTTTCATGAAGTTTTCCCCTATCAGGAAGCCTCGGAAGCCGGCAGCCCGGAGTTGTTTGACTGTTTCGGGGCTGGAGATGCCGCTTTCAGAGATCCGGAGCATTTCTTCGGGTAGTTTTTCCGCCAGACGGAAAGAGTTTTCCACCTCTGTGTGGAAGCTTCCCAGATTACGGTTGTTGACTCCCACCATGTCAATGTTCTCGTCTATATATTCCAGTTCTTGCTCGTTGTGGATTTCCAGCAGGACTTCCAGTTCCAGTTCATGGGCTTTGAGGGCTAGGGCTTTGCATTGCTCTTTCTTCAAAGCGGCGGCTATAAGAAGGATAGCGTCCGCTCCTACGATGCGTGCCTGATAAAGTTGGTATTCATCTATAATGAAATCTTTCCTTAGAATGGGAAGTTGCACGTGGGGGCGTGCCGAACGGATATCTTTCAGGCTGCCGCCGAAGTATTTTTCATCGGTGAGGATGGAAAGTGCGGAGGCTCCGGCCGCTTCGTAAGCGGGAGGAATGGTATCTGCCTGTGCGTCTTCTTTTATCCATCCTTTGGAGGGAGAGCGACGCTTGAACTCGGAGATGATGCCGTAAGGAGAAGAGGCAAGACTGGCACGCATACTGATACGTGGCATGGGTTCGTTACAATTGTTTATCAGCATTTCTTTGCTGATGGCAGCCTTTTGCAGTTCGATCTCGATTTGCTTGCAGGCGATGATTTCTGTTAATATATCTGTCATTGTATGAGGCGTTTGGTAGTGGAATACCGGGTGTGTAGTCAACTGTTCAGTTCCACAAATTTTTTCAATGTATTCAATGCTTTTCCGCTTTCCAATGATTCACGGGCGATGGCCACGCATTCTTCTATCGGTTTGGCCGGTTCCATGGCTTGTATGGCAAAAGAAGCGTTAATCAGTACACAGTCTGTCTGGGCTTTGGTGGCTTTGTTCTCCAGTACGTTATTGAAGATTTTCGACGCTTCTTCGGGAGTGTTCCCACCATAAAGCTCTTCTTGTCTGGCGAGAGAGAAGCCTAGTTCGGATGGCTTGTAGATGGTTTCGTAGCGATTGGTCATCACTTTGAATTCATCGGTCAGTGAGATTTCGTCGTAACCGTCCAGGTTGTTTACTACGGCAAAGCCAATGCCCAGTTTTTGGAACACGTTGGTATAAAGGCGCATTTGCGGCAGATCGGCGACTCCTAGAAGTTGGTAAGCCGGAAGACATGGATTAACCAGCGGACCTAGCAGGTTGAATATGGTACGTACTTGCAGTGCTTTGCGGACAGGGCCTACACTTTTCATGGCAGGATTGAACAACTGGGCATGCATATAGACCATTCCACATTCTTCCATAGAACGGGTCAGCTTATCCGGATTGTTCGTGAATTTTACACCGTGTTGTTCGATGACATTGCTGGCTCCGCTGACGGAAGTCGCGCCATAGTTGCCGTGTTTGGCAACATGATATCCGGCTCCTGCTACAATGAAGCAGGCGCAAGTAGAGATATTGAAGGTATTTTTTCCATCACCGCCTGTGCCCACAATGTCAATAGGGGTGTAAGCGGAAAAGTCTATAGGTATGCGGGTGGTGAGCAATGCTTCACGGAAACCTATCAATTCTTCTACTTTGATGCCGCGCATTTGGAAAACGGTCAGCAGGGCGGCTATCTGTGCGTCGTTATACATTCCCCGGGTTATGTTGAGCAGCAAATTCTTTGCTTCTTTTCGGGTCAGTTCCTCGTGATTGAAGAGGCGGGATAATATAGCTTTCATATTTATTATGTACGGTTGGGGTTATGCGTTTAGAAAGTTGGCTATCATGGCTTTACCATCGGGGGTTAGTACGGATTCGGGATGAAACTGGATGCCGTGGATATCGTATTCTTTATGTTTCAATGCCATGACGAGACCTTCCTGGCTTACTGCGGTTATTTCAAGGCACTCAGGGAAACCGTCCGTATCTACCACCCATGAGTGATAACGTCCTACCGGCACTTCATCCGGCAGTCCGTTGAAAATGTAATCGGTTTTCTTTCCTTTGTCTTTTGATTGGTTCTTTTTAATTGAGATGGGGGTCTGTACGCCATGAAATACTTCGCTCAGATTGGTCAGTTTGCCGCCAAAAGCTTCTCCTATGGCCTGTTCTCCCAAGCATACACCCAGAATCGGTTTCTTGCCGGCATATCTTTTAATTACTTCGAGCAGCAGGCCTGCTTCTGATGGAATACCGGGACCGGGTGAAAGAATGATTTTATCGAATTTTTCCAATTCTTCCAGTTGGAAAGCATCGTTACGTAATACGGTAACTTCGGCTCCCAGTTCTTTTACCAAATGACTCAAATTGTAGGTAAATGAGTCATAGTTGTCTATAATTACTGTTTTCATGATGATTCGTTTTTACATTTGTTCTGCCAGGATGATTGCTTTTTTAAGTGCTCCCAGTTTGTTGTTTACTTCTTGTAATTCGTACTCTTCATTGCTCTTAGCTACGATGCCGCCACCGGCTTGAAACCATAGTTCGTTGTTGCGGCTGACGAATGTACGAATGGTGATAGCTTGGTTCAATGTGCCGTTCAGCCCGATAAATCCGATGCAACCTCCATAGGCTCCACGGCTGTGAGGTTCGTATTCGCTGATCAGCTGCATGGCTTTTACCTTCGGAGCGCCACTCAGGGTTCCGGCCGGGAAAGTATCAATAAATGCTTTGATGGGATTGGCTTTGGGGTTCAGTTCGCCGCTGACCCGGCTTACCAGATGAATGACGTGGCTGTAATATTGAGCTTCTTTGTAAAATTCTACTTGTACATCGTGACAGTTGCGGCTCAAGTCATTGCGTGCCAGATCTACCAGCATTACATGTTCCGCATTTTCTTTGGGATCAGCCAATAGGTTGGCGGTGAGTTCAGCATCTATTTTCTTGTCTCCGTTGCGGCGGGTGGTTCCGGCGATAGGGTCAATGGTGGCACGCCCGTTTTCTATTTTACAATGGGTTTCGGGAGAGGAACCAAAAATACGGAAGCCTCCGAAATCGAAGTAAAATAAGTAGGGGGACGGGTTGATGCTGCGTAAAGCACGGTAAAGTTTGAAATCATCTCCTTCGTAACGTTGGATAAAACGGCGTGAAAGGACGATTTGGAAAACATCGCCGCGCATACAGTGGGCAATGCCTTTGCGGATGTTCGCCTTATGTTCTTCATCGGTCAGGGTACTGGTGGTTTCGCCCACGGCACGGAAGTCGTAAGTAGTATAGTTACGGTTGTGGATCGCTTTTTCCACATAATCCAGATGGCTGTCCTCACCGTCCTGCAACATTTCCAGTAATAACATTTCGTTGCGGAAGTCATTGAAGACAATCAGGTATTTATATAAGATATACAACATATCCGGAGCATCGTTCTTAGGATCACGGCTGTCTTTTACATTGATATGTTCGAAATAGCGTACGGCATTGAAAGTGGTATAGCCATACAGTCCGCAGTAGTTGTTGTATTCTCCGCTTACCTTGAAACGATTCAGAAAATCGGAGATCGCATGGTCTGCCCGGAAATGTTCGCTGATGGGATGTTCTTCTATGCTGCCGTCAGGGTAGGTGGCAGTGGCTGTGCCATGATTGATTCCGATGCTGGCTACAGGATTCAGTCCGATGAAAGAACGGTTGTTCTCACTTCCATGATAGTCGGAACTTTCCATCAGTGCACTCTGTGGGAAAATGTCGCGCACTTTCAGATAGGTACTGACCGGTGTATGCAGGTCACCCAGTATGGTTTTGCATCGGGTGGTATAGGTAAAAGTTTTCATTGTTTCTTTTCTGTTTATAGTTGTCCGTATAGGGTTTTTGCTCTCATGGGTTTCTATGTGTTATTGCAAGGAGGTCCTTGTGCCGGATTCTTTCAAGTAGGTTTCAATATCCTTATCTCCGCGTCCTGATACGGTGAGAACCACTATATCCGTTGGCTTGAATCTCATTTTGTCCAATGCTCCCAATGCATGAGCCGATTCCAATGCAGGAATGATACCTTCCAGCCGGGTCAGCTCAAATGCGGCACGGATGGCTTCATCATCGTTTATGGCGAGTACCAAAGCGCGTTGCTGTTTGGCCAGATTGGCATGCATGGGTCCTATGCCCGGATAATCCAGACCGGCAGAAATGGAGTAAGGTTCCTCTATTTGTCCGTCCTCGTTTTGGATAACCAAGGTCTTTGCTCCGTGGATAATTCCCATTTTCCCCAGTTGGATGGTAGCGGCCGAGAAACCGGTGTCTATACCTTTGCCTCCTGCCTCGGCCAGGACAATCTGCACACGTTCATCATCTATATAGTGATAAATGGTTCCTGCCGCATTGCTTCCTCCTCCTACACAAGCCATCAAGTAATCGGGATATTCCCTTCCTTCCTGTTCTTTCAGCTGCTTTTTGATTTCTTCGCTGATAACGGATTGCAGACGTGCCACCATATCAGGGTAGGGATGAGGGCCTACGGTAGAGCCGATGACATAGTAAGTATCGGCAGGGTGGCAACACCAGTCGCGGATGGCTTCGTTTGTAGCATCTTTCAGTGTCATGTTGCCGGAAGTGACCGGGCGGACTTCGGCTCCCAGCATTTTCATCTTTTCTACATTGATATGCTGGCGTTCTACATCGGTCTTGCCCATGTAAACAATGCATTGCATGTTCATCAAAGCGCATACCGTAGCGGTGGCCACCCCATGCTGTCCAGCTCCGGTTTCTGCAATGATACGTTTTTTCCCCATACGTTTTGCCAGTAACACCTGTCCGATGGCATTATTGATTTTATGTGCTCCGGTGTGGTTTAAATCTTCACGTTTCAGGTAGATCTTACAGCCATATTTCTTGCTTAGCCGGTTTGCCAGGTAAAGAGGTGAAGGGCGTCCTACATAGTCGCGTAGTAACTGGTGGAATTCTTGTTTGAATCCTTCACTTTCCAATACTTTGGAATAGGCATTCTGCAATTCTTCCACACAGCGGTGAAGGATTTCGGGAATATACGCCCCTCCAAATTCGCCATAATAACCTTCTTTGTTTACCTGATAAGTTTTCATTGTCGTTCTATATTTTAATGTTAATTGCACTAACGAAAAAAGGCCTGTCGTAAGTACGACAGGCCTTCAGTTTGAATATCCTTTTAGAATGTCAGGTATATATACATGGTCTGGTTCCCTTACGACTTGTTTAGTTGTAAGAAACGCCACCAATATGTATTTACCATGATTCTATTCATAAAATCTGTTTTTATTTTGGGACAAATGTAAGCGTTTTGTTTTAAACTCCAAAGAAAAACTTACTTTTTTTTTATTTATTTGCAGCTTCGTGTATTTTCCCTTTCACTTCTTCCACTTTCTCACCTACTTTTCCGGCTACTTCACTGCTTACTTCTTCTGCTTTATGTTTTGCATGATGAGCCAGGTCTTTTGCATCTTCTTGTAAGTCCTGAATGGCATCATACACGTCTCTTCTCAATTTGCGACCTCTGTTGCTGTGCGCAAAACAACTTAATGCACTGCCGACCAGCGCTCCTAGTGCCAGTCCGGCAAAGAATTTTCCATTATTCATAATCTTATTACTTTAAATTGGTTTTATAAATGAACATTTCGGGTGGCGGAATGGTTTTAATACATCAGTTAATAAATCATTAAAATGAAGTGTATGAAACGTAAACTTTGGATAAGAATAGGTGCCGTGTTGTTGGCAGGATTGCTGTTATGGTGGCTCTTTTGGGCTATTTTGATCGATGAGGACGAGAATGAACAAAGTCTGCCTGAAACAGAACAGATAGAGTGATTTGTCATAAGACAAAAGGATGATCTTCAGGCATGGGTACGAAAGAATAGATTGGAATAGTCGGTATAACATTCTGTTTGCTAAAGTCTATAGAACAATAGAATTAGTTCTAAGCTTATGGCAGGAAAATTTGTTTTGGCTTTCTTTTTTTGTTCTTTTGTTCTTCTGTCTGAAAATTAATATCCATTTTGCATCTGTCTTCTCAGAAATAATCAGTATATTCGCTTCATTAACCAATTAGACATGATTGAATATGAAAACAATGAATTATTCTATAATCAGATGTATCTGTGCGTTGGTCATCGGTGTGTTGCTGGTGGCATGGCCTGAGGCTGCCATTCTTTATCTGGTTATTACAATCGGTGTGTTGTTTCTAGTACCGGGACTCTTTTCTTTATCCGGGTATTTGATTCGTGGCAAGCAGGATGGCAGTCGTTTTCCTATTGCCGGGCTTGGCAGCCTTTTGTTCGGATTATGGCTGATGATTATGCCGGCATTTTTTGTCGGTATCCTGATGTATGTGCTGGGTGCTGTTTTGGTACTGGCGGGAATCAGTCAGATTGTGAATTTATCTGCTGCGCGTAGTTGGACGGTGGTACCGGGAGGTTTCTTTGTGATACCTGTGTTGGTGCTGATTGCAGGTATTGTGGTATTATTTAATCCATTTACGGCTGCTGCTGTTCCATTCATCATTCTGGGAGTGAGCAGCATTGTATACGGACTGTCCGATTTGATAAACATCATCCGCTTCCGTCAGAAGAAAGAACCGGGGATGCCTGAAATAGAGGATATTACTCCTATAGAAGAGATAAAAGACTAATCCGATTGATATGAAAACACGAGGAAGCTATATTTTATATCTTTTGATTTTATGTGTGGTTGTAGGTTGTAAGGGAACTTCTTCACCTTCCACCGCGTCCGAAACGGATGAGTATGCCGGAACATGTGAGGGGGAAAAAGCGAAAGCTATTTTGTGGGTGGATTATAAAAGAGGACGTAAGATAACGGACGGGACTCCGATAAGAACGGTAAAGGTTTATGCGGATGTTCATGCCGATGGAAGTCTGAAAGTGCTTTCCTGGTGTAAAAAGCAGCCGATGAAGGTAGAAAATTACTTATTGAAAAGAGTGGAAGTTTACCGGATCAGGAAAGAAATATTCGAAGGGGGATATCTGAAACCGGGGGAACAGTATTTGCAGTTACGCTATCTGCCGGGAGAGGTGAAATAATATGTTGTAGGAAGCATTGAAAATCGTAGGAAAAGGTTTTTGTTTCTTTTATATTTCGTATCTTTGTGTAACACAAATTGTTAGAAATATGAAGAAACAAATCTTATTGTCTTGTGCACTTGCCTGGGCTGTGATGGCAGGTGCTGAAACGATTGACATTACTACTTTCCGTTATGCCGGCCCCTACGTTGTACAGGCCCCTTTTCAGGTGGACAGCGTGGATGTGAATTCAAAGACTTTTGTATCCGGACGTCTGTTGGACACTCATCTTTCTGTGGACGTATTGCAACAGGGAACTTTATTTACAGGCGGGGTTTTGCCGGGAAGTGACTCGGGATATGCCTTGCACATGATGGGTTTTGTGTTGGAGAATACTCGTTATGCCACAGCCAAGCTGAAGATTGACGGGCTGAAAAGATACCAGCTTTATGTAGATGGAAAGAAGCAGGAAGGAACTGAACTCGCTTTGGAGCCGGCCACCCATTCTGTAGTTATTAAATATCTTTCTGAAGCAGGGAAAACAGATTCCTTGAAAGTGAGTGTGGATACGGATCAAGAGGGAAGCATTTCACTTAAGCAAGATAACAAAAAGCTATATACTTTGGCGGATGTGTTGCATGGAACTCGTTTTGCCGGAGTAGGGCTTTCCCCTGATGGCAGATATTTGATTGCCAATTATCGTACGACTTATGTAGGTGGTCGGTCAGCCGGTAGTACGCGCATTACTGAACTTGCCAGCGGTAAGGTTTTGGCGGAGCGTACTGAAAATATGCAATGGATGCCTCGTTCTAACCGTTATTATTATACCCGTACGGGGGTGGATGGCAGGCAGCTGATAGTTGTGGATCCGCTTACCGGAATGGAAACTGTGCTGGTGAATAAATTACCTGACGGGTATTTCCAGTTCGCACCTACGGAAGACTACCTGCTTTTCACCATGACCCAGGAAGGTCCGAAAGAACGTAAAGAAATTTATGAGGTCCTGGAACCGGATGATCGCCAGCCGGGGTGGCGTAACCGTTCTTATCTGGCTAAATATGATTTGAAGACCGGTTTGTTGCAGCCACTGACTTTCGGTTATCACAATGTCTGGGCTGCCGATATTTCCAATGACGGCCGGTATCTTTTGATGATGACCAGTCAGAGCCGTCTGACCAAGCGTCCTACTACTTTATTCTCACTATATCGGTTGGATATGCAGACTTTACAGGCGGAACTGCTGATAGATAAAGATGGTTTTATCAGTGGAGCCCGTTTTTCACCTGACGGAACGCAGGTATTGGTATCCGGCTCGCCTGAATCGCTGGGTGGAATAGGGAAAAATGTAAAGGAGGGGCAGACTCCGAGTATGACGGACGGTCAGCTTTATTTGCTGAATATAGCTGATAAGAGAGTCACTCCGCTGACGAAAGATTTTAATCCCAGCGTACAGCGTGCCGTGTGGAATAAGGCCGACGGGCAAATATATTTCACGGCCGAGAACCGTGACTGTTACAGTTTGTACCGGATGAATCCCGCTGATGGGAAAATTCAGCAACTGGAGGTTTCAGAAGATTTGGTCAACTCATTCTCATTGGCGCAAAATGCTCCGGTTATGGTCTATTATGGACAGAGCGCCTCAAATTCCGACCGTTTATACACCATGAATACCAAAAAGATGAAATCATCTTTGTTGGAAGACTTAAGTAAAGACATATTGAAAGATGTGGAGCTGGGCGAATGCAAGGCCTGGAGTTTTACCAATTCTCGTGGTGATACCATTTATGGTCGTTATTACCTGCCGCCTCATTTTGACGCCAACCGGAAATATCCTATGATTGTGAATTATTATGGTGGGTGCAGTCCGGTCAGCCGTAATTTCGAAAGCCGTTATCCGCATCATGCATACGCGGCATTGGGCTATGTGGTGTATGTGATAGAACCTAGCGGTGCTACCGGTTTCGGACAGGAATTTTCTGCCCGCCACGTCAATACAGCTGGGGAAGGGGTGGCACAGGATATCATAGAAGGTACAAAGCAGTTTTGTAAAGAACATGCTTTTGTCAATGACAAGAAAATAGGCTGTATAGGTGCATCCTATGGCGGCTTCATGACACAATACCTGCAAACACAGACCGATATTTTTGCAGCGGCCATCTCTCATGCCGGTATCAGTGATCATACCAGTTATTGGGGGGAAGGATATTGGGGATATTCGTACAGTGAAGTTTCCATGGCGAATAGTTATCCGTGGAGCAATCCTGATCTTTTTGTAAAACAAAGCCCGTTGTTCAATGCGGACAAGATACATACGCCTTTGCTGTTCTTGCACGGTGATGCGGATGTGAATGTACCGGTGGGAGAGAGCATTCAGATGTTTACAGCACTGAAGTTACTGGGGCGCGAAACGGCTTTTGTGGCTGTAACGGGACAAGATCATCATATAGTGGATTATGGCAAGAGGATTCAGTGGCAGAACACGATTTTTGCCTGGTTTGCCAAATGGTTGCAGGATGATGCGACTTGGTGGAACGCTATTTATAAGCCGAAGGCTTTATAGATGAATAATAAAAGAAGGTGCGTCGTAATGTGAACTGCACCTTCTTTTTATGTTTGTTATACCGATTCATTGATAATTTCCCAGCCATTAATTTTTATACTCACAGGAATATAATCGTTGAATGATATTTCAATGGTAAAGTCATGATTGTAGTCGAAATCAATGTAAGGTTTTTTTTGCAGCAGTTTGCCTATAAGATTTTCATCATAACGGATGACTCCTGTATCATCTGAAATCTTCAGTCGTGGCTCTCTGTTTTTATCCAGCTTCATTACCGTGAAATCGGCTATGAGAGAAGATGTGGTGTTTGATGGATTTGAGTAGGTGGGAAGATAAGTAATTTTTTCATCATCGGCATACTGCAAGAAAGAGTCATATTTCCCATTGTTGTCTTCAATATAGATGATATGTTTCTTTTTATCATTCAAATTATGGACGATAACTTGGATATGGTTGGTGATTTGTTTTAAGTCAATCCATACAATGTTTTCTTTTCCTTCTCTGATTTTCACAATGTCATGTATTCCATGATAGAGCAGACTAGGCTGGTTGATAGTTTGATTGTCTTTTTCACGTTTCAGAGATAAAAAGAAATCGTGTATGTCAGTCTGTTGTGGAATGCATGCGGACAATTGGTAACAGGTTTCATCATAACCTGTCCAGGCTACGAATTGATAGCTGCCTTGTTTGAAAGGCAGTTTCATGGTGTAGTCGTCATTAACTTGATTTAATGAGTCATTTATTTGGGAAACGAATGTTCCTTTGTCATCAAAAATAAAAACAGCCAGCATGGCGTTTGGAGGGAACTCTGTTTGCTGATGTATGCTTTTGTTTGTTGCGTAGCGGAATTTGAGTCCCAGGACTGTATAGTCCTGAGAACAGCAACATTCATTCTCTTTAATGCAATTGGTTAGAACAAATAACAACAGAACAAGAGATGCCAGTTTCAATCTGATTTTCATTTTGTTAATGAATAATTATTACCCATTTATAGATCATGGTCTTCCTCTATTACTTCCCATGGAATGACTTCTATATCTGCACTGATCCATGTGTTAGGCTGGATAGGTTGATTATTATCAAAATTATCGGATGGTTTTCCCGGGGCTTGTATGGAATTGACAGTAATTTTGAAATATTGATTTCGATATATATTATAAGGTGCTTGGGGCGCTGTTACGTTACCGTTGACCTGTACATGAAAATAACATATGCCATTGGTGTAGGTATTGTCTGCCAACACATAATCACCGGTGAGTGCAGGCATACCTGTAGTATTGTTTGCACAAAGTTCGGCATATTTTTCTGCAATAGCACCATCTATAAAGTAATTGGCTGTCCCATCAGCGGTATGTACTACATAAAAAGTTGTTCCGGGGCCACTTGTATTATTCTCTATTGTAAAATCACTTTCACCGGTAGGGGAGTCATTTTTGCTAGTTACGATTTTGGCAGGAGTGAAGACTCCGCTGATACTGATAAAAGTGCTTTCATTTACATTTGATGTTCCCGATACATATTGAAACGTATTTTCCGGAGCATAAGAGAAGACAGAGGGAGGAGTATCATTTCCGTAAACGTTTATAGCATCTGTGCCTCTTGAAAAATCTTGCTCTGTATAGCTGTTCCAGTTATAGTCTTTGACAATTCCATCTCTGCTATCTTGAATAAAATAGAATTTCTTATTTAAGTTTCGCCAACCGAATTTCAAATCTGTCATGGATCCTCCTCCTTTTACTTTAAACGTAGGTGAAGTGAATACAGCACTCTTTGCAGTAACACGGCTGACTGGTATTGAAATATGATGTTTTTCTGCTTCGGCTTTATCTTCATATAAATTTGTGGCTGGAGTGATATTGGGATAATTTTCATTAAACATAATGAACCCGTTTGTTTGATCTGCCAGTTTGCCGACCTCTTGCGTAAACTCTTTATAATTGAATGCTCCCAAGCCATTAGAGGTAATATAATCTACAATTTCTGTATTCAGGTTTACTGCCGCAAAGATATATTTATCCGCTTTTTTGGTATTGACGGGCCGAGTGGTAATCCATTGGGAAGTATTTCCGGGGGCTTGTTGGAGTGTGTTTGCGGCAACGCTGAATTCTGCTACCGTAGAAGTGAAAGGTGCTTCCTTATCGTAAATAAATATATGAAGGGATTTTACGATATTTTCTGCATCTGTTCCTGGTTCAGTGGAACGGGTGGTTACAGAGCGTGTTCCCGAAGTATGGGGGATACTGATGGAGAAAGATGCGTATGCTTCTGGAACTTGCATTTCCAGCTCTGGCTGATTGGCGAACTCTTTGTCATTGTTGCACGAAGCCATTGCCAAAGCAGTGACTATGGTTATAAACATTTTACTTGTTTTCATATTCTTATTGTTTTAATGAATATGATTAGAACCAAGAACCTCTGTCTTTTGTTTCAAAATAAAACAAACTTGAACAATTATGAGTAAATTAATGGCTATATTGGTTATCATCTTTTTATGTATATCTTGTACAGATAATGCAGAATTACCCGTAAAGCCCGATAAAAATGAAGGTACAGAAAATGTTTTGATAGAGTTGGCTGTAACTGTACCGGCGGTCACCTATACCCGTACAAGGGGGATAGTTCGTACGATTGATCATGAAACTTTGATAAATGAGATTCAAATATTGGTATTTGAGGAGGGTAAATATAAATATCGTGTGCCGGGGTTGTCTATCAACAACACTGCTTCTACCATAACTTTTACGGCGTTACTGAAATCCGGTGATATCCCTATGAAGTTATTGATTTTGGCAAATGCCACCGATGTGGTAGTGGCTGATGAGCCTGTCGTTGGTGATAGTGAAGAAATGATAAAGAAGAAAATGAATCGAAAATTTGATTATCTGACATCTGTTTTTCCCATGTCTGGAGAATATGAATTGCCGGAAGGTTTGAAGCCGACGGGAACAGGTACTATTTTAGGATTGAAAATGTTACGTTCCATAGCTAGAGTGGATGTGACAGCTACGGAAGTGGCTAATTTTAGAATGACAGGGGTAAAAGCTTATCGGGCCAATAATTATCTGCAAGTTATTCCGGATGAAACGGGAGTGAGCAAAGTAACTTTTCCAAGTGTACCCGAAGGTAGTGACAGGAATGTGGACAGTTCGATATTTCCTGTTTCTTCAGAGAATTGGAATAATTTTTCCGCCCGGCTTTATTTATCCGAAACTTGGTCGCCTGAACCTGCAGACCAGGTAGATAAAGCTACTTGTATAGTGGTAGAGGGATACTATGCTGATAGCAATACGCCAAGTTATTATCGAATGGATTTTGATCCGGATAATAACCATAATGCTTTTGGGCAAGTTTTACGTAACCATAAATATATATTTAATATAAAGAAGGTATCGGCTCCGGGATGGAGTACGCCGGATGATGCAGCCCATAACCGTTCATCTAATATAGTGGCGGAGGTACAAGCATGGGATGATGATACTATGGATATGTATTTTGACGGAGAACATCATTTCGGAATATCAACACGTGAAGTTGTTTTGAAGCATAAAACCGGCTCTGAGGGAATTATTAGTGTCAGTACAGACCTTTTGGATTATACGTTGCAGTGGGCAGATGATGCAGGTGTGCTCCAAGGAACCGGAGCCCAGTCTTTGTCTAATGATTATTTTACAGTAACGAAGGAGGATAATGGAAGTCGGTTGGTGATAACAGCTTTGCAAAATAATTTGGCAGATGGTAGCAACCGTATACAGCATTTTGTGATTACAGCTCAGCGGTGGACTATTTATGTCAGCATACAGCAGAAGTATGATATAGCAGCTTATAAAACGATCAATTTGATGTCATTTACTTCCGGTCTGGGGTATTTGGGTACTAATATTTTAGGTTCTAGTAGTGCTGAAGCTCGTGCTACCGGACTTCGTGGTATTTTGACTAATCAAACTAATTTTGGACCCGATGGGGTAGTGGAGTGTGGCGGTTATAATTTGGTGGGAGTAGGGGTTAATGCTAATAATTTGACAGATGCTCTTTTTTCTCTGTTTGATGTAGTATATATAAATTATGTGCCAACCTCGCAGTTTGGTAGTCAAGATGCTCATAAACTTCATAACTGGCTGAAAACAAAGAAGAATCGTGTCTTGATCGCCTCTTATGATGCTTCCGATGTAAGTCAGAATTTGTTAGCGGAAATTCTTGCGGGGAAGAGTGGCATCAAATATTTTACATCAAACGGAGGACCTTATCCTTTGGCTGCTTCTACTATTGGTAATCATTATTTTACTACTGACGGACCTTTTACCAAAAATGCTCCTGTCACTTCGAATTTTGCATTACGGAATTATGATATATATCATGGTGAGATACAGGTGAATACTAGTGCTTCTGAGGGCATAACTCCTATTTTGATGGGGCCTGGTGGGGGAATAGTGTTGGGTATAGATTATTCCAGGAGAATTGTATATTGGGGGGATACAGATATGAGCAGTAATTTATCCGGTACAGGGGCGACTAGTGAGAATCACATTAATAACACAGCAGGAACCATCAATAATGATGCTTCCAAATTGATAGCCAATGTTTTTGCATGGATTACCGAAACCGTATTATATGGGGAATGAGCATTGTTATGTGCTCTCCCTATACTGTTTCGGTGACATTCCTGTATATCTTTTAAAATATTTCCCAAAGAATGAGATGTCTGGGAAATTAAGTGAATAGGCTATTTCCTGAATGGTAAAGTCTGTGGATTTTAGTTTGGCTTCCGCATCTGTTATCACTAGTTTGGCGATGATATCTGTAACAGTTTTTCCCGTAATCTTATTGACAGTAGTGCTGAGGTGCTGAGGGGATATATGAAGCAGGTCGGCATAAAAAGCTACACTCCGTTCTTTCGTATAATGTTTGATGATATATTGGACCAGGCGTTTCACAATTTCTTCTCCACGGTTGAAAGTACGTGTGGTTACATTGGTGTTCTGATGAATGCTGCCTACACCGTGCAATATAGTGAGCAGCATGGTGCTGATTAACTCTTTATTGGGCTTGGCTCCCATACGTTTCATTTTTATCAGCAACCGGAAATAGTCTTGAAACAACTCGGTTATTTCGGGACGCAGAGGGATAATGGGTGTGTCAATCAGGGCTGAAAGATAGTTCATGGTGGAATTGAAGAGATTTATTCCGTTCAGCAACTCTTTGTTGAATCCTATCAAGTACAGACGACAGTCGGGACTTTGCCGGTGAACATGTACAAAGGTTTCTGGCAGAATAGTGACAATGTCGTTCTTTTGTATCTTGTGTTCAGACAGATGGATCGTTATGTCACATTCACCTCGCAGGCACAGAAGGAACAAGCATCCTTCCATTCGTTGCGGATAGTGGTAAATACGGCCTAATGATCCTGTCATGTCAATTTCTGCAACGAAATCCTTATTCGATTTAAATAAGTTAATGTCATCTATATACTTCATAAAAATAAAGAAGGTTTTGATTATGCACCACAAATATAGGGCAGTTAGAGCAGATAACAAAGAAAATGCTTAAAAATAGACTAATATATCTTACTGTTAGCACTTGTACGCTTTTAATAATTATAAGAACTTTGCAGCGAAACTAATAGTGAAGATAAACAGTATGAAAGGTAAAAATTTGTCTATTATGGCAATGATTGCGGCAGTGTTCTGTTCTTGCGGACAGCAACCTGCACAAGAACGCGGTCCTCGGCCCGTGAAATTGGCGGAAGTGACCTCGTTAAGCAGGATCGAAAAATCGTATTCAGGTGTTGTGTCGCCTGATCAGTTCAGTGACTTGGCATTTAAAATGTCCGGTCCGCTGGTAGCAATGAATGTACTCGAAGGACAACGGGTGAAGAAAGGACAGGTAGTGGCCGAAATTGATCCGACAGATTACAAACTGGATTATGACGCTAAGAGGGCTTCATTCCAAAAGGCGTCATCACAAATGCAACGCGCAGAGAAACTGTTGGCCAAGAATGCTATTTCCATGCAAGAGTTCGAAACGACCCAAGCTTCGTATACCAATGCCAAATCGGCATTTGAAAATGCGCAAAACACATTGAATGACACCAAACTACGCGCTCCATTTGATGGCTTTATCCAAAAAAAATATGTTGAAAACTATCAGCGTGTACAGCCAGGACAAGGAGTGGTGTGTTTGATTAATCCGGCTAAATTGCAAGTGGAGTTCACTATCCCCGAAACGAATATTTCTTATGTAACTTCTCCTTCTACTATTTACGTAGAATTTGATGCCTATAAAGGAAAATTATTTCAGGCAAAAGTAAAGGAGTATGTAGAGGCTTCTCCCGATGGGGCAGGAGTTCCTGTATTCCTTTACATTGATGATCCGGAATTTGATTTGAAAAAATATAAGGTATCGGTGGGCTTTTCTTGCCGTGTTATTGTCAATATTGAGAATGATGTGGTAAAAGAAGGAATTACAGTGCCTTTGTCCGCTGTAGTGTTTGATAATAACTTGAATAGCAAGATCGTATTTATATATAATCCGTCTACACAGAAAGTAGAACTGCGTAAAGTCAGTGATGAGGGAATTATTGTAGGACGTAACGACCTGATAGTATCCGGAAATATTGAACCGGGCGAACAGGTTGTGTCTGCCGGAGCGTCTTATCTGGTAGATGGCCAGCAAGTAAAAATATTAACAGAATAAAAAAGGAGAGAGCATATCATGAATATTCCAAAATATTCTTTGGAGAACCGGAAGGTTATCTATTTCTTTTTGGCTATTTTGTTGATAGGCGGAGTAATCTCCTTCTTCAAGCTGCCTAAGAAAGAAGATGCGCCTTTCGTGATAAAGACTGCGGTATTGGTTACCCAGTATCCGGGAGCGAATCCACATGAAGTGGAGAAACTGATTACGGAACCGATTGAACGTGAAATTCAGTCCATGACAGATGTATATCAGATTAAATCGGAATCTTATTTCGGACTGTCTAAGATTTCTATTGAACTTCAGCCTACGATTGATCCGGATTATATGCCTGTAAAATGGGACGAATTACGTCGTAAAGTGGCAAATATACAACCCAAGTTGCCCAGTGGGGCGTCTACCATTACTGTAAATGATGACTTTGGTGATGTGTATGGTATTTATTATGCTTTGACAGCTGATGAGGGCTTCTCGTATACCGATTTGCGTGACTGGGCACAGCGTATCCGTACTCAGTTGACTCCGATTGAGGGAGTACAGAAAGTAATGTTATACGGAGAGCAGACCGAAGTGATCAATGTCAAGATATCTACCTCCAAACTTTCGGCATTGGGTATTGATCCCACTTCGATTATGGGCATTTTGCAGAAGCAGAACATACAGGTGAATACAGGAGATATAGCGACAGAAATTTATCAGTTGCGCTTGCGTACGGAAGGGACTTATACCAGTCTGGAAGATATAGAAAACCAGTTGATTATCAGCAAGGACGGACGGGAAGCCCGTTTGGGGGATATTGCAACAGTGGAGCGTGGATATTATGATCCGCCTTCAACCTTGATGCGGGTCAATGGTAAACGTGCTATCGGTATAGGTGTGGCCAGTGGAGCAAAAGATAATGTGGTAGCTGTGGGTAAAGCAGTGGACGAAAGGTTGGCGGAAATAGAGCAATTGTTGCCTATCGGCATTGAACTGACCTCGCTTTATCCTGAGGACAAGATTGCCGATGAGGCGAATAATGGCTTTATCCTGAATTTGATAGAATCATTGGTTATTGTTATCCTGATTATCTTTGTGGTGATGGGATCGCGTGCCGGTATGCTGATAGGTAGTTCGTTACTTTTCTCGGTAGGTGGTACTTTGCTTATTATGTTGATGTGGGGGGTAGGATTGAACCGTACTTCCTTGGCGGCATTTATTATCGCCATGGGGATGCTGGTGGATAATGCCATTGTGGTGACAGATAATGCGCAGATAGGTATCAAGCGCGGAAAATCACGTTATCAGTCATTGATAGAGGGAGCCATCAAGCCGCAATGGGCATTGCTGGGCGCTACTTTTATTGCTATCTGCTCTTTCCTGCCTTTGTATCTGGCACCGGCATCCGTGGCTGAGATTGTGAAACCGCTATTTGTTGTATTGGCTGTATCACTGGGATTGAGCTGGATTCTGGCTTTGTGCCAGACTACGACTTTTGGTAATTTTATTTTGAAAGAAGCTGTTCCCGGCGGTGCGATGAAAGACCCGTATGATACTAAACTCTATCATAAATTCGAGAAGTTTCTGACCTTGCTGATTAAACGCCGTTTTGTGACATTGACCACGGTTTTTGTAACTTTGGTGCTTTCTTTGGTTATTATGGCTGTTATGCCTCAGAGTTTTTTCCCGAAAATGAATAAGCCTTATTTCCGTGCTGATCTGGTATTCCCTGAGGGATTTAGTATTCATGCGGTAGATCAGGATGTGATGAAGGTGGAGGATTACTTGAAGAATCATGAGAAAGTTAAATCATATTCGGTGACATTGGGTGGTACTCCGTTGCGTTACTATTTGGCAAGTTCTTCTTTTGGACCGAAGTCTAACTATGCCAATGTGATGGTGGAAACTAAAGACCCCGAAGATGCAGCCGAAGTAGAACAGCAGTTTTATGAGCACATGACTCAGAACTTTCCCAATATCATTACCCGTTCGGCACTTTTTGCTTTGTCTCCGGTGCCTGAAGCTGCTATTGAGATCGGTTTTATCGGTGAAAATCCCGATACATTGACCGCATTGGTTGAAAGGGCGAAAAAAATAGCCCGCCAGTGTGATATGGTGACGGATATCCGTTCCAACTGGGGAGATAAGGTGCCCGTGTGGAAACCGATGTTCTCTCAACAGAAAGGTTTACGCTTGGGGATTACCCGTCAGCAGGTTGCCAACTCATTCCGTACGGCTACCAATGGTTTGCCTTTGGGAGAATATCGTGAGGGGGATGTTTCCTTGCCTATCCTGCTGAAAGATGAGGATGTGGAAAAAATGAACTTGAATGATGTGAAAAGTGTGCCTGTATTCAGTACGAAAGGAAATTCCGTGAAAGTGGAACAGGTAATCGATAATTTCGCTTTGGGTTATGATTATAATGTAGTCCGTCGCTTTAACCGCGAGCGTTGTATGATGATGCAATGTGAACCTAAACGTGGAGCCAATACGATGGCTGCGTTTAAACAGGTGCTTACTGCCGTACAAGAGCAGATGCAGTTGCCCGAAGGGTATAAAATGAAATATTTCGGTGAGCAGGAAACACAGGATGTAAGTAATGCTGCATTGGCGAAGAATATTCCGCTGACTTTCCTGTTGATTTATGTGGTTCTGCTGTTTCTTTTCCCCAGCAACTACCGCAAGCCGGTATTGATTATGCTTATGTTGCCGCTGGTGTTTATCGGTGTGGTATGGGGATTGCTCTTGTTTGGCAAGTCATTGGACTTCTTTGCCATCCTCGGTCTGTTGGGATTGATTGGTATGAATATCAAGAATGCCATTGTGCTGGTCGATGAAATCGGACTTCAGTTGAAGGATGGAAAGGGGGCTGTGCCTGCCGTGGTCGAGGCTACCAAGACACGTATCGTTCCGGTGACCATGGCTTCCGGAACTACTATTCTGGGTATGCTTCCATTGTTGGGCGATGCCATGTTTGCAGGTATGGCGGCTACCATTATGGGTGGTTTGTTCGTATCGACGGTACTGACCATTTTTGTTCTTCCGGTAACTTATTGTATTTTCTTTAAAATCAGAGCAGACAGATAATGAAAACTAAGATGATCTATATTATAGGTATGGCTTGTATGACCGGTACACTTTCGGCTCAGACTGTCGTGGATTATTCTACCTTTGAACAAAAGGTACTGGATTATAGCCAAACCTTAAAACAGAGTGTGGCACAACGTACAGCTATGCAGAAGGCTATGAAAGCGGCAAAAACCGCTTTCTTCCCGGCTGTTGATGCAACGGGAAGCTATCAGTATCGTATTAACAAATACGAGATGGATTTTGGCGGAATGGCTGTTCCTATGGAGCACGATTCATACAGTGCCGAAGTAGGGGTATCACAACCTATTTATGCCGGTGGAAGCATCTATCACAATTACAAGGCTTCCCAAATACAAACCCAGATGGCGGATAAGTCGGTGGATTTGACAACGGATAATATTATCTATGCTGCTGAAGCCAGTTATTGGGGAACAGCCGCACAAAAAGAAATGTATGAAACGATGTGCCAGTATGTGCAGATTATTGAGCAGTTGACCAAAGTGCTGCAAGATAAGTACGATGATGGCTATATCAGCAAGACGGATCTCATTCAGATGCAGACCCGTTTGAAAGAGGCTGAATTGCAACGTTCCAGCAGCTACCAGTCTTATCAGGTCGCCTTGCAGAATATGAATGTGCTGATGGGATTGGAACCGCTGGCTGAAATGGATTTGACGGATTCTATTTCTACCATATTGCCTATGCCTGCCTTTATTGGAGCGGAAACAGCCTTGAATGTGCGTCCCGATTATGCTATCTCACAGTTGGATGTGGATTATCAGAAAAGACAGGTAAGTCTGGCTGCCGCCAAGTACAATCCTTCTCTTTCTATCGGTTTTAAAGAGACATGGGGAACACAGATGTTGAACATTTCGGGCGAAACTATGTTTAATAGTAATGTGTATGCCTCTATTAAATTGCCGATTTTCCATTGGGGAGCCCGCTTTAAATCGACGGCTGCACAGAAGGCTATTTTATTAAGCAAGCAGTATGCATTGCAAGATAAGCAAGACCAAATAAGCAAAGAAGTGGCGAAGGCGTGGACTAGTCTGACCGAGAATACCCGTCAGATAAGTATTGCCGAGGAGAACTGCAAACTGGCAGAAGAGAACTTGGATTTGAACACTTTTAGTTATACTGAAGGTAAGTTGACTATTTTGGATGTGCTTTCTGCACAGCTGACATGGATACAGGCATATACAAACCTTATCCAATCTTATTATGAGCAGAAGATTGCGTTGGCTGATTACAGAAAAGCAACCGGTATAAGGTATTTAGGACAGAAATAGGTAAATTCAGACCAGATTCTTATTATATAAAAAAGTCACAATAAAGCAGGTTTGGCTATCTTTGTATCCAGACCTGCTTTATTTGTTTTTATTCAGTTTATGTTTACTGTAAAGCTTGTTTTAACAGTGGAAAAAAGAATAGATTACAATGAAGAAAATATCATTTTGGATCGTAATCTTTATATGTATGGCAGATGCGGCTTTGGCAGTCACGCAAGAGGGTGGGCTGTTTTATTTGCCTGAAGATACGACAACGCAACACAAAGACAGCACAGTACAGAAAAGGACTTTTTTCAAAAAGTTTCTGGACTATTTTAATGATGCTAATAAAGATAAGAATCATAAGAAATTTGATTTCAGTATTATTGGCGGACCACATTACAGTACGGATACCAAACTGGGGCTGGGACTGGTGGCGGCGGGGCTTTATCGTACCGATAGAAATGACATGCTTCTTCCTCCGTCCAATGTGTCTTTATTCGGAGATGTTTCCACTGTTGGCTTCTATATGTTGGGGATACGCGGAACTCATATCTTTCCGCAGGACAAATACCGGCTGGATTATACTCTTTATTTTTATTCCTTTCCTTCCAGGTTTTGGGGAATAGGGTACGATATGGGTAAGGTAGATGCCAATGAATCTGATTTAGATCGCTGGCAAGCACAAGTTAAAGCTAGTTTCCTGTTTCGGATAGCGGATAATCTATATGTAGGTCCTATGGCATCTTATGATTATGTGCATGGTAAGAATATGGAACGCCCCGAACTACTGGAGGGGATGAATCTTACTACTGCTAATTATGGAGTGGGCCTTTCTTTGGCATATGATTCGCGCGATGTGTTGACCAATCCCCATAAGGGATATTATTTGAATATTACCCAGTGTTTCCGTCCTAAGTTTTTAGGAAACGATTATGCATTCAGTACTACGGATTTGCGTACCAGTTATTATCATCCTGTATGGAAAGGAGGATTGTTGGCAGGAGAATTACGCGGTACTTTTAATTTCGGTAATCCGTCATGGGCCATGATGGCGTTGTTGGGAAACTCGTATTCCATGCGTGGTTATTACGAAGGGCGCTATCGTGACAAGCATAAAATAGAGGGGCAGGTGGAATTGCGTCAGCATGTATGGAAACGTAATGGTGTTGTAGTTTGGATAGGGGCCGGAACTGTATTCAATAAGTTCAGTGCTTTGTGCATGGGCAGAGTGTTGCCTAATTATGGAATAGGTTATCGTTGGGAGTTTAAAAAGAATGTAAATGTTCGTCTGGACTATGGATTTGGAAAAAATGGACAGTCTGGTTTTATCTTTAATATAAATGAAGCATTTTAAAGAATTTATTCAGTGGTGTTGTGAGCCACAACGGTTGTTCGTTCTGTTCATCGTTGTCTTGGCCATTCCCAATGTGGCATTGTTTTTTACAGAACAGCAAATGACACTTTGGGCACGTATTTGTAATGTCATTCTGCCGGTATCGGTTTATTGGTTGATTATGACATTGGAGCGTAAACCTGGAAAGACTATTTGGATCTTATTTCCGTTTGTTTTCTTTGCGGCATTCCAACTGGTATTGCTATACCTGTTCGGGCGTTCTATCATTGCAGTAGATATGTTCCTGAATCTGACAACTACTAATTCCGGGGAGGCGCTGGAACTGTTGGATAATTTACTGCCGGCTGTAATTGGTGTTTTTGTTGTTTACATTCCTGCTTTGGTCTTGGGAGGTTTTTCATGGGCCCGGGGTAATCAGTTGGAATATTCTTTTATTCGTTCTCAACGTAAGTATGCCTTGGCAGGCATTGTTGCAGGAGCGTTATTGACCGTTATCTGCTATGCGACGCAACGTGATTATCAAGTAAAGATCGAAATGTATCCGGCTAATGTATGTTATAATCTAGTATTGGCTGCAGAACGTGCGGGCGAAACAGCCGGATATGCGGAAACTTCAAGGGATTTTACTTTTAATGCCAGTGCCGCACATGATGAAAACAGCCGGGAAGTTTATGTCTTGGTGATAGGGGAAACGGCCCGTGCCTGTAATTTCGGACTTTATGGTTATGAAAGGAATACTACTCCATTACTTGATAAAATGGAGGGGGTGGTAACTTTCACGGATGTGCTTACCCAGTCTAATACTACTCATAAAAGTGTGCCTATGTTGCTTTCGGCAGCTTCAGCTGAGGATTATGACTGTCTTTATAGACAGAAAGGAATCATTACCGCTTTCAAGGAAGCAGGATTTCATACTGCCTTTTTTTCGAACCAGCTTCCTAACCATTCTTTTATTGATTTTTTGGGGATGGAGGCAGATGATTGGAAGTTTATCAAGAAAGATGCTCCGAAAGGAGCCAATATTTCGGATGACGAACTATTGTTTCTGGTAGAAAAGGAGCTAAAGGCAGGTCATCAAAAATTATTCATCGTGCTGCATGCCTATGGATCACATTTTAATTATAAAGAACGTTATCCCGAATCCATGTCTGTCTTTAAACCGGATAATCTGACAGACGCCAAATATGAGAATAAAGAGTATTTGATGAATGCATATGATAATACCATCCGTTATACAGATGGTTTCCTGGCTTCTTTGATCACTTTATTGCAGAAAACAAACTCTTTTTCGGCTATGCTTTATACTTCGGATCATGGAGAGGATATTTTTGATGATAATCGAAAATTATTTTTACATGCATCCCCAGTCCCGTCTTATTATCAACTGCATGTGCCATTTTTAATTTGGTTGTCCAAAACATATAGAGAAAAGAATGTGGAAGTACATGAAGCTATATTGCAGAACCGTGAAAAACCGGTGGCGGGAAATGCCTCCGTGTTTCATACCATGCTGAATTTGGCAGGGGTACAGACACCTTATAGGGCAGATAGCCTATCGGTAGCAAACAGACAATATCTCATTCGTCCGCGTTATTATCTTAATGACCATAATCTTCCTAAGTCATTGGATAAGATAGGATTAAAAAAGGAAGACATAGAACAGTTCAGACGGAATAATCTTGTTTTTCCTTGATGTGAAAAAGATTTAAAATGGTTGGAGAATTATAATAGAATTACGTATTAATGATTATTTTCGCACAGCTTTGTTATTGTATTTATTACGAAAACTATTATAATTCTTTTATTATGAAAAACAAGAAAAACAATTTCTATCTGATGGGAGTGGTGTTTATAGCCATTCTCGGCGGTTTACTTTTCGGTTATGATACAGCTGTTATTTCGGGGGCGGAGCAGGCTCTGCAAAAACATTTGGGATTAGATGCTTTCTGGCATGGCGTGACTGCTTCCAGTGCATTGATAGGTTGCGTCATTGGCAGTGCTTTTTCCGGTTATTTTGCTTCGGGGCTAGGACGTCGTAATTCGTTGCGTCTGGCTGCTTTATTGTTCTTCCTGTCTGCTTTAGGCTCTTATTATCCCGAATTTTTATTTTTCTCGAAAGGAGATACTTCGTTTGCATTGATCCTTGCTTTTAACTTTTATCGTATCATCGGGGGAATCGGTGTAGGACTTGCCTCTGCTGTTTGTCCGATGTACATTGCCGAAATTGCCCCTTCCGAAATTCGTGGTAAATTGGTTTCCTGTAATCAGTTTGCTATTATTTTTGGCATGTTGGTAGTCTATTTTGTCAATTATATGATTAAAGATGGTATGCCGGATGAAGTGCTTGTTTCCGATGGTTGGAGATATATGTTTGGTTCAGAAGCGGTTCCGGCTGCATTATTTGGCATTTTATTGTTTTTGGTTCCTGAAACTCCGCGCTATTTGGCTATGACCCATCAGGATGATAAAGCGTTTTCTGTACTTGAAAAAGTAAATGGAACAGATAAGGCTAAAACTATTTTGTCTGAAATAAAGGCTGTAACTTCCGAGAAAACGGAAAAACTGCTTACATACGGGCTGACAGTTATTGTAGTCGGCATCTTGCTTTCTGTATTTCAGCAAGCTATCGGCATTAATGCTGTGCTTTATTATGCACCGCGTATTTTTGAAAAAATCGGTGGCGGTGGCGATGGTATGATGCAGACTGTGGTAATGGGGGTAGTTAATATTCTCTTTACATTGATTGCCATCTTTACCGTAGAGAAGATGGGACGTAAACCCTTGTTGATTGTTGGTTCTATTGGCATGGCTGTAGGTGCATTCTGTGTTGCGTTTTGTGATGAGTTTCAGGTGGAAGGTATTCTTCCTGTTCTTTCCATCATAGTTTATGCTGCATTCTTTATGATGTCATGGGGACCTATCTGCTGGGTGTTGATTGCAGAGATATTTCCGAATACTATCCGCGGTAAGGCAGTGGCTATCGCTGTAGCTTTCCAGTGGATATTCAATTATCTGGTTTCTTCCACTTTTCCTGCCATGTATGAATACAGTCCGGTATTTGCCTATGGGCTTTATGGCGTGATTTGTGTGCTTGCAGCTCTGTTTGTGTGGAAGATGGTTCCTGAAACAAAAGGAAAGACTTTGGAAGATATGACTCGTCTTTGGAAAGAAAGAGCAAGATAAGTTGGTGCGATGCCGGAAACGGTGTCTTTCATACCGGAGAATAGAAACCATCCCTTTCAACTTAACAAATAGAAAGTTGGACGCGAAAATGCCCTCATGCCCTCACTTTGGCTCTAACTGGTTTATAATGAACTGCTTATTAGTGATGGTAGTATCTGTGTTAGTGAGGGCATTGCCCTCACTAACACAGATGCTTGAAAATAAATTATTCTAACTTTATCATGTGATATAAAGTACCTTTTCTGCTGGCTTTTGGGTGAATGTTCAGTTTGCGGATAATGTGTCTGTATTAATTTATCTTGTTGATTGACAGGTTTTTCACGCTTGTACTCTTGCAAATAATTGAAAATCTTCATGTGCGGTCAGCCTTTCTCCCTTCTTCTCTGTAGTGGCGGAATAGAAGTGACATTTAAACAACTGTTCCAAAGGCGAAATTTACTCAAATTCGGTGTTATTTTGCCAAAATACCTTCTCATTTTCATCATTCAACCCATAACGTTCGTTCTTATAAAGCAGCTGCATGGCTTGTGCAGCGAGTTGGCGGTAGTCTATGTATGCATATTTCCCTGTCTCTTATCTGTTTTCTCCCTTTTATTTTCTCACTTTTATATGTTTGTAATTGCTTATTCACTACTGTGACTAAGTTTAATTACAGTAGTGGTTAAAGTTAACTACAATAGTGATTAGACTTAATTACATTCGTGATTAACAGATATTGAACTTTTAATCGTCAAAGAAGAACAGTATGATACAAACTACGACACCGTTATTTATGCCGTTTGTGCAAGGAAGAAAAACTGAAAAAACAGGGGGCTTACCAAATAACCGGTTTATAGGCTTGTGAATGTATATTATATTGTGAATGAGTGTCTTAAGAGATGAGAATGAGGAATAAGGAGTGAGGGTAATGACTTTACAATGAGTGGGTTATAGTTGGAAATGAGGGCATGAGTGGGAACAACTTATAGAGCATCATTATGACATATTTAAGTATGCTCAGCATAGATGCCCCATACATTATCTTGCTGTAATGTATAAAAAAGAGCCGTATCATTACTTGGGAGTAGAGTTGATACGGCTCTTTTTATGGCTGATAAAGGGTGTCAAAGTATCCTCGGATGAAAAGTCCTTTTCCTCAAAGGTTGTGTTTTGACACCTTTTTCTTTTTATCAGGATGGGATTGTTTTATTTCTTTTCCCCTATTGTTTTCAGCATTTCTTGTACGGCTGCTTCCAACTGCTGGTCTTCACCTGCCAATGCCTTTTCTGGAGTATTATAAACTTCAATGTCTGGAGAAAGTTGGTGATTTTCCGCATATTGTCCACGCATATCCATACAACCCACCTGAGGAATACCGAACACAATACTCGGGTCGATCTGGTTTTCCCACCATACGGCAGTCATTGTGCCCGGAACCGGAGCACCAATCAGTTTGCCTATCTTTAATTCCTTGTAAACCCATGGGAAGCCATGTGCGTTACTGTAATTGTCCTCGCATACCAATACGCAGGATGGCTTGAGCCATTTATTGAATGGGTCGCTGCCTATGTATTGTCCGCGTGGAACGAAACGCTGATATTCCTTGCCGCTTAATAAAGTGGCCAAGTCATCATGTAGCCATCCGCCTCCATTGTGGCGTGTGTCTACAATAATAGCTTCTTTGTTGCGGCAGCGTCCCAATACTTCACTATATACTTCGCGGAAACTTTGACTGTCCATGCCTTTTACGTGTACATAGCCGATGCGGCCTTCGGATAACTTATCGACTATATTGCGGCAACGTTCTACCCAACGTTTGTACAGCAAGTTACTTTGTTCGCCCATGCTGATAGCTTTGATGGTGATATCAAAACGTTTGCCGGTAGCCGGATTATATATGGCCAGTAACACTTTTCTTCCGGCTTTGCCTTCCAGCAGCGGGAAGTAGTCTTGCCCTTTCACGATAGGTTTGCCGTCAATTTTCTCGATGATGCAACCGGGAGTAACATCCGTTTTTTTCACGGCAAATGGGCCTTTTGCCAATATTTCTTTAATTTTTAACCCGTCACCATCATAAGTTTCGTCATAGAATACTCCTAGGGTCGCTGTGGATAGTATAGGACCGTTTGAGTAGTAACGTGCTCCGGTGTGCGAACCGTTTAACTCACCCAGCATTTCACTCAGCATTTCCTGAAAATCATAATTGTTATTGATGTATGGAAGAAAGCGTGCGTATGCTTCGTGATAGCCTTTCCAGTCTACTCCGTGCAGATCTTTTACATAGAATTTATCTTCTACTTGTTGCCATACATGATCGAAAATATATTCGCGTTCACCATAGGGTTGGTAGTCGAAGAAAGCTTCGAATTCTACAGGTTTGGTTTCACCACTGCTGACAGTGACTTTCTTGATACCACCTTGGCTGCAAAGGAACAGATTCTCGCCTTTCTTATCAGGAAGCAGGGCTCCGCCACCGACTTTTTTCATGACGATTTTAGTCTTGTTTTCTTTAAGATCGTGTTCCCATAAATCATATCCGCTTTCGAAGGCTGCTTGATAATATAGTTTGTCACCCTTCGGAGTTAATACAGCATCTCCCAATCGTGAAGAATTTACAGTCAGACGAATCACACGGTCACGGCTGTTTTCAAGGTCGAAAACCAGTGGCTTTACTTCCTTCTTGTCATCTTCTTTCTTGGAGTCTTTCTTTTTATCTTTTTTATGATCGGCCTTCTCCTTCTCTTCACTCTTCTCTTTGTCTTTCTTTTCCGAGTCTTCCAGTAAGGCAAGCTCTTCCTTGCTCATTCTGAAACGGTCGTATGCGTCCAGGTCGAAGAACATGATATAGATATCCGCTTCAGCACCCCAGCTTCCGTGACTGCGGAATCCTGCGCGGTCACTTTCCCAAATCATGGCTTTTCCATCCAATACCCATTTGGCATTGCCGTCACTGTATCCACTTTCGGTCAGATTATGAATTTCTCCGTTACCAGATGCGTTGACCAGTGCAACATCCTTGTTATTCCATCCGCCAATACCTATGTAGTTGGTAAGAATCCATTTGCTGTCCGGACTCCATTGATACCATTGGTCGCCGTCACTATAAGAATATTCGTACTTGCCGTCCATGACGGTGCGTACAGCTTTTGATTTCAGATTCAGAACACGGATGGTAGTACGGTTTTCAAGAAAGGCTACTTCTTTACCGTCAGGACTGTATTGAGGTTGGAATGAAGTGATATCCGAATTGGTCAGTCTTTCCTCTTTGATATCGGTTGCGTAAGCGAACTGTTTTTCTTCCTTTTTAGCTAGACTGGTTTGATAAATCTGCCATAATCCGTTTCTTTCGGCAGCGTAAACAATACTTCTTCCGTCCGGAGAAAAGTGAATATCGCGTTCCTGTTGCGGAGTATTGGTGATTTGTTTAGTAGTGCTGTATTCTGTTGATGTGACATATACATCTCCGCGTAGTACAAAAGCAATTTCCTTTGCATCGGACGAAAGGGATATCTCTGTTGCTCCGCTACGCTTGATCTGGCGGATGAGATCTTTGTCGTTCTTGTCGGTGACAATGGAAATCTGAACTTTTTGCGGAATGGCACCTTCTTTTACCGTGTAGATTTCGCCATCATATCCATAGCATAATGTTCCATTGGAGGCGGCACTCAGGAAGCGTACCGGATGTTTGGTATGGTTGGTAATTTGTTTGGATGTATTACCGTCAATATCACGTTTGAAAATATTAAATGAGCCTTTTTCCTCACTTAAATAATAGAATGATTTATCATCTGAAGCCCAAACGGGAGTGCGGTCCTCACCATTGAAAGCAGTTTGTTTGCGAAAGGTACGGTTTCCATTCAGAGAACACAGCCAAATATCGCGGGTAATGGATGAAGTGTGATGTTTACGCCAAGGGTCTTCATATCCTTTTTTGTCATGGTAGAGTAAAGTATTGCCTGTATGATTGATACTGATATCTTCCATCGGCATGGAAGAGAAGAGGATGGGGCGTCCGCCTTCGGTATTGACTTCATATACTTGTTGGAATTGTCCGGAGGGGAATTGTGCGTCTTCTGCTGTTGGCATTATATTGGCTAGAAACAGAATGTGTCCGGCATCTTTATAAGCCACCGGTGTTTCATTACCCGAATGGGTGGTTAATCTTTTGGGGATACCCCCTTCCTTGTTTACCTCAAAAATATCCATACTTCCCATTCGGTCTGATGCGAAAGCAATTTTTTTTCCGTCAGGGCTCCAGATGGGTTTGGTGTCGTGGGCAGGGTTGGTTGTAATCTGACTGGCCCTGCCGCCTGTAGAAGGTACTGTGTAGATGTCACCTTTATAGGTGAATGCGATGGTGGTTCCATCCGGAGAAATGGCACAATAACGCATCCATAATGGATTGTCCTGTGCATACGTGGAAATTGACAACAAAATTGCCGCCACACCTAGTAGCTGTCTTTTCATGTGGATAAAATGTTGTGGTTAATACTAAGTTATTTCTTTTTTTTCAGGAAATATCCTCTGATTCTTTGCATGATCTTGATACCGGTCCGTACTCCGTCATAAACGGCGATTCCTGTATTGATATGTTGCATAATGCCTTCTACGCCTCCTTTGTGTTCTACAGGCGCAAAAAGTTCATGTATGGTTTGTACCATTTCTTTTTTAGCTTGCTGTACTTCTTCCAACTTCTCAGCTTTTCGTTGTGCTATCACTTCCAAAGTGATGATGGGCGTTTTATTAGGAGTATTCTCTTTCATAATCAGTTGTCATTTAAAAGCAAGTTGGCAAGGAAATTTACCATAGGCTGAACAATCAGCCGTTTGCGGAATAAAACGATTAACAGAATCAGCAGAATAATGCATCCGGTAATGATTCCATAACTGGCCATAAGCCCGCCTACATGAGGTGCGAGTACATAGGCCAATGTAAATGATAAGTAGAAAAGGGCGATAATACCTAATATCAATAATATAAAGACAAGGATGAGGGTTGATATCAGTATAGTAAGTTTTTCTACTAAATGTAGTTTTACATAATCCTTTTGTAACTCTGCGTACTTTTTAAGCTCTGCCAGAAGTTGTTGCAGATTATCTATATTTTTATCGTTTGCAAACATGCGTGGAGTTTTGATTTAAAAATTATTGTCATTCCGGACTTGTATCCGGAATGACAATACACTTTTGTGGGCGTTGCTTATTCTTTTACCTCGGCTGCAATTTCATCGACCAGATTTTCCATATCTGTGCGACTTAATTTGATACCTCTTTTACGTAAAGCATCAGCAATTTTGCTACGAGTGTCTTCTCCGCTTTCAGGAGCAAATAAAATACCGGCTGCTGCACCAACTACGGCTCCGCCTAGGAATGCAGCTAAAATACTTAATCCTTTCATAGTTTTTTGTTTTTTGTACCTTACAAATCTAACAAATAAAACTGAATGTTGTTGTTTATTTTGTCTATTTTTGAATAGAAATTGGAGATTCTTCTCTGATTAACTAAATTTAACTCCGTTCTTGCTGTGAAAGCTGTTGATATATTGCTACTTTTGCACCAATATAATGGAATTAAACTAGAGTATTAATTTATAAAAGATTGAGTAATCATGAAAAAATTAGTTGTGTTGGGTATGGGATTGTGCGTAGCCTTGGCATTTTCCTCATGTAAATCTAGCGAAAGTGCTTACAAGAAGGCTTATGAAAAGGCAAAACAACAGGAATTGGCTGAAGCTCCTGCCGATCAGGTAGAAGCGACTCCGGTTGAAGCTGCTCCGGTAGTATCTGCCCCCGTGACAACTGCTCCTGTTGCCGGTCCGGTTCGCGAAGAGAAAGTAGAACTGGTTTCAGGTGACGGCTTAAAAGCATATAGTGTAGTATGTGGTAGCTTTGGCGTGAAAGCGAATGCGGAAGGTCTGAAACAATATTTGGATGGTCAAGGCTATAATGCCAAAGTGGTTTATAATGCTGAAAGAAATACGTATCGCGTTATAGCATCTTCATACGATGACCGTGCGGAGGCTACTCAGGCAAAGGAGGAATTTAAGGCAAAATATCCTAACCGTGACGATTTCCAAAAGGCATGGTTACTATATAGAGTATATTAATGATTTCTTTTTGGTAAATTAAGAAGAAAATATAGTCTATTTTTCTTTATTAAAAGCGGCAACTGTGAAGTTGCCGCTTTTTTTTATAGCTTTGCCGGTTCTAAACAACAATAAAAACTAAGGGTATGAAATATTATGGCAGATTATCGGTCGCTGCTCTTTTGGCTATAGCACCGCTGTATGGCTTTGCCCAGGAAAAGGTGGTACCTATAAAATACGGAGATATGGATCAGTGGATAATCCGTAAGGTTCATGAGTCCGGTGTTATAGGCGGCAATACCAAACTTCTTTATGAGATAGGCCCTACAAAGGAAATAGATGGTAACAAACCTTATAAGAATATGGGAGGGTCTCCTTGGGGAACCTCTAATGTGATGGCTAAGGTAGTGGGCATTGTTAAAACAAATAATTCTGTTTACAGGGACAAACGGGACAATGGATATTGTGCTCGTCTGGAAACGCATATAGAGAGCGTCAAGGTATTGGGAATGGTGAATATTACTGTATTGGCAGCCGGATCCATTTATTTAGGTGATATGCTGGAGCCGATAACAGGAACCAAGAATGCTGAGAAGAATATGAATTGGGGAGTTCCTTTTACCCAACGTCCCAAAGCTGTCCGTTATGATTATAAGGTAAAGATGTCTGGTGAGAAAGATCGTATCCGGTTGACAGGCTTCAGCAAGAAAGGTCAGGTGGCAGGGCAGGATTGTGCGATAACTGTTTTCTTTTTGCAAAAACGTATGGAGGACGCTGAAGGAAATATTACTGCGAAGAGGGTAGGAACTATGGTGGTGAAGTATGATAAGGACTCGGATGGTTGGGTGAATGGTGCTACTTATGAAGTGCTGTATGGTGATATAACCAAGCATCCGTCTTATGATCATGAAACGATGGGGTTGAGAGAGAGAGATTATACTAGAAATAGTAAGGGAGAAAGTGTCTTGATTAAAGAAACAGGATGGGCGGAGGCCAATGAGAATCCTACCCACATGATACTGCAATTTTCGTCCAGTCATGGGGGAGCTTTTATCGGTTCTCCCGGAAATACGCTTTGGGTTGACAATGTGAAGCTGGTCTATTGAAGATAAGTAAATGCTTTTGTTTGTGTAATGTTGCAGGTGCAAGATATATATCTTGCACCTGCAACATTATATGCCCTTTGCTTATATATCCTGGGAGTATTTTAAAAAAGCTTTTTGTTTGTGATATAGCCCGGTATCTTGTTACAAGATTCGGTAAATGCTGCCTCTGGTTTCCGGAATTGTATAGCCAAGATTCGTAGATTCTTGTTATACGGTTTGTTTGCTGTTGCTGCTTATGTGATTAAAAATGCAGTTGAAGAAAAAAAGAGGGAGCATCGTTTGTTACGATACCCCCTTCTTTAATTTATCAGAGTTTTATCAGGTAGCAATGATTATTTTACTTCCAGAATAACTACGCGGTTCAGATAGTTCTTGCCAAACATGTTGTCTGTTCCACCCATAGCAACTTTTTCAAGTTGGCTTTCTTTTACGCCTTCTGCAACCAATGCATCGTAAACAGCCTGAGCACGTTTTTCAGACAAAGTCTGGTTGAATGAAGCAGATCCTGTAGCTTTATCAGCGAAGCCTGCGATTTTGTACTTGGCGTTAGGATTAGCTTTGATAGCTTTAGCCATTAACTGTACATTAACCATACCTTCCGAACTGATTTTTGCTTTACCGATCTTGAAGAAGATAGCAACTTCTGCAGCGCTAGGAACTTCTTTAATCACTTCCTTGACTACTTCTTTCGGAACTTCACGAACCACTTCCTTGATCACTTCTTTTTCTACTACACGGTCTTCAACTTTAGCAAACTTCTTGCCGCCAAAAGTATAGCTTACACCTGCTGTGATCATACCTGTACCTTCTGCCTTACGGTGATCGCTGATGTTACCGAAGATTGAAGGAGCGATTGCACCACGAGCTTCAACATCGATAGCCCATTTATTGTTTAAGTTAAACTTTAAACCTAAACCGGCAGAAGCGCCTATACGAGCTTTAGCTTTTGCTTCACCGGATGTAGAAACACCAGTTCTTTCACCTGTGTTGCCATCGTAAGTATAAACAACATTTGCAGATTTTGCAACAGATAACTGAGGACCTACAAAACCATAAACTTCAAAGAAACGGTTAGGATTAGCGCCTGCAAATAAAGATGACAAGTTTACCATTGCATCAATATTCGCTCCAACATAGTTCTTGTTGTGTTCGTGATAGCCAATTTCTTGTAAACATAAACTTTGCCATATTCCGTTCACTTGACCGCGTATTCCCCAAGTCGGAGTAATATATTTACCAAGCGAAATACTGAAATTCGGAGATATTCTGTTAAATCCATCGTTTGCTACAGAGTGTATACCACCACCTACGCTAATAAAAATATTATCGCTCCATTTCGGAGTATAATAATTAGTTTCTTGTGCTTTAATTGTTGTTGCACATACGCCTGCCAATAATAAAGACAGGGTTAAAAATTTATATTTCATTATATTATGTTTTTAGTGATTAAATCAAAATATTAACTGGCTATTAGTCTGCAATAATAATACCACCACCGGCATTGCTGTCATCTCCATGTCCATGACCGTGGCCGTGACTTGGAGCATGTCCATGACCCGGTATTTGCTCATTTTTAGGAGAAACTATAGTATTGTAAGAATCGACTGTGAAGCTTGCAACAGGATTTCCATCTCTTTTAGGTGATTTTTCGAATATCTGATAAACAGATGTTGTTTTCATATAGTCCACAAAAACACTAAAACGGGAATGTGCTAATACCTGTACATCATTTAGAGTCACTTTGTCTTCTCGGACACCTTTATCATAAGCATCTATAATGTTATTTATTTCGCTGTCGTCTCCCTCATAATCGTTCTTTATAACTTCACTACCTTCTTTTTTAGTGTAAGTTACTGTAATGTAATACCAATAATCACTGGTATTATCCTTGAACCCACTGTGTTTAGTTGTTTCTATTTGAGAATTACTACTTTCTTCTTGTGCAAAGAAATTCTCGCTTAAGATAATAGTAACTTCTTTTGCACCGAATTGACCTGCTTTTAGTGCAGGAATAGTAACTGATGCAGAACCAGTCATTCCCTTGTATTTTGCATTTATATTAATGGATTCACTAGCTAGTTCAGGTGTACCTTCGTAGGTTCCGTTACCTTTACTGAAAGAAATTTCTGCACTTTGAGTTACATCTGTACCTGTAGTCGCATCAATAACCACGGGGGTTATAATAAATTTTGCATTTACGGGGGTAACCTCAATTCCAATATTTTCCTTCTCACAAGAAGTAAACATTGTTGTTGTCAATGCTACTATGGCCAGTGCCAATTTAGCACTTAAACCACTTAAAAATTTGTTTTTTTTCATCTCGATAAAATTAAAATTTTAATAATTCTGATTTAATAAAATATGGATTAAAACTATTACTTTCCATTATGTTGTCACTCGTTTCAGCTTTATATTGTTTATAATATTTTCGTTCATTTCCTGCGTTATAAATAATTCCCATATTATTTGAGAAGTTTACACGCGGTATATATTTATGTCTTTTGTTTTTATAAAAAGGAAGCGCGACTTGAAACCTGAATCCACCATTACTGTTGGCATGTTCTGCTTTCATTGCGTAAAAACCTATGGACGCATATCGGAAATGACGTATCATTTCAAACTTGATACCTTTTTCTCCTAATAAATATCTTTCTCCTTTTAAGCTAAATTGTGTATTATATCTCGGCCAATAAAAGTTTCCTCCAATTGTCCATGTTGTTGTCATTTTCGTATCATAATGTAGCTTGAAGCCATTCCAATAACCTATACCTACATAACCAATACGTGCTTCTATAGAGAAACGTTCGTCTTTAAACGGATAAAACAATGATAAATCACTTCCCCATCTGTCTGCATTAAAATAGCCTATAGTTGCTTTCCCATATATATTATATGGCAGACGGAAACGCTGGGAAAGGGTTATATGTCCCGGATGAACTTTATCTTCCAATATCCCATATCCATCGTTATACACAGGTATCTTTATCTGTCCTGTTAACTTACTTCCTGGCCATAAGGAAACTTCAATAGCTGGGCTTAAGTCAAATAACACCTGATATATTTGTGTAATAATCATATTCATATATGATAATTGAGGATATACCATAATATCTACTTTAAACAGCGAACTGTTCTTTTTCTTTTCTTTCTTCACCTTGTCCCAACTGTCACCTATATCATAACTGACTTTCCAGTCTTCACCGCTTACCACTGTTGTGTCACCGGCAAGAGGCTGATAGGTCAGTGAGACCTGAGGTATATTATAGTTGGTAACAATCAACTTACAAGATTTGTCCTTGGGTAATCCCATCGACTGTATGATATCTACAGCCTTTCTGATACCCAACGCTTGAATTTTGTAAGCACTGTTTTCAACCACATAAACTCTTTCTTCAGGAGTATCTGTCCATCTTACATTTTCAAATCCCATTTTTACAAGACTATCTGTTGTTAATTCTCCTGTTGATTGGCTGAAACTTTTTAATGGAATCATAACAAGCAACAATATAGCTATACAATACAACAAACATCTATATGAAACTCCTTTGGAAGAGCTCTGATTTTTCATTTTATAACAAATACTTGTTTCGATTTAACAATTATGCGGCCTCTACGTTAAGCCACATATTCGGTGCAAAAATAAGTACTATTTTTTAAATAGCAAATAAAATTAAACGAAATGAATCATTCCTTTTGAAAAAACAGTTGAAAAAGCATATTTTAATCTTTATATATAAAATAGGTATGGAATAAATTTGTATTTTTGCAAACTATATGAGTAGAATATTAGCGATAGATTACGGTAAAAAGCGCACAGGTGTGGCTGTGACGGATGTTTTGCAGATTATTGCAAACGGGTTGACGACTGTTCCTACACACCAACTACTGGACTTTATTCTGAAATATGTGGAAAAAGAGCCTGTGGAACGCATCATTGTGGGGCATCCTAAGCAAATGAATAATCAGGAGTCGGAAAATATGCGTAATATTGTCCCTTTTGTCAATCAACTAAGGAAAAAATTACCGGATATACCGGTAGAGTTTGTTGACGAGCGGTTTACGTCCGTATTGGCCCACCAAGCCATGTTGGATGGAGGCTTGAAGAAAAAAGACAGGCAGAACAAAGCCTTGGTTGATGAAATCAGTGCTACGATAATCTTACAGTCTTATTTGGAGTCGAAGAAATATATTTAATAAATAAAAACAGATTAAGAAAAATGATATTACCTATTTATGTGTACGGACAACCGGTGTTGCGTAAAGAAGCAGAGGATATTACCCCGGATTACCCTAATTTGAAAGAGTTGATAGCAAATATGTTTGAAACCATGAATCGTGCAGATGGTGTGGGCTTGGCTGCTCCGCAAATAGGTCTGCCTATTCGTGTTGTAACTATTGATTTGGATGTGATGTCTGATGACTTGCCCGAATTCAAGGATTTCCGCCGTGCCTATATAAATCCTCATATTTTAGAAGTGGGTGGAGAGGAAGTCAGCATGGAAGAAGGTTGTTTGAGTTTGCCCGGTATCCATGAAACGGTGAAACGTCCGGACCGTATTCATGTGACTTATTTGGATGAGGAACTGAAAGAACATGACGAGTGGGTGGAAGGCTATTTGGCAAGGGTCATGCAGCATGAATTTGATCATCTGGACGGAAAAATGTTCATTGATCATTTGTCTGCATTACGCAAACAGATGATTAAAGGAAAGCTGGGGGCCATGCTGAAGGGCAAGGCGCGTTGCTCCTATAAGGTCAAGACTATAAAATGATAACTCCGCAATTTTGATCTATGCGCCACTAGTGGCGCATTTGTGGGAAAACCGTATTTTTATAAATACAAAATGATAAAACGGATACTCTATACATTATTAATAATGTTCCCTGTAGTGGCTTCGGCACAGATAAATACGGACAGGGTGATGGCGATAGGGCGTAATGCGCTTTATTTTGAGGATTATGTCCTTTCGATTCAATATTTCAATCAGGTGATTAATGCAAAGCCTTATTTGTCTGATCCTTATTTCTATAGAGGTCTGGCGAAGATAAATTTGGATGATTTTCAGGGGGCGGAGAGTGATTGTTCGGAGGCTATTGAGAGGAATCCGTTTGTGGTAAGTGCTTACCAGGTGCGTGGATTGGCACGGATCCAGCAGAATAATTTTGCGGGAGCTATAGAAGATTATACCAAGGCGTTGGAGTTTGATCCTGAGAACATAGGGGTATGGCATAATATGGCCCTTTGCCGTATCAGACAGGAGGATTATAAGGGGGCGAAGAATGATCTGGATAAGCTGATCGCCATTTCCCCCCGATATACAAAGGCCTATTTGATGCGTGGTGAGGTGGATTTGAAGCAGAAAGATACTTTGGCTGCCGAAAAAGACTTTGGCAAGGCGATTGAAATAGACCGTTATGATGCAGATACATGGGCCAGCCGTGCTATCCTTCGTCTGCAACAGCAGAGATATAAAGATGCGGAAGCCGATTTTGATCATGCCATCCGTCTGTCCACCCGGAATTCAGGTGTTTATATCAACCGTGCTTTGGCCCGTTACCATCAGAATAACCTGAGAGGAGCGATGAGTGACTATGATATTGCATTGGATATTGATCCCAATAATTTCATCGGCCATTATAACCGGGGCTTGTTACGTGCACAAGTAGGCGATGACAACCGGGCTATTCAAGACTTTAATTTTGTTATCGAAATGGAGCCCGACAATATGATGGCTATTTTCAACCGTGGTCTGTTGTTGGATCAGACAGGAGATTATAAAGGGGCAATTAAAGATTATTCTACGGTGATAAATGAATATCCCAATTTCTTGCTGGGATATCAGTACAGAGCGCAGGCGCGTAGGAAAATAGGGGATGTGAAAGGTGCTGATGCAGATGAATTCAAGGTGTTGAAAGCACAGCTGGATAAACAGAACGGAGTAGATCCTAATAAGCAGACTGCCGATAATACGGAGAATAATAAAACCCGTAAGAAGTCCGACAAGAACATGAACAACTATCGTAAGATAGTGGTTGCCGACAACGAAGAGGGAGAAGAAAAATATAAGAGTGACTATCGTGGACGCGTGCAGGATAAGAATGTGAATATTGTTCCCCAGCCCATGTTCGTGCTTACCTATTATGAAAAGCACGATGATGTGAAACGGCAGGTCAACTATTATAAGTTCATTGAAACATTGAATAATCAGAAAGTACTTCCCGGCCGTCTGATTATAACTAATGAGGAAGCTCCTCTGACGGAAGAACAAGCTACAAAACATTTTGCATCCATTGACGAACAGACTGCTGCCATTGTGGCTGATCCGAATGATGTGAACAAACGTTTTGCACGTTCATTGGACTTTTATCTGGTGCAGGATTTTGCAAGTGCCATTGAAGATTTGAATCAGGCTATTATTATAGAAGATCATTTCTTCCCGGTTTATTTCAACCGTGCTCTCATCCGTTATAAGCAGCTGGAATACCAGAAGATGGAAAAAGAGTATGATTTGAAAGCCGGTCCGGGAGAGAAGAGTGCCGTGAAAGCTGCGGACTATGAAATGGTAAAGCGCGATTTGGACAAGGTGATTGAGCTGGCTCCGGATTTTGTCTATGCTTATTATAATAGAGGTAATGTGCTTTCTATCTTGAAAGACTATCGTGCGGCAATTGTTGATTATGACAGAGCCATCCAGTTGGACCCTAAATTTGCGGATGCTTATTTCAATCGCGGCTTGACACATATTTTCTTGGGTAACAACAGGCAAGGTATACAGGACCTGAGTAAAGCAGGTGAGTTGGGGCTTTTCTCTGCTTACAATATCATCAAACGCTTTACGGAACGAAAAGAATAACATTTTTTTGCTAAAAAGAGGATAAGTCAAAAAGATTTCGTTATTTTTGCATCCTCAAGAAAGAATATAAATAGAAGATTATGATAAAGATAACATTCCCCGACGGCTCCGTTCGCGAATATAACGAAGGAGTTACTGGTCTGCAGATTGCAGAAAGTATCAGTTCACGGCTGGCACAAGATGTTTTAGCTTGTGGCGTGAACGGTGAAACGATTGATTTATCTCGCCCTATCAATGAAGATGCAAACTTCGTTCTTTATAAATGGGAAGACGAACAGGGCAAACATGCTTTCTGGCATACTAGTGCCCACTTGCTGGCCGAAGCATTGCAAGAACTTTATCCGGGCATTCAGTTTGGTATCGGTCCGGCCATTGAAAACGGTTTTTACTATGATGTAGACCCGGGTGAAGCAATCATTAAGGAAGCAGATCTACCCGCTATCGAGGCCAAGATGGCCGAGTTGGCTGCAAAGAAAGAGATATTGGTGCGTCAGAGCATCGCTAAAGAGGATGCGTTGAAGAAATTCGGTGAAAGAGGTGAGACTTATAAATGTGAATTGATTTCCGAACTGGAGGATGGACACATCACCACTTATACACAAGGTGCGTTTACCGACCTTTGCCGTGGTCCTCACTTGACCTCTACCGCTCCTATCAAAGCTATCAAGCTGCTTACTGTAGCCGGTGCTTATTGGAGAGGACAGGAAGACCGCAAGCAGATGACACGTATTTATGGTATAACTTTCCCGAAGAAGAAAATGCTGGACGAATATCTGGTAATGTTGGAAGAAGCCAAGAAACGCGACCATCGTAAGATAGGTAAGGAAATGGATTTGTTCATGTTTACCGATATGGTGGGCAAGGGACTTCCCATGTGGTTGCCGAAAGGTACTGCCTTGCGTATCCGTTTGCAGGATTTCTTGCGCCGTATCCAGGCCCGTTATGATTATCAGGAAGTAATGTGTCCGCCTATTGGCAACAAGAACCTGTATATCACTTCCGGACACTACGCCAAGTACGGTAAGGACTCGTTCCAGCCTATTCATACACCCGAAGAAGGGGAAGAATATTTCCTGAAACCGATGAACTGTCCTCATCACTGTATGATTTATAAGAATTCTCCACGTTCTTATAAGGACCTGCCGTTGCGTATCGCGGAATTCGGAACCGTATGCCGCTACGAACAAAGTGGTGAATTGCACGGACTGACCCGTGTGCGCAGTTTTACACAAGATGATGCTCACTTGTTCTGTCGTCCCGACCAAGTGAAGGAAGAATTCCTTCGCGTGATGGATATCATCAACATTGTGTTCAAGTCTATGAATTTTGAGAATGTGGAAGCTCAGATTTCTCTTCGTGACAAGGTGAACCGCGAAAAGTACATCGGTAGTGATGAGAATTGGGAAAAAGCCGAACAGGCCATTATTGAAGCTTGCGAAGAAAAAGGCCTGACTGCGAAAGTGGAATATGGTGAGGCTGCATTCTATGGTCCTAAATTGGACTTTATGGTGAAAGACGCTATCGGTCGTCGCTGGCAATTGGGAACAATTCAGGTAGACTACAACTTGCCCGAACGCTTCCAGTTGGAATATATGGGCTCAGATAACCAAAAGCATCGTCCGGTAATGATTCACCGTGCGCCTTTCGGATCAATGGAACGTTTTGTTGCCGTATTGATTGAGCATACTGCCGGTAAATTCCCGCTGTGGCTGACTCCTGACCAGGTAGCTATTCTGCCTATTTCTGAGAAATTCAATGAGTATGCGGAACAAGTGAAAGCGGAACTGAGAAAATTCGATGTTCGTGCTATTGTGGATGACCGTAATGAAAAAATCGGCCGTAAGATTCGTGACAATGAAATGAAGCGTATTCCTTACATGTTGATTGTAGGCGAGAAAGAAGCTGAAAACGGTGAAGTTGCAGTCCGCAAGCAGGGCGAAGGCGACAAAGGAACCATGAAAATAGAAGAATTCGGAAAAAATCTTGCCGAAGAAGTTTCTAATATGATAAATAAATGGTAACTTTGCAGCCGTTTGCAAAAGAGCGCATTGTTAAACCTTTATGTATTCTTTTGCGTTAAGATAAAGAAATACTAATTAAAATAAGAAGAAACAAACAGGAACTAAAAGTTTTTTAATGAAGAATGACAGTTTAAAAGGGCAACACAGAATCAATGAACAGATTCGTGCCAAAGAAGTCCGCATTGTGGGCGACGATGTAGAATCGGCAGTTTATCCGATAGCTCAAGCTTTAAAAATGGCTGAGGATCATGAGGCTGACCTAGTTGAAATTTCACCCAATGCTGTTCCTCCAGTTTGTAGAATTATTGATTATTCTAAATTTCTTTATCAATTAAAGAAACGTCAAAAGGAACAAAAGGCTAAACAGGTAAAGGTAAACGTAAAGGAAATCCGTTTCGGACCTCAAACAGATGATCATGACTACAACTTCAAGTTGAAACATGCCATCGGATTCTTGCAGGACGGAGACAAGGTGAAAGCATATGTGTTCTTTAAAGGTCGTTCCATTCTTTTCAAAGAACAAGGCGAAGTATTGTTGCTTCGTTTTGCGAATGACTTGGAAGAATATGCAAAAGTAGAGCAGATGCCCTTGTTGGAAGGTAAGAGAATGACTATTTCTTTGGCTCCGAAGAAAGCGGGCTCTCCGAAGAAGGCAGAAACGGATACTGCTAAAAAGGAAAATCCGAAAAAGGCAGTAGAAACAAAAGAATAAAAAAGAGTGCGTAACGCGCCGGTATAGTGCGTTACCACCATTTGAATAATAATTTAAAATTAAAAACAAGATGCCAAAGATCAAGACTAACTCCGGTTCTAAAAAAAGATTCGTTCTTACCGGAACAGGTAAAATCAAAAGAAAGCACGCTTTTCACAGTCATATTTTGACTAAGAAGACTAAAAAGCAGAAAAGAAACCTTGTACACTCAGGTCTAGTAGCTAATGCTAACTTGGATCAGGTTAAGGAATTGCTTTGCATGAAGTAATCTAAAAACAACGAAAGCGTAAACGTATTATTTAAAGTATTAACCGAATGTCTTTAGCTTTAAGTTCACCGTGTGAAACAGTGGCGCTAACATTCAAAAAGAATTAAAACTATGCCAAGATCAGTAAATCATGTTGCTTCTAGAGCAAGAAGAAAGAAAATTTTAGGTCTTACCAAAGGTTACTTTGGTGCAAGAAAGAATGTATGGACAGTAGCAAAAAACACTTGGGAAAAAGGTTTGACCTACGCATACCGTGACCGTAAGAACAAGAAACGTAATTTCCGCGCTTTGTGGATTCAGCGTATCAACGCTGCCGCTCGTCTGGAAGGAATGTCTTATTCTAAATTGATGGGTGCATTGCACAAAGCAGGTATCGAAATCAACCGTAAGGTGTTAGCTGATTTAGCTATGAACCATCCGGAAGCATTCAAAGCAATTGTTGCTAAAGCAAAAGCAGCTTAATTCTTCTGTAAACGGCGATATAAAGATTTATGAAAGAGCAATCTCTACGAGGTTGCTCTTTTTTATTGCGGATGCCTTGTGATGTTTCCTTAAGAAATGGAAACAACAATAAGCAGAATTACAGAGAGTTATTTTCTTGCTTATTATTTTTAACAAACAAATTCTGCTATACTCTTGTTTATATCATAAAAAGGACGTATATTTGTCATACGGAAAGAGATGAAAAGCGAGCCGCATTAGTTGGATTGGGAAACTCATCAAACTAATCTGAAAACCGAGACATAGCTTCATCTTCCAATGGCGGGCCACGCCTTCGGGTAGCATTTATGCCGGTGGATTACAAAGGAGGAGAGCACTCAAAACCTGTCATTCGGAGTTTCATCGCATCACTGGTGCGGCTTCATTATAAGGCGATGCTAATTCAAAAGATTAGCATCGCTTCTTTTTATAAAAATAGTACGGATATGATATTTTATTTTTCAGGTACAGGTAATTCGGCTTGGGTGGCAAGGCAGCTGGCGGAAGGACAGAATGAGGAATTGTTGTCCATAGCTATGGAAATAGACAGGAACAAAGCGTATAAGCTGAAAGAAGGGGAAAAAGTAGGTTTTGTTTTTCCTGTATATGCATGGGGCCCTCCCAAGATAGTACTTCGTTTTATTCATCAGCTAAAGTTGGATAAGCCGGGATACCTTTTCTTTGTCTGTACTTGCGGAGATGATACAGGCCGGACTGCACAAATTTTTTCTTCTGCCGTTACCCGGAAAGGTTGGCAATGTGTTGCCGGCTATTCGGTTACTATGCCGAATACGTATGTTTCTTTGCCCGGTTTTGATGTAGATGATAAAGATATAGAAACCCAGAAAGTACAGAATGCTGTTGCCCGTGTGCGTTTTATCAACGAAGAAATTACATCAAGGGCTCAAATGAAACAATATAATTGTCATGAAGGTGTGCTTCCATTTACTAAATCCTATTTGCTGCGCCCTCTTTTCAATGCTTTTCTGATGTCTCCCAAGCCTTTTCATGCAACGGAAGCTTGCATTGGTTGTAAGAAGTGTGAGAAGGTTTGTCCTGTGGGCAATATAACAGTGACGGATCGTCCCGTTTGGGGAGGTAACTGTACTCAATGTCTGGCTTGTTACCATGTTTGTCCGGTACATGCAGTGGAATATGGAAAGATGACCGGGAAAAAAGGACAATACAAAGGAAGGTTGCTGAAAGATTCTATAGATACACATTAAATAATCCATTGGGAGGGCGGACCTATAGTCCGCTCCTTTTATTTTATTTTTCGCCGGTTTAACGCTTGTTGATAGCGTCTTGCATTAGCTTGATGCTGGGCTGCTGTGACCGCGAAATTATGAGTGCCTGAGAAATCTTCTTTTGCACACATATAAATATAATGATGCTGTGTATAGTTCAGTACGCTTTCCAATCCTTGGATGGATGGGATTCGGATAGGTCCCGGAGGTAAACCTGCATGTTTGTAGGTATTATAAGGAGAATCCACTTCCAGATGTTTGAAAAGAATGCGTTTCAGTCCGAATTCCTGTAAACCAAATTTTACCGTCGGGTCTGCTTGCAACAACATCCCTTTATTCAATCTGTTAATATAAAGTCCTGCGACCATGGGCTTTTCGGGACCATTGGCCGTTTCTTCTTCCACGATAGAGGCCAGGGTGGACACTTCTTCAGGAGTAAGTCCGATATGTTGAGCCTTTTTCAGCCTGTCATTATTCCAAAAGGCAGCATGTTCTTTTTGCATCCGTTTCATGAAAGCGTCAGCACTCATATTCCAATAAACCTCGTAAGTATTAGGAATAAAAAGGGAGGGTAGTGTCTCTTGGGTATATCCCATTTGTGCACAGTAAGCACTGTCGGAAATTAATTTGGCAATATCCAGAGAATCAATCATGAGCTGGCGCGAAACGGCCCGCACTAATCTGTCCACGGTGCGTACACTGGGTACAGTCAGATTAATGGGAGTCTGGTATCCCATGGAAAGACGCCGGAAGAGGTAGCGCATATTGTCCGATGGATTGAGAGCGTAACGTCCTGTCCGTATATTGTCGCCATACTTCTCTTTTTCTGCCAGATATTGAAAACCGAACATACTTTTAGGATGTCCGTTCCGGATTATTTTATGGTATACAGAATCCAGGTTATCATCTCTGTCTATATAAATATAGGTGGTTTTTGTAAGTTGGAATTGTTTGGCAAAGAAATAGTAATATATACTTCCTGCACCGCCTGCTCCTGTCAGGATAATGATAAGGATAACAATCCATACAATAGTACGCTTCTTTTTATTCATTTTAGTCTATCGGGCTTTTTTGTATGCAAATATAGGCAAATATCCGTTTCTTTTCTACTTTTGACGATTTTGTACCCCTAAAAATACAATTTTGTCCACTATCCGGTTGATGTAAAATGTGTAAATTTGACCAAACGAAAAACGAGAACGCAAATATAGTATAATTAATTATTTTATTTTTAATCATGAAAAATGCACTTATGGGCTTGGCATTGTTCGCTGCAATGCCGGTATTTGCCCAACAGAAAGCGACTATCAATGTACATCCCGAGCAAGGGAAAGAAATCATCAGTAAACATATTTACGGGCAATTTGCAGAGCATTTGGGCACCTGTATCTATGGAGGCTTGTGGGTAGGTGAGGATTCTAAAATTCCCAATACCCAAGGCTATCGTAATGATGTGCTTCAGGCATTGAAAGATTTGAAAGTGCCGGTGCTTCGTTGGCCGGGCGGATGTTTTGCCGATGAATATCATTGGATGGATGGTATCGGTCCGAAAGAGAACCGCCCCCGAATGGTCAATAACAATTGGGGAGGTACAGTGGAAGATAATAGTTTCGGAACACATGAATTTCTGAACTTGTGTGAGCTGATAGGTTGTGAGCCTTATATCAGCGGTAATGTAGGAAGTGGGAGTGTGGAAGAAATGGCGAAATGGGTGGAATACATGACTTCCGAACAAGGTAGCCCGATGGCGAAACTGCGTAAGGAGAACGGTCGTGAAAAACCATGGAAAGTGAAATTCTTTGGGGTAGGTAATGAAAGTTGGGGATGCGGAGGCAGTATGCGTCCTGAATATTATGCAGACTTGTACCGCCGTTATTCCACTTATTGTCGTGACTATGATGGCAATCACTTGTTCAAGATTGCAAGTGGTGCCAGTGATTATGACTATAACTGGACAGAAGTACTGATGAAGAATGTAGGTCACCGTATGGCCGGTGTGTCTTTACATTATTATACAGTGATGGGATGGAGTGGAAGCAAAGGATCGGCTACACAGTTCACTGATGATGATTATTATTGGACTATGGGCAAATGTCTGGAAATAGAACCGGTGCTGAAGAAGCATATGGCAATTATGGATAAATATGATCCGAAGAAGCAAATCGGTTTGATGGTGGACGAGTGGGGAACCTGGTGGGATGAAGAGCCGGGAACTGTCCGTGGACATCTGTATCAGCAGAACACGTTGCGCGATGCTTTCGTGGCCTCTTTGACACTGGATGTTTTCCATAAATATACGGATCGCATCAAGATGACAAACATTGCCCAGATTGCCAATGTGCTTCAGTCTATGATTTTGACAAAGGACGACAAGATGGTTCTGACACCGACTTACCATGTCTTTGAAATGTATAAAGTGCATCAGGATGCTACTTATCTTCCTTTGGAACTGAACTGTGAACGCAAGATTGTACGCGACGACCGTATTGTCCCGATGGTAAGTGCTACCGCTTCACGGGATGCAAACGGTTTGATTCATATTTCCTTGTCTAATGTGGATTTGCAGGAATCGCAGGAAATAGAGTTGAACTTGGGTGAGGTAAAGGCCAAGAGTGTTACCGGCCGTATTCTGACTGCTAACAATATAGGTGATTACAATAGTTTCGAGAAACCGAATGTGGTTGCCCCGAAAGAATTTACCGGAGCAAAGGTCAATAAAGGAAGCTTGAAAGTGACTCTTCCTGCCAAGTCTATCGTAGTGCTGGAAGTGAAATAAAACCCGTACGTTCGTGTGCCCCCACACATACGTATGTGTGGGGGTATACATACGTATGTATCGTTTCATGCCTGCGTATGTGTGATAGACTACGGTAATTCTTGTACCAACTCCGCTTCGATTCTGTTTTCTATTTCATCCGGCAGGGCAGGGAAGAAATCGATATCCGTTCTTTTCTCTACGCTGTCTACTGTTACCATATATTTCTTCAGTGGCTTATGTCCGGCGCTGTTGGGGAAAATAAATCCTATGGCTTGCGGATTTTTCTTATCATTTATCAATATGACTTTATAGAAAGCATGGGGGACTGCCACTTTATTGTTGCCAATTCTTTTGGGGCGTTTAGTATCATATATAGGTCCGCAGGCAATATACACGGCTCCATATTTTTTTGCCCATTGGCGTGACTTTTCCTCCAGGTCATTCCAGTCGCCGCGGTTCAGATTCGGATTTTGCGGACAAATGTTGCTCATATAAAAAGATTCTTCCATGGCTTGTTTGTTCCATTTCATATCGGCGGCAGGGGCCATGTGTCCCCGGTCATATCCTGATTTTGTATAATCTCCCGTATATGCTTTGGCTCCACGTACGTCCGGGTCGGGCAAGAATTTATTTGTTCGCCCTTCTTTTCCTTTTGTTTCTTTTTTAGTAAGTTCCCACGCCACCCATTGTGGAGTTTTGTAATCGGCATTATAAGACAGGGTATATCCTTTACGTTTCAGAATCTGGCCGCCTGTACTTGATTGTATCATCGGAATTTCCAATGCACCGTCATGCTGGGGCGAGGTCAGTATTTCTGGCTTTTCTTCATTGCTTTCGATAGTGGGGATATTTTCAAGCAGTTTCCCGTCAAACAATTGATGTTTATATGCCAAAAGTCCCAGTAATACTAAAATAATGATGACTCTCAGGGGACTATTGGATTGTTTCTTTTTCTTTGCGCTCATATTTGTTCTGTTTTAGGGGTGCAAAGATAGAATAAAATATAAAAATACATTATCTTTGTCCATTATATAGCTGTAAATTTTAATAATACTGACATGCTATCCTAACTAATCAAACCTATTATATATGAAAAAGAACCGATTATCGTTAGCGTTTCTGGGTCTGCTGATTGCAGCTTCTCCTTTACGGGCACAAGATACGCTACAGAATGAAACAGTCGAGCAGAAAGACAAGAGAATGGAATGGTTTTCACAAGCCAAGTTGGGTATCTTTATCCATTGGGGAATTTATTCCGTCAGAGGAGTGTCCGAAAGCTGGTCCTTCTTTAACAACTACCTGCCCTATGATGAATACATGGAGCAGGAAAAAGGTTTCACAGCCTCCAAGTATGATCCGAAGGCTTGGGTGGATCTGATAAAAGAAAGTGGAGCCAAATATACAGTGATAACGACCAAACATCATGACGGAGTTGCGTTATGGGATACCAAAGTAGGAGATATCAGCGTCGTGAAAAGCACTCCGGCAAAACGTGATCTCATAGCTCCCTTTGTAAAGGAAGTAAGAAAACAAGGATTGAAACTTGGTTTCTATTATTCTTTATTGGACTGGTCTCATCCTGATTACCCTAACAAAACCCGTACGGAAGTACGTTATAAAAATGATCCTGAACGTTGGGCCAGATTCAACAAGTTCAATTTCGGACAATTGGCGGAGCTGAACAAAACCTGGAAGCCGGATCTGTATTGGTTCGACGGGGATTGGGAGCAAAGTGCGGAAGCATGGAATTCCAAAGGTATTGTAGATCTGCTCCGTTCGGATAATAAGAATGTGATTATCAATTCGCGCATACAGGGATATGGCGACTATGCTACTCCCGAACAGGGAGTGCCGGTGGTGCGTCCCGAGGATAAATATTGGGAGCTTTGTATGACCATGAATGATTCATGGGGATATCAGCATACAGACAGCAACTATAAATCACCCTATATCTTGCTTCGTACATTTGTAGACTGCCTGAGCATGGGCGGTAATCTTTTATTGGATATCGGTCCGAAAGAGGACGGTTCCATTCCTGAAGAACAGATCGCTGTGTTGAAGGAGTTCGGCCGATGGACCAAGAAGCATAAAGAAGCTATTTATGAAACTCGCGCAGGGATTCCTACCGAGCATTTCCAGGGATATACCACACTGAATAAGGCGGGGGATATTCTGTATTTGTACCTCCCTTACAAACCTAACGGTCCGGTGGAAGTAAAAGGGCTGATGAACAAAGTGAACCGTATATGGGTGGTTGGTAACGGAGCTATGTTGAATTACAAGGTCTACAATAAAAATTATTGGAACTCAGTACCGGGCAATCTTTATATTGATGTACCCCAACAGGTACAGGATGAGCAGATAACCGTGCTGGCCGTGTTGCTGGATGGACCGATCAAACTCTATCGTGGAGTGGGACAAGTGCAAGATAATAACTAATCTGAATCAGAAAAATAGATGAAGAAACTTATTTATACCCTGTTGCTTCTGCTGGTTACTTTTCCGGCAATGGCACAAAGCCTTTTTGAACAATATGAACGTTTTCTGACCGAACCGCGTACCTATGTATGTTATCGTCCGGATGGAAAGTTGAAAATAGATGGTAAACTGAATGAAAGTTCCTGGAAGAAGGCGGCGCCTACCGCTCCGTTTGTAGATATAAGCGGCGAAGGATTCCCGACTCCCAAATATGAAACTACCGCCAAGATGCTGTGGGATGATGAATATTTATATGTAGGAGCTGTTCTTCAAGAAGAGGATATCAAGGCACGTCTTACCCAGCGTGATACCATCATCTATTATGACAATGACTTTGAAGTATTTATCGATCCGGATAGCGACGGACACAATTATTTTGAAATAGAAACCAATGCGCGTGGCGTGATTTTCGACCTGATGCTGGACAAACCTTATCGTTCGGGTGGAAATTTCATGGTGCAATGGGACTGCCCCGGATTGAAGACCGCCATCCATTGTGAAGGTACACTGAATAAATCAAAAGATAAAGATAAGTATTGGAGTGTGGAAATGGCCATTCCTCATCAGGCGCTGACCATGAACTTTAACAATCCGTTGAAGGCCGGCAACACCTGGCGCATCAACTTCTCGCGTGTACAGTGGCTGAAGGAGAAAGGACCTGAGGAAAACTGGGTATGGACTCCTACCGGAAGAATTGATATGCACATGCCCGACCGTTGGGGATATCTTTATTTCGTAGACAAGCAAGTGGGAACCTCGCAGGATGAGTTGGTTTATCCGTACAATCAGGCTATCTATAAACTGCTATGGGCTATGTTTTACGCACAGCAGGATAATTATAGTAAACAACATAACTACTTGCGTGCCACAGAACAATTCTTTTTGACTGATAAAGAGTTGAAAGATCTTCCGGCTGATGCCCGGATTGCGGTGGAAGCGACTCAGAACACCTATCAGATAGCTATAACCAATCCTGCTGAAGGAGTCCGTTATGTGATAAATAATGAAGGACGTTTCCGGACAGAAAAGATACCTGCCCGTGAAGTTAAAAACTGGTTGTGGATGCGTCTGAATAACCGTTCGGATGCCGAATGGAAAAAATGGTTTGCGTTGTTGAAAGAATGTGGTATTTCGGGTGTCATGTTCGAGGGATACAATGAAAATATTTATCGTCTTTGCAAAGAAGCCGGACTGGAGGCACATTATTGGAAATGGACAATGAACCGCAGGGAACTGCTGGACAAGCATCCCGACTGGTATGCCGTGAACCGTAAAGGTGAGTCTTGTCACGACAAACCGGCCTACGTGGATTATTATCGCTTCTTGTGCCCTAATCACCAAGGTGTGGCAGAGTATCTGGCAGAAGACTATGTAAAGGAAGCCCATAAGCCTTATGTGGATGGTGTTCATCTGGATTATGTCCGTATGCCGGATGTAATCTTGCCTGTCAGCCTATGGAAAAACTATGGTATAGAGCAGAAAGAAGAGTTGCCGGAATATGACTATTGTTATTGTGATGTCTGCCGTGAATTGTTTAAAGCTAAAACAGGACAGGATCCGTTGGAGTTAAAGTATCCGATGGAAAACCAGAGTTGGATCAATTTCCGTCTGGATGCCATCACTCGTGTGGTGGATGCCATTACCAAAGCGGTGAAAGCCGATCATAAAGCTATTTCTGCCGCAGTGTTCCCGGGGCCGTCCATGGCTCGCAAGATGGTGCGCCAAGATTGGGGAGAATGGACGTTGGATGCTTATTATCCGATGATTTATAATAAATTCTATTATGAAGGTCCTGAATGGATCGGGCGTTCGGTAAAGGAAAGCGTTGAAACGGTGAATGGGCGTGCCAAGATATATGCCGGACTGATGTTTGGTGATATTAAGGACAATTTTGAAGAGGCGCTGGATGAAGCGTACAATAACGGGGCATCCGGTGTATCCTTCTTTGATGGTCCGGATGAAGAATATTTGCATAAATTCAAAGCTTATCTGGATAAGAGAGGATTTGTGGTGAAGTAACTCCGTACTGTTAGATCCTTATATTAGAGAAATAAATCTCTTTTTAGCGGTCACTTTCGATTTTTATCGTAAGTGGCCGCTTTTGCGTTTTATCATTTGTTCTTTTAATGAGTGCGGAAAAGGAATTTATGTGTTCCTTTTTGGTCTTTCTTGGATCTATCTTGAAAATGAATCTGTTAGAATAAAAAAAATGGAGTTCTCTTAGTAAGAGAACCCCATTCCGCTGCAAATGTAGCTATAATAATCCAAATACGGAAATCTTTTATTCAGAAATCAGTCTCTGATAAGGATTCTTATAATATTTGTTTGCAAATTATCCATCTCTGATTATGTGTAAATATCTTATTGTCAGCAGTATATGTCTTTTTGGGGTTCTCTTACTAAGAGAACCCCAAAAAGACATACATAAAAAGTAATGTTTTGATGGTAACAGAAAATAGTATGGAGCTTGAAAATCAAGCGTTCCTTTCAAATCAAGACATAACGGGCGAAGCGCCTAAGTTACTGCTCTGCAGTTCAATCGCTTCCGGCTCAGACCTGGGGTCAAATGAAGGAATCACGCCAATGGCGGGAATAGGAAAAGAATACCCTGAACTCAGCTGGTATTATCTGTATCTTTCCAACAAAGAATTGAAACGCTATATCAGTGTTTTCAGTGGCAGGAAAGCTGTTCGGCTTCGTACACCATCAGGTACCGTAGAAGAGAGATTTTTTTGCTTCAAGGTGTTTTCTTACACTGCCACCGATCATAGGAAACGTTTCGAGCAATGTGCTTATACCAAAGAGGAATATACCGCTCGCCGTGACTCTGCCCGGGTGGTGAAAGAGGCTTTTGCTACCGGCTCCACTCAGAAACTGAATACGTTGACGAATGAGAAAGGGATTGAAGGCAACGGTTGGCTGTTTGTATGTGCCCCCTTGGGGCAGTTGGAATGTATTCTGTCTGCCATGCTTCCCCGCCAGTATCTGGTGACGGACTATAACACACACCGTGCGGCGGTAATTCCTCAACGTCAGATGGAGGAATTTATCTATCTGTATGAATCCATGCCTTACAATATCGAGCTGATGAACCGGCCTTTGGAGGACTATCTTCAGAAAAAGCAACGAATCCGTATTACCGGTGGTGTCTTTCGGGGGAAAGAGGGATGTATCATGCGTTTGCACCGCAATACAAGGCTGGTATTCGCTTTTGGCAATATGACGGTGGCAGTGAGCTATCTTCATGCGTTTCCGTTTGAAAAAATTGATTAGTTTAATTAAAGCCATCCATACATCCCTTGCAGGACGATGGATGGCAGATAAGACTACAGACGCAACTAAGGTTGCAAATCTATATATTCAGCTGTGACATGGAAACATGGACAGGCTTTTTGCGGATTCAAGTCATGATGGCCTACAATCAGTGCCTTGGGATAACGTTGATGCAGTTGTTCAATCAGTTTTCTCAGCGTAGCCTTTTGTGCTTCCGTCCGGGTGTCTTTCGGCGTTGTTCCGCCATCATCCAGTCCGCCTATGTAGCATATACCTATACTGTGGCTGTTGTGGTGCTTGCAATGTGCTCCAACCAACTCTTCCGGGCGTCCGGCTTCTATCGTTCCGTCTGTAGGAATCACATAGTGGTAACCACAGCACTTCCAGCCCAATGAACGATGGTAGCGGTCAATGTCCTCCGCTCGCAAGGCACTGCCCGCCTTGTTGGCAGAGCAGTGCACGATAATCAACGAAACCGTTCTCATAAGCCGCTTCCAAGCGCTCCTCCGGCAGCGCCTGTAATGAGCAGCTCAATGATGCGGACGATGTACAGCAGTACATTTTTCCAGTTCTTTTTCATACGCTTTGTCTTTAAATAGATGAATAATATAAGTTCCATGACGTTAAAAGATTCGTGGAGTCATTTTATATTCCATATCTGCAAATGTCTCCTTGAGTTTGCGACACGGGGCAAACACGATGTGCGCGCCCTTGATGTTTTTCTTGGAGAACAAAGCCTCCGAAGCGGCTCCTTCGCATTTCAGGGAGACACTGAATGTTCCGAGGCCGTCCAGGGTGACTCGGTCGCCTTGGGCAAGATGCTCGGACAGGCGGTTGAAGACTTCCTCCAGCACCGCTTCCATCATGCCGTGTGGGAAAAAGCGGAGATGTTCCGTCACTTCCTTTACGAGTTTCTTATGCGAAACCGTTTCGTTGGGCACACACTTTGCGTATGCTTTCTTGGGCATCGTCCTGTCGGACGCATTTCCCATCGAGAAAACGTGGTATTTTATCATAATGACGGATTGTTTTCATTCGTGGAAGCCGGGGTCTTTCCTTTGGCGGCATCCAAGTCGACTGTGCCTTTACCGGCCTTTTCGGCCTTCAGGGTGGCGGCTTGGGCTATGCGGCTTGCTACGGGATTGAAAGCGGCGCGGGAACGAATATTTTGGAAGTCTTCTCCCGGCGTGAACACAATGTTGACGGCGGTGATGTTACTTTCTGTAAATTTCTTCAGGTCTTCCGCACCTTCCGAGCCTATAGAAATCCAGAAATTACCTAATTCTGCCAGTTGTACTTTTTTGCCTTCCAGAAGCATTTCTACAAGGCACTCGCACATATCGGCTATTACACCTTTTACCGTTCCGCGAGTGAATACGCCATTGTGGTCGGCAATGTGTTTGACAAACTGGCTGAATGGCATGATTTCAGAAACTTGAGCTTTTGCATACGCTTTTTGGGCGGCATCGACATCCATCGGGTTGCCCATCATAAATACACTGTAATCAATCATAATAAAATAAAGTTTAAAAGTTTTGTGTTTCCGGGATGTTCGTTCATCCTTCCGACACGACAAAATTAATGCGGGGAAATACCGTAAAAAAATCTATTTATTATCGTTTACTAACTGTTGACTGCCGTTCACTAGCTATTGACTGACCGTTAACTACCCGTTGACGAATCATTCAAACAATAAGCTTATGGATAGTGAGACACACTTCAGCATCGTCTTCAATATTTATGGAGGCAGCAACCAGATTCTTCCCAATGCTACTTCCGCCACACAGAATTATTATGGTGATGAGGCGGAACTAGAGAAGGATGATGTAAGCAAGGACAAGGAACCTGCTTTATCTCCTGAGGCTACGCGCCTTTTCTCTTATATAAATAAGGTGGAGGATTTACGTATCTATCTGGTACAGATAGCAGAATGTACCAATGCGGTGGAACTGGCCAGGGTTATAGTTAAGATGGGCGAACGGGAACCGAAGATTACTTCGGAAGAGATGGTGAAGGAGCGTTTTATCTCGTTGTTCTTGCCTCTCACACCTTTGTTCGTATCGGGCAAGACTGTCAGTAATATCCGTGCGCGTATCAATAACGCTTGGGCAAGACGACCGAGAAAGCGGTTATGACCGGAGGTGAAAAACCGGTGAAAAGTGTGGAAAAAAGTAAGATATGTTCGTGGGCAAAGTAAGTTCACTTACTTTGCTGTTTAAGTCTACTTACTTTGCTTGGGAATATATCTTACTTTTTCGTTAAATAAGCATTAAAAGATAATCCAATTTTTGACCCAATTTATAGGGAAACTGCTTTAATGCGGTTTTCTTTATAGGATGTGTCAAAATGAGATGCTAATCCTAATAAATCCATGTTTAATTTACAGCAATTCATTGCAGACCATGTGATTTGTCGTCCGACAAGTATGTTTGCAGCAGATATTGAAGCTAATAAAGAAACGCTTCAAGCAGAAATAAGGAATAAAAGTGTATGCGTCATAGGAGGTGCCGGTTCCATCGGTTCTTCTTTCATTAAAGCAGTCTTGCCGTTCAAGCCCTCCAAACTGATTGTAATAGACCTGAACGAGAACGGATTGGCAGAACTGACACGTGACCTGCGTTCCACATACGGCATGTATGTACCTGCGGAATATCGGGCATATACCTTGAACTTTGCCGATCCTATCTTTGAAAGGATCTTCCGTGAGGAGAAAGGCTTTGACATTGTGGCGAATTTTTCAGCTCACAAGCATGTCCGTAGTGAGAAGGACAAATATTCGGTACAGGCACTCATTGAAAACAATGATATCAAGGCAAAAAGATTCCTTGACCTGTTGGCCGTTTACCCGCCTAGGCATTTCTTCTGTGTTTCCACTGACAAGGCCGCCAATCCGGTGAACATTATGGGAGCTAGTAAGCGCATCATGGAAGATATGATAATGGCGTATTCTTCCAAGTTCAAGGTGACCACCGCCCGTTTTGCCAATGTGGCTTTTTCCAACGGTTCTTTGCCGGATGGCTGGATACAGCGTGTCATGAAAAAGCAGCCGTTGGCTGCACCCAATGATGTGAAACGCTACTTTGTTTCTCCGGAGGAAAGCGGCCAGATATGTATGCTTGCCTGCATACTAGGTAAGAATGGTGAAATATTCTTCCCAAAGTTGGGTGAAAGACAGATGCTCACTTTCTCTTCCATTTGTGATGAGTATATAAAAGCGGTTGGCTGCGAGAAAAAAGAGTTTGCAACGGATGAGGAAGCGAAGAAATTTGCTTCGGATATGACTTTTGATAATAAGGATTACCCAGTGGTGTATTTTAAAAGTGATACAACAGGTGAGAAGGCATACGAGGAGTTCTATGTTTCTGGTGAGAAAATTAATATGGATCGTTTTTGCAGCCTAGGGGTGATTGAGGAAGTAGTGAAACGGCCGATGACTGAGATAGATGCATTCTTTACTGAAATGGAGAATATATTTGCCGAACCGGATTTTACCAAAGAAGAGGTGGTTATGGCGATAAAGCGTTTCATCCCCAACTTTGAACATGAGGAAAAGGGGAAGAATTTAGATCAGAAAATGTAATTAAAATGATATACAGCTATGAATAACAACGCTGAAATCTGTGAATTCATTCACCATCTTTTTGGAACACAAGATTTTGTTCCTCTGAGTGCTCCCAAGTTTATCGGAAACGAGAAAAAATACCTCAACGAATGTATTGATACGACTTTCGTGTCAAGTGTCGGTGCTTTTGTTGACCGCTTTGAGCACGATATGGCTGTGTACACCGGTGCCAAGCGTGCCGTAGTCTGTGTGAGTGGTACCAATGCCCTTCACATGGCCATGCTGCTAGTGGGTGTAGAACGCGATGATGAGGTGCTCACTCAAGCTCTGACCTTCATCGCTACCTGCAATGCTGTCAGTTATATCGGAGCATATCCTGTTTTTATTGATGTGGACAAAGAAACGATGGGACTTTCGTCCCGAGCTGTCAAGGCATGGCTGGAGAGGAATGCTGAACTGAAAGAAGGAGTTTGCTATAACAAGCGTACCGGTCGTCGTGTAAAAGCTTGTATTCCCATGCACACTTTCGGCCATCCCGTAAAAATAGATGAACTGGCGGATATCTGCCGTGAGTGGCATATCGAATTGGTTGAAGACGCAGCCGAAAGTATCGGCAGTTTTTATAAAGGGTATCATACCGGTACATTCGGAAAGGTGGGTGCTATTAGCTTTAATGGAAACAAAACCATCACTACAGGTGGTGGAGGCATGTTGCTTTTCCAGGATGAAGAACTGGGCGCATACGCCAAGCACCTTACTACCCAGGCTAAGATACCTCATCGTTGGGAGTTTCGTCATGACCATATTGGTTATAATTACCGGATGCCGAATATCAATGCCGCTCTAGGTTGTGCCCAGTTGGAGAATCTAGACCGCTATGTGGCAGATAAGCGTGAGACAGCCGCCCGTTATGTTGAGTTTTTCAAGGGTAAGGAAGATATTACTTTCTTTACTGAACCTGCTGATTGCAAATCGAATTATTGGCTCAATGCGGTGGTACTAAAGGATAAGGCGGCTCAACTTGATTTTTTGGAGTACACAAATGATCATGGTGTGATGACCCGTCCCGTTTGGGAACTGATGAATCGACTGCCCATGTTCGAGCATTGCGAAACGGACGGGCTGGAGAATACCGAGTGGCTGGCTGACCGGGTGGTGAATATTCCTAGTAGTGTAAGATTAGATAAATGAAAAAAATCGCAGTTGTCACTGGTGCACGTTCAGAGTATGGACTGCTACGTTGGGTGATAGATGAGATACATCATGCTACTGAGTTACAGTTGCAGCTTATCGTTACAGGCGGACACCTGTCTCCCGAACAGGGGTTGACTTATCGTTGTATTGAGGAGGACGGATATGATATTGATGCTAAAGTCGATATGTTGTTGTCCTCGGATTGTGCTTCTGGTATAGCGAAATCTATGGGGATGTGCAGTATTGGGATGAGCGATGCTTTTCTGCATCTTCAGCCTGATATGATTGTTGTCTTAGGCGACAGATATGAGTTGCTTCCCATAGTTGGTACTGCTTTGGTGATGCGTATTCCGATAGCTCATATTTCAGGAGGTGACATCACTGAAGGAGCTATTGACAATGAAGTGCGCAATGCTGTTACAATGATGTCTACACTCCACTTTCCGGGTACTCAAACTTCTGCAGCCCGTATTGGTAGGATGATTGGAACTATGAAGAATGTTTTTGTTGTAGGTGAAACCAATTTAGATAATTTTTTACGTTTGTCGCTTTTGTCAAGGAATGAATTAGCAGAGTCTTTAAATATTGATTTAGGTAAAAAATGGATATTGATGACTTACCATCCAGTAACTAAAGAAAGCCGTGAGAAGAATCTTTTCGATGTAAATAGTTTACTCCATGTGCTCCAGTCGTTAGGTGATGACTATGAAATACTAGTTTCTAAGTCTAATACAGATTTATATGGTTCGGATATTAATCAACTTTTAAATGATTATGTATGCAATAAGCCTTGTTTTCATTTGTTTACCTCGTTAGGACAGAAGTGTTATGTCAGCCTTCTTCCTCAGTTATATTGTATGATAGGTAATTCGTCCAGTGGAGTATATGAAACGGGTTATTGGAAGTTGCCTACGATTAATATAGGACATCGTCAAGAAGGCAGATATATGACATCTAACATTATTTGTTGCGATAATTGTTCTGAGTCTATTATTCAGTCTTTAAAGAAAATTGAAACAGACGAATTTCAGCAAATGTTAAAGTATATTGATAATCCTTATGGTGATGGCAATGCTTCCAAACGTATTGTAGAACAGATAAAAATGTATTTTAATGCAGTTAAGTAATCTAAAAACACCTTGTTTTATTTTGGATTCGGATAAGTTGGTATCTAATGTTTTGGAATTTAAAAGAGCTTTGAACAGTCGCTTTTCAAACCATTGCATTGGATACTCAATTAAGACGAATTCACTTCCTTATATGTTGCACATGCTTAATGAGTTGGGATGCTATGCTGAAGTAGTATCTTATACAGAGTATGCATTAGCTTTGCAAGTTGGTTTTGAGAAGAGCCATATTGTATATAATGGTCCAGCTAAAGATAAGGAGACTTTTTTAGATGCAATAAAGAATGGTGCATATGTAAATATAGATACAAAACGTGAAATAGAATGGTTGAATAATTTGAACAAACAGCATTCTTATAAGGTCGGCATTCGTGTCAATTTGAATTTAGGGAAGATTTCGCCAGAAGATGCTAAAGAGGGCGAATCGGATAGCAGATTTGGTTTTTCGTTTGAAAATGGAGAACTGGAAGAAGCAATAAATAAGATTCAATTATGCAAAAATGTAAAACTTGGAGGTTTGCATCTGCATCGTACTTCATTGACTCGTTCTTTAAATGTTTATAGGAATATTTGCAAATATGCTATTCGGATCATTAATTCATTAGGTCTAGAACTTGATTATATTGATGTTGGTGGTGGTTATTTTGGTGACAAGCCTAATGCACCTACTTATAAAGAATATGTGGACACTATCTATTCAAGTTTGTTAGAGGAAGGGATTGATGTTTCTAAAATGAAAGTCATAGTGGAACCAGGAAATGCAATAGTTGCTTCACCTTTTAGTTTTTTATCGGAGATCATTGATACAAAAAAAATAGGTGACTCTCAAATTATAGTAACTGATGGTTCTCGTAATGATGTGGACCCTTTTTTCCTGAAAAAAGACTATTTTAAATCTTTCATCAGAAAGCAAGAGGAAAAAGTGTTCATTGATTCACAAATGGTTGTAGGATGTAGTTGTTTGGAGTATGACAAGCTTTTTACACTTCAAAATCAGCCATTACTAAATGTCGGTGATAGAATACTTTACCAAAATGTCGGTGCATACACTATGACTTTATCACCATTGTTCATTCGATTTTTTCCTAGAGTTTATTTGAAAACTTTAAATGGTTATGAGATAATTAGAGAGGAATGGACTGTCAATGATTTAAAGCAATAACAATAAACTTTATAGTTATGAATAATATTCTGTGTTGTAATGCGGGCCGTAGAGGGCGTTTAATGATAGATATGCGTAAGACTATCGGTGATAGTGGTAATGTGGTTGCTACAGATAACTGGTCGGTAGCCCCAGCAATATTTTTCGCAAACAAGCAATATGTAGTTCCTAAAATTACACATCCAAATTATATTCAAGAAGTACTTGGTATTTGTAAGAAAGAAGATATTAAAGCTATTTTTACTTTAATCGACCCTGAAATAGATCTTTTAGCATCAAATAAAAAGAAGTTTGAAGAAATTGGTGTTCTTCCTCTTTGTCCTTCTAAGCAAACTGCTGATTTGTGCTTTGATAAGTACAGCATGTACCTGTATTTAAAAAATCATGGTGTTAATACACCGCTTACTTTCCATGAATTAGATGATTTCAAAGCTGCATACTTCAAAGGTGAAATTCAATTTCCTGTTTTCATCAAACCACGTACAGGTAGTGGTAGTGTTGGAGCGCATAAGGTCAATACCATGCAGGATTTGGAAAACTATTATGCTGAGAATGCTTTCGATTATATCATTCAGGAGTTTATGCAAGGTGATTGCGATGCAGATGCTTATATTGATTATTATTCAAAGGAAGTGGTTTCTATTTTTTCAAAAAAGAAAATTGAAACTCGTATCGGTGGGGCCAGTAAAACTATTTCATTCAAAGACCAGCGTTTGTTTGACTTCGTGCAGTCTTTTATGCATCTTTTCGACTTTGCCGGAGCAATTGATATGGATTTCTTTTTTAGAGATGGAGAGTACTATCTGTCTGAAATAAATCCTCGTTTTGGCGGAGCCTATTTGCATGCGTATGGTGCTGGAGTTGATTTCTTTAAACTGATCATCAATAACATTAATGGTGTTACCAATGAAGTTCGCATTGGTGATTATGATGAAGGTGTGCTCATGTTGATGTATGATGATGTAGTCATAACTAAGGAAGTTGACCTTTTAAGAGATTATCATGATTAATCACGTTTACATAATAGCCGAAGCCGGAGTGAATCACAATGGTCGGTTGGATTTGGCTCTTCAGCTCTGTAATGCCGCCAAAGATGCGGGAGCTGATGCCGTGAAATTTCAGACATGGAAAACAGAGAAGATTGTTACTCGGAATGCTGAATTGGCTGTTTATCAGGAGAATAACATATCCGATAAGACCAAATCACAGTTTAAGATGTTGAAAGAACTTGAATTGAGCTATGATAATTTTGAAGTAGTGAAAAATCATTGTGATGAGATAGGTATCCAGTTCCTTTCTACTCCTGATGAAATAGATAGTCTAGACTTTCTTTGTAATTTTAATTTGCCTTTCATCAAGCTGGGATCGGGAGATGTTACCAATATTCCTTTTCTTCGTCTTGTTGGTAGCAGACATATTGATGTTGTCCTTTCTACAGGAATGTCGTATCTCGGTGATGTAGAGATAGCATATCGCACCTTGATAGAAGCAGGAGCTAAAAGTGTTTCTTTACTTCATTGTACTACTAACTATCCATGTCCCATGCATGAAGTAAATCTTCGGGCTATACAAACTCTTAAGGATGCATTTCATTGTTCCGTAGGTTATTCAGACCATACAATGGGTGTGGAAGTACCTGTTGCAGCTGTAGCAATGGGAGCTGAAATCATAGAGAAACATTTTACGCTTGATAAGGAAATGGACGGTCCTGACCACAAAGCCTCCCTCAATCCCGAGGAACTCAAACAAATGGTTGTCGCCATCCGTCATATAGAACAAGCTTTAGGTGATGGCATCAAACAGCCTAATGAGAGTGAGAAACAAATTTCAGAAGTAGTGCTCAAACGTATTGTGGCAGCTACACCAATAAAGGAAGGTGAGGTGCTCTCGGCGGATAATATGACTGTGAAACGCAGTACCGTTGGTTTGAAAGCTTCTTTATGGGATTTGGTAAACGGGCGTATAGCTACCTGCAATTATGCTATAGACGAACCTATTATCATTTAAAAATAGACAATAGTAATGAATATACTTGTAATAATTCCTGCACGTGGTGGAAGTAAAGGAATACCTCACAAGAATGTTAAGGAATTAAATGGAAAACCGTTGATATGCTATAGCATTGATGCGGCTCGTCAGCTTACCACCGATGAGAATATTTGTGTTTCTACAGATGATGATGTCATTATCAAGGTTGTAGAGGATTATGGCTTGAAAGTTCATTTTAAACGCCCTGCAGAGTTGGCTACAGATTGTGCAGGAACAAATGGAGTACTGCTCCATGCTTTGGAGTTTTATGAGAAACAAGGTCGTAAATATGATGTAGTAGTTTTGTTGCAACCCACTTCTCCTTTTCGTGAGACTAAATCATTGAAGGAGGCTGTGGCTTTGTATACTTCTGACATAGATATGGTTGTTTCGGTGAAAGAAGCGGCAACTAATCCATATTATAATAGTTTTGAGGAGGATGCTGAAGGCTTATTGGTCATCAGCAAAGGGGATGGTACTATTGAACGGCGTCAGGATGCACCTAAGGTATGGGAGTTTAACGGTTCTATTTATGTGATTAATAGCACTCGCCTTAAAGAAGTAGGTTTGTCCAAACTCAATAGAATACGTAAATATGTTATGGATGATCTTCATTCAATAGATATTGATAGTATGTTTGACTGGTATATGGCGGAAAAGGTAATCAGTAGTCATCTTATTGAAAATTAATTTATATGAATTGCTCTCATATTATTCTCCAATCTTTCTCTATTATTGATGCCATTCGCTGCATCAATGAGATTCACAATGAACCACTGGTGCTCTTTGTGGTAGATGAGAACAGAAGGATGCAAGGTACCCTTACCGATGGTGATGTGCGTCGTGCCTTGATTAAAGGTATAGATGTGGATGCTCCTATTAGTGAGGCCATGCATCGTAATTTTAACTTTTTACGTCGCGGAGTGAACGATAGAGTGGAGGATATTCACCACCAACGTGATTTAAGGATGCGTTTGGTACCCATACTTGATGAAGAAAATCATATTTGCGAAATCATCAATTTGGAACATTATGTAACTAAATTGCCAATTGATGCTGTATTAATGGCCGGTGGTAAGGGGGAACGCCTTCGTCCGTTAACGGAGAAAACTCCTAAGCCCCTAATTAAGGTAGGTGACAAGTGCATCATTGATTATAATATTGATCGTTTGCTTTCATACGGTTTGAATCATATATCTGTAACGGTTAACTATCTTGGCGACCAGATTGAGGAACATTTCCGGGAGGAACGCGATGGGGTGAAGATAGTTACTGTGCGTGAACCGAAATATCTAGGTACCATTGGCAGTATCAAGTTCGTGGAAACTTTTTACAATGATACGGTGCTGGTAATGAACTCAGATCTCTTTACGAATATTGATTTTGAGGACTTTTTCCTTCATTTCTGTCAGCATGATGCCGACATGAGTGTGGCAGCTGTGCCCTACGTAGTGAAGGTGCCATACGGTGTGTTCAATCTCGAAGGACGAGAAATCAAGGGCGTTACCGAGAAACCTACCATCAGTTATTATGCAAACGCCGGTATATACCTTATCAAACGCAAATTGCTTGACCTTATTCCTGATGATATCTTCTTTAATGCCACTGACTTCATGTATAAACTCATAGAACAGGGATACAAGGTGATTCGCTATCCTATTAGTGGATATTGGCTGGATATTGGTCAGCATGATGAATTGGCGAGAGCAAGAGAGATGGTGAAACATTTGAAATAAATTAAAAAAACAACATACAATGTATAAAATTGCAGTTATTGGTGCCGGGCAATTGGGTAGTCGTCATTTACAAGGACTCAAATTGTCCAAGCTGAAATCTGATATTTGGGTGGTTGATAATAATTCAAATTCACTTCAGATAGCGCAACAACGTTATGAAGAAGGTGAAGTGAATAGTAATCAAACTATTTATTACTTACAACTTATCGAACAATTACCTACTGAGTTAGATCTAGTAGTCATAGCTACCAGTTCGAAACCACGATTAACGATTTTAAAAAGTTTACTTGCAAAAGTGAAAGTGACCAATATCATTTTAGAAAAATTCTTGTTTACAGGACTGACTGATTATGATGAAGCCGAACAGTTGTTGCAGATCAATCACGTCAACGTATGGGTAAACTGTCCACGACGTCTATTCGACTTTTATGTAGAAATCGATTCAATGATAGATAAGCAAAAGCCTCTTGTTATGGAGTATACTGATTCTAATTGGGGATTATGTTGCAATTCCATACACATGATAGACATATTTATGATGCTGTCAGGAGAAAAGACTTATACCGCCTGTTTTGATGGAATTATACCTCAAGTTAAGGACAGCAAACGTAATGGATACATAGAATTCAACGGCACCGTTAATGTATTAACTCCTAACGGAAGTACTTTACGACTGGCTTGTGTGGATGATGATACTGTTCAGCATCAGATGACTATTATCAATGGTTCTCATCATATTATTATTAATGAGCCGGAAGGATTTATGTCTGTTGATGGTAATAAACAGCCCGTTCATATAAAATATCAGAGCCAATTGACTGGTGCAGTAGCTGATGAAATTCTGCTAAATGGTAATTGCAAACTAACTACTTATTTCGAGTCGTCAAACTATCATAAAGTATTCCTAAAAGGTATACTGGATGTTTATAATAAAGTAACGGGCGAGATGCATGATAGATGCCCTATTACATAACATAAAAGGTGATTATATGATTTGGATTATAGGAACAGGAACCATTGCATTGGAATATGCAAAGATATTGAATCAATTGGGACATGAATTTATAGCAGTAGGACGTAGTGGTAAGAATGCAGATGAGTTTATTGAGGCCGGAGCTAAAGAGGTAGTTTCTGGTGGATTAAATAATTACCTGGCGGCTTCTCCAACTACTCCTCAAAAGGTTATTGTAGCTACCAATGTAAGTCAGTTGGCTGAGATTACCATTGCGCTATTGAATTATGGTGTAAAGGACATTTTGGTTGAAAAACCAGGTTTTTGTCAGCCAACTGAATTGCCAACTGTAGTGATATTAACAAAAGAAAAAGGTGCTAATGTATTTTTGGCTTATAATCGTAGATTCTATTCCAGTGTGTTGGCTGCTGAAAAAATCATTGCCGAGGATGGTGGTATAACTTCTTTCAATTTCGAATTCACAGAATGGGCACATGTTATAGAGAAATTAGATTACCCTCGCGAAGTGTTTGAGAATTGGTTCTTCGTCAATTCCACCCACGTAGTTGATTTGGCATTTTTCTTAGGTGGAGAACCAAAAGAATTATCTTGCTTCACTTTTGATAAATTAGCTTGGCATAAACCTGCGGTCTTTACTGGTGCAGGTATCACCAACACAGGTGCTCTTTTTTCCTATCAGGCAAATTGGAATGCTCCTGGTCGTTGGGGGATAGAGATTCTAACTTCACAACACCGTCTTTATTTACGTCCAATGGAGAAACTGCAGATTCAAAATACTGGTAGTGTGGATATTAGCGAAGTTGAGATTGACGATCAGCTTGATAAAGAGTTCAAACCTGGATTCTATCTTGAAGCTAAGTCGTTTATAGAAGGTAATATTGAGCGTCTATGTTCGATTGAACAGCAAATGATTCACATTGATAAGATATATGATAAAATTTTAGATAAATAACTTCAGATACTGTTAATTGCATTTCTTATTATGAAAATTATTTTTGTTGGTGATTCAATGGGGCTGCCTCGGGAAGGTTGTGAGTATGAAGATACATATTTTTATAAATTCCAAAAAGAATACAAAGAGATTGATTGCATTTCTTTTTTCAAAAGAGCTATGACAAGTGATGGCTTATACGAATTATATGAAAGTTATATTCGTCACTATAACCCTGATATAGTTATTTCACACAGTGGACTTACAGATTGCGCTCCAAGATTAATAAATGATAGGAAATATTTTTGGCGTGGTCTTATTTATGTATCCAAAAGATTGGGGCGTTTAAATTTGTTTTGGTTGATAATAAAAAAAATATTTGAAAGAAACGATCCGAAAAGGGCTTATATCTCCGTAAATGAATTTCGTAAAAACTATATAGCCTTTACTGAAAAATTGATAAATATAGGCGTAAAGAAGATTGTTTATATAAAGATAAGTCCATGCGGACAAAATGTCGTAAGAAAAAGTCCTCTTTTGAATGATAATGTTGCAAAATATAATAAAGTTTTTGATGAAATTAAGAACAAATTTCCCAAACAAGTGGAAGTGATATTCCCATTGGAAAATGCTACTGATTTAGATTATATCGATGGAATGCATGCTAATGCTAAAGGGCATGCTAGATTTTTTAATGAAATAAAAATGGTCTTGAAAGATATATTGTAATATTGCGCATGTCTGATTTTAAAGCATTAGCAAAGCATTCTACTAATTATTTATTTGCCATAATGGCAACTAAGGCATTAGCGTTTATTTCAATACCTGTCTATACAAGGCTACTTTCTGTATATGAATATGGAATAATAAATGTCTTTATGTCTACTGTTGGAATTGTACAGGTGTTATTGACTCTAAATACAGAGGTTGCTATATCGCGCTATTATTATGATGCCAAAAACGAACAGGATTTTAAAGAGTTTTGTAGTACATCCATAAAAATATCATCTGGCGTTTGGCTTTTAATGTCGCTCATTATGGTGATGTTGAATCCGTGGTTGGCAGAAGAATTGTCTTTTAGCAAAGTCTTGACATTATGTATGATTCCTGTAGCTACGTATAGTATCATTAACTCAATCTTTATACAGATATATCAGCCTTTATTGCGGAGCAAAAAGGTTGCGATAGTATCTTCTGTGCAAAGCTATCTGGCTTTCTGTCTATCGGTGATATTTATGTTATGTATGGAAACTGAGCGTTACTATGGTTATATATGGGGTACAATTGCTGCAATGATATTGTTAGCGACTTATCTTACACGACAAATTCGGCCTTTTTACGTTAAATCTAAAATTAATCGGGAACACGTCAAATATTTGCTTAGCTATTCTTTGCCATATATTCCCTATACGTTAAGCGGGATTATATTGGCTCAATTTGGACGAATCTTTATGAGTACACATGGTGGCTTTGATGCTGCGGGGCTTTATAGCTTTGTGTCAAATGTTGGAGCATTAATGATGATTCTTATTTCGGTTGGTCATAGTGCATGGAATCCATATTATCTTCAGTATATGACCAACAAAGATTATAAAAGTATAGATAAGGATTATGATTTAATCTGGCGAGTTACATTAATTAGCGCAATGGGATTGACTATGTTTGGCAATGAAATAGCATTAATCATGGCACGTCCTGAATTCTTGAGCGGTATGTATCTGCTTCCTATATTAATCATTGGCTATGTTTTCTATCAATGGTCTTATGTATATTTACGAAGTACTGGCTTTGCCAAACGTACTATATGGAATGCTGTAGCCATTTTAATTAGTGGTATCAGTAACATTTTGTTGAATCACCTGCTGATTGACCGCTTTTATATTTTAGGTGTAGCAATCTCATTCTGCATTTCTTATTTTATTTTATATGCTGTGGCATATTTAATAAATAAATATATTCTTAAAACTTATGTTCCACAAAGTATACGCTTTATCAAACCTTTCTTATTATTGCTGCTTTTAATGGCGGTTTATCAATATGTATTTGGTGGAGAAATGAATTTATGGATTAAAATTCCTGTTTTTTTTATACTGACTTGTTTGTTTATGTGGGGATATAAAAGTTATATATTTAAAGTTTTAAGGTTTTATCATTAACAAAAAAACTACTGTCTAAATGAAGAAAATAATACTTGAAGTATATGCATTTATCGCTAGTATAAGTGCTTTATTTGTTTATATTTATCGTTTTTCATTGCGAGGCACATTGAATCCTATGATAAAAGATGAAAAAATAGGACAAAATATAGTGCTGTTGGGTAATGGTCCATCAGTAAATGATGCTATTATTGATTTATTAACTACTAATTCTGTATATGCAGTTGTTAATTTCTTTGCCTTAAGTAAGTATTATCAGCGATTAAAGCCGCGTTACTATATTTTATCTGACGGTGCTTTCTGTTGTGAGTTATCATTCAATACAATGATTGCTGATTTGATAGAACACATAAATGAAACAACAAAATGGAAAATGTCACTTTATATTCCATATCGAAGTATCAAGGGATCTAACATCGCTAAAATGTTCACCAATCCCCTAATTGAGGTACATTTTTATAATGATATCCCATACGAAGGAAAGTATGTGATACCAGCTTTGCGTGATTATTTATATAGAAAGGGGTTAGCGAATATAGATATTTGGAATGTTATTCAAGCAGGAATTATGTTATTGATTTTGCTTGGATATAAAACTATTCATTTGTATGGCGTTGAAAACAGTGAACCTAATTCATTAAAAGTAAACGAGAAGAACCAAGCGGGGTATATCCATGAACTTTTTTATGACAAGAGTCAATCGAATATGGAATTGATATTAAATGAAGATGGAAGTCCAATGAAAGTGTGTCAAATTCTCTTCAGATATTATAAAACATTTCAGGGTTTTATGGACGTAAATCATTTTGCAAAAAAACAAAATTGTAGAGTAATTAATCATACTACAGCATCTTTGATTGATGCTTTTGAAAGAGTCTGAATTTGATATTGTAGAATATTATCTAGATAGCTGTCATGATACCTAAAATTATACATTACTGTTGGTTGGGGGATTCTGAATTTCCAGAGTTGGTAAAAAAATGTATTCAATCGTGGAAAAAGAAGATGCCTGATTGGGAGTTTATTCTTTGGGATAAAAACTGTCTGAAGGATTTAAACTCTGATTGGGTTAACGAAGCATATAGCACAAAAAAATATGCTTTCGCGGCTGATTATATACGCCTTTATGCTGTGAATAAATTTGGTGGGTTTTATTTAGATTCTGATGTGGAAGTTCTAAAAAACTTTGCTCCTTTGCTTGACTCACCATATATTTTTGCATTAGAAAATGAAATAGGTGATATTGAGGCTGCTACTTTTGGATCAGAACCTAACAATCCGTATGTGCAAAAGTGTTTAAGCTATTATGAAGGTCGTCATTTTATTAAGAAGGATAATACCTATGACACATTCCCCCTTCCTAAGATTCTAAAAGCACAATTGAAAGGCGCTGAATACATCAATTCTTATACCGAAATTAAAGCTGATCATATTAATCCTCAAATTTTGCCTATAGATTATTTCAGTCCTAAAGATAGCGGTAGCGGTAAACTCACCAATCTAACTAAAAATACATTTTCAATTCATCACTTTAATGGCTCTTGGTTTTCGTTTCAAGAAAGAACTTTCCGATTTATCAGTCGCTGGTTTGGTTTCCGTTTTGCCAAAATGATTTCCAATACCTATAAAAAATGTTTTTCTTATGCTAGTGTATTATTCAGTATTGGTATTCATTCTTTTAGCAGCGATATGTAGTTCATTAGCTAAAAAGGGAATTTATAAGGATTTATTTTTTCAAATAGCAGCCTTTTTACTTTTCCTTGTAATGGCTATAAGAGATGAATCTGTAGGTACTGATTTACCTAAATATCTAGATATCGTAAATACTATTGGTTATAGCAATTTTAGTGATTTTTTGAGTGATAGTCTTTCCTTCCCAGGATATGAGTTTGGCTGGATTATCATAAACTATATAGTAGTGATTTTTGGTTCAGAAAGAATGCTATTGGTAACCAGTTCGGCCTTTTATATTTATTCATTCTATCGATTATTCTCTCACTATTCTACGTTGCCTTTTTTAAGCCTCGCTATTTTCATACTTAGTTGTTACTATTTTTCAGGCATGAACTTATTAAGACAATATACAGCTATTGCAATCTTGCTTTTTTCTCTTCAATATGTGATTGATAGGTCATTTGGGAAATTCATAATAATCGTACTGTTGGCTACGACTGTACATCAAACTGCCATTTGCTTCTCACTAATTTATTTTGTCTATCCGATAAAGATATCCAAAAAGTATCTTCTGATGACTGTTATTGGCTCGGTTGCTATATATATTTTTTTTGGCAATTTCCTATTTAGTCGTGCCCTTGCACTGCTTAACTTATCCAAGTTTGAAAAGTATATTATAAACGGTGAAAATGGAGGGTTGACTTTCTTCTTTTTCATTTTAACATTTGTGCTTGCCGGTAGTTTATTGACTGTGCAAGAAAGGAACAATCCAAAAATAAAGCTGTTTTATCACATGATGATACTTGCGTTAGTTATCCAGTCTTTTTCTCTAACGGTAGCAGAATTTGCGCGTGTCACACAATACTTTTTCCTTAGTTTCTCTGTTTATCTTCCATGTGTCATTTCTACCAAGAAACAACCTGTGACGAGACTATTTTTCATATGCTGTTCTGCCATTCTTATGATTATATACTTTATATTGATATCACAAAATGACATGAATGGTGTTATTCCCTATAAATTTATGCAGATATGAAAATTCTTTATGTTATAACAGGGCTTGGCATGGGGGGAGCCGAGACTATCACAATAGATGTTGCCCAAAAAATGCTTGAACGGGGACATGAAGTGGCAGTTTTATATTTGACAGGTGATAATCTTCAACAACATCGCATCAAATTACAAATGGAAATCATAGGCTTACATATGAAGAAATCCCCTATAGGGTTCTTAAGGGCGTTGAAACAAGCTCGTATATATGTAAATATGTTTTCTCCAAATGTAGTGCATGCACAGATGTTTCATGCTAATTTATTTTGCCGTATTTTGCGCTTGTTTACCCGAATGCCGTTTTTAATATGCACAGAACATAATAGAAACATTGAAGGGGCCATTCGTATGAAGCTATACAGACTGACTGATTGTTTATCAGACATGAATACTAATGTTTCAGAAGAAGCTACGAATTACTTTATTTCAAAAAAATCATTCAATAAGGAAAAGTCTAAAACTATATATAATGGCGTTGATTTATCTAAATTTATTAAAGATGACAATGTGCGAAAAGCTATACGAAAGGAATATGGAATTCTTGAAGAAGACTTTTTATTTATAAATGTAGGACGTTTGACTAAAGCTAAGAATCAGGAAACTTTGGTTAAAGCTTTTTTTCAACTAAAGAATAAAGGTTTACATGTTAAACTTCTTATTGTAGGTAAAGGACCTGAAGAAGAGAAACTTAAAAAAATAGTAAGTAGTTTCTCTTTAAAGTCTGATTGTATTTTCACCGGTATACAAAATAATATAGTTGATTATTATAATGCAGCCGACTGTTTCGTTTTATCATCTCTTTGGGAGGGATTTCCAATGGTTCTTATAGAAGCTATGGCCACAGAACTTCCAATAATAACAACTGAATGTGGTCGTGAAGCTGTTAGCGATAATAATTATATAGTTTCTGCTGAAAATTCATTTCTTTTAAGTGAAAAAATGGAGTCTATTTACAATATGAATCTCTCAGATAGAATACAATTGGGAATATCAAATCGAAATCATGTTAAACGATTTGATATTAATATTATATGCAGTCAATGGGAAGACATATACAGTGGTAAAATTTAATTTTTTTATTAACAAAACTTCATCCTCTTCTTCATTGCTGTGTTAACGGTTTATTACGCTATTCCATCCAAGAAATATCAGAAATTATTTCTTTTACTGAGCTCTTACTATTTTTATGCCGGTTGGAAGCTAAAGTGTCTTTTGTTGCTATTGTTTGATATCGCTGTTATTAATTTCTCTGCCATATAGTTCGGATGTAATTCTATTAGTACTGTAAGTGGTAAATGGTTTATAATCAGTGTTTTTTTTATACTGCTACTTGCACTCCTGTTTTGCTGGAAATATTTGAATTCCCTTTTGTATACGGCACAGGCTACAGTAGGGTGGACTGGGTTGTTACTTGATATTAAGTTCGTGGAGTTGATACAGCTAGTAGGTATTTTGTTCTTTACCTTTTAGGCGATAGGTTATATAGTGGATGTGGCACTTTTTGGGGGCTTTTTCCTTCGATTAGTACCGGTTCTATAGGATGGGCGTTTCAACTCACGCCGCAGTTCAGGGAAGTACATCGAGCTAACTATGACTTGTTCGTTTCCGGTTTTAAGATTGCTCTCTGGAGTTTTTTTATGAAACTGGTGGTAGGTGATCGTGTAGGGATATATGTGGGTACGTTTTTTGATAGTTATGCTGCTTATTCTAGTATGTCATGCATATTGGTCACATTGCTTTACTCCATTCAAATATATTGAGATTTTGTGGGATACTCTTTCATTACTATAGGGGTAGTGAGAATGATGGGATTTCAACTACAAATCCATATTGAGAAACCTTACTTTGCAGTGAGTGTAACTGACTTTGGGTGGAGATGGTATATTTCTCTTTCTTCATGTTCCAGAGATTATTTTTCTATACCACTTGGTAGAAACAGAGTGAAACGTTGGAGAGATTACAGGAATATCATGGAGACGTTCTTCATTTCTGGTTTATGGCATGGAGCGGCTTATAATTTTGTCATTTGGGGAGGACTACATGGGTTGTTTCAAGTGATTGGAAAGTTTACAAAGAATGGGTAAGAGGCAATGTTTGTCCAACTCAAGATGCCAAAGGATACTATTGGTTATTGAGCTGTAAATATTTTAATCACCTTTGCATTATGTAGCTATGTTTGGATGATATTTAGAGCGAATCAATGGAATGATATGGTGGAGATTACTAAAGGCTATTTTCGTAGCGGAGGAGTGTACATTCATCAAATAACCATCTTCTTCTTGATTGGAGCATCGTTTTGTTTGTCAAGGATTTCAAAACGAGTATTTTCCTGAGAAATATTACTTACTGAATAGTCAGTATGCAGCAGTGCGCTATTGTTCTGTAGTCTGTTGGGAACTTTCCATTATTTTGATTGGAGTGCTTAGTGGTGGTCAGTTCATCTATTCCCTGTCCTAATTATGAAAGCTTCTACTAAAATTTGGAGTGTTGTGGCGATAGCAATAACGCTCTTTGTTTGTGGAGATTTAGTTTTGAGTGGATGTATGTCCTATTTCTATCACCAATCGAAGTATGGCATTTTTCACTGTCAAATTTATAGCTTGACAGAGTCGAAAGAGGATGTGCCAATATTGAACTTCATTGAGAGCTGTACATTACTATATTCCATCGTATTCAAGGATTCATTGGGTATGACATGCTTAGATTCAAGCAGTGATGGTATGTGTATCTATTACCATTATGTTATACTATCTTCATATCTTGCTTTGGGACATATCCCTAAGTTAATAATCTATGATACAAACGACTTCTATTCAATCCATTTAAGTGCGTCCACATTTACACTTGAAACGGCATTGGATAGATTAGCCTTATACTATGGTGAATATCTAGACATAGACTTTCTTTACCTTGAATAGTTGTCAAGAGAAGATAAAGATGCTATCACTTCTTATCGATATGATTCGAAATAGGTATAAAATCTTAAAATGCAATTTTCGGCTTTCAGTTGAAGATAACGATTATGAGGTGGTGTATGGAAAGCTTTCCTTTGGATGGAACTGAAAGATATTTCGGATTCGTTTGAAGTTGATATAGAAACAGGTAAAAGAAAATACTTTATTAAAATGTTGTGAAAGACTTGAGGGTATATAATATTGATGTATTCGCCTATCTATCAAAAAGGGCATATAGATAGAATTGATGAAATCCAAGATATAGCTTACTATATGGCGTAAAGATATTGGAATAGTCAAATTGTGAGCTGCTGATGAAGCCCGAATTTTTCAAGGATGACATACATCTGAATGATAAAGGTACACACCTGTTTTCTAGATTACTTATTTCTAAATTAAAATTGTTATAAAGGTACTTTTTGTATTAACAATTTGCGAATGCTTCTGCACTTTTGCGGAGTAGTAGTTGAATCGTAGGTAGCTGATGTACATGACATTATATTCTCTATACTTAATAAGGTTGGAAATAATAAGGAGAAGAAGTGGTTTGTTAGTCTTGAAGTAATCACAGTAGAGGTGATTACTACCAGCATAATCCTGTTACATGATTTGCAATTGCTTCGGTAATATATCTAGATTTATAAACAAAAAATGACTTGATTATATTTCCCTATTCACTTATTGAACCCAATTTTAGTTGGACACTAAAATTTTAAATTATTGAGTAAGTGGGTTTCACTAGGACCGTTTTGTTCTTTAAGGTTTGAAAAATTAGATTTATCTAAGGAAAATAGTTGATGGTCATTATTTATATTTACACAATGCTAATATATGCATTGGCTCTTGAAATTTAATTAAAGGTGTATACCTTATGAATTTATATCACACTGGCAGTTTTAGAACCTGAATTTTATTATGATAGAAGTTGGTTATTTGATTTTACGATATATGATAAAATAATTAAATATAAAATGCGAATCCTCCAAATAATTACTCTTTCTGAGTTAGGTGGCGCTCAGACCGTAGTTGTAAATTTGTCAAACAAACTCTCTGAAAATCATGAAGTGATAGTAGTTGCAGGTGAAGGCGATGGAAAAATGTGGCAAATGCTTCATTCCGATGTGAAACAAGAACATTGCAAATACTTGAAACGAGCAATCTCTCCAGTGTATGATATGCTTACTATTATTGATTTTTGGAAGCTGTATTGGAAATATAAGCCTGATATAATCCACCTTCATTCTTCCAAAGTCGGTATGTTGGGGCGTATTGCTTTTCCTGCAAAGAAAACAATATACACAGTGCATGGATTTGATTCAATTCGTTTGGCACATAGAAAGTTCTTGCCTATAGAACGTTTGATACAATATTCATGTAAGTCTATTGTAGGTGTAAGTCATTATGATGCCAAGAATTTGAAGGCGGAAAAGATTACCCACCATATTCATTGTGTATATAATGGTATCTGTCCGATTGAAACGGGGGAAGAGTTGTCTTTTCAATTACCTAAGAAATATGCTAAGATTGTGCTTTGTATAGCGCGTTTGTCTCCTCAAAAAAATAGTGATCTTTTTATGGCTGTTGCCGAATTGCTACCCCATTATGCTTTTGTATGGATTGGTAATCAACAAGAAGTGAATACTCATCCGGATAATGTCTATTTTTTAGGAAATATCCCTAATGCGGGAAAGTATAACTTGATAGCTGATATATTTATTTTACCTAGTAATTATGAAGGTCTTCCGATGGTGATTTTAGAAGCAATGAGTGTCGGTAAACCTGTCGTGGCCTCAAATGTGGGAGGAATTAGCGAGATAGTTGTTAATGGAAAGAATGGATATGTGGTGGAAAATACTCCGCAGGCTTTTGCGGAAAAGATTTCTTGTATATTGGAAAATGAAGAAACCTATTGTTCGTTTGCAGAAAATGCTCGATACCGTTTTATGCGGGAACTGACTGTGGACAAGATGGTTGAAGGCTATCTTGAAATATATAATTTTTAGGAATGGCAGGATTGGAAGTGAAAACATTGATTAAAGAATAGTTTTTTTGTATACAAAATAAAGATGTTATGGCATTAGCTATTAGTAGTGTTCCGGTCCTATAAGGAGAGATGGAAACCTTTTTGAAAAAATAAAAGTTAGCGAACAGAAGTGCGGTTTTATAGACTTCAGCAAGCAGATTGCTGGGGCAAAAAAGATTTTGTCTAAGGCAAAAATTTAATGTCAATGGGATTTTGGGCTGATAAATGTGTTTTTTCTATTTATTTAATGGATAATGTAGGTGGGGCTTGACGGTATAAAGAAGATGCTAAATGTCCGTAAGAAGAAAATAGAAAAAATATTTCACATGAAAAACATTATAGTTTATATCCTACCGTGATGATTGAACGCTTGGGGATAGATGTACATTTCCAAAAATTGCATATTGGAACAGAAATGCTGATTTTCATTAAGGCTTGTTTTTTAGACCTTTTAAATAAAACTGGATGTCGGTTTATCTTATAATAAACTTAAAAATATAAAATTCTATTAGAATAATGAATTTTATATTTTATTCGGGTTGGAAGAACATGGAGATAATTTTGTGGATTGCTTAAAATAAGTGGTAAAAAAATAGAACTAGCCTATTGATTGAACTTCTTTGAAAAATGTTAACTTGCTAATTTAAGACTATAATATGTGTCCTCATTGTCAATCTCAACAGTGGGGCTGTTTTTTATACCTTTATTTGTAAAAATCAACAACATGGAACAACAGACTGATGTGTTCATTCCTGATGGAATGAATGCTTTTCAACGTAATGTCAAGCGAGTGGGAGATTGCTTGATAGCTTTCGTTGCGCTTATCGTTTTTTCTCCTTTGTTTTTGTATTGTTATCTTGCCGTGAAACGGGAAGATGGAGGGCCAGCTATTTTCAAGCAGGAACGAATCGGCCGTTTCGGGAAACCTTTTTATATTTATAAGTTTAGAAGTATGCGACTAGATGCGGAGAAGTTTGGTCCGGCTCTTTATAAAGGTGGAGAAGATTCTCGATTGACGAAGATAGGGAAAATTCTGCGTGAGCATCATTTGGATGAGCTTCCCCAATTATGGAATGTGTTTGTCGGGGACATGGCTTTTATCGGTCCCCGACCTGAACGGAAATTCTATATTGACCAAATTATGGAACGTGATCCACGTTATCGTTTTCTTTATCAGATTCGTCCGGGAGTTACATCCTACGCCACGCTTTATAATGGTTACACGGATACAATGGAAAAAATGCTCCGTCGTCTTCGGTATGACTTGTTCTATCTAGAACATCGGTCCTGGTTTTTTGATTTTAAGATTCTGGTAAAGACTTTCCTTAATATTGCTTTCGGCAAGAAATTCTGAATATGATTGTTCCTTCTTTCCGCCTTTATCATTTTGCAGTAAAACTGATATGGAAACGTATGCTGGCGCTTACCCTGCTGTTCTGGCTGGGGGTGGCAGGAGTATATTATATGGTAAACGAGATGCCTGTTTGGCAAGAATATGGTTGGTGGCTGATGCTGATGGTGGGTGGCACTTATTTTCTATTTATGGATGTAAAGTTGATGCTGCTGATGATACGACATGAGGAGAAGAAGAAATGGAAGCGGTATCGTTTAAAAAATAAATTTGAAGGATGAGGTGCATGGGGATAAGAAAACATTGTTTTATCAGTCTGTTTCTGTTTATAGTACAAACAGTAACGGCTCAAATAAATTATGGCACGACGGGATTGATGAATCTTCCTACTGCCGACATGCAGCGTGACAAGACTTTTATGGCAGGTGGTAACTGGCTGAATCATCATGCTACAGTACCCCGTTGGTGGTATGATACATGGAACTATTATATCAATATAACTATTTTTCCTTGGCTGGAAGCCGGATATCTGTGTACTGGTCATAAGGCAGTTCCTACGGATTATGGCAATAACTCCGGCTATTGGGTGCCATCTACGTATGGCAAGTTCACCAATCAGGACCGTTCTTTTCATTTTCGCTTACGGGTGTGGAAGGAAGGTTGGTGGAAACCATGGACACCTCAAGTGGTGATAGGTGCCAATGATGCGATAGGTGATTCGGCGAATGGTGGTTCCTTATCCAATCAGCAGAATCAAGACTATGGTAATGGCTTTTGGAATCGTTATTATCTGGCAATAACCAAACATGTCAATTTTGATAATATAGGTACGTTAGGTGCGCACATATCGTGGATATACAGCAATCGTTTCGACAATAAACTGAATAATCCTGCTATGGGCGTGAACTTTTGTTTCCATTTGAAAGAGGATGATTCATGGATAAGAAAAGCTGTTAATGGTGTCAATTTAATGGCTGAGGTTGTTCCTGGTTATACAGATGTGAAAGAGGACTTGACATTCAATCCCAATGGACCGAAATATCAAATGAATGTAGGTATGGAATACAGCTTTTGGAAAGACTACATCAACGCTGTAATAGAATTGAACCGTTGCAAATACTTCTCCGGCGGCATTTATTTCAAGATTCATCTGAAATGATAAAATAAATTATTCTATTAGGTAAGCAGTCAAAAATTGGCTCATAATTGAAATCTCTATCTTCGCTGCGAACAAAAATTTTAGAATTTATGTATAGCAGTGAAGATCTTGAAAGGTTTTACTTTCAGTACCAGACCGAGGCTTTGCCTCATGGAGAATCTCTCCAATCGTTTTGTGTTAAGAACAAAGTTCCTTATAACATCTTTCAGAAATGGTACAGGGATACCCGGAAAAAAGTAGTTGAAGTCCAGGTTGATGGTGCTCCTGTAATCGGTCATGAGGAAAAATCCAGTGCCATTGATCAACCTCAACCGGTATCACCAGGCAGAACTGATCACCCTGTTCGTATTTGGGTTGAGATTCGTATCAGCAATGGCTTGCATTTGTCCCAAAAGAATTTAAGCTACCCGGATTTGGTTCGTATGGTAGAGAAACTGGAGGGGTTATGTTGAGTGTTACCGGTCTGAATCATTTTTATTATGTCCGTGATTTTACCGATATGCGTTGTAAACACAGCCGTGTGCTGTCTGTCATTCGTGAACGGCTTCACCGTGAGCCCAATGATGGAGACGTCTTTATAGTCATGTCTCGCAATCGCAGAATAGTCCGTATGTTTTCATTTGATAATCGTTCATATAGTCTGTTCGAAAAGAAGTTTGTGGCAGGCTATCAGTTCATGAAGGTGGAGCGGAACGGGGCAGATACTGTTTATCGGATTGCCTGGAAGGACGTGGTTTTGATTCTTGAGAATCCTATAGTTAAAACATTACAAATCAGATAATCAATCTATTTATCCACTTGCGGTTTTGCGATTATTTTATTACATTTAATGTTGTAAATCAAATGTTTAAGTATGATCGATCTGCAAGATATAATTACAACAAAACGAGAGTTGTTGAGTAGGGAAACCTACTCACGCAACCCTATAAATTATAGTGCAGGTATGGCAGAGGATCAGAAAGAGCGGTACATACAATACCTTGCCGAACAGAATCAGGATTTAAGGTTGACAAGTGATGCCATGAAGCTTGTTTTGGAGGATTTTATGGCTCAGATGAAAGATCTGAAGGCTCAGGTGTCCTCTATGGAATCGAAACATGCTGACCTTGAGAATCGGTTATCGGAAGAGCATAAACTTCGCAAATCGGCTGAACGTAAGATTAAATCACTTCAGGAAAGACTTGATTATGCCCATCAGGAACGTTTTGGTGATAGACGTCAAAAGATACAATCTAAAGCTAAAACAAGTGATTCAGACCGCTGGAAGGAGAAAGATGATTATGATGGAACCGATGATACGCTTCGTACGGATTCGGTTGGTCATGCTCCATCTCAAGAGGTAAAAGAGTCTTCCAAGAAAGAGCGTGATTTATCCAATCGCCCTGACGGTTATAAAAGGATGGGAGTAGTTGGAGAGGCGATAGAGCATCCTTCCGATTTGACAAAGTTTCCCGGTCGCATCATTGAAAGAAGAATGGTACGGGTATTCAGTTTTCGTACTTTCTTGATGGAAGAATGCTTCGAGATGGTTCATTATGCAGAGCCTGGTAAAAAGCCCAAGTGGGGTTATTTCCCTTCCGAAGGTCATCCTGAGGTAGTAACCAATATTGAAGGCACTAAGGCTTCTCCTGAATTTCTGCAGGCTATTGCCTATGAAGTTAATGTAAAGAATGTGACTTTTGGTCTTCTTCACCAATGGCTGACAGATATGGGCATGACCATTTCTAAAAACACGTTGCGCAACTGGCTTAAGAAAGGTAAGACATACCTGGACGAACTGGTTTGTGTATTGAAGTCTATAGCTTTGGAAAAAGATTCGATTGTGAACTGCGATGAGACCTGGTGTAAAGTGCGCAAATACGATCACTATAAGAAGTGCTACATTTGGGTTCTGGTCAACAAGGCTCAGAAAACAGCCATTTTCTTCTATGAGAATGGCTCGCGTGGTCGTGATGTACTAACAGACTTTTTGGGCGATGCAGAATTGAAGAGTATTATGTCCGACGGATACAATGCTTATGTATTTATCGGCAATGAGCTGAAATCAGGCCGGTTTAAAGATACTGTACACCAAGTTTGTATGTCACATGCCAAGAACAAGTTTGTCAAGGCTTCCAATCAGGGTAGTGAACCGAATGCAGAACGCTTTTCCGAAATTTTAAAGGAGTTCTTTATGAGGGATCGTAAATACGATGATGCCGGATTAACTCCAAAAGAAAGGTTTCAAGAAAGGCAAAGCCTGGCAACGAAGGAACTTCTGATAGAGTTGCGCAGCTTGTTAGATAGTGAACTGACAAAGGATTCAGAATTTAGAAGTCAGTATTATAAGAAGCTCTCAATTATCTGAACCGGTTCTGGAAAGAGATCTTTGCTTACTTGGATGATGGTGAATTACCAATAGACAACAACCTGGCTGAGCGAACCATTCGAAAGCTGACTACTCAACGCAACAATTCACTTCATTATGGTAGTGATGCTGGTGCTGAGATGGCGGCAACCTATCACAGTGTGATTGGAACGGTAAAGCTTCATGGCAGTTCTATCTGGAACTTCATCGGAACTTTTTTCAAAAATATCTTTAACGGGTGCAGGGATTATGTTAACATGGTTCCTGACAAAATCACTTTGGCTACAAGCCAATGTTAAATTCACAAGACTAATTAATTAACAAAACTCAGTTTAGGGCACTGAAAAGTGCCCTTTCGAAGGGGTATGCCCTAAATTGAGTGCTTACATAAAAAAACTAAAATATAATTGCTTCATTATTGGATAAGCGGAATATAATTTGTTTCTTTGTCATACAATATATTAAGCTAATACCATTATGCAAAAAAATGAGATTATCCATTCCATTCGTGAAACGGCTCGTCAGGTGATGCCTTCAGGGAGTCGTGTCATTTTATTCGGTTCTCAGGCTCGTGGGGATGCACATCATGAGTCCGATTGGGATATTCTTATTTTATTGGACAAATCTCGCATATATAATGAAGATTTTGACCGTGTAGCTTATCCACTGGTTGAATTAGGTTGGAAAATCGGTGCGGATATCAATCCATTGATATATACTTATACAGATTGGCAAAGACGGAGTTTCACTCTTTTTTATAAGAATGTAGAACAGGAGGGAATTGAATTATGCCACTAAGTATAGAAGAAAAGAAATCTATTATTGCTTACCGTGTTCAAAAGGCTGATAGCGTTTTTATTGAAGCTTCGGACAATGCTACCATGAATCATTGGAATTTGGTTGCAAATCGTTTGTATTATGCTGTCTTCCACATGGCTTCCGCATTATTGATAGATAAAGGTTTTACATCTAAGACCCATAGCGGTGTAATTTGTTTGTTGGGGCAGGAATTTGCAACTAAAGGGGTTGGACAAAGATGAGATGCGTTTGGTCTCTCGTTTACAGAATATGCGTCATGCCGGTGATTATGATGACATGTTCGATTGGGCTGAAGAAGATGTAAAACCTCTTTTTAACCGAACTGAACTTTTAATCAAAAAGATGAAAAGTTTATTATCGTTGGTGGAATAGTATGTTTCATTTTGTTAATCTTACCCTTCTTCATAATATCGGATTGGCATGGGCCAATCGTTGAGAAATCGCTTAAATTATTAGCTCAAATGTTTTTTAGGCACTTTTCAGTGGCTAAAATCAAATATTTACAATTCAATCTTACGATACATCCCAAACCCCAGTGAATACAGGAGATAAGGACTATTGCCATAGGGGTTGGATACTTATAATATGACGGTTACCGTTCGTTACCTTTATTCTTTTCCGTTTTGCGGACTTCCCGTAGTGAAGGTGGGGATAAACTTTGACTCGGAAAGTCACACTTTGAGTGATTGGATTATAGAGGGATAGACAATAATAGGTCCTGTCTGAATTCGGTGGAGGAACAGTTCATAACCGCCGATAAAATAAATTTATAAAGATAGAATATTTACTATAGGCTGTATGCGATAACGTATGCGGCCTTCCTTGTTTTTGTTGTCGGTAGCGACTGGCATCCGTATAATGTATTGCAAGAACGATTGTCTTCGTGACTACCAGCAGGAGATGAAGCTCAGGCTCTTTGAAGAGTGGGAGCTTCACCGGAGTGTGATGGTACAGATGCCTACAGGCACGGGAAAGACACACCTGCTGGCTGCCATAGTGAGGGAGTTCTTGTGTGGTTCCGGTAGCCGGGTATGGATTGTGGCGCATCGTCGGGAACTGGTGGAGCAGATAGAGGAGACGGTTTCCCGTTATGGAATGGGGAGGGAGGACGGAAGTGTGAGGGTGATGTCCATCCAGTGGTTGTCTCGTCACCGGAGAGAGATGGAGGTTTCTCCGGGACTGATTGTTATTGACGAGGCACATCATGCCCTGGCAGAAACTTATCGGGAGCTTTGGAAGAGATATCCGGAGGCGAGGAAACTGGGTATGACCGCTACCCCCTGCCGGCTGAACCGCAAAGGATTCACGGATTTGTTTGATACCCTGATTACCTCATGGAGTATTGCGGAATTCATCGGAAAGGGCTGGTTGTCGTCATTTGACTATGTGTCCATCCGTGCGAACAGCAGCGAACAGCGACTGATTGACTCGTTGAAGAAACGGGGTGCGGACGGGGATTATCAGGTAAAGGAAATGAATGCGGTGTTAAATCGGGAAACCGGCATTAGACAATTGTACGAGAGTGTCCGAAGATATGCTGCCGGGAAGAAAGGAATTGTCTATGCCGTGAGCATCGCACACGCCCGACAGATTGCGGCTTATTACAGCCTGCATGGTGTGGAGTCTGTTGCTATCGACAGCAGGACCCCCGCTCTGGAACGCAAGGAACTGGTAGAGGATTTCAGGCGGGGAAAGATCAGCGTGTTGGTCAATGTGGATATTTTTTCCGAAGGTTTTGACTGTCCCGATGTGGAGTTCGTGCAGCTGGCACGTCCCACGCTTTCGTTGGCGAAATACCTGCAACAGGTGGGACGGGGGCTGCGGAAGTCGGATAATAAGGAATCATGTATGCTGATAGATAATGTGGGCTTGCACCGGATATTCGGTCTGCCTGTCCGTGACCGTGACTGGGAGGCGATGTTCGAAGGACGGATGGCGGGAAATGCTCAGCCCCGGACACGGATGGAGAACAGCGGGCTGTCTGTGTCTTGCTCTCTATCGGAAGATAGCAAACGGAATGAAGGACTGGAAATTGTGATGACACACAACTGTCTGTTGGATGCTATTCGGAACGGGGATTTGATTTGTTTGGGAGGAGGTGGTCCAGTCGGTGAAGAACAATGGACTGCTTTGAAAGCCTGTCATGACCGGCAGAGTGGTTTGTGGGGCTTGAGGTGCGGAAACAAAATCACAGTGATTCCTCAATACCGGGAAGTATTTGATATTTGTGCAAACCGGGCTGCTGTCCGTTTTAAAGATGGCCGGACAGGGGTGGTGGATAAGTCCGGAGTCCTCATGGTGGTGACAGGCTGTTGCCGGAGATTGAGATTCCTGAAGGGAGAACTTCTTTCTGTCGCCAAAGAGGATGGGAGTGACTGTTATACCGATTTGAAGACAAACAGAACTTATCAGGAGAGGCCGGTGGTTTTTTCATACGGCGGCATAGAGTTGCTGCGGGTGGGGGAGACTTTCCATAGCCGCACGCGGAAGGCGTATACCTCTATGCATGGTTTGCACAAAGACAGTCTTTGTTTTTATGGTTTCTACTTGAAGATACCGGATTACCGTGTTCCGAAGTCTTGCCGGCTAGTTGATCCTGTGTGGTCTGCTATATTTGATGTCTTCGCCTGCGTGCTGGAAGGGGATGATGAAGAGGTGTACTGGTGTTGTGGTTGTTTGGCGGATCGGAGCATCGTGGTGATGGACGGGGAAGGAAACTATTATCATGTGGAGAAAGGAAAGGGGAAGCGGTATATAGCTTGTAATGTTCCTAAGGCGGGCGAGGCGGATTTTGCCTCCGTGGTGGAAGGTCTGAGGAAGGAAGCCGGGCGGCGTGCGGAGAGCGTACAGCGGGAACGGCAACAGAATGAGGAAGAGAAAAGGCGGAAGAGGCTGGAGGAAATAAAAGATGTCCTTCCTTTCCGGATGGGGATGAAGTGGGGGCTGAAATGGGGAGATCGCATCGTTGTGCCTCCCTGTTACCGGAATATCTGTATTCCCGTAGGCGGTTATTGTGCTTTTGAAGGGAATGCCTGCCAGTGGGGGGTGATGGCGCTGGATGGAAAAGTGGTGGTGGAGGCCAGATATCAGAAGGTGGAGATAGAAAAGGATGGAACGGTGCATCTGACCATCATTCCGGGTAAGGTAAAGATCATCAAACTTTGACGGATATTGAATTGTTTGGGTATGGAGTGGGTAAATTTCAGTATATCACGGGTATTTGATGAGGAGATCAATTAGTGTAAAATAGTTTTTACGCCTTGATGTTATAATCTTTACATAAAAGAAAACAATTCTACCGTTGAAGCTCTTACGTGGGATACCGCTTTCAAGAACATAAACGAACCAAGCGGATGGGCCATGAAAGGGATACATGAAGAAGCCTACCAATAAATCCGGCATCAATTGACATAACAAAATCGGATAACTGAAAAATTATCCGCTTTTAGTTTCTTTATTTCGAAAGAAAGATATATATTTGCAACGCTTTTTCAGAAAAGCACCCGATATTGCAGAAAAAACAGTTGCCGAAATGGCTCAGTTGGTAGAGCAATTCATTCGTAATGAATAGGTCCCGGGTTCGAGTCCCGGTTTCGGCTCAAGAAGCGGTAGAATACCGCTTCTTTTTATTTTATATAGTTCTCTTTTTCCATATAATAAAGCCCTTCTCCACGGTCACCATTCTCTAAATCAGTTAACTCTACTTTAAATATTCGGTAGGGGAGAATATTTTTCTGGTGTTTGGGCATATCCACGGTCAGCAGATAGGCATTACCGTATTCAGTAGCATCGAAGTACTCTTTTATCTCTTGTTTCATCAGAACAGGTACTTCTTCTCCATCTATCCAAACGATAGCTTTTAATTTGTCAGCCGATGGTGCCAGCAAAACGCCTTTGGCTTGTTTGCTTAAACCTGTTTGCTCAATCTTGCTAAGATCCTGTGCATGTACAAGTGAGGATTTTTCTTCTTTTTGCCATTGCAGGGTGCGGGTCAGACTCATGGGTCGAACATATATCTGATAGGTGGGCATGCCTCCAGGGATGTGGAAAATACGTAGTCCATAGACTTCCATACGATGATAGCGAATGTTGAGAGTGGTATCACGATCGGCAATGAAATTCCATGCCCAAAATTCGAGACGTTGGTCTTTTTCCGCTAGTCCGGGTTTTACGGTATGTGGGTAGGTAGACATATTGATAGCTCCCATACTTTGATACTTTCCTTTAGGAATACGGGTGGTGTAGTATCCGTTTTTGTCAGTGATGGCTTGTTTAATGTCATCAAAAGAGGGGCTCTGCCAAAAGATGGAACAACTGTCAATGGGTTGTCCGTTATAATCTGTTACTTGTCCGCGTATGGTTACTGAATCCCGTTGTTGTGCATATCCAGCAGAATAAAGAAAAAATAGGATAAAAAGGAGAATCAATTTAGGAATAAAAGGTGTTTTCATTATTTTATCTGTTAATTGTGTTTTTAATGTGTATCTTTTTCACTTCTCACCACTTCCCATCCTTTGAACTGTATCAGGACTTTATGTAACGTGGTTCCTTGAGCCAGATACAGCACTTTTCTTCAAAATTATCATAATAAAAAGAAGCGTAATCCTTTATGAACAGGTAGAGGACAACATTGCAATAAGTCTCAAAACATTTTTCCAGTCTTTCCAATGAAACCCCTGCCTTTGAGAAATCAAAATAAATCATCTGGAAACGGTTGCGCTGGTCGGTGGAATTCTTACCTATTCATAGTCCGCTGAATAACTTTCGAAACGGTCTTTTTGCAAAATGTCATAGTAGGCTTTCATTATGCTTAGGAAAAGGCTTTTTCCGAAACGGCGCGGACGTATCATAAAGATATAGCTGGCTGTATCTTCAATCAGGGGCAAATACATGGTCTTGTCCACATAATAATAATTTTCAGTCCGCATCCGCACAAAGTCCGAGATGCCGTAAGGGATTTGAGGCGCTTTTTTTGTTTCCATCTTTCTTCTTCTCTTTTTTATAGCTATACAAAGCTACACCATTTTTTTCTGATACCCGGCATGGAAAGGGCTGTTTTTTCCACTCTATTTCGAAAACGTTGGCAAAAGCACCGCGCAGCCTTCCTCTTTTCGAAGGCAAGGCCGCGCAAGATTTCGGGGTGCAAAGCATCTCTTCTTTGTATGCATGAAATTGTTGGAATCAGACTCACGTTGCCATATTATGAATCATATGCTTCTTCGTGCACTCCCTTCACGGCCCGTCCGCTTGGTTCGTTCATGTTCTTGAAGGCGGCGTCCCACGCAAGGGCTTCGGCTGTAGAACATGCCACACTGGGCACGCTTGGCACGCTGCGGGCTGCGCTTTCACTGGGAAAGTGCTCCTGGAAGATGCTGCGATAGTAGTATTCTTCCTTGTTTTGCGGCGTATTGATAGGAAACCGTTCGGCTGCGTGCGCCATTTGCTCGTCACTGACGGCTTCGGCGGTAAGGGCTTTCAGTGTATCAATCCAACTATAGCCCACGCCGTCGCTGAACTGCTCTTTCTGTCGCCATACTACACTGTCGGGCAACATGTCTGCAAAGGCTTTGCGGACGATTTTCTTTTCAATGGTGCTTCCGGGGCACATCTTTGCCTCGGGATTGAGGCGCATGGCTATGTCCAGAAAATCTTTGTCCAGGAAAGGCACTCGGCCTTCCACTCCCCATGCTGCGAGGGATTTATTGGCACGGGGGCAGTCATAGAGGTGGAGCTTGCCTAGTTTACGCACGGTTTCTTCATGAAAGGCTTGGGCTGTAGGGGCTTTGTGGAAATAGAGATAGCCGCCGAACACTTCATCAGCCCCTTCACCACTCAGCACCATTTTGATTCCCATGCTTTTAATGACGCGTGCCAGCAAATACATCGGGGTAGAGGCGCGAACGGTGGTGACATCGTAAGTTTCGATGTAGTAAATGACGTCGCGGATAGCGTCCAATCCTTCTTGGATGGTATAGTGGATTTCATGATGCACGGTTCCGATAAAGCGGGCCACTTCGCGGGCTTTTATCAGGTCAGGCGCACCTTCCAGACCGATAGCAAAGGAATGGAGCTGAGGCCACCAGGCATCTTTTTTATTGTCGGTTTCTACCCGTTTGCCTGCATATTTCTTGGCAATGGCAGAGATGACGGAACTGTCCAGACCGCCGGAAAGAAGTACGCCGTAGGGCACATCACTCATCAGTTGGCGTTTAACGGCCTCTTCCAGTCCGTCGTGTATGTCCAAGGAATAGGCATTGTTGTTTTTCACGGCTTCGTATTCAAACCAGTCGCGGACGTACCAGCGGGTCATCTTGCCTTCTTTTCCCCAATAGTAATGGCCGGGAAGGAAGGGTTCGTATTCATCACAGAATCCTTCGAGGGCTTTCAACTCGCTGGCGCAGTATATTTTGCCGTCCTTATCCTTACCTATATATAAAGGTATGACTCCGATGGGGTCGCGGGCAATGAGGAAATCGTCTTTCTCCTCATCATAAAGGGCGAAGGCGAAGATGCCGTTCAGGTCTTCGAGGAAGTGAATACCTTTGTCACGGTAAAGGGCAAGGATGACTTCGCAGTCGCTTCCGGTTTGGAAATCATATTTTCCGGCGTACTTTGCACGAACATCCCGATGGTTGTAGATTTCTCCGTTCACGGCGAGGATTTGTTTCCGGTCGGGACTATATAGGGGTTGCCCTCCGCTTTGAGGGTCTACGATGGAGAGGCGTTCATGGGCCAGGATGGCAGAGTCGCCTACGTAGATGCCGCTCCAGTCCGGCCCGCGGTGGCGGAGCTTTTGTGACATTTTCAATGCCTTCTGACGCAGTTCCTGCGTTTGTTGCTTTATCTTGAATATTCCTACGATTCCACACATAATTGTATTTGTTGATTTATTTATTGAGATAACTGTCTATGTCCGTTGCCGCTTTCCGTCCGCTGGCAATGGCGCGTACCACTAGGCTGGCTCCGCTTGCCGCATCGCCGGCTACGAATACGTTTTCGGCGAATTGGGGATGTTCGGGCTTTAGGAATCCCATTGCCAGAAGAACCAGGTCGGCTTCAATCACTTCCACCTTTCCGGTGGGCTTCATGACAGGGCGGCCGCCGTCGGGATCGGGAGTCCATTCCACCTGTTCCACTTCCACACCGCACACTTTACCGTTTTTGCCTAAAAACTTACGGGTGGCGAGAGACCATAGGCGGCTGCACCCTTCTTCGTGAGAAGAGGTGGTTTTCAGTACGACGGGGAATTGGGGCCATGGAGTGGCAGGATTCTGTCCTACGGGCGGCTGGGGCATGATTTCTATTTGGGTGACGCTTAGGGCACCCTGCCGGTTGCTGGTCCCTATGCAGTCGCTGCCGGTATCCCCTCCGCCGATGACCAGTACTTTTTTCCCTTTGGCAGTAACCAGTTGTTCTTTCGGGAACGTCATGCCGGCAAGGATACGGTTTTGTTGCGCCAGCATGTCCAGTGCCGGGTGGATGCCTTTCAGTTCGCGTCCGGGGACAGGGAGGTCACGGGCGGTCGGAGCTCCGGTGCAGATGCAGTAGGCGTCAAAACCTTCGGGGAGTTGCCGCACATCCACATCGTTGTTCATTTTGAAGTGGATGCCTTCTTCTTCCATCACCCGGATACGGCGGTCGATGATGGGCTTGTGCAGCTTGAAGTTGGGGATGCCGTAACGTAGCAGGCCGCCGGGAGCCTCATTCTTGTCGAAGACGGTCACTGTGTACCCTTTTCCGTTGAGCTGGTTGGCGGCGGCCAGTCCGGCGGGCCCGGCGCCGATAATGGCTACTTTCCGTCCGTTGCGTTCAATGTTCCGGGGCTTGATGTAACCTTCGCGGAAGGCTGTTTCGGCAATGGCCGCTTCGTTCTCGCGGGTGGTGACGGGAGAGTCCATGCTCAGTTTCAGCACGCAACTCTTTTCGCAGAGGGCGGGGCAGATGCGGCCGGTGAACTCAGGAAAATCGTTGGTTTCGTTCAATATCTTGTAGGCTTCCTCCCATTTGCCTTTGTAGAGGGCATCTTGAAATTCGGGCTGCTTGTTGCCCAGCGGACAAGCCCAGTGGCAGAAGGGAACGCCGCAGTCCATGCAGCGTGAGGCTTGAAGTTTCCGGTCACGGCTGTTCAGAGTCTGTTCTACCTCGCTATAATCTGATATCCGGTCGTGGATGGGACGGTAGCCCGCTTCCTGACGCGGTATAGTTAAAAATGCTTTTGGATTTCCCATATCTTTGTTGTATTTCTTTGTTGATAATTTGTGTGATGTATTAATAATCTCTTTGTACATCAGCTATTTTTTGCTGTAGCTTGCGCATTTGTTCTTCTTGCAATACTCGTTTATATTCGATAGGTACTACCTGGATAAATTCATCCACATAGTGATTCCAGTTATCTAATATTGTTCGTGCCAGTTTGGAACCGGTATAGAGGTAATGCTGACGGATCAGTTCATGCAGCTCCTTCCGGTAAGATGCCTCCTCGATAAGTGAGAGCTCCACCATCTCCATGTTGCAGAAATAATCGAAGTTGTGGTTCTTGTTCCACACGTAAGCCACGCCGCCACTCATTCCGGCAGCGAAATTCCGTCCGGTTTCCCCCAGTACCACGACCCGTCCTCCGGTCATGTATTCGCAACAGTGGTCGCCTACACCCTCTACCACGGCCGTCACACCGGAATTGCGGACGGCGAAGCGTTCGCCCACCCGTCCGTTGATATACACCTCGCCGTCAGTAGCGCCATACAGCAGGGTGTTTCCGGCGATGGTATTCTTTTCCGCATCGAAATTGCTGCGCACGGGGGGCAGTACCGCAATGCGTCCGCCGCTCAGTCCTTTTCCCAGATAGTCATTCGCTTCGCCTTCCAGCTTGAAACTGATGCCGTGGGTCAGGAACGCACCGAAACTTTGGCCTGCCGAACCTTTGAATTTGATGTGGATGGTCTGTTCCGGAAGTCCTGCCTGCCCGTATTTCTTGGCAACCGCCCCTGCCAGCATGGCACCTACCGAACGGTCCGTATTGGCGATGGTGTATTCCAGGGAAATCTCTTTTCCGTTTTCTATGGCATCCCGGGCGGCGGCCAGTATGGTTACATCCTTTACATGGGCGATGTCGTGCTTCTGTTCCATGACATGGTGTATGGCAGCTCCGCTGTCCACCCGGTGTAGCAGTCTGCTGAAATCCAATAGTGAGGATTTCTTCTCACTTGGCGCTTGTTGTATTTCAATCAGGTCTGTCCGTCCAATGATATCCTCCAACCGGGTGAATCCCATTTCGGACAGATATTCGCGTACTTCCTGTGCCAAGAAAGTGAAATAATTCACTACATATTCATAGTGTCCGCGGAAATGTTTGCGGAGTTCGGGGTCTTGGGTGGCCACGCCTACGGGACAGGTGTTGGTGTGGCACTTGCGCATCATGACGCATCCCAGCACAATCAATGCGGTGGTACCGAAACCGAATTCTTCCGCACCCAGCAAGGCCATGTTGATAATATCCCGTCCGGTTTTCAACTGTCCGTCCACTTGCAGTTTCACTTGTCCGCGGAGTCCGTTCAACACCAAGGTCTGTTGCGTCTCGCTCAGTCCTATTTCGGGCGAGATACCTGCATACCGCATACTCGATGCAGGCGACGCGCCGGTTCCTCCTTCCGCTCCCGAAATGACAATCAAGTCGGCTTTCGCTTTGGCCACTCCGGCGGCAATGGTTCCCACGCCGCTTTCGGCTACCAGTTTCACACTGATTCGTGCCTGTGGGTTTACGTTTTTCAGGTCGAATATCAACTGGGCCAAATCTTCGATGGAATAAATGTCATGGTGGGGTGGAGGGGAAATGAGCGAGATGCCCGGAATGGAGTGGCGGGTTTTGGCAATCACCTCGTCTACCTTGAATCCCGGCAATTGTCCTCCTTCTCCCGGCTTGGCGCCTTGGGCCACCTTTATCTGGATCTCTTCGGCATGGACCAGGTATTCGGCGGTGACTCCGAAGCGTCCCGATGCTATCTGCTTGGTCTTGCTGCAAAGTGAGATACCCTGGTAAGTGCCGGTAATGCGGTCGCTGTCCTCACCTCCTTCACCCGTATTGCTGCGTGCGCCCAGTTTGTTCATGGCCAGTGCCAGCGCCTCATGTGCCTCCTTGCTGATAGCGCCGAAGGACATGGCTCCTGTCACGAAATGTTTCACGATGTTTTCTACCGGCTCCACCTTTTCAATATCAATGGGATTTCGTTTGTGTCCGAAGAAGTCGCGCAGGAAGAGGGGTGACTCTTTTCCATCTACCATGGAGGTGAATTCCTTGAACTTCTTGTAGCTGCCCAGCCGGGTGGCCAGTTGCAGGGTGGAGATGGTTTCCGGATTCCAGGCGTGCCGTTCTCCGTCTTTGCGGAAAGAGAACAGTCCGTTGTGCGGTAAAATGTCGCTCACTTCTTTTGCAGCGAATCCGGCATCGTGCAGGGCGATGGCGTCTCTGGCGACTTCTTCCAGACGGATGCCTCCGATGCTGGATGTCTGTGTGCCGAAATAGCTTCTCAACAATTCCTCGCTGACCCCTACGGCTTCAAAAATCTTTGCGCCCCGGTAGGAACGGATAGTCGAAATGCCCATCTTGCTCATAATCTTGAACAAGCCCTTGCGGATGGCCTTGATATAATTCTTCTCGGCCGTTTCGTAATTCATCTGCACATCGCCTTTCCTCACCAGTTCATCCAGTACGGCGAAGGCCATGTAGGGATTGATGGCACTGGCGCCATATCCCAGCAACAGGGCGGCGTGCATCACCTCGCGAATCTCGCCACTTTCTACAATCAATGCGGTTTGCACGCGTTTCTGAACGGAGATGAGGTGATGATGGACAGCGCTAACTGCCAGTAGCGACGGGATGGCGGCATGGGTGTCGTCCACAAAACGGTCGCTCAGAATGATATAGTTCACTCCGTCCGTAACGGATTGCTCGGCTTTTTTGCACAGGTCGTTCAGGGCCTCTTGCAATCCGGCTTTTCCCTTGCTCACCTCGAATACGATAGGGAGTTTCACGGTATTGAATCCTTTATACCGGATGTTGCAGAGGATGTCCAGTTGGGTGTTGTTCAGCACGGGATGGGGCAGACGTACCATTTTGCAATGGCTTTCGCTGGGCACCAGGATATTCATTCCCACGGCCCCGATGTACTCGGTGAGCGACATGACTAACTCTTCACGGATAGGGTCGATGGCGGGATTGGTCACTTGGGCAAACTGTTGCCGGAAATAGTTGAACAGCAACTGCGGCCTGTCCGAAAGGACGGCCAGCGGCGTGTCGTTACCCATAGAGGCGATGGGCTCGGCCCCTGTGTTGCACATCGGCATGAGGGTGCGTTCTATATCCTCGCGCGAGAAGCCGAAAGTACGCAGCATACGGTCATAGCCGTCTATCCGGTTGTCTATCTTGCGTCCGCTTTTCAAGGTATCGAGCTCGATGCGGTTGGCAGACAGCCAGGCGCGATAGGGACGTGCCGATGCCAGTTGTTCTTTCAGTTCACCGTCATAATATATTTTACCCTGTTCGGTATCAATCATCAGTATCTTTCCCGGTTGCAGGCGCCCTTTCTCTTTAATCTCTCCCGGTTCGAAATCCATCACGCCTACTTCACTGGCTACTACCATCATGTCATTATTGGTAATGAGGTAACGGGCAGGGCGCAGACCGTTGCGGTCCAACATTCCTCCGGCAAAGCGTCCGTCACTGAACAGCAGTGCGGCAGGCCCGTCCCAAGGTTCCATCAGGATGGAGTGATATTCGTAAAACGCTTTCAAATCTTCACTGATGGGGTTTTTGTCGTTGAACGATTCGGGTACCAGCATCGCCATGGCATGGGGCAGGCTCAGTCCCGACATCACAAAAAATTCCAGCACATTGTCCAGTGAGGCACTGTCGCTCATGCCCGGCTGGATAATGGGACGGATGTCTTTGATATCCCCTAGTGCCGGAGAGGAAAGGACACTTTCGCGCGCCTCCATCCAACCCCGGTTACCGCGGATGGTATTGATTTCGCCGTTGTGCGCTAACAAACGGAACGGTTGGGCGAGGCTCCATGTAGGAAATGTGTTGGTGCTGAAACGGGAGTGTACCAATGCCAATCCGCTGGTAAAGTAGGGTTGCGTCAGGTCCGGGAAGTACTCGCGCACTTGCATGGACGAGAGCATACCTTTATATATAATGTTTTTTGCCGATAGCGAAACGATGTAGAAGTCCGTGTGCCGCACGCGCTTTTCTATCTTCTTGCGGATGATGTAGAGGGTGCGTTCCAGACTGTCCGCATCTGTCACTCCGGTGATGAATACCTGTTTGATGTCCGGTTCGGTGGCCCGTGCGTCCTTTCCCAGGCAGGCGGGGTTGGTGGGCACATTGCGCAGGTGCATCAAGGTAAGTCCTTCGCGTTCTATTTCTTCAATCATAATGCTTAGGATGCCGGCCTGCTCTTTTTCGTCTTTGGGCAGAAATACGAGTCCGGTTCCGTATTTTCCTTTTTCGGGTACGGGGATGCCTTGCAGGAGGATGAATTCGTGGGGAATCTGTAGCATGATTCCGGCTCCGTCGCCGGTTTTGTTATCGGCTCCTTCCGCGCCTCGGTGGCGCATGTTTTCCAATACCTTTAATGCGGAGTCTACCAGTTCATGCGACTTGTTGCCATGAATGTTGACTACCATGCCTACGCCGCAAGCGTCATGTTCGTTGGTTGCGTCATAAAGACCTGTTTGCTCTGTTTTTACCATTATTGCTATCTTTAGTTTATAATAATGCTGGTTTGTATTTCATATTGTTCTGCAAAAGTAGGTAATTTATTTCTTTTTGATGAAGAGTTGGTGCTTTCTTTTGATAAAAAGATGCAGTCTTGCGTCTCTGTATTACAGTTTGTTGTATATATGACGTGTATATTTAATATTTGAAAGCTAGATTGTGAAAAATACTTTTAAATTGTAAGTTTGGGCATTTCTTTTATTCATATAGATTGTATTTATGACGGCATATCCCCTTTATAGTCAATCGACCGAATATAATAATGGGAATATTACATTCCCCAATCATATAACGACCTATTGACTTACAATTCAAAACTATCTACCCTTGTTTTGATACAATTTGAAAGAAAAAATAAATGCTTCTGTTTCTATTTGTTATTAGAATGAAAATAAATAAGAAAATAGAAACAATTATATCTTATAAAATATCAAAAAGATATATATTTGCACAGAATTAAAAGCAAAAGGAAACCACAATAAATAAGTATTAATCAAAATGGCAACAACTATCAAGTTCACCAAGATGCAAGGAACCGGCAATGATTATATCTATGTAAATACCTTGTCTTCTCCGCTGCAAGATCCGATAAAAGCCGCCAGAAAATGGAGCGCTTATCATACCGGTATCGGTGCAGACGGTCTGGTACTGATTGGAGCATCCGAGAAAGCGGATTTCAGTATGCGTATATTCAATGCAGACGGCTCCGAAGCCATGATGTGTGGAAACGCCTCGCGCTGCATAGGCAAATATGTATACGAGAAAGGACTGACGGATAAGGAGGTGATCACGCTGGAAACCCTTTCGGGAATCAAAATCCTGAAACTTCATACAGGCAACGGGGTGGTGAAGGATGTAACCGTAGATATGGGTACGCCTCTGCTATCGAATCCCGGACAGATAGCTACGAAAACCGGCGGAATGCTGGCAGAAACCATCCCGGCCGATGGAAAAGAATACAAAGGAACATTCGTCTGCATGGGAAATCCGCATGTTGTCATTTTCGTAGATGATATAAAAGAGGTGGATTTGCCGGCGGTTGGCCCGAAACTGGAAAATCATCCGCTTTTTCCTGAGCGGACCAATGTGGAATTTGTAGAAATATTGCCGGACCAATCCCTACGGATGAGAGTGTGGGAAAGAGGTTCGGGCATCACAATGGCTTGCGGAACAGGAGCCTGCGCCACCGCCGTGGCAGCCGTACTGAACCATAAAGCCGGACGAAAATCGTGGGTAAGGATGGACGGAGGCGATCTCCACATCCATTGGAACGAGAAAGACGGACATGTATACATGACCGGTCCGGCCGGAAAGGTTTTCGAAGGCGAAATAGAGATGTGATACTGATTTTGAAAAACTTAAAACAACGATAAAAACAATAACAACGATGGCACTAGTAAACGAACATTTTTTAAAACTACCAAACAATTACTTGTTTTCGGACATTGCCAAAAAGGTAAATGCATTCAAAGTCTCTCATCCTAAAACGGACCTCATCCGCCTGGGCATCGGAGATGTAACCCGCCCGCTGCCTCAAGCTTCCATCGAAGCCATGCATAAGGCAGTAGACGAGCTGGCAAGCAAAGAGACATTCCACGGTTACGGTCCCGAACAAGGCTATGATTTCCTGATAGATGCCGTCATAAGGAACGATTATGCTCCGCGCGGCGTCTATTTGGAACCCGGCGAAGTCTTTATCAGTGACGGCGCCAAGAGCGATACGGGAAATATCGGAGACATCCTTCGCCACGACAACAGCATCGGCGTGACAGACCCCATCTACCCAGTATACATCGACTCGAACGTAATGTGCGGCCGCGCCGGGATACTGGAAGACGGGCGATGGAGCAATGTGGTATACTTGCCTTGCCTGAGCGAGAATAATTTCGTGCCCGAAATCCCCGATCGCAGGATAGATATCTTATACCTCTGCTATCCCAATAACCCTACGGGGACGGTCATTAGCAAGGCCGAACTGAAAAAGTGGGTGAACTATGCATTGGAAAATGATACCCTCATCCTTTACGATGCTGCCTACGAGGCCTACATACAAGACCCGGACATTCCTCACTCCATTTATGAGATAAAAGGAGCGAAAAAAGTAGCGATAGAATTTCGCAGTTTCTCGAAGACAGCCGGATTCACCGGGGTGCGTTGCGGATACACCGTCGTACCGAAAGAACTCACTGCCGCCACGCTGGAAGGAGAGCGCATTCCGCTGAACCGGATGTGGAACCGCCGCCAGTGCACCAAGTTCAACGGGACATCCTATATCACCCAGCGTGGTGCCGAAGCGATCTATACCCCCGAGGGCAAAAAGCAAGTGAAAGCCATCATACAGTATTATATGGCTAACGCCCGCATCATGAAAGAAGCGTTGGAAAGTACAGGACTCAAAGTTTTCGGCGGAGAGAACGCCCCCTACCTGTGGGTGAAGGCGCCGGGAGAGGTAAGCTCGTGGAAATTCTTTGAACAGATGCTGTATGAAGCCAATGTAGTGGGCACCCCGGGAGTAGGCTTCGGCCCCAGTGGTGAAGGGTATATCCGCTTGACCGCTTTCGGAGAGCGGGCGGATTGCGAAGAAGCCATGAAACGGATCAGAAAATGGTTGCTCTGAGCAGTACACGGCAACACTTGAAGCACTGTGTGCTTGTACCGGACTTACATCCATCAAGCCAATAGGTATATAAAATATGACATACTCACTATTATTAATTAAAAGGTAAAAAGCTATGAAGATGAATTTTAAGGAAACAGCATTGCTATTAGGCATGTCCATGGCAGTGCCGGCAACGAGCATCGCTCAAGACAAGGTGGAAGCCAGCGTAGGAGCTGACTTGGTAAGCGGCTATATTTGGCGCGGACAGGATTTGGGAGGCGTAAGCATACAGCCGTCATTGTCCGTTGCCTACAAAGGATTTTCGCTCGGTGCATGGGGATCCGCAGGCATTGAGTCCGCTGATACGAAAGAACTGGACCTGACGCTGGGCTACAGTACCGGCGGTTTCAGCATTTCGGTGACAGACTACTGGTTCAATGGCGGTCCCGGCTATTTCCACTATGGCACGCACCATACCAGCCATGTATTCGAAGCGCAGATAGGCTACGATTTCGGTCCGCTGGCAGTGAACTGGTACACCAACTTTGCAGGTGCCGACGGGGTGAACAAGGACGGCGACCGGGCATATTCCTCTTACATATCACTCGCCGCCCCCTTCAAACTGGCAGGCCTGGACTGGACAGCAGAAATAGGAGCCACGCCATGGGCCAATGACTTCTATAACGTGTCCGCAGATCCGGAATACAGTGGTTCGGACGGGTTCGCCGTATGCGACATCAGCCTTGGGGCATCCAAGGAAATCAAGATTACAGACTCATTCTCAGTCCCCTCCTTCGCCAAGGTGACGGTGAATCCGCGCACCGAAGGGGCCTATTTCGTATTCGGACTGAGTTTCTGACAGGAAGTGCAGAAAATGCAGATACAATAACAAATTCAGACATAACGACACAATAGAGAGAGGTATCAGTTTTTAAAAAGGTAAAAAGATTGGAACATATAAATTACAAGTACAACAATGAAGAAAATTGAGGCTATTATCCGTAAGACCAAGTTCGAGGACGTAAAGGACGCGTTGCTCGAAGCCGACATCGAATGGTTTTCCTACTACGATGTAAGAGGCATTGGCAAAGCACGCCAGGGACGTATCTACCGTGGCGTGGTGTATGATACCAGTTCGATTGAAAGAATCCTGGTTTCCATCGTGGTGCGCGAAAAGAATGTGGAGAAAACAGTGCAAGCCATCATCAAGGCGGCGCATACCGGCGAGATAGGCGACGGACGTATTTTCGTCATCCCCATTGAAGATGCCGTCCGCATACGCACGGGCGAGCGGGGCGACATAGCCCTGTATAATGCAGAACAGGAAAAATAAGCGCAAGCTACTTCCCTTTACCGGCAAAGGTAAAGTCGGGAATAAAACAATACTACAACGTAAACGAGAAAAATTATGGATACTATACTCTTATTTATGCTCCCCGCCGGCCTTTGGGCGCAAGATGCAGGCGTGGCAGCCACCACCGCGGCGCCCGATGCAACCGCCGGGGCCCTGGGCGAACTTGCTACCGGACTCAACACCGTATGGATGCTACTTGCCGCCATGCTGGTATTCTTCATGCAACCGGGATTCGCCTTGGTAGAAGCCGGATTCATCCGTACCAAGAACACGGCCAACGTGCTGATGAAAAATCTGGTAGACTTCATGTTCGGCTCCATCCTGTTCTGGTTCATCGGCTTCGGGCTGATGTTCGGCATAGGCGGTTTTGTGGGCGCCCCCCATTTTTTCAACTTGGAGGCGATGGACAAAATCATCGACAACGGATTGCCCATCGAAGGCTTCCTGATTTTCCAGACTGTATTCTGCGCTACGGCGGCCACCATCGTGTCCGGAGCCATGGCGGAACGTACCAGGTTCTCCATGTATCTGGTCTATACTGTCTTTATCAGCGTACTCATTTATCCGGTTTCCGGCCACTGGACCTGGGGCGGCGGATGGCTGATGAACGGAGACGAAGGCTCCTTTATGATGAGGACGTTCGGCACTACTTTCCATGACTTTGCCGGTTCTACGGTGGTTCACTCCGTAGGCGGATGGATTGCCTTGGTGGGCGCCGCCATTCTGGGACCGCGTATTGGCAAATACGGGAAAGACGGCAAATCAAGGGCCATCCCCGGTCATAGTTTGACGCTTGCCTGCCTGGGCGTGTTTATCCTTTGGTTCGGCTGGTTCGGGTTCAACCCCGGTTCGCAGTTGGCAGCGGCAACAAGTAGAGACCAGACAGCCATTTCGCATGTGTTCCTCACCACCAACCTGGCAGCTTGTGCAGGAGGTTTCTTCGCACTGGTGGCGAGTTGGATGAAGTATGGCAAACCTTCCTTGTCCCTCACACTGAACGGTGTGCTGGCAGGACTGGTGGGCATCACGGCGGGATGTGACCTGGTATCGCCTTTCGGGTCTGTACTTATCGGTGCCATTTGCGGCGTGGTAATGATATTTGCAGTCGACTTTATCGACCATGTGCTAAAGATTGACGACCCCGTAGGCGCATCGTCCGTACACGGCGTTTGCGGTTGCCTGGGAACGATTCTTACAGGACTCTTCGCTACAGAAAAGGGACTGTTCTATGGCGGCGGAAGCAGCTTCCTGCTGGCACAGCTCTTCGGCGCGGCCGTAGTAGGAGTGTGGGCGGCAGGCATGGGCTTCATTGTCTTTAAAGTGCTGGACAAGATACATGGCTTGCGTGTTCCGAAACGCATTGAAGAGGAAGGACTCGATATCTACGAGCATGGCGAGTCAGCATACAATTAATCACAAAAGTTTTTTCCATTCATTCTACTAATCAACAACTAAACAAATTTAGGTATTATGTCAAAATTAAGATTCAGAGTAGTCGAAACGGCTTTCAAGAAGAAAGCAGCAACGGTGGAGACACCAGCCGAAAGGCCCAGTGAATATTTTGCCAAATACGTTTTCAACCGCGAGAAAATGTTCAAGTATCTGCCCGGCGCCGTTTATGCCAAACTGACGGACGCCATGGACAACGGCGCCCCCCTGGAGCGTGCCATAGCCGACGAAGTGGCGGCAGGCATGAAACGCTGGGCAACTGAGCTAGGGGTAACCCACTACACCCACTGGTTCCAACCCCTGACTGAAGGCACAGCCGAAAAGCACGACGCCTTTGTGGAACACGACGGCAAGGGTGGAATGATGGAAGAATTCTCCGGCAAGCTCCTCGTACAGCAGGAGCCCGATGCTTCCAGCTTCCCCAACGGCGGCATCCGAAACACCTTCGAGGCACGCGGCTACAGTGCATGGGACCCCTCATCGCCTGTCTTCGTGGTGGACGACACCCTGTGCATCCCTACCGTCTTCATTGCTTACACCGGCGAGTCGCTGGACTACAAAACGCCACTGCTGAAAGCCTTGAGTGCTGTGGGCAAAGCCGCCGTGGACGTGTGCCGTTACTTCAACCCGGAAGTGAAGAAAGTGGTGGCCTACCTGGGCTGGGAACAGGAATACTTCCTGGTAGACGAAGGACTGTATGCCGCCCGTCCCGACCTGCTGCTGACCGGGCGCACCCTGATGGGACACGAAGCCAGCAAGAACCAGCAATTGGAAGACCATTACTTCGGAGCCATCCCCACCCGTGTGGCTGCCTTTATGAAAGACCTTGAAATACAGGCGCTGGAACTGGGCATACCCGTCAAGACCCGCCATAACGAAGTGGCTCCCAACCAATTTGAGCTGGCTCCCATTTTCGAAGAATGCAACCTGGCGGTAGACCATAACATGCTTCTCATGTCGCTCATGCGCAAGGTGGCGCGGAGCCACGGCTTCCGCCTGTTGCTGCACGAAAAACCCTTCAAAGGCGTCAACGGCTCGGGGAAGCATAACAACTGGTCACTGGGTACAGACACCGGCGTCCTGCTGATGGCTCCGGGCAAGACCGCCGAAGACAATCTGCGCTTCATCACCTTCATAGTCAACACCCTGATGGCGGTATACCACCACAACGGTTTGCTGAAAGCCTCTATCATGAGTGCCACCAACGCCCATCGCCTGGGAGCCAACGAAGCGCCGCCCGCCATCATTTCTTCTTTCCTGGGCAAACAGCTCACGCAAGTGCTGGACCATATAGAAGAAAGCGGCAACGATGACCTTGTCTCACTGGCAGGCAAACAGGGAATGAAGCTGGACATCCCGCAAATTCCCGAACTGCTGATTGACAATACCGACCGCAACCGCACTTCGCCGTTCGCCTTCACCGGCAATCGCTTCGAATTCCGCGCCGTAGGCTCGGAGGCAAACTGTGCCAGTGCCATGATTGCGCTCAACGCGGCCGTTGCCGAACAACTTGCCCGGTTCAAGCAGGACGTGGACGCGCTCATCGAAAAGGGTGAACCGAAAATCTCCGCCATCATCGAAATTATCCGCCGCTACATCAAGGAGTGCAAGCCTGTCCGTTTTGACGGCAACGGCTACTCGGACGAATGGAAGGCGGAGGCCGCCCACCGGGGTCTGGACTGCGAAACGAGCTGCCCGCTCATTTTCGACAACTACTTGAAGCCCGCGAGCATCGCCATGTTCGAATCCACCGGCGTGATGACCCGCAAGGAGCTGGAGGCGCGCAATGAAGTGAAATGGGAAACTTACACAAAGAAAATCCAGATCGAGGCGCGCGTGCTGGGCGACCTGGCGATGAACCACATCATCCCCGTAGCCACCGAATACCAAAGCAAGCTGATAAACAATGTGTATAAAATGAAAGAGCTCTTCCCGGCGGAAAAAGCATCCCAACTGTCGGCCGAGAACATGAAACTTATCGAAGAGATTGCCCGGCGAACCATTTTCATCACCGAGCATGTAAATGCCATGGTGGAGGCGCGAAAAGTGGCGAACAAAATAGAGAGCGAGCGCGAAAAGGCCATTGCCTATCACGATACCATCGCCCCGATGCTGGAAGAGATACGTTATCATATTGACAAGCTGGAGCTGATCGTAGACAACCAGATGTGGACATTACCTAAATATCGTGAATTGCTTTTTATTAGATAATCACTGCATAAAGGTTATCTATTTCTTTTGTTGGTTGTTTTAAGTTTGCGGAGAGGGGCGTCGGGATGACGGTCCTCTTTACACATTACCCTTCTTGCTTGCTTACTGTCTTTCAAATCGTAACTAAAACCACAACAGACAATATCATACTGTAAGTTTTCATATTTATTAAAAAAACGAATAAAATATTTCTTTTCGATTTTTATTCTTACTTTTTTATCGCTTTCGTCAATTATTTATGGTTTTTTATTGCATTTATGTTAATTGATATTTGTATCTTTGCAGTCGAATCAGAACATATACTTAGTAGATTATGTGTGGAATAGTAGGCTATATTGGAAAACGAGATGCTTACCCTGTTCTCATAAAAGGCCTGAAGCGGTTGGAATACCGGGGCTATGATAGCGCAGGAGTCGCATTGATAGACAAAAAAAGGAGGTTGAACGTTTATAAAACGAAAGGAAAGGTTTCAGACCTAGAGGCTTTTGTTTCCCCAAAAGACGTTTCCGGTACAATTGGTATTGCCCACACCCGATGGGCCACCCACGGAGAGCCTTGTCAGGCTAACGCTCATCCTCATTTTTCTTCTTCAAAGAATCTAGCTCTTATCCACAATGGTATTATTGAAAACTACGCTACCCTGAAAGAAAAGCTACAAAAAAAAGGGTTCATCTTTAAAAGTAGTACAGATACCGAAGTTCTCGTACAGTTAATTGAATTTTTCCAACTTTCCAACCATTTAGATTTACTTACTGCCGTTCAGTTGGCTCTGCATGAGGTGATTGGCGCATACGCTATAGCGGTGCTCGACAAGAATAATCCCGATGAGATTATTGCAGCACGCAAAAGCAGTCCGCTGGTGGTAGGGATAGGGAAGGATGAATTCTTTCTGGCTTCGGATGCTACTCCGATTGTAGAGTATACGGATAAAGTGGTGTATCTGCAAGATGGGGAGATAGCGGTGATTCGCAGAGACAAGGCATTGGAAGTCGTCAATCTGGACAACGTGCTTCAAAATCCCGAAGTACGTACGGTGGAAATGAATCTGGGACAACTGGAGAAAGGGGGATACCCGCATTTCATGTTGAAGGAGATATTCGAACAACCCGATTGTATTAACGACTGTATGCGTGGACGCATCAATGCGGACGGTGATAAAGTAGTACTGTCGGCGGTTATTGATCATAAGGAACGTTTGCTCAAGGCTCGTCGCTTTGTAATTGTGGCTTGCGGAACTTCGTGGCATGCCGGATTGATAGGGAAACAACTGATAGAAAGTTTCTGCCGTATTCCGGTAGAAGTGGAATATGCCTCCGAGTTCCGCTATCGTGATCCGGTGATTCATGAAGACGATGTGGTAATAGCTATCTCGCAATCGGGTGAAACGGCCGATACATTGGCTGCCATAGAACTGGCGAAAGAGAAAGGAGCTTTTATCTATGGTATATGCAATGCGGTAGGTTCATCCATTCCGCGCATTACAGATACCGGTTCTTATATTCATGTAGGACCGGAAATAGGAGTGGCGTCCACCAAGGCATTTACCGGACAGGTAACCGTGCTTACCATGCTGGCGCTGACGCTGGCAAAAGAGAAAGGGAGTATGGCAGATGAGAAATACCTGGAAGTGATCCGGGAATTGACTGTGATTCCGGCTAAAATAAAAAAGATATTGATCAGTAATCCTAAAATAGCGGAACTGTCGCGTATTTTCACCTATGCACATAATTTCCTCTATTTGGGACGGGGCTACAGTTTCCCGGTAGCTTTGGAAGGTGCGTTAAAGTTGAAGGAGATATCTTATATTCACGCTGAAGGCTATCCCGCAGCCGAGATGAAACATGGGCCTATCGCATTGATTGATGCCGAAATGCCTGTTGTGGTGATAGCTACGCATAATGCGATGTATGAAAAGATAATGAGTAACATACAGGAAATCAAGGCGCGGAAGGGAAAAGTAATCGCTTTGGTCACAGAAGGAGATACGGTAATCGGTAAGTTGGCCGATGATTGCATTGAGTTGCCCGAAACATTAGAGTGCCTCGAACCGTTGATAGCTACGGTCCCCTTACAGTTATTGGCCTACCATGTAGCCATTTGCAAAGGGAAGAATGTGGATCAGCCACGAAATCTGGCGAAGTCGGTAACAGTAGAATAGAAGGCAATGCTGCCGGAGATTATGCAGGAAGTTTCCGGCATAATTCTTGAAAGATGTACCGTAAGTTTGGAAAAATGACAGAAGGTCTTGTCATACCTTTGGGATGTTTTTATAAGAATCTGAAAATGAACTATTAATTTAAGTAGTAAAGAGAGAGCATGGAACCGTTAAAGCATGAATGTGGAGTCGCTATGATACGACTGCTGAAACCGCTGGAATATTATCAGGAAAAGTATGGAACCTGGATGTATGGCTTGAACAAGCTGTATCTGCTGATGGAAAAACAACACAACCGCGGACAGGAAGGCGCCGGGTTGGCCTGTGTCAAACTGGAGGCCAATCCCGGTGAAGAATATATGTTCCGTGAAAGAGCTTTAGGTTCAGGGGCGATAACAGAGATATTCGGTACGGTGCAAAATCATTTCAAGGATTTGGCGCCTGAACAATTGCATGATGCCGGATACGCCAAGAAATGCCTTCCCTTTGCCGGAGAGGTATATATGGGGCATTTGCGTTATTCCACTACCGGAAAAAGCGGTATCTCCTACGTGCATCCGTTCTTGCGCCGTAACAACTGGCGTGCCAAGAATTTGGCGTTGTGCGGCAATTTCAACATGACCAATGTGGATGAGATTTTCGCACGTATCACTGCCGACGGCCAGCATCCGCGTAAATATGCCGACACATATATTATGCTGGAACAAGTGGGGCACCGTTTGGATCGCGAGGTGGAGCGCCTCTATGTGGAATGTGAGAAGGAAGGTCTGAAAGGCATGGATATTACTCACGCTATAGAAGACCGCATTGATCTGGGCAATGTCCTCAAGACTTCGAGCAAGGAGTGGGATGGAGGCTATGTGATCTGCGGTATGACCGGTAGCGGTGAGTCTTTTGCGGTGCGCGATCCGTGGGGCATCCGTCCGGCTTTCTGGTACATGGACGATGAAATCATGGTATTGGCATCCGAGCGCCCTGTCATTCAGACTGCCTTGAATGTATCTGCCGGAAGCATCAATGAATTGCAACCGGGACAGGCTATCCTTATAAGCAAGACTGGAAAGATGCGTCTGGCACAGATCAACCGGGCGAAAGAGAAGAAAGCCTGTTCCTTCGAACGTATCTATTTCAGCCGGGGAAGTGACATGGATATTTATAAAGAAAGAAAACAGCTGGGCGAAAAACTGGTGAATCCTATTTTGAAAGCGGTAGACTATGATGTGGAGCATACCGTATTCTCTTTTATACCCAATACGGCGGAAGTGGCTTTCTATGGACTGCTGGAAGGATTCGACAATTATCTGAATGAACTGAAAGTAAAGAAGATAGAGGCTTTGGGGCATCATCCCAATCACGAGGAACTGGAAAAAATCCTGTCCTGGCGTATCCGTAGCGAGAAAGTAGCCATCAAGGATATCAAGCTGCGTACCTTTATCGCCGAAGGCAACAGTCGGAATGATTTGGCTGCCCATGTGTATGATATCACTTATGGAAGCCTTGTGCCTCATGTGGATAATCTGGTGATTATTGATGACAGCATCGTCCGGGGAACTACGTTAAGACAGAGCATTATCGGCATCCTCGACCGCCTGCATCCGAAGAAAATCGTCATTGTTTCTTCTTCGCCACAGGTGCGTTATCCTGATTATTATGGTATTGATATGGCCAGTATGGATCAGTTTATCGCTTTCAAGGCTGCTATCGATTTATTGAAAGAACGGGATATGAAAGATGTGATAGCCCGTGCTTACAACAAATCGAAAGACCAGGTGGGGTTACCCAAAGAGCAGATGGTGAATTATGTGAAAGAAATTTATGCCCCTTTCACTAATGAGGAGATTGCGGCAAAAATGGTGGAACTTCTCACTCCGAAGGGTACGCAGGCGAAAGTGGAAATCGTTTATCAGACACTGGAAGGATTGCATGAAGCGTGTCCCAACCATACGGGCGACTGGTATTTCAGTGGGGATTATCCTACTCCGGGTGGAGTGAAGCTGGTGAACCAGGCGTTTATAGACTATATAGAAAAAGTTTATCAATTCTAAAGAACAACCATTCAAGATAGATTAGATGAGAAATGTAACATTGATCCTCGACGACGGGAGCCGTTTCCCGGGCAAGTCGTTCGGTTATGAGAAACCGGTAGCCGGCGAAGTGGTGTTTAATACCGCTATGACCGGTTATCCTGAGAGTTTGACAGACCCTTCATATGCGGGGCAGCTGATGACCTTAACTTATCCGTTGGTCGGTAACTACGGGGTACCTCCCTTTACTATCGAACCCAATGGCTTGGCTACTTTTATGGAAAGTGAACGTATCCATGCCGAAGCGATTATTGTAAGTGATTACAGTGAAGAATACAGTCACTGGAATGCGAAAGAAAGTCTGGCCGACTGGCTGAAGCGTGAGCAAGTGCCGGGCATTACAGGCATCGATACCCGTGAACTGACCAAAGTTCTTCGCGAACATGGGGTAATGATGGGGAAAATTGTATTTGATGATGAACCCGGCAATGTGCCCGAAGCAATGTATGCAGGTATCAATTATGTAGATAAAGTATCGTGTAAGGAAGTGATTCGTTACAATGAAGGTGCAGGTAAGAAAAAAGTGGTGTTGGTGGATTGTGGTGTAAAGACAAATATTATCCGTTGCTTACTGAAACGGGATGTGGAAGTGATCCGTGTTCCTTGGAACCATGACTTTACAGGGATGGAGTATGACGGATTGTTTATTTCGAACGGTCCGGGTGATCCGGATACTTGCGATGAGGCGGTACAGCATATCCGCAAGGCGATGAGCCTGAGCGACAAGCCTATCTTCGGCATTTGTATGGGGAATCAGTTGCTTTCCAAAGCAGGAGGTGCCACCATCTATAAATTGAAATACGGTCATCGCAGCCATAACCAACCGGTGCGCATGATAGGAACGGAACGTTGTTTCATTACCAGTCAGAACCACGGTTATGCGGTAGATAATAATACATTGGGAACCGATTGGGAACCGCTGTTCATCAATATGAATGACGGTTCCAACGAGGGTATCAGGCATAAAACCAAACCTTGGTTCTCGGCACAGTTCCATCCGGAAGCTGCATCGGGACCTACGGATACCGAGTTCCTGTTTGATGAGTTTGTGAAGTTGTTATAAACCGTGTATTAAAAAGAACAAGTATGAAAGACGAAATAAAGAAAGTATTGTTATTAGGTTCCGGTGCCTTGAAGATTGGCGAGGCCGGAGAATTTGACTATTCGGGTTCGCAAGCATTGAAAGCCTTGAAGGAGGAAGGGATTGAAACGGTTCTGATCAACCCGAACATCGCTACCGTGCAGACCAGCGAAGGGGTGGCAGACCAGATTTATTTCCTGCCCGTTACTCCTTATTTTGTAGAGAAGGTGATAGAAAAGGAACGTCCGGACGGCGTGCTCCTGTCTTTCGGCGGACAGACTGCCTTGAACTGTGGGGTGGCACTGTACAAAGCAGGTATCTTCGAAAAATACAATGTCCGTGTGTTGGGTACTCCCGTGCAGGCCATCATGGATACTGAAGACCGTGAATTGTTTGTAGAAAAACTGAATGAAATCAATGTCAAGACCATCAAGAGCGAAGCGGTGGAAAATCTGGAAGATGCCCGTCGCGCCGCTAAAGAATTAGGTTATCCGGTCATTATCCGTGCCGCCTATGCATTGGGTGGTTTGGGCTCAGGTTTCTGTGACAATGAAGAGGAACTGAATGTTCTGGCTGAAAAGGCCTTCTCTTTCTCTCCGCAGGTATTGGTGGAAAAGAGTTTGAAAGGCTGGAAGGAGGTGGAGTATGAAGTGGTCCGTGACCGTTATGATAACTGCATCACTGTATGTAACATGGAGAACTTCGACCCGCTGGGTATCCATACCGGCGAGTCTATCGTGATCGCCCCTTCGCAGACACTGACCAATGCGGAATATCATAAACTTCGTGAACTGGCTATCCGTATCATCCGCCATATCGGCATTGTGGGCGAATGCAATGTACAGTATGCCTTCGATCCCGAATCGGAAGATTACCGTGTCATTGAGGTCAACGCCCGTCTTTCGCGTTCGTCTGCATTGGCTTCCAAGGCTACCGGCTATCCGTTGGCTTTCGTTGCCGCCAAATTAGGCTTGGGATATGGGTTGTTCGACTTGAAAAACTCGGTGACAAAGACCACCAGTGCCTTCTTCGAGCCTGCACTGGACTATGTGGTGTGCAAGATTCCCCGTTGGGACTTGGGCAAGTTCCACGGTGTGGATCGTGAACTGGGCTCGTCCATGAAATCGGTGGGCGAGGTGATGGCTATCGGACGTACTTTCGAAGAAGCCATTCAGAAAGGTTTGCGCATGATTGGTCAGGGAATGCATGGTTTTGTAGAGAATAAGGAATTGGTTATAGAAGACGTGGACAAAGCCCTTCGTGAGCCGACGGACAAACGTATCTTCGTGATCAGCAAAGCCATGCGTGCAGGTTACACGGTAGACCAGATTCATGAGCTGACCAAGATTGACAAATGGTTCTTGCAGAAATTGCAGCACATCATGGACACTTCTAAAGAGATGCACGAATGGGGCAATAACCACAAGCAGATTACCGATATGCCGGACGAATTGCTCCGCAAGGCGAAAGTGCAGGGATTCTCCGATTTCCAGATAGCCCGTGCCATTGGCTACGAAGGAGATATGGAAGACGGTATTCTGTATGTGCGTAATCATCGTAAGCAGGTGGGAATCCTTCCGGTGGTGAAACAAATCGATACTTTGGCGGCCGAGTACCCTGCACAGACCAACTATCTGTACTTGACGTATAGCGGTGTGGCCAATGATGTGAAGTACTTAGGCGACCATAAATCCATCGTGGTACTGGGTTCGGGTGCTTACCGCATCGGTTCGTCGGTGGAATTTGACTGGTGTGGCGTGCAGGCTTTGCAGACTATCCGTAAGGAGGGTTACCGCAGTGTCATGATTAATTATAATCCCGAAACGGTTTCTACCGACTATGATATGTGCGACCGTCTGTACTTTGACGAGCTGACTTTCGAGCGTGTGATGGATATTCTCGAACTGGAGAATCCTCACGGAGTCATTGTATCTACCGGTGGCCAGATTCCCAATAATCTGGCTCTCCGTCTGGATGCGCAAAATGTAAATATCCTCGGTACCAGTGCCAAGAGCATTGACAATGCCGAAGACCGGGATAAATTCTCGGCCATGCTGGACCGCATCGGAGTGGATCAGCCCGAATGGAGCGCATTGACTTCTATGGAAGACATCCATGCCTTTATTGACAAGGTAGGCTTCCCTGTTTTGGTACGTCCCTCGTATGTGCTGAGTGGTGCGGCCATGAATGTCTGCTCCAATCAAGAAGAGTTGGAACGCTTCCTGAAACTGGCTGCCAATGTATCGAAAAAGCATCCGGTAGTGGTGAGCCAGTTCATCGAGCACGCCAAGGAAGTGGAAATGGACGCTGTGGCTCAGAATGGTGAGATTGTGGCATATGCTATCAGTGAGCACATTGAGTATGCCGGAGTGCATTCGGGCGATGCCACTATCCAGTTCCCACCGCAAAAGCTGTATGTGGAAACGGTGCGCCGCATCAAGCGCATCTCCCGTCAGATAGCCAAGGAATTGAATATCTCCGGTCCGTTCAATATCCAATATCTGGCAAAGGACAATGATATCAAGGTAATTGAATGTAACCTTCGTGCTTCACGCAGCTTCCCCTTTGTCAGCAAGGTGCTGAAAATTAATTTTATTGAACTGGCTACCAAAGTGATGCTCGGACTGCCGGTTGAGAAACCGAACAAGAATCTTTTCGAGTTGGATTATGTGGGTATTAAGGCCAGCCAGTTCTCTTTCAACCGTTTGCAGAAAGCCGATCCGGTATTGGGGGTAGACATGGCCTCTACCGGTGAAGTAGGCTGCATCGGTACGGATACTTCGTGTGCCGTATTGAAGGCGATGCTGTCTGTGGGGTATCGTATTCCGGAAAAGAGCGTGTTGCTTTCTACAGGTAATGCCAAGCAGAAAGCGGATACCTTGGAAGCGGCCCGTATGTTGCAGAAGAAAGGTTATAAACTTTATGCCACCGGAGGCTCATCCCACTTCCTGACCGAGAACGGGGTGGAAAATACCCGCGTGTATTGGCCCAGTGAGGAAGGGAAACCTCAGGCACTGGATATGTTGCATCGGAAAGAGATAGACATGGTAGTCAATATCCCGAAGAATCTGACAGCCGGGGAGTTGGACAATGGATATAAGATACGTCGTGCCGCTATCGACCTGAATGTGCCCTTGATAACCAATGCTCGTCTGGCAAGTGCGTTTATCAATGCTTTCTGTACCATGACGATAAACGATATCGCTATCAAGAGCTGGGCGGAATATAAATGATTTTAATGGCTGATGATATGTGGTTAATGGGGTGTGGCAACAGTGCACTCCATTAACTATTAATCAGTGACTTCTCTTTTATCGGAAAATAAATCACTATTCTTTCTGTGTTTACAAAAAGTTTTCTACTTTTGTCCAATTAGGAATCCTAAAGATATTCAAAACAAATGGATTGTGAACACAAGCTTAAAGTATTAGAGCAGGAAATTGAATCGTTGAAAGAGGAGAACAGGCTGCTGAAAGAAAAATTATCTTCTTCTGAAAAAAACTTTGATGGCGTTAGTTTCAAGGAGAAATATGCGGTAAGAATATTAGATTCCTTGCCGGATATGTTGACCGTTTTCAATCATGAGGAAATGGGGATAGAGGTGGTGTCTAATGAGGAAACAAATCATGTGGGTGTATCCAACAACGATTTTAAGGGGATGCGTATGCAGGATATGGTTCCTAAAGAGGCTTATCACAATATACATAATAATCTTCAGAAGGTTATTTCGACAGGTAGGGGTTCTACAGCCCATCATGAATTGGATGTGGACGGGACGCTTCATTATTATGAAAATCGTATTTTCCCCTTAGATGAAGAATATGTGTTGATAATGTGCCGTGATATTAGTGAAAGAGTTGCCACACAGCAGAATTTGGAAATATTTAAACGGATATTGGATAGGGTCAGTGATAGTATTCTGGCTGTATCGGCTGACGGAACCTTAGTCTATGCCAACCGGCAGTTTATTGAGGAATATGGAGTGAAAGGGGAATTAGGAACACAGAAAATCTATGATTTGCCTGTTTCCTTGAATACTAAAGAACAGTTTGATAAACGTGTTCAGGAGATTCGCGACAACGGAGGTAATTTTGCTTATCGTGCCAAATATACCCGTGTGGGAGAAACAAAACTTCGTGTTCATCAGGTTTCGGCCTTTATGATTCAAAATCAGGGCGAGGAAATGATTTGGTTCTTTACACAGGATATAACAGATGTTATCAAGAATCGTGATGAATTGCGTGAATTGAATTATCTGATGGATGCTATACTGAATAATATTCCTGTTTATTTGTTTGTGAAGGACCCTGAAGATGATTTCCGATATCTTTATTGGAATAAGGCGTTTGCCAGTCACTCTAAAATTCCTGCTTCCAAAGCGTTGGGGCGTACTGATTTTGAAGTATTTCCCGAATATGAGAATGCGGAGAAGTTTCATCGGGATGATTTGGAATTGATTCGTACCCGCGAACGTATGGAAATGCAGGAAACGTATGTGACGGCTACAGGAGAGCCCCGTATTGTGCAGACCTTGAAAACGTTGGTTCCTCTGGAAGGGAGGACACCGCTCATTATCGGTATTTCATGGGATATTACCAATATACAGAATATAGAGCAGGAATTGATATTCGCCCGTATCAAAGCCGAACAGTCCGACAGGTTGAAAACCGCTTTCCTTGCCAATATGAGCCATGAAATCCGTACTCCGCTGAATGCAATTGTGGGATTTTCGCATTTGATGACTATAGCGGATAACGCAGAGGATGAAAAACTTTATTCGGACATCATCAACCAGAATTCGGAAATATTGTTGCAATTAATCAATGACATACTTGATTTGGCAAAAATAGAGGCGGGTACATTGGAATACATCAGATATCCAATGGATTTGGGAGAATTGTGCCGTAATGTGTATGAGATGCATAAGGATCGGGTGCAGACTGGGGTTGTTTTGATATTAGACAATAAAGACACCAGCTTGATAATCAATGAAGATCAGAACCGAATTATGCAAGTTGTTACAAATTTGATAACCAATGCTATAAAATTTACTTTCAAAGGGGAAATCCGTTTTGGTTTTGAAGTGAGGGAGGAGTATATTGATTTTTATGTAAAAGATACGGGAATGGGTATCTCCGAGGAGAAGATTAAAATGATTTTTGAGCGTTTCGTGAAACTGAATACTTTTGTTCAGGGAACAGGTTTGGGGCTTGCGATTTGTAGGGTGATTGTAGAAAAACTAGGTGGAGAGATTACTGCGGAATCCAAACTGAATGAAGGTTCTACTTTTCGTTTTACGATTCCTTATAAGGCGGGTAAAAAAATTCCGGAATCCGGAAAGGTTACGAAGTGTCCGGAATCAGGGAGTACGGGACCGAGAAAAGTGTTGCAAAGAAGAACAGTACTGGTGGCGGAAGATGTAGACAGCAACTTTTTGCTGTTAAAGACATTGTTAGGGAAAAGATGTAATCTGCTATGGGCTAAGAATGGAGAGGATGCGGTGAATCAATTTAAAGAACATCAGCCCGACTTGATTTTGATGGATATCAAGATGCCCCATATGGATGGGCTGGAGGCTACGCGCCTGATTCGTTCTTATTCAAAAGAAGTGCCTATTGTCGCTTTGACTGCCTTTGCTTTTGAGTCCGACAAAGACAGGGCTATAGAAGCCGGATGCGATGATTTCCTGACTAAGCCGGTTTCACAAAATGCCTTGGAAAAAGTGTTGGATAAATATGTTAAGTAGACATTGGCGAGGTATAGTGCGTAAAGACAACAGGCAATATGGAACAGAACAGGGAAGGGAGGATGCAATGCGAAGATTATAGATCTTACCCCCGGAAGATTATAGATCTTACAGGTGAAAGATTTATATCTTTGGGTTGTAAGATTACGATGGACTCATAGGGAATAGAAACGGACTTTTATAAAAACAAAAGAGGAACTGCCTCTGCGGCAATCCCTCTTTTCTGAATTTGAGAGCATGTTATTTAACTTCGATAACCTTGGCTGCTTTTTCTTTGTCTTCCGGCGTACGTTTCGGCAACTCGATAGTTAATACACCATCGTTTACTTTTGCATCAATTTTATCTTTATCTACATCATCAGGCAGGATCAATGTCTGTTGGAATTTAGAATAAGAGAATTCGCGACGCAAGTAACGGCTTTCTTTCTTGCCTTCTTTATCACCTTCGGTACTTTCTGTTTTCTTTTCCATAGAGATAACCAAGTCGTTGTCTTCGTTGATATGAATCTTGAAGTCTTCTTTGGTCATTCCCGGAGCGGCGACTTCTACTTTGTAGTCTTTGTCACTTTCAATAACATTGATGGCGGGAGCTGTTGCATTGGCTTTTACCATCCAGTCGTTATCAAAGAAATCATTAAAAATACTTGGTAACCATGTTTGGTTTGATCTTCTTACTGGCATCATAATCTTAATCTCCTATAGGTTTTGGTTAAACATTTTGTTTATTTCTGAATTCCTTCACCTTTCGGCTTTGTCATTCACTATCCATAATGCAAACCGCATACCATTAGTTCGATGATATGCGGTTTATATTGCACTCTTTTAAACCTATAAAGGTTTTCTTAAAGATTAAAACCTTTGCATTAAAAGTTGGTAAGCCTCTTTAAACATTTGATTGTCAAGGCTACTGCCAATTTGTAATTTTAGGGGGACAGATTGACAGTTGTTCTATATCAGCTTGAACCGCATACGGAAGATTCCGTCTTTATAGTCGTGGCTTATAATTTTAAATGTACCTATTTCGGACGTATTTTTCACGTGTTGACCTATACAGAGGCATTCGTCGTAATCGCCGACTTTTACAATCCGTACGGTTTCGGAAGCTTTTTCCGGTAAACGTTTCATGTCAAAGCGCCCTATAGCTTCCTCTTGAGAGATAAATTCCATTGTAACGGGCAAATTTCTTCGCAATACTTCGTTTACGGTGTTTTCTATTCTTATAATATCCGCTTCTTCCGGACAGGTTTGCAGCGCAAAATCCAGCTTGCTTTTTTTGCGTTCTATATGGGCGGATATTGCCCGTCCGCATCCGAAAAGATTGACCATTGTCCTGTTTATGACATGCTCTGTAGTATGCATGGGAGGGTATTCCTGTTTATTATGGTCGTTGAGTGATGGTTGTTCCATAGTTATTTTATTTTTGTTCTGATTTTGATGGGATATTAAAATCCGTTCAAAGATAAATTATTCTTTTGTAATAAGGAAGCAGAGAGGAAATGATTGCTTTTGTATTATTATAAAACAACGAATTTTAAAAGATACTCAATGCCGGAGGGGAGTACTTTTGCAGAAAAGTATGACGTTCACGAGGCTCTTAACCGATTTTAATGAGGCATGAACGTCATATTGATTTTTACTGTTTTACATCACAGGGGTTTGGAATAAGAATACAAATGAGTCGCTGTCTTTTAAATCTTTTACAGCATCTCCTGCATAAATCTTTCCGTTGGTGAGGGGCAGTTTCTTGATTCCGGCTTTGGGACTGAAGTCGATTTTCTTCAAATCCAACCAAAACAGATTAGGAGTCATGACCGATTCAAAATAATATATTTTATTCTTCTGATCGGATACAGAACGCCAGCGGGTGGAAGATATATGAGGTTTGTCCGGTGTGGTAATTCCGAAAGGGACAGATACATTACGCATCACACTGAGTACACTGGGTACAGCTATTTTAGCGTCCGGAGTCTGAGGGATTGCATGTATATAAAAAGAGGCACGCACAAAGCGGTCGCTGGAACGGTTCGTGCCCGGCAGCATTTGCAATCCTCCTACTTCTTTCCAGTAATCATTGATAGCCAACTGATAATCATATCGTGGAGAATTGGTCATCACTTGGAATTCTTTTCCTTCGTGTATGCTTAAATTCCCGTCCAGATATTCCAAAACCGCTGTATTTCCTGTTTCATCTGTAATAGCCAGGTGAAGAGTGGAAGCTGAACCGTTGGGCATGTGGGGAGCATCAATGCGGAATGATTCTTTTTTCAGCTCCTCAACAGCTTCATGTACGGTGGCAAAATTGTCCAGTACATATTGTGTCCATATGCTGATTCCCATGACAGGACGTGTATCTCCCGGACGGTCAAAGACGGATTCTGGCAAAAATAACAGACTGGCAACCAATCCTTTTTCATTCATTCCGTCACACGTACCTATATCATATCCTGTTGCAATGACGCTGCCGTATTTTGAAGTCCATTTCACGGCATTTTCTTTATTATATCCTGCACGTTGTATTCCTCTGGGGAAAACATAGATATTACTCATAATATCTTCTTTCCAGTCCATTGTACGTCCGGTTACTACCATATGGTCCGGTCCGATATAGACGGCACGCGTGCATGCATCCGCTTTTTGTACGCTCATATAGAACATACCTGCCAATGTTAGTAATGCAATACTTCCTTTTTTTAATTTCATGATTCTATCATTTATAAAGATTGTCTTTGCCATTTAGAACAAACCGGATAAGGAACAGGTTTATGGAAATGCAGTGATTTGTGATACATTTGTTGATAAATGCTAATTCATCGGTTCGATTGGAACGTAAATCACATCCGCATTCCCTTCATAAATTTCTACCTGATTATCCTGTCGGAGGGATTCTGTTGAGAACGATTGAAGATAGGTCGAGGTTTCTGGATTAAAAGAAATACTTGTTTTATCGTAAAAGTAAGGGGGATAAAATAAAAAAGGAGCAACGCCTTGCTCCAACCTTTGTTAACCTTAAATCTAATACTATGAAAAACACATTGCAAAGGTACGGACTTTTTGGAAAATAGCAAATAATCAGACTTAAAAAGTATGCTATATAACATTGTTTAATATTTGCGTTTCTCGAAAACCTGTTTTTTAAGACTTCTTTTGCGTATCTTTGCAGCCGTTAAAAAATAGCAGACGATAGTAAAAAGAGAAAATATATGGCATTTGAAGCGACAAAGAGAGAGTGGGGCGAGCTTTACGCCTTTTTCCGCTTGTTAGCGGACGGATATGTGTATGCAGGTACGCCTGATGTGAAAAGGAATGAAGTGCAAAAGCTTCCTGTGGCGATGGTACAGCGTGAGGAACATGACGGGACACGCCGTTATATTCTGGAGGATGAGGCGACCGTACGTATTTGTGGGGAAAAGATAGATAAGCAGATACCTCGTGAGGATTTTGCGGCTGTGGCAGAGTTGGTTTTTGCTGCTGTCAAAGAGAGCCGAGAGAATGATGTGATGTCTCCCGACGGTGTAGAAGAATTTTTAGATGAAGTCGCCATTTATGACTTGGAAGCAAAGACGGATGACCGTACTGATTTCTATGTTGCTTTTTACAGTATAGAGGCTCCGTTGGTAGGTTTTTGCGTTCGTTCCCGTTTGGGAACTATGTTCCCGTTGTTGGATGGAGGGCGTACCGCCAATTTGAAGTTTGAGCAGACAGGTGTTAAATTCGCTACTCCTACCGTAAACAAAATTAATGCTTTTGGTGAAGAAGATGATGTGGCAGGACGTATGTTGATGATAGAACGCTTGGGAGGAATCTTAAAATATAATGATGTGGCCGATAAGGTATTCCGTAGTAATCTTTGCATGATAGATCTTCATTTTCCCCGTATGTTGGGCGAGATGTTGCGTGTCATGCATTTGGATGGTATATCCAAAGTTAGTGACCTGACAGAAGCAATCAAACAAATCAATCCGTTGAAAATAAAGGATGAATTGATCCATAAGCATAGTTATTATGAATATAAGATGAAGCAGTTTCTTATGGCTTTGGCTTTAGGAATGCGTCCTGCCAAGATATTTAATGGGATAGATTCTGCCATATCCGGTTTTCTGTTTGTAAATGGTAATGGAGAGGTACTTTGTTATCAGAAGGCTGACCGTCAGGTATTTGCCGATTTCCTGTTTGTTAATTCCCGGTTTGAGAAAAGTTCTACTGAAAAAGATAAATACGGATATCTGGAACGTGAGAACGGAGTCTATTATTTTAAGCTGAACTTGAAAATCGGTCTGTTGAAGAGATAGGACAATGAAGGAATTTGTATTTTCCTAGAGTTAAAATGTTTTTTACCACAGATTACACAGATTGAAATACGATTTATTGCTTATTTCAATCTGTATCTGTGTTAATCTGAGTAATCTGTGGTGGGAAACTATAGCTTGAATTTCAGAATTTTTCCATTCATTCCATCTAGTAATACGGGAGTTGTTTTGTCCGGCATAAGAGTCAGCTTCTCTGTGTTTCCGGTCAGCAATTCGGTTGCCTCATATTCTCCATAACGATGGATGCCTAAATAATCAAACGCATGTTGCGGAATATTGACGGCTGAACGTGCCGGTATGGAGTCAAAGTTAACCATAATTAATATCAGTTCATCATCCTGTTTTCGTAAAAAGGCGTATTGTTTATGTTCGTTAAATACCCATCCGGCCAGATTGGCATAGGTTAAGTCAAAGAACACACCTTCCCGTATGGCTTTTTCACTGTTGCATATATTCAGCAGACGGGTATAGAATTGTTTCAATTGCTTTTCATCCTCATTCAGGAATTTATTGTCAAACTTGCCTCCATTGCGCCAGCGGCGTATGCTGTCCACACTCCAGTAATCAAAGATGGTAGTTCTTCCGTCACGCCCGCTGAAACCTTCCGTATCCATGCCATGTTCTCCCAATTCCTGCCCGAAGTAAATCATGACCGGATTGGTATTCATGCAAGCCGATACAATCATTGCGGGGATGGCTTTTGAGCCGTTTCCGGCAAAATAATCGGAAGCTATGCGCTGCTCGTCATGATTTTCCAGGAAATTGAGCATTCGTTTTTCAATACCTCCCAAGCTTTGCCAGCGTTGTGGAATAGCAGTTGCCGATTCCCATCCGCAGGTAATGGCACGTAGTGTATCATACAGACCTACTTTGTCATATAAATAGTCGAATTTGCCATTGAACAGATAATTTCTGTATTCTCCCGGATTATAGACCTCGGCGATAAAGATCAGTTTCGGATGTTCAGCTTTGATTTGCGGAATCACCCATCCCCAGAATTCTACAGGAACCATTTCTGCCATATCACAGCGGAATCCGTCAATGCCTTTGGCAGACCAGAACAGTAGGATGTCACGCATCTTCACCCATGTGTCCGGAATCGGTTCGAAGTGGCGGCTATGACCGTTCAAGTAGTCTATACCATAATTCAGTTTCACAGTTTCATACCAGTCATTGGAGTTGGGCCATGCGTCAAAACGGTCATTACCGGTTGCTTTTGCCGGAAACTCTATGTAAGGTTCCGCTGCGCCACGGTGCAGGTCAATATTGCCTTCCAGCTTTGTATCGGGAATATAATAGAAATTATTGTTGGGGCTGAAAGCTTTTGTCACATCATCTTTCTCACCCAAATCGGTTACTCCTTCAGGCTTGGCGTCTGAACCATATTGGCGGGCTACATGGTTGGGGACAAAATCAATGATGACCTTCAATCCGGCTTTGTGGCTTCGTGTTACCAGATTCTCGAACTCTTTCATACGGTCCGGGATACTGGTTGCCAAATCAGGGTCTACATCATAATAATCCTTGATGGCATACGGTGATCCGGCCTTTCCTTTTACTACTGCGGGATGATCGGGTTTGATGCCATAGCGGGTATAATTGGTTTGGGTAGCATGTTCAATGATACCTGTATACCAAATATGTGTAGCACCCAGTGTTTTGATCTCGTTTAAAGCCTTTGTCGTGAAATCGGCCATTTTTCCGCAACCGTTTTCCTCCAAAGAACCATTAGGCTTACAACGCAGGCTGTTGTTCCCGAATAAACGGGTGAATACCTGATAGATAATAATTTTTTCTTGTGTATCCATTTTATTTTTTTTTGTTTATCTCCAAATTGTTCCATTCTCCAGGAGTAGTCTGTCCAGGAGTTCCGTTGCCGTATTGTATCCTTTTTCGAATATCTCTTCGGCTCTTTCCAGTTCTCTGTTGCTGTATTCTTCCAGTCCGTATGATTCGATCAGCAAATCTGCAATCCCTTTTTGAGGCAGTGTATTGGCTTGGAAAATAAAATGATAGGCTCTGAGTGCGATGCTTACCACATTCTTGCTATATTCATCTGCTACCAGCGGATCTACATTGAGTGCTATCACTTTCTCGCATTCTTTGCGAATGGGGCTGACCGGCAGGTTCATCAAGATTCCTCCATCTACATAATATGTATTGTTGATGCGTATGGGGGCAAACAAGATAGGCATACAGCAGGAAGCAGCCAGTCTTTCGGCTATTTTCCCTTTTTTAAAAGAAACGATGCGTCCGTGATCCAAATCGGTGGCGGTAATAATAGTGGGAATTTTTAGTTCTTCTATCGTTTTCGACTCCAAGTTGCTGTTTAAGAAATCGATAAAACTATCCAGTTTCAGCAGACCTTGTTTGTTGATAGAAAAAGTGGTCAGTTCTTTGAATGAATGGTGCTCAAAAAGTTCAACAATATGATAAGGCTCTTTGCCGTCGGCATAGAAGACAGCGGCAAGAGCACCTGCACTTACTCCGGAAAGTATTTCCGGCCTGATGCCATGTTCATGCAAAGCCTGCATAATCCCCAAATGGGCAAATCCTTTTATAAATCCTCCGCTCAGGGCATAACCAATGTTATATTTAAATTCATTCATAGTCTGATCTCGTTTAGATATCGACAAACTTACGAATATTTTTGTGAAATGCCATAAAAAAAATACGGATTACTCAGCATATTCCGGTAATCCGTATAAAATTTATAATAACTGAATTTTGTTTATCAAGCAATACCGTGTGCGTTGACCGATCCATCAATTTTCTTGATCAGTCCTTGCAGTACAGCACCCGGTCCGCATTCGGTAAAGTCATCGGCACCATCGGCAACCATATTCTTCACTGTCTGGGTCCAGCGTACGGAAGCGGTGAGCTGAGCTACCAGGTTTGCCTTGATTTCAGCGGGATCTGTGTGAGGCAAAGCGTCCACGTTCTGATATACAGGGCATTTCGGAGTATGAATTTCAGTAGCGTTGATAGCAGCTTCCAGTTCCACTTTGGCGGGGTTCATCAGCGGAGAGTGGAAGGCGCCTCCCACTTTCAGCGGCAGGGCACGTTTAGCACCGGCAGCTTTCATTTGCTCGCAAGCCTTGTTGATTCCTTCGATAGAACCTGAGATGACAATTTGTCCCGGGCAGTTATAATTGGCAGCCACTACCACTTCTCCTTCTTTAGAAATCGCTTCACAGATTTCCTCTACTTTTTCGTCAGGCAATGCAATGATGGCAGCCATCGTAGAGGGTTGTGCCTCACAAGCTTTCTGCATAGCCATAGCACGTGCATAAACCAGTTTCAGACCATCTTCGAAAGACAATGCTCCGGCTGCAACCAATGCGGAAAATTCGCCCAGCGAGTGTCCGGCAGTCATTTCAGGTTTGAAATCATCACCCATGCAAAGAGCGGAAATTACCGAGTGCAGAAAAACGGCAGGCTGAGTTACTTTAGTCTGGCGCAAGTCTTCGTCAGTACCTTCAAACATGATGTCTGTGATACGGTATCCTAAAATGTCGTTTGCTTTTTCAAAAAGTTCTTTGGCTAAAGCCGAGTTTTCGTACAGGTCTTTACCCATACCTACAAACTGTGCTCCCTGTCCGGGGAATACAAATGCTTTCATATTTTTCCTATTTTGGTTTAAAAACGTTGCAAAGTTAATTATTTCTTTCGGAACTACGGAATAATAATGAGGCAATTTGCTAATATGCTGCATTATGTACCGCATGGTAATTAGCACATTGACAAATTATTTCATTGTTTTCATCGGAACAGGTGCGTAAAAGTGATTCAGCGGGCCGTGTCCTTCGCCTATATGCACGTCTTTCCCGGCGTGGATTCCTTTGGTGACATATGCTTTTGCATGTTCTACGGCCTGCGGCATATCATATCCCAGTGCCAGAAAAGTAGCAATGGCGGAAGAAAGAGTACATCCTGTTCCGTGTGTGTTTTTGCTTTCTATCTTATCTGAGATAAAGAGATGAGGCTTGTCTTCTCCAGCTGTTTGTAATACATCGCACATCTTGTCGCCCTCCAAATGTCCTCCTTTCAGTAAAACGGATCCGCAACCGAATTTTAATAATTCCGATGCGGCAGCTTTCATTGTGTCCACATTGCTTATGCAGTGTTCCGTCAATACTTCCGCCTCACTCAGATTGGGCGTAATCAGACTGGCCAGAGGCATCAGTTCCCGGGTCAGTGCACTGATGGCGTCCTCTTCTATCAGCCGGTGTCCGCTAGTCGATACCATGACCGGATCGAACACAACGAAACGGGGTCGGTATGTACGAAGGCAGGAGGCTATGGCCTCGACTATTTCCACATCATTAATCATACCTATTTTAACAGCATCCGGACGGATATCTTCCATTACGGCTTCTATCTGCCCACGTACATATACCGGTGGTACGGGATGTATGGCACGTACTCCCAAAGTGTTCTGTACGGTGATTGCAGTAATGGCTGTCGCAGCATAACCACCCAAGGCGGAGATGGTCTTCAGGTCAGCCTGTATGCCGGCTCCTCCGCTGCAATCGGATCCTGCTATACTTAATACACAAGGATATTTCTTCATATAAATCTCATTTTGACAAAGTATTTGCAAAGATAACGAATAATCTTGTTTTAAATGTTTGCACAAGTGAAGGGAATCAATTATTTTTGCTAAACATAAAATAAAGTAAAAATAAGGGGAATGAAAAGAATCCTAGTAACGGGAGGCGCAGGATTTATAGGGTCACATCTATGCACTCGTCTGATAGAGGAAGGTAATATTGTTATATGTTTAGACAACTTTTTCACGGGGAGTAAAGAGAATATAAGTTACCTGATCGGGCATCCGCGCTTTGAACTGATAGAACACGATATAATTAATCCGTTTTGGACGGATGTGGACGAGATATACAATCTGGCATGTCCCGCTTCTCCTATACATTATCAGCATGATGCTATCAAAACGGCGAAGACGGCTGTCTTCGGCACGTTTAATATGTTGGGACTGGCGAAGCGTAACAAAGCAAAAATACTTCAGGCTTCTACCAGTGAGGTGTATGGTGATCCGTTGTCGCATCCCCAAAGGGAGGGAGATTGGGGAAATGTGAATCCCATAGGCTACCGGTCTTGTTATGATGAAGGAAAACGTTGTGCCGAGACTTTGTGCATGGATTATTACCGTCAACATGGCGTTTTGGTAAAAATAATCCGCATATTCAATACGTATGGTCCTAATATGCTGACCGATGACGGACGTGTAATTTCCAATTTTGTGGTACAGGCATTGCTAGATAAAGATATAACCATTTATGGAGACGGAAAACAGACACGTAGTTTTCAGTACATAGATGATCTGGTGGAAGGGATGATACGTATGATGGCTACGGAAGATCACTTCACAGGACCGGTGAATATCGGTAACCCTTGCGAATTTTCCATATTCGAACTGGCTCAGAAGATATTGGAACTGACCTGTTCTCATTCTAACATTATTTTCGAACCTTTACCTCATGATGACCCTCGTCAGCGCAGGCCGGATATTACTCTGGCAAAAGAAAAGCTGGATTGGGAGCCTCACATTCATCTGGAAGAGGGGCTGATGAAAGTGATTGATTATTTTAAAAGTGTTCTGGCTAAATAATATATACCTATGACACCGGATGTAAATGTTGTAATAAGTCATTCTGAGTACACTGTTTTGGTTGTGGATGATGTGGTTTCTAATGTCTTGTTGTTAAAAGTGTTGTTAACAAACGAGAAGTTTAAGGTGATAACTGCCGGTAATGGAAAGGAGGCATTATCCCAGGCGGTCAATGCCCGTCCCGATTTGATTTTGTTGGATGTCATGATGCCCGAGATGAATGGTTTTGAAGTTGCCGAACGATTGAAAGCCGATCCGGAAACACAACATATTCCTATTATATTTCTGACAGCCTTGAATACCACTGCCGATATAGTGAAGGGTTTCAAGGTAGGTGCGAATGATTTTATATCCAAACCTTTTAATAAGGAAGAGCTTGTGATCCGTGTTACCCATCAGATATCCCTGATTGCCGCCAAACGGATCATCATGAAGCAAACGGAAGAATTGCGTAAGATTATTATGGGGCGCGACAAGTTATATTCTGTTATCGCACATGACCTGCGTTCACCCATGGGATCCATTAAAATGGTGCTCAATATGTTGATACTCAGTCTTCCGTCCGAACAGATCGGTAAGGAAATGTTTGATATGCTGAGCATGGCCAATCAAAGTACGGAGGATGTTTTCTCTTTGCTGGATAATTTATTGAAATGGACTAAAAGCCAGATAGGCAAGCTGAATGTAGTTTATCAGGACTTTGATATTGTGGGGAATATTGCTTCGGTTATCGAAATTTTCAATCTGGTAGCCGGTATGAAGAATATAAAGGTGAACTTCCCGGTGCATGGAAAGATTGAGGTACATGCCGATATGGATATGATGAAAACCATCTTGCGTAATCTTCTCAGCAATGCAATTAAGTTCAGTTATAATGATTCCGAAATTCTGGTTAATGCCGAAATAGAGGGTGATAAAGTCATAGTCAGTGTAAAAGACACCGGAAAAGGCATGAGTGAGGAAGACCAAAAGAAACTGTTGAACACGGAAACTCATTTCAGCAAATACGGAACGAATAATGAGGAAGGTTCCGGATTAGGCTTGTTGTTATGTCAGGATTTTGCTGTTAAGAATGGTGGGCGTTTATGGTTTGAGTCTGAAGAGGGAAAAGGTTCCACTTTCTTCTTTTCGGTAGCTTTGAAGAAGTGATTTATCAAAGCCCCACCTCCAGATATACCGGGTTATGGTCACTCATATCATAAGGAATCACCTTATACTTTATACCTTCCAATAAGGTGGAATGGAACAAGTAGTCTATCCGTAGTAAATGGTGAAACCCCCGATAAGTGGCTCCGTACCCTTCTCCAGCGGTTTGAAATCCGTCTTTCAAACCGTTTTTCAGAGTTTCATAAGTAAAAGTTCCCGGAGGGTCATTGAAGTCACCGCATACAATCAAGGGATATTCCGTGGCATTGATCAGCGAACTGATTTGTTCAGCCTGTCCGGCACGTCTGACAGTATTTTCCCGGAAGTTGTCAGAATAGCCCAGATAAATGCCTCTTTCCTGTTCCTCATCTTGTTCTCCCCGAGCCTGTGCTGCTTTGGAACGCATTCTGTCAAAGCTGGTAGTCTGCATGTGCACGTTGATGATGCGTATCGTCATACCTTTTACATCCAGGTCGGCCCAGATGGCTCCGTTGTTGGTATTCGGAAATTCTATTGTTTGTGACTGTCTGATGGGGTAGCGGCTGTAAATGGCCTGACTCAATCCTTCGGGGATAAACGAGTAAGGGAATATTTTAGCATACGTATTCTGTAAGTCTTGTTCCGTAAAGTCGCCATTGCCTCTATATTCCTGAAAACAAAGTACATCCGTTTCCTCCTTGTTCATCATCTCGGCAAACTCCTTGGCGGAGAATCCCGTAATTTCATTTCCAAATGAGTGGACATTGTAAGTCACTACTTTCAATCTGTTCTCGTTAGCATATTTGGTAGGGTTATAAATTTGGTACATGGAAGTGATGTATTCGTAATTTACTATCAGACCCGTCAATGGAATCCATAACCAATACCGTAGTCTGATGAGCCAGTAAATAAATAATATCGTATTGACAACCACCAGTATAGGTTTGCTTAAGGCAACGTATGCGGCGAACATATTCTCCACCGGATTTATTTTACCTGAGAAGTAAGCGAAGATGGAAAGTCCCAGAATGAAGATTGTGAACAGGATAGATAAAAAATAGGCAAATTTGTATACGGCTAATCTTCCCATAAATTACTTTTGTTTTAGATACTTGTTTATAGTCATTTTCAATAAGTCGGCAGATACCGGTTTGGTTAAAAACTCATTGCATCCGCTTTCTATGGCAGCTATTTTGTCTTTTTCATATGCGTATGCGCTTACAGCGATGACAGGTACGCTGGCAGACATTTCCCGGATGGCTTTGGTGGCGTCCAGACCATTGATGTTAGGCATTTTTATATCCATCAAAATTAAGTCGGGTTTGTATTGTTCATAGAATATGATAGCCTCCATTCCGTCATGAGCATGCACCAGTTTGTACATTTTTCCGAGCATAGCCTCTATCAAGTCATAATTGCTTTGATAGTCTTCCGCCACTAGGATGGTCATCTCCTGATGGGAAGTTCTATTGTTGTCTTTAATGGAAGCCGGTGTAAGTTTTTCCTCCCATTTCATATCTCCGTTTGCCGAAATGTAAGGCAATGTAAAAGTGAATGTGGTCCCGGTTCCCATTTTGGATTGTACAGCTATTTTTCCTCCTAACTTTTCTACAATGATTTTGCTGATGGAAAGCCCCAGTCCTGTGCCTTGCACTTGGTTGTTGGCCATGATGAAACGATCGAATATCTTGTCTATCTTGTCATCGGAAATACCGCTTCCGGTATCGGCTACATGAAAAACAATCTCTTTTTCCTTCAATTTATACCCGAAGCTGATAGAACCTTTGGCGGTGAATTTCGTAGCATTACCTATCAGATTGGAGAAAACCTGAAACAAGCGGTTCCTGTCTGTCGAGATAACCAGTGACGGATCGGACTCTTCGAAAACAAGCTCCACTCCGGGTTGACACCGGAAACTATACGTGTTTTTTACATCCTCACATAAAATATAAAGGGATACAGGCGCATAGTTGAACTCCATCATGCCCGATTCAATCTTCGACAGGTCCAAAATCTCGTTGATAAGTTCCTGCAAGCGCATGTTGTTTTTTTCTACAATATCGTAATACTGCAATCTTTCCTCGGCGTTTTCCGTTTCGGCTATAATGCGTGAGAATCCCAGAATGGCATTCAACGGCGTACGGATTTCATGGCTCATATTGGCAAGGAAGGCAGATTTCAGCTGGTTGGAGCGTTCTGCTTTCCAAACAATTTCGGATGTGTTCTGTATATATCCTTCCAATACGGTCCTTTGCATATATACCTCTTTGTGGTATGTTTTTATTCTCATATTGACGGTCTTTCCGTCAATAAGGAGTCTATAGTTTACGGTATTGGAAGCATCTTTCTCCTTCAGGTTTTCTTCCAGCCATTGACTGAAACGGTCCTTGTCATCAAGGTGCATATAGTTCATGTATTCATCTATGGAAATCTGTTTCTGTTCCTCATCGTTACAGAATATCCGGGTGTATCCCGAGTAAGTGAAGAGCCGTGTGGACGAATCGTATGCCCATAATCCTATTCTTGCGGCTTTTTCTACTTCGCACAAATCTTTTTGCTTTTTTTCCAGTTTCAGCCTGACGACACTCCGGCCTGTGATATCCCTGTATTGAAAAAGAAAATGCTCCTCATCATACTTGCTGATAATACATTTGTAGTATTTCACGTCATCTTCCAATATTAATTTGTAATTCCGTGCGGAAGGTTTGTCTCCTGCCCGTACTTTGATGAATTCCGCATACATCTCCCGTGCCGTTTCTACGGGGAAATAAGAGAATATATTTCTCCCTATAATATCTTGTTCTTTTATAAAGAAGTCCGTCGTATTAGCCTTGAAGTCTAAACAGGTGCCGTCTTTATATACGAAAAACATAGTATCAGCCGTAATTTCCAGAATTTTGTCTGCATACTGCTTATCGTGCAATATATTACTCGGAATTTTCATATTAATAGTATGATTCTCAATATACTGTTTCTCTTAGCGAATTTAGATGCGTGATATTTGTTACTGACAGCAAATATACAAAAAAAATATTGTTTATATCATTTTATATCGTAATTTTGCAAGGTAATCAATGAAAAGAAGAAATGAAAAAGATTTTGGTAGCTGAAGATACGGAAAGTAATTATCTCTTATTATCTATAATTTTAAGAAAGGAGTATGAAGTTCACCGTGCCCATGATGGGCAGGAGGCTATTGAGAAATTTGAGAGTTGCCGGCCCGATATGATTTTGATGGATATAAAGATGCCTGTTATGGACGGTTTGGAAGCTACCAGAAGAATTCGTCTGAAGGGAGGGACACTTCCCATCATAGCTCTTACCGCCAATGCATACGACAGTGACCGTGACAAGGCTTTTGAAGCCGGATGTGACGATTATATGGCCAAGCCGATCATGGCTCCCGCTTTGCGTGAGATGATAAAAAAGTATTTTGGTGAGTAAATATTATGCCCTGCGGGACTTTTCCCATGTTCCGCCGGCATGTCTCTTCAAATAGAAGAAACCTTTTATCACATTGATGTTCATGAACAGGAAATAGTAGGGAATATAAAGGAATTTGTTCTTTACGGACTTGGCAGACAAGAGGCTGCCATAAACTCCCCCGAGGTAGAATGCGGATTGCAGCAGAAGAAAAAGAAAATAAACCGGGAGGCTTTCACTACAGACAACCAGCAGGATATTCAAGGGAAAGAGCAGAAACAAGGCGACCGGGGTTACCGACCATCTCAGCACGCGATGGGAAACATATTGAAAACTGAGGATTCCATAACGTAGCGGATTCAGCAGTTCTTTCAAACGGTAGACAGACTGCAATCCTCCTGCCGCGATACGTACTTTTCTTTTTTCCTCTTCTTTCATATCGGCCGATCCGCTTTCCAAGGCATATGCCGTATCACAATATGCTATCGTATACTGCTTCATGGCGATACGCAGGGACAACATAAAATCATCCAGTAGGGTATCTTCAGGCATTTCCTCATATAACGGGGTGCGGATGGCGAATAATTCTCCGGCAGCACCTATGGCGGAATAGAGCTGATAATCCATTTTTTTCAGCCATGATTCATATTTCCAGTACAATCCTTCTCCTCCGGAAACCGCTCCTTCGGTACTGTACATGTCCACCCGTTTTTCTCCTGCCACACATCCCACCTGCGGATGGTTAAAACATTTTACTATCTCGCGAACGGCCTGCGGATTAATAAATGTATTGGCGTCTGTGAATATGACCAAAGGTGTGGTGACAAATCCCATGCCCCGGTTCATAGCGGCTGTTTTTCCTTTTCTTTCGGGGACGAACAATAGGGTGACATCGGGATATGCTTTTAATTTTTCATTGGTTCGGTCATTGCTGCCGTCCGTTACCCATACGATATGCAGTTTCTCTTTGGGATAATCCAGTTCTTGGCAGTTTTTCATCTTTCCGTCCACTACCTGTTCCTCATTATAGGCGGTGATGAACAGGGTGATTTCGGGTAGGTCGGTGTTGTTGCCGTTCCGGCAGGTTTCTTGCTCCGGTTCGTCCGTATCGTAGAAGGAAATAAAACTTTGTTTTATTTTTACCAATATCCACAACAGGATTCCGTATCCCACATAGGTGTAGAATACAATGAACAGGAGAACGAAGAAGAGGATTTCAAGAGTGTTCATGCTAGTATTTCTTTATATATATTCAATATTTCTCTGGCTGTGTTCTCCCATGAGAACCGACGGACTCTTTCTAGTCCATATGCAGTTTGTGACTGATAGAATTCTGCATTTTCTTCTAAATGAAGGAGGGCGGAAGCAATTTCCTCCGGTTCGAACGGATTGACCAGAATACCCTCCGGTCCTGCGATTTCGGGCATGGCGGAAGTGGTTGAGGTGATGACGGGAGTTCCACAGGCCATCGCCTCCAGAATGGGGATGCCGAAACTTTCGCGTAAAGACGTGTATATAAAGACGGATGCTCCACTATAAACAGCGGGTAGTTCTGTGTTTGGAATGTATCCGGGATGATACAGCATTTTTTTTATTTCTTGTAATCCTTCCCGGTTCAGATATTCGTCTATGATCTCTTCTTTCAGGTCGGCGATAAGCAAGGGGAGGGGCTGACTGGATTTTTTTAAATAAATGCCGTATGCCTGCAATACCCTTGCCGTATTCTTCTTGGGATCGGTATTTCCTAAAAAGAACAGGTAAGGATGGTTCTTTATGTATCGGGCAGTGATGGCCTGTGCGTTCCGTATGGGTATGAAATGTTGTGAATAGCCGTTGTATACGGCGACAAGCAGTTGTTTGTCAATGTGCAGGAAATGACTGATGCGGTTGCATTCAAAATGAGAAACGGTAATGATTCTTTTGCATTTGGTAAGGATTTGGGGAACAATGATTTTTCGGTAGAAACGTCCCAGTCTTTGGTACATGGACTGGTTCTTGCCTTGTTTTTTTTCTAGAAAGATAATGTCGTGCAGTGTAAGCACCAGTGGAATGTTTCCATGCACAGGGGCAGTGTTGCTTGTGCAGTGCAGCAGGTCGGGTTTGATTTTTTTTAAAGCCAACGGTAGTCCTATCTGTTCCCAAAGCGGATAGGATGGCCAATTAACGGTCACGATATGCATGTTGGCGGATTCTTGCAAACAAACATCATCTCCCGGGCTGACCAGTATGAAGTATTCGTTCTGTTGGTCTATCTTTTGCAGTTCCCGGATGGTTTCCAGAGCTACATAGTCCATGCCATGTTTCTCTTTTCTGAAGATGCGCTGGGCTTCTATTGCTATTTTCATCTGTCGTTACTTTATCAAGTTAGAATCTTCGTCCTCGTAATTGTTTTTGCTATAGAAAAGAGCCGTGAAGCTTCTTAAACCTTTTATGGCTCGTTTTTTGAAACTGCTGAACAGGGATCCGTCGGCCGAAATAGTGCCATAGCCGGTAAGGACACGGGCTTTGCGGGCGGTGACGAATCTTAATTTTCCGTATTTTTTCAATGCCAGTGCCAGGGAGCCGTCTTCTCCGCGGAGTATGTCTGTCCGGAATCCTTCTTTCCGGGCTGTTTCCGTGTGGAAGGCAAAAGCCATTCCACGTACATTGAGCTCCGGTCTGTTCAGATTTTGTATTTTCAAATAGAGATCACGTAGTGTCTCATAGAAGAAAAGTCCTAAATGATGTTCATTAGGAAGAAAACTCCACAGGGCGTATGCACCTGCCACTTCTTTGTCCTGTAAGACCTTTATCATGGTACTGATGTACTGGGGCGGATAAAGTGTGTCGGCGTCTATGCAGAGATGATACTTCCCCCGGGCATGGTTCAGTCCGCATTGCCGGGCAAAACCGGGACCTTTCCGGTATTCATTGAAGTAGGTGACTCCTAATTCTTTTAGTACCTCTTCGGTGTGGTCGGTAGAATGATTATTGATGACTAGTATTTCTACAGGATAGTTATGTTGGTTTTCACATAAAGACCACAGGCAGCTCAATATCCTCTTTTCTTCATTATGGGCGATGGCGACCACCGAAACCAGCGGAGCATGAGTTGCAAGCTGCCGGACCTTGTCTTTCACTTGGTTGATAACCGCTTGTGGGGCTTGGGTGAAAGGCTTGTCATAGATGGATAAATAGTCAGCGTACCACTTCATGCGTTTTTATATATTCGGACAGTGTGACCGGATTCCGGTGATTACTGAATCGTGATTTGAATTTGTTTTTGAGGATATAGAACAGGGCTTGAATCATCTTCTTCATTTCCGTCAGGGCGGAACGGCGGGGATATAGTTTCTCCACCATTTCCCAGTTCCATTTGTTGAGGAAGAAAGAGGAGTAGTATTCATCTTCGGGATTGACTAGTATCTCCACTTCATCTTTCCACTCATAACGGTTCAAGGTTATATCTCCTTCCGTCAGCCACAGCAGTTTGTAGGGGAGGGATTGGAAAGGCAGATAATTCAGGAATAATTCTCCATAGTCGTTTTCATAGTTTCCCGGCATCTTGTTCTTTTCATAGAAGACCAGTTTGTTGTCTATATCCAATATAACCCATTTATGTGATTTTTTGGGAAACAAGTATTCGCCCAGCAGACTGGGAGTTTCTATGTATCCCCGTCGGGCTACCCTGCATAATTCCTTGACAAAAGCTTCGGGATGTTCCACGTGTTCCAATACCTGATTGCATATTACGTAGTCAAACTCCTTGTCTTTGAAGGGCAGTTTTTCTCCATCGGCATGTACAAAGGTCTGATGCGGGTATATTTTCACGTCACCGCAGCGGTGGTAATTGGTGTCAATAAATTTTTCGGCTATCACGTTGGAGCGATATGTCGGATTATGGCCCGGACCTATCTCCAGCACTTTGTCGTTTTTATTTATATGGATGTCTCCTCTGTCGTAGGGGGAATCTGTTTTCATTGTTTTGTTCCGTTTAATAAGTTGTTGAATAGCTGAATCCATTGTTGCATTATTACATCTTCAGCAAAACGTTGTACATTGATGCGGGCTTTTTTCCCCATTTCTTTTCTTATTTGTTCGTTCTCAATCAGATAATTTATTTTTTCGGCCAGTTCTTCTGTTTTTCCATTTTCGACCAATAGTCCGTCTTCCCCGTCCCGGATGATGTCTTTAGGTCCGCACGGACAGGCGAATGACACGGCAGGTACTCCGCACGCCATTGCTTCCGCTATGACCATTCCGAATCCCTCAAATCTGGAACTTGATACAAAAATAGAACTTTCATGGTATTTACAGAGCATATCCGGGGTTGCATTTTCAAGAAAAAGGTTCTTTAATTTCCATTTTCCGGCCAGTACTTGATATGTAGTCTTGTCTCCTTTGCCATATATATGTAATTCCCAGTCCGGATGCCGGTTACAGACTTTGCTCCATGCTTCCAGTAACAAATCGAATCCTTTTTGATAAGTATATCTTCCGGCTGCGGTTATCCGTTTATTGTTCAAGTCGCTGAATGTTCCGGATTGAAAGGGTAGAGGGTTGCTGATAACTTTTACATTTTGCAGTTCGGGCCAGTTGGCTCTGTCTTCCTCACTCAGTACAACGAACTTGTCCAGCTTTTTTAAATGCCTCACCAGACTTTTCATCCATAATTTGGCAAAAAGTTCCTTGATGAAGTTGCTTTCGTTCTTTTCAAAGTTACGATAGTTTTTCCGGTTTACATGTAGCTCCCCTATCTTTTTGCTTCCATCTTTGAGGGAAGTGATAAAGTTTATTTCCCGTCGTAACAAAGAAACTGTGATGTCCGGTTTGAGGTGAGACAAGGCGGCAGAGAGCTTGCGTCGGTATATTCTTTGTTTTTTCAGATAAACCGGCACTTTTTTCCAAAGAGGGAGTTCCCATAATTCTTCAAAATCTATATCCAGTTGGATGATTTTTACTTTAGGCGATAAAGTATAGCAGGGAGGCTTGCCTTTTCCGTCAGTCAGCAAAATATATATGTCATAATTACCATTCTCTGCCAGATAATTGGCTTTGGTGGTCAGTACCCTTTCCACTCCTCCGGGGATATGGAGAGAGGGGGTACAATAGGCGATTCGGATCATAGGCGGGAGTATTACAGGTTGTTTATTACTTTCATCATCTGTTCTTTCCATGACAGGTTTTTAATGGAATCCCTTATTTTACGAGGAGACAGATCCAGTTCCATATAGAACCGGATAAGCCGGTGGATATCTATGGGACTTTCGTCGGCCGGAACTTTCAGTATATAAGGCATCTTGTCAAAGTCTCCATCTGTTTCTGAATATGCAAAAGGTATTCCCCGTGCTGCATATTCTCTGTTTTTTAATGTTTTGATTTTGTCGATGCCGCTGCGGTGGCGTGCCAGACTGCCGATGGCAAAGTCTGCTTCGTTGAATAATTCGTCTAGTTCCTCGTTCATTTTTTGTCCGTGGAAGATGACATATTTTTCTATATGATATTTGTTGATAAGTTCATAAAATCCGGGAGCGTGTTGTGAATCATGCATTTCGGATTTCCATATACCTCCTGCGATGTGGAAAAATACGGTTGTGTTTGCCGGGTTTTGGTAATATTTACCCAAACCCTCTATCAGGCGGTCGTAACCGTGCCAATAATGTACTTCGGCCACTCCTAGTAGATGAATGACGGAGGTATTTTTAGAAACCGTCTTTTTCAGCGGAATGGAATCAAAGTCAACTCCATTGGATATCTGAATGGTACGTTGGCCGAATATACAGTGATAGTCTGAGAAAGTGACGATGGCGTTCACGTGTTTTGCCAATGTCTTTCGGAATACTTTATCCACTTGTATCCCCAGGCGTGTGACCAGTGGGAAACCGGCGTATTCGCTGTCGTAAGGATAGGTAGGTATTTCCATCGCTATTTTAATTCCGGCTTTCCTCAGTTTGCTGAACAGCCGGATGGTGAACGGATTTGCATTATGGAAAGAGCGTACATAGATTAATTCCACTTGATGTGTTATAGCATAGCGGTATATGCATTGGTAGGAAACTCTTCTTTTCGCCGCAGCCGGTTTGCCTGTTCCGTAGTCTTCTATTATTTCATTGTTTATCATCCTTACCCGGTGGCCGTTGTCCGCTATGCTGTATGTGCATAAACTTACCCGGTGTCCACATGCTTCAAAGCCTTTAACCTGATGCAAGATCTTTTTACTGATGCCGCTGTAAGGGGATAGTCCGTGGAAAAGGAGGTAGATGATATTCATGGTCGGGCAGTTGTTAAGGTGTTGAATAGTTCATCCCACAGTTTCATCACTTCTTCGCGTGAATAACGTTGGATATTCTTTTGGGCCTGCTTTCCCATCCGTATGCGTTTGTCCGTATCCTCTATCAGCCGGCATATCGCGTCAGCCAGTTCGTCCGTGTTTCCGTTCTTCACCAGTATTCCGTCTTCTTCCGGAGTGATAATCTCGGCAGGTCCGTACGGGCAGTCGAATGAAATGCAGGGAACACCACATGCCATCGCTTCCAGAAGTGCCATCGGTAATCCTTCAAATCGTGAACTCATGACGTATATGGAACTTTCCAGATATTTTTCTTGAATGCTTTTTGTCGGAGGGCATAGTGAAAAACTGTTTTCTATATGATGCTTTTCAATAAGCTCTTGCAGGCTGTTCCTATCCTGTCCTTCTCCGTAAATGCGGATATGCCAGTCGGGATGCTTCCGATTGACTTTGATCCAGGCTTCAATCAGGCGGTCATACCCCTTCTGTTCGCTGTATCTTCCTATGCTGATGATTCTTTTCTCCAGGCAAGAACTCCCTTTTTCGGGTGAGAAAGGTAAGAAGTTCGGTATGACACAAGCCTTCTTCACTTCTTTCCAATTATCCGCATCATGTTGTGTCAGAACAACCAGCGCATCCAGTTTTTTTACAGCCTCCTCCTGTTTCTTTCTCCAATGCCGTGCGATTTGCTTGTATGGGAATCCCCGTTGTTCCATCAGATGCAGGTTACGAGTGTATGGTTTGGCTATATGGGATTCTCCTATTTTTACGCTTCCATCATCCAGTTGTGTCAGAAAATCCAATTCTCGGCCCAATGTGCTGATGACAATATCCGGTTTCAAGGTTTTCAGCCAATACTCCAGCTTCTTTCTGTACAGGTGCATCAGGGTAAAATAATAATATCCTCTTACTAACAGGTTGTGATGATATTGTCTGTCAAAATCAATTCCTATGTCAATGTGCCTGATTCTGGGAGATATCGGGAAAACGGGCGGGCGTTCTTTTTGTGAATCTGTGATAATAAATACATCCTGATGCATTTCGTCAGCCAGATAGTTCGCTTTTTGGATGATGCTCCGGTCTGCGCCTCCCACGGTGCATAGTGCTGTGTATAGATAAACGATGGTCATTTTTCAGTCAGTTTATGAAACAACATTTCCCATTGCGGCATGATGTTTCGGAGTGAGTAGCGTGTTATATTTTGTTTAGCTCTTTTGCCAAAAGCTTTTCTTTCTGCTTCATGTTCTATCAAGTGGCAAAGAGCGTTGGCAAATCCTTGTATATCTCCGTTTTTGACGAGGAGTCCGTCTTCCTGGTTTCTGATGATTTCCGATGGACCGAAAGGACAGTCGAAAGAAACACAAGGAACACCCAGACTCATGGCTTCGATCAAGACCAGTCCAAAACCTTCGTAATTGGAGCTTAGGGCCAGAATGGAACTGTTCAGGTATTCTTGCGTTATGTTTTGTGTAAAAGGATGAATTGTGATGGAGTGTTCCAGCTTTCTGTCTTTAATCTGCCGGGTTAAGCTATCCTTGTAAAATCCTTCACCAAATATATCCAGTATCCAGTCGGGGTGGCGTTTCTGCACGATATTCCATGCGTCAACCAGTCTGTCGAATCCTTTTTGCCAGGTCAGTCTGCCTGCCGCTATTACACGGGGAGCCTCACAGGAGCTGATTGTTTGTATATCAATAGAGGTGGTGTTCGGAATGATATGTATATTCGGATGTTGTCCCCACATGGCGGCATCTCCTTGTGTCAGTGTGACTATAGCATCGCTGTATCGTTTTACATCACGGAAACATTGGTAGCTGACGTATCTGTCTTTTATATCTTTAAAAAAACTCTTTTTGCGGTTTGCAGGTATCCGGGTGTATATTTTGGCGCAATGCGATTCTATGATTTTCTTTGCCTTGCAGTCTAATTTACAGATCAAATCCGCTTTGAAACTGGTATTTCCTGATATGATATCGGGATTGATGAGCCTAATCTCTTTTTTAAATTTTTGTTCGAATTTATGGTTCAAAGTCCATCCCACTCTCAATTGTTCCAGAAGCGGATGCTGGTATTGCAAATGAAACTTTGTATCCAGATCGATATGTTCCACTTTGTGGGATAACGGGAAAGAAAAAGGATGATTGCCTTGGGAAGAAGTGATAAGATAGACCTCGTGCCCATAAATTTCGGCCAAGTAATTCATCTTATCCGTTAAAATCCGTTCCATGCCTCCTATACGGGCTATGGAGTCGTATACATATACTATTTTCATTCCCCTGGTTTGTTTTTCCGTAAAAATAGTGTATTCTTTTTATATATCCAATAAGAAGTTGTTGAAATTCCTGTCCATATCCGTTTTTTTATGGAATGTCGGCTGTATTCGGAGTAAAAAGTGGGTTTCAATGGATGAAGATGGGGCTATTTAGTAATTAAAGTCTTTGGAATGTTGTGAGTATCATTTGTTTTTGCGAATATTGCATTTTATAATGATTAGCAGATAATGATGAAAGAGATAACGGTGGTGATGCCGGTTTACAAGGTGGAAAAATACGTATCAGAATGTCTTGATTCCATAATCAACCAAACTTTTGATTGTTTTGAGTGTATCATCATTGATGATTGCTCTCCGGATAACAGTATGCGCCTGATAGAGGAAAAGCTGGCCGGATATAAAGGGAACATCAGTTTTAGGATCGTGAGAAATGAGAGGAATGAAGGAGTCTCTGCGGCAAGGAACAAGGGAATAGAACTATCCCGGGGTGGTTATCTTTTTTTTATAGATTCGGATGATATGCTTTATGAGAATTGTCTGGAGAAATTATGGGAGGAAACGAAAAGATATCCGGGGATTGACTTGGTGCAGGGGGATTCTTATTCAGAAGGGATGGAAAACAAAAACAGTGATTTGCAAAGATATACGGAAGGACGGATACGTATCAACAAGCTGTTTCTGGATTCGAAAATAACATCCACTCCGGTCAACAGATTGATCAGAAAGGAGGTGCTGACAGAGAATGCCATTTATTTCAGGACGGGCATTTTGTTTGAGGACTTTTTGTGGTGCTATTTTCTGTATAAAAAGGTGGAAACGTTTGCTTCCGTCAATTCTTTTACTTATTTCTACAGGCGTTCAAATCCTTTCTCAACCATGAATAAGGCGAAAACGGACTTTGACAAGCCGGCAAAGGATTTTATTTTTATCTTGACTGTTTTTAATGAGCACATGGAACAGGAATTGTATGCTGAAAATATCTGTTTCATTTTGAACAAGTTGATGCCGGTGGTGTATAATGCTGCTGTAATAGGGGTTACAAGGGAAAGTAATGATGCGATAGATAAGTTTAAAAGAAATCTGATAAGGAAGCATTGCAGAGAGTTCCGGCCTATGGAGGTTTTGTACGAATTGAATTTGTTCTATCCTTTTTCTCTGCTTTTGAATTGGGGGATTTACAGACATCACATATTGTATAAATACGCTAATCTGATCAAATTGTATTATAAGATATGGGGAAGGTTGTACCGTTGAATCTTCTTGTGTAATGAATATTATTCCCTTAGGTTGGTAGTCTTCTTGTTACATTGGTTGTCGGTTTCTTTTGTGGCCGGCTCATTCATATGTGACAGGATAGCGGAAAAAGCATAATATAATTCTTTGAATGCTTGCAGGCGGAAGAAAAACAGGTATTCAAAAAAGTATTTGGCGGGGAGCCATTCTTTTGTTTTTGCCGAAGGGATACACCACGGAAGTGGTGACAGGTAATAGTGGATTTTTTCTTGTCGCAACAGTCTGTTGCATTTCATGCTTGCGTTAAACCGTATGATTAAACTCTCGCGGTCTTGTTTGGACATAGCAAGGGACTGGCCGGATTCGGTACAATAATAAATGATTCTTCTGTCTGTGGTTGCTTTGGGGGCATATATACCGACAAGGCATGAAAAATACACATCGTTGGCTATTCTTGTTTCATCGAATTGAATGTGGAATGTTGACAGGAAGCTGCGCCTTATCATTTTGCCCCAAGGAACTTGAGATTGGTATCGCAGTTTGTTTTCCGGGTTTACATCATTGAAGAAGTTGGTATAGTAAGTTCCGCGTCGGCTTTCTTGGGACGGATTGTCGGACATGACAAAACGTACATTGAAATAGATGACTTCATGGGGGCTGTCCATGTATTCGTTTAAGATAGTAAAACAATCGGCTGTAAAGAAATCGTCTGCATCTGCAAAGATAATCCATTTGCCACGGGCGTGGGAGAGCCCTATGTTCCGTGCGTATCCTGCCCCTTTTCCCTCCTTAGTGAACAGGACTTCCGTATTTTTTCTGCCGTTTCCCGGAAAATGAGAAAAATCGACAGATTCGGAATTGCTGTTGTCATCAATGATAATGATTTGAATTTCATCCCAAGTGGGAATTGAGCACAGACAGCGTTCCAGAAGACGGGGGGTATTCTTGTGCGGAATAATGATGCTGTAATGGTAACTTGTGTTCTTTGTCATTCTTCTTCTTTTTGCAAAGATATTGATTTATATTCAGCATCATGCATTATCTTGATAATATCTCGATGAGTATGAGAATCTTTCACTGGAAATTCGGGGTGATAATGCCCTCATGCCCTCATTGTGTGCACAACTGGTTGTTTATGAACTATTTGTATAGTGATGGTAAAAATTGTAGCTCTCACTTATGCTCTCATGCCCTCACTGTTTTTTGGAGCAGAATTTCATATAATCTATTTGTTATCAGTAATATATCCTTTTTTATAAGTTGTTCCGATTTAATATGAAGTAGGATGTTCTCAGGCTTTTTCTTTGCAAAAAGTGTGTCTGAAGGGGGGATACCTCTATGGAATATGGCAAATTTCCGATGGCAGTAAAAAGATCAGGAGGTTTTTAAAAAAGCTCGCCATCTTTTTAAAAAAGAACAAGGTCTTTTTTTTATTTGACCTGTTGTTTTTGGGGGAGCAGGATTTCACATATGTACGTGCCGCTCTATACGTATGTACGTGCCGCAGATACCTGCTTTGTATTATATGATATTCTTTCTTCATTCCGCATTTATTTTCATTTCTTTATTGTATCTTTGCGAAGAAAGAGTGTAATCTAAATTCCATGAGAATATTATTTTATTGTGATACTGTCTTCAGTTTCGGCGGAGTACAGCGTGTGTTGGCTGAAATAGCCAAGGCTTTGTCCGGAAAACATGAAGTCACGATACTGACCACGGATACTTGTACGGACTTGTCGATGTACGGATATGCCGAAAGTACCGTGCGGTTTGATTCTTTCTCTTATTCCGCCTCCTCTTTCATCGAGCGTTTGTTATGTAAAGGCTATAGTTTTTTATATAAACATGGGTTGCCTCATACCCGGCTGACTTCAGAATGGTATGCTGCCAGTTTTTTCCCTTCTTCTTATAAACGGACATTGGCAAGGAAAATAAATGCCCGGCAATGTGATGTAGTCATCGGGGTACATGCTTTTATGGCTCTGCACCTCTCTGCAGTAAAGAGTCGGATCCGGACAAAGACTGTTGGGTGGCTGCATAATTCTTATGAAGCATTCTTTGAGAAAGAAACTCCCTATTTGCCGGGATTGGATTGCTTTTTTCAAGTCCAGATGGGGAAATTGGACGAGAGGGTGGTTTTAAGTCATGCAGATGCCGGTTGTTTCTTTCGGAAAATGAACCTGTGCTGCGAGGTGATATACAATCCTCTGACTGTACTGCCTAAAGGTCGGGGAAAGAAGGAATATAGAAGGATTTTGGCGGTCGGTCGTTTTTCATTCGGACATAAAGGATTTGATATTTTAATAAAAGCTTTTTCTGTTTTTGTGAAAACTCATCCGGACTGGACACTGGAAATTGTGGGGGAGGGTCCTGAGGAAGCGCTTTACCGTTCATTGATCAATGAATATGAATTGGAAAAGAGCATCGCGCTGCATCCTTTCACGAAAGAGGTGCAGGAGTATTATGCACATTCCAGTATGTATGTGCTGAGTTCCCGTTGGGAGGGATTCGGCCTGGTGATGATAGAGGCTATGGCGCACGGGTTACCTGTTATTGCATCTGATTTACCGATAACGCGCGAGTTGTTGAAAGACAAAGATATGGCCGTTCTTTTTGAAACAGGGAATATAGCTCAGCTGGCCGGTTGTATGTCGTATATGGCTGATCGGACGGATTGGGAATGGATGGGAAATAAGGCGGTGGAGTATGCTGATACATTTCATATAGAGAAGGTATGTGACAGTTGGAATAATTTACTAAAAAAAGTAGTGTATGGTACAAGATGAACAGGAAAAATGGGATATTGTGATCAAGCCTCGGTCCGGTTTGTTCCGGTTGGATCTGGAAGAGGTATGGCTGTATAGGGATTTGCTGGTAATGTATATCAGACGGGATATCGTCACTTTTTATAAACAGACTGTTTTAGGACCGTTATGGTTTGTTATCCAGCCACTGCTTACTACCGTCATGTTCATGTTTGTTTTTGGCGGTATTGCCGGTATTCCTACCGACGGACTTCCCCAACCGCTGTTTTATATGGCGGGCTTACTTTGCTGGAATTATTTCTCGGAGTGTTTAAGCCGCTGTTCGGATACGTTCAACGCCAATCAGAATGTATTTGGAAAAGTATATTTCCCTCGTCTGGTGGTACCCTTGTCCATCGTTATATCTTGCATGATAAAGATGGGCATTCAGTTCGGATTGTTCGTTTTAATTTATATTTACTATTTGTGCAACGGATATTCGTTGATGGTCAACGGATATGCTTGGTTGGCTCCCTTGCTGCTGCTCATGTTGGCAGGACTTGGTTTGGGGTTCGGATTATTGATATCCTCCTTGACGACCAAGTACCGTGACTTGCGTTTCTTGATTACTTTCGGGGTACAGTTGTGGATGTATGCCACTCCGGTTATTTACCCTTTGTCCGTGATGAGGCAGAGTCATGAGCAGTATATGTGGATCATTGTGGCGAACCCGCTGACTTCCCTTATCGAAACATTTAAATTCGGATTCTTGGGGGTGGGGACTTTCAGTTGGTTCCACTTAGGCTACACGTTGGCGTTTACAGTGGTGATAATGCTTTGGGGGATGGTGACTTTTAATAGAGTGCAACGTAGTTTCATGGATGTGATTTAAAAGAAGGGACAGAATGGGAAAAATAGCGATAGAGTTTCAGAATATCAGCAAGCAATATGCATTGGGAAGCATCGGAACCGGCACGCTGAGCCGTGATTTGAATCGTTGGTGGGCGCGGATCCGTGGAAAGGAGGACCCGTATCTCAGAATCGGGGAAGAGAATGACCGTTCCAAGAAAGCGACGGGAGATTTTGTATGGGCGTTGAAAGATATTAATTTCCATGTGGAGGAAGGTGAAGTGCTGGGTATTATAGGTAAGAACGGTGCGGGAAAGTCCACTTTGTTGAAAATCCTTTCGCGGGTGACTTCTCCTACTGCCGGTTGTATCCGTGCACGGGGGCGTATTGCCTCTTTGCTGGAAGTGGGTACAGGCTTTCATCCCGAAATGACAGGACGGGAGAATATTTATATGAATGGTTCCATCATGGGGATGACCAAGGCGGAGATTACCCGCAAGTTGGATGAGATTGTGGCTTTCGCCGGTGTGGAGAAATATATCGATACTCCAGTGAAACGTTATTCTTCGGGTATGACCGTGCGGTTGGGATTTGCTATCGCCGCCCATCTGGAGCCGGAAATTCTGGTGGTGGACGAGGTGTTGGCAGTGGGAGATGCGGAATTCCAAAAGAAGGCTATTGGCAAGATGCAGGATGTGTCGAAAGGAGAGGGACGGACAGTCTTGTTTGTCAGTCATAACATGGCAGCGGTAAGAAGTTTGTGTACAAAAGGAATATGCTTGGAAAATGGTACCGCGGTTTATCAAGGGACGGTTCATTCTGCCATCGATTATTACTTGAAAGAGAAAGGGACGGTCCGGAAAAGTAAAATTATAGATTATGTGGGTTGGACGAAAAATACGCTTCATATAGATTGCATTGAGATAAACGGAACGGAATGTGCCTCTTCCACTATTCATGGAGGTCAGAATTTTCTGACTGTGAAAATACAGGGATATTCTGAAGAGGATATGATGTATGATGTAATGCTGGTTTTGAAGAGCAGGACGGAAGTGCCTTATGCTACTTATGCTCCGGGACATTATTACGGGAGTATCAGTCATTTACCTAAAGGGGATTTTTGCATCGAGAGGCGTATAGAGCTTCCGCCTGTGCTGAGTAAAGGTGTCCTGCAGGCAGATTTGTTTATACATCATCCTATGGTGGAATATTATTTGAAAGCAGTTCGTTGCTGTTTGCTGGAATGTGAGGGGTTTCAAAGTGGATTCGGGCATGCACTGACACAAACGTCCAACGGCTTTATCGGATTGGAGGATATAAAAGTTTGATCATTATGTTCTATTATGGAGATGGAGAAAAAAAGAATCGTATATAGTTTGACTGGAAGAGGGTTGTTCTCAGAGTTGTCTAACCTTGCTTTGGCATTGGTCTATGCGGACTATAATCAGGAAGAGCTGACTGTCAATACAAGGAACTGGAATGCAAGGGTAGAGAAAGGCTGGAGTGATTATTTCGAATCGGTCTTGCCAGACTGTAACGGGGTGATGTGTTCGCAATATATTGTTTATAAAAAGGGGAAACCTTGGTGGGGAAATATCTATTATAATCCGTCCGCTTTTTTCCGGTATTATATTTTCTATATGATGAATAGGATATATCTGTTATTTCATCCGGAAACGGAACTAGGGAATGAGGTCTTTCTAAAAATGAGATCGGAGGATTTTCTGGAGAAACTGGAAGATATCAGAAATGATTATGGCTCTGCCTTGCGGAAAATATTAAAATTTAATGAAAAGACAACCGGCTATATAGAAAAAAGGAAAAGCGAGATGAATTTGCCGGTAGATTACATAGCGGTACATATAAGGCGGGGAGATAAGATAGTTTCCCGTGAGATGAAGGAACTTGGTTTGTCTCTTTATATTGATGCTGTTAAAGGGAAGAAGCATATCAGCCGTAATGTGTTTATAGCTACGGATGATGGTTCTGTGACGGATAAGTTGAAATCCGTACTGGTTGCCGAAGGATTTAATGTTTACTGGAACACAGCTGTGACACAAACAGGATTTGACGAGTCTTTGTTTAATACAAAGGATAAAAAAAGTAGATATATAGATACGTTGAATATGCTGTTGGATATGGATATTCTGATCCATTCTTCATTTTTTATCGGTACTTATACTTCGAATGTCAGCCGGATTGTGCCTCTGTATGTCGGATTCGAAAAATCGCTCAGTCTGGATGACGAATGGAAACTTTAGATTGTAAAAAGCGGAAAATTATGTCACAAAGAAAATTTTCGATTATAACCATTAATTATAATAATAAAGAAGGGTTGAGGAAAACCATAGAAAGTGTGGTCGGCCAGTCTTTTAGGGATTTTGAGTATATTATTATTGACGGAGGGTCTACGGATGGAAGTATTGAAGTGATAAAAGAGTATGCCGGTAAAGTGGACTATTGGGTATCGGAGCCGGACAAGGGTATTTATCATGCCATGAATAAAGGAGTTTTACAGGCGCATGGAGAGTATTTGAACTTTATGAATTCCGGTGATGAATTTTATAACAATGGTGTGTTGCAGGAGGTGGCACCTTCATTGGACAGCGATATTGTTGTTGGAAAAATAGTGCATGGCACAGAGGTGTGGGGATTTCATAAGGAGGATATAACGCTGATGGATTTGATTCGGGGAACTGTATTGCATCAGGCTTCATTCTTCCGTAAAGAACTTTTTGATGAAAACAGGTATGACGAGAGTTATAAGATTGTATCCGATTGGAAATTTTATATTCAGACCTTGATATTCAACAATGCGACGTTCCGCAATATTCGTTCCATCGTTTGTAGGTTTGTACCCGGAGGGGTCAGTGAAACGGATGCCGGAACAAGAGATATGGAAAGAAAGCGGGTGTATAAGGAGTTGTTTCCGGATAGAATGATGAAGGATTATATAAGACTGGAAAAGGTGGAATCTCCTTTATTGGAACTGATTCCCGAACTGAATAAAACTGCGGGCCTTCATCAGATGGCATACAAATTGGTCTGTGCCTTGTTGTGGGTGCATGGAAAGATAAAACGGGTGCGTGTTAAGTAAGCAGTAAATTGGTCTTTTCACTTGAGCCATGCCCGCAGGATAAGTCTGATGCCATATAGCGCATACTTTATTTTTAGAGAAAGTGGAAGATGTATATAATTGTTTTTTCTGATTCTTAGCATTCTGTCCCATAATTCATTGAAGGGGATTTCCCGTGAGTGTTGGGTATAGAACAAGAACGAACTTTTTATGTAATCGGCCGACAAAGCACGTAGAATATAGGTGGGGAATGTGGCCGAAAGTGAAGTCATCAGGTCGAATGCATCCATGAAAGTGCACAGTTTGGGGGTGTAGTTTTTTTGCGACAGGTTCATGGCGCTTGATTTTCTTGTGACATAGTGATAATAGGGGGAAGTGGTGTATGCGGCTGATTGGCAGTGGCTCAGGTATTGAAAAATAAAGAGCCTGTCTTCATTATAATAAATATGTTCATTGAATTTTAGGTGATGTTTGTCAATGATTTCTTTATGATATAATTTATCCCATAAGTTTCCTTTGTATTTGTAATGCCTGTCGTTAAACAGGGAGTGAATGGCCTCCCACTGGGTTAATTTGCCGGATTTCACTTCGTTGATGTGGTAAATCGGACGACCATCTTCATTTTCAATGATATATCCGCAAGTAGCCAGACCGGCTTCGTTTGTCCGGATAAGTTGATAAAGAGTGGCTATCATATCCGTTTCTATCCAGTCGTCGCTATCCATGAAAGCTATATATTCTCCTTTTGCGGTTTCCAGTCCTTGGTTTCGTGCATGGCTGACTCCTTGGCTCAGAGTGTGTATTACCTGTATTCGTTGGTCCTTGCAGGCGTATTCGTCACATATTTTCCCGCTTCCGTCCATACTTCCGTCATTAACCAGCAGTACTTCAATGTCTGTCAGTGTCTGGTTTAAGACGCTGTTGATACACAAAGGCAGGAATTTTTCTGTATTGTATATAGGGATGATGACAGAAACCAACGGCATAACTTATAATTCTGTGAGTTTATAAATAAGATCATTCTTTAGTCGGCGAAGCGTATAAAGCAGGTTGCTCGGATTCTGAAACGTTTCTTCCAAGGGCATGATGACGGGAACATACTTTATCTTTAACCGGTGCCTTATGCAATAGACATTGATCAATCTTTCTGATAAATAGCCGAACAGACGTGCCTGATCCGGATAGGCGGACAGTTTTACCCGTTTTTCTAATTCAAACAATACGCTGAATAGCCACTGGGAGTATTCGTCAAAATGTTTCCGTCCGGTGATAAACATATTATATCCGGAATAGGCATTGCAGTGATACATGAATGTATGAAAAGCTTCAGCATATTCGGGTGTGAGGTGTTGAATGACTTCTTTCAGCAAATTGAGGTCATTGACTAGATGGAATATGGCGTATTGTGTAGCGACGTTATAGGGATAATGACGCTTGGGAGAGAGGATGATGTCATAATCATTTAATAAGGTTTCTAAATCAGGAAATCGGTAAGTTTCTTTTAGAAATGAATCTATGTTGATGAAACTCCTGTCTGGTGAAAAAGCCGGAAACGGGCGATGAAAATCAAAGAAGCGCCTGTAATGATTGAGCCCTATAATGTCACACTTTAGATTTTTCCAAGCCCAATAATGGGCGGTTAGTTCACAAAAGTGAGGATTCCTGTCGGATATATTATCTCCTGTGTTATCTAGTACAGGGAAGAATCGGGCACTGGTTAGGGAGGCCCCCACCTGTATGGGACAGAAGTACTCATGCTGTGGTAGCCGGCTGTCCTTATGGGCACATACTAATATTTTTATATTTTTTCCCATGTTTGTGATTGAGGGTTATAGCGTTTGATAATGCGTGCGGGATTTCCTACCGTGACACAATAGTCGGGTATGTTTTGGGTAACCACACACCCGGCACCGATAAAACAATGTTTGCCGATGGTGATTCCGGGCAGTACAATCACGTTGGCTCCTATGATGGTATGTTCTCCGATGTGGATAGGAGAAGTGGTGATACCTTGTTCGATGATGCCTTGAGTGATATCCTGGTAATTGTGATCTAATCCTATCAGGACTACGTTTTGTGAAATATTGACCCCGTTGTCTATCCGGATGGGACCGATGACCGTATTGCCGAGTCCTATCCGGCAATAATCGCCGATTACGATGTCGCCTACGGCATTGTTCAAGCAGGAGAAATCTTCCACTACCGAATATTTTCCCATCTGGAACAGGTGGAACGGTGGAAGGTCTTTCCGTACACTGGAATAAATGACTGAGCCCCGGCCTTTTTTTATGTAGAAAGGCTGCCATACGCGTATCCACCAATAGGGGCGTGTCTTTACCGGATGCATGATGAAACCGTGTATCCGTTTTTTCCATTGCGGGTGTTGCTGTAAGTACTCTTTTATATTCATAATTCTATCCATGCTGTGTATGGTTGAACTTCTGTGCCATTCCTTTCAAGTGAAACAAGTTGAGAAGCATAATGATTACAAAATAAGGTGTCTGCCTGAGGATTCTGCTCATGTATTTATATCTCATATTGGACGGAATGGCCAGGTATAACGCACCGTTCAGCAAGATAAGCAAAATCCACCACTTTATGGAAGAAGCCGGAGAGAAAATGCAGAGAACACATGAAAAGAATCCGATGAGCGCCAACAGAATGCTGCGGGGGGCGATAAAGGCTTGGAGGGTTTTCAGCAGATAATCTCCGTTTCCGTTCAGTAAGGCTGTGGGGAGGTTACGTCCCATTTTTAATGCAAGGAAAAGCTGGGTGGCTATCCAGCGGCGGCGCTGGTTACGCAAGGCATCCGGTTGCCGGACTTTTTCGTCCAATGTTTCTAGGGTGTCTATATATTCAATGTGAATGCCTTGACGGAGCAGGAGTTCTTCCAGTTCTTTGTCTTCGCCCGTACTATGGGTATGGATGATGTTCCGGACAAACCATCGGAAATCGAAAGCCATTCCGGAGCCGGTAAGGGCAGATGAAAATCCCAGCCGGATGTGTCCCTTGCGGAAGATGGAATTGTTCATCTCTTCGATGGCGGCATCCAATAGGGCTATGTCTGTATTCATATTTTTGGCTTTGCGGTGTGTCTGTATGGCTTTTATACCCTGTGAAACTGCCTTATTCAGTTCTTGAAGATAACAGGGTGAGATCAGATTATCGGCATCCAGTATGAGGACATAATCGTATGGCTGGTCTGTGATGGTCTCTGCTGCAATGCGCAGGGCTTTTGCCTTGGAACTTTCCTTTTCATGCAGTTCTATCAAGCCGATGCGTTCTTTGCGCAGTGAGGCATTGGTTTCGGGACGCATGTGGTCGGATATGACTATCAGGTCGTAAAGCTCTGCCGGATAAGTTTGGCGCAGAACGGAAGTGACGCAGGCGTGAATGACCGCATCCTCTTTATAGGCGGGAACAAGGATGATAAAACGTTGCCGGACAGTAGTCGCGGGATATTTCTTTTGTTTGAAGAAATGAGAGGCGGCAGAAAACAGGACTATATACCCCACACTGACGGAAAGGTAGATATATAGCGTATATTCCATGATATGTATAATTTCCGATAGCATGGGGCTTTTATCTTTTCTTTCTTAAAAGCATATTGAATATCATGCCTGCCGCCAGAAAGGGGATAGCTTTCATGGCTTTGTTGAATTTGCTGTCCACCAAGTAGTTTGGAGTGGCTATTGCCATAGTCAATAAGAAAGTGAGTAATAATCCCCACCATTTTAGGCAGGCGCTCCAGTGGAAGTATACGGACAGGAAACTGAACAGGAGGAGGATACCTAGCAGGATGGTGCGAGGGAAAATGAACCATTGCAGAATACGGTCGGCATAATCAAATTTTCCACTTAAAATGGCGCCGGGCAGATTACCGATATTGGTGAACAGGGAATAATATTGGGTTTTAATCCAAGTGCTATGTTGGGTATAGAATTTTTTCTTTCCACTATTCTTCAAGGCATATACATGGGTATTATTTAAATATTCCACATATATCCGTTCGCGGAGCAGCAAGGATTCGATGACTTTTTCATCGTCATCGTCTTTTAAATGACGGATGTTTTCTTTGAACCAAGTGAAGTCTATTGCGGTTCCGGAGCCGTTCAGCGAAGCTGAAAGTCCCAAATTGACATGCCCCGCACGAAGAATGGAATTGTTTATCTCGTCGGTGATGGCATTCAATATGCTGACATTGCTGGGTCTTTCCTGATAGATGCGATGGGTTTGGATGGCATTGGAGCCGCTGGCATACGTATTGTTGACAACTTCAAGAAAGTTGGTGTCCACTACATTGTCCGCATTCATGATTAAAACGATATCGTATTGTCCTTCTTGTAATTGTGACATTGCAGCTTTGACAGATTTCATTTTTGAGCTTTTCTTGAATCTGGCTTGCAACAGGGTGATGGGATATTGTGCCAGCTGTCTGTTTGTTTCCGGCTTCAGGTGGTCTGAAATGACGATAATGTCATAGCAGTCTATAGGGTATTCTTGTTGCAGAAATGATTTGACGGTATAGGGTATGTAGTCATCGTCCTGATAGGCCGGTATCAGAATGGCGAAACGGTGTTTTACTCTTGATTCGGAATATTTGTCGGTGCGGTTGCCTGTTGCCGCTATGGCGTATACCAGCAGGTAAAAAACAGTAAAGGCACATATCGCGAAAAGTAGTAGTTCTATGTATGCTAGAAATATCATGGCTGTTTGTCTTTGTTTCTAAGTTTGAAAAATGCTTTTGTTCCCTCCCAATGTGCTTTGGCTATGGTTTTCTTTCCTTTTCCCAAGGCGGTCAGTATGTTTTTGGGACATACAATCATTGTCTGGTATAAGATGGAAACCGGAAGTTTCCAGTCAAAGAGATTGCGGTAGGCATATAGTAATCTGTTTCTGCTCAGGTAATAGTATTTCAACGGACTTTCTTTTCCGGTGGAGCTGCTGTCCTTGTGCCATATTTCGCAAGCGGGATCGTACCATAGTTCGTAGCCTTCCCTATTGATATAGGTGCACCAGTCCAGTTCCTCATAATATAGAAAATATTCTTCGGGCATCAGGCTAAGCTTGTCTATTATTGTTTTTTTCAGTAACATGGCGGCACCATGCAGATAAGGCGTTTTTTGGGCGGGGTAGTGGCCTTTATTTATTTTCCCTTTGCCTATGGCTCTGTTTCTTAAGGTAATGGGCGAAAGTTGGGTGTATCCTGCAAATTGTATGGCGTGCGGTTCTGCATAATCACGGATTAACGGGGAGACACCTGCTATCTTGTCGGAGGACAGAAGGCGTTTTATCAACAAGGGTATGGCATCTTTGACCATACAAACATCATTGTTCAGCAAGAACAGGTATTTTCCTTTTGCAAGGTTTATACCCAGATTGTTACCTCCGGCGAATCCTAAGTTCCGCTCACTGCGTACGGCTTGGATAAAAGGATATGTTTTTTGTAGCAAGGCGGCTTCATTGGCAGTGGAACCATTGTCAATGACTATCATTTCATAACTGACAGAGAATACAGTGGCTGCCCATGAGTCAATGAATTCGCAGGTGTCGTGAAAACCGTTATAGTTCACGGTGATGACGGATAGGTCAGGCTGTCGGTAGTCCATGTATTTCTGAGTATTGTTTATCTAAATAAGGTCCTAAAAAAACAAAGGTGAAACAAGAATAAATCAAGATTCCGTTAGGAAACTGGAAATAAACCATATTGGCGTAAGAAGCTACCAGTATGCCTGCACAACCGCATAACATACCTGTCAGCGGTCCCCGGATTTCCGGATTTCGGATTTTGAATAAAAGGATGTAGGAGCCCGATAGAAATAGAATGGCATGCATACCCAAAAACACACACAGTCCCACTATTCCCATCTGTTTCCATACATCTACCAGACTGGAGTCTGAAGGACAGATGGAAACGAAATAATATTTGTTATGGGGAGGAACTACTCCGTCTATGGCTCCCATGCCTATGCCGAAGGGCATTTCATCCATGTAGGCATTCAGTGCTTTCTGGTTCTCGAAACGAGCCATCATCGATTGATCCTCTGTGTCAAAGACAGTACGCATACGACGGATCAACTTATTGTTCTCTCCGATCTTGGTGTATTTCAGCATTCCTATCCCTCCGGCAAGCAGGATAAAGGAGATGATGCCTATTTTCCAACTTTTAGACAGGAACAGAAAGAGCCCCAGCCCTGCAATGGGTACAGCTATGGCCGATCGGGTTCCCGATATTAACAGACCATAAAATCCTGCCATACCCACTATTAAATAGAAGAGTCTGAGAAATAGGTTCTTTGTATAGAAAAAAGTAAGCGTGAAAACAGTGCAGGATAATCCCATGCTGGCACCGAAAAGACCCGCGTCAGTGAAAAATGAGAAATAGCGGATGCCGGAATGGATAAAATGGGTACGTGCTCCGTAGGCCCACAACCAGCTTAGCTCGGTACTGTCAAAACCTTTGTTCTTTTGCCAATATCCTTTTGCGGCAGCCAGTAGGGTCATGATACCCCATAGTATTAAAAAATAATGGATAAAAGTGTAGCGATTGCAGTGTATGGATAGAATAATACAGGTCAGAATAGGGTATAAGGCCCAGGGTCTTAAAATACGAAGCCATGCTTCCATGTAAAATTCACCGGTTATACCATTACCTATGTTGATGATACAATATAGCAGCCAGACCAATGTGATGCAGGTATAGACGTTTAGTATTTTCCTGAAATGATGATTGCTTTGCAACTGTTTCAGAAGAATAAGGGCCAACATGATGCCGTAGAGCAAATCAAAGATATTGGTAATGGCAATAGGGATGGAATGATATCTGTTAATTCCCATTATCAGGTAATTCAGCATAAAGGTGATGGCCAGCAGAATGACGGGTCTGTTTATGCATATGAAGATAAAAAGCGTGGCAAAAGGTATGAACCCTATTGCAACTCCTATGGAGGGCTTCATGTTGAGGGCTGTCCATAGGCATAAGCACAGTCCGATAATGAAGCTGGCCAGAATTTGACCTGTATGGGTTATATTTATTTCTTTTGCTATCATTATCTATTTTCCTTTGTATTCAATGGCGGTCAGTCCGAGTTGGAACAGCCTGTATTCCATATTCTTAAAGTTCGTGTAAGGAGGTAATTGTCCTGTAAAGTCTTCCACTGTATTTCTGTCTGCTTGTGTCAGATAGAAAAGGAGGGGTACTTCTTTTTGTTTAACTTGTAACAAATGCTCATACAGTGCCTGATCCGTATTTTTCCAAGTACGGTTGGCACGGACAACCAGCAGATTGATGGATGCTTCATTTAACAAAGCCGGAGGCAGAGGATTGCTTTTCAGGACCGGGTGCTCGATTAGAAGTATTTCATCCTTTTCCAGATCGGGACATAGTTCTTTCAAATTGTTTGCCTGTACATATTGGCTGTCTTCGCTTAGAAAATCTTCATCGTATGTAATGCGGCGGACGTTTAGGCCGATGCTGCTCCAATATTCCTCTATCAGGCGGGCGACATGGGTCTTTCCGTCTTTCTCTTCTGTACTTAACAGATTGATGACCCGCTGTTCCTGTGTATTTAGATGAGGCAGTAAAGCGGTGCTGAGTTGCCTGACGGCCATCTTGTTTATGGCTTTATTATAACGTCTGTATCTTAACTTGCTTTCTCTAGGATATGCGCCGATAACTGTTCCTCCGGTGATTCGTTCTGCACGTATTTTGTCTCTGAGGGTACGGTCCAGTATTTCTATAATCAGAAAATAGCCAATGATGAAAAGTAAAGTCCCCAGTATGGATGCAAGTATAATCATGCGTGCATTGGTGGGGGAGGAGGTCAGTGGAAACAGGGGCGGATTCATGATTTTTAATGAAGCCGAGGTCATTTCCAGGTCCTTTTGTCGCAAGATGGCTGCATTCAAGGCTCCCATGGTAGACATATAGTTGCTTTCCACAAAGCCGATATGCCTTTCTTTCCGGCCCAGGGTAGCGCCGATGGGGGAGAAATAAAGGAAATCTTCATTTAAATTCTCTCTCATTATATCTCGTGCTTCCATTTGGGCTTTAGTTTTTTCGGCAAGGACTATTTGGTCAAGCCACTGGCTGATGAGTGTCTCATAAGATACATTGTTTGTACTTGCGGCTTCGGCACTTAGTTTCAGGGCGAGATCGTTGATGTTTTGTTCGGCGTTACTTAACATGTTTTTTTGTTCTTCCAGTTTTTTCTGGTTCTTTTCGTCCGGAGTGATTTCCATGGTTGAGATCTGGGTGTTCAATTGGGACATTTGATGGAGTTTGTCCATAAACTCATTGTTAGTACGGATCAATTTGGCCACATCACCTAATTTATATTCATAGAAATCGATCAACGCCTTACTGGTGGAGTAATTGACAAGCAAATCATTGTCCATCATCCGGTAAGCGGCGTCCATGCTTGCCACCTGTTTGGTTTGTTCTCCGTAGTTGATGATGCGGTTTTCTATATTGTACTCGATTAAAGAATCCTCGGCGGCAGTCAGCATTTTGCCCAGTCTGGCCAGTTCTTCTTGAAAGAACTTGATCACATTGTTTGTTTCTCCATAGCGTAGTTCATGGTATTGTTTGACAAACTCTTCATTCAGAATCTCAAGTGTGTTATAAGCTATTCCCGGATCGTTGGCACTATAAGCAATCTCGATCATATCACTGTTTCCCAACCTGGCTACTTTTATATGTTGTGAGAGTAGAGGTACGCTGAAATAAGGGTGGGTATAATTGAGTAGTTGGTAGATGAAATTATTGACGGACGGGCGTTCAAAAGCTACCAGATTATGATAGGTCTTCTCTTCGTTTTGCTTGTCTATCAATGCCTGTAACTCTCGTGGAATACCGGAAACCAGCTGCTGGTAATGTATGGCTGAAATATAACTGGTATTTCTTTCGGCATCTCCATAAACCAGACAGCGGGCAAGCAGTTTCAGAGATACTATTTTCAGTGTGCGTTCCGTTGTAATGATATTCATTAAATTACTCATGTGCACGGTGGCGTTTCGGGTATCGGTGGCATCTACGTTGTATCCGGAGATGATTCCTGTAAAGATGGTGGTTTTCACATCATACGTTTTTTCCAGATTTCTGGTAAGAAACCATGCTATGATACCGGCTATACATGGAAATATAACCATCCACCAACGGATGCGGTAGATAAACTTGACTATGTATTTAAATAATTCCATGCTTCTTATTCCTTTTTGTCTTTTTTCTTACTTTGCTTCTTGTTTTCTTCCTGTTCCTGTATCGTTGTTTCTTGAACGTCCTTTTCTCCTTGTATGGTCAGGATGGGGGTGTGGGAGATTATTTCGAGGGTCAGCAGCTGGTCGTTAATAGTAGAGCGTAGTAAGGCAAAGTCTTGATTAGCGGCAAATTCCTGTTCTTTAGTCTTGGCCACATCATGAATAGAGGTACGTCTGTTTCTATATTCCTGTTCTGCAACAGCCGATGCACCTTTATATAAAGCTATATTTTCAGCTGATCTTTGCAATGTTTCTATATTGGATAAAATCTGGACATATAAATGAGCTATTTGTATTTTAAGGGTTTCGTATGCTTCCTGTTTTCTTAACTCGGCAATATCCACCTGGATTCGCTGGCGCTTGATTCCTCCCCGGAGGTCGAACAGCTTTTCAAAAGGAATACTGATGCCGCCTCCCACATTCCACGAAGTCTGTTCTGTACCTACATACCTGTAAATAAGTGGGGTGTTGACATCCGTATTGCTGGCCACATTGTCTGCTATACCGTAAGAAGCACTTCCGCCGGCATGGATAAACCCCAGCCAGTTCCTTTTCTCTTTCGATAGTAACTTTTTCTGTAACTGTTTCTCCTTCTCTAAAATCTGTAAGCTTGGGGTGCTGCGTGCATTCTCATAAAGGACACTTAACGGAGGCAGCTTTATCTTTGCATAATCCACATTCATATTCCCCAATATATCATCCTGTGTCACAAGAGGTTGTTGTACCGGTTGTGTTTGCTGCTCTTCCTGTTGTGCGCTTAAATGGTGGATAGAACAATACATACAGATGACAAAAAGACATACTTTACCCATATAATAAATCCCCTTTTTATTCCTAAAACAAATTATTTAAACATCTCCTTTTTGGACAAAAGCTGTCAAAGTCTTGAACAGGATTTTCATATCCAGGAAAAAGGAGAATTCTCTACCGTATTTCAAATCTAATTCTTTGCGTTCTTTAGCGGATAATTTTCCGGCATCCCCCCGTTTTTCCACCTGCCACAAGCCGGTCAGCCCGGCAGGCGCCATGAAGCGTTCGATACTTTCATCGTTTGTCAGGCGTTCGGCTTCATAGAGTGGAAGAGGACGGTTCCCCACCACAGACATGTCGCCTTTCAAGATGTTGACCAGTTGAGGTAACTCATCCAGGCTGTATTTTCGTAAAACGCGTCCTACCTTGGTAACCCGCGGGTCTTTTTCTATTTTTATGAAAGGACTTTCATCCAGTGCGTTTTGTCTGGAAATAAACTCTTCTTCCGGAATGATGAAGTCATCGGAAACCAGCATTCCGCCATTATCTATAACACCGTCATCTCCAAACATCAGTCCTCCTAATTCTTCCATCGAGAAATCTTTGGCAATCTCCGGAGTGCCTTCCGGCTGGTACTGGTTCTGACCGGCAAGGTCTTTCAGCTTTTTATCGGCGTCCGTATACATGGAACGGAATTTCAGGAAATTAAAAATGGTATAATTCGTTCCTACCCGTTTGGATTTGTAAATAACAGGTCCTTTGCTTTCCATACGTATGGCTATGGCAATCAGCAGAAAGACTGGGGACAGGAAGATTAACGCTGCACCGGAGAAAAGAATATCGAAGCAGCGCTTCCATTGGGGAAGGATAAAATGCCTCACGTCTTTTTTCTTCCGGTTATGTGCATATAGCAGTTCCTGCCGTTTATTGATGATGTCTATTTTCTGCCTTAACCGGGCGGTGGTGATGTTCAAACTGACGGTATCGTTTATTCCGCTGTTCAGATAGACTTTGCTGGCTTCGGGAGTCAGCCTGTCCGTAATGAGTACGACATATGCCTAATAGAACTTTTTCCTGAAAGCACCGATCTGTTCAATATCTCCGTTCATCTCCCCTTGTTCGTGAAGGACAATGATGTTCTCACGTACTTTCAGTCTGATACAAATTGTAATGGCATCCTGGTAGTTTTGGGCATAAATCATCTGGACATTTTCGAGCTTGCTGAATTTGCGCAAAAAATCCTTGTTCTTTCCTATATAAAGCAGAAAGGTCATGCTGATTTACTCAATGATTTTCTTAATTCTTACTTTTAACTCCATGGGATTGAAAGGTTTGACAATATAGTCTTCCGCGCCTTCTTGTAACAGGCGGATGCGTTCTGTGGTACTGTCTTCGCTGCTTAGCATAACCACCGGAATGTGTTTGAATAACTGATTGGATTTTATCCATTCCAGAAACTCGTCTCCACGCATTTCGGGCATACGGATATCTGATATAATCAAATCTGGTATGTTACCTTCCTGAAGCCATTTTACCCCTTCGATGCCATTCGGTAACCAAATACAATCATAATCACTGGCCAGATAGATTGAAAGGACTTTTGCAATTGCTATTTTGTCGTCCAAGACCAAAATTTTCTTTCTCATAGAGTAATCTTTAGATTTTAATGGGCAAAAGTAAAGAAAATTATTGTGAATAAACAACTTTATTCTATTAATTTTTTGGCGTAAAGATTGCTTTTCCTTAACCAAGTGTCTGAAATAGGGGATTGAATGGAATAAAAGCCCTTTGGAAAAAGGGAAAAAAGAAGACGGGACAACTCCTGTACATTATATATTGTAGTGTATATGATAAGATTAAGATGTGATATTGTATGATGGATGATATTTATTATATTGAAAAATAGTGTTTTGGAACATAATAAAAATAAATATATTGTTTTGTGTAATTCGAAAAATAGTATTTATCTTTGCTGCCGGAAATGATAAAAGCCATATTACTATGTCGGAAATAAACCAGACGATTAATTTACATGTATCTGTGGACTGTGTGCTGATTGGGTTTGATGGAGAGCAGTTCCGTGTCCTGTTGGTAAGGCAGGTGGGGAAACAGTCCGAGGACGGATATAATAACATGAAGTTGCCGGGCAGCCTTATCTATGACGATGAGGATCTGGATGAGGCGGCCAAGCGGGTGTTGAATGAGTTGACGGGCCTGAAGAATGTGAAGCTTACCCAGTTTAAGGCGTATGGATCGAAAGACCGTACCCGTAACCCTAAGGATGTGCTGTGGCTGGAACGTTTTCATCGTTTGGACGAGAAGAAAATAGACCGCATTGTGACTATCGCTTACCTGACACTGGTGAAGATTGACAGACGGTTCGAACAGCTGTCTGATAAATACGATGCTTGCTGGACACCTGTGACGGAGGTGAAAAGCCTGGCGTTCGACCATTTCCAGATTTTGCAGGATGCATTGGTGCATATACGCCATTATGTGGAATATGTTCCTTCCGCAATGTTCGACTTGCTTCCCCGGAAGTTTACGGCGGCCCAGTTGCGGACTGTCTATCAGTTGATTTATGATAAGGTGTTTGACGTAAGGAACTTCCATAAGAAGATAGCGTTGATGCCATATGTAGTACCTTTGGAAGAAAAACAGGTAGGTGTATGCCACAGGGCGGCACGCTTCTATAAGTTCGACCGTTCAATATATAATAAGTCGGGAACGAAGTGATAACAGACAGATAACTTTAGCCTTGTTGTGATTGCTGTGAGAATACTCCGCCTGGTCGTTTCGGGGAATCGGTATATGTTTTGGGATTCTTCACCGGCCTTTCCTTGGAAGGATAATGCTGATAAGCATCGGGACAGAGACTATTATTTTAAAATTCTTAATTTTCAATTAAATGTACCTATTAGGTTATGATATTGGCAGTTCGTCGGTAAAGGCGAGTTTGGTAAATGCAGAGACCGGAAAGTGTGTTTCTTCTGCATTCTTCCCTAAAACAGAGGCTGCTATTATGGCTGCCCGCCCCGGATGGGCTGAGCAGGATCCGCAAAATTGGTGGGAAAATCTGAAATTGTCAACTCAGGCTGTCATGGCCGGGAGTGGGATCGGTCCGGATGGAATTGCCGCTATCGGTATCTCTTATCAGATGCACGGACTGGTTTGTGTGGATAAAGGGCAAAATGTATTACGTCCGGCTATTATATGGTGTGACTCACGGGCGGTTCCATACGGGCAGAAAGCGTTTGAGGCATTGGGGGAAACGCAATGTCTTTCTCATCTGCTGAACTCTCCGGGGAATTTTACCGCTTCCAAACTGGCATGGATTAAAGAGAATGAGCCTGCTGTGTACGAACGTATTTATAAAATAATGCTGCCAGGCGATTATATCGCTATGAAACTGACGGGGGATATTTGTACCACGGTGTCCGGTTTGTCCGAAGGGATGTTCTGGGATTTTCAGGCAAATGATGTCGCGGGCTTCCTGATGGATTATTATGGATTCGACCGTTCGCTGATAGCTGATATCAAACCGACTTTTGGCGAGCAGGGACGTGTAAATGCATGGGCTGCCAAAGAATTGGGCCTGAGAGAGGGAATTCCTGTAACCTATCGCGCCGGAGACCAGCCTAATAATGCTTTGTCGCTCAATGTGTTCAATCCGGGAGAGATTGCTTCTACGGCAGGAACATCGGGAGTGGTATATGGCGTGAACGGTGAGGTGAATTATGATCCGAAATCCCGGGTGAATACTTTTGCCCATGTAAATCATACTGCCGAGCAGACCCGTCTGGGAGTGTTGTTGTGCATCAATGGTACCGGTATATTGAATTCGTGGGTGAAACGTAATGTGGCTCCCGAAGGTATTTCTTACAGTGATATGAACAGGCTGGCGGCACAGGCTCCTGTCGGCAGTGCCGGAGTAAGTATTCTTCCTTTTGGCAACGGGGCGGAGCGTATGCTGGAAAATAAAGAGACAGGATGCTCTATATGTGGAGTTAATTTTAACCTGCATGGAAAGCAGCATATTGTTCGTGCCGCACAGGAAGGGATCGTGTTCTCGTTTAAATACGGCATTGATATCATGGAGCAGATGGGTATCCCTGTACAGAAGATTCATGCCGGACATGCCAATATGTTTCTCAGTCCTATCTTCCGCGAAACGTTGGCGGGAGTGACAGGGGCTGTAATCGAACTGTATGACACGGATGGATCGGTGGGCGCCGCCAAGGGGGCCGGCATAGGCGCGGGTGTTTATAAAGATAACAACGAGGCATTTGCCACATTGGAAAAACTGGAGGTGATAGAGCCTGATGTGGCACAGCGCACTGCTTACGATGATGCGTATGCCCGCTGGAAATCCAATCTGGAGAGAGCGATGGCTGCCTTTTAAGGACCTTCGGATAAAGAAATGGCTATCCGCCTGCGTGTTGAAAAAAAATAGTAGATAAATTAGAACAAGTTATTAAAATAAGTAAAGAATTATGGCTACAAAAGAGTATTTTCCCGGTATAGGAAAGATTAAATTTGAAGGTAAGGAAAGTAAGAACCCGATGGCGTTCCGTTATTATGATGCTGAAAAGGTAATTAACGGCAAGAAGATGAAAGACTGGTTGAAGTTTGCTATGGCATGGTGGCATACGTTGTGTGCCGAGGGCGGTGACCAGTTTGGCGGCGGAACAAAGAAATTCCCTTGGAACGGTGATGCCGATAAGGTGCAGGCTGCCAAGAATAAGATGGATGCCGGCTTTGAATTCATGCAGAAAATGGGAATCGAATATTATTGTTTCCATGATGTGGACTTGTGTGAGGAAGCCGATACAATCGAGGAATATGAAGCGAATCTGAAAGAGATAGTTGCTTATGCCAAACAGAAACAGGCTGAAACCGGAATCAAATTGTTATGGGGTACGGCAAATGTTTTTGGTCATGCACGCTATATGAACGGGGCTGCTACAAACCCCGAATTTGATGTGGTTGCCCGCGCTGCTGTCCAGATAAAGAACGCTATTGACGCTACCATCGAACTGGGTGGCTCCAATTACGTGTTCTGGGGTGGACGTGAAGGGTATATGTCTTTATTGAATACAGATCAGAAGCGTGAGAAAGAACATCTGGCTCAGATGTTGACCATTGCCCGCGATTATGCCCGGAGCAAAGGGTTTACAGGTACTTTCCTGATTGAACCCAAACCGATGGAGCCGACTAAGCATCAATATGATGTGGATACCGAAACTGTGGTAGGGTTCTTGAAAACTCACGGACTGGACAAGGATTTCAAGGTGAACATTGAAGTGAATCATGCTACGTTGGCTGGTCATACATTTGAACATGAACTGGCTGTTGCGGTAGATAACGGAATGTTGGGATCTATTGACGCTAACCGTGGCGATTATCAGAACGGATGGGATACAGACCAGTTCCCTATCGACAATTACGAACTGACCCAGGCCATGATGCAGATTATCCGCAACGGCGGTTTGGGTAATGGCGGTACCAACTTTGATGCCAAGACACGTCGTAACTCTACTGATCTGGAAGATATCTTTATCGCCCATATTGCAGGTATGGACGCTATGGCGCGTGCATTGGAAAGTGCTGCTGCTTTGCTTAATGAATCTCCTTACTGCAAGATGTTGTCAGACCGCTATGCTTCATTCGACAGTGGCAAAGGCAAAGAATTTGAAGAAGGCAAGCTGACACTGGAAGACGTAGTGGCTTATGCTAAGCAGAATGGTGAGCCCAAGCAAGTAAGCGGTAAGCAGGAATTGTACGAAGCCATCGTAAATATGTATTGCTGATCCGGCCGGAATGGTATTGCACAAGTTTTACCCTTGCAGACCTTTTTTAAGAAGGAGGGCTGTGCAATGAAGTCTGAATGAATTCTGCTAACGGATTATTAAAGAATAAACGGCTGTACACCGTCAGGTGGCAGCCGTTTTTATATTTGTTAGAGGGATATTTATGAAATAATACTCGCCTATATCGAAAATAATATCTACCTTTGCGGCTGCTAAATTACTAAGTTTATTGAATTTATATGATAAAAAAACTATTATCCGTACTGGTCTTAGTTTTTGCCCTCTCAGGTTCTGTGCTTGCACAGCAATCTATGAGTGACCAACAGGTGTTGGAATATGTGAAGACGGGCATGCAACAAGGAAAAGACCAACGTCAGATTGCTACAGAGTTAGCCCGTAGAGGAGTGACACAAGAACAGGCTAAGCGTGTAAAGAAACTTTATGAACAGCAAAATGGGTCTGCTGATAAAGACGCAAATGCAACGATGCAAAATCGGAACCGTTTGCGTGAAAAGACAAAGACGCAGGAAGATATCTATGTAACAGAGAATTTTACTTTCGACCAACGTCCGGCTGCGGGCGGAGTGGTAGGGAAGAACTTGTCGGACAGTGTTTCTGCCAATCGCTATTACGAGGGGATGGGCATGGGCGATATGGAAGAAATGCAGAAGGATAAGGTGTACGGACGGGACATTTTTGAAACCAGAAACCTTACATTCGAGCCGAGTGTGAATCTGGCTACTCCTCCTAATTACCGTCTGGGGCCGGGTGATGAGGTAATCATTGACATCTGGGGTACAAACCAGGCCACCATCCGCGATAATGTATCTCCGGACGGATCTATCACGATCCCCGATTTGGGATTGATTTATCTGAACGGCATGACTATTGCCGAAGCCAACCAATATTTGCGTAAAGAACTGAATAAGATTTATGCAGGGCTTGATAATGAACAGAACCCGTCCTCACAAATCAAGGTTACTTTGGGAAACAGCCGGACGATCCAGGTGAACGTGATGGGGGAAGTGTTCCAACCGGGAACTTATGCATTGTCTTCTTTCTCTACCGTGTTTCATGCACTGTACCGTGCCGGTGGCGTGAGCGATATCGGTAGCTTGCGCAATATACAAGTAGTGCGCGGAGGACAGAAAATCGCTACCGTAGATGTGTACGATTTTATTATGAAAGGTAAAATCAATGATGATATCCGCTTGCAGGAAGGCGATGTGATCATCGTTCCTCCATACGAGGCGTTGGTTAGCATAGAGGGTAATGTGAAACGCCCCATGAAATACGAGATGAAAAACAACGAAAGTGTTGCCACGTTGTTGAAGTATGCCGGTGGATTTTCGGGGGATGCCTATACCCGTTCTCTCCGCATGATTCGTCAAAACGGAAAGGAGTATCAGATTTATACGATTGATGATATTGATTATTCCGTATTCCAGGTAAAAGATGGTGATGCGCTGACTGCTGAAGCTATTCTGGACCGTTTTGAGAACAAGCTTGAAATCAAGGGGGCTGTCTATCGTCCGGGCATTTATCAGTTCGGAGGAACCTTGAATACAGTCCGCCAACTGGTGGAAAAGGCTGAAGGCCTTATGGGTGATGCCTTTACAGGACGTGCGGTGTTGCATCGCGAGCGCGAGAATCTGAAGAAAGAGGTTATTCAAGTAGATATAAAAGGCATCATGGACGGTACTGCACCCGATGTACCTTTGCAGCGTAATGATGTGCTTTATATTCCCAGTATTCATGACTTGGAGGATGTGGGAAGCATCATGGTGTATGGTGAGGTTGCCCGTCCGGGTGAGTTCGCTTTTGCCGACAATACGACTTTGGAGGATATTATAATCCAGGCTGGCGGATTGATGGAGTCGGCTTCTACCGTCCGTGTGGATGTTTCCCGCCGTATCAAGGATAGCAAAGGTACGGAAGCGGTTTCCACCATAGGACAAATGTACTCGTTTTCTCTGAAAGACGGTTTTGTGATAGACGGAGAACCGGGTTTTGTGTTGCAGCCATACGATCAGGTATATGTGCGTAAGAGCCCTGCTTATCAGGAACAGGTGAATGTGCAGGTGACCGGTGAGGTTTTGTATGAAGGTGATTATGCGCTGACAGAGAAGAGCGAACGTCTTTCCGATTTGATCAAGAAGGCAGGTGGAGTGACTCCGTTTGCTTATATCAAAGGGGCCCGTTTAAGCCGTCGTATCAATGCCGATGAACGCAAACGTATGGAAATGGTTCTGGATATGGCCAAGACTGGAAAGGACTCCATTGATGTCAACCGGCTGGATTTGGGAGATATCTATTATGTGGGCATCGATTTGGAAAAAGCGATGCTTAAACCCGGCTCCAGTGCGGATATCGTATTGCGTGAGGGGGATGTGATTGAAATTCCCGAATACAACAACACGGTACGTATCAGCGGGGCTGTGATGTATCCCAATACCGTTTCATTTGAAGATGGCAAGACGTTGAAATATTATATAGAGCAGGCCGGAGGTTACGGTTTCCGTGCGAAGAAGAGCAAGGCGTATATTGTATATATGAACGGTCAGGTGAAGAGAGCGAAGAAGGGTAGCCGTGAGCTGATCCAGCCGGGCTGTGAGGTGATTGTTCCGGTGAAGGAAAAGAGCAACTGGTCTTTGCAGAACACCTTGTCCATAGCAACCACCAGTGCGTCGTTGGCTACTATGATTGCATCTATTGCTAATATCTTAAAATAGAAACAGTATGGCGGAAGATAAGAATTATACGAATAATACGGAAAGACCACGGGAAGACGAGGAGTTGGAAATTGATTTGATGGAGTATGTCCGTAAGTTGTGGGCTGCCCGAAAGATGCTGCTGAAGGTTGCCGGAATAGGTGCTATTGTAGGGGTGATTATCGCTCTGAGTATTCCCAAGCAATATACGGTGGAAGTGACATTGTCTCCCGAATCCGGTAAAAGCGGAGGGGGGAGCCTGTCGGGAATGGCTGCCATGCTGGGGATCGGAGGCATGAGTCTGGGCAGTGAGGCGGATGCGTTGAACGTATCTCTTTTCCCGGATATAGTAGCGTCTACTCCTTTCATTCTGGAACTGTTTAATGCACATGTCACTACGTTGGACGGTGAGGTGGATACTACTTTTGTAGCTTATCTCGATGAGCAGAAAGCTCCGTGGTGGGGTGCTGTTATGGGATTGCCCGGGGCGGCTATAGGCGGGGTGAAATCTCTCTTCTCCGATAAGGAAGAGGAAGAAGGGAACAGGCTGGATCCTTTCCACCTGACAGAAGATCAGGCGAAGAAAGTGGAAGCCATGCGTAAGGCGATTACTGCTGATGTGGATAAGAAAACCGGCATCACCACAGTGACGGTGACTTTGCAGGACCCGATGGTTACGGCCGCCATTACAGACACGGTAGTGGTGAAGCTTCAGGAGTATATCACAGCGTACAGGGTCTCCAAAGCCCAGCAGGATTGTGCTTATCTGGAACAATTGTATAAGGAACGCCAGCAGGAGTATTATGTAGCCCAGCAGAATTATGCCAATTACATGGATGCCAACAAGGGGGTTGTCCTTCAAAGTGCTTTGACGGAGAGAGAACGGTTGCAGAATGATATGAATCTGGCATATCAGGTGTATAGCCAGGTGGCTACCCAATTGCAGGTGGCACGGGCCAAAGTACAGGAGGCCAAACCTGTATTTGCCGTTGTGGAACCTGCCAGTGTGCCGTTGCTGCCTTCGGGAACCAGCAAGAAGGTGATTCTTGTCGGATTTATTTTCCTGGCAGTGGCGGGTGCTTCCGCATGGATCTTGTTCGGACGTGAATTCTTTGAAAATCTGAAGGCAGGACTTAATGCTCCTCAGGAGGGGATGGAGAAGAAGTGATATAAAGATATTGACCTATAAAAACAGGGTGCATCTCTTTCGTAGGAGGTGCACCCTGTTTTTATAGGTCAATCTTCGGAAATGTTGTCCTGAACGTTACGATAGTCCGGTGTGCAGTTTTCGGCTTCTTTAATTTCACTGGCAAAACCGGACAAACGCAGAATCAAAACTGCCTTTAATATAAACTTTGATTAAAGTCGAAATCCGTTTGATAGTCTTTCAATCTCGGATGTTTCTTGTCCTTGTCGGACAAAATAACCTTGTCGGCCGGAAGTCGCCAGTCTATGCCTAGATCGGGGTCGTCCCATGCGATTCCTCCTTCGCTTTGCGGAGCATAATAATGGTCACACTTGTATTGGAACAACACCTCGTCACTTAGTACCGCAAAGCCGTGTGCGAATCCGCGGGGGATAAAAAACTGCCGGTGATTCTCTCCGGTCAATTCTACAGCCACATGCTTTCCGAAAGTAGGAGAACCTTTCCGGATATCTACAGCCACATCCAGTACCGCTCCCTTGATTACACGCACCAGCTTGCTTTGTGTGAAAGGAGGTTTCTGGAAATGCAGGCCGCGTAATACACCGTAAGTAGAGAAACTCTCATTATCCTGTACAAATGTAGTCCTGCATACTTTTTCTTCAAATTCACGTCCTGAGAAGCTTTCAAAGAAATACCCTCTTGCATCATTAAAAATACGGGGTTCCAAAATGAAAACCCCGTCTATTGCTGTTTTTATAACTTCCATTATTCTAATCCCAGTTCTTTTATAACTTTCAGTAAATATTGTCCGTATTGGTTTTTAAGCATCGGCTGGGCCAGTTCCTGCATCTTTTCCGGAGTAATCCAGCCTTTTCTCAAAGCTATGCCCTCAAGGCACGCCACTTTCAGCCCCTGGCGCTTTTCAATGACTTCGATGTAGGTACTTGCCTCGGCCAGCGAGTCGTGAGTACCGGTATCCAGCCATGCGAAACCTCTGCCCAATGTCTGTACTTTCAATTCCTTGTCCTGAAGAAATTGCTGGTTTACGGTGGTGATTTCCAGTTCTCCCCGTGCCGAAGGCTTGATATTCTTGGCTACTTCCACCACCTTGTTGGGATAGAAATAGAGTCCCACCACGGCATAGTTGGACTTAGGTTGGGCAGGTTTTTCTTCAATAGAGAGGCAGTTGCCTTCCTTGTCGAATTCCGCTACGCCATATCTTTCGGGGTCACTGACCCAATAGCCGAATACCGTTGCTTTCTTGTCCTCTTCGGCAGCACGTACGGATTCTCTCAACATGGCGGACAGGCCGTTGCCGTGGAATATGTTATCACCCAGTACAAGGCAGACGGAATCATTCCCGATGAATTTCTCGCCGATGATGAAAGCCTGAGCCAGTCCGTCGGGCGAAGGCTGTTCCGCATATTCAAAGCGTACTCCGAAATCGCTTCCGTCTCCTAACAGTCTTTTGAAGCTCGGTAAGTCGTATGGGGTGGAGATAATGAGTATTTCCCGTATGCCGGCCAGCATAAGTACCGATATAGGATAATAAATCATGGGTTTGTCGAAGACAGGGAGCAACTGTTTGGATACTCCTTTGGTAATAGGATAGAGGCGCGTGCCTGAACCTCCGGCTAGTACAATACCTTTCATATCTTTTTATTTTTTATATGTCCCTACGATTTGGATTAATAGGCGTTTTTCTCGCCCCGGAACATGTTGGTTACTGTTTTTATCATGATGCGGATGTCGAGCAGGAAAGTCCAGTTCTCAATATACCACAAGTCTCTTCTTACCCTGCCTTCCATTTGGGAAAGTTCTTTGGTTTCTCCCCGGTAGCCGGTGACTTGCGCCCATCCGGTAATTCCGGGTTTGACAAGGTGGCGCATCATGTATTTGTTAATCAGTTGGGAATATTCCTCTGTATGTTTCAGCATATGGGGTCTGGGACCTACAATGGACATCTCTCCTTTGAATACATTAATGAATTGCGGCAGTTCGTCCAGATTGCTTTTACGCAGGAAGTTGCCGAACTTGGTCTTGCGGGGATCATTCTTGGTAGCCTGCAATGAATCGGACAATGCGTTCACTTTCATGGAACGGAACTTATAGCATTTAAAGATTTTCCCGTTTTCCCCGTTTCTCTCCTGTTTGAAGAATATGGGACCAGGTGAGGTAATTTTAATAATAAGACCTACAATCAGGTATATAAATGGAAAAATTGTAAGTAAAAACAGAGAGGAAAATGTCAAATCAAATAACCGTTTTGCCAGTCTGTTTACCGGGTTCTGCAACGGCTCGGTACGGATGGACAATACAGGAACTTCACCCAATAATTCCAGTTGCAGCTGACGCTTTATGTAATTACGTACATGAGGTACGCTATAGAAGCGGATCAGATTGTTCTCGCAATAGTTCATGATGGCCAGAATATCATCCTTTCTGCTGGATGGCAGACCACAGTACAGTTCGTGCACGGTATTATGGGATAACCATTCAAATAATTGGTTTACAGGACCTTTAAAGGGAATTCCTTCGGGGTAATTAGAGTCCTTCTCATCATAGAAAATGCCTAAAACCCTGTATCCGTAAGTCAAATCGTTCAACGTATGGTACAGCTCCACCATATTGTCCCCGTCGCCTATCAGTACAGTGGTGTGCAGGTTCCTGCCACTGCGGCGGAACATTTTCACAAAGAACCGCAATGTCAGTCGCCATCCTATAGCTAAAGGTATGAAAGACAGATAGAAAGCAAGCAGATAGATGCGTGAGAAGTTATCTACCTTAATAATGGCCAGCACCGTGAGGAAGATGACTACATGCAAACTGATTGTTCCTAACAGGCGGCCTACAATCTGTTCCGGACGCACTATGCGGTTGTGCAGTATGACCCCAAAGATGGATATGCAGGGAATATAGCACAGGTTGGAAGTCAGCAGGTAGGTTTTCAATGAAATATGGGCTATGGCCTGTGAATCTATTCCTTTCAGAATAAAAAACACAAGTATCATAGAAAGGTTCAACAAGGCAAAATCACCTAATATCGCTACTAGTTTAATTATATCAGAGTTTTCAGTTGTCGGTTGTTTCATGACAAAAAAAATGTTAGTCGTATGCAAATATAGGACATATAAATTAAAACGCAATACTTTTTTTAAAAAATAATACTTATCTTTGCGGTCATACAACGTAAAAAATGAATCATATGAACATCAAGAATAATCACCTCGTTATAATGGCCGGAGGTGTTGGAAGCCGTTTCTGGCCGATGAGTACTCCTGATTATCCTAAGCAATTTATTGATGTACTGGGTTGCGGCCGTACATTGATCCAACTTACGGCTGACCGTTTTCAGGGGATCTGTCCTCCGGAAAATATTTGGGTGGTGACATCAGAGAAGTATGCGGATACTGTAAAGGAGCAGTTGCCCGATATTGCTGATGATCATATCCTGCGTGAGCCTTGCCGTCGCAATACGGCTCCTTGTATAGCATACGTCAGTTGGAAAATAAAGGCACGTAATCCTAAGGCCAATATGGTGGTGACCCCCAGCGATCACATTGTGATGAATATCGCGGAGTTTCAGCGGGTGATTAATTCGGCGATGAATTTTACGGCCGATTCGGACGCTATCCTTACCCTGGGCATGAAACCTACCCGTCCTGAGACGGGCTACGGTTACATTGAAGCTGATCTCAGTGTACCTTCTACCGCCAATAAGGAGGTATTCCGGGTGTATTCTTTTAAAGAGAAACCCGATCTGGAAACAGCCCGGCGCTATATTCAAAAAAATAATTTCTTCTGGAATGCCGGTATTTTTGTGTGGAATGTAAATACGGTGGTGAACGCCCTGCGCGTATATCAGCCTGCCATTTCGAAGGTGTTCGAGCGTTTGCTTCCTTATTATTATACGGACAAGGAGCAGGAAATGATTGACCGGAATTTCCCTTTGTGCGAGAACATTTCGGTGGATTATGCCATTATGGAGAAGGCGGATGAGATTTTTGTCCTTCCTGCCAGCTTTGGGTGGAGTGATCTGGGTACTTGGGGATCATTGCACGAGAATTTGCCGAAAGATGCCCATAATAATACGCAGATAGGTGAGAATATAAAGTTGTATGAAACCCGTAACTGTGTGATTCACACTACACAGGAAAAGAGGGTGGTGGTACAGGGACTGGACGGATATATCGTTGCTGAGAAGAATAACACATTGCTGATCTGCCGGTTGAGCGAGGAACAGCGCATCAAAGAATTTTCGGCGGAGTAAATATTCTTTCTTGTATATATTTTATTTCTGCATACATGGAGTGTATGCTGTCTGTCATCTGCCGTTCTGTTTGGTCATTCCGCCCTTTGCCATGCCGAAAGGCAGATAGCAGTAGATAGCTATGTGATATGAAATAACCAAGAGGGCTTGCATAAGGCCATTTACAATAAACGAAATGAAAAAAGTAGCTTTAATTTCAGGTATTACAGGTCAGGACGGTTCATTCCTGGCAGAGTTTTTGATTGAAAAGGGATATGAGGTTCACGGTATTCTGCGCCGTTCTTCTTCATTCAATACCGGTCGTATAGAACATCTTTATCTGGACGAGTGGGTTCGTGATATGCAAAAGACCCGTCTGGTGAATCTGCATTGGGGGGATATGACCGACAGTAGTTCGCTGATACGTATCATTCAGGCTGTACAGCCCGATGAAATCTATAATCTGGCTGCTCAGAGCCATGTGAAAGTAAGTTTCGATGTACCCGAGTACACTGCGGAAGCGGATGCGGTAGGCACGCTGCGTATGTTGGAAGCGGTCCGTATTCTGGGCTTGGAAAAGAAGACCAAGATTTATCAGGCATCGACTTCCGAATTGTTCGGACTGGTACAGGAAGTGCCTCAGAAGGAAACGACTCCCTTCTATCCCCGTTCTCCGTATGGGGTGGCCAAGCAGTATGGTTTCTGGATTACCAAGAACTATCGTGAAAGTTACGGTATGTTTGCCGTGAACGGCATCCTGTTCAACCATGAGAGTGAACGCCGTGGTGAAAATTTCGTAACACGCAAGATTACTTTGGCTGCCGCACGTATAGCCCAGGGATATCAGGACAAGCTGTATCTGGGAAATCTGGATTCTTTGCGCGACTGGGGCTATGCCAAGGATTATGTGGAGTGTATGTGGATGATTCTTCAGCACGATACTCCCGAAGATTTTGTCATTGCGACCGGCGAATACCATACGGTGCGCGAGTTCTGTACCTTGGCTTTCAAGGAAGTGGGCATTGAATTGCGCTGGGAAGGCAAAGGGGTGGATGAAAGAGGTATCGATGTGGCGACGGGCAAGGAACTGGTTGCCGTCGATCCTAAGTATTTCCGTCCCGCCGAAGTGGAGCAGTTGTTGGGTGATCCCACTAAAGCCAAAACGTTGCTGGGCTGGAATCCCCGTAAGACTTCTTTCCCCGAACTGGTGAAAATCATGGTGAAGCATGATATGAAGTTCGTGAAGAAACTGTATTTAAAGGCTCAAATAGCAGAATAATGGAAAAAACAGCCAAGATATATGTAGCAGGCCACCACGGACTGGTGGGGTCTGCTATATGGAATAATTTGCAGCAAAAGGGATATACCAATCTGGTAGGCCGTTCTCACAAAGAGCTGGATTTGCTGGACGGGCAGGCTGTGAAGAAGTTTTTTGATGAAGAGCAGCCCCAGTATGTCATTCTGGCAGCGGCACATGTGGGAGGCATCATGGCGAACAGTCTTTACCGTGCCGATTTTATTTATCAGAACTTGCAGATTCAGCAGAATGTGATAGGGGAGAGTTTCCGCCATGATGTAAAGAAACTCTTGTTTTTGGGAAGCACTTGCATTTATCCTCGTGATGCCGTACAACCCATGAAGGAAGATGTGTTACTGACTTCTCCCTTGGAATATACCAACGAACCGTATGCTATTGCGAAGATTGCCGGGTTGAAGATGTGCGAAAGCTTTAACTTGCAATATGGAACCAATTACATAGCCGTGATGCCTACGAACCTTTACGGTCCCAATGATAATTTCCATTTGGAGAACAGCCATGTGCTGCCTGCCATGATTCGTAAGATTCATTTGGGAAAATGCCTGAATGAAGGGGACTGGGACGCGGTGCGTAAAGATATGAATCTTCGTCCCGTAGAGGGGATAGACGGTTCGCATACGGATGAGGAGATTCTCTCCATTCTGAAAAAGTATGGTATAACCGGGCAGGAAGTAACTTTGTGGGGAACAGGCAAGCCGTTGCGTGAGTTCTTATGGAGTGAGGAGATGGCTGATGCCAGTGTCTATATCATGGAGCATGTGGATTTTAAGGATACCTATGCTGCCGGCTCCAAGGATATCCGCAACTGTCATATCAATATCGGTACGGGGAAAGAAATCACCATTGCCCAACTGGCGGACAAGATTGTCAAGGAGGTGGGTTATCAGGGCAAACTGACTTTTGACGCTACGAAACCGGACGGCACTATGCGTAAGATGACGGATGTAAGCAAATTGCACCGGCTGGGCTGGCAGCATAAGATTGATATAGAAGAAGGGGTACACAGAATGTACCAATGGTACTTGTCTAAAGGATGAAGATGTAAGATTATAGATCTTGCGGGCATAAGATTATAAATCTTTCACATGCAAGATTATAGATCTTTCAAGCATGACATATAAAAATTTCCGGCATAACTTTCAAGAAGCTATGCCGGAAACTGCCCTAAAAACTATGTGGATAGATTGTAAAAATCTTCTGCCGTTTTCTTTATTCTTTCGGGAAGCATTTTTTATTTTACCGCTTTCAGTGCGGCCTCATAATTCGGTTCCTGGGTTATTTCGGGAACAAGTTCGGTATAAACCACTTTTCCTTCCGGGTCAATCACTACAACCGAGCGTGCCAATAATCCAGCCAAAGGACCATCAGTCATCAATACACCATATTTTTCAGCGAAATCGGAAGTATAGCGATAATCAGACAAAGGAATAACGTTGGTGATGCCTTCAGTAGTGCAGAAGCGTCCCTGGGCGAATGGCAGGTCTTTAGAGATTGCCAATACCACCGTATTGGGCTGGTTTGCAGCCAGCTGGTTGAACTTGCGTACGGAAGTAGCGCACACGCCGGTATCCATACTGGGGAAAATGTTCAGAATCAGATATTTGCCCTTCCCGTCTTTTAATGTATAATTGCTCAAATCTCCTTTTACCAATGTAAATTCCGGAGCTGAAGTTCCTGCTTTCACAAATTCTCCGGCTAGTGTTACCGGTGTGCCTTTAAATGCTGTTTTTGCCATAATTTTATTATATTTTAGTTCGATACTGTAATGATAACAAATTTAAATGGAAAAAAGTTCATTCTTTTTTATTTTCTTCCTTTATAAATCAGGAAACCTACTATTAAAACGCCGATAGCTATAAAGCAATATCCTAACTCGTGGCTGTATTCGGTGACGGTACTCAATAACTGCTCTTCGGGAACCACTGATTGCAGATAGTAACCGATGGCTGCCAGGATGGCATTCCAGATACCTGCTCCCAGCGTTGTGTACAGCAGGAAAGTGGATAATTTCATCTTGGCCAGACCGGCAGGAATGGAGATAAGCTGGCGGACGGCAGGAATAAGACGTCCGATAAAGGTGGAGAGTGCCCCATGCTTGTCAAAGTAGTGTTCCGCGTTCTGAACCTTGGCTTCATCAATCAGGCACATGTGTCCGAAGCGGCTGTTCGCAAATTTATAAACCAGCGGACGGCCTACGAAATAGGCTATATAATAATTGATGATGGCTCCTATATTGGCTCCGATGGTCGCAAATATAACTACCAGAAATACATTCAGGTCACTGTTTCCTCCGGCAGCCTTATAGGCGGCGGGCGGCACTACCACTTCCGAGGGGAAAGGGATAAAAGAGCTTTCGATGGCCATTAATAACGTTATTGTCCAATAATTCAAGTGGTCCAGACACCACTGGATAAATGCAACTGATTCCATAAAATTATTATAAATATTTGTTTAAGTTAATCTTGCCTGTGCTGACATCTTCTTTAATGGCACGCAGCGCTTCATTGAAGTAGGTGTCGGTCATCAGTATGGTATCGCCGGTTCCCATGGTGGCGTACATATCCGGAATTTCTTTTCTGATTTTAGCCAGATAGTGCATGAACGAAGCGGATTCCTGCTGGTGGTAATAACCGTAAGCCAGAAAAAAGTAAGTGGCATCGGCATCCTCCGGAAATTCTTTGTTTATTAGTTCGAAGTACTGGTTGGCATATTCAAAATTATGTTCGTCAAAATATAGAGAGCCGATTTTGAACAGCACATCAAACCGTTCCTCCTTCGGAGTAAACTCCAATGCACGTGTGAATTGATGTTCCGCATTGCGGAGGTTGTTTTCTTGTTCCTCTTCGCTGATATCGCTTTTTTGAGCTTCTATTGTAAAGAAGCGTCCGGCTGCGATACGTATTTCGGCATCATGTTCGTTCAGCTCCAATGCTTGGTTGATATATTTGTATCCGTTTTCGGTATGCCCCAGATAGGCATGACAGAGCGCCGTGTCAGAATATAACTCGGCCAATTCGTAGTCGGTCAGGCCCGATTTCCGGTTTATCAGCTTTTCTATATAGCTGATGGCCGAAGCATGATCCCGCATCTCCAGATAGATTTGTGCCAGTGCCAGATAGGCTTTCGTCTTGTTCTTGCTCACATTGGCCAGACGGAGATAGTAGTCGCAGGATTCCTTTAAATTGCCTGCCTGGTGGTAACCAAATGCTTTCAAAGTCAATGAATCTGTATTTTCATCATCAATGGCTAATGCGAAATCCAAGGCTTCGTTCGCCTCTTCGTATTGGCATTGTTGCAGATGGCATTTCCCCAGTTCGTTCCAATGCTCGATGGAATAGGGATACTCGTTCAGGGTCATGTTCAGGTAGGGGATGGCCAAGTCGGGCTTGTTGAACGTGCTGTAATAATCGCACAGCACATCGCGGAGGCGTTGGTTGGTTTTGGGCAGGGTTTGCATGTCGGAATGAGCAAACAGGCAGTCTACCCATTGTCCGGCATATTCTTCCTGATTGGCGTTGGTATAGTCCTGGATGATATCCAGCAGCGTATCCACTTCGTACTCCTCGTCCATGACCAGTTGTTTGAATATCTCCTCGGCCTCTTCTATGCGGTCCTCCTCCATCAGCATGTCAGCTTGCAGGAACCTGCATTCACGGTCGGTGCTGTTGGCGATGAGTTGCGCTACCACTTTGGCTTCTTCCTTTTTGTTTTGCAGCATCAGGGAGCGTATCCGGAAAACCAGGGCGTCTGTGTTTTCGGGATGTAATTGGAGAGTGAGGTCTATGGCCTTGTCTGCATCTTTATGTCTTCCTTTTAAAGTGTAGTATTCGGCGATATCGATCAGTTCATCAGCTTCAAAATAAGCGGGGGTATGGTTCTCCACCATACCCTCGTATTTTGCCAATGCTTCTTTAAATTCCGGGTCTTCAAAGTAAGAAGACATGTCGTAGTTCATAAGCTTGTTTTTATTTATTGATTTTGCTCCAGGTATCTTTTAAAGATACGGTGCGGTTGAACACCAGATGTTCCGGTGTAGAGTCTTTGTCTACATTGAAATAACCGATGCGCTGGAACTGCAAGTAATCCAGCGGTTTGGCATCGGCCAGATATTTCTCTACATAGCAGTTGGTTAATACATTCAACGAATCGGGGTTGATCATTTCTTTCATGGCTTCCAGTGCGTCGCAGTTCTTTGCTTCGCGGATGGCGGCCATCTCATCACGCGGGTTCTCCACTTTCCACAGGCGGTCGTACAGGCGTACTTCGGCAGGCAGACAGTGTGCGCAGCTTACCCAGTGTATGGTACCTTTGATTTTGCGGTTGCTGCCCGGCATACCTGTTTTGCTGTCGGGATCGTATTCGCAGTATACCTCCACCACGTTGCCGTTGTCGTCTTTCTTGCAGCCTGTGCATTTCACGATGTATCCGCTTTTCAGACGCACTTCCTGTCCCGGAGTCATACGGAAATATTTCTTCGGGGCGTCTTCCATGAAGTCGTCGCGTTCTATCCACAGTTCGCGGCTGAATTCGATGGTGTGTGTGCCTGCCGACGGATCTTCCGGGTTGTTGACAGCTTCCATTTCCTCCACCTGTCCTTCGGGATAGTTGGTAATGATCAGTTTCACCGGATTGATGACTGCCGATACACGGGTGGCACGGCTGTTCAAGTCTTCGCGGACAGCGCTTTCCAGCAGGGCGAAGTCATTCAGGGCATCATAAGTGGTATAACCTATCTTGTCTACAAATTTGCGGATGGACTCAGGCGAGTAGCCGCGACGGCGGAAACCGCAGAGAGTCGGCATACGGGGGTCGTCCCAACCGTTTACCAGATGTTCTTTTACCAGAATCAGCAGGTTACGCTTGCTCATCAAGGTGTAGTTCAGGTTCAGTTTGTTGAACTCATACTGATGAGGACGGTTGTCGTCCAGATCTTTACCCTCTTTTACCCAGTCCACGAACAGGTCGTACAACGGACGGTGGGGTACGAACTCCAAGGTACACAGCGAATGGGTCACTCCTTCAAAATAGTCGCTCTGTCCGTGTGCGAAGTCATACATGGGGTATGCTTTCCAGGTTTCGCCTGTACGGTGGTGCGGAGTCTTTACCACACGATAAATAATAGGGTCGCGGAAGTGCATGTTGGGGCTTGCCATGTCTATTTTGGCACGGAGCACCATTTTGCCCTCTTCTATTTCACCGCTGTTCATTTTGTTGAACAGTTCCAGGCTTTCCTCGATGGGACGGTTGCGGTAAGGGCTCTCGGTTCCGGGTTGGGTGGGAGTGCCTTTTTGTGCCGCGATTTGTTCGGAGTTCTGTTCGTCTATATAAGCCTTTCCTTCCTTTATCAGATTGACGGCGAAATCCCATAATTGCTGGAAGTAGTCGGATGCATAATATTCGTTTCCCCACTGGAATCCGAGCCATTGGATGTCCTCCTTGATGGCTTCCACGTATTCCATATCTTCTTTGGTCGGGTTGGTGTCGTCAAAACGCAGGTTACATACGCCACCATAGCGTGCAGCTATCCCGAAATCCAGACAGATGGCTTTGGCATGACCGATGTGCAGGTAGCCGTTCGGCTCGGGCGGAAAGCGGGTTTGTACTTTCCCTCCGTTTTTACCTTCTCTCAGGTCGTTCTCAACTGCCTGTTCAATGAAGTTCAGACTTTTCTTCTCTGTAGCTTCTGTAGCGTTCATTTCAGTCATTGTGATATCAATTTTACACTTTTGCTGCAAAAGTACGCATTCTTTTTGGGATATCCTTTATTTCACAGGAATATATCCACCGTTTTTTATAATATTTTGCCCCTGGGGCGACAGGATATAGTCGATGAACGGGGTTACTTTTTCCTTATTGGCTACGTTGTAATAGTAGTAAAGAGGGCGTACTACGGGGTAAAGTTTCTTCTTTCCGTTTTCAAGGCTGGGCAGTACATAGTGCTTGCCGTCGTCGTAGGAAACGGCGATGGCTTTCACCCGGGGGGACAAGTAGGCCAGTCCCACATAGCCGATAGCGCCTTTGGTCTGGCTTACAGACTGGATCACGGCTCCGGTGGCGGGCATGGACAAGCTGCTGCTCATGTAGTTCTTGTTCTTCAGGGCACTTTCTTTGAAAAATTCGTAAGTTCCCGAAGAGGTTTCGCGGGAATAGACAATAATTTTCATATCGGGTCCTCCCAGTTGCTTCCAATTGGTTATCTTGCCGCGGAATATGGCTTCCAGTTGCTGGCGTGTCAGTTGGCTGACAGGGTTGGACGGGTTTACAATGACGGCCAGGGCATCATACGCTATGATTACCTCCTCCACTTCCTGTTTGGCGGCTTTCAGTTTCATCTTTTCGCTGAATTTGATGGGACGGGAAGCCATAGCGATATCTGTTGTGTTGTCCATCAGGGCGGAAATCCCCACTCCGGTTCCTCCGCCGGTGACGGTTACCCGCCGGTCGGGATCATCTTTCATGAAAATCTCGGCTGTTTCCTGTGACACAGGCAACACCGTGTCACTGCCTTTTATGCGTTGTGCGGTAATATTCAGACTACAAGCCAATAGAATAAAAAGAAATAGAGCTTTTAATTGATTCATAAGTTCTTATATTAATTCGTGTGCAAAAGAAACGTTTTCTTGTGTCATTTGTTTTACTGGTGTGTTACGATTCTGTTACGGACAATATTCGCCGGCAAGGGTGGATTGAATCCGTCCTTGCGGGAAAATGGCAATAAGATCAGGATTGTCTTTGCTTGTAACAAGTTTGTAATATAATTGTAGCAAATACTTCAAGCTTCTTTCATATCACCTTAATATAAAGAGGCTTTTTTTGCATCGGTTATTAAAATAGAAGACTAAAACTGTATGAAACGAGTTTGGGAAAAGATTGTAGAAGGAATATTGACTTGCAGCGGTTTTGTAACGAGCATTACTATTTTGCTGATTGTCGTATTCTTGTTTGCGGAAGCTTTGGGACTTTTTAATAAAAAAGTCATAGAAGAGGGATATGTGCTGGCGGTGAATAAAGCCAATCCGGTGCAGGAACTGAGTGCGGCACAAATAAAAGACGTTTTTGACGAAGAGATTATCAACTGGAAAGAGCTGGGAGGACCGGACGCGGAGGTTAAAGTTTTCCGGTTGGAGGATATCACCTCCTATTTCTCGGAGGAAGAGTTGGGAGCCGGGTACGAGAAAGCCCCCCGGTGCATCGGCGAGATCGTTGCCGGTAATCCAGGCATCATCGCTTTTGTTCCCTCCAAATTTATAGAGAAGGATTTTCCGGGCCACCTGCTGAAAGACGAGTCTATTTCTTTTGACGAGGTTTTTGCCGGAAAGGAATGGTTCCCTACGGCTACTCCCGCCCCTCAGTTCGGATTTCTTCCTTTGATTACGGGTACGCTTTGGGTGAGTTTCTTTGCCATCCTGTTCGCTTTGCCTTTCGGCTTGTCGGTGGCGGTGTATATGTCCGAGGTGGCCGACCATCGGACCCGTAGTTTTCTGAAGCCGGTTATTGAGCTGCTCAGTGGTATTCCGTCCGTGGTCTACGGTTTCTTTGGGTTGATAGTCATCGTACCGCTTATTCAGAAAGTCTTTAATCTGCCTGTGGGCGAGACCGGATTGGCCGGAAGTATTGTTTTGGCTATCATGGCACTCCCCACTATCATTACCGTAAGCGAGGATGCGATGCGGAATTGCCCCCGTGCCATGCGCGAAGCCAGTCTGGCATTGGGCGCTACCCGTTGGCAGACTATATATAAGGTGGTGATACCTTTCTCTGTTTCGGGAATCACTTCGGGCGTTGTCTTGGGCATCGGACGTGCCATAGGCGAGACGATGGCGGTGCTGATGGTTACAGGAAATGCGGCCGTGATACCCACCACTATTCTGGAACCGCTCCGTACCATTCCGGCGACTATTGCAGCGGAACTGGGAGAGGCTCCAGCCGGCGGCGCGCACTATGAAGCCCTGTTCCTGTTGGGAGTAGTGTTGTTTTTCATCACGATGCTTATCAACTTTAGTGTAGAATATATTTCATCAAGAACAAATAAATAATGTACTGATTTGCCGGTGTGCTAATGATCATGCGGCACACAGCGTAGCCAATGGGTATATGGATAGATTGACAAATGATTAATTAAGTATTTAAAATATGAAGCAAGATGTTTTCCCTGTCGGGCAAGGGGCGCGTAAAAGACGTTCGCAATGGCTGGCATTCGGCATTTTCAAACTGTTGAGTTATAGCATTGTCCTCATTCTGTTCGCCATTCTCGGTTTTATTATATATAAAGGTATAGGAGTAATCAGCTGGGAGTTTCTGACCACGGCGCCCAGTGACGGCATGACGGGTGGCGGTATATGGCCGGCCATTGTAGGTACTTTTTATCTGATGGCGGGCAGTGCGCTGTTCGCTTTTCCGGTGGGAGTGATGAGTGGCATTTATATGAACGAGTATGCGCCGAAAGGCAAGCTGGTCCGCTTTATCCGGATGATGACCAATAACCTGAGCGGTATTCCGTCCATTGTGTTCGGTTTGTTTGGTATGGCACTGTTTGTGAAATACATGGGGTTCGGCGACAGCATCCTGGCCGGTTCTTTGACGTTGGGATTGCTTTGTGTACCTTTGGTGATACGCACCACCGAAGAAGCCTTGAAGGCGATTCCCGACAGCTTCCGTGAAGGGAGTCTGGCTTTGGGCGCGACCAAGCTGCAAACCATCTGGCATGTGATTCTGCCTATGGGGATGCCCAACATCATTACCGGACTGATTCTGGCTTTGGGACGTGTATCGGATGAAACGGCGCCCATCTTGTTTACGTGTGCCGCTTACTTCCTGCCGCAACTGCCGCATAGCATTCTGGACCAATGCATGGCATTGCCTTATCACCTTTATGTGATTTCTACCAGCGGAACGGATATGGAGTCACAGCTTCCTTTGGCATACGGTACGGCGTTGGTACTGATCCTTATTATTTTAATTATAAACCTGTTGGCAAATGCACTCCGCCGGTATTTTTCCAACAAAGTAAAAACGAATTAATAATTTGTCGGTGTGCCGATGGGTTGCGCTGTGTACCGCACGGACATTGGTACATTAGCACATAGACAAATCAGCAAATTATTAAAACATTAAGAATATGAATAAGATAGATGCAAAACATGTAAATTTTTTCTATGGTGATTTTCAGGCACTGAAAGATATAAGCATGACGATTGAAGAGAAATCGGTGGTGGCTTTCATAGGCCCGTCCGGTTGTGGCAAGTCCACCTTCCTCCGTCTGTTCAACCGCATGAACGACCTCATTCCCGGCTCTCGTCTGGAGGGGGAGATTTTGATTGACGGGAGAAATATATACGACAAGTCCGTGCAGGTGGACGAGTTGCGCAAGAGCGTAGGGATGGTCTTTCAGCGTCCCAACCCGTTTCCGAAAAGCATTTTCGAGAATGTGGCCTACGGTCTTCGGGTAAATGGGGTGAAAGATAATGAGTTTATCCGCCACAGGGTGGAGGAAACCTTGAAAGGAGCCGCATTGTGGGATGAGGTGAAGAATAAGTTGAAAGAGTCTGCGTTTGCCCTGTCCGGTGGTCAGCAGCAGCGGTTGTGCATAGCCCGTGCCATGGCCGTATCTCCTTCGGTTCTGCTTATGGATGAACCGGCTTCGGCACTGGACCCTATCTCTACAGCCAAGGTAGAAGAGTTGATTCATGAGCTGAAGAAAGAATATACCATCGTTATTGTCACCCACAACATGCAGCAGGCCGCGCGTGTCAGTGACAAGACAGCCTTCTTCTATATGGGCAATATGGTGGAATATGATGATACGAAGAAAATATTTACGAATCCGGGCAAGGAAGCGACCCAGAATTATATTACAGGGCGTTTCGGGTAAAGCATTCATCACAGCGTTGCACAGATGGGAGATAAGATAAAGCTGGAACTGATGTGCCACAGCCCGATGCGGGCTTGCTTGCTTTTCAGATCTAATGGTACGGATTTGTCTTTTTATTCTTCTGTCCGGAAAATTAAAATCAGTGTGAATCTGCGCAATCTGCGGTGAAAGAAATAATGATAAACAAAACAAGAATTAAGAATATGGTGAAATTTATAGAATCAGAACTTGTATCACTGAAGAAGGAAGTGAACGAGATGTGGACATTGGTTTACAATCAGCTGGACAGGGCAGGAGAGGCTGTGCTGACCTTTAACCGTGACCAGGCACAGCAAGTCATTGTCCGTGAGAAAAGGGTGAATGCGTTCGAGTTGAAAATAGACAGTGATGTAGAGGACACTATCGCTCTATACAATCCGGTAGCCATTGACCTGCGTTTTGTGCTGGCCATGTTCAAGATAAACAGTGATTTGGAGCGTTTGGGAGATTTTGCCGAAGGCATAGCCCGTTTTGTGGTGAGAAGCGAGGAAACCGTGCTGGATAGTGAACTGCTCCACAGCCTGCGTATAGAAGAGATGCTGAGACAAGTGCTCGGTATGCTCGAAATGACCAAGAACGCGTTGAATGAAGAAAATCTGGAATTAGCCCTCAATGTATTCAGTAAAGATAATTTGCTGGACGAAATCAATGCGGCTGCCCCTGCCGTCCTTACAAAATATCTGGAAACACACCCCGATAATTTCCTGACTTGCCTGGAACTCGGCACCGTTATCCGTAAGCTGGAACGTGCCGGAGACCATATAACCAATATCGCCGAAGAAATTGTTTTCTTCATCGATGCAAAGGTGCTGAAACATCGCGATAAGGTAGATGGACATTTCTTGGGAAAAGAAAAAACTCATTAAAATGCTGTTTTAGTCTATATTTTTGCTACCTTTGTATATATAATGAGGCCGATAAAGATCATTTTGAATAATAATCTGCCAAAAAAGACAGAAAAATCTAAAAACATGTTGTATGGCATAGTTTTTTATTTGGCTGGTTTAAAAAAAGGCTCGATATTTGCATCGTTATCCTGAAAACAATCTTTTTACCTTAAAAAAAAACTAATACCTATTGAAAACTTAAAAAGGGGGCTTTGTGAAAAGACCCCTTTTTTATTTGCTGCATAATGGTTCTTCCGGTGTTAAATTTCACCTATTTATTGGTCAATATGTAAGATTTCTGTATTTATTAGCTTATATTAGCAACTTTCTTTTAAGTTAATGCTTAACTTTGTTCCCTCATAAAAATAGCGGTGAAAAGAATGAAGACAAAATATATCAAGTCGTTTCTACTATTTTTGTTATTAGGATGCTGCATTTCGGTGTCAGCTCAAAATATACAAGGCGTTGTAACAGACTCATTGACGAATGAACCCATACCCTACTTGTCAGTCTTTTATGAAGGAAAAGGCGTAGGAAGTATTACCGATAATGATGGAAATTATAAGGTCGAAACCCGTAAAGGCTGGAATAAACTCACCTTTTCGGCGGTGGGATATGTAACAAAAGTGGTGAATATAATTCCCGGCGTCACCAAGAACCTGAATGTGAGGATGAGACCGGATGATATCATGCTGGACGAAGTGGTGGTGAAGCCCAAACGAGAGAAATACTCCCGTAAGAATAATCCGGCAGTGGAACTGATGAAGAAGGTGATCGCTCATAAAAAGAATAATAAGCTGAGCGAGAACGATTACTATCAGTACAATAAGTATCAGAAGATCACGATGTCACTGAATGATGTGACTCCCGAGATGCTGGAAAAAGGCATGTATAAAAAGATGCCTTTCCTGAAAGACCAGATCGAACTTTGCGAGGAAACCAATAAATTCATCCTTCCTATTTCGGTGGACGAGACCGCTTCGCAGAAAATTTACCGTAAACATCCCAAGAGTGAGAAGACCATTATCAAAGGAATGAGCTCTACGGGGGTGAACGAGCTGTTTGCAACGGGAGATATGCTGAGCACGGTGCTGAAGGATGTATTTACGGATGTGAATATTTACGACAATGATATCCGTCTGTTGCAGTATCCTTTCATCAGCCCTATTTCGTCCAGTGATGCCATCTCTTTTTATAAGTTTTACATTATGGACACCACATTCGTGGACAAGGACAAGTGTTTCCATCTCACCTTCGTTCCCAATAACTCGCAGGACTTCGGTTTTACGGGGCATCTTTACGTATTGGCCGACTCGTCTTATACGGTGAAGAAATGTACAATGAACCTGCCCAAGAAATCGGGGGTGAACTTTGTAGACAATATGGATATTATTCAGGAGTTCGAGCAATTGCCCAATGGGGAGTGGGTGTTGAAAACCGATGACATGATTGTGGAGATGACCTTGATGAAGATCATGCAAGGATTCCAGATACGAAGGACTACCCGTTACTCTGATTATGCCTTCGATGAGCTTCCGCAGCAACTTTTCAAGCGTAAGGGGGCCGAGATCAAAGAGGCGGACGCCATGATGCGCGGAGACGATTTCTGGAATCAATACCGGCCGGTTCCGCTTACGCAGACCGAGAGTTCTATGGATATGCTGGTAAAGCGTCTGGAGCAGATGCCGGGATTCAAATATGTGATTTTTGTATTGAAGGCGTTTATCGAGAACTTTGTGGAAACCGGGACCAAGGAGCATCCCAGCAAGGTAGATATCGGTCCGGTAAACACCATGATCTCCAATAACTATATCGACGGATTGCGTCTGCGTATGAGCGCGCAGACCACGGCCAACCTGAATCCGCATCTGTTCTTCAAGGGATATTACGCTTACGGATTCAAGGACCATCGTTCCAAGTATATGGGTGAGGTGGAATACTCTTTCAACAAGAAGGAATACCTGCCGCGCGAGTTCCCGAAGAACTCCATCACGTTCAGCTATCAGTATGATGTGATGTCTCCCACGGATAAGTTCCTGAAGACAGATAAAGACAACGTGTTCGTATCTTTCAAGACTTCTACGGTAGACCAGATGTCCTACGTGCGGAATATCGCCTTGAAGTACGAGAACGAGACACAGTTTGGCCTGAAGACCACGGTGGAAGTGAAACACAGCACAGACGAGCCTACCGGCGGCCTGGCCTATATAACCAATGATGACCAGAAAACGTTGGTTCCTGAGATTCAGACCATGGAAGCCTCCCTGGCCTTCCGTTACGCTCCGGGTGAGACATTTGTCAATACCAAGCAACGCCGTATTCCGGTTTCTTTTGACGCTCCGGTATTTACGCTGTCGCACACGGCCGGTTTCAAGGGCGTGCTGGGCGGAGAGTATAACTATAACTTGACAGAGATCGGGCTGTACAAGCGTTTCTGGTTCTCGTCATGGGGTAAGATCGACATGTTCGTGAAAGGCGGTGCGCAGTGGAACAAAGTTCCGTTCCCGTTGCTGATCATGCCGGCGGCCAACTTGTCCTATATCCTGCAGCGCGAGACTTTCAACTTGATTAATAATATGGAGTTCCTGAACGACCGTTACGCCTCTCTGGATGTATCGTGGGATTTGAACGGTAAGATTTTCAACCGTATTCCTTTGCTGAAAAAACTGAAGTGGCGTGAGGCTATCGGCTTCAAGATGCTGTATGGTCATTTAACCGACAAGAACAATCCGATGAAGCATCCGGGTGACAGCGAGCTTTTCCTGTTCCCGACCCGTGACGGACGTCCTACCAGCTTTGTGATGGATCCGAAGACCCCGTACATGGAATGCTCTGTGGGTATTCACAATATTTTCAAGATATTGCACATAGACTATGTCCGCCGTCTGAATTATCTGGATCATCCCGATGCGAACAAATGGGGCGTGCGGTTTATGGTGATGATGACGTTCTGATGCAAGGAGAGCTCTGATGGTGTGTGAAATGAAGAAACCGAGGTAAGAACTTGTATCGTTCAAATAAAAAGTTTATCTTTGTTCCAGTACCTAAAGTTGGTGAAAAGTATGTTATGCTTAGATGAATGTAAGGCAAAGTTAGTTAGTTTCAAACAATGTTTTGGGCATGAGTTTGGAATTAAATCAATTGGTATCTTCGGTTCGGTTGCACGTCAAGAGAACAGGGAAGATAGTGATTTGGATATTGTTGTAGATATTGATAATCCTACTTTATCCACTATGTACACTTTGAAGACTGTTTTGACGGAAATGTTTCATTGTGAAATTGATTTAGTGCGTTTCCGTTCCTCACTGCCTCCATTTTTGAAACAGAATATTGAAAAAGAAGCCATTTATGTATAAAGGAGGACGACTAACCATTTGCGACAGGTTAACCCAGATAAAAGAATCCATTTACTATATACAGCAATGGAGTAAAGAAATAAATTGTGCTGATGATTTTTTAGCCTCCATGGATAAAGTGATGGTGTTCAATGCATGTGTTATGCGCCTTCAAGTAATAGGTGAACAGGTAGGAAAGTTGTTGTTTTTACAACCATCACCGCTTTCTGAATATAAGGAAATTCCTTGGTTGGCTATTTATGATATGCGCAATCTTATTTCGCATGAATATAGTAATGTAGACGAGCAGATAGTATTTACTACTATAAAGAATGACCTTATAGAATTGGATAAGGTTATTACAGTCCTATTGAATAAATATTTGTAAAACTTGAATCTTTTATTGTGATTACGAAATATACCCATCTCTTATTTTCTTATCAAAAGTAAGTTTTCCTATTTTTTAAGCGCTTTTATTGTGTAATACACAATTATAGTGTATCTTTGTGCCCTCAAAAAGTTTCTAAATTCCTTTTATATAAAGGGTAAAGAACCTTTTTTGAGGGTATAAACATGTCTATAAAAAGCAGACAGAAAAGACGTCTTCGGACGAAAGAAACAACAAATAAAAGATTTCAGAAATACAAAATGAAATCTGTGTAAAAAGCTATTTATCAGCCAGTTATAAACACTGTGCTGATATGGTCTTCCAGTATCGGTCAGCGTGGATTTCTGACGATAAACCTCATGAAAAAGCTATCCCATCAGTTTGATAAACCGAAGCGTTCTGTGGCATCTCCCGAAGCGTTGGAGGCTTTGCGGAATAACAATGCCGTGCGTTGGTATGTGTTGTCGCTTCCCGACTGTCATCGGGGAGGAGTGCGCGGTTTGCAACGGGAACAGGACCGCCGCATACAGGCAGGCGAGCCCTCATTCGGCTTTTTTGCTCCTTCCTATCAGGAAGTGAGGCGTATAGACGGCAAATTCGTCAATACCCAGCGTCCCTTACTCTTCAACTATGTATTTGTCCGTGCTTCCGAGCGTGATGTTTTCCAACTGATGCAACGTTTTCCTGTACTCAGTTTCCTGCCTCGGGTGAGGGAACGGAAGCGGGAGTATTTTCCCTACCTTTCCGATGCCGCAATGGAGAATTTGCAGTGGGTGGCCCGTTCTTATTCCAATACACTTCCTGTTTATATACCCCAGCCGGATGGTTTGCGCAAGGGCGACCGGATACGCATTACCGAGGGACGGTTTAAGGGGGTGGAGGCGACTGTTGTCATTCAGCCGGGAGCCGGTCGAAAGGATGTGATGGTATGTGTGGAGAACTGGATGTGGGTTCCGCTGCTGCGTGTGATGCCGGGTGAGTATGAGGTAATTGCCCTGAATGATGAGGACAAGCATGTATATACCCGTCTGGACAATGACTGTATGTTGAATGGTTTGCACAGTGCTCTTCAGCGTTATCACAGTGCGGAGGGGGTGAATGAGGAAGATCGTTCCCTGGCTGCCAGGGCGTTGAAAGAATATGGCAATCTCCGGATGGATACGGATGTGATGCGTTGCAAGCTTTATGCCATTTTGCTGCCGGCTTATACTATATTGGGTATGGAAGAAGAGGCGGCAAAGCTGGTTGGCGTTATGCAGACTATGCTTCCTCTCGTCAAGGCGGAGCAGTCGCGTGCACTTGCTGTGGTTACACTTTATGGTTGTACGGATAGCAGTATCTATTATCATTTGGCGCACGAGGCGGTTGATCCGTGGAAGAAAGAGGAAAAGCCGAAAAAGAGTAAGCAGCAGCTGATCAGCCGGTTGGCTGATTATGATCGGTGGTTGAGGCATTGAAATGGCTTTGTAGATGATATGAGGGGGAGTAAGAGCAGTGTTATTAAAAACAAGTTGAATCGCTAGGATAAGTGAAATATAATTTGTTCTTTTGTTTGCAATAAAAACTAGAGAATATGAAATCAGAACCTTTTAACCCAGTCCAGTTACACTTGTTAAAGATGTTTTCTTATGCTAAAGACGAGCGTGCCTTGGAAGAAATACGTAAATCTTTGACAGCTTACTTTGCTCAAAGAGTAGAGGAGGATATGGATAAGTTGTGGGATGAAGGTCTGTGGGATCAGGATAAGAATGAGGCTATATTGAAAGAACATTTGAGAGTGCCTTATAATGATTGATATAGTATTGGATGCTAATTGTCTGATTTCATATATTTCGTTAAAAAGTTGTTCAATGAATACGTTGAAAGGCTTAGGTTCTGATATTAAGTTAAGATCAATAAAACAAGTGTCTGCTTCTTTACTAGCTGATGATGATGTGCCAGATACTCTTCTCGATTGGACCTCAGAATTTGCAGGACAATGGGAAGATGATCGTACGGCAGATGAGGTTATTGAGGATATACGTGGTGCAAGGACTTCGAATAGGGAAATACAACAATGAAAATCATCAAAGCATTTGCTTCCCTTTTGCTTTCTTGACCTTATTCTAGTGCATTCAGTGCCCAAATAACAGTTATATATTTATAATGGCGAAATCAGTAAAAGCGAATTATCTATTTAATCTGATAAATTCCGCTTCCCAACTCTTATTTCCACTCATTACTTTTCCTTACGCTTCTCGTATAATGATGGCGGATGGTATAGGACAAGTGAACTTTTTTCAATCCATTATTTCCTATATCAGCTTGTTCACTTGTTTGGGTATTCCGATGTATGCTATACGTGAGGTAGCTAAAGTACGGGATAATCCGGAAAAAATGACACGGATTACAGTTGAAATATTATTGTTACATGCCTTTCTTACTCTTTTGGGTTATATGGCTGTTGCTGTCATTTGCTTGACGGTAACTAAGGTGCAAACCGATATACCTTTGTTTCTTCTGCTCAGTGCCACCATTTTTTTTACGGCGATAGGTTGCGAATGGTTTTATCAAGGAATAGAAGATTTTAAATATGTTGCTATTCGTGGGATGGTAGTAAAGACCATCTCCGTTATATTACTGTTTCTGCTGGTAAAGTCAAAAGAGGATATTTTATGGTATGGAGCTTATTCTGTTTTAGGCGTACTGGGAGGAAATATTTTTAATTTTGTCCGTTTAAGAAAATATCTGCATAAGGATATGATTGAATTTAGGGCGTTGCATCCTTTCAGTCATTTAAAACCGGCTATACATATTTTTGCTTTTAATGTCATTGTTAGTATTTATCTTCAATTAAACAATGTATTATTGGGTTTTATGAAAGATGCTGAGGCTGTGGGATATTTTACGGCTGCAACTAAAATTCTAGTCATAACTATGAGTCTTTCTAGTTCTTTGGGAGCGGTAATTATGCCACGCACTTCCAATTTGATAGCTGAAAATAAGATGGATGAATTTAAGGTCTTGATTCAGAAATCATACGATTTTATTTTAGCTTTGGCAATGCCCTTGACTGTGGGATTGATATTTACTAGTCCTAGTGTTATTCTATTGTTAAGTGGTGAAAGTTTTGCCCCAGCTATATTAACTTCACAAATAGTAGCTTTGAATATTTTAATGGTAGGCATCTCGGGTGTAATGGGGCTTCAGGTGCTTTATCCGATGGGTAGAATAAATATTGTTATTCTTTGCACATTCATAGGTGCGGTAGTGAACGTGGTGTTGAATGTATTACTGATTCCTGTTTATGGACATAATGGTACGGCAGTGGCTTATATGTTGGCGGAAGTAGCTGTTACTGTTTCCATGTTCATTATTGGGAGAAGGTATATTCCTATTCAGTTTTTTAAGAAAGAACATTTGCATTATGTGTTAGGAAGTGTTGTGATGGGAGGCTGTTTATGTCTTATATCATTATTGCATTTAAATAGTATTGCTACTTTGCTTTTGATGATAATTGTTGGTGTATTTGTATATGCAATTATATTATTGTGTTTGAGAAATTTTATCGGAATGACATTGTGTGGTTTGATAAAGAGGAATTAGGTGAAATAAGATTTTGAATTCAATAACGAAGTGTAAAATATTTCGACTTTATTAGTTATTTGCAATTTGATAACCAATTGAGAAAAATGAAAAAGTAATAGTTGAATACGATTATAAAAAAAACTGTGGCAGTATTACTGGTAATGCTTGGACGTAAATAACGCTTTTAAATGAGAGAATTTGGGCGTAAATACAAGGTCTATAGTTGGTAGGATAAACTATTATATTAATGTTCTATATCTTTTATATGTCTTAATTGATATCATATCTGTTTCTTTTTGGCCTATACCTATAGTTTTGATGTTTACAATGAAGATTGTAGATATATTTTTATTCAGCTTTTGAAAAGATAGTTTTTTAATTGCGTACTGAAAATGTAGCTATGGATGTTTTATTAATATTAAAAGATATTATAGGAATGTTTTTTAGGAATAATAAAATAGTATCCAAACAGATGATGCTTTTCTGTCATCTATATTAAGTTCTAATGTGTAAGTAATATAATAATTTATGAAAGGAAATTATAAAATAGTTGTTAATACAGCTGCTGGTCGTAGAAGATATTTACAGTATTTAATTCCATTTGTAGTTTCAAATGAATTAGTGGACAGATATGATTTATGGGTTAATACGACTGACAAATTAGATATCTGTTTTTTGGAAGAAATGTCAAAGAAATATCCGAAAATAAATTTGATATGGCAACCGGATGGAGTTATCAATGGAGTCCTGAGTATAGATGCCTTTTATCGTTATTGCTGTGATGATGATACTATCTATATAAAATTAGATGATGATATAATATGGCTTGAGCCTAATTTCTTTGAAGAGTTGGTTTCTTTTCGAATAGCTAATCCATCTTATTTTATGGTATCCCCTTTGGTTATAAATAATGATATCTCTACGTATATACTTCAGTCTAAAGGGTTGATACAATTTAAGGAATATTTTGAAGCAAAGAGTTATAATTTAATATGGTATAATGGTTATTTTGCTGAGGAACTTCATAAATGGTTTATAGACAATTATTTAAAAACAAATAGATATGCAGAATTGCATTGTGGGCATCATGAGGTGGCATTAAATAGATATGCTATAAATGCTGTAGCATGGTTTGGAAAAGATTTTTCAGCGTTTGGTGGTGAGGTTGTAGGAGATGATGAGGAATTCTTAACAGTAATACATCCTTCTAAAATAAATAGAATCCACTGTTTTGATTGTAATACGATAGCTGTGCATTTTTCGTTTTCCATGCAAAGACGGATATTAGATTCGACAAATATACTTTCTGTTTACAAAGATATTATAGAAAAAGGATTGACTCAAAACAAACAATTAAGATTAATATACAATGAAGCAAGAGCTGTATCTTCTTATGTGGATGAAAGTAAGAACGAAATTTTAAAAAAAACATTACCGCATTCTTATGTTCAGGTGGTTAAACCTGTGAAATATAGAATGCTCAAAGAAATCTTATCATCGATTTTGCATATTAATAGAACTTATTTTGAACTTCTGTATAGAATCTATATTCAGATTAGAAAGGCAAAAAGAATTTATATAGTAAATGGAAATGATCCCAAAAGTAATTAATTATTGTTGGTTTGGAAGGAATCCGCTTCCACCATTAGCTATGAAGTGTATAGAATCTTGGAAGAGATTTCTTCCAGATTATGAGATAAAGGAATGGAATGAGGATAATTTTGATGTAAATATAATTTTATATACTAAAGAAGCGTATGAAGCGAAGAAATATGCTTTTGTGAGTGATTATGCTCGTTTTTGGATATTATATCATTATGGTGGTTTGTACTTTGATACGGATGTGGAAGTGATAAAACCAATGGATAATATTATAGCAAAAGGACCATTTATGGGATGTGAGAATGAGTATGATTCTTTAAAGATAAAAGAAGGAGCAATGGCATTAGGGGTTGCTCCTGGTCTTGGTCTTGGTGTAACTCCTGGTCTCGGTCTATATAAGGAAATGTTGGATCTCTATGCTACACTTTCATATTTTAATCCTAATGGCACGCAAAATATAAAGACGGTGGTTTCTTACACATCTGAACTGTTGGTGAAACATGGAATGAAATATACTCCCAATATTCAGCTGGTAGCTAATGTATGGATATATCCTAAAGATTTTTTTTGTCCTAAAGATTATGTCTCTGGAAAAATAGAATTGACAGTTAATAGCGTCGCTATACATCATTATGGAGAATCATGGCAGCCATGGGATCATCGTTTGGAAATGAAAATTTGGCGATTATTTCGTGTGAAAAGACATCCTTTGGTTACATGGCATATTCGTCATTGGCTGAGGTTAATTGGCATTAACTTTTGAGTATTCTTGTATGTTTCATCTATTTTTGGCTTCAACTATAAATATAGATATCATTTATGTATTGCTGAATTTAATACTATTGTTTGTATTTACTGTAGCTGGTATTAATGTTTCATGTAGGCGGTCATTTTGGGGTAATGCTTTTATTTGTAGTATTTTCTTTATTTTCATTGTCGGATCAAGATATGGGAGAGGAAATGACTATTTACATTATGCAAGCGTTTTTATACATGATGAAGATATTAAGCAGCCGTTTTTTAGAAGTATCAATACTTTCTTTAGAGAATTTTTGTCAATTGGTAAATATGCTATTTTTTATATATATGCAATACCCTTTATATTGTGTGGATTTAAATTCTTGAAGAATTTTGCAATACATGCAAAATGGTATTTTCCTTTATTCTTAGTGTCAATGTTATATTTTGAAGAATATGAAATTAGACAAGCTCTATCTTTTTCTTTTGTTTTTCTGTTTCTTGATGAGTTTATTTCAAATGATACAAATGGAAAGAAGATTATATGGTGTGGTGTTTGGGTTCTATTGACCTTTAGTCTTCATTCAGCTAATATTTTTTTTATTATTTGTTTCTTAGGTATATATTATACTTGTAAAAGTATAATATCTTGGAAAATTGCAGTACCTATATTATTTTTTGCTTCATATTTTTTTGCAGATTATTATGATATTTCTCTCTTGCAGCCAATACTTAATTTATTAAGTGGTACGAACGCAAAATTTAGTCACTACATTGAGGGAGGTGCAGCAGAGGCATGGTTTGGAGATAGTGCGTTACAATTAGATAATGAGAGAAATCCAATAATAAAGGTACTTGATTTTATAGCTCATTCTTCACTGTTTTATTTTGCATATAAGACATTAAAGAGACGCGATTTAGTAAATAGGCAGTTGATGTTAACCATGACTAATATCTATATAATGGGAGACATTGCAAGACAGGCTTTTCTCTATTTAGAACTACTTAATAGGATGTCTGGAATGTTTCAACGAATGTGGATATTTCCATTTGCTATGGTTATGATATACAACTCATTTTATAAACTTAAAGGTATAGAGAGGGTAGCTTATCTATTTATGTTTTTCCTTTTCTATGATTATGCAAAATATTTATTTGCTCCTCCTATAGGTATGACAAAATTTCTATGGGATATATAATGGCAATTATAAAACGAAAAGAGAATGTTATTATCTATTATTGTTCCAGTTTATAATGTGCAAAGATATCTTGACGATTGTGTGAAATCTATATTGTGTCAAGAAATGACTGATTTTGAATTGATATTGGTGGATGATGGTAGCCCTGACGAATCTCCTCGGATATGTGATGAATGGGCTAAAAAGGATTTGCGGGTCAAAGTGATTCATAAAAAGAATGGAGGGTTAAGTGATGCGAGAAATTGTGGAATGGAGGCTGCAATAGGTGATTATGTTTGGTTTGTTGATAGTGATGATTTAATAACCAAAAATGCATTACAAAATATAAGAGAATGTATTTTGACGTTTCCGCAGGCTGATATGTTATCAACCCAAATATTATTATGGCAAGATGGGAAATACAGTTTACATAACAGTGTAGTTAGTTCAACGATGGTAGTTCTGTCAAACTCGGATTATGTATTAAAAGGATATGCGGTAATGCCATCAGTCAAGTATATTGTGAAATTATCTATGTATAGGAAATGTAAATTGCAATTTATTAAAGGAGTATTACACGAGGATATACCGTTTACTCATATGCTTATGGGGCTTGCAAAAAACATAGCAGTACTGCCTGAACCGACTTACATATATCGGATTCGAGAGGGGTCTATAACAACGACTCCATGTATAAAGAGTTGTTATTCGTTAGTAGAAAGTTACAAGCATATAGTGGAATTTAAAAAAGTCAATATAGCTCCCGAAGAAGAGCCGTGGTTCTTGAACTTAATGTATGATTATTTTTATGAGATATTCTTACGTATCTATCCTTTTCTTGGGAAGAAGGAATATGATGAGTTTATGGCAGAGCATGGTGATTATGTAAAAAGGGAGTTTAATAAGATTAAAATAGGAATGCATGGTAAGCGAAAAATACTTTTGTATATCTTTAATATTTCGCCAAAACTTTTCAGCTATTTGATTTATAAAAAAAGAGGTAGTCATTAAATATACAAAATGAAAATCGCAATAGACCTTACTTCACTCTACGGGCGAAAACGTACAGGAGTGGAGATGTATGCAATAGATCTGTACAAAGCATTGTTAAGCACAGGGCATAAAATTGTACCAATATTTCATGTAGAGAATGAGATAGATAGTAATCCGGATGCTGTGATAATAGAGAGAACTTTTCGTTTATTATTGGAAAACACAAGGCTGACTAAGTTTATAAAACGAGTGGATGCTGATATGGTAATTTTCCCCATATTTCCTCCTCCTTTAGATATATATGGTGGACGGGCGAAAATAGTTCCTGTCATTCATGATCTGACTTTTAAAAAGTTCAGAGCTACGCAGAATTTTGCGGCAAAATATTATTATACCCCCAAAACCTATGTTTCGTTGAAACATTCAGATGCAATAATAACCATATCCGAAACAGTGAAGAAGGAATTATTTGAAGTTACAACACTTCCCGTTTTTAATTGTGGTGAAAATATTTCTTCAGAATTTGCAGAATGTTTGAATAATGTCTCGGTTGAATATTTAAAGAAGTTTGACCTTGAACGTAGTAAATATATAATTTCCGTATCCACTCTTGAACCAAGAAAGAATTTTAAATATTTGCTTAAAGTTATAAAGCCCATTTTGAGAGAAAAAAATATGAAATTGGTACTTGTGGGTAGGAAAGGATGGGGGAAAGATAAAGAATTGTTATGTTTAATCAATGATATGAGTGACATAATCGTATTCACAGAATATGTCACTCATGAGTGTTTAGTATCTCTTTATCATTATGCTCACGCTTTTGCTTTACTTTCAATATACGAAGGGTTTGGGCGTACTCCTTTTGAAGCTGTTGCGTGTGGTTGTCAAAGAATTATTCTTAGTGATATTCCTATTTTTAGAGAAACGTTTAATAATCATGCTTTATTTCTTCCTTTAGATGCTGAAAGCTCATGTATATCTTCTCTTATGGATGGTTCCATTCCTTTAGTTGATCGAGATTTTAAAATACCATTTAATGTTTTGGAAAATAGAGTGCCTTTATTTTTGAAAGATATTGAGTGTTGGCAGAATAGAAATAGAAAGTAAAGATAGTTGAAAAAAAGTCTAATTATGGATTTAAAAATAGATATTCTTACTAGCAGAAAACATGAAAAAAGACCATGGTTTGATTTGGTATATGAATGGGAGGATGAGATAAAAGAACTTTTAAATTGTAAATTAATATATGAACCAACAATCTTTAAAAACAGATATTATGAATTCCTTCCATTGGTTTATCATTTTATGTTGATGTTAAAAAATGGAGGAAAGCCTGTTTTATTTTTTGAAATGAAAGCTAATGCGTTTCATTTGTGGAAAAATTTGAATTATTTGATTCCTTGGATTATTGATTGGTATGTGAATCCTAATAATCAATGGTGGTATAATTGGCTGTATAAGAGACATAAGCTTATATTGGTTTCTAGTAAAGAAGTTTATGAATATTTGCTGGCTAAAAATACACGGTTGAATATAAGACATTTAGCTTTGTCTTTATCCGATAGATATAAAATCACTTCTAATACTTGTTATGAGAAAAAATATGATGTCATATTAATAGGAAGGCAAAATCTTGTACTAAAAGATTTTTTGGATCAATATAAAAAGACGCATCCGGATTTGACAATATTTATTCCTTCAAAGCAGGAACTTGCTTCAAGAGATGGATATTTGGACTCAATGAAAAAAAGTAGAATAGCATTATATGCAACTCCTGGGATTGATGGAGGAGAAAAACGTACTAATGGCTTTTCACAAGTTACACCACGTTTCTTGGAAATGGTAGCGTCAGGGTGTAATATCATTGCAAGATATAAGACTAATGCTGACACTGATTATTATGAACTGGAGAAATTTTGTCAAAGTATCAATACTTATGAAGAGTTTGAGAAAGAAATGGATAAATGTAGGATAAAAGGGCCTGATATGACTTTTTACTCGTCTTATCTTAAAAAACATTATACCTCAAAAAGAGTAGAGGAGTTGCAGGTAATTTTAAATGAAATTGATTGGTGATTTTTTTGTTTGATAATAATAAATTAATATGCAAAAAATAGCGATTATAGGAGCGGGTGTGTCTGGTATGAGTGCTGCTCATTTTCTTAAAGACCGTTATAATGTTACTGTTTTTGAGAAAGAAAAGACTCCTGGAGGTCTTATTAAATGTTGCCGTATTAACGGAAGCCTTTTTCATACTTGTGGTGGGCATGTCTTTAATTCAAAACATTCAGATGTGTTAGACTGGTTTTGGACAAAATTTGATCGTAATAAAGAATTCTCAAAAACAGATCGTAATTCAGCCATTTTTATGGAGGAGGGGGACGAAATTCCTTATCCAATTGAAAACCACGTATATCTTTTGAACTCTGATATTCAAAAGAGGGTTATTAAAGATCTTGTTGAAATAGTAAGAAAAGAGGGCGATAAGGCTCATAATTTTGAGGAGTTTTTAAAGTCACGATTTGGAGATACTCTTTATAAAATATATTTTCAGCCTTATAATGAAAAAGTATGGAGGCGTGATTTAAAACAAGTACCACTTTCATGGTTGGAAGGTAAATTGCCTATGCCAACAGTGGAAGAAATGGTTTATAATAATATTAATCATGTGAAGGAAAAGTCATTTGTTCATTCAACTTTTTGGTATGAAAATATGAATGGCTCTCAATATATTGCTGATAAGTTGGCTGAAGAACTTCATATTTGTTATGATACTGATATTAAAAATATTAAGTATGCTCATAATAAATGGTTAATAGAAGAGGAATATTTTGATAAAGTGATATTCTGTGGGAATATTAAAGATATGGTTAAAATAGTTGAAGGCTTTGATATTCGGGAATATGAAGACGAAATTGTAAAATTGGAATATCATGGTACTACAGCTGTGTTTTGCGAAATTGATAAGAATCCATATTCATGGATTTATCAGCCAAGCAAACAGCATGAAAGTCATCGCATTATTTGTACTGGTAATTTTGCAAAATCAAACAATGGTAATTGTGTTCCAGAGGGACGCATAACGGCTACTATAGAATTTACTGATGAAATATCTAAAGAAGATATTATAGATAATCTTTCCCGTATTTCGCTTCATCCTAAATATTTGGCTCATAAGTATAATCCTTATACTTACCCTATTCAGAATGTTCATACTCGTGATATGATTAAAAGGTTAAAAGCCGATCTTTTTCCTGTAGGATTCTATTTTACAGGACGTTTTGCGGATTGGGAATATTATAATATGGATATTGCTATGAGAATGGCTATGGATTTATGTAAAAAGATATAAGCATAGATACTATTAGTAAAATAGCTTATGCAAAAAATCAAAATATTAAATATAGGCATTGATAATGTTTCTTCTCTCGAATTGTTGAGGAGTTTGAAACAAGGTGTACTTGTGACTCCAAATATAGATCATTTGGTGAAATTGCAGAAAAACAAAGAACTATATAATTTGTATAGTAAAGCGGAATGGATTGTATGTGATAGCAAAGTTATTTATTTATTTTCCAGATTATTACAGTGTTCATTAAGGGACGTGATTCCTGGTAGTAGTTTTTTTCCGAAGTTTTATATGTATCATAAGGATGATATGGATTGTAGGATATTCTTACTTGGTGCTATGGAAGGTGTGGCCGTTAAGGCAATGGAGAATATTAATCAAAAAGTAGGGAGAAAAATTGTAGTGGGAGCTTATTCTCCTTCTTATGGCTTTGAGAAGGAACAGAATGAGAACGAGGAAATTTATAAAATGATAAATGAAAGTGGTGCCAATGTTGTGTTGGTAGGCGTAGGTTGTCCCAAACAAGAAAAATGGATATTTACCCATAAAGATAAAATGCCTGAAGTAGATATATGGATGGCTCTTGGCGCTACCATCGACTTCGAAGCCGGCAACATAAAGCGTGCTCCCAGAATATTCCAAATCTTGGCGATGGAATGGTTCTATCGCTTCCTAAAAGAACCCAGGCGACTGTTCAGGCGCTATTTTATAGATGATATTCAGTTCTTTTATTATTTTGCCAAACAATTATTGGGGCTTTACAAAGATCCTTTTGCATAGTTTCCATAAACTATGTAAGGAAACAATGGGTAGGAGCAGAATGAAAGACACCAGCCAGACCATCCCATTCAATACTAATAACATTATTGCTTGCAAACGTTTCATGGAAGCAAAGATAGATGGAATTCTCATAATAATGTGTAGAAAAATACGATTAATTTTAGTATGCCTTATTGCGATTAGTTCGTTACAGAGTCAAGCACAGGCACTATATGGTACAACGGGACTTCTTCATGCCCCCACTGCCGAGATGCAAAAAGACAAGACATTTATGGCGGGAGGGAATGTGTTGCATCTTGTTCCATTGCAGTATTTCAATAGCAATGAGATAAAATACACATTCAATTATTATCTGAACATAACCATCTTTCCTTGGCTTGAAGTGGGATATACCTGTACCATCAATTATGCAGAGCATGGTTCCACTTATTTTCCGGAACAGTCTTGGGGAAAGTACACCAATCAGGACCGTGCCTTCAATGCTCGCCTGCGGTTGTGGAAAGAAGGCTGGTGGAAGCCCTGGACTCCGCAGATAGTCCTTGGTTTGGACGATCCTACCTCGCATGAAGCATACGGTGGTGGGGCCATCAAGTTCGATGAGGACGGTATGCAGAACAATCATTTTACACGATATTATCTGGCGGCAACCAAGCATTTCTGTTTCGCCGGGGTAGGGACACTGGGCGTTCATGCCGCATACGTGGATTATCGTGCCTGCTGGTTTCCTCATTACAGAAGGCCTGCCGCGGGTGTGAATTTCAAATTCAATCTATTGCCGGAAGACAACTTGGCAGTGAAAGCTTTGAACGGCTTGGATCTGATGGCCGAATATGACGCCCGCACAGTGAACATCGGGGCGCACTACCAGCTTTGGAAAGACCACATCAATCTGATTGCCGAACTGAACAACGGGAAATACTTCTCTGGTGGCATTTATTTCAAAATCCATCTGAAATGATAAAAAGATTATCCGATTAGGATCTCTGGAATAGATTTTACTCTACAACATTTTGAACATCGGATGTAAGGGAGATATTGTTGCAAGATTTATCGAGCCATATTTCATAGGCGTTAATCAATGAGAAACATTTTGGATATTATCATTATAAATTCTATATTCGCATAGAATTTATAACCGATATAATTATGGAAACTACAGTATTCAACCCCATACAGAGGCATTTGTTGGAAATGTTTTCTTACGATAAATCTCAGGAAGGTCTGGAAGAATTGAAAGAGGTGCTCTTTCAATATTATTCCAAACGGATGAATACAAAGTTGGATGAACTTTGGGATAAGGGAATTCTTGACCAGAAAAAGCTGGATGAAATAGCTGAAATGGATATCCATTCATTAAAATAACGTCAATGGCTAGCTGGTTCTTGGTACGAATTGTCTTATTCAAAGCATTCCTCAAAGGAGTCGTTACCATGTCTTGTGGCAATCCTTTGTGGACGGAAAGAACAAGCTCTGTGTATCCAATGAAATATTGGAGGAATATATAGAAATTCTGCAAAGACTTACCGACAATGAAACGGCGGAATATGTGGTGAAAACCATATTGAACAGTCCGTTTGTTGAATTGATAACTCCATTCTATCACTTTAATCTGATTACAGTCGATCCTGATGACAATAAGTTTGTGGATTGTGCCATTTCGGCCAATGCGCACTACATTGTTACCAACGACCATCATTATGATGTGCTGAAAGATATAGATTTTCCTAAAGTGAATATTGTAAATATTCAACAATTCTGTATTTATCTGTCACAAGAAAAATAATTTTTTCAGAAAAAAGGAGGATTTATAGTTAGAAATATAAGTATAACAGATATGTATATGAGTGTATTGTCTTCACTGAGTGTAGATGAAAAGCTAGATTTAATTGCAAAACTGCCAAATTCCATCAGAAATACGTATACAAAGGAACAGGATATTGAAACAGAAGATCCTTTTGCTTGTTACGAAGGCGATTGGGGCGGAAATATGTCGGCTGAGGAATATGCAGATGATTTACGTAAGCCCTAATTTGAGGGTTTACCTTTCTTATATCCAACTGTTGCAAAGATAATAAAACAGCTATTCCGGGTGCAAAAACCGCCATAGAGGCAGTCTCCATACAGAGGCGCTCTATGGCGGTTTCCCGTTTCCCCACGTTTACCGGGGAAAATTCCCGTTTCCGGGAAGCCGGGAGGTTACTCTTCCATTTTGAGCTTGCCCAGTTCTTTCAGGATGTGCTCCATGGCTTCTTTGTAAACCTCCGGTTTCTCCTTTTCCATCCATTTCATCAGTTTGAAGTAAGAATTTGGAGTCACAATCTTTCCGTCTCGAATTTTGGTGGCGGTGGACCGGCCTATCGCACCTTTGTCGTTCAAGTTGCTGGGGTTTAAATCGCTTCTTCGCACGGCATTACTGATGCAAGTGCTGATAATCTCAAATTTTTTTCATGTTACTAAAAATTAAATTATTAAATAATAATTTGTAAATAGCATAATCATAGCTACTTACAAAATGTCTCGGCAAAGATAGGAAATATTTATTAACAATTGCCTGTTTTTGTGAGCAACGCCCTATTTATATTTTGCGTTCCTTTGCGTTATATTTATACTAACACACAAAAGAAATGGATTATACAGAGCAGTTTATCCGGCTGAATTGCAGCTTGATGTCGGATTACAAAATGATGAAGCTGAATGCCGACATGAAATGCATGGGGCTGGGTTTGTATCTTGAAACGATATTGTTTCTGCGAAAACAGCAGGAATACAAACATGATTTTAACGAACTGGATTTGCTGGCCGATCAGTGGGGAGCTACCGTGGAAAATCTGCAACATCTTATTAAGGACTTCGATTTGTTTCTCATTACAGAGGACGGGTATTTCCGATGTCTGTATCTGGACGAGGTGATGGGATATCAGAGCAAACTTTCCGAGCAACGTGCCGCTGCCGGCAGTAAGGGAGGGAGAAGCAGTAAGAAAAGTACGGTGAAAGCATCTGCAAAAGCAACTGCGTCTACAATAGGAAGGGGCAGAATCAATGAAGGGAAAAACGGTGATACGTCCTGCATGGATCGTAACGAGGAAATCTACCTGAAAAGCGATGATACATCTTGCATGGATCGTAACGAGGAAATCTACCTGAAAAGCGATGATACGTCTTGCATGGATCGTAACGAGGAAATCTACCTGAAAAGCGATGATACATCTTGCATGGATAATAACGGGGAAGCCTACCTGAAAAATGGTGGTGTACCTTGCATGGATCGTAACGAGGAAATCTACACGAAAAGTAATGATGCGTCCTGCATGGATAATAACGGGGAAGCCTACACGAAAAGTAATGATGCACCTTGCATGGATAATAACGAGGAAGTCTACATGAAAAGTAGTGGTGCACCCAGTATGGATAGCAAGGAGAGAATTTATATGGAAAGCAGCAATGTAGATAGTAACAAGACTGTCTGCATGGAGAGCAGCAAGCCAATCCATTCGGATTATAATAAGGAAATCTACAAGGAAAACAGCACGGAAAGCAACGTGAAAAGTAGTGCGGAAAGTATGAAAAATACGACTGCAAAAAATATAAATGAAAATTCAGTCAAAAATGTGATTCAAAGTGTTGATAATGAGTGTTATGGAAAGAACTTGCAAGCAAGCTTTAAGCAAAGCTTTATAAGAGAAGAAAAGAATAGAGGAGAGAAGAAAAACAACAATAACAAAGAAAAAGAAATAATTGCTGTTGCTGTTGTTGATAAACTTCCCCGATTTTCCGAATTGTCCGAAACGATACCCCGATGGGAACAATGCATCAATGAAGCTTTCATTACCCAGAGTTGGCTGGAGGCTGTGGGGATGATGTCAGGTTTGAAGGAACTCTTTTTGAACAATCTTCCTTTTATTCGTGATCTGTTCAAGAAACATGTCGTGGCACAAGGAAACACAGGAGGAATCACTTCCGTGTCCGAAGCCGAAGCTTATTTTGCCAACTACATCCGCCGGGAAAGGCCCACCCGTCTTTTTCTGGAAGAAAAGCTGAAAGAAAGGAGCCGGATGCAGAATGAATCGACTTCGCTCTCGCCCTACGAAACGTACAATCCGCTGACCGGCGAACGTTCGTATTGCGGAGTTCCTCTTCCTGCCGATGCACCCCCGCGCCCCAACGGACGTGCCACCTGGGATAACCTGAAACAGAGCTGGATATGACGCGCGAAGAACATGCAGATTATGTGCGGTGGCTGAAAAGCCTGCCGCGCAGAAAGGACCATTTCCGTATGCCTTGTCCCGAATGTTCCGCAACGCGAAGCAATCCCAAAGATCCTTCGTTCAGTGTGCATATCACCCGTGAAGGGGGATGGGCGAAATGCTTTCATTGTGATTTCGCCATAGCGTGGAACGAGGACGAGATGTGGAAAAGAGAACAGAAACAACAAGACCGGGAACGGCAGAAACAGCAGAAGGATGCACCGCAGCACCGCAACACGTCGCAGCACCACGATACAGCACCGCAGCACCGCAACACGTCGCAGCACCACGATGCAGCATCGCAGCACCGTAACACGTCGCAGCACCACGATACAGCATCGCAGCACCATAACACGTCGCAACGCAAGCCGCACATCCCCCTGCAACCGCCTGTACATTACGTATGCCCGGTAATTAATAAAAACAAACAAATTATGAATGGAGAAATGATGGAATACATGGTCGACAGACGAGGTATTCCGATGGACGTCCTGACAAGGATGAAGATAGAGGAACGCTTGGAATTCCTGCCGCAGACCGGCAAGGAGGAAGCCTGCATCTGCTTCCCTTACCTGGAGGACGGAGTAATGAAAAACATGAAATTCCGGGATGCCGCAAAGCATTTCAAGATGGTGAAAGGAGCCGAGTTGATTCCTTGGAACATAGACGCCATAAAAGGGAAGGAAAAGTGCTACATCACCGAAGGCGAGATAGATGCCCTCAGCCTGATAGCCGCAGGACTGGAAGAGGTGGTGTCCGTACCCAACGGAGCCGGAGGCGCGAACCTTCAGTGGCTGGACCGCTTCGTGGAGTCGCACTTCGATGACAAGACGGAAATCATCCTGGCCATGGATACCGACAAGCGCGGAGTGGAGTTGCGCGATGAACTGGTGCGCCGCCTGGGCGTGGACCGCTGCAAGGTGGTGGCCTGGGGGGAAGGCTGCAAGGATGCCAACGAGTATCTGTTGAAGTACGATCTTCCGAGGCTCCGCCAGCAGGTGGAGCAGGCGGCGGAAATCCCGTTGGAAGGAGTCTTCTGCCCCATGGACGAATGGGATACGCTGATGGATATTTATTACAACGGAATGCCGGAGGGAGCCGATACGGGACTGGAGAATCTGGACCGGCTGATCAAGTTCGAGCGTGGTTTTGTGCTCACGGTCACAGGCGTTCCCGGTAGCGGAAAAAGCGAGTTTGTGGACGAAATTGCCATGCGCCTGCTCCTGCGCCACGATTGGAAGGTGGGCTATTTCAGCCCGGAGAATACCCCGCTGGCCTATCACTACCGCAAGCTGATACGCCGCGTGGTGGGCAAGCGTTTCGAACACAAGGGGATGCCGTTGCCGGAAGCCGGACAGGCCATCCGTTACCTGGCACAGAGTGTCTTCTCCATTATGCCGAAAGAGGACTTCTCGGTAGAGAGTGTGCTCCGCATTGCCGCCCAACTGGTGAGCCGGAAAGGAGTGAAGGTGCTGGTGGTGGACCCCTTCAACCGCTTCGAGCATCAGATTCCCGACTGGGAGACGGAAACGCAGTACATCAGTCGCATCTTCGACGAGTTCTCCAATTTTGCCGTGAAGCACAAGGTGTTGCTCATTTTGGTGGCGCACCCCACCAAGTTGCGCCGCGAACCGGGAAGCAAACGCTGGCCTGTGCCCACGCTGTATGATATCAACGGCTCGGCGGCCTTTTTCAACAAGACGGATTATGGAATGGTGGTAGACCGTAACGATGAACTGGGGCAGGTGCTGGTGCGTGTGGCCAAGGTACGTTTCGACCATCTGGGCGGACCGGGAGATGCTTTTTTCGCCTTCAGCACTTACAACGGACGCTACACGCCTACCGAGGAGAGGACCTTGGATCATAATCCGCCCGAACCGAAGTGGGAGCATACCAATTTCCTGACAGAGAAGCTGAAGCCCGAACAGCAGGGCCTGGGGTTTAATGAGGGGGAATGAAGTAGTTGAATGTTGCTGTTCCTGAATAACTTGGGGATAGGAGAAGGGAGATGTCAAAACAAAAAGGACAGTCCCGAAAAGTTACAGATAGTAATTATAACACGTGAAAGGATCGTATCAAGCTCTGTATGGAGTAATGATACGACCCTTTCTTTAGTCTTTTAGGATGCTCAAATTTCAGATTGTAAGTTCATGTTTTCAAAAACTGAGTTTTGACACTCGCCTTTTAGGTCTTGTAGTTACAGTCTGTAACTTCTCGGAGTAGTTATTTTATTTTGACATACCCCCTTTAAAAGTTGCTTACAAGTAGATCATGTTGCCGGCAGGCTTTACTGATTACTGACCATTCTTCAGTGATCACTGGTCATTCCTCATTAATCACTAGCCATTAAAATCCTCTCCACCGTTCCCGTTTTATCTCCTCGCACTGCCGTCGCTGCCATGCGGGCATTATTTTCTCCAGCTCTTTCAGTTTCCATCCCTTCATAAAGCGTATCTCGTCCTTTTCCTGCTCCGTGCACAGGCTGATGCGCAGCAGTTCGGGGTAGAGCACCTGTATATGGAAAATCTTGGCTCTCCACAGCAGCATGGACATCTGCCAGGGGGTGAGGGCTTGGATGCGGTTCAGGGTGAGCAGCATTTCCAGATAATGACGGTAGAAGGCTTTGTCCACGGTCATGAGTTGGTTTATCAGATAGTTCATTTTTATTATTGTTAAATGAAAAGATTAGTTGAATGAAGGGTCAGGAAATCAAAGCGGAGGAAAGGGACGCTATCTTTGGAGAAAGCCACCTTGGATACGTTATCTTTGGAGAAACCTCTTTGAAAACGAACGGCTCTCATTGGAAACCCTATCTTTGAAGAAGCCTCTTTGAAAACAAACGGTTCTCATTGGAAACCCTATCTTTGGAGAAAGCTTCCCTTAAAAGCGGTATTCCTTCACAGCATCAAAACAAGGGCACGGCTTCACGGGATTCAAGTCATGATGTCCCACTATCAACGCTTTGGGGAACAGGAGGCGCAGCTCGCGCAGCAGTGCCAGCATACTTCCCTTCTGCATCAGAGTACGCGTATCGGCAGGTGTGCAGTCCGCCGAGAGTCCTCCTTCATAGCAGATGCCGATAGAATGCCGGTTATGGTTCTTGCAATGCGCTCCCACCTTTTCCAGAGGTCGTCCGCGGTGAATCTCTCCGTCACGGGTGATATAGAAATGATATCCTATGTCCGTGAAGCCCCGGTGGCGGATGTGGTCCCGGCGGCAAGTCTCAAAATCCAGCCTCCGCCCCTCAGGGGTGGCGGAGCAGTGGATAATAATCAGGGTGATGGTTCTCATGATCATCAGATACAGGCGTTCAGGCCGAGTGCGCCGGCAACGGCGGTGGCTACGGTGATAATTACTTTCAGAATCAGTGTCCAGGTGTTTTTCTTTGTTCTTGAACTCATTGGAATTTTGTTTTAGAGGTTGATAATAAGTGAATTGTAATGGAAGCCAAGGGCTGAATGTACCCCAATGAAAACGGCTTGTCACAGGGGCACATTCAGCCTTTTAGCGTCGTGCCTTTAGCGTTGTGCCTTGCTTCCGTCATACAGGGGTTCCGTCAGGCCTGTCCTCCGTTTTCCGGCTCCTTCGCCTCTCCGGTAAGATCCACACTGGTCTTTCCGGCTTTCAGCGCCTTCACCACCAGTCGGGCCGCTTTGCGCGTGGCCACCAGGTTGAACACGGCTTCCTCCTGCAAGTTCTGGAAACGTGTTCCGGCACTCCAGTTCACATTCAGCTTTCTGACGTGGATGGCAGGATTGTAGTCGGCAGCGCTTTCCGCTCCTATACTGTTGATGCTGATGGAGAAATCCCCCAAGTCGCCCAACTGTATCTTCTGTCCTCCCAGAAGCTGTTCCCTCATGCAGTCCACTGCCATGGTGAGGATAGCCACGATGTCCGCACGCTTGTACACACAGCCGTGGCTGGCAATGTGCTCGGCAAAGCGGTTGATGTCCATCACTTCAGCATACTGTGCACTGGCGTAGGCCTTCTTGGCGGCATCCACGTCCATCGGATTGCTACGCATAACGATACTGTAATTTACCATAGTCTGTTAAAATTAAAAGTTGATAATTGAGAATTAAGAAACACTGTTGCCGGGGAATGAAGTAAGTCAGCCGTCAGTCACTGTCCATTAACCGTCTGCCACTGGTTGCCGACTGCTGAAAGAACCCTATCTTTCACGTGTAAGATCCTATATCTTACGGCTGTAAGATTATAGATCTTTCGCCTTCATCGTCCCGACATTACAAAGATACGATGTGCGGATTCCGGAAAGTTGATTCCGGTGGATTGTGGTTGATAACAGTTGATTCTAGTTGATTATTGTTGGAAAAACATTCTTTCTTCTCGTCCGTTTTTCGTACTTTTATGGAAGTAAATAAAAAGTATGGAATGTATGGAGAATTTTGAGATACGCACGTACGGCCGCACCGAACTGGCCCTGTGTTATTTCCCGGATTTGAATCCGCAGGTGGCTTACCGTAAGTTGCAGTATTGGATTGACTATTATCCTCACCTCAGGGAGGAGCTGGAGAAGATGGGCAGTGGTTTGAGTTGCCGTACCTATATGCCGGCTCAAGTACAGCTGATTGTGGGGGCGATAGGGGAGCCGTGAAAGGGGATTGTGATGGGTGTGCAGCCAAATAAAAAGAATAGCTTCCCCGATTACGTAATCGATATTGCAAGTGAACGACCGGTTCGTGTTGACAGTTGCATTGAAAGATTGGCAATGTTGATATATGTGAATGTAAATGACACGAATGACGCCAATCAGAGATATAAACCCAATTTGCGCCATTCGTGTCATTTACATTCTGAATAAAGAACGGAATAGAACCTCTATTCCCGTATTTCCCCCTTATGCACCAGCATTTTCACCAGTGTCCGTTTGGAACTGTGCGTGTCCGAAACCCATAGCACAGAGTCGTTTTGCGCATAGATGCGGGCAGGCTGGGAAAAAGCATATCCTTTTACAGTTTTTATTTTCTTGCTCCATTCGTTGGACTGGCGTTCATATATGTTGATGGCATCATTATCGCCGGTAGCATACCAGCGGTCGCCGCACAACGCCAGTGTCTTGGGCTTGAAGCCGGGCGACAGGGAAAGATCGTCCAGATCGATGGAAGCGTCGTTTGCCAGATCATCGTTGACCAGTGCCGGATCGAGCACCCGTATTTTCTTTCCTTCATAATCCGTGAGCAGCAGATGCCCTTCCGCATCGGGCTGCATGGAATGGCTGGCAAAGCCGTTGTTGCCCGGACTGCCGTTGCCGGATGCCCGGCGGTAGCGGTTCACCTTCTGGTAATTTTCCGGGGTGGCATCCTCCTCTTTGTAAATGCTGACCATTCCGTTCTTGTCGCGTGCGAAAATCAGCCCGTCCTTTACCGTCATGGCCTGTGCCTGGAATACGGGGCCGCTCCATTGCCCGTTGCCTATGCAGGTGAGGTAGGACAGTTCCGGCAACCGGAATACATGGATGCGCGACTGGCGTTCGGCCACATACAGCCGGTTGCCCGACGGCACGATGGCTTCTATCTGACTTCCGAAACTCTTCTCCCCGCCGTCGTGCTGCCAGCTCTGCAAGGTTCCCAGCCGTTCACCTTTCTTTATACTGAACAGCAACAGGCTGCTGCCTGCCTTTCCGATGTTTGCGATGAAAAGGGTATCCCCCAGATGGGCGACGGTATAAGGGGTGAAATCCTCGGCCGTTTCCATGCCCAGGGTTTCCGCATCAATCAGCTGCGCCGCCTCATACGAGTAATACCAGTAACTGTTATAATCCCCGTTTCCTTCTCCTTCCCCGTTTCCTCCGCCGGGAGCGGAGGGGTAGCCGCAGATTTCATCCAGGGTGACTTTGCTGCATTGTGCCGTCAGGACTCCGGACAGCACAATCAGGATATAAGCGTATATTTTCATGTTGTTCTTACTATATTATATAGGTATATATTTATTTCAGCTCACTCATGGGGATGGCGTAAACGCATGTCCCGTTTTTCACGCGGTCGGTGATGAACAGCGTGTGGCGGCGGATGCAGAACTTCTCAGGTGCTTGCAGGGTGATGCCGCCGATGGTGGTATGGTCCTTCATGATCTCTCCCGTCCGGGGATTGACCTCACAGAACTTTTCTGTGCCGTTGGAACTTACAAACAGCCTTCCTTCGTAGAAATCCAAGTCGTAGGGTACATTTTTATAAGCCAGTTGCCCGGTGCGTTTGGGTGAAACTCCTTCCCGTATCCCGTCGGGGGCGAACAGATCTATGCGTTTGGCGGGATGGGTGGAGTAGAGCAGGCCGGTCTGTTCGTCCACCGCCATGCCGTAAGTGCCGTTTGTCTCGCCCAGATGTTCGGAACGTACATAAATCCGCGGAGTCACTCCGGACTGTATAGCCTGCTCTTCTACAAAGTTGACGTAGCGTTTGTCGTGTATCATGACCAGCCCTTTGTAGAGCAGCACATCGAAGGCATGTACGGTCTGCGTGGGCCCTGTTCCCCAGCTTCCATTGCCTATGCAGGTAAGGAACTGATGGTTCTTCGCATCAAAAATCTCGGTACGGCTTCCTTCGTGGGTGACATAAATCTTGTCGTTGGCACGGGTGATACCGTTCGGGCGGCCGCCGAATTTCCCGGTAGCTTCTCCGTGCTTCCATTCCTTGATGCTTCCCAAGTGCTTCTTGCCGCCGCCGGCAAGGCCGAACACCTCTACGCTGTACTGGTTGTCCGCATCGTTCACGGCATACAGGGTATCTCCGTACACATATACATCCTTGGGGCGGAAGGTGGTTCCCGTAGCGCCGGGCAAGTCGGTATAATCCAGCTTGAACGCCACCGGCTCCCCGTCGTTTCCTTCCCGGTCGGTCTCTCCGCGCAGGGGAGACAGGCCACCGTCCAGCGCATCGAGTTCCGGGTCTTCGATAATGTGTTTCGAAGCCACGTATATATCATCAAAATAACGGTTCCTGCTCCAGCGGGTGTGCAGGAAGCGGCGGGAATAGACGGGCAGCTCCTTGTCCAGCGACAGCGCCACATATACGTTGTTGCACAGGGTGATCCACCCCGGACCCGTCTGTTCGTAGGTCATGTTTCCCGCATGGCCGTAGCCCACACAGTGGGCAAACTCGTGGAATATGGTTTCGGTGATGCTTTTGTCATCGGCATAGTGTTCCAGATAACACACTTCATGCATGCCGAAGGTGGTTCCTCCGCCCAGTCCCATCACGCCGGTGGTATAGCCGAAGGTCAGTCCGCGGTGGTTGAGCACGTTGGCCAGTAGGGCGGTCTTGTCTATTTCCGCCTTGTCATTGTTGCTGTGCAGCGGGCCGAACTCGTACAGGGCGGTCTTGAACCGTTCCGACGAGAACATATACGCCATGTTCAGCGCGATGGCCACCGCCTCACGCGTGTGCGAAGCCTTCATCTTGTACTTCCAGCTGTCCTGGGTGTCACTGTATCTGCCGAAGGCGATGTACCATTTGCACCGGATGGATTGCAGCCTTGTCCAGTACGGGTCGTCACACTCTACGGTGAAGGTCAGGTTTTCTTCCGTGAGGTAGGGGTTTGCCATGATCCGTATTTTCTTTCCGCTGCGGGTATAGGCGGTCAGGTCCTTGGTGGCGAACGGTATGTGTACCCGGAGTTGCTGGAAAGGCATGATCTTTTCCAGCGACATGAACTTGAATTCTTCCTCGTAACCGTCTATCCTGGCCCAGAAAGTCACGTTTTTCAAGGCTCTGGGACTATAGAAACGGAGTTGGAAACAGTGCTCGTCGTCCATTCCGAACTGAAGAGGCCGGCTGACGTAGAAGCTGCGCTGGCCGGAGTCGAAATAAACATCCTGGGATTCATTGTCATTCAGCAGGTAATACGTGTTGTCCGGGTTATAATCCGTTTCGGCCAGCCGGACGGGCAATTCGTTGTTTGCCACGTTTCCTTCTCCGGAAACCGGAAGTTCGTCCTCTTTGCAGCTGCCTAGCAGTAAAAGCATACCTGCTAAAATCAACAGGCTGGTGGAAAAAAGTTTTTTCATCGTCTGTCTTTATTAGAATTACATTTAAATTTGAAATAATCACTCTTTTGGAAAAGGGTTGCAAAAATAATTGTTTTGGATCAGACGGACAAAGAACCTGTATTTCATTTTGTATGAGTCCCTGTTTTTTATGTTCTTTTGTTTTTCTGCCTCAAAAAAAATAAATCCTATATTGTTGCCCTGGGCTTTGTTCATAGGAAAATATGCTGTATTTTTGTTATCCGAAATAAAGATGAAGATATGGCACAACCTTTAGCAGAACGTTTGCGTCCGAAGACATTGGACGATTATATAGGTCAGAAACACCTGGTGGGGCCGGGGGCTGTCTTGCGCAAGATGATCGACGCGGGACGCATCTCCTCCTTTATCCTCTGGGGGCCTCCGGGGGTGGGGAAGACCACGCTGGCGCAGATCATAGCCAACAAGCTGGAAACTCCTTTTTATACACTGAGCGCGGTCACCTCCGGTGTGAAGGATGTGCGCGATGTGATAGAGAAGGCGAGAAGCAACCGTTTTTTCTCTCAGGCCAGCCCCATCCTGTTCATTGATGAAATCCACCGGTTCAGCAAGTCCCAGCAGGATTCCCTGTTGGGGGCGGTGGAAACGGGAGTGGTGACCCTGATAGGCGCCACCACCGAGAATCCCTCGTTCGAGGTGATCCGGCCCTTGCTCTCCCGCTGCCAGCTGTATGTGCTGAAATCATTGGAGAAGGAGGATTTGCTGGAACTGCTGCATAATGCCATCGCAAAGGATGTGATACTGAAAGAAAAGAAGATAGAGCTGAAGGAGACGGATGCCATGCTCCGCTTTTCGGGAGGCGATGCCCGCAAGCTGCTGAACATACTGGAACTGGTGGTGGAGGCGGATGCGGATGCCGGACCCGTGGTGATTACGGATGAGAAGGTGACCGAGCGTTTGCAGCAGAATCCGTTGGCGTATGACAAGGACGGGGAGATGCATTATGATATCATTTCCGCCTTTATCAAGTCCATCCGCGGAAGTGATCCGGACGGGGCGCTCTACTGGCTGGCGCGTATGGTGGAGGCCGGAGAGGACCCGGCTTTCATAGCCCGCAGACTGGTCATTTCGGCAGCCGAGGATATCGGTCTGGCCAATCCCAACGCATTGCTCCTGGCGAACGCCGCTTTTGATGCCGTGATGAAGATAGGATGGCCTGAGGGGCGTATCCCGCTGGCGGAAGCTACGGTGTATCTGGCCACCAGCCCCAAGAGCAACTCGGCATACGAGGGGATCAACAGCGCCCTGGAACTGGTGCGGCAGACGGGCAATCTGCCTGTTCCCTTGCATCTGCGCAACGCACCCACCAAGCTGATGAAACAGTTGGGCTATGGCAAGGATTACAAGTATGCACATGCCTATCAGGGCAATTTCGTGCAGCAGCAGTTCCTGCCGGACGAGGTGAAGGACAGCCGCATCTGGCATCCGCAGAACAATGCACAGGAAGCGAAGATAAAGGAACGGATGCAGAGCCTCTGGGGGGAACGGTTCAAGGAATGAAAATGAATTGCATTGATCCTGTGCTATAAAATTAAAAATTGGAACGCAAATGACATAAATCCAACCTTCCGGCCGGTTTATATCCATGCTGTGCAGCTGTTAATTTGCGTCATTCGCGTTCCAATCTAACCGAATAAATGGACAAAACATGGAATTTAACTTTTGAGCATATGAAAATAGTAGTTTTAGACGGTTACGGATTGAATCCCGGTGATTTGTCATGGGAGGAGATGCGGGCGTTGGGCGAGCTGACGGTGTACGACCGCACGGCCCCTGCCGAGTTATTGGAGCGTTCTGCCGGAGCGGAAGTGCTGATTACAAATAAAACGGTGATTACGGCGGAGGATATGGTTGCTCTGCCTGCCTTGAAATACATCGGCGTGCTGGCTACGGGATATAATATTGTGGACATCCAGGCTGCGAAAGCGCGGGGCATCATTGTCACCAACATACCTGCCTACAGCACCGCTTCCGTTGCCCAGATGGTCTTTGCGCATATACTGAACATCACCCAGCGTGTAGGCCATTATGCCTATGCCAACCGTCACGGGCGTTGGGCGGACAACCCCGACTTCTGCTACTGGGATACCGACCTGGTGGAGCTGGACGGGAAGAAACTGGGAATCATCGGCTTGGGAAACACCGGACAGGCGACGGCGCGCATCGCTGCCGCTTTCGGAATGCAGGTATGCGCCTATACTTCCAAGCCGCAGTCACAACTTCCCGGAGGAATCCGGAAAATGGAGCTGGATGAGCTGTTCCGCGAATGTGACGTGGTGAGCCTGCACTGCCCCCTTACACCCGATACCAAAGAGCTGGTCAATGCCGCCCGCCTGGCCCTTATGAAACCGACGGCCATTCTGATAAATACCGGCCGCGGTCCCTTGGTGAACGAGAAAGACCTGGCCGACGCACTGAACAAGGGTGTGATAGCGGCTGCCGGACTGGACGTGCTTTCTTCCGAGCCTCCCCAATATACCAACCCCCTGCTGACGGCGAAGAACTGCTTCATTACGCCGCATATCGCCTGGGCCACGAAAGAAGCCCGTGTCCGGCTGATGCGGATTGCGGTGGGGAACTTGAAAGGATTCATCAAGGGTGAGATTGTAAACAATGTGGCGGAATGAGAACAAAGGAAAAGACGGAAAGAAAAGAAGGAGGTAAGAAAAATGGAAGAAGACAAGAATACGTTGGATTTGCATACGGAAGTTAGGGAAGAGGACAGGGTGGCAAAGGCCGTTGCCTTGTTCAAGGAAGGATATAACTGCTCCCAGTCCGTAGTGACGGCTTTTGCCGATCTGTATGGTTTCACCCGTGAACAGGCCCTGCACATGTCCGCCTCTTTCGGCGGCGGCATAGGGCGGATGCGTGAGACCTGCGGTGCTGCTTGCGGCATGTTCCTGCTGGCCGGGCTGGAGAAGTGCGCCATCGAGGGGAAAGACCGTGAGAGCAAGGCGGCGAATTACGCTCTGGTGCAGGAACTGGCCGAAGAATTCAAGAAGCGGAACGGCGCCCTGCGGTGTGCCGATTTGCTGGGATTGTCCGGAAAAGAGCCGGTAGTATCCACACCGGAAGCAAGGACGGAACGGTATTACGCCAAGCGTCCTTGTGCAAGAATGGTAGAGGAAGCGGCCCGGATTTGGAGCGAACACCTCGAAAAACAAAAAAAATAGGTTGAAAAATCGCTTTTTCTTATAGAAATACAAACTTTTTCGATGCAAAAGTGTTGAATAACATAATTTTGTGTATCTTTGCAAGCGATAAGAAACACAAACATTCACATCGGAATGTGTGGGTGCGGTTAACGTTTAACTAAAAGCAAATTGAAAATGTTGAAAGAAAAAGCAGGTGCTTTGGCCGGACAAATCTGGGAAGCATTGAATGGAACTGAAGGTTTGACACAAAAACAAATCAAGAAAGCAACCAAACTGAAAGCTGACAAGGATTTCTTCCTGGGGCTGGGCTGGCTGCTGAGAGAAGATAAGGTCGTTACTTCTGAAGTGGAAGGCGAGATCTTTGTAAAATTGGTGTAAGAAGAAGATTTTAAACTCATAAAAAAATGCGTTGGCACATCGTTTGGTATGTTGTCAACGCATTTTTTTTGTATATTTGTTGAAGTCTGAGATATCTATAAAAGAAATGAAAAATAAGAGATTTGCAACCGGCAAAATTGTAGTATTCAGGCAAAAAAGCTACTTTTGTATTGTTGTTTGAGAATGTAAACAAAATTTTGATGATACAGAAAATAACGATTGAAGGATACAAATCAATAAAGGAACAAACTGTAGAGCTGTTTCCCATAAATATATTGATAGGTGGGAATGGAATAGGAAAGAGCAATTTCATTTCTGCCTTTACTCTTATACATAACCTGTACGAGCGGAATCTTCAGAATTATGTTCTCACCAAAGGCGGCTCCGACAGTTTGTTGTATATGGGAAAAAAAGAAACTGATCATTTGTCCTTTGACTTGTTTTTTGCGGAACGCGGTAAGGATGCTCATAATCGTTTTATTGTAAATATGAAAGAGGCTCAGGATTCTTTATTTATTGAGCGTATTGATACGGCTTATCACAATGGGGTATCCTGGCACAAACAACTGCACGAGGTCAACAAGCAGGAATCTTCATTTAAGAACGACCATACCGGACAGGCATTTTATGTAAACAGCTTCTTACGCGAATTTGAGGTGTATCATTTCCATGATACGGGAGACCGTTCCCCCATGAAAGGAAAATGTAATATGGATGATAATGTCAGCTTGAAGAACAATGGGGCTAACATTGCCGCATTCTTATATTATCTGAAAGAAAAGCATCCAAAACATTTCACACGTATAGAAAAGGCGGTAGCTTCCGTATCTCCTTTTTTTGAGGGATTCTGTTTAATGCCCAACCGCTTGAACGAACAGCTGATCCAGCTGGAGTGGAAGCAGAAGGGAACTGTTGATACGTATTTTAATGCGTACCAGTTATCAGACGGAACACTGCGTTTTATCTGTCTGGCAACGTTGTTGCTTCAGCCGGATCTGCCAAAGACGGTCATCATTGACGAGCCGGAACTCGGACTACATCCGGTAGCGGTCAACAAACTGGCTGCTTTGATCAAAAAAGCTTCCAGAGAAGCTCAGATAATTATCTCCACTCAATCTGTCAATTTGGTGGATAACTTTGAACCGGAAGATATCATTGTTGTGGATCGTAAAGACAACGCGACTGTTTTCAACCGGCTTGATTCTGAGAATTTAGCGCATTGGCTGGAAGATTACAGCTTGGGAGAAATATGGGAGAAGAATGTCATTGGCGGGCAGCCTTTAAATTGAGTGGGAATGAAAAGAGTAGTGTTTATAGTTGAAGGCGATACGGAAGTGAGTTTTATTCAGAAGCGTGTAATTCCCTATTTGTATTCGAAAGGATTTACTAATCCTATGAATGCCCAGAAAATCTTAACGAACAGGAAATTGAATAAAAAAGGTGGGAATGTGGGTTTTGAATATCTGAAGAATGACGTTTCACGGGTGGCTGCGACAAAAAACGTGTTAATCACAACCTTGCTTGACTTTTTCAGACTTCCTACAGATTTTCCCGGCTATACCACAGACAGTTTGAGACTGCCGGATATGGAGCAGGGGATAAAAGAAAAGGTAACGGAATTTATGGATGCTTCCTGTTTTCTGCCTTATATCCAACGGCATGAGATTGAATCCCTGATGTATACCAGTATGGACGGTTTCAATGTTGTGGTGGATGATCAGGAAAGCTTGGATGAATTGCAGCGGATAATAGATTCATATCCTACCCCTGAAGATATAAACGGAGGGGCGGATACCGCTCCTTCCAAACGATTGATGAGGATATTCCCGTATGAGAAGACTGCTGACGGGGAGATGATTCTTGAGGCGCTGGATATAGATGATATTCGAGGCAAATGTCCTCGTTTTAATAAATGGATGGAAAAATTGGAGGAAGGACTTAAGAACGGCCACTTTTAAGAATGAATATTGTTGGCAAATCTTCTGGTTTTGATTTCAGATGGTTTGTATTATTCCTGCAAAATTCATCCGTATATGAGCGAGTTTTTGTATATTTGCGCGAAATTTAAGTGACGAAGATGAAGAATATCCGTAATTTTTGCATTATAGCACATATAGACCACGGGAAATCGACCTTGGCCGACCGTTTGTTGGAGTTTACAAAAACCATCCAGGTAACCGAAGGGCAGATGCTTGACGATATGGACCTGGAAAAGGAGAGAGGTATTACGATCAAGAGCCATGCCATCCAGATGGAGTACGAGTATGGGGGAGAGAAGTATGTACTGAATCTGATTGACACTCCGGGACACGTGGACTTTTCATACGAGGTATCCCGTTCCATAGCCGCCTGTGAAGGGGCGCTGCTCATTGTGGACGCTTCGCAGGGAGTGCAGGCGCAGACTATCTCGAATCTGTACATGGCGTTGGAGCATGACCTGGAAATCATTCCCGTGCTGAACAAATGTGATATGGCGAGTGCCATGCCCGATGAGGTGGAAGATGAAATCATCGACCTGCTGGGCTGCAAACATGAGGATATTATCCGTGCCTCCGGCAAGACCGGAATGGGTGTGGAGGAGATATTGAAGGCGGTGGTGGAACGTATCCCGCACCCGACGGGAGACGAAGAGGCGCCGCTACAGGCTTTGATTTTCGACTCGGTATTCAATTCTTTCCGTGGAATCATCGCGTATTTTAAAATAGAGAACGGTGTGATCCGCAAAGGGGACAAGGTAAAATTCTTCAATACCGGCAAGGAGTATGATGCAGATGAGATCGGTGTGCTGAAAATGGATATGATTCCCCGTGCGGAACTGCGCACAGGAGATGTGGGGTATATCATTTCGGGCATCAAGACCTCGCGCGAGGTGAAGGTGGGGGATACCATCACTCACATCGCCCGTCCGTGTGAAAAGGCGATTGCCGGATTCGAGGAAGTGAAGCCGATGGTGTTTGCCGGGGTTTATCCTATCGAGGCGGAAGATTACGAGAACCTCCGCGCTTCGCTGGAGAAACTTCAGCTGAATGATGCCTCGCTGACTTTCCAGCCGGAGTCTTCACTGGCTCTGGGCTTCGGATTCCGTTGCGGTTTTCTGGGATTGCTTCACATGGAGATTGTTCAGGAACGTCTGGACCGCGAGTTTGATATGAATGTGATTACGACCGTGCCCAACGTGTCGTACATGGTGTATGACAAGCAGGGACATGCCAACGAGGTGCATAATCCCGGCGGTATGCCCGATCCGACGCTGATTGACCACATCGAGGAACCTTTCATTGATGCCACGATCATTACCGCCACCGATTACATCGGCCCTATCATGACACTGTGTCTGGGCAAGCGCGGCGAACTGGTGCGGCAGAATTATGTGTCGGGCAACCGGGTGGAGATTCACTACAAGATGCCGCTGGGTGAAATCGTGATTGACTTTTATGACAAGCTGAAGAGTATCTCGAAAGGATATGCTTCCTTTGACTACCATCAGTCGGGTTTCCGCCCTTCCAAACTGGTGAAGCTGGATATCTTGTTGAACGGTGAGCCGGTGGATGCGCTTTCTACCCTGACACATGTGGACAATGCCTATAACCTGGGCAAGCGTATGTGTGAGAAACTGAAAGAGCTGATTCCGCGCCAGCAGTTTGATATTGCCATTCAGGCAGCTATCGGGGCGAAGATTATCTCAAGGGAAACCATCAAGGCGGTGCGCAAGGATGTGACCGCGAAGTGTTATGGCGGTGACGTGAGCCGTAAGCGTAAATTGTTGGAAAAACAAAAAAGAGGTAAGAAACGAATGAAACAGATCGGTAATGTGGAAGTACCGCAAAAGGCGTTCCTGGCCGTTCTGAAGCTGGATTAATTCAAGAATAAACAAGCTCTGGGGAGCAAACAATAAGCGGGCTCTTTCTGTTAGTTGAAATTAAAAAGTCAATAACAGGAAGGGCTTGTGTTTTGATGGCAATTTATCACAAACTCTTAAATTCAATTGATATGGAAAAACTGAAAATTCTGAACTTGAACTTTTCCTTCCAGCGGGCGGCGCACTATCATATTAATGGAGGGATGTTGCTGATGGGGGTAGTCTTGCTGGCTATGTTCCTGGCCAATTCTCCGTGGGGGGATATTTATGCCTCCTTTTGGAATTACGAGGTGCATCTTCAGATAGGAGAATTTAATTTCTTCAGTCATAACGGGCATCACATGACCTTGATGACTTTTATCAACGATGCTTTGATGGCTGTCTTTTTCTTCAGTGTGGGGCTGGAGATAAAGCGTGAGATACTGGTGGGCGAGTTGTCCAGTTTCCGGCAGGCGCTTTTGCCCATCGTGGCGGCGTGCGGCGGTATGCTGGTTCCGGTGCTGATCTATTATTTCATGACGGCGGGAACTCCGGCCCAAAGTGGTCTGGCCATACCGATGGCTACGGATATCGCCTTTTCGCTGGGAGTGCTCAGCCTGTTCGGCAAGCGGGTTCCGCTGAGCTTGAAAGTCTTTCTGACCGCTTTCGCTGTGGTCGATGATATCGGCGGCATTCTGGTCATCGCCCTTTTTTACACCTCTCATCTGTCGGTGAACTACCTGATTGCTTCGGCGGGTATCCTGCTGATACTTTGCGGCGGGAATTTCTTCCGGGTGCACAACCGTTGGTTTTATATTTTCTGGGGAGTGATTATGTGGTATCTGTTTTTGCAGAGCGGCATCCACGCTACCATTGCGGGAGTTGTCGCAGCCTTCACGGTTCCCGCCACTCCTCATTACAAGATAGGTAAGTACATTAACCGCATCCGCGAGAACATTGCTGTCTTTCCTGCCAGTGACAAGGAAAGTGTTGTGTTAAGCAAGATGCAGATCAATGTGCTGAAAAGCATCGAGTCTTCCTCGGACCGTGTCATCTCTCCCTTGCAGTCATTGGAAGACAGTCTGCATGGAATGGTGAATTATATTATTCTTCCCTTGTTCGCCTTTGCCAATGCGGGTGTCTCGCTCACGGCGGATCATGGCGGTCTGGAAGTGGGGATGGCTACCTGGGCGGTGCTGGCGGGATTGCTGGCGGGTAAGTTTGCCGGCATTTATTTCTTTACCTGGCTGGTGATAAAGATGGGGTTCGCCGGACTGCTGAAAGGCATGACCTGGGTGAACCTGACAGGTATCTGTCTTTTGGGAGGTATCGGTTTTACGGTTTCTTTGTTCATAGCCAACCTCTCTTTCGGGGATTCGCCGGTGTTGCTGACGCAGGCAAAGATGGGTGTCATACTGGGAACGGTGCTGGCGGGTGTGCTGGCGTATCTGGTCTTGCAGTTCGCCCTGCCTAAACAGCCTGCACAGGAATAAAATTACAGATAGGGCAGTACGGCGGTGAAACGGCTGCCCTTGTTCACCTCGGATTGCACATCGATGTGTCCGTTCATTTTTTCTACAATGACCTTGCTGATGGCGAGTCCCAGCCCTACACCCTGTACAAACTCATTCCGCTTGTAGAACCGCTCGAATATCATTTGTAATTCTTCTTTAGGGATTCCCGCACCGGTATCTTCTACGAAGATATGGATTTCCTTTTTCTCTTTGTCGCAGAAATAACCCAGTTTGATGTGTCCTTGGGAGGTGAACTTCTTGGCGTTTCCCAAAAAGTTGGTGATGACTTGGGTGAGGCGCATACGGTCTATGTGTATGGTCACATCCTCGTCGGGAAATTCTTTGATGAATTCCACTGGAGGGAGAATAATTACCTGATGGGTCTGATAGACCGTTTCGGCGAAATGATGCGCGCTGCAATCCTCGCAATGAAAGGACATATTGCCGGATTCTATACGGGATAGTTCCAGCACATCATTGACCAGCTTCAACAAGAGTCTGGTATTGTTGTCTATGATGGAGGCAAACTCTTTTTTCTCTTCTTCCGAGATGTTTTTCTCGGTAGTGAGCAGGTTGGAGAATCCCACGATGGCATTAAGCGGAGTACGGATTTCATGGCTCATGTTGGCCAGGAAGGATTGTTTCAGTTCCGCCTGTTCCGCCAGTTTGCGGGCGCGTATCAGTTCTTCTTCCTTGTCTTTGATCTCCTGAATGTTTACCAGAAGTCCGGTGATGATAGGATTTTGTTCATTATTCTGCAACACGCTGTATCTGAATTCCCACCATTGGTAACCGGTGTCGTTGAATTGGCAACGGTATTGGGCTGTTCTTCGTTGCCGGTGTAGTATGTTGGATACGTTTTTTCTGAACCGGGCTTGTTCGTCGGGGTGTACATAATGGGCTATTTCCTCTATTCCCAACAGGTTTTGGGAACGGTTGGTCAGTTCGCAGAAAGCTTGGTCGAGCACGGCGGTCTTTCCGTCGAAACACCACGCGTAGGTATTCCCTCCTTCCAGTGCAAGCGTTAATGCTTCGTGTTCGAACCTGAGGTTGCGCAAGGCTTCTTTTTTGCGTCCTTTTTCCAGTGTATAGATATAAATAAGGTAGGCTATCCCCAAAAGGAGTGTGAAGACCAGGAGGCTTTCAAGAATCAGGATGGGGGTTGCGTATTTTTCCCTCCACGGCCTGTACATGATGGTATATTCCGGTGGAATGCTTTCAAGGGGGATCTGGTATCTCTTCATGGCCTGCCAGTTGACCAGGTACTGTTTGGCGATTTGTTTTACCGCCGGGACGGGTATCTTTCCTTGCAGTCTTTCTTTGATGCCGGCGGTCATGTCGCTTAGCTGTGTTTCGATGGGGGCGAAATAACCTCCCAGCATGTATTCCTTTATCCCGAATCCTTCGTTGATGGTTTCGAATCCGGGATTGTCGAACAGGCTGCCGATGCGCAGGGTGGTATAGTCCCGTTTGGTATACAGGAACAGGGAGTATTTGAAGACCCCGCTGGACAGCCACATCAGGTCGCGGGCAGCTACGGAATCACTGGACAGGCGGACTACGACGGTGGAGTCCAATTGGTTGTATTCGTTCAGCTTTTCGTGCAGGGATTCATATTCGGTATCATCTTTGTCACTGATGGGGATATTCAGCTTGTCGGGCCGGGCCTCTTGTCTTTTCCATTGGTGGAGGGTGATTTCCGATCCTTTGCATTGTTCGCTCAGGTCTTTCCAGATAAGGCGGTCAAGCACGGTCCGCCCGTTCAGGATGTGGATGCGGACTTTGCCCATGATGCGTTCTATCATCCGGCAGGTGGTGAGGTAATCGGGTTTGTCTATGTAGCCCGTAATGTTGGGATATTGTGCCAGCAACTCTTGGTTGGGATAATTCACTCCGCTGAATACGACGGGAACCTGCCTGACATACGGGTTTCCGCAAGCCATGACAGAGTAGGTTGCCTGATCATCGAGCACGGCAATCAAATCTCCTCCCCATGAGCGGATGGAATCTGCAAACTCGGAAATCCGTCGCTCTTCTTCTACGGATTCGTATTTCTCGCAATCCAGATAAAAGGTGCGCAGCTGGAAGTCTATTTGCTGGTCTTTCAGTCCTTTGACAAACAGTTTGTTTACAATGCCTGCACCGCTGTACCCTTCCTGGTAGGAATGGATAAGGGCTATTTTATATTTTTGTGCATAAAGCGGACTCCCTATAAGAAGGGCTGTCATAAAAATGAAAAAGGCCTTATGCTTCATGTCAAACGTGATTATTAAGTGAACCGGGGGACAAAGATAGGAATGTTTCTTTAATTCCGGCTATGATTTACAGGAAATTATTGGAAGAGAGAGGGAAATAACCATCCCGGTTGGTGGAAAACAGCAATTCCGGCTTCTTGAAAAACATGCTTCTTGCTTTTCAAGGAACCGGAATTGCCTGTGATAAAAAGGAATGGGCCAACCCGTCAGCGGGGGTTATTTGTGTTGCTCCGGAGACGGGGTACTTTGAGAGGCCGGTCCGGCGGCAGCGTTTGTAGAGGCGCTTGAAGCGGAACTTTTAGCCGCGCCGGAAACCGGAGCCGCTGTCTGTGCCGTTGTGGCCTGTTCTTCCCAGTGGAACGGTTCGAACTGTGTATCCTTGTCTACCCATGACGGTTTGCGCGATGCGTAGATTATGAACGGAGCTGCGACTACCACGACGCAGCCGATAATCAAAACGGCAAACCATACGGTGTTGCTGCCTACCGCAATCTGGCTGGGCGGAATGAAGCTGAGCACGAATGCCAGTAGTGAACCACAGAAACCCAGACCGCCGATGAGCCACATCAGTCCGTTGCCTTTGCTGCCGATGCGGAACGGGCGAGGAGCCTTTTTCATATTGTAACGCAGATAAATGGCGCCGCTGAACATCAGCAGATACATGATGAGGTAAAGCAATACGGTGAGCTGTGACAGGATTTGGTAGAAACTCTGTACGGAAGGCATCACAACGAACAGCAGGCTGAGCAAGGTTACGGCAAGGCCTTGGATCAGCAGAATGTTTTTCTGTACGCCGTTGGCGTTGGTCTTCTGGAAGAAGGGAGGCAGATAACCTGCTTTGCCCACTGCGAAGATACCTTTGGACGGACCTGCCACCCAGGTCAACACGCCTGCCAGCACACCGAATGCCAAAGCCACGGCGATGATAGGCGACAACCACGAAGCATGGACATACTTGAAGTAATTATCAAAGCCTACCAGCAGACTCTGTGTCAGGTTGATGTCCTTTTCGGGAATGATGATCCCCAGTGCGAAGGTGCCGAGCACGAAGATGATCACGGTGATAGCCGCACCGATGAATACGGCTTTCGGATAGTTCTTGGCAGGATTTTCCATGTCTTTTACGTGGATACCGCCCATTTCCATACCGGCATAGAACAGGAAGATGCTGGAAGCCAGTACCAGGTTGTCGAAGTTGCTGAAGTCGGGGAAGAAGTTGCCGTCAAAGTTCATCTGGCTCTGTCCGCCGGAAGCAAGGTAAATCACCGCCAGCACCATCAGCAGGCCGGCAGGAATGATCGTACCTACCATACCGCCTACTTTGGCCACTTTGCCTACCCAGCCCATGCCTTTCAGTGAAATGAAGGTGGCCAGCCAGTAGATAATCAAGACCACCGCCAGTGAGTAATAGCGGTTGGATGCCAAGGCCATATCATGGGTGTCACTCATGCCGATAAATGCCAGTGCCACGGCTCCGAAAGTCAGGACGGTGGGATACCAGATGGTGCTTTCCACCCATTGCAGGAAGATGGCGAGGAAGCCGAATTTCTTTCCGTAGGCTTCACCCACCCATCGGAACACACCGCCTTGCTTGTCCTGGAACATGGCCGCCAGTTCCGCCGCTACCAACGAGGTAGGTATCAGGAAGACGATGGCCGCGAATAAATAATAAAATGCCGAACTCAGTCCGTATTCGGCTTCAGCAGGCAGTCCGCGCAGGGATACTACCGCAGTCACGTTCATAATAGCGAGGGTAAATACCCCTAGCTTGACTGATTTACTAATGTTTGCCATAAAGTTTAGGTTTTAAAAAATGTATGTTTTTTGTTTACGGAGTTTATAACAACTCCCTGGAAATGATGTTTATCCGTTTAGGTTTATTAACCCGGAAGGTATCCGGAATGAAACAATCGTACCCGGAAGGGTGTTTCTAGAAAAAACAATATAATCAGTATCGTTTATGAAAACAGCTTTCTCCTCATTCATCTATTCCCGCAGGGGGATTTACGGGATCTTGCATATACTCATCCTGTTGATGTCCCTTTTTCTGGTTATAAGTATCTCGATAGATACTTTTCATAACATCCCTTTCCTGAATCAAGGTTCTTATCTGAAGATTCAGTTCTGGATATGCATGTTTTTCCTGTTCGATTTCCTGCTGGAGTTTTTCCTCTCGAAAGAAAAAGGAAGATACTTCACCAGCCATTTTATTTTCCTGCTGGTATCTATACCTTATTTAAATATCATTGATTTCTATCACATCACTTTCTCGCCCGAAATCAGTTATTTCCTGCGCTTTATCCCTTTGCTGAGGGGAGGGTATGCGCTGGCCATCGTGGTGGGCTGGCTGTCGGGCAGCAAAGCGTCCGGGTTGTTTACCTCGTACATCACCATGCTGATGGCCACCGTGTATTTTGCCAGCCTTATCTTCTTTGTGCTGGAACATAAGGTGAACCCTATGGTGACGGACTACTGGAGTGCGCTGTGGTGGGCGTTTATGGATGTCACTACCGTAGGGAGCAATATTTATGCCGTCACTCCTACGGGGAAAATACTGTCGGTGGTGCTGGCCGCCCTGGGAATGATGATGTTCCCCATTTTCACGGTATACGTCACCAGTCTGGTGCAGCAGGCCAACAAGCGGAAGGAGGAATATTATCAATCGCAACAATCGGAGCCGGCGGATACTAAATAATAGCTTGAACTTCGTCAAAAATAAGAAAAAAGTCTTATCTTCGTAGCCAATAACAAATTGCTAACCTAAATAAACAACAAGATGAAATTATTGGCTCTGTGTGCGGCGGGGATAGGCTTGATGCTGTGTGCCTCGTGTACAAACAACAAACATTTGATCAGTGATGAGGCTGAACGTGCCGCTGTTCAGCAGGATTTTGAGGCACGGCGTGATACGCTGGCCCAAGGTGACCTCTTCCAGGTATTCGAACAACCCATGAGCGATGAGCAGAAGGAGGCGATGACTTTCCTTTACGCCTATATGCCTTTGGCGGATATAGCGGATCATCCCGGTGAATTCTATCTGGAAAACGTGGATTACGCTTTCAAGGCGCGTGAGGAGATGCCGTGGGGAAAAGTGGTTCCCGAACGCGAGTTCCGCCACTTTGTACTGCCCATCCGCGTAAACAACGAGAATCTGGACGACAGCCGTAAGGTATTCTACGAGGAACTGAAGGACAGAGTGAAAAACCTTTCTTTATATGATGCCGTGCTGGAAGTGAACCACTGGTGTCATGAGAAGGTGATTTATACTCCCTCTGATGCCCGTACCAGTAGTCCGCTGGCTTCCGTAAAGACAGCCTACGGACGTTGCGGCGAGGAATCTACGTTCACGGTAGCCGCCTTGCGTTCGGTAGGCATCCCTGCCCGCCAGGTATATACGCCGCGTTGGGCACATACCGATGATAATCATGCCTGGGTGGAAGCCTGGGTGGATGGCAAATGGTACTTCCTGGGTGCTTGCGAACCCGAACCGGTACTGAATCTGGGTTGGTTCAACGCTCCCGCTTCACGGGGTATGCTGATGCACACCAAGGTGTTCGGACGTTATAACGGACCGGAAGAAGTGATGTACCGCACTCCCCGGTATACGGAAATCAATGTGATTGACAATTATGCCCCTACGGCAAAAGCCGATGTGACCATCGTGGATGCGGATGGCAAACCGGTGGCTGATGCCAAAGTGGAATTCAAGGTGTATAACTATGCCGAATTTTATACCGTAGCTTCCAAACAGACGGATGCGGACGGCAAGACGTTCCTGACAGCCGGAAAAGGGGATATGCTGGTATGGGCTTCCAAAGATGGAAAATTCGGTTACTCCAAACTGTCTTTCGGAAAAGACAATGCCTTGACCGTGAAACTGGACAAGACGGCCGGCGAGGCTTATACACTGGATATGGATATCATTCCTCCGGTGGAAGGCGCCAATATGCCCGAAGTGACTCCCGAACAACGTGCGGAGAACAATCGCCGCATGGCCTTGGAGGACTCTATCCGCAATGCCTACGTGGCTACGTTCATGACGGATGAATCGGCCCGTCATTTCGCTAAAGAGTATCAGTTGGATGAGGATGTTGTTGCCAAATTGCTGGTGGCATCACGTGGTAACCACGAAACCATCCGTGACTTTATGGCCCGTCTCCGTTCGGACAAGTCAAAGAAGGGCGGCATTGACCTGCTTCAGCAGATTTCCGCCAAAGACCTTCGCGATGTAAGTTCCGAAGTGTTGATAGACCACATGATGAATTCACATCTGTGCGCCAATGCCGATTATTTCCGCAGATTTGTGCGTAATCCGCGTGTGAGCAACGAAATGATTACTCCGTACAAAGGATTCTTTGAGAAAGCAGTGCCCGAACAGGAGCGTGAGGCTTACCTTGCCGATCCGATGAAGCTGGTTGCATGGGTTGCCGAAAATATCCGTGTGGACAAGGATTGCAATCTGGGCGGTTCTCCGATTACTCCGGAAGGGGTGTGGAAGGCCCGTACAGCCGATGCGCACAGCCGTGATATCTTCTTTGTTTCCATGGCACGCAGCATGGGTATTCCTGCACGTATAGACGAAGTGACCGGAAAAGTGCAGTTGATGGGTGATGAAGGTGCTGTTGATGTGAACTTTGAGGCGATGGAACAGGCCAGTGCGCCTACCGGCAAGTTTATTGCCAGATATACGCCGATCAAGTCTTTGGCCGACCCGAAGTATTATTCTCATTTCTCTATTTCCAGACTGACTCCTGCCGGAACCTTGAAATTGCTGAATTATGATGAAGGCGATATTGATATGGGTGGCGGCGCTACTTGGGCTAATCTGTTGAAGAACGGAACGGCACTGGATGCCGGCAATTATGTGATGGTGACCGGTACTCGTCTGGCCAACGGCGGCGTATTGTCCCAGCTGACTTTCTTTACCATCAAGCCGGGGGAAACGACTACGGTGGACTTGGTGATGCGTGAAAGTAAGGATGATATTCAGGTAATCGGTAATTTCAACTCGGAATCTACTTATAAACCGATAGATAGCGATGAACTGAAGTCTATTCTTGCCACTACAGGACGTGGTTACTACATTGTAGCCGTACTGGGTGCCGGACAAGAACCTACGAACCATGCCTTGCGTGATATTGCGGCATTGGGTAAGGAGTTTGATGAATGGGGCAGAGGAATCGTGCTGTTGTTCCCCAACGAGGAGCAGTACAAGAAGTTCCGCCCGCAGGAATTCCCCGGATTACCGGCTACCATTACTTACGGTATTGATGTGGACGGTTCCATCCAGAAACAGATTGCAGAAGGCATGAAGTTGTCTAACAAGACTATCCTGCCTATGTTTATCATTGGGGATACCTTTAACCGGGTGGTATTCGTGTCACAAGGATATACCATCGGACTGGGTGAGCAGCTGATGAAGGTGATACATAAGCTGTAGGATTCAGTATAAACAAAAAGTAACGCGGATATTCAAGTTTGCAAACTGAATATCCGCGTTAAATATATTGATAGCGTTTATGCTTACCTGTTGTTTACTTGTCATCATCCAAGTCATCGTCCTCATCGTCCCAGTCATCCTCTTTCTTTGATTTCTTGGGGTTGAGGCTTTTGTTTTTCTTTTCCAGTGCTTTGTCGTTTTCGTCTTTCAATGCCAGTTCGGACAAGGCGGCTTTTACTTTGTCGGGATCGGTAACGTCTTTCAGATACTCTTCTATCTTTACAGTACCTCCCATGGATACTTTTGAGTTACGATAAATCATGCCGCTGTCTACGCTGCTCCGTCCGGAGAAATGAAATTCCGAAGTTCCGGTTTCTTCGGCAATCTTACGGATATTACCGGCATTCACACCGCATCCCGGCATGATGATGATCCGTCCGTCGGCCTGTTCCACCAATTCTTTCAGAAGAGGGATTCCCTTTTCGGCGGTAGCTTCCTGTCCGGAAGTAAGAACCCGGTCTATACCCAGTCCGATAATCTGTTCCAAGGCCTCTTTGGGATTGCTGCACATATCAAAAGCACGGTGGAAGGTGACACTCATCTCGCCTACCGCATTCATCAGTTTCTGCATCAGAGGCACATCGACATAGCCTTCTGCGGTAAGACAGCCGAATACCACACCGTCCGCACCCAGCTGGCGTGCCACTTTAATATCATGCAGCATGATTTCTTGTTCAATAGGAGAATATAGGAAATCTCCGCCACGGGGACGGATAATGACATGCAGTTTTGTTTGGTTCAATAATTGGCGTGCCATACGGATTTCGCCAAAAGACGGGGTTGTTCCGCCTTCCGGAATACCTGCACATAGTTCTACACGATAAGCACCGGCTTGTTGTGCCTTCACAGCACTTTCCACGGAGTTGGCGCAAATCTCGATTTTTGATTTGTTACTCATAAAGTTATTTAATAGTTAATTCAATTCCATAATCAACGTCATCGGGCGCTTTGGGCTGTTCCAGCATTTCTCTTTCAAATATTCCGCCAAGGGAACTCCAATGGTTTCTCTGCGTGAGTTCGTCATTGGTCCGGTTCTTTACGGATGACTTTGTTCTTCATAATATGATGAATTTGTCAGTGCAAAGATAGGCATAATGTAAGAGTGTGAGAAATTTTAGCGGGAAAAATTTTTAATTAAAAAGCCGGTACTCCTCTCGGAGTGAGAGAAATACCGGTTTTCCTATGGGAACGAAATGGATTATTGCACGTGGATGCGATGGCCATTGAATACGTTCATGCCCAGTTTGTTCATAATATGCTTGATGGCAAGCTGTGCTTTCACGGAGTTGCCGGCGTCATCCAGAGGAGGCGCGAAGGCTGCAATGCCCATGACACCCGGCATTACGCCCATGACACCGCCTCCTACGCCTGTCTTGGCAGGAATTCCCGAAGTGTAAAGCCAGTCGCCTGTGTGCTGATAGAAACCTACGGTAGCTATCATGGAGGTGATTTTCGGGGAGAGGGCTTTGTCGAACACTTGCTTGTTGGTGTTCGGGTTCAATCCTTCGTTGGCGATGGTGGCTCCACAGATGGACAACTGTTCTGCAGTGATGCCCATGGAACACTGGCGGGTGTAGAGGTCGAGCGACATATCGGGGTCATCGTAGATACGGTTATAATTTTTCAATAGCCAGGCGATGGAACGGTTGTTGAAATTTGTCGCCGACTCTGACCGGTACAGTTCGTCGATCAGTTGCGGGGTACTTCCGCATAGTTCGGTCATATTGTCTACGATGGCTTTCCACTTGGCATCGCTGTTTCCTACGGGTTGCACCATACTGTTGGCCGAGATGGCGCCGGCGTTTACCAATGGGGTGGACGGATGGTCGTTTTCCAACAAGATGGCCATGATGGAGTTGAACGGCAGTCCGGTAGCATCGGCGCCAATCATTTCGAGCACCTTGGGAGCACCGTATTGGCGGAGTACCAGGATGGCGGTCAGCACCTTGGAAACGGACTCGATACCGAAACGGTACTGAGAGTCACCCAGTTGGATGATTTCTCCGTTCATCAGACAGATACTGATCCCGAACAGTTTGGGATCAATATTTGCCAGATAAGGGATATAGTCGGCGTTCTTACCGTCTGTATTGTCCTTGTACAGATTGTAAGCCTCCTGGGCAACATCCTTTATTTGCTGGATAGTTATAGTTCTTTCCATAAATTAATTTGATTGAAGTAACCATCTACCTTAACGGCGGATGGTTGCATTATTGTTATCTATGCTTATTTTTTAGCGGCGTTGCTATGGGCATTGTGAGTGAACACAGTACCTTTTACAGCGATATTCTTGTCTTGGGCGATGCGGGTAGGAGTGGGATATTCCAGTTTCTCGAACTCGCAGATGGCATTCTTGATGTCGTTCAACAACATATCCGCCATGTCACGGCTGAATCCCTGACGTACCACAACACGCATAACTACGTAATTCTGGATATTTTCCGGCAAGGTGTAGGCAGGAACCATCCAGCCGCTTTGCTGCAATTTAGCCTGCAAATCGTACAGAGTCCATTTGGCATTCTTTGCATATTCGGGTTTCATGTACCAGATGAACAAAGGATTTACTACGTCATCGCTGTAATTTACGAACGGAGCCATCTTGGCTATTTCGCTGTGGATGTACTTGGTGATTTCCATGGAATTGTATTGGATGGCTTTGTATCCTTGGAATCCCAGACGGATAAATTGGTAGTACTGTCCCAGAATCTGTGCGGCGGGACGGCTGAAGTTCAAACCAACCTGTGTGATGTTCGCACCCAGATAATTGACACTGAACGACATGGCATCCGGAAGGTATTTCTTGTCTTTCCATACTACCCATCCCAGTCCCGGATAAACCAGTCCGAACTTGTGGCCGGAAGTGCTGATGGAGAGAACCCATTTCAAGCGGAAGTCCCATTTTGTGTCGGGATTGAGGAACGGCAGGATGAAACCGCCGGTTGCAGCATCTACATGGATAGGAATATCATAGCCGGTTTTGGCGTTGTAGGCATCCAGTGCTTTGTCCAACGCTTCCACGTCATCGTTCAAACCTGTCCATGTCACACCTTGGATGGGGACGATGCAGATGGTGTTCTCGTCACACATCTTCAGTGCTTCTTCGGGGTCCAGAGTGGTTTTGTCCAAGGTGAGAGGTACTTGGCGCATTTCAATTTGCCAAAGTTGGGCGAACTTTTCCCAAACAACCTGAAAACCGCTTGAAATGACAAAGTTAGGCTTGTCAGTCGGTTTCCCCTGAGCTTTACGTTTGTCTTTCCAGCGTAACCAGGCGGCTACTCCTCCCAGCATACAAGCCTCGCTGGAGCCGATAGCCAGTGCTCCGGTTTTCCATTTTGCCTGTTCGGGCGAATTCCACAAATTAGCCATGATATTGATACATTTGGCATTCATCACTGCGATACGAGGATATTCTGTTTCATCAATGTAGTTGATGCTGATGGCTTCGTTCATCAGTTTGGTGGCATAGTCGTCCATGTAGGTGGTAACGAAAGTGGCCAGGTTAAGGCGTGGCTGGGTTTGGGCGAATGTTTCGTCTTTTACCATTTGATAAGCAATCTGTGGGGTGGTAGGTTCCATAGGGATGGTATCTACCGGGGCAGGCTGTAGCATTTCGTTTGAACCAAACACGGCTGTCTTTGCGTCACCGTCTCTCAAATCACAATTACATTCTTTCATTTTACTTAAAGTTTAGATTAGTAATACAATGGAAAACATGGGAGTTTCCCGCGTTTTTCTCCCTCAACAGGAGGTTTGGAGAAAAGTTTCTTGATTTTATGTTTTTTAATTTATGGGGGATAATGTGTCATGCGGAACATAGCGCAGCCAATTGGCATAGTAGCATATGGGCACATGATTGCATTGACCAATTATAAACCGGCTTTGAACCAATTCTTTTACACTTTGTTTCTATCACAATCTAAACCGATTTCATTATGAAAGTACAAACAGGGCAGGGGACCATTCCCCTCATTACGTTAGTAGGTATATTTTCCATCTCGGCACTCAATGCATTGCCGGGACTGGCGGTGTCACCCATTTTGGGAGATTTGAATAAAATATTTCCCTCTGCTACAGATCTGGAGATCCAGATGTTGTCTTCGTTGCCATCACTTCTTATCATACCCTTTATCTTGTTATCAGGTAAATTGACAGAGAAAGTGAACAACCTTTTGTTGTTGCAGATAGGGCTGGCTCTTTTCGGGGCGAGTGGTATTCTTTATCTGCTTTCTGATAAAATGTGGCAGTTGATAGCCGTCAGCGCCATGTTGGGGATGGGGTCGGGATTGATTGTTCCGCTTTCTACCGGATTGATATCCCGTTATTTTGTGGGAAGTTACCGTACAAAGCAATTTGGTTACAGTTCTGCCATCACCAATATCACGCTGGTGCTTGCCACTACACTGACAGGATATCTGGCAGAAGTGAACTGGCATTTGCCGTTTTTGGTCTATCTGTTTCCTTTTGTGTCCGTTTTCCTTACTCGTTATCTGAAAAAAGATCTCTCCAATTATCATTCCTCTGATGATATTCCAGCCGATACTGCCAGGGAAATGGGTAAGCGGGGAATTAATGTCAAGGCTTTGGTCAAGCTGATGGCTTTTTACGGATTGGCTACTTATCTGGTGATTATTATTAGTTTCAATCTGCCTTTCCTGATGGAAGAATATGGACTGTCCAGTGGTAGGGCAGGCATCTTGATATCTTTGTTTTTTCTCGCTATTATGGCACCGGGTTTTGTCCTGAATAAGATAGTGCAGGTCTTGGGCCGTCGTATCTATATGGTTTGTTTGTTGATGATAGCCTGTGGAATGGGGATTATTCTGCTTAGTCGTTCCGAAATACTGATTGCTTTGGGATGTATTCTGAACGGGCTTTCATACGGTATTATCCAACCGTTGATTTATGATAAGACTTCTGATGTGGCGGTTCCTCACAAAGTGACGTTGGCACTTGCTTTTGTCATGGCGATGAATTATGTGGCCATACTGCTTTGTCCGTTTATTGTGGATGCTTTTCAGAATCTGTTCCATTCTCATTCGCAAACCTTTGCCTTCTGGCTTAATCTGATGGTAGCCTTGATGGGGATGTTTATTGTGATGAAGCAGGAAAAACTGAGTTTATAAGAAAAATACCCACGTAATAACATAACAGCATGAAGTATGAATAGACAAGTTGAAGCAAACCTTAGCATGGTTGTCTCCAAAGCGTTGGGAGGCCTTAATATGAACGCACTGAAGTATCTTTTACCTTTGTGGATAGCTCCTGTGACAGGGGTTACTTTCCGATTGGTATTTGGGGCCGCCGCTTTTTGGCTTATTGATATATTTTGCAAGCCCGAAAACTCCACTATCCGTCAGAAATGGCAGCTCTTTATTTTAGGGGCTTTAGGTATTTATGGATATATGTTTTTTTATTTGTTGGGTATCAGTAAGACTACTCCGGTTTCCAGTTCTATTTTTGTCAGTTTGGAGCCTATATGGGTATTCATTATCTCTGTATTGTTTTATAAGGAAAAAGTAACCTGGATGAAAGTGCTTGGCATTGGAATGGGATTGGGAGGAGCTGTTCTATGCATATCCACACAACCTAGTGACGATCTTGCCTCCAATGCTCCGTTAGGTAATTTGATGTGTTTGGCCAGTTCATTGGTTTATGCCGTCTATCTTGTTTTCAGTAACCGTCTGTTAAAAGGAGTGGGAGATATGACGATGTTAAAATATACTTTTTTAGGGGCGGCTGTTATGGCTGTTGTTGTCAATACGATTTATGGTTTTGATGCTCCTATACTGAAAATGTCACTTTTCTCTACGCCTATGTTGATCTTGCTTTTTGTTTTGGTATTTCCTACCACCATTAGTTATTTATTACTTCCTCTCGGGCTGAAATATCTGAAAACGACATTAGTAGCCATTTACGGGTATTTAATATTGATTGTTGCTACGGTGACTTCTTTTGTTTTGGGGCAGGATCGCTTCTCATGGACGCAGTTGGCGGCGATTGTTCTTATTTGTGCCAGTGTTTATCTGGTAGAGGTGGCCGAGAGTAAAAGTGAAAAACAGATTATATCGAAATCCAGATAAGACAGCAGATAAGGAGTGTCAAAATGAAAACGATAGTGCTGCCGGGGCTTTTACATATTTCCTTGAGTGTGAACTCTGTCGACAAGTGAAAAGGAGAACAAAGAGAAAAGAATACAATTTTACGTTGTATGTGAGTGTAAGGAATCAATTTTATTTGTAGCTTTGCACCCAATTTAAAAACAAGAGTGTTATACCTATGCTACAATTAGATGCAATATACAAAGCGGCTCATGTCCTGAAAGAGGTTGTCCGTCGCACTGATTTGATTTATGCTCCTCAGATAAATCCTGAGAGTACAGTTTATCTGAAGCCCGAAAACCTGCAACTCACAGGATCGTTTAAAGTGCGTGGTGCTTATTACAAGATTTCCCAATTGTCCGATGAAGAAAAGGCGAGAGGCGTGATAGCCTGTTCTGCCGGTAATCATGCGCAAGGGGTGGCATTGGCTGCCACTAAGTGCGGTATCAAGTCGTTGATTTGTCTTCCGGAAGGAGCGCCTATATCTAAAGTTGAGGCTACGAAGCATTATGGGGCGGAAGTTTGTTTGGTTCCGGGAGTCTATGATGATGCTTATCAGAAAGCCCTGCAATTGCGTGATGAAAAGGGATATACTTTTGTTCATCCCTTTGATGACGAGAACGTGATAGCCGGACAAGGTACTATCGGTTTGGAATTATTGGAGGAAATGCCGGATGTGGAGGTAGTCATTGTTCCCATTGGTGGGGGAGGACTGATTTCGGGAGTGGCTTATGCGTTGAAGGCTTTGAAACCATCTGTCAAGGTATATGGCGTACAGGCGTTGGGTGCGGCCAGTATGGCAAATTCTATTCTTCATTCGCGTATTGAGCGTCTTCACTCTGTTTCCACTTTTGCCGATGGAATCGCGGTGAAAGAGCCGGGAACAAATACTTTTGACTTGGTAAATCAGTATGTGGACGGAGTTGTAACTGTGACTGAGGACGAGATTGCCGCAGCTATTCTGGCATTGATAGAACGCCAGCGGATTGTTGCAGAGGGGGCGGGAGCTGTGTCCGTTGCCGCAGCCATGTTCAATAAAGTACCGGTAAAGGGTAAGAAAACTGTCTGCCTGGTGTCCGGAGGCAATATTGATGTGACGATATTGAGCCGTGTCATCAGTCGCGGTATGGCGAAGTCGGGACGTACCTATGCAGTAACTTTGGACTTGATAGACAAGCCGGGGCAGCTGTTGGGAGTCAGCAAAATTGTTGCAGAGCAGGGAGGAAATGTAATTTCTGTACATCATGAGCGAAATAGTGAGAGTGCAGATGTCACCGGATGTGCCCTTCGTGTCGTTATGGAAACCAGAAACGAGGAACATATAGCATCCATTCGTCAAAAACTGTTGGATGCAGGCTATGTGATAATGAAATAAATTATATACCTTACAAGTAGAAAGGAGGAAAATTAAATATTTCTTCCTTTTCTTGCTTCTAATTTTAATTTCTCCACACAAAAAATCGATTTTTATAGTGAAAATATCATTTTATACTTCTTAGAATCCAATTAAAGTCGTACATTTGTCGCAGTTTTGTAATGTAGAGTTTGCAAAAATGACCGATATAATCAAACATCGTGGTATTGTGGAAAACATTGAAGGTTCTCACGTGCGGGTGAGAATCGTACAAACTTCTGCCTGTTCGGCTTGTAGTGTGAAAGGGCATTGCAATGCATCTGAAAGTAAAGAGAAACTGATTGATGTTTTTGACATGAAGGCATCTTCTTACCGCATAGGTGAGGAGGTGATGATTTATGGTACTACTTCCATGGGGATGCAAGCCGTATTGCTGGCTTTTGGTATCCCTTTCTTGGTATTGCTGATTACTTTATTTATTTCCATGCGTCTTACGGGGGGGGATGAGTTAAGGTCGGCGCTTGTTGCTTTGTCAGCCTTGCTTCCGTATTACCTTATTATATATGTATGCAGGAATAAGTTGAGCAAGAAGTTTTCATTTACGCTTGAACCAATAAAAAATAATTAATAAATAACTAACTAAAATTTATGGATTTAATTCTGGTTGCAGTAATTTCGTTGGGAGCGATTGGCTTGATTGCCGCGGTAATCTTGTATGCCGCTTCTAAGAAGTTTGCTGTGTATGAAGATCCGCGGATTGCCAAGGTGAGCGAAGTGCTTCCTCAGGCGAATTGCGGTGGATGTGGTTATCCCGGTTGCTCTGGTTTTGCCGGTGCCTGCGTGAAGGCTGCCGATGCCGGTTCGCTGGAGGGTAAGTTATGTCCGGTTGGTGGTGCTCCGGTAATGGAGAAAGTAGCTGCCATTTTGGGATTGGAAGCCGTTGCTGCTGAACCGAAAGTTGCGGTGGTAAGATGTAACGGTAGTTGTGAAAATCGCCCTCGTACTGCTCTGTACGACGGAGCTAAATCGTGTGCCATCGCTCATGCCACTTCAGGTGGTGAGACGGGTTGTACATTCGGTTGTCTGGGTTGTGGTGATTGTGTGGAAGCGTGTCAGTTTGATGCTATTCACATGAATCCTGAAACCGGTCTTCCGGAAGTGGACGAAGAAAAATGTACAGCTTGTGGGGCTTGCAGCAAAGCTTGTCCGCGTAAGATCATTGAAATTCGTCCGAAAGGAAAGAACAACCGCCGCGTAGTGGTGATGTGTGTGAACAAGGATAAGGGAGCTGTTGCCAACAAAGCTTGCAAGGCTAGTTGTATTGGTTGTGGAAAGTGTGTGAAAGTGTGTCCGTTCGAAGCCATTACGTTGGAAAATAATTTGGCATACATTGATCCGGCTAAGTGTAAGTCTTGCCGTAAATGCGAATCGGAATGTCCGAAAGGGGCTATCCAAGCTATCAATTTCCCGCCACGTAAACCGAAAGTAGAAGTGCCGGCTGGTGAGGCTGCTGCAAAACCTGCTGTAAAAGTAGAGGCTTCAAAGGTGGAAACTCCGAAAGCGGAAGCGGTGAAAGCTGAGGCTCCGAAAACGGAAGCATAATCAAAATTCAAAGTAAGTAAAAATTAAAAAGATATAACAGTGAAGACATTTAGAATTGGTGGAGTACATCCAGCAGAAAATAAATTGTCAGCAGGCAAAGCCATTGAAACACTTGCACTTCCTAAGCAAGCGGTATTTCCTTTGTCACAGCATATCGGTGCTCCTGCTACTGCCATCGTGAAAAAAGGCGATGTGGTGAAGGTAGGTACGAAGATTGCTGAGGCGGGTGGCTTTGTTTCAGCAGCCATCTTCTCGTCTGTATCCGGTAAAGTGAACAAGGTAGACGCCGTAATCGATGCTAGCGGTTACCGCAAGCCGGCTATCTTTATCGATGTGGATGGTGACGAATGGGAAGAATCAATAGACCGCAGTTCGACATTGGTGAAAGAGTGTGCTCTCACACCCGAAGAAATCGTTGCTAAAGTGAAAAATGCAGGTGTAGTAGGTATGGGCGGTGCTTGTTTCCCTACTCATGTGAAACTTTCTCCTCCTCCGGGCTGCAAGGCGGAATGTGTAATTATCAATGCTGTAGAGTGTGAGCCTTACCTCACTGCCGATCATCGTTTGATGTTGGAGAAGGCAGACGAAGTACTGGTGGGTGTAAGCATCCTGATGAAAGCTGCAAAAGTGACCAAGGGATATATCGGTATTGAAAATAATAAACCGGATGCTATTAAGTTGATGACTGAAAAGGCTGCTCAGTATCCCGGTATAGAGGTAGTTCCTTTGCAGGTGAAATATCCGCAAGGTGGTGAGAAACAGTTGATAGATGCTGTGATCGGTCGCCAGGTTCCTGCTCCTCCCGCTATTCCTATCAATGTGGGTGCGGTAGTTCAGAATGTAGGTACTGCATTTGCCGTTTATGAAGCCGTTCAGAAAAACAAACCTTTGTTTGAACGTATCGTGACCGTTACGGGTAAGTCTGTCAAGAACCCCTCCAACTTCCTCACCCGTATGGGTACCCCGATGAGCCAGCTGATTGATGCGGCTGGCGGTTTGCCCGAAGATACGGGAAAAGTGATTGGTGGCGGTCCGATGATGGGTAAAGCACTGGTTAATACGGAAGTTCCCATTTGTAAAGGTAGTTCGGGTGTGCTGATTATGAATGATAAGGAAGCTGCCCGTGCGGAAGCTCAGCCCTGTATCCGCTGTGCCAAGTGCGTCAGTGTGTGTCCTATGGGATTGGAGCCTTTCTTGTTGGCGACACTTTCAGCTCATAAGGACTGGGAGAGAGTAGAAAAAGAAGATGTAATGTCGTGCATCGAGTGCGGTTCGTGTCAGTTTACATGTCCGTCTCATCGTTATTTGCTGGACTATATCCGTTTGGGTAAGGGCACAGTAGGCGGTATCATCCGTGCACGTAATGCTAAAAAATAATTCGACAAAATAGTATGGCTAATAAATTAATAGTATCATTATCGCCTCACGTTCATAGCGGTGACAGCATACAGAAGAATATGTATGGTGTACTCATTGCGTTGATACCTGCGTTGCTGGTGTCATTTTATATGTTCGGACTGGGCGCCGTGGTGGTGACCTTGACCTCGGTTGCCGCCTGTGTATTCTTCGAATGGGCGATTACCAAGTTTATTTTGAAGAGAGAACGCTCTACCATCTGTGATGGTTCGGCTATTATAACCGGTGTGTTGCTGGCATTCAATCTGCCTTCCAACTTGCCGCTTTGGATTATTATCATCGGTGCGTTGGTGGCAATCGGTGTGGGCAAGATGACTTTCGGCGGATTGGGTTGTAATCCTTTCAATCCCGCGCTGGTAGGTCGTATCTTCCTGCTGATTTCTTTTCCTGTGCAGATGACTTCATGGCCGTTGGTTCAACAATGGGGAAGTTATACCGATGCTGAAACCGGTGCTACTCCGCTGGCATTGATGAAAATGGCTGTAAAGGGTGATGCAAATGCTTTAGGTCAGTTGCCCGATACATTAAGTCTGTTTCTGGGTAATAACCCGGGTTCACTAGGTGAGGTGAGTGCATTGGCTTTATTGCTTGGTCTGGGATATATGCTATGGAAAAAGATTATTTCCTGGCATATTCCTGTATCTATTCTGGTGACAGTATTTGTATTTGCCGGGCTGATGCATTTGGTTGATCCGGTTGCTTACGCATCTCCGTTGGCTCACTTGTTTACAGGTGGTTTGATGTTGGGAGCTATTTTCATGGCAACCGACTATGTTACTTCGCCTATGACTCATAAAGGTATGATTATTTACGGTGTGGCTATCGGTTTCCTGACCGTGGTTATCCGTTTGTTCGGTGCATATCCCGAAGGTATGTCTTTCGCTATATTCATTATGAACGCATTCACTCCGTTAATCAATACTTATTGTAAACCTAAAAGATTCGGGGAGGTCGTGAAGAAATGAAAAAACTAGAATCATCTTTGAAAAACATGGTTATCGTGCTGACAGGCGTAACCGTGGTAGCCGGAGCATTGCTGGGTTATGTGAATGAGTTGACAAAGGAACCCATTGCACAGGCTAATGCCAAGGCTTTGAGTGATGCCATTGCTATCGTAGTTCCGGGATTTGACAATAATCCTGCCGAAGCTCCTGAAACCATAGAATTGGAAGGCGTTACTTATAAGATATATAAAGCAACCAAAGGAGGAGAATTTATTGGTGCAGCCGTAGAGTCTTCTGCAAATGGTTTTGGTGGTGCGTTGAATGTATTGGTAGGTTTCGATAAAGAGGGTAATATTATAGACTATTCTTTGTTGAGTCATGCAGAAACTCCGGGACTGGGATCAAAGGCAGCCGATTGGTTTAAGAAAGGCGGCAAAGGCGATATTACTGGTATGAATCCGGGACAGAAAGCATTGGTTGTAAATAAAGATGGCGGTCAGATAGATGCAATCACTGCTTCTACTATCACGACACGTGCTTTTCTGAAAGCTGTGAATAATGCTTATGCGGCATATAGTGGCCAAAATGTGGATGGTTCCAGCGGTGCGACACAGCAGGTGTCTGAAACTGCTGCCGATGCCCCCAAAGCAGCTAAGGCACAATGTGAGGGAACTCAGGATTGTTGCGGACAAGCCTGTGACTCTGCTGCCTGCAAAGCTGCTTGTGGTGGTAAATGTGATCCTGCTAACTGCGACAAGGCGGACTGTAAAAAAGCAGAATGCCCAAAGCAAGATTGTAAAAACAAAAAATAAGGAAGGAGCAGACTATGAATAATTTTAAAGTATTGATGAACGGGATTGTCAAAGAGAATCCTACGTTTGTACTCCTTTTGGGTATGTGTCCTACATTGGGAACCACTTCTTCTGCCATCAATGGTATGGGTATGGGACTGGCAACCATGTTTGTGTTGATTTGTTCGAATGTGGTAATTTCATCTATCAAGAATCTGATTCCTGATATGGTGCGTATTCCTGCATTCATTGTGGTTATTGCATCATTTGTAACCTTGTTGCAGATGATTATGCAGGCATATGTGCCGGCGCTGTATGCTACTTTGGGATTGTTTATTCCGTTGATTGTGGTAAACTGTATCTTGCTGGGACGCGCCGAAGCGTTTGCCGCAAAGAACGGTCCTGTTCCTTCATTCTTTGACGGATTGGGTATGGGACTAGGATTTACACTTGCATTGACCATCCTTGGTGGTGTACGTGAGTTCCTTGGTACAGGTAAATTGTTTGATATCGCTATTATGCCGGAGCAATACGGAATGTTGATTTTCGTTCTCGCACCGGGAGCCTTCATTGCATTGGGTTACCTCATTGCGATTGTGAATAAACTGAAGAAAGCATAACCCGTAAAAAGTAAGAAAATGGAATATATATTGATATTTATCACCGCTATATTTGTGAACAACATTGTGTTGTCACAATTCTTGGGTATTTGTCCATTCCTCGGTGTATCCAAGAAAGTTGAGACAGCTACGGGTATGGGAGCGGCTGTTGCATTCGTGCTTACCATCGCTACCATTGTTACCTATCTTATCCAGAAATTCGTGCTCGATGCTTTCGGGTTGGAATATTTGCAGACCATTGCATTTATCCTTGTCATTGCAGCATTGGTACAGATGGTGGAAATCATTTTGAAGAAGGTATCTCCCGCCCTTTATCAGGCATTAGGAGTCTTTCTTCCGTTGATTACTACTAACTGCTGTATTCTGGGTGTGGCTATTTTGGTAATCCAGAAAGACTTTGATTTGTTGACGGGGGTGGTTTATGCCTTCTCTACAGCTCTTGGTTTTGCTTTGGCTATGGTGTTGTTTGCAGGTATCCGTGAACAATTAAGTTTGGTGAATATACCTAAAGGAATGCAGGGAATGGCTATCGCATTGGTTACTGCCGGTCTGCTGGCAATGGCATTCATGGGATTTTCAGGTGTAGACAAAGGCTTGGGTGTTTTGTTTGGAATAGAATAAATTCACTTCATCGTTAAAATAAACCGATTCAGAAGTCCGGAGCACAGCTTCGGACTTTTTTATTAGAAAGAAATCCATTGTTCTTGTCCGTAAATTCAATTTTTATGCTTATTTTTGCATTAGAATTAATAGAGAGATTAAATGGCTATGACCTTGATTGTACTCGCGGCCACTATGGGGAATAAATATGGTGGATTGAAACAGCTGGAGGGAATAGGTCCTAATGGCGAAACAATATTAGATTTTTCCATATATGATGCCGTAAGAGTCGGATTTAATAAGATCGTATTTGTCATAAGCAGACATTTTGAACAAGAATTCAAGAAACTGGTATCAGGCAAATACGAACATGTGGTAGAAGTGGAGTATGTTTATCAGGATGTGGAAACGATTCCTGAAGAAAAGCGTAATCCGAAGCGCAAAGCACTGTACGGTTCGGTAAGAGCTGTTCTGATGGGAGAAGAGTTGATTGACTCTCCATTCGGTGTGATAAATGCCGTGAACTTTTACCAAAGAGAAAGTTTTGAATTGTTATATAATAATCTGGTGATGTTGGGAGAAGCTGACTACCATAGTTTCAATATTTGCTACAGGCTGAGAAATGTATTGGCGGAAAGCGGAGGGGTTACCCGTGGTATTTGTGAAGTGGATGAAAAGGGATATCTGTTGTCCGTTACAGACCGTGTAGGAGTAGAACGGATAAGTGGAAATCCGATGTATCCTAATGAATTACATAAATGGGTGGCTTTGGATGACAACAGCTTGGTTTCAATGAATATGTGGGGATTTACTCCGCAGGTATTCGGTGAGATGAAGAAGGCGTTCGATAAGTTCATAGATGAGAATGGAATGGATATGAAAGCCCATTATTCTATTCCGGCTTTTATGAATGAGCGTATTGCTGACGGAGTCAGGGTGAAAGTGATTGAGACACCTGCCAGATGGATGGGATTGGTATCGCATGATGACAAGATACAAGTCCTGCTTCGTATCAATGATATGATACGAAAAGGGATCTACCCGTCGAAGTTGTTTTGAACCTATTAGAAAACGACAGAATATTAAGTATTATGAAAGAAAGAATTTTAGTAACAGGAGGAACCGGCTACATCGGTTCTCATACGGTAGTAGAGCTGCAAAATAGCGGTTACGACGTAGTGATTGTGGACAATTTGTCCAACTCAAGCGCCGATGTGGTAGATAATATAGAAAAGGTTTCAGGAATCCGTCCTGCATTTGAAAAGTTGGATTGCTTGGATCTTGAGGGAATGGATAAGCTGTTTACTAAATATCCGGGTATAAAAGGTATTATTCATTTTGCGGCTAGCAAGGCTGTGGGTGAATCGGTACAAAAACCGTTGTTGTATTATCGCAATAACTTGGTTTCATTGATTAACCTGTTGGAGTTAATGCCGAAACATGGAGTAGAAGGTATTATTTTTTCATCATCATGTACGGTGTATGGTCAGCCCGATGTTCTTCCTGTAACGGAAGAGGCTCCGATTAAGAAGGCTGAGTCTCCGTACGGTAATACAAAACAGATCAATGAAGAAATTATTCGTGATACAGTTGCTTCGGGATCGCCTATCAATGCTATTATGTTGCGTTACTTTAATCCTATTGGCGCACATCCCACTGCATTAATAGGTGAATTACCTAATGGGGTTCCACAAAATTTGCTACCTTATGTTACTCAGACAGCGATGGGTATTCGTGAAAAACTGAGTGTGTTCGGGGATGATTATGATACACCGGACGGTTCTTGCATCCGTGACTATATATATGTAGTGGATTTGGCGAAGGCTCACGTTATCGCAATGGATCGCATTTTGAATAACAAGCAGAAGGAGAAGGTGGAAGTCTTTAATATTGGAACGGGTAAAGGCGTTTCTGTATTGGAACTGATCAATACGTTTGAAAAAGCTACCGGTGTGAAACTTAATTATCAGATCGTGGGTCGTCGTGCCGGAGATATTGAGAAGGTATGGGCTAATCCTGATTTTGCTAATAAGGAGTTGGGATGGAAGGCAGAAGCCAATTTGGAGGACACTCTACGTTCGGCTTGGAACTGGCAGCTGAAACTAAGAGAAAGAGGAATTCAATAAGAATTAAGATATTTTTAGAAAGACCGATGAACAAAGGACGCTAGTGTGGCGTTTTATAGATGCAAATAACCTGAAACCCCTCTTGGATATGTGAATACCTGATTGGCGGTAGTTATGTTACTCAAAACATAGAGCAGGCTAAAAAATTGCATAGTAGTTTTGTCGTGTTTTATTTTGTGTTTGTGTTGTGGCTGTTCTCCGACGTGAGTCGGGGGACAGTTTTTTTTCTGACTATTTAGTTGTTTTTTAGTTATTTATGGCTATATTTGTCGAAAATAATCACGCACTGCTTTATGAAAACAAAATTTTGGATCATCTGCTTATCAGTTTTCTTTGTGTCTTGCTTGCGTAATATGCATGATATATATACGGGGGGAGAGGAAGAAGAGGAGGAAAAAATCAATAAAGACGATTTTTTTGATTTTACTACTGTCCGTAATAGTCAACTTATCATTGATTATGGCATGAAAGTACAGACTGCTTTTTATCTGTATGATGAATATCCTATGGAATTAGTTGGAAATACTTGGGAATTTAAAGATATAAATCCCATTTATGCCGCTTCGACTGATATGAATGGTAGATTTTTTTCAAAAGTATCTTTGCCGGCTTATTTGAAAAAGGTATGGTTGGTAACTGATAATGTGTTGGTCGTATCACCTGTTGAATTGGAATTTCTATCTGACGGACTAACCTTTAATTATGTTGATTATAAGGCACAACTGTCTGCTAACGGGCATTCTAGAGCGGTAATGGGAGGAGTGAGTTATCCTGACGGATATGATGTATTGGGTAATTGGAATGAAAATGGGGTTCCTGATTATTTGTTGCCTGAAAAGTTGGATATACCCGGTGCTTTTTTAGAGAGATGCAGTAATTTAAGCCGTTCTATAGTAGTAGATAATCGTAATTTGTTGGAAAGGTTTCCGGAACTACGTACTTCAGGGAGTAATGATATGGTAATAACTAAATCTACAGGTTTGGTCGCGACTTATTTTGATTTCTCGTCTACTGCGTGGGAGGATATGGTTGCTTATTATACTTATAAAGAAGGAGAGTCTGTGGACATAGCTACCATAAAAAAGACCATCCTGATTCCACGTTCCAGTAGGAATGCTCCTAAATCTTTAGTCGGTGAGCAAATAAAACTAAAATATTGGAATAAGGAACAAAGCAAGTATGAAGATGAATTTCCCCAAGGCACTCATATTGGATGGATTTTATTGGGAATGGGATTTGGAAAAGAAAAGGGTGTTTTTCCTCGTTATTCTAATCCTGCATATAACGATAATAAAGAGCAACGTTCAGTTTTGTTAAGTGATCCGGAACTGGACAATTGTTTCTTTATGGCTATGGAAGATAATGTGGACATGCGTTTTAATGATGTACAGTTTGCTATTATGGCGTCTGCTTCTTCTTCTGTAGAACCTACTCCTAATATACCGGATGAAGTAAATAAGGGTGAAATTTCGTATGTAGTCAAAGGGTCTTTGGCTTATGAGGACAATTGGCCTGATAAGAATGATTACGATATGAATGATGTTGTGATATATTATTCCAGTACAGTTGTGAAAGATAAATCTTCTAACGCATTGGTGCGCACCACTACTACTTTTACTCCGATGAATGATGGTGCTACTTATACAAATGGGTTTGGTTTTCAGTTGGATTACGTAGGGAAGGAGCATATAGATTTGGTGCAGGTGAGTCAAGAAGGTAATGTGATCGGAAAAAACTTTGAGCCGGGAATAGAAAAGCCTGTATTAATACTTTTTTCTGATATAAAGCCTGTTCTCAAAAAGCCTGTGACTGTAGTGATCGGATTTAAAAAATATGATAAAGTAAGCGACATGGATGCTTATCCGCCTTACAATTCTTTCATTTTTGTGAATAAACGTTCTCATGAAGTACATTTGTCAGGCTATAAGCCGACAAGCGTAGCTGATGAGAGTTTACGTGGTACGGGTAGTGATTTGAGTCAAGACTCCAATGGTATCCCAATGTATTATATAGCAGAAGATAATATGCCTTTCGCTATAAATATCAGTAACAGTGAATTTAGATGGCCTTCAGAGAAGGTGTCTATTACTACCTATTATCCCGAGTTTAAACAGTGGAGAGATTCTTTTGGTGCGGATTATAAAGATTGGTATTTACATCCTAAAGAATAATAAAGGGTGAAAGGCACTGTTGTTTTTGATAAATCGGACTAACAGGACTTTTTACTTGAAAAAATGTCACCTTTTGAAGCCAAGTGATTCAATCTTTTTGTACTTTTGCGGACAATATGATTTTATAAAGGAAAACTCACATGGATTCAGTCTTTATTACGACGCGTAAGCAACGGATTATCAGAGAACTAAGGGATTATATGTTGATTGCTCTTGGTATGCTGATGTATGCTATTGGATGGACCGTCTTTTTGTTACCTAATGACCTTCCTTCGGGTGCGGTGCCAGGTATTGCTTCTATTGTTTATTGGGCTACCGGTTTGCCGGTTCAGTACACCTATTTGGGAATAAACGGAGCATTGTTGATACTTTCTTTGGTTATTTTGGGATGGAAGTTTAGTGTGAAAACCATCTATGCTGTATTTGTGCTGAGTTCTATTCTGCCTATCATACAGGATTTGACCGGGGGAGAGTCTTTAATACATGACCAACCTTTCATGGCTTGTGTCTTGGGAGCCTTTTTCTGCGGAGGTGGTATTGGTGTCGCTTTTTCTGCCAATGGTAGCACAGGAGGTACGGATATTATAGCTGCTATTGTCAATAAGTATCGTGATATTACTTTGGGCCGGGTTATTTTGATGTGTGATTTGGTTATTATCTCTTCCAGTTATTTTGTATTGCATGATTGGGAGAAGGTGGTATATGGATATGTTGTCTTGTTTATATCCAGCTTTGTCTTGGATCAGGTAGTAAATAGTGCCCGTCAGTCAGTGCAATTCTTTATTATTTCTAAGAAGCATGAAGAAATAGGGCATCGCATAAATAAAGACCTTCATCGAGGAGTGACGTTCATTGACGGAGTAGGTTGTTATACCGGTGCGGGTGTGAAAATGATGTTTGTGCTGGCAAAAAAACGTGAGTCTACTACTATATTCCGTTTGATAAAAGATATAGATCCGAATGCATTTGTATCACAAAGTGCTGTCATTGGTGTATTTGGAGAAGGCTTTGATAGAATAAAGGTTAAATAAGAGTTCCGAAGTTAAAAAATAGAATAAGGGCGTTCTGAATGGACGCCTTTTTTTATGTCTGTTTTTTGAATGAACTTCAAAGGATATAAGACTTTGTTAACTGAATGAACTTTCATAATGTAAGTTTGTTGTCTGCTTTATCTCGAAAAATAAGTATAAAATAATATTTTGAAATTATATCAGATTATATTTTGATATCAAAATGTTAGTTTATACCTTTGCTGTATAAAATAAGAAATGATAAACTAATAAATAACCTGATCATGGAAACAAAACTTACAGAAGAAACCCGAGTAGAAAGTGATTTAATTGGTGCCCGCGAAATTCCGGCCAGTGCATTGTATGGTGTGCAGACTCTAAGAGGCATAGAAAATTTCCCAATAAGTAAATTTCATCTAAATGAATATCCGTTGTTTATCAACGGTCTTGCCATTACGAAAATGGCAGCTGCAATGGCTAACTATGAGTTAGGTTTATTGACTAAAGAACAAAAAGATGCCATAGTGTTGGCGTGTCAGGAAATCTTAAATGGTGAGCATCATGAGCAATTCCCGGTAGACATGATTCAGGGAGGTGCCGGTACTTCTACCAATATGAATGCTAATGAAGTCATTGCTAACCGTGCTTTGGAGATTATGGGACACAAACGTGGCGAGTATCAATATTGCTCTCCTAATGACCATGTGAACTGCTCGCAATCAACGAATGATGCTTATCCCACTGCAATCCATATTGGCATGTATTATTCTCATCTTCGTTTTCTGCCTTATTTGGAATCGCTGATTGGTGCATTCCATAAGAAAGGAGAAGAGTTTGCGCATATCATCAAAATGGGGCGTACTCAGCTGGAAGATGCCGTTCCTATGACTTTAGGTCAGACATTCAATGGTTTTGCCAGTATATTGAGAGATGAAATTCGTCATTTGAATGAAGCTGCGGCAGACTTCCTGACAGTAAATATGGGTGCTACCGCTATTGGTACAGGCATTTGTGCGGAACCGGGATATGCGGAAAAATGTGTGAAAGCATTGTGTGAAATTACAGGTTTTGATTTCAAATTGTCGTCAGATTTGGTAGGAGCTACTTCAGATACTTCCTGCTTGGTAGGTTATGCTTCAGCTTTAAAAAGGATAGCCGTAAAGGTAAATAAAATATGTAATGATTTACGTTTGCTGGCTAGCGGACCGCGTTGTGGCTTAGGAGAATTCAACCTTCCGGCTATGCAACCGGGATCTTCTATAATGCCAGGTAAGGTGAATCCGGTGATTCCTGAAGTGATGAATCAGATTTGTTATAAGGTAATGGGTAACGAACTATGTGTGACTATGGCTGGCGAAGCTGCCCAAATGGAACTGAATGCTATGGAACCGGTGATGGCACAGTGTTGTTTTGAATCTGTAGATTTAATGATCAATGGTTTTGAAACCTTGCGTACACGTTGTGTAGAAGGTATTACTGCTAATGCGGAACGTTGCAAGATTGAAGTGCATAACAGTATTGGTGTAGTAACCGCATTGAATCCGATTATTGGTTATAAAAACTCTACAAAGATTGCAAAAGAAGCGTTGGAAACAGGTAGAAGTGTTTATGAACTGGTTTTGGAACATGGTATTTTAAATAAGGAAGAGTTGGATACAATCCTAAGTCCGGAAAACATGTTGAAGCCGGTAAAATTGGATATCAAGCCTAGAAGATAAATTTATTTCACCACAGACTACAGGAAGGTAAAGAACTTGTTTCATGAAGCCGGCTTCAATATTTGTAAAGCCGGCTCCATGAGTGGTGGCACCAGTTTTATTTCTGCCGATAAATTGATTTCTAGAAATCCGGTATAGTGGTTTGCCACTGCTATAGCGTATAAATTGTTTTGCCGATATTTTATCGGCAGACAGTTTGTATAGCCTGTGGTATATTTTTTTAGAACTTTCTGAATGTGAGGCGTGCATAATCAGATTTCAGAATTAGTTTCTTGCCTGTTGCTTTTTCCACCTTAAGATGATTAATAGCTTGATTAAGTCCGAAAGGTTTCAATTCATTCAGTGTCGTTAGTTTTTCTTCATCTCCCCGGTGGCGGAATTCACTCATAGTTACCTCATCTCCTTTATAAGAGAAACGTCCGATATGAGTGCCTCCATTTCCACCTTTGGCACTGATTTCCACCAAATGTAACTGGATACTATAATAAATGCGGTTACATTCTTCTATTTTCCCATTAGTATATTCTATAGTCATTAATTGCCATCTGCCATCTAATTTGCCGTTGATGGGAGCTTTGTCACAACTGCTGATTCCCAGCATAAAGAGTATGAATAATAATATTTGTTTCATATGTTGATTGGGTTGACAGTTAAAACTTCTATTTATTGCCCGATTTGATAATTCCTTGTTTGCGGATAACCAGCATTCCACCATAATTATTTCCAAGTATGCTGCCGCGATCCATAGCTCCGGATACAGTGAAACTCCATCCTTTCAGTTGTTGTGGAGCATAAGTTACTTCAAACAAAGAGTTGAATTGTTTCTTGATCTCATTCAGAGGATTATCATAAGTACCCCAATGGCGGGAGTAGGAGAGCAGCATACGATAACTTAGCGACTGACAGGGGGAACCGCAGAATCCTATGTGATGTGCCAGTACACGATTGCTGATAAAAGTAATCTGTCCGTTCTTGTTGTAAATAGGTCCGGGAAGTAAAGGATTACCTATTCCCATTCCCCAATGCTGCCATCCTTGATAGAGGTAGTGATTATAATAATTATCTTTAGCACTGATTTGCTCTTCAAATTTCCCCCAAAAGGAATCATACAGCATAGGTCCGGTTTGATCTTTTGTTCCTAATCCTTCGTATACAAAAGTATCAATGAAGCGGTTTTTGGGAAAAGTTATTTCCAGTCCGATGTGTCCGTCTTTCCAACGTCCGTATTGGAAAAACATTTGGGAGTGGTCGTCGAAATAATGTTCATAATAGATCTTTACCTTCCATCGGTTAAGATAAGCTGTTGCGGCAAAATTCCAGCTACCGACATGGTTTCCGTAGATGTTTACTTGTTCGCCTTCGGGTGTGGTATCATCTCCGGCCATAGGAACCAATACACGCATAAAGTCAACAAACCGGGTAGGCATATCTATTACAGGCTCTTTTTGTCCTGCAATATATTGGTCTCCGCCAAATTGGGCGGACATTTGTATTCCTCCTTCAAATTCTACCGGAAAATGTTCTTTGTTTCCTACTTTGGCGAAAAGCGATTTACTGTGGTAAAGTACATCAATGGTATATGGGTTGCCTATGGAGGTGAAATGTTCCTGCCATTTGTCATCAGTAAAACGTCCATAGGCTATGTGTCCTTTCAAATGAAGCCATTTATGGGTACCTGGTATGGCTACATAATCGGGAACTTCCAGGCGTATTTGGGGAATGGGGCGGGCATTATTTGATTCTACCATACCTCCGCTGCTTAACTTGGAATTCTTTAATTCGGGCAAGCGTTCTTTGCTGCCGATACTCAGGTTCAACCATCGGTAACTGAGGTTTGCATAGGCTTGTTGGATGATGAAGGAGGAGGTGAAATTGTAGGCGGTTGCCAAATCCAGTCCTGCACTGAAGCCGAAATGTTGGTTTAATGGCATTGTATGTGCAATCCCTGCCCGTAAATAACCATTTTCGGTATTGGCAGAAGATAAACCTTGCCTGTTGGCAGTAAGCCACATCGGCGCGTAGGTTCCTTTACCCGATGTTCCTCCCATCTCAACGGTATATTCTGTTTTGACAGGGAGTTGGGCATTGGTGTGCTGCGTAATAGATATTAACAGAAATTGTAATAAGAATAGTTGTATTTTCTTCATTTAGTTTATGTGTTTAGTGCTAAGCTTGCTAAAACGAAATCGGTTTATCAGTCTGCCATCCCGAACTTTTGTGAAAAATTTGGACTCTAATCATTTTATGTATATGAAAAGTTTCACTAATGTTCAGAATGGCCGACTGTATAATCATATCAGCAGGAATTTTGGCATATTTATTTTCCTCCGGCAGGCAGGTTTTTCAGCCAGTAATCAGCCATTGTCTTTCGCAGATGCAAGCTGGTTCCCTTGCCTTCGTAAATTCCATGGGAACGCATCGGGTAAGAAATCTGTGAGAAGATTTTTCCGTGCCGTACCAGTTCATTGACCAACATTTCACAATTCTGATAATGAACATTGTCATCTCCTGTACCGTGAATTAACAGCAAGTTGCCTTTCAATCCTGCTGCATACGAGATGGGAGACCCTTTGCGGTAGCCCTCCGGATTATTTTGAGGAGTATTCATATAACGTTCTTGATAAACCGTGTCATACAGACGCTGGTCGGCCACAAAAGCAATGGCAATGCCTGTGTGGAAAACATCGGGATAACGGAACATACTGTTCAGCGTCTGGCTGCCTCCGCCACTCCAGCCGGTGATACCGATACGTGCGGTGTCAATGAAAGAGTATTGACGTGCCAAGTCTTGGATGCCTCTTGCCTGATCTTCACTGGCAAAGGTTCCGACTTCTCCATAAATACATTTGCGCCATTCGCGTCCACGGGGTGCATTGGCACCACGGTTCTCGATGCTGACTATGATATACCCCAGGTTTGCCAAGTACTGGTGCCATAAACTTCCTCCGCTCCATACATCCTGCACGGTGGCGTTGGCAGGTTCTCCATAGACATCAATTATGACCGGATATTTTTTGCTGGGATCAAAGTTTACGGGTTTGATCATCCATGCATCCAGTTCCAGTTCTCCTGAACGGGTTTTTACAAATTCTTTCGGTTGCAGCCCCAAGGCTTTGTATTGCTCCTTGGCTTTTGCATTGTCAGTAATCAGACGTATACTTTTATGGGCAGGGAAAGACACCATGTCGATTACAGGGGGAGTTTCCGAGTTACTGAATGTATGGACTGCCCATTTGCCGGACGGTGACATGATATAACGATGTTGCCCGCTTTGGTCAACAGGACTTAGCCGCTTTACCTCTCCATTGCCGAAAAGACGTGCCCGGTAGAGATAGCGCTGGGTGAAGTTGTCGGGAGAGGCGATAAAGTACACAAAACCTTTATCCATATCCGCACCTACTTCTTGAATATAATCAAAAGCTCCTTGGGTGATGGGCTTGATTTCTTTACCATCACGGCTTACACGATACAGGTGGCGCCATCCGTCACGTTCGCTTTCCCAAGTGAAATACTTGTTCCCTTTCAACCAACGCACATTGTCATTCGTTTCCAACCATGCGGCATCTTGATCGGTAAAGATATTGACGGGGGTATTTTCACCTATTTTCGCAATCCATACTTTATTGGTGTTTTGGGCACGGTTCATTTGCTGGATGAACAGTTCGTTGCAGCCCGGAATGAATTCCATACGTGGAATATAGTGGTTGCGTGCATCACCTGGAAGAGCCAGCCAAGTGGTGTTTCCACCGTCGGCTGATACATAGCCTACTTTTACAGCGGAGTTTGCTGTTCCGGCTTTAGGGTAGGGAAAACGTTGGATTTTAGGATAAATGGAATCTACATTATTGATGATATCAAACCATCCCGTACCTTGGGTATCGCTTTGCCAATAGGCTATGTATTGCCCGTCGGGACTCCAGCGGAAACCGTCGCGGCAGTTGAATTCTTCTTCGTATACCCAGTCGAATGTTCCGTTTACAATTTCATTATTTCCGTCTTGAGTTAGTTGGTTGATTTTCCCGTCAACCAGACTCTCTACATAAATGTTGTTTCTGGAGACATATGCTACCCGGCTGGCATCCGGCGAGAACTTGGCGAACATCAAGGTAGCTTCCGGCAAGCTTTTGCCCAATTGTTGCAGTTTGCCGTCTTTCAAATTAAGCACCCAGTAATCACCGCGGGTATCATAACGCCATACGCGACGGGTATTGGTATAGATCAATACTTTGGAGTTATCCTCGCTGAATACGAAATTGCGGACAGAGATAGGTTTTCCTGTTTGCGGATTCAGAAGCATATTGGCAGGGATCAGCACTTCTTTGGAATTGTCCTTTGCTTTGTAGGCAGTGACTTCGTATGCTCCCTCGGCATTTTTCTCTATTTTGGAATAACGTTCTCCATCTTTCATCCAGTTCACGTTACTTCCGCCTTCTGTCTTGATCAGTCCTCCGTATACGGCCTCCTCCAATGTGGGGATACGTTGCGCATGAGTTGTGGTTCCGAAACAGAATAAGCATAAGACTAATGTAAATAAGTTCTTTTTCGTCATAGTTATTATGAATCTTTTACTAAAAAATAGATGTCCATTTGAAAACACAAGTATGTATTGGGACTCCGGATATCTGTTTTCAAAAAACGGGCGTCTATTTTAGAAAAACGGACGCCTGCTCTTTTCTTTTTTATTTAATTCCTAATTTCTGTTTGATTGCAGCCGGAATAGCATCTTTATGCACCATGAGGAAAATAGTCTTGGCACGTACATAGCTTTCGGACATATTCAGATAACCGCCAAATGTATTGCGTTCTGTACCCCAAGAATTTTTGGTGATATAGTATTTGGTCCCGTTCTGGTCTTTGGTAATACCGGTAAGATGCATCAGGTGGTCATCTGTAGTGACAAATGCTTCATAACCTTCCTGACGGACTTCCGGAGTGACATTTACTTCGGGACACGGTTTTTCAAATTTGTAGGCTTCCGCCAGCATCTCTCTTTGTTCTTTAGGGTCCATTTTCTCAAAACGTGCACGGTCGGAACCCGAGAGATCTTCCGCTTTTTTCACTACCGGATTGATGGCTACACCATTTTTGAATGAAAAACCTTTTTCACTGACATCACCGTCCCAACATACGGTATATCCGTGGGTCAAAGCATAGTCGGCAACTTCCATCATTTCGTCCAGCGGAAGATTGTACATTTGTTCATTTTCCCAATTGTCGGGTACTTCCGGAGAGAATTTCTGGTAATACGGTTTGTGAGTGAAACTAGTCAGTTCGATATAATCGTCCATGTTCAAACCCAGACTTTCGGCAAAAGATTTCGGAGTGTACTCTTTTCCTTTGTAAGTGAACTTTTCAGGAAGTTCTCCTAGATAAGTATCGAAAAGGTTGTTGATCAGCTTGTAGTATTCCGGGCTGCGACGTTTCATCTTAACGGCTGTGTTTCCTAAAGCGTTGATATATCTCACCATTTCGCCATGGTTATGTTTCTCTGAGTTATAGTTGATTCCGTGATATACTTCCTCGGGTACGATACCCACTTGGTTGAAAGCATTCTTCCATGTGTGTGAAAGGCTTCCTTGTCCTAAATTCCCGTTGCCTCCCCGGTAATAGTTGTCTTCCAATTGGTTCAAGTACTTTTGGCGTACAATGAACATTTCAGAAAGATCATATTCCCCTTTGCCCATACGGAGCAGTTCGGATTCCATGAACGAAGTGGTGGCAAAGCACCAGCAAGTTCCGGTAGAGGCCTGATTTTTGACTGGAGTTGCTTTCTGTGATGCAACAGTCGTGAATTTGTAACCACTTTCTTGTGCATACATGGCTGATGCACAGCATAGCAGTGCGGCTAGTGTGAATACTTTTGTCTTCATAAGTTTGTTTTTAATATGATAAGGTTAACAATTAAAAGCCGAAGCGTGACTCAATCCAATATTGGTTTGCCATTTCGTCCCAGCGAAGGATGGTGGCGCCTATAAAGTCTGCCGTGTAGTCTGTGAGATAAGCACGGGCTGCTTCTTCCCCTTTAGATTGAAGGATACTTTGGTATTGTGCTTCCACAAATGGAAGTTCCCGTTGTCCTTTTTCCTCGAAATGACGAATATTTTTTTCCATTACTTTGCGGGCAGTTCCCCATCTTACAGCAGCCAGTTTGTTGGCGCGGCGATAGTGCCATAAGGCGGCGTCGTCGCGATAGCGGTGGTTACCGCAGATTTTATACATAGCAGGGAAATCAGTAATGCCACAGAATACCGGAACGCGCGGGCTTTGTCCGGGGTTGTCCATAGAGAACCATACCACACCGCCTACTGCATCGGGCAGCCAGTTGCGCAATTGGATAACTGTAGAATAAGCACATTGCGGAACTGCGATATTGCGTACTGATTTCACAACTCCCTTTTTAATACCGTTCAGCATATTCAGTTCATCGCCACGCATCCACGGATTGGCTTTCGGGCTGATAATGGTGTCTACTTTTCCGGTTTTTCTATCTTTTACCGTAACTTTCAGATTCTGTGTCATATCCAGCGGCGTTCCTTCGTATGTTTCCCGGAGCAATGCCATAACATCGGTTACAGATACTTGCTTGTCGGGTTTTACACTGATAGGCAGTTCTTCTGCTTCATAATCAAGCTTTAATGACGGTGCCAGTGCATTCAGGATAAAGTGCTCGCGGGTGCTGAAGGATTTCAGTTGGCCGGAGTAATTCTTTCCGCTATAAGCTTTCCAAAATTTAAAAGGCTCTTTTCCATCCCAATATCCTAATTTTTTAGCCACGTCAAATACATTTTCGGAAGCCATATAGTGGTCGGGATCTTTCAGATTGAGGGTGCTGATTCGCGAGATGTTGGCAGATACGCCTACATGATCATCCGGAATACGGACTGCCGCCCATACTCCGCCAATGTTATCTTTTCCTTCTCCGAAGACTTCGAAGTGCCATACTTCATCAGGATCGGCAATGGTCAGACATTCGCCGCTGTCGCCATAACCGTATTGTTTTATGAGATCTCCCATCAGGCGGATAGCCTCACGGGCTGTTGTACAGCGTTGCAATGCCACACGTTGCAATTCTTCAATCATAAACATACCTTTGGGATTTTCCAGATCCCTGCGTCCGCTTACGGTAGTTTCACCTATCCCCAGCTGCTTTTCGTTGATGCAAGGGTAGGAGGTGTCCATGAAGGCATATGTTTTTCTAGCTTGTGGTATTTGCCCCTTGATTTTTACATTAGTCTGGTCGGCTACAAACTCGGTATGCATACGGCCATCGTAAATATTCATTACAGTATCCCTTTCATAACTTTCTGCCGGAACCATGTTTACCCAGGTTCGGTACCAGCTGTCGCATGTATGACTGGTTATAACTGATCCATCGGTAGTTGCTTTCTTTCCTACCATAATGCTAGTGCAGCTTTCCGGATCCTTTGTGTAATTCGTTTGGGCTGTGACACTTTGTGCCATGACTAAACCCAGGATTGTTAAAGAGGCTAGTAGTTTCATAAAGGTCGTTTTATTACTATTGCGTTTCAAAAGTATATAAAAAAAACTATTATTCAGAACTTTATCGGTTTAATTTTGTAATTTATGTCTAATAATCCAGCCTTTTTTGTATTTTTGCAGCAAATACAAAAATTGGGAGCACATGACAACTAGTATAGACATAGCTAGAAGGATAGCAGAAGTTAACCATCCTCTCAGTAGAGAAAGTGTTCACGCATTAGCCGAAATCTTAGTTTGTAGAAAATATCGTAAAGGGGAGATTGTTTTGCAGGCCGGTGAGGTTTGTAAATCGATGTTGTTTATAGAAAAAGGAATGCTCAGACAATTTTATTATAAATATGATAAAGATCTGACTGAGCATATCGGTTATGAGAACGGAATGATTATTTGCATAGAGAGTTATTTTAAACAGGAGCCCACCCGCTTGATGGTGGAAACTTTGGAAGCCTCCGTGGTATGGGAGTTACCCCGTGTGGAAGTGGAGAAATTGATAGATCAATATCACGATATCGAACGTCTTTATCGCGGTTTTATCGAACATTCTTTGATAGAGTCACAGGTGAAGGCGGACGCGCTTCGTTTTGAACCGGCTCATGAACGTTATAACAGATTGTTGCAGCTTCATCCCGAAATATTGAAGCGTGCGCCTCTTGTGTACATCGCTTCCTTATTACAGATGACTCCCGAAACCTTGAGCCGTGTCCGTTCTTCCTTGCTTTAGAATTGATAAATCAATCCTAGCCGGGTTTCAAAGGTCTTATATTTTATGTCCTCATGGTAGGAATAATGTGTGTGGCGGTAGTAATAGGACACTTCTATATTGGCTTTGAAGTGGGAGCTTAGATTCAGCTCGATAATCGGATTCACTACAGCGAGCATTACATTTCCTTTGTCTCCCTGCGCATTCAGATAGAGCGGATCTATTGTTTCCAAATCCTTGTGTTCGTATCCTTTCCAGGTAAAAATCTGGTAAAGATGCATATTCAGTGCGAACATGCCGTAACGGCCGAAGTCCAGAATGGTGTTGTTCTTTATGCTGTATCCGCTTCCCATATTGTAATTGCGGTCTATTACGTTGTAATAGTCGGTAAGGCTTCCACCCAGCAGGATGGCACTCAGGAACACACGCTGTTCCAAATTTACCAGGCTGTTCATTCGGGGGAATTTATAAATCATACCCGGTCCCACACTGGCAGCTTCCGAAATCTTGTAAGGGATACGCCCCGATCCGTCAATCACTTCCTCGGAATCAAAATAGTTGAAGTGCTGGAAGATACCGAACATCATTTCCATGCCGGTAGTGGTTTTCAGGGGAACACCCCATAGTTTGCCCATCAGGTTGATCTGGCTGATAAGAGGCTGGTTCCCGGAAAGACCGAAGGTGGCCCGCGCGGTGAAGTAATCGTATGGGCCGTCATTCACTTTATCGAAGGCATCTCCGTATTGTACCCGGAATTCAAGGTAGGGATTGTGCTCTCCACGGAACAGGTAATTGTCATCGGCCAGATAACGGTCACCGGCACCTATGGAAAAGTGTACCGGAATGCGGTCGTAATCGTGGTATTTGTAATGAGAGCGTTTTACTTTCCACATCTCGCCGGTTATCATTCGGTTCAATCCCCGCATGGGGCAGATCAAGGTTCCCAAAAACTCGCGGGTGAAACGTGAGAAACCACGCTTGGAGTCGTCCAGTACCAAAGAAGACATACGGTGCGTTACTTCTCCCAAGGCGATGCCGCCTAGGGTGGTTGCCATCAGGTCATTGATGGCGGGCGGCTCCACTTCTGCGGCTATTTCCCACATCAAACTACCAGCAAAGGCGTATGGAGCCGATTCCCAAAAGGTAAGTCCGTTGCTGCGTGCTGCATTGAAATAAAGATTTCCGTGATAGGGGTGGGCGAACAGGTTGGTGGAGAATTGGTCGTTATCCCATACAAAACCATGCTTGATATTGCGTCGTATGCTGCCGATACTGATTTTGGCAAAGTCTTCGTTCATTACATAACGGTCGAATGCCCATACTCCGACATTCATTCCGAAAGTTTCGGCGGCGGCACGCCAAGGGTGTTTTTTTTGCAGGCGAGGATCGGTGAATGTATACATGGAATCGGGGCGGTGGAGCATCTGGGCTGTGACGTTCCCGGCACTTAATGCCAGCAGGCAGACTAATGCGATATGCTGTAGTTTCATACTGTATGGATTAGTTTATACTAGGGTGACGGGGCTGCTTAAAACAAGATAACACCTGCTTCGAAAATAGGTTTTTTTTCGTAGAACTTATTTTTATCATAGTAGCGCGTCATGCCGTAACCACCCGATGCAAAGAAACTGATTCTGGATTTGAATTTATATTCCAGATTGATACGGGCTTGCAATGAATACATGCGTTCCGGTGTTTCCGCATCTTCATTTTCAAAGTTTTCTATATGGAAATAACCTAAGTCGCCACTTAGTTCCAGTTTGGAGGCGATGGGATAGTAAAGACCGGCACGGTAGAACACACAGCCCGAAAATTTGTCATTCAAATCCAGATAGTGTGTACCGATACCCAGCATGGTATAACTCCGGCGGTTTTTAAAACGCACGGCAGCATTCAGTTTGCTGGTGTTACCTGCAAACAGCATCATCTGGATACGGGTTTTGGGAGTGATATTCACCAAACCTAGTTTATGGGCGGTAGTATCCTTGCTATGGTTGATGATTCCTATTTGTATTCCTTTTACATTCCCGCCACACAGGTTGAGTAAACCGATTTGCGCGCCGCTTACTTCTCCGGCGTAGTTGCCGGGAGCGAACTGCACACCGCGTAACTTGCCTTGGCAAACATTGGTCAGTCCTGAGAATTGCAGGGCATTTTCCGTCTTGACGGCGATATTTACCGCACCGCAAAGCTGCAAGCCTCTGATTTCTCCGGCAGCGATATTGCTGATGGCGGAGAATTGCATACCATTCACGTTTACACCTACATTACCAATGGCTGAGACTTGAGCGCCTTTGGCTTCTCCGCCACTGATATTGAGCAGGGTGGAAACTTGTGCTCCGTTCAGTTTCTCGGCAGATACGTTCATCAGTCCGCCGATAGCGACGCCATTTTGTGATTTTCCGGCAATGTTGGCCAAGCCGGCTATCTGAACTCCTTGGGCTTTGTTGCCGGCCAGATTCATCAGACCGCCGATGGTAACTCCTCTTGATATGTTTCCGGCAATGTTGCCTAATCCGGAAATTTGGATACCGTTGGCTTTCCCTCCGGCAACATTCATCAGTCCGCTGAGCATGATGCCATTGGCATTGCCTCCGGCTACATTGGCAATACCTCCCAGTTGGAAACCGGAGGCGTGGCGTCCGGTAATGCTGGCAAGGCCGGAGATTTGGAAACCCGTCATATCGTTTTGTACAACACTGGATACAGCGTTGATACCGATTCCTTTCAGTTGATAGATATTTGTAAGCAGACCGATATTCAGATAAGTGGTTTTGACACTGTCTTTCTTCGCGGAAATGTTCAAGGAGATGTTGGGGCCTTTTTTAAGCTTGTCCTTTTTCTGGGCAAAAGCAGGAGTTGACATACCTGCACAATATCCTAAAAGGAGTATTGCTGCTATACGCATATTCATTTTCATACATTTTTAGTTTCTTGGGTGCAAATGTAATAAAAATGTAGATATAAGGGGGAATTATGGGGAGAATTGATCGAGGGGCAAGAGTAAAATTATGTTTTGTTTTGTCTCCTTTCACGTATCATGATCCAGGTGTCCATATATGCGGATGTATAACCTGTAACATCTATAATGTATAGCCTGCAACATCTATAATCTTCAGACTTATACATTATATATGTTGCAGGCAGGTTCTTTTTTCTGCCAGGTGTTATTTTACTTCCTGATATAAGAAACGTTTGATACTCTTTTTAGGAGTTTTCTCGAATTCTTCCGGATAGATTTTTACACGGGCTATTTGTGAATATGCAGGAAGTTCTGTATTCAAGTTGATACGGTTCTCTTCCATAGCCTGTGCTATCGCGTCATTATCCAGCCCATGAGCAAAGGCATCGTCGAAATCGGGATAAACCAAAGCCGCCAGTTTGCTGTCTGCCTGCTGTATGATAATGCTTTCTGAAACGAACGGCATGTTATTCAATTTATCTTCAATCTCTTCCGGATAAATATTCTGTCCCGATGGACCCAACAGCATGTTTTTGCTGCGTCCCTTGATGGTAACGTTGCCTTCCGCATCCATAACACCCAGGTCACCGGTATGCAACCAGCCGTCCTTGTCTATCACCTCGGCGGTAGCTTCGGGATTCTTGTAATAGCCTAACATTACATTAGGTCCTTTGCATACTATCTCACCTACTATATTCTCAGGGTCGGGGCTCAATATTTTGACTTCCATACGAGGAGCCGCCTTTCCGCAGGAACCCGGCTTGAAATATTTCCAATCTTCATAACAGATAATCGGAGCACACTCAGTCATGCCATATCCCACGGTATAGGGGAAATCTATACTTTTCAGGAACTGCTCTATTTCTTGATTGAAGGCGGCACCTCCTACAATAATTTCGTAGAAATTACCTCCGAAGGCATTTATCATCTGTTCGCGGACTGTGGCTTTGATTTTATCATTGATGATAGGAACTTTCAGTAAAATCTTCATAGCCGGGGTTTCCAGTTTGGGCAGTACATTCTTCTTGATGATTTTTTCGATAATCAATGGAACGGCTACTACCAGATTGGGTTTCACTTCGGAAAAGGCTTGGAAGATGATTTTCGGACTGGGGGTACGGGTCAGGAAATAAATATGGCATCCCACACAGAATTCATAAAGGAACTCGAAAGCCAGTCCGTACATGTGTGCCATAGGGAGCATGGAAACCAGCTTGTCACCCGGATTCATTTTCAAGACATCAAAAGCGAACTGGGTATTCGACCACAATGCGCGGTAAGGAATCATCACTCCTTTGGAATAACTGGTCGTGCCGGAAGTATAGTTGATCACAGCCAGTTCTTCCGGTGTATCCCGGCGGTAGCTGACATGTTCCCGGCGGAAATTGCGCGGATATTTCTTTCCGAACAGTTCGTTCAGATGATCGCGTGCATAGTCCAATTTGGAACTGCGGGAAACTAGCAGGGTATAGTCATTCATCAGGATAACCCCTTCTAACAACGGCATGGCATTTTCATTCAGATTCTCCCATACCATATCGCCCACCATCAGCAGGCGTGCTTCCGAGTGATTGACTATATTATGAATGTTGTCCGATTTGAATTCGTGAAGAATGGGAACAATCACTGCCCCGTATGTAACGGCAGCCAGGAAAGTAACTCCCCAATGAGAACTGTTGCGGCCACAGACAGCTATCTTGTCTCCTTGCTTGATGCCGCTTAATTCGAAGATGATGTGTAGCTTTTCTATTTTGCGGGCTACATCTTTATATTGTAATGTGGCACCTTTATAATCTGTAAGGGCATCCAAGTCCCAGTTTTTCTTTATACTGTCTTCCAGGAAGGCAATAAAACTCTGCTCCATTGTATATACTCTTTTGTTTATATTTTGCACAAACTTTAATCAAATGTGCAAATATAAGACTTTCTTTGGAGCATACAAATTAAACAGAAGGAAAAATAGTGATTAGTGGTTAGTGGTTAATGAGCTGCGCTGTGATGTCGCATGGATATGAACCACTAATCACTAACCACTGATTTTTATTCTTTGCTGCTGAAATACTTCATGAACTGTGTACGTTCAAACGGATTGCTGGCTCCGGTAGACAGTGCGTTCATCGAGCTCTTGAATTCGCTGATGTCCTTGTAGCCTTGCCGGTTCATCCATTGGGTCATTTCATTTGTCATATCTGCAATGACCTGATTGCCTCTTTGGTAGATGACACTGCACAGTTCTACAGCCGAAGCGCCTGCCAGAATTGCTTTGACTATCGCTTTTCCATCGTGCACACCGCCCGAAATGGCATAGTCCGTCTGAGGAACTTGTGCCGAAGCGATAGCAGTCCAGCGCAGTCCGTTGGACAAGTCGGCAGGAGTACTGAATACATCGCCTGCAGAATATGTCATGGTGTCGATATTGATATCCGGCTGGTAGAATCGGTTGAACAATACCACAGCATTGGCTCCGTTGGCATAAAGCTGGTTGATCAGTGCGATGGGGTTGGTCAGATTGCTGCCCAGTTTCACAATGACGGGGATGGAAATCTGTTTCTTGATACTGCTTACGATATCGATATGACGCTGTTCGAAAGAACCGTATTGATATTCTTTTTCGGTCTGCAAGGAAAGGATGTTGATTTCCAGTGCGTCGGCTCCTGCTGCTTCCACGGTACGGGCAAAGTCTGTCCATTCTGAGTTGCTGAAGCAGTTGATGCTGGCAATGACAGGAATGGTGCAAAGCTTTTTAGTCTGTTCAATCAATGAAATATATTCGTTCAATGCATGAGAGCGTACATATGTGCTCAAGTAGTCATCTCCTTCGGGAGAGCCATAAGTAGCCATGTGATGTGCTTCCATCATGATCTGCTCTTCGAAAACTGATTTCAAAACAATGGCTCCGGCGCCTGCCAGCTCCAGTTTCTTGTTCTTTTCAGCGCTGTTTGTAAGGCTGGAACTGCTGATGATTATAGGATTGCGCAGTGACAACCCGGCAAAAGTGGTTTTTAATTGAGTCATATAAATAGTAGTTTTAATAGTTTCGTTCTCCAAAGATTTTGCTTCCTACCCTGACTAGTGTACTTCCGGCTTCCACTGCCAGCGGATAATCGTGTGACATACCCATGGAAATTTCTTTAAAGTATTCTGAATCAGAAAAATAGTTCTGCTTTATTTCTTTGAAGAATGTATTTAAGGAACAAAATTCTCTTTTGATTTGTTCGTCGTCATCCACATTGGTCGCCATACCCATCACTCCTGATAAGCGGACATTTTTCAAATCCTTCCATCCGCCTGTATCCAGCATTTCCCTGCATTCGTCAAAAGAGAAACCGAACTTCGTTTCCTCTTGGGCGATATGTATCTGCAATAAACAAGGGATGACGCGATGGACTTTGGAAGCTTGTTTATTGACTTCAACCAACAATTTATACGAGTCTATGGCATGTATCATAGCTACATAAGGGGCCATGTATTTGACTTTGTTTGTTTGCAGGTGGCCGATGAAATGCCATTCAATGTCTTTGGGCAGGGTTTCATATTTCTGAGTCATTTCCTGCACGTGGCTCTCACCGAAAATACGCTGGCCGGCAGCATACGCTTCTTCCAACGCCTCGTTGGGATGGAATTTGGATACGGCTACCAGGCGGACACCCGCAGGCAGTTCGGAAAGAACTTCTTTTAAATTTGCTTGAATGCTCATTATCTGTTATACTTTCTATTTTTTTATCAGGCTTTATTCGGTTTTTCCGGCATCCGGAAATTCAGGTTTCACATCCGGTTCGGCTTCGTATGGGTAAACATCCATGATGGCGGTTTCGGCTACGGACGCAATCACGTAGTCTGCCATTGTACCTTTCATTCCTTCGTCCAGTTTCTTTACAGCGTCGCGAAGGTCGGAAGCTTGTACCAGTACGGTAGTGGAGGTCTTTTTCTCTGCTCCGCTTTTTTCGTCCAGCGTAATGAAGAACAGCTTGCACTTAAACCAGCGGTCGGCTGCATCTTCTTCAGAGGGGAACAGTTCGCTGTAGTTGGCGCGTTTGATGTCCGAAACAGTGAACTCACCGCTGATATACGGAGTGATTTCTTCAATAATACGGGCTTCTGCTTCAGTAAAGCTCAGCGCGTCAACCAAATAGGGTTCCGTTACTTTCTTGTTCATGCCGTTTTCCATGACTTTTTCGTAACGTATCTTACATTCAAACCAAGTATGCATCATAAAAGTTTATTGTTTTATTGAATATTAAATTGGATACAAAGATACAATTTATTTAATCTTCGTCTCCCATTTTACTTAATTTCTTCATGCTTTCCTTATTCCACTAGTTTGCAGCTGTTCAATTGCATGAATTCGTGAATCACTTTTTCATGATCGCCCATTAATATGATGTGATGGTTACCCAAAGGATTACGCATAAAATAGTCTACGGGTTTGTCCAGATTGATTCTTGCCTGGGTGCGGCAGGCATTGATGTAGTTGGTGTTTTCTATCAGTTGGCCTGTGGAAACGAAATACTCGTCCAGACACTCTCCCGCGCATTTTATCATCGTGATGCCTCCCGGATGCAGAATACCCTGTATGGCTATCCCGGTTTCCGTTTCAAAATGATTCCGGATGATAAACTGATCCACCATTTTGGTGGCAATCGTACAGTGAGCCATCACTATTTCGTTCAGGTCATCGTTGATGAATGCCGGATTCGCCATGAATCCTGCCTGGCCGGTCAGTGTCTTGGCGATGAGCAGAGTAAAGATGGATTGCAAGTCTCCTTCACATCCGGCCGGGATGCCTTCATCATTCAGCAGGGCAAGTGCCAGACATCCGGTAGTTCCTAATTTCTCAATCAACGAGAAGCAGGAGAGGGTTACCGCATCCAGCTTTTTCTTTTCGCAGATTATTTTCACGGCCTGATAAAGACGCATGGCTTTCAGCAAATCTTCCGGAGTCCCTTCCCGGCAGGCAATGGCACGGTTGGCAAATACGGACGCCTCATATCCTATATCATCATCCTTTATCTGATAAAACAGACAATACACTTCCTCCATGGGGATATCAATGAACTCTATTCCCCAGCGGCGTTTGGCAAGCAGGTAATCTACATTGCTGGCCACCAGCCACGGAGAAGAATATCCCACAACTCCGATTCGTTTTCCTCTTACCTCGCGCTGGGCGGCGAAAGCCTTGTGATGATCTATCAGTTGTTTCACCATATTGGGGATAGTGCCATGAATAATATGTACTTTCATTCCTTTGCTTCGTATCCATGTAGCTATTTCCAGGGAAGCAGCCAGTGAGTTCTGTTGTCCGTCGGTCAGCAGATGGATAGGATAGGGAAGTAGTTCGAAGTGTTGGGTGACCATTTTTTCTACCCCGCCCGAAGCGATGAAAGCCATCCGGTAGGCATCTGCCGGAATACTTGCAGCCTCTGTATAAGGTACCAGATGAAGCGTGAAAAACTTCTCGATTTCCACAAATAAATCTTTATGGCAATCATATACAGATTCAATTCTGTTCAAGGAGGACTGGAAGGTTATCAGGTATAGATTCATTTGATATTTTGCTTTGTTTTACTGGAACAAACTTACATGTTTTTTTTTAATAACCCTAAAAAATGCGCATTAAGATAACAAAGATTTAAATTCTTAATTAATTGTTTGCTCGGTTGGTTGCGAAAGTCTATCTTTGCACTTCGATTAAATAATTTTTATAACATTATGCCAATAATATCCATCAGAGGAAACGAGATGCCCGCATCGCCAATTCGCAAATTGGCACCGCTGGCCGATGCTGCAAAACAGAGAGGAATTCATGTGTATCACCTGAATATCGGTCAGCCCGACCTGCCTACTCCGCGAGCGGCCCTTGATGCGATTCGTAATATTGACCGTACCGTTTTGGAATATAGTCCCAGCCAGGGATACCGCAGCTATCGCGAGAAACTGGTGGGTTATTATAAGAAATATGACATCAACTTGTCTGCCGATGATATCATCATCACTACCGGAGGTTCGGAAGCGGTGCTGTTTGCTTTTCTGAGTTGCTTGAATCCGGGAGATGAGATCATTGTGCCGGAACCTGCCTATGCCAACTATATGGCGTTCGCCATTTCGGCCGGAGCCGTGATCCGCACGGTGACGACTACCATCGAGGAAGGGTTCTCCCTGCCGAAAGTGGAGAAGTTCGAGGAGTTGATAAACGAACGCACAAAAGCTATTCTGATCTGTAACCCGAATAATCCGACCGGCTATTTGTATACCCGCCGCGAGATGAACCAGATTCGTGACATGGTGAAGAAGTATGATCTTTACCTGTTCTCGGATGAAGTGTACCGCGAGTTTATCTATACCGGTTCTCCTTATATCTCTGCCTGTCACTTGGAAGGCATTGAAGAAAATGTGGTACTGATAGACTCGGTGTCCAAGCGTTATTCCGAATGCGGTATCCGTATCGGTGCGTTGATTACCAAGAATAAGGAAGTGAGAAATGCTGTCATGAAGTTCTGCCAGGCACGTCTGAGCCCTCCTTTGATCGGTCAGATTGCTGCCGAGGCTTCATTGGATGCCCCCGAAGAGTACACACGCGAGACGTATGACGAATACGTGGAGCGCCGTAAGTGCCTGATTGACGGGCTGAACCGTATTCCGGGTGTTTATTCGCCCATACCGATGGGTGCATTCTATACGGTTGCCAAATTACCGGTGGACGACAGCGAGAAGTTCTGTGCATGGTGTCTGTCGGAATTCAACTATGAAGGCGAGACGGTCATGATGGCTCCGGCTGCCGGATTCTATACCACTCCCGGTGCAGGCCGTAATGAGGTGCGTATTGCCTACGTGTTGAAGAAAGAGGATTTGGTCCGTGCGTTGTTCGTACTGCGTAAGGCATTGGAAGCATATCCCGGAAGGGTAGAAGACTGATATGGACTGGAAGCTCTTTATTGCCAGACGCATCTATCGCAGCAATGAGGGTGGAAAAGAGGTGTCCAAGCCTGCCGTCCGCATTGCTATGCTGGGCATAGCCATCGGGCTGGCCGTCATGATTGTGTCGGTAGCGGTGGTGATCGGTTTCAAACATGAGGTACGCGACAAGGTGGTAGGCTTGGGGTCCGATATCGTAATAACTAACTTCGACTCCCAGCAATCTTATCAGACGGTTCCCATCGTTGCCAACGACAGTTTGCTCCATCTGTTGAAAACACTGGAAGGAGTGAAGCACGTGCAGCGCTATTCCACCAAGCCGGGAATGATTATGACAGACGACAGCTTTCAGGGAATGGTACTGAAAGGTGTTTCTCATGAATACGACTGGAGGTTTTTAAAGAATCATTTGCAGGAAGGGGAAATTCCTGTTTTCTCGGATACTGCCTCTACCAATAAGGTATTGGTGTCCCGCACTATTGCCGACAAGCTTCATCTGAAACTGGGTGATAAAATCTATACCTATTATATAGAGGATAATGTGCGCGCCCGCCGTCTTACTGTCGCCGGCATCTATCAGACCAATTTTTCCGCATACGATGATTTGTTTCTGATAACCGACTTATATACGGTGAACCGTTTGAATGGCTGGCAGAAAGGGCAGGTGAGTGGTATGGAACTGGAAGTGAATGAGTATAGCCGGTTGGAGCCGGTGAAGGAGGAAATCCGTGCACGGGTGGATACGCAGGTGGATGCATACGGAGGTACTTACTATACTCAGACGGTGGAGGAAGTCAATCCTCAGATATTTGCATGGCTGGATTTGCTGGATATGAATGTGTGGGTTATCTTGTTTCTCATGACGGGGGTGGCCGGATTCACCATGATATCCGGTTTGCTGATTATCATTCTGGAGCGTACCAATATGATCGGGGTGCTGAAAGCATTGGGAGCTGATAATTTTGCTATCCGTAAGATATTCCTCAGTTTTTCTGTATTCTTGATAGGCAGGGGGATGCTATGGGGAAATATCATCGGGGTGGCATTATGCTTTATTCAATCTCAATTTCATCTTTTCAAACTGGACCCTGCCACTTATTATGTAGATCGTGTTCCTGTTGAATTCAACATTTGGATTTATTTGTTGCTGAATGTCTGTACTTTGCTGGTGTCGGTGCTGATGCTTGTCGGGCCGTCATTTCTGGTGACGCGTATTCATCCGGCAAAATCTATTCGGTTTGAATGAGAAGATTCTCTTTCTGCGTTTTCCGTATATCCGGTATTAATCCTTTTTTCCTATAATGCTAAGGTCTTTTTCCCTTATGATTAAGTCTTTTTATGCGGTAATGTACTACAGTCTCCTACAGTGAATCGTATAGTCCATTATAGTGGACTGTACGGTCTGATGTAATGGACTGTACAGTCTGTTGTGAAAGTCTGTAGTAGTTGATAGAAAGAAAAGACCTAATTGTTAGGAAGAAATGCTTTAGTCGGGCGGATGTGTTAGAACCAACCCTGCTGCGAATTCGTGACAGGGCCGGTTCTTTATAGAGAGAATGTAAAGTTACGTATAGTATGTCACTTCCTTCAGTTCACAGTTTGCAGAAGAAAGAAACGAAGAAAGGCATGCTTATGTTTATCAGTATGCCGTGGACGATGGCCACGGGTACGGCTTCCGGTCCGGAGCAGCGTGCGATGGCTGCCAGGGAAATGTCGGAAGAACCGATGCCCGCCGCCGAGATAGGCGCCAGATAACCGAAATATTTGCGGAAAAGGGGAGCTCCTATCAAGGCGGTCATTTCCCGGAAAATATTGGATAGTAGTGCGATGGTCCCCAATTCGGTAGCAAGCTGCACACCGATGGAGGGGGATTTGATCTGCGTGATAAGGATGGAGGAAACGGAATAATAGGAGAATCCGCTTCCGACAGCCATGCAGTCGAAAATACTCCAGCGGCTCAAGAGAAAGCCTCCGATGGCGGAAAACAGCAGAGTGCCGCTTACGGTGGCAAGGGGTACAAGCAGTGTTCTGAAATTGAGGGATAAGACAAACTGCCTGAGGTTGCGGTTGCTTCCAAGATTAATGCCGAGTAACAGCATCAGTACATATAGTACATATACAGAGGTTTGGTGTACGTCGAAGTCCACCGCATAGCTGACTCCGGCTACGCAGCCAAACAAGAAAAAGGCTAGAGTTACAAGACTACTTTTCACCGCTTGCCCCCTTTCCTTTGAAAAAGATGTGGTATACTGCAAGGGAGGCCATCATGCTGCCCAATATGCTTAATGAGGAGATGACGGCTGCCTGGCCGCAGAAGTAACCAAGATTGTCAATAATCAGTCTGTTAAGACCAATAGAGAGACCGAGTAAGAAAAGTAGCAGACAGACCACGATATGGATGAGAGGAGTGATCTTGCGTACTTGGGATTTGTGGCGTAAGGGATAGCCTATAAGGACTCCGACAGCCATTATAGAAATGAAAGTAAACATGAGATTCAACTGTTTTTCTGATTTTACAATATTACTTATAACACGCTTTTGGACAAACGCATTTACGGTATGTTGGTAAAGTTGAAAGAACGGATGGACCAGATTATTTTCATACTTATGCTTTCAATTTGAAACTTTTTGTTGTTTTTAAAACGGGTGCAAAAGTAGAATAATTGTCTTTAATATGCAAATAATATACATATTAAATCTTATTGAAGCGAAATATGATATAAAACAAACAATATTTGTGATATTTCGTTGTAAAACGAAGGTTTTAAATTGTTACATTTATAGTTTTACCGAATAATATTGCATGTGCATGGGTGGGTGAAAACAATGAAAAAGGGGCTGTTTGGGGTGTGTTAGAGAATATAAAGCGATAAAAGGTTTCAATTTGTTATGCTGGATAATGTGATACTCTTCTGTTTTTTCAGGCAGTGATTACATTGGTGGAAAAGTGTTTCTTGCATAACCTTTCTTGGCGGATAAAAACAAATCAGGGTTTGTATAAACAAGCCCTGATTTGTTTTTGTCGGATCAAGATGGATAACCGGATTTAGAATTCAAATTTTTCTAATTTCATCTTGCCCAATTCTTGCAATTTAGGAACCAAGGTTATAAAATGTGCAGCTTTTTCGTGTGCATCCAGTGACTCAGCATCTTTCCATGTTTCGCAAATCATAAGGACATCTTTCCGTGTCGCGCTCTCAAAGATATCATAAGCGATGCAACCCTTGTCGTTTAAAGATTGCGCTACCAATTCCTTTGCTGTTTCTAAGACAGCATTGCGGTTACTCTCGTTTACTTGGATAAAAACATTTAATCTGATCATAATTCGTATTATTAAATTAAGAAATGTATAGTTGGTTTCATTCTCTTTTTATTTTCTCATAAACTCATTTTTCCGTCTGAATTTACGTTGTAATTTGAATACCCCATTCCATGCAGGTTGCAGAAAATCGAATAAGGGGAGTAGTGCACAGAACTTCCGTTCGCCAAAAACTTTGGCGGTTTTTCTGAAAACAATCAGTTGCATCGTGAAGCGTGCTGACCATAGCAAAACGGCAATGCCTGCAATAGTCCATTGGTGGAGAAGAATACTGATGGTTATAGTGGCGATGATGGCTGTATAGAACAAGAATCTGCTGCAAGTCTCAAATCCCATGAGATAACGGGCGGTTCCATGAAATAACCGGCTGGTAGCCGCATAGCTTATTTTCTCTTCACACCATATTCTTTTATATTTAGGCATGGCGATTCGCATCAGACTTTCAGGGCTGGCTTCAACTCGTGTATTGTGTGCACGGGCTGTTTCATTGATGAACAAATCATCTTCTCCACGTTGCAGATTCAGGTGGGAGGCAAATCCCTTCTGCTTGTAGTACAGTGTTTTCCGATAAGCCATATTCCGTCCTGTGCCCATGTAGGGATGTCCGGAAACAGCCATACCCAGATAACGCATAGAATTCAGCAACGTGTCGAAAGTGATTTTCTTATTAAACCATCCCGGTACTTTTTCGTAGTTGCTGTAGCCTAAAACGATTTCGGTGGCAGGTGTGAAATTACGTGCCATCTGTTTCAGCCATTGATTGCTTTGCGGACGGCAATCGGGTTCGGTAAATACCAGCCATTCATGGCGGCTGGCTTTAATTCCCATTGTTATTCCCAGTTTCTTGTGGCTGATGTAGCGTGCACTGTCGGGGATAAAGGTATGATAGAGATTGGGATATTTGTCTTCCAGTAATTTCAACGTATTGTCACAATCATCCGCCGGGCGGTCGTAAATCACAATCACTTCGAATTCCGGATAGTCCTGCTCTAAAATAAATGGGAGGTTTTCTTGTAATTCGTGGGCTGCGTCTTTTGCCACAATGATGACAGACAGTGGAGGATTTTGGGTATTTATATCAGTGGCATATGCTGTTTCTCTGCTGTGAGTGTATAGTTTGTTATATAGCCCCAGATAGTAAACGGCCTGCGTGGTGAATAAGGCTCCCGAAGCTATTGGTAAGATTATATCTATGGTGAATGGTTCCATGTGTGATCTGTTTTAAAAACGTGCAAAAATACAGCAAATAATTGAATTGTAGCAGGATGAATATTCTTTATTTATTCAAAAGTTCAGATTTAATTATAATTTAATGTTAAAAGTGTGTTTTCGTGAATATTTTTCAAGTATAATTGCTATATTTAAAGAAGTTAACTGAAACCTGTAACAAGTCCTGACCAACGGGCAATTATTATGAGAATACAATTTGAGATTAAAGAAAGTTTGATCAATATACTTGATCAGCTTATGCATTCCGACTTTTGGGCTACGGAAATCAAGGAAGATGAGTCAGGAAAGAAGATTATCAAGATTAAAGACTTGGCTTATAACTTAGAAGCCGTGGCCGAGGTGATGGGGAATGAAATTTTTATTAGAACTGCTTTGTCTAAGTACACGTATCGTATTTATGAGGTGAAGGGGGAGTGCTGGTGCGAGTATGTGGGGGCCTATCGCGGTTTTTTGGAACAGAAGCTCCTTCCAATAATTACTCCGAAGGAAAATCTGTTGGAATGTGAGGTGCTGGATAGTTCCATATTAGGAGGCAAACAGAAAACTTTGCGTGAGTATGCGGAAGATAATTTAAAGCTAAAGAAGTTCCGTGAACAGAATTTTGGTAATAATGGATTTTCAAAAGCGGATCATCCACGGCGTGTGTATGATGAATTTATAAAAGAAGATTTCATTCCGGAAGATAAATAAGAAACAGCGCCGCTTTGCATCAAAGCGGCGCTGTTTCTTATTTATTCAGGCAGTTGGAGTTGGTTTATACTAACTCTTCTGAGGTATATCCTTTGGGCAATGCACGACAATTGTAAGCCGATGCCATAATTTCACCATATGCTCCTGCTGAACGGAGAGCGAAAAGGTCGCCACGGTGTGCTTTGTTCAAATCAATAGCCTTGCCGAATACATCGGATGATTCGCAGATGGGGCCTACCACATCGTAAGTTTCCATAGGTTCTTCCGAAGTGATATTTTCTATTTTGTGGTATGCCTGATAGAGGGCAGGACGAATCAAGTCGGTCATGCCGGCATCTAATATGGCAAACTGTTTGTTGGTTCCTTGCTTTACATAAATCACTTTGCTGATAAGGCTGCCGCACTGTCCTACTACGGCACGTCCCAGTTCGAAATGTAAAGTCTGCTGGGGGCGCAGTTTCAGATGCTTGTGATAAGTGGCAAAGTATTCCGTGAAGTTGGGGATGGCTTGACGGTTGGGGTGTGCATAATCAATTCCTAACCCGCCGCCTACATTGATATGTTCTACTATGATTTGGCGGGCATAGAGTTTTTCCTGTAGTTCGTTTACACGGTTGCACAAGGCTACAAAATCACCCATATCCAGAATCTGAGAACCGATGTGGAAATGTAAGCCTACAAATTTTACATGAGGCAATGTTCCGGCCATATCAATCACTTTGTCCATATCTTCCATGCTGATCCCGAATTTGTTCTCTGCTAGTCCGGTGGTGATATTTGCATGGGTATGCGCACCTACATTCGGATTGATACGGAAAGCTACACGGGCTGTTTTGCCTTTGGCGGCAGCCAGTTCGTTAATGATTTCCAGTTCGGGTACGGACTCTACGTTGAAGCAGAAAATATCATAATCCAGACCCAGATTAATTTCCCAGTCTGTCTTGCCTACACCAGCATAGACTATTTTGTTTGTCGGGAATCCGGCCTTAATGGCTGCGCGGATTTCTCCGCCACTTACACAGTCGGCTCCCAGACCGCTTTCGCGGATAATTGTCAGGACTTTGTGGTTAGCATTGGCCTTCACGGCGTAATGCACGCAGAAATTATTGTATTTGCCTGCTTCTTTGTTGATGCATGACAAGGTTTCTCGCAGCACATTGACATCGTAATAGTAGAAGGGAGTTTCCAACTCTCTGAACTTGTTTACGGGGAATGTTCCTTTCATATTGTATTTTGTTTTTATGAGCAAGGGCGAATTAAATTCGCCCGAAAACACCAACTTTGTAGAGTGGGATGTATTCGGGCGGATTCAATCCGCCCCTACAGTAGAAATTATTTATTGTTGAATAAATGATCGCTTAATGACTGCAATGCTTTCTTCTTGTCTTCTTCACGAATCAGGAAAGAAATATTGTAGTTGCTACCGCCGAATGAAATCATACGTACCGGTATGTCGCGCATGGCGTCCAACGCTTTGGCTTCAAAGCCTACGTTTTCCCATTCCAGGTCACCGACTACACAGATGATACACATATCCTGATCTACGGTTACTGTACCATATTTCTTCAAGTCGTCCAGAATTTCATTCAGATGTTTGGTGTTATCAATGGATACGGAAACACCGACCTCTGAAGTACAGATCATGTCGATAGAGGTCTGATAGCTTTCGAAGATTTCGAATACTTTGCGCAAGAAGCCGTGGGCCAGTAACATACGGCTTGATTTGATCTTGATGGCAGTGATGTTGTCTTTGGCTGCAACTGCCTTGATTTTGCCTTTTTCCGTATCATTGGAAATCAAAGTCCCCGGGGCTGTAGGTTCCATTGTATTAAGCAGACGGACGGGAATATTGGCATATTTGGCAGGCTGTACGCAAGTAGGGTGCAGAATCTTCGCACCAAAGTAGGCCAACTCGGCAGCTTCTTCGAAGTGCAGGTGACGTACAGGAGAAGTCTTGTCTACGATGCGCGGGTCATTATCGTGCATACCGTCAATATCTGTCCATATCTGGATTTCGGAGGCGTTTACAGCGGCACCGATCAGTGATGCGGTATAGTCGCTTCCGCCACGTTGCAGATTATCTATCTCGCCATAGGCGTTACGGCAGATAAAACCTTGTGTGATATAAATTTCAGCATCCGGATGTATTTCCAGCTGTGCGGCCAGTTTTTCTTTGATATATACAGGATCGGGCTCCGAGTTCTTGTCCGTGCGCATGAATTCCAATGCCGGAAGTAAGATGGCGTTGACCCCTTGTTCCTGCAAATAGTTGGTAACCATGTTGGTGGAGATCAATTCGCCTTGTGCCAGGATTACTTTTTCTTCGAACAGTGTGAAAATATCTTTTGTATACGAACGAATATAATCGAACTGTGCTTTTATAAATTCCTGTGTTTTCTGCTTATACTCGTCAGTAGAATAAAGTTCATTAACATGCTGTTTATATTTAGCCTCCAGTCTGTTAATGATTTCATTCGCACCTTCGGGATTTTTCTTATACAGATAATCCGAAATTTCAACCAACGTGTTTGTTGTTCCAGACATGGCTGAAAGTACAACAATCTTCTGTTCACCGTCGGTAATTAATTTGGCTACTTCTTTCATTCTTTGTGCAGAACCTACCGAAGTACCTCCAAACTTTAAAACTTTCATTTTTCGTTTCGTATTTTAATTGTTCCTATATTGATAATTAGCGTGCAAATATACAAATAAGACTGCAAAAATCAGCATTTTAGCGATGATATTTATCATTCATCTACTTATTCTGCCGTTTCTTGGGGTGTAACTGTCGTTTTTTCTCCTTTTTCGGTCTCATTTTGACTTCTTTCCATCCGGCTGTATTCGTGAGTTACTTCTTTGATATGATGATTCTCAAAGCGGTAGACAACTCCCGGATATTCCGACAGGAGATGCAGATTATGGGTGGTCATCATGATGGCGGAGCCTGTAGCACAAATGGATTTCAGAAGTTCTACAATTTTGCGCCCTGTTTCGGTGTCCAGGTTACCCGTCGGCTCGTCGGCCAGAATAATGTCCGGCCGGTTCAGGATGGCACGGGCGATAACAATGCGTTGTTGCTCGCCACCCGATAGCTCGTTGGGCATTTTGTATCCTTTGCCGGTCATTCCCACTTGGTCCAGTACTTCTTCAATGCGTGCTTTGATGGTTGCTTTGTTTGTCCATCCGGTGGCGCGCAATACAAAACTGAGGTTTGCGTGTACGGTGCGGTCTGTCAGTAACTGAAAATCTTGAAAGACAATGCCTAAACGGCGACGCAGTTCGGGAATATGCTTCCGCTTGATGTTAGTCATGTTGTAGCCTAATACCTCAGCTTCTCCTGACTGTATATCCAGCTCACCGTAAATTGTTTTCAGTAATGAGGTTTTTCCGGAACCGACTTTTCCAATGAGGTAAACAAATTCACCCTTGTTCAGTTCCAGGTTTACATCTTCCAATACGCCTAACTCTTGTTGGTTGATATATACGTTTTTATATCGAATGAGAGCTTCGTCCATCATTTTAATGTTTTTTCCACGTAGCGCTATGACGTTCTTTCAATTCACGGGCAAGGTCTTCGATGCGATAGCCTTTTGAGGTGAGCAGTACAATCATGTGGTATATCAGATCGGCTCCTTCGTAGATGAGGCGTTCGTCGGTTCCGTTACAAGCTTCGATAACCGTTTCCACGGCTTCCTCGCCTACTTTCTGTGCCATTTTGTTGATACCGGATTCGAACAGGCTGGTGGTGTAAGAGCCTGCAGGCATTTCCTCGTGACGTTTGTCAATGAAATCTTGTAATTCCTTCAGGAACATGATGTCTTCTTTGTTTTCTTCTCCCCAGCAAGTATCTGTTCCGGTGTGACATACAGGACCTGCCGGATTTACTTTGATCAGCAGGGTATCCTTGTCACAGTCTTCTTTTATAGAAACAACATTCAGGAAATTCCCGCTTTCTTCACCTTTTGTCCACAGACGGTTCTTGGTACGGCTGAAGAAGGTTACTTTACCGGTTTCCACTGTCTTTCGGTATGCTTCTTCATTCATAAACCCTAACATCAGTACTTTGCTGGTGCTGTTGTCTTGTATGATGGCGGGGATCAACCCGTTCATTTTTTCGAAATTCAAATCCATTTTTCTATATTTTATTGTTATATTATCGGTGTTGTATAGAACTTGTTTAAAATTTCATCAGCATCGTCATTCAGAGTGGAATGAGGATCTGAAGGTCGTTTGCCAGTCTTTCATCCTGTTTGGGATGGTAGTGGAAACAGATTTAGATGCAATTAAAAACAGAGTTATAACCTCACATTAATTCCTTGCTCGCAAAGATACTGTTTTAATTCGGGAATTTTAATTTCTCCGAAATGAAAAACGCTGGCTGCTAATGCAGCATCTGCTTTCCCTTTTGCAAATGTATCGCGGAAATGTTCCATGCATCCGGCGCCTCCAGATGCGATGACGGGAATTGTCAGTAAATCCGCCAGGGTGGAGAGGGCTTCGTTGGCATATCCGTTTTTCACTCCGTCATGGTTCATGCTCGTGAAAAGAATTTCTCCTGCCCCGCGGTTGTTCACCTCTTTAGCCCAGTCAAACAGGTACTTGTCGGTTTCAATCCGGCCGCCGTTCAGATAGCATTTCCACCCGGTTTCAGTCTGCTTGGCGTCAATGGCTACCACACAGACCTGTGAACCGAAATGTTTGGCAATCTTGTCTACCAAATCCGGATTGCGGATGGCTGATGAATTGATAGAAACTTTGTCAGCTCCTGCATTCAATAGCCGGTCTACGTCGCTCAGTTCGTTTATACCTCCTCCTACAGTAAAGGGGATATTGATATTGGCCGCTACCCGTTTTACCAAATCGGTAAAGGTTTTGCGCCCTTCATGGCTGGCAGTGATATCGAGAAAGACCAGTTCGTCAGCTCCCTGTTCACTGTAGGTACGCCCCAGTTCTACCGGATCACCTGCTTGACGTAAGTTTACGAAATTGGTTCCTTTTACGGTCTGCCCGTCTTTGATGTCCAGGCAAGGTATGATTCTTTTTGCTAACATGATTTGCTCTTACATGAAACGGTTTAAGTCTTTCAATGTAATTTTTCCCTCGTATAATGCCTTGCCGAAAACAACAGCCGGAACTTTGGCTATTTCCAGGTCGATAATGTCCTGTATACAGCTTACTCCTCCGCTGGCTATCAGATGCATATTCGGGAACTCCTTCAGGATTTGCTGGTATAGTTCCACGGAAGGCCCTTGCAACATTCCGTCACGGCTGATGTCGGTACATAACACCTTGAAAACTCCTTCTTTAGTATAATCTTTCAAAAAAGGGATCAACTGCTGCTGACTTTCCTCTTTCCAACCATTGACAGAAATTTTATTCTCCTTTACATCAGCTCCCAGAATGATTTTCTCGTTTCCGTATTGTTCCAGCCATTTTTTGAAAAGCCCGGGATTTTTCACGGCTACGCTGCCCAGGGTTACCATTTGTGCGCCATTGTCGAAAGCGATGACTAGGTCCTCGTCTGTTTTTATCCCTCCTCCAAAATCAATGACCAGAGAAGTGCGGCTGGCGATTTGGTCCAGTACACGGTAATTCACAACATGGCGTGAAACTGCTCCATCCAGATCGACAATGTGCAGACGATGAATCCCATGGGCTTCAAATTCTTTGGCAACCTCAACCGGGTTTTCGTTATATACTTTCTGTGTGTTATAATCTCCTTGAGAAAGACGGACGCATTTGCCATCAATAATGTCGATGGCAGGAATTAACTCTATCATATCTATTTCTTCTTATACATTGTTATATATAATGTAATGGTTCACAATTCTAAAAAGTTCCTCAGGATTCGTTCGCCCACGGCTCCGCTCTTTTCGGGATGGAACTGTGTCGCATAGAAATTGTCTTTGTGCAAGGCCGAACTGTAGGGGAGGATATAATCTGTTTGTGCTGCCGTAAACTCGTTCAGAGGCACATAGAAGCTATGTACGAAGTATACAAATTCTTCTTTGGTGAATCCTTTGAACAGGTCGCTGCGTACATGAGCCAGGGTATTCCATCCCATATGGGGTACTTTGTCTTCATGCCGGGTGGGGCTGAACAACTTTACATCAGTATCAAAGATGCCCAAGCAGTCGGCATTTCCTTCTTCGGAGTGCCGGCACATCAGCTGCATTCCCAGGCAGATACCTAGTACAGGTTGTTTTAAGTTTTTAATAACTTCATCCAACCGGTTTTTCCGGAGATGGCTCATGGTTGTTTCGGCTTCGCCCACACCGGGGAAGATAACTTTGTCGGCACTCATCAATACTTCCTTATCGGAAGTGATGGTTGCTTCTACTCCAAGGCGCTTCAGTGCATAGTCTACGGAGTAGATGTTTCCTGCATTATATTTTACGACAGCAATTTTCATCAGCTAAAGATAACAGTTTTATTTTTATAAGCCAATACTTTTCGTTCAATATGTTTCTGAACAGCACGAGAAAGGACTATTTTTTCCAAATCTTTACCTTTACTTACTAAATCCTGCACAGTGTCCTTGTGTGTGATGCGTACTACATCTTGCTCAATGATAGGACCGGCATCCAGTTCGGAGGTAACATAATGGCTGGTCGCACCAATGATTTTTACTCCTCGTTCAAACGCTGCATGATAAGGTTTTGCACCAACGAACGCAGGGAGGAAAGAGTGGTGTATGTTGATGATGCGGTTGGGATATGCTTCAATCATTTGTTCGGAAATCACTTGCATATAGCGTGCCAGTACAATGAAATTGATGTTATGTTTTTCCAACAGCTCCATTTCTGCTTTTTCCTGTTCCATTTTGTTCTCTTTAGTAATAGGGAAGAGATAGAACGGTATACCGAAACGTTCTGCCACATGCTGAAGGTCGGGATGGTTACTTATAATCAGCGGAATTTCCACATTCCATTCTCCGGCCGTGTAGCGTGCCAGCATATCGAACAGGCAATGGGACAGTTTGGAAACAAATATGGCCATTTTGGGTTTTACATCCGAGAAATAAAGACGGAATTTCATTTCATATTTTTGGGCATACAAGGTTTCAAAATAATCTTCTATTTTATTTTTAGGAATAAAGAAATCCTTTATTTCCCATTCTATACGCATGAAAAATATATTTTCTACATGGTCCACATATTGGTCTAAGTAGACAATATTACCTTTGTTAATTGTAATAAAGTTTGTGACTTCTGCCAAAATGCCTGGTTGGTCTGGGCAGTGCAACAATAATTTTGCAGTTGTATTCATCTTTTTCCCTAATTTTCGATTTTAATCTATTGAGTGCACAAAAATAGCGAATTATTGCCAATAAGCTAAATTTTATAACAAGAAGTTTGTTGAAAAGATTAAAATAATAACAATATCGTAATTTTTAGGGTGGGGAGGTGAAGGGAGTTGGAAAATATTTTTTTTATGGTTTTTGCCAAAACGCTTGCAGATTTAAAAATAATGCGTACCTTTGCACCCGCAATCGAGAGAGAAAGCGTCGGAAGAGAGACTATCAAAATTATTGGTGCGTTAGTTCAGTTGGTTAGAATACATGCCTGTCACGCATGGGGTCACGGGTTCGAGTCCCGTACGCACCGCAAGTCTTTTTTGATTTATTAAAATTATTGGTGCGTTAGTTCAGTTGGTTAGAATACATGCCTGTCACGCATGGGGTCACGGGTTCGAGTCCCGTACGCACCGCAAGTCTTTTTTGATTTATTAAAATTATTGGTGCGTTAGTTCAGTTGGTTAGAATACATGCCTGTCACGCATGGGGTCACGGGTTCGAGTCCCGTACGCACCGCAAACTTACAAAGCAAAATTAGGAAAAGCTCTGATTCACAACAGAATCAGGGCTTTTTTCGTTCCCGGGCGGAAGCAGAATATAGCGTTTCTACGAAGTTTGTCAGGTGCAAATTTAGGGTCCTTTTTTAGGGACAATAAAAAAGCACCTGAAATGTATAATACTTCATTGATTATCATGTTTTTGCGTAGGATTTTCCTGTTCCTCATTTTCTAATTTTACAACGTAAATAAAGTGGCATGAAACAGGAATCAATGAAAGTTCTGTTCTTTATCCGTAAGAGCAGACTAAAGAAAAACGGTGAGGCACCGATTTTTCTGCGGGTGACAATTAACGGACAATTGGATGAAGTCCGGATTCAACGTTCTGTTCCGTTGAAGTTATGGGATAATGTGAAGGAACGCAGTAAAGGAAAAGACCGGAGTTCAACGGAGCTGAACAGCTATATCGAGGCATTGAAAGTAAGGCTGTACCAGATTCACAAGGAACTTCTCTGTCGGGAAGCACTGATTACCCCAAAGAATCTTCTGATAAAGTTATTCTCTAAAGAGGAACGACATCTGGTTTTGCAGACCATGCGGAAATGTATCGATGACTGGACTTCCCTGATTGGTACGGAATACCAGCCCTCCACCATTTCACGTTATAACAACTGTTATGAATCGTTGCAGACAGTCATTAAGGATTTCTACAAGAAAGAGGATATTACATTTCATGAACTTAGTGGGGAATTCATCGACCGGTTTGAGATGCATCTGAGAACGGTACGCAAACTTTCCCAGAATACCCTGACCAAGTATATGAGCTGTTTTCGCAAATTTCTCGGACTGGCCAGGGAAAACGGATGGCTGGAACTGGACCCGTTGGCCGGAAAACGCAAGCGTCTGTTCCGTAAGGAAGAGACGTGCCCTACGTTTCTGACCCTGGAAGAATTGAAACAGATTATGGAGAAGGACTTTTCCACGACACGTCTGAACACCGTGAAGGATTTTTTCATGTTCTGTTGTCTGACCGGTCTGTCGTACATTGATGTGAAGACCTTGTGCCCGGCACATCTTTATAAGGATAATGAGGGGAAACTGTGGATACACAAGGCCCGCGTGAAGATAACCACTCATAAGGAAAGCTGTACTTGCAATGTACCGCTTTTGGAACCTGCTCTTGTCATTCTGAAGAAATACAAGAACTGGAACCCAGAAGATCCTGAAGGTCCCTGTTTCCCGATTCCGTCGAATCAGAAGATGAACGAATTCCTGAAAGAGATTGCCACCCTGTGTCGGGTGAACAAGCGGCTGACCGTCCATGTGGCTAGGCACACGTTCGCGACGACTGTTACCCTTGCCAATGATGTCGCCCTGCAGAATGTGTCGAAAATGCTTGGCCATTCTTCAACCCGCATGACACAGCATTATGCACGTGTACTGGATAACAGTATTATGAAGGACATGCAGGATGTCGCCCGGGTCTTCGGATAAACGGAAAGGCTATACTTCACAACGCACAGTGAGGTATAGCCTTTTACATGAATGAAGAGTTGTTTGCTTGTATGGATTGGCCTCGCTTTTGTCGGGATTATCTTTTCTTCCCTTTTTCAATCAGTCTGATGATATCCTGTCTCCGATAATAGGTTTTCCGGTCAATCTGGGAGAAGGGCAAGGTACCGTTGCTTCTCATGGCTTGCAATGTTCTCTGTGATATGTTCAGTGCCATGCATACTTCCTGATTGTCCATCCAGTCATCCAGACTTTTTGAGGTTTGATTGCCTTTAAGGTTTTCCAGTTTTTCTTTCAGCAGTTGGATGGACATTACCATTTCTCTGAAAGTACCGGCTTCAATGTTTATGATTTCCATAAAGTGTAGTTGTTTGGTTTGAGGCAAAGATAGACGGTATGGGCCGACCGGCCAATATCATGTCATCAGATGGCATCACAAGTCATCAGATGTCTCATGTTGTCTGTTGCAGGAACCGGTCTTTCAAAAATATCCGGTCGTTGAATCCGGAAAGTACAGCCGTGTTCAGGAAAGGCATGTATTATACTTCACTATATTGCGCAATTTTGCATAGTGTTGTATATCAGTGTATTTACTAAGTTTGTACCAAAACAAAACGTATGAAAGGAAACACACTGAATGTAATGTTCTTTATCTTGAAGAACAAGTTATTGAAGAACGGTGAAGCACCGGTCGTTCTTCGGGTGACAATTAACGGGCAGCGGGATGAAATCCGTATCCAGCGCTCTATATCGGTGGAGTTATGGGACAATGCAAAGATGCGTAGCAAAGGAAAAGACCGAAGTTCGAGGGAACTGAACATGTACCTTGAGACGCTGAGGGACAGAATATATGTCATTCACAGGAATTCCGTGTATGACGGGGAAAAACTGACTCCAAAGAAAATCCTGGATATTCTGTATGCCAGAGAAGGACGGCATCAGGTTCTGAAGGCCATGAAGGAATGCATAGACGGATGGGTGGCTTCTCCCGGGGATTTGCATCCTACCACGCTGGCACGTTACAACAGATGCTGCGGATTGGTAGAGACCGTCATACGGAATGTTTACAATAAGGAAGATATCGCGTTCTCCGAACTGGACAGGAAGTTCATCACGGCATTTGAAAGGTATTTGAAGGAAACCCGCGGGCTGGCCTGGAATACGGCGGCTAAATATTTGGAGTGTTTCCGTAAAGTTCTCAAGGTGGCCCAGCAGAAGGGGTGGATGGAGGATGGCAGGTGCTTGAAAGAACTGGGACGGCTGTGCGTGAAGGAGGAGACTTCTCCGTCTTTTCTGGGCTGGGATGAACTGAGAACAGTGATGGAAACGGATATGCCGGCCGGACGTTTGGAACGGGTGAAGGATGCGTTCGTCTTCTGTGCGCTCACCGGACTTTCCTATCAGGGGATAAGCACCCTTTGTCCGTCGCACTTGTTTAGGGATGACGAAGGAACACTGTGGATTTGCAGGACACGTGCTGAAGTAGCGGAGGTTGGAGACAGCTGTACAAGCCGTGTTCCTCTTCTTAAACCGGCAATGGTCCTGCTGGAGAAATACAGAGGCTGGAATCCGATGAATCCGGAAGGTCCGTGTTTTCCTGTCCCGTCAGTCCAGAAAATGAATGAATACCTGAAAGAGGTGGCAGTGCGGTGTCGGATTTCCAAGCGTCTGACTACCCAGATGGCCCGCAATACATTTGCTGCGACAGTCACCCTGGCCAACCGGATTCCCAAAGAACACGTCAGGGAAATGCTTGGCTATTCTTCCGACTATATGTTGCGCCATTATATGCAGGCTCAGGAGAGGAATCCCTGAAAGGCATGAAGCGGACATATACAAAATATGATAAAAAGTGAAAGGCTATACTCCAACAGATGTGGTGGTATAGCCTTTCCAATAAACAAAACCGGATGTCAGAACGCTTCTTTTCGGTTTTTTTCCAGCAGTCGTACGATATCGCTTTCCCGGTATAGGATTTTTCCTCCTATCTGGTAATAAGGCAATATGCCGTTGCTTCTGTAGTCCAGCAGCGTACGCTTGCTCAGCTTGAGTTTTCCGGCCAGTTCCGTATCTGTCAGGTAGTTTTCCCCGTCCAATAAGTGCCGATTGTCCGCCGGCAAATGGTCTATGAGGTCCGATATCCTTTTCATTTCATCGAAGAAATGAAGTACTTCCTTGTCTGATTTGGTAATGATTGTTCCCATAAAATGTTCTTTTGGGTTTGAAACAAAGATATCCGCATTCTCATGCCGCTGCAAACCGCCGGAGCCTGTTGTCATCAGATTTCATTAAATGTCATCAGATTTCATCGTACCGGATTCCGGCTTCCAGTCCTTCAGCTTGTTCTTTAATACCTTCATATCCTCCGTGACTTTCCTGTACGTGATTCTGGCATAGGCTTGTGTGATCCTCAAATTGGTATGTCCGAGCATTTTGGAAAGTGTTTCTATCGGAAGCCCGTTTTCCAGACAGACAGTTACGGCGAACGTGTGCCGGGCTACATGAAATGTCACCCTTTTTCTGATATGACAGATGTCGGCAAGCTCTTTAAGGTAGGCGTTGCTTTTCTGGTTCGAGATGGTCGGGAACAGGTATTCCGACTCGCCTTTCCCGATGTAGAGGCTGACCATTTTCCTAGCCTGAGGAAGAAGGGGGATGAATGCCGGATGGTTGGTCTTGGTTCTGTACAGGTGGATGTACATACCCTTGTCGGAATCTGAAATGATCTGATCCTTCCTCAGTCTACATATGTCTGAATAGGCGATGCCCGTGAAGCAGCTGAAGATGAATATGTTACGGATGGAAGCCAGCCTGGGAATATCCAGCCGCTTGCCCATTATCCTTATTATTTCCTGCCTGTTCAGGTATTGTTTCTGACTTTCCTCCTTCTTTATACGGTAGGTTGAGAACGGATTGGTTGGGATGATTCCGCACCGGTAAGCCCATAGAATTCCTTTTCTTACCATACTCATCATCTTGGCTGTCGTATTGACCGACAGCCTGCAGTCAGTTCTGAAGAACAGTTCCAGTTCGTGTATCATCTGCCGGTTGAACTGTTCCAGTGCCATATCTTGCCTGCCCATCTTCTTGCAGAACTCCTCAAGCCGTTTGTAGACCAGTTTATGCCTGTTGGAATGGGACATGCTGATTTGTCCGGCATGTGCCAGCCTGTCCGCATCTTTCACCTGTTTGTCAAATATCTCCAAAAGGGAATGCGGGTTGGATCCTGTGGTCATGAAGCGTTGTTTCAGCATTCTTGCCGTAAGCTGTCTCCCTTCCAGTTGGGCCTGTTGGTAATGATGTTGCAATGTGGAACTTACTTTGTCCAGATATGCATTGATGTCGTGTGCTTCTGGGTTCATGGCAGAAACACGTTTGTTCTGCTTGTCCCAATGTTCCTGTAAGATGGAAGTCTTCAGGCTTACATCTGTTGCCTTGTTATTGACTATAATGCGGAGCATGATTGTTGACTTGCTGTCTTTTTGAAGCTTTCTACGCTTCAGATAAAAGTAAATGGAAAAACTATGTCTCATAAGAAATAAATATTAATTGTGTCTATATCACGAACGGGTGTATAGGACACGGATAAGACATAGATTATGGTTCTGAATGGAATGTAATATATTGATTATTAATGACCTTGAATAAAGGATTATAAGAAAAGAAAAGAAAGTAGATGTGGATTTTCAGATATTTGTTAAGGTCATAGGAAAAGGTTCGGATCCGCTTGGGGCCCGAATTATAAGTTTTATCCAGCTGATAATCAAGTGTTTATCAAATAGTTTTAATCTTAGTCCACCTATTTCGTCTGAAATTGGCTTCTATGTTTTACACAAATAGAACTCTTGTTTTTATATGCCAAAGATACGATTTTTCTTTGGAACTTCAACCATGATGAACCGAAAAATCGTATCCTTGAATCTTTCTTTCACTTCGTATTGCAATGGATTTTCTATTTAAAAGCTTCTTGCCTGTTTCTCTCCAGAAGCTCCTCTATATCGGATTCCCGGTACAGAATCTTGCCTCCTATCTGGTAGTAAGGCACAAGTCCATTGTTCCTGTACTCCTGTAAGGTTCTTCTTGACAGTTTCAGATATTGGCTTAATTCTGCATCAGTCATATACCGTTGTCCGTTCAACAGGGGTCGTTTCTCTTTAAGAGCTGATTCCAGTGCAACTAAAGTTTCTTTTAGCCTTTGGTAGAACTGAACGATGCGTTCATTGTCTCCGGTGATTAACTTGCTCATCTTTTTACGCAGTGTTTATCTATATACTTTTGGATATCTTCTCGCTTGTAATAAACTTTCCGTTCCAGCTGGGTATATGCGATTTGTCCGGTGTCTCTCAGATTTTGCAGTGTCCGGAGAGATACGTTCAATATCAGACATGCCTCTTGGTTGTCAATCCATTCACCGATGGTTTTTGGGGACGTACTTTCCAGCAGACGGTCAATCCTGTCCAGAAATTGATTCAATTCCCGGATACTCTTCTCGTAAGCATTTGCTTCCATACCTATGATTTCCATATAAATCGATTTTTGGGGTTTGATACAAATGTAACAATTCATTGCAGCTGATGCAAACCTGCGTCATCAGATGGCATCAGGTGTCTTCAGATGTCAGGAAGGCTGTAAACCGATTTACAGAAAGTGTTTACAAGGTTTACACTTTTCCTTTACACCCGGATTCCTGTTCTAGATTGTATTTTATTGATTTTCAGCAATATGGTTTTAAAAGCGGATAATATCGTCCGTATTGGCACGAGATTTTCACATATAAGGGTATATACTCTTCAAGTGCGCACAACGAGGGTATCGATTTATTCACTTTTAAACGCATGGATTATGTCATACATTGATAATGAGATACTCGAAAGACTGATCGGGACAATGGTGGAAGGTTTTGCCCGTATTGAGAAAAAACTGGATCAGATGAACCGTCTGAAGGAATGCATGAACGGTGACAGACTGCTGGACAACGTGGATCTGGCTGAACTGCTGGGTGTGTCGCAGCGTACACTGGCCCGTTACCGGAAGGAGGGCAAGATCAAATATTATTCCGTGGAGAAGAACGGAAAATCCTTCTATCTGGCCTCTGAAATACAGGAATTCCTGCTCCTTCGCGGCAAGAGGACATAACTGAAGCATCCGAAAGTTTCAGACAGTTGCCCCGGACCAGGATGACTGACCATTCAACTAATTCAATGGAAAGCCAGTCCGGTCTGGGGCTTCATACCGGAATCCCTGTTGTCTTCATCGTGTCCAGATTCACATAGGCACCCCGATAGGCAGTTTTCCCTTCCTTGAACATCTTCCATAACAGATTGCAGCCGATGTGTGCCAGTGTAGAATTGATGAACAGGTCCTGCTTGCCGAGTGCTTCCGCCAGGGAACAGCTGGGACCGGAATCCACCTCACGTACCTGTGAATAGTCCACCTCTTCCGTAATGACATTCATCCTGGGAACGGGTATGTATTCCTGGGAAGAAGGCTGGACAATCTTATCCCGCAGTGTGCCTACAAGCACCTGTCCCTTTGTCTGGCTGTTTCCGAAGTCCATCCAGTACAGGGGAGTCCGGTGATCGACAGGTCCCTTTCCGCTGAGGCCTTTCAGGAACTTCCACAGAGCCAGCCGGGAGCGTACATTGTCGGTGCAGGTGATGAACAGGTTGGCCGTTTCCATTTCCTCCTTCTGCCGGACATCCGGATAGCGTTTTGCTTCTGCCGACCAGCTATAGCCGAAGAAATGGTTGATGCGGGTGACCAGGACCGTTGCCTTGTTCAGTCCCAGTTCCGTCTCGCTGAAAAGCTGGCGCCCGATGTTGGCTGTACTCACTGTATCCGGATCGAATACAGTCACATGCAGCCCCGGATGCCCCAATGCCCGGAGCGCCATGCTCATGCGTGCCAGGTTGGTGATGACCTGCGAGCCGGTCCCTCCCGCTCCGATGACGAAGACGGTGACCGGATGGTGGGGATTCAGCAGGTAGTTTTCTGTAAAATGTACTTTTTTCATGGCAGGATATCTTTTAGCTGTTTGTTGAACGGTCTCAGTTCGTTCATGTCAAAAGGTTGGTTTCTCGCATTTTCTGTCACCGTGACCAGATTCGACACGGTAGGATTTTGTCTGCCGCCCAGATGGACGAATTCCGTTAGCCAGAATCGCTTCTCCCAATATTCCATCAGGGAAAGAAAGGACGGGTTCTGCGGCTTTTCCAACGAACAGGAACCCAGACATACGCTGGAACCCGTCACATTGAAGAAAGGGGCCAGGTACAGAGGTGTCTTTCCGGTCGGCTTCTTTCCCTTGAAGGCATAGACGTCCATCCGCTCGCTGCGGATGTGGTAGATGATGCCCGGCACATGGAACACACCGTCCGGGATGTTCAGCTGCTTGTGGAAGAACATCTGCCTTTTGCCCGGCGGGTTGTACCAGATGTATTCCTCCTGTCCTTTTCTCGGATTGCAGGCCAGCAGGTTATCGGGAAGGACGCCTGCCGGTATTCCGCTCATTTCTTCCGTATAGGATTCCATCAGGGCGTTCATGAACTCGTAGGTGACCGGCATCCCGGCCCCCATCTGTCCGTTTTTGTGGATGGGACGGAGTTCCAAGAAATATTCCGTACTGTTTGTTCTACATTCGTCACACCGATAGGCAATGAGAGCCGCTTTCGGTGTGAGGATGCGTTGTATCTTTTGAGTCAGTTCATTCATGATTCAGTCATTTAGTCGGTTGGCAATATAATCCATGAAACGGGAAAGCCACTTTGCGAAGCGCTCCGGAAAATCATCCGTTGGAAGCGGCTTTTCAGTTTGGGGTGTGATCAGCAGACTGGATACCGGAGTGAGACAGTAGGTCTCCTGGCTGTCCGAGGTGAAATAGCTTTCCAGCTCATCCGTCAGTTCGTCCTCATTGGAATAGGTCAGCAGAATCTGGTATCCCATCGGAATCGGCATGAAGTCCGGCTCTTCCTCGCTGTGCCAGTCGTATTCATAATCCATGATGCACGGACTGGAAGTAGCGATGAAAGGCAGGCCCTCCCGGACCAGTTCCAGTAACCCGCTTTCTGCTTTTGTAGCCGGGACATACTGCCGTACCTGTTCTTCGAGTTTGCGGCAGAAAGCACGGGACCGCATCCGCTTCAGGCACCGGCTGATCTTCCCTTCGCTGTAGGAACGGAAAATCCGGTTCTTTTCCCGCTGCCGTTTCAGCTCGTCCCGGTCCATTATCTCTTCCAGATAGCAGTCCAGACCACATTCGGCCATTTCAAAATAGGGTGTATCCGTAATGTCCTGCATCCGGTGGTGACGGATGAAGCGTCTGATGAATTCCAGCACAATCCTTTTCAATGTCCCGTGCAGCTTTTCCGTAAAGTTCACCGGCAGCCAGAACAAGGTATAGTCCGGCCAGGAATGGTACCGGTAGATGCAGAACTGAAGCTGTCCCTTCCGTACCTCCAGATTGACATGGTCGGTCAGGGAAGCATCCAGCACCTGGTACAGCCGGCAGATCTTTTCCCTCGGGGAAGCTTTCGACGGCGGAGTGTATGGCAGCTCCATTTCCAGGAGCTGCACATAGTTCAATGCTGAACGGTAGAGATAGTCAAAGCTCTCTTCCGTGGTCAGGTTCACTCTTCCGCGGTAGGTTTCCGTATACAGGTCCGGAGCAATGGGCTGCAGTGTCCTGTTCAGAAAACCGTAAGGCTTCCGGCGGGCGGGAGTTTTCTGCGTCCGGACTGTCTGATGCCCCGGCTTATGTCCGCCTTTCCCAGTTCCGACAGGATAAGGGAAGCGAGATTCTGCATGGCCTGCGCTGTAAGTGGTGTACATGGTCGTCTGTTTTTGGATGGTTTCGTTTTCATGGCTTATCCCTTTACTCCGATGGTGGTCTTGAACTCATAGACCGCCCGGTCGTCCTCAATTTCCGGTCCGTGTACCGATGCGGTGGTCAGTTCCGGATAGTTCATGGAATAGAAATCCATCACTTCCGCCGGTGACAGGTTGCTGTCCGGGTCATCCAGCAGCAGTTCGTTGCCGTTCTTTTTCATCTTGAACACTCTGTTCATTCCTTTAATTTCAAGTGCCATATCCTTTATCGTTTTATGTTAGACATTTGTTCAGCAATACACCATTTCAGCCTGCTGCGCCTGGTCTCTCATCCTGTATTCTTCCGGAAAATCCAGGTATTCCGCATAGGGGTCTTCCCTGACCAGTTCCCGGTCATCCTCCTCTTCGGGGTCAAAGCCGAAACTGTCAAAAGACTGCTGCCCGTTGGCATACGAGTAATCCTTTCCGGCGAAACCCGTTTCAGGCGTAACCGGTTGCAGACCGTTTGTACGGGGCTGGCCGGTCATGCCTGGCTGCCGGTTCACGCCATGCTGTCCCGCTGCCGGATGAGGCTGTTGGGGAGGAAAGATTGCGGGCTGAACCGTCGGTTGTCTGAAACCGCTTCTGTCTGTTGTCCGTACAGCCGGCTGGGATGGTTCCGGCTGGTTATAGACTGTAGAGGAAACAGCCTGTTGGGGAGCCGACTGTGGAACAGATTGTGGAGCAGCTGGTTGTATTCCATTTTCCGGCTGGCTAGTCCGGGTTGCCGCCGGTTGCGCTTCCGGTGACATTCCCGCAAACAGGCTGCCTTCATCCGCCTTTTTCTGTACTTCTTTCATCCGGCTGTCGATTTCGCCCTGCTTCTCACCGGGAGCCAGTGCCCGGGCCTGCCGGAGCCAGGTAAGCGTTTCCTGGTATCTGGCGTTCTTGAAGGCATCGTCCGCCTTGGTCAGCAGCTTCTCCATCTTCTCCCGCTTTTCACGGGCTTCCTTGCTTTCCGCAGGCGTACTGCCCTTGCCGTTTTTACCGCTTGCCGCAGCCTGGGTTGCCTGCTTCTCAAAATTCTCTGCATTGACCAGCAGCCCCTGCACCTTCTGCAAGGGCTGCATGATGGCCTGCAGGAAAGCGCTGTCCAGCTCGTACGGATTCCCGCTCAGCACCAGCGGTACCATTTTCTGCTGGACCTCTTCTTTCAGGCTGTTCCGTCTCGGCATGACTGCCACACTCAGTTTATCCTCCACTTTGCGGATGTGGATGCTCAGGTCTGTACCCGGAGTCATCATCTGGTAAATCGTTTGAAAAAACATACTGTGAAATTGTTTAGAAATTATACATAGGTTTCCTTGAAGAACTCTCTCAGAACGGCTTCCCGGTCCGGACGGCTGGCGATGCCGCGCAGTCCTTCCAGGTAATAGCCGATGCTTTTGGGTTCATCCACTGAACGTGGAACACGTCTTTTGACCGGTCTGCTGCTGTCATTTTGGGGCCAGAGAGCCGGAGCGGCCGGAGCCTGCGGGGTGAATCGGATCGTTTCCATACTTGCATAGATTGAATGTTAATGAAAAAGCAGCCCGAGCACAGCCAGGACTGCCATGATTTTAACCACCAGGAACAGGAGGCTGAACAGCAGGTCCATGAGACCTCCCGTCAGCAACAGCAGGGCGATCAGTCCGATAGGGACAATCCCCTTGTTGGCCAGCAGGCAAATTCCGGTTATCAGGAACAGCGTCACGGCCTGTTTGCCTGTCTTTTCGATACGTGCTACTTTCATCGTTTTTCTTTTTAAATGAATAATCCCATCGGGATGTGTTTTCCCGATTTTATAGGCCCCTGCCTTTTGGATTGCCGTTTTGCGCAAGGCCCGGACGGAAAAAATACCGGAGCAGAGCGAGGATGATTTTTTCCGTCCGGCCAGCCCGCAGGGCCGCCTTGCAGCAAAAGATCCGGCAATCCAATACCTTTGCCGCCTAAAAGCGGAAAAACAGCGCTGCTTTCAGACACAAAAAAATGCAGACCCTTTCAGGCCTGCATTCCCGTTCCTTTTCGGAGCTTCATTCTCCGGAAGGCGCATAGGTTTGGAAGATGTCGTCCACCAGCAGGGTGGCCAGGTTTCTTACCCGTTCCAGGAAGCCGGATTTTTCCTCCTGTCTCGTTTCCACTCCTGCCAGCAGGGCTTCCCAGTCCCTTGTCAGTTCCGTATCCGCAATCTTTTTGCCGCGGATGGTCTCGTAGGTGAACATGCCCTTTGGGGTCGGTACAATGTATTTCCCCGCATAGCGGATGTAGTTGCGGTTCAGCAAGGTCCGGATGATGGAAGTACGGGATGCCACCGTGCCTAGCCCCTTGTCTTCCATGTACTCCACCAGTTCGGCATCGGTGAACGGATGGACCGGAAGGTCTTTTTTCCGGAGCAGGTTGCAGCTGCAGACATCTGGTGTATCACCTTCTTCCAGCATCGGCAATCCGTCGGGGTTTTCCGGTACGGACAGGACACCGGGGCGCTGGAATAGGGCGTGCCAGCCTTCTTCCAGAATACGTACACCGGTGGTCTGGAAGACCTGTGCAGCACATACTGCCTTGACAAAGGTTGTCTCTGTCCGGCAGGAAGGCAGGAAAGCCTCCAGCATTCGGCCTGCAATCAGCCGGTATACCTCCTGTTCCTTGTGAGTGAGACCTTCCGGACGAATGCCGGTAACGGTGATGGCCGGATGGATGTGGACCTGCTTCTCATCGACCACGCTTCGTGACAGACCGGACAGCATCCTTTCAGACAGGTCGGTATCCAGTTCGAACAGGTTCCACGAAACCAGTCTCCGGAGGATGGCAGGAAGCGTGCGGTACACATCCTCCGTGAGGTATCTGCTGGACGTGCGCGGATAGGAAATCAGTTTTTTTTCATAGAGCGTCTGCGCGATGTCGTACACTTCCGACAGGGTAAGCCCCAGATACCGGCTTGCTTCTTTCTGCAGCTGTGTCAGGTTGAACAGGGCGGGCGGCTGGATTTCCTGCACGCTGCGGCTCACTTCCGTAATCTGTGCCTTGGAAGCCAGCTTGCAGTCCTGGTAGAACAGTTCGGCCGATTCCGGGTCGGTGAGCGTATCCCTGCGTTTCAGCTTGAAAATCTGTCCGTCCTTGTGCAGGCTGATGTAGATCGGCCACGAATCCGTCGGGATATGGTTTTCCTTCTCGCGGTAGCGTCTTGCGATGGCTGCCAGGATGGGTGTCTGCACCCTGCCCAGGGAATTGTTGCCCAGCCCCGTGGCCATGCACATGGCATAGCTGGCATTGATGCCCAGGATCCAGTCCGCCTTATTCCGGCAATCCGCCGAAGCGAAGAGGCTGTCGTAGCAGCTGTCCGGTTTCAGGTTTTCCATCCCTTTGCGGATGGCTTCATCCGTCAGGGAGGCTGTCCAGAGGCGGAGGCAGGGCTGCGTACATTTCAGGTAGGCGTACACATAGCGGAAGGTCATTTCCCCCTCACGGCTGGCATCCGTAGCCGCAATGATGGTGTCGCAGCAGCGGAGCACCTTTTCCACGACCTTCAGCTGCAGGACCGCCTGGATGTTCGGAATCCATCCGTTTTCCGTGCGGACATGCTGTACCGTCAGCTGGAAGTCCGAAGGGATGAAGGGAAAGTCCTCGCGGCTCAGCTTCTGGACTCCGTAATCCTTGGGCATGGCCAGCGAAAGCATGTTACCGAATGTCCAGGTGACGAGATATCCGTTTCCTTCCAGGTATCCGTTTCTTGTTCGGGTGGCACCTACCACTCTTCCTATTACTTTTCCCACGTTGGGTCTGTCTGTCAATATGGCAATCATGATCTGTTGAGTTTTATAGCTGTCCATACGGCTTTTTACCGTATGGACAGCCGGTGATACATTGTAATAAAGGTTATTCTTCCGTCGGTCGGATGCCGTTGATGCCGATGACCGGTCGGCCGTCCGGTTCCACCTCCAGCTTGAGGATGGCATCCATGGTGAGTGAGAAGACCGGGGTCTTCAGGTTCAGTGTGGTCACTCCGGTCCCTGCCCCTTGGAGAAGCAGGTCCAGGTTGCCGTCCTTTTCGAGTTCCTTCCGGCGGATGCCGACAGCTTCCAGCTTTTCCCAGTCAAGCTGTTCGGCCTTGAAAATGATGGGTTTGTTCGGATTCATATACATATCGGTTGAGGTGAGTAAGATTTCTTTGTACATTCACGGACAGTCTCAGACAGCCTGGCGGGCATTTCTTTTCTGCTCCTGCTGCTGGCCGTTGTCCGTCTGTGCGGCTTGGCGGGCCGTGTTTCTCCGGATATCGGGATTCTCCTGGAAATACTGGAGCTGGCCGGTATTGGCGTTCACTTTCAGGTAGGAATCGAATGGCTTGCCGTTCGGACCCTTCATGCCGGTGACCAGAATGGCTTTTCCGTCCTGCAGGTTGGCCCTTTCCTGTGCCGAAAGCAGGTGTCCGTACACTTCAGCCGGAATGGCCGGAGCCTGTCGTTCGTTGAAGCCGTCCGGTGTCCGTGAGTACTGCGGTCTTCCGCTGGCCATGTCCAGCCTGACGAAGGAGGAGAATTCTTCCCCTTTGCGGTTGATCATGTTTTCCAGGAAAACAGGCTGTCCCTTGCGGAGCGCCTCTTTGTCTTCCGGTGTCAGCTGGACCGAACAGATTTCCTTCGGAATGTAGATTTCGCCCGTTTCCGGGTTGTGGCGGGTGTACTGCAGGCCGCCCGTCACCTTGTCCATGGTGACAAAGGAAGAGAACACCTCACCGTTCTTGCGTTTCATGTCCTCCACCAGGATGGTATGCCCTTCGTTCAGCGCCTTGAGCTGCATGGGGGAAAGCGGCACGCCGCCCAGCGTCTGCTGGTTGAAGGCCTGGTCCTTGGAAAAGATGAACTCGATGCCCCTTCTTTCCGCGCTGTACTGCAGATGGGCGTTGAATTCCTTTCCCTGGTTGGACTTCATGCCGTCCACGAAAATCTGTTCGCCGTTTTTCAGTTTCTGGATTTCATCCGGAGTCAGGGTCACTCCCTTGATTTCATTCGGGATGTAGACATGTTCCTGTCGGACGGCCACCAGTTCGTTGGTGTTCTTGTCGATGGAAATAAGGCACGGCTCGGTCGAGTTGCCGCGCAGGTTCAGGTCAGCCACCCGACCCATGTTTCCGCTTTCGCGCAGGTTCTTCTTGTCCTCTTCGGTAAAGATGTGCCCGAAGTACGGACGGTCCAGTTCCGGCTCCTTTCTTACCCCGTGGATGCCCAGCATCACCTGTCCGCCATTGGACATGAACGACAGCCTTGCATCCAGTTTGGCGGTCAGTACGCCGGGAATGTTGAGCGTCAGCGGGATGGTCTTGTTGGTCTTGTAGCCTTTCAGCATACTGTCGAGTTGCCCGGACTGCTCCAGCATTTCCTTGGATACCCCGAACTTGCCCAGTTCTTCCCAGTTGATCATGTTCTCGTTGTACCGGTAGGTTGGAGTCTGCTGCAGGGGAGTCTGCTGTTCTCGTCCCTGCGTAGCCGCTTCCACCTGCGTCACCTGTTCCGGTTGCACCTGAGGTGCCTGTTCTTGTTTTTTTGCCATTGCTTTTTCCTCCTCTTTGGTTTGGACATTGCTTTGTTGGTTGTTCTTCGGCACGATTTCGTACCGTTTCAGGAACTCTTTCACCGCATCGGTTTCTTTTCCCGAAGCCAGGTCCTTGAGAGCCTGCCTGTTCTGCTTGTAGTCATGGAAAGTCATGCGGATCAGCCGGAAATGGGTAGGTTCCTTCAGCTGGCTCCAGAAGTTCCTGATGAAGTTTTCGAGGATGCTCGAATTCTTGTCGAACTTCAGAAACGAGTTTTCGTTCTTTTCCTCCGGTGGAACTGTCCGATAGTTGCCTTTCTCGTCCGCCTGGCTGACCACACCGATTCCCTCTTTCGGGTCGTTTTTGTTGTGGACCAGCAGCAGCTCGTCAATCTGTTCCACATAAGGCTTTTCCGGTTTCTTGTTCCGGCTTTGCTTTCCTTTGTCTGGACGGTTGTTCTGTGCCATAATTTTCTGTTTTGAGTGACTGTTTGATTGGTTTCGCAGTCCAAATGTAAGGGCTTTCTGTTTACAATCCACTGATTTTCAAAAAGCTGGCATCAGATGTCGTCAGATGGCATCAAATGGCAACCTATAGATGGTCTGGCACGAAGGAAAAGAGGAATTGGAAGTATAATGTGTGAGAGAGGTGAAGGGGAAAATAGAGAAGGCAAAGACGCAGACAGCAGGATGTGCAGAACACATGAAGCAGCGGAACTATGCAGAACAGAGGGAGCTGAAATCCCTGTCTTATTTCGGGATAGGATGAAACAGGCACAGCTTAATGATGGGGAACGGATGCTTTCACGGTTTTTTCAAGGCATTGGGGAATATAAGGACAGCCGCCTGTACTGAAACGGCTATGCGTCACGTCGGTCGCAGTTTATCCCTGTAATCAGACAACAATCCCTCCGGATGTTTGACGCCGCATTCTTTTTCGGAAGAATTTTCATGGCGAAGCCATAAGAGAAAAATCTCCCGAAAAAAAGTACAAATGCGGCTGGCAAACGAGGGAGGGATTACCTTTGATGGAAGGGAAAAACGTTTTATGAGTAACTAAAACAGGTGTCATCAATCCTCAGAAATAGGATATGACACCTGCTTTAAGTTGGAAGAGGTATTCAGGTTGGTTAGAAGCGCAATGCTGCTTCCAAAGAATCCCTTAAAATGAAAGATATTGGTACCGTATTATCTTTCATTACTAACGGAATATAAATACTCTCAAAAATATGCTTAGGCTCATTTATTGATACATACAGCAATTTTTTTTCTTCAATAATTTTTCCGCACAGTTTTATTTCACGATTTAAATTCAGCAAATCACAGCCTTGCCAAGTTATTAGATTTCTGTCCATAATAATTAGAGTGACTGTCATTTCCATGGACTTGGAATCATATTCAACTTTTTGCACTATGGAATTTAAATATATCTTTGCTATATTCATAACTGTTTCATCCGAAAAGAATTGAATACTTATATCAGTTTTCATTCTTTGGGCTTTCATATGTTCTCCAAGACCTAATCTAAACAGGTTATAAATATTATCCAAATTTTGGACATATATCTTTTTGTATGCAGACGAGAACTTTGAAGACAAGAATTCTTTAAACAACAGCATCTTGTTTGTTTTGAAAAAGCCGTTTTTACTAAGCTCGATAAAAGATGCTATTTCCGTGCACATTTCATTTAACATCCGTTGTTCTTGATCTAATTTATCAGCTATCAGTGCGGAAATTCTTTCTCTTTCCTCTTTATTCAAAATAGAAGAAGACAAAAGACCTTCTAATTCAATATAAGTTTCTGTCATAATATGATTTGTTTAAAAATTTAAGGAAGCATATCCCGACTTATCCAATAATAAGTCTGTCCGTTTGACTTGAAAGTATTACCGGCTGCTTGTTCCAGCTTTTTCTTCTTTTCCTTAAAATAATCAATCAGCATGTCTAATGTTTCATCAGACAGTTCCTTCCTTCTTTTTAATTCAGCAATCTTATAAGATTTTAGAAATTGATTATCTGTTGGACAAGTTATTATCAAGTGATGAGCATCAGCCAAAGATAGTTGCTTCATTTCTCTTCTCTTTAACCGATGTACTTTCCCTGCATTGATATTTTTATAATATAGCTTGCGTAATTTACGTCGTACAGATCGAGTAGAAGCGTATTCATTATTAAGACTAGAATCCATTCTCTCTGTAGTAGTTACATTTTTCAGCAGCCAAACATCATCAGGGCAACCGCAAATCTGATTTTTATGACCTTTCTGTTGATTTTTGTCATATTTATAGTCAACATAAAAGTCAGCCAGCTGGGAAATAAAATTTTTGAGTTTTTTAAATTCAGCATCTGACAAAAGTAATTTATAATCTACGGAAGAAGATAAAGAATCTGGTATCTGAACGGTTTGAGCTGGTATAAAATATAGAGGAGAAACAGATTTCAAAGAATGTGTAATCAATTCTGTAGAAGGTTTATTCATCCTATGAAATTGAATAAATGTAGAGTCAATCCTGTTTCTGAAATTTCCTGTTTCAGTAAACGCCTTGCGCAAACTTGAAGCAACCGATCTGTTATCGTTCTCAACCTGTTTTATAAGGCTATCTACAGAAGAAGTAAGTCCTTCGAATGGCATACTTTCATCTTTAGATGGGAAAACCACCCAACCTTGTGTCATACTTCTGCTGGGGAAGTCCAGACAGTATATATTTCTTTTTACTTCATTGTACTCGTTCATAGTCCTTAGCTGATCTGCATACACTATCTTTTCACGTTTTGACACAGCGATTTGTTTGGCGTAACTGTCAATCATGTTTTCGACTTGAAGAACAAAATTTGTATATTTATCAGGTCGTCCACTATGCAGCTGGAAGCCTAACAGACGGCAATTATAATCAGCCAGTTTATTGACTAAAGCTGTTTCAGCCCATTCACTTCCGCTTCCGGTCTCTCCTATCAGAATTATAACATTTGTTTCTTTTTTATGATTCTCAAGCATATTGATAGCTTTACGTAGAGACTTCCAGTTATGATTTGTGCTGTTTCTACTTAATTTATTTGCAGTGTCAACCCTATCGGAAAGGGCATTTAGAAGTTCCATGTAGTCGGATGTCAACGCTATGGTTTCAACATGGTTCCCGACATGCCCTTTGGTGGGAAGAACCGCTCCAAATTTATATGTGAATTCACTCTGTGGATGAGAGAATCTTGATTGCAACCCTTGTATAACATTGATAATTCCAGGATATTGTCTGGCAACCTCGTTGTCATCTTCCATAACGAAAAGGATGTTGATTTGTTTCAATTGTTTTTCGATACCCTTAAGCTGTTTATAGGTTATAGGATTTCCGTCAACATTCAATATATAGCTATTACGGTAATCTGTTAAAGGGAAAAAGGCTCCAGTTCTAAAACTGGAGAAAGAGTTAGAGCGTTTAAAAGATACAATGGGGCTATAGAGTAGAGCTTTTTCATTATGCTCCAGTACTTCCGATTCTTGTAGGCTTTCTTTTCCATAAGTCACAGTATCCATTTCATATCTGTCCTTGAAGAGAATCCTGTCAGAGGGTAAGGTGTTTATATCCACATGTAATTGTTGTCCTATATTTCTTATCAATGCGTTGTCTATCCAACCCAAGGTTTCAGTTGCGACACTGTCTGGGGAAATATAACTTTTTATGGCGATTAAAGTTTTGTCTCCGTTGTCAGATTCCTTTAGCGGATAGACGATAGTATGCATTGCTACTTTTTTATAGTCCTGCATAAAATCCGTATCTTGGAACACCCGTATGGAATCATTCTTGAAATATTTATCCGGCACAGCTATAACAGTAGAATCAGCCAGTACTGTAACCATTTTATTTTTAAGACCAGTAGCCAAGTCCGTAATAGAAGACTGTGTCAGCAGCAGGTCGGATTTGTTAATCCAGCCATAATATTGCGCTTGTTTACGATTTACCAGCTTTCCGTCCTTTATAATGTCCGGACAATATTTGACAACCTTCAGCCAGTCACCTTTTTCCTTTATGACCAGATAGGGCTCCATAAATTTCAGTTCTTTATATACATTCTTGCCAGTGGGTTTTCTGTAGCTGAAATTATCCAATTGATCAGAAAACACAACCCATGGAGCTTTGCCTGACCATATAGATCGGGATGCTTTGATATCTGTACCGCAATAATTCATTGCATATTCTCTTGGGATGCGTTTGACTCTGGTAAATCGGTTCACCGATCCACAGGCAGTAAAAGCCAATGAAAAAGATAGTGCCAGTATATATACTCCCCAAGTGCTTGTAGTTCTTTCCATATTTATTCAGTCATTTAGTTAACGGCTTGTCATATTGGGTGACAAGCAATTGCTTAACACACTCATCGGATTCGTCATCTTTGATATCAACAACGACATTTTCTATTACAAGCCTTTTGCGACCTATTATTTTCAGTCCTTGACAATAGGAATAGAAATCGTTATGTTTTTCACCGTTTACGGTAACAACGACATCCGGATTATTGCAGAGATAAGATGAAAGAATGTAGTTGTAGTTTTGGTTGAAAGGTTTGCCGTCAACAATAGCTTGAAGCCTTTCCCTGATGTCATTACCGATCAATGTCTGTACATCTGCAGAATCATTTCTCTGGAAATTGGGTTCGATTCGGATTGTATGTCTTACAGGATATTGTGTAGTTTCTGTAGATAAAAGAATTTCGTATGTTCCCGCTTCGGAATAAGAATATAAGGTATTCTTTTCACGTGAATCAATCATGCCTGTTTCTCCAAACTCCCATCGCCATTCTTTGGCATTCCCCAGACCTCGTACTGATATAATTTCGTTTTGTAGTGCAAATCCTGGCGCATCAATCTTTATCAATTCACCATACGGGTCCTTCTCTACTTTAGGGCGTACATTAACCAGAAATTTTTCCTCGAATTGACCATCTACGGTCAATCTGATTTGATATTTCCCTTCCTTACTGTAGGAGTAGTTCCCTGTTCTTGCTTCTGATGTTTCGCCATTGCCGAATTCCCATAACCAGGAATGTGCCCTGGATGTACTGTCGCCAAACGAAATGGTTTGCCCGACTTCAGCATCCATCGGAGTAACAAAAGCTTGTACCGTTTTTCCCTGTGCAAGTAGACTTAACCAGTACGCAAGTGATATGCATACAGCCGCTGCACCAAAAATAATAAATGCTTTCTTGTTATTCAATTTTCCCATAGCTTCATTTTTTTAGATTGGAACGCCAGTCCTGCTTTTTGCTTTCAAGCCCAATTTCACATTCCTCCAGATTTTTTCTGAAATTAATGATGTTCTGTTGTCTTCCCCATAATTCTTTTTTATCTGTCATCCACATTTGATAAAAGTCAGCAATTTGGAGAAACACTTTGTATCTATTGTCCCATCCGTTGCTTTGATAGACATTCTTGAGATCATTCAACAAATATTTTATATCATCCTCCTCATATTGGGCATGAATTCCAGGTTGCAAAGCATTGATTTTGAAATACAGTGTATCTATAATGGACACATATTCTTTCTGGATGTTTCTAAATGAATAAATCTTTTCCATTTTGTTCATTATGATCCCTTTCTGCTTGGACGCGCTGAAATCAGTACCGGCAATATACATCAGAAAGCAGCAGCATCCGGCAGTTGTAAGTAATAATAAACAGACGTAAAGAAAAGACATCACTCTCTCCCGATAGCTGATATTCATTCTACGGGAGCAACGATTCTGTCGGTTATTTTCTTTCATAAACAAGACCTCCTACTTTTAGTTTTCGTGAAACATCCTTATATTCTTTTACTGAACGCATCAAGTCTTCACGTACCACGTTTTCTTCTTTCTCTGCCAAGCGTATCGAATCTTTCACGGCAAGAAAGTCATTGACAGCATTAAGCAATCTTTGATGTAGAATATAGTCCTGCGCATCAAACTTGCCCATATGCCTTTGGAGCTGCATTTTTCTGGAACTGACCATGTCCTGCAGAAGAATATCATTGATTCTCGGAGAACTATTCATCAAATTCATGTATTGATAGATAGAGTCAAATGCAACAACAAGATTCAATTCATCCGTGTATATTCTATCATATTCAGCGGTTTTATTGACGATGGCTTTTACTTCAACAGATGAAGTCCTCATGAATGAATAGAATGTAAACACGGCAATACCTACACATATCATCAGATAACCGGAAAATTTCAGGTATGCTTTTTTGACAGCTCTATTGTTTATCGGTTTCATAATTGCGATTTAAATTTTACATGCGATCAAACGGAGTCCATTCCGTTGATTTTCCTCTGTTATCAGAATATTTTCTTTCACCTATGACAATATTGTCTTTATGCCTTCCAATGTAGTCAAGAGAAACCAGCATTTGCCATAATTCAGACAAGGCTTTTAGAAATTTTTCGATGATAAAGAATGCTGATTGCAAGTCTGTATGTTCGTATTCGATATCAATGGCTTCATTCATCAAGCTCTCAAATGCGACTGGACTGATATCACTCCATTCGTAAAAATATTGCATCAAGTCCTCTTTTTCTGTCTTTTCCAGGTAATTCAAGGAATTAAAGCAAATATGAGCCAATGATGAATAACAGTCAATCATTTTGGCCGGATGCCAGAACATACCCAAGTTGCGATATTCGAAGAAGCACATGGCTGTATAGTGTAGAATGCTTTTACATATGCAGGCTGTATTGATAGCGATAGGCGATGAATCCGACCTGTTAATGACTTTGGCTACAATATCTTTGGATGATTTTTCAATGGAATTGAACATTTGTCCGAAATAACGGTAGTATCTTATCAATTCCGCGTGGGCTGTCAGACTTGTACATGGTGGAATATAAGTATAATCCAGCAGGAAACGTTCCCCTTCCATACGTAAACGTCCTAGTATCAATACATTTGCGGATATAATGGTTCTTTCAATTGGTGATAAAGATAATGTATAGGATGGTTTAACATAAGGGAATCTCGGCGGAAGTGTAGCATTGTCAGGTGTTCCGCTCAGCACTCTTTCGTAAGGAGAAACAGTAAGGAGAATGTTCCAGCGATTTGCTTTTCCCGTTATCTCTCTCCTGATTGTTTCTGCTGGTATTGTGATTTTAAGGCTCATGTTGTCCTCAACACCTGCTTTGTAATCAACGATAAACCCGCTGCGGGTTACACCTAGACATCGGTTTACACGGATTTCCACCTTATCTGTAACTGTATGATAAACCTCCATATCTGTCCCCTGATCCTGTGTATCAAGGTTTTTATCCGGTAACAATCCGTAGCCGAATGCAGGCAGTGAGGTTTGCTTCATCTTATACATGCTATTCAGGAAAAAGTTTTCGGTCATGATCAAGTCATTCGCATCAATATCCATGCCATTTTCCCAATTAATTCTTTCAAAAATATCGTTTTCGCTTCTGTTCATAGGTATACATTTTATTTGTTTACAAGCTCTTGTCTAACTCTTTTTGCAACAATCAAACTGCCACTAGCTATTCTATTTTCTCCAAACGATTCATCCGGGTCGATATACCTCCGTGAATGGAAAAAAGAAGGTTTTACATAGAATATCCATCCGTAAGTAGTTTGGTCGTCATTACAGGCTATGTGCTTGGCCGGAAATTTTTTATTATAATCCTGCACAAAAATCTGGAACCACTCTCCGAAAATCATGGTTTCCACAGCTTGCGCAGAAATGCGGACTGTTTCCGAATCAGTTTCTGGGTTTCTGGTAAGCTCTACTTCAACTACCATAAGATCAGATTCATTTATCTTGTTGTATCCATGAAGCGTCCTATCTTCTGAATAATTCCAAACCTTGTAGATTTCCAATGGAATATCCAAAAAACTGTAATATGTTCTGCGAAAGACAGAGACAAAAAGAAATGGCATCATGGCTGTAGATGCCCATAACCCATACTGCAAATCATTACACAGGTCAAAAACAAACGAATACAATACCATTCCTATTATCATCAGCAGCAGAGTGAGTGTCAATTCATAAGTATATGAATTGTCTTCTCCTCCTTCAAGCCATTTTTGTGATTCCGGAATAAAATGCATCATCGTTTTGAGATGTATAGTTCCCAAAAGAAAATAAAACAGTAATGAAAGCATGTAAAAATATGGCATGAAACTGTATTTAACCAAAGCTGCTGTTGCCGGTGCAACTAACAGGATTACCATTATTATGCAATATCCTATCAGTTTTCTATTACGCAGCAGTTGGTTCTTTTTGGCAATGAAAAACATGACGCTTCCTAACAATACTGCTATTAATGGCATCAGCAAGTATGACATCACAAATTTTCCTAGTAACTCTTCCATATATATGTATTATAAATCGTTTTTATTCATTGGTCAGCGGACCCAGCAAAAGTTTAAATTTAAAACGGCAACGCTCCTGATTTCGATTGATGACAGCTGTCACAGAAACTATTACACGTTTTTTGATGGAAATTGTATCGAATGGCATATTGTGAAAATTAACATCTGAAATATCCGTGTTAATTTCTACTTGACTCAGTCGGGGTTCATACTTCGCTATGGCATCAGTAAGATACTCATAAAAAGTTTCCTCCCACTTTTTTAGAGAAACCATCCTGTCAAAATCCAAGAGCCATATTTTACATCCAAAAGCCCTGTCGAATTTATGTTCGCCGGGATATGTTGTGAAAATCAGTTCCAGATTCTGATCAATTGATTCCTTCTCTGTACATGTTTCAAAATGAGAAGGCTCCTCTGCAAAAAGATTTTCAATCTGTAGCGGTATTTTGTAATAAGTATCCATTCGTCAAAACATTATAGTTTACATGATGCTTTACTTTCTGACTCTTCCAAAACAAGAGATGTTTTGAAAGCCTAGTCAGGATTCGATGCTCCATGTCAATTGTTCATTATTTCCAAGTCCTACCGATAAGGTTTTACCAGAGTCCAGTTTCCCCTCGATTATTAATCTGGAAATGGGACGACGTAAGTAGGTGCGTATCATTCCGGACACTTGACGTGCTCCATAGCGCGGATCAAATCCTTTGTGAGCTAACATGTAACGAGCATCATCAGTTAGTACAATTCTTATATTTTGCTTTTCAAGCAGTTTTGAAAAATTTCGAAATTGAATATCAAATATTTGTAAAAGTATATTTTCATTAATGGGTGAAAAAGGAACAATTTCTGATAAACGTGCCAAAAATTCCGGTCTGAAGTAGCGTGCCATAACTTCCATTAACTGTGCCGTATCAGGGAAATGTCCCAGTTTAAACTGTTCTGCCAGCCATTCGCTACCGACATTGGATGTAAACAGGATGATGGCATTGGAAAAATCCCCCTCTTTACCAAGCCGGTCATGCAGTTTTCCCTCATCCATGATTTGCAGGAAAATATCGTATACAGAAGAGTGGGCTTTTTCTATTTCATCAAATAAAACAACAGAGTAAGGAGATTGCCTGATTTTGTTTACCAAAAGCCCGCCTTCTTCATATCCGACATATCCAGGAGGGGCACCATACAATAGAGCAGCTGAGTGTTCTTCCTTGAATTCAGACATATCAAAGCGAATCATAGCCTTTTCATCATTGAACAAGGCTTCAGCTAAAGCCTTTGCAAGTTCTGTTTTACCGGTCCCTGTCGGTCCAAGGAAAAAGAATGACCCGATAGGCTGTCCCGGCTTATTTAAGCCTGAGCGGGATTCCAAAATGGCATCTGTCAGTGATTTCAAGGCATGGTCTTGACCGACAACTCTTTTCCGAAGCATGTTTTCCATGTTCAACAGACGTTCTTTTTCTTTCGATTGCAATTTGCCAAGTGGGATACCTGTTTTATCGGAAATGACGGCAGCTATTTCCTGTATACCTATCTCTTTTGTGGGATTTTTCAGGAATTCGAGGAGTCCGCTAAACTCACGTTCCAAATAATCATAAATGATTTTTATGTCAGTTTCGCTTTCCACATCCAACTCATGTGAAACTTTGTCTGCTAAAGCCGGATATAAAGCATCCCGCATTTTGCAAAAAATTCTCTTCAGTATAGACAATTGGTGCATTTCTTCTTCTGAATCGTCATTCAAATGGACTTTTCCCAGTTCCTTATGCAAGGACGACAACTCTTCAATCACTGTTTCATTCATCAGTTTCACAGCCGAGAAAGTCCTGTCTATTAAATCCAGAGATGAGTCTGGCAAACATCTGTCCTGCACATAGCGTTTGGCCAAACGTACACTTTCGGCTACAGCCTGATTGGAAATGCCCAGTCCGTGGAATTGTATATATGTATCCATCTGGGACAAAACCATGTTCAGAGCAGATTCTTCATCTGGTTCTGTAAGTTTCAACTCTTCGAAACAGCGGTTGAAAGTTTGGTCCGGTTCAATAACCTTACGGTATTCATCCGATGTCGTAACACCTATCATGCTTATGTTACCTTTGACCAATTCCGGTTTTAATACACTTGCTGCACCGTTATTCCCTTGTTTAGAATCAATCAACGTGTGCAAATCGTCTATAAATAAGATAGCCTTATCCATCTTCCGTAAATCCCGAATGATATTCTTTAGGCGATCTTCTATTTCTCCCTTATAGCTGGCTCCGGCTATAAGCGTTCCTGTATTTAATTCGAAAATCGTGATTCCCTGAAGGAATGAAGGGACTTTCCCATTACTGATTATCCATGCAAGCCCCTCCACCAATGCAGTTTTCCCGACACCTGATTCTCCGGTAATCATGACATTGGATTTTCCGTGACGCCCCAAGATTTGCATTATCAAGCGCAACTCATTATCTCTGCACACAATCGGTCTAATCCTACCCTCTGAAGCTTCGAGAGTAAGATTTATACAATAGTTATTGAGGAAAGAGTCGTGTTTTGCAGTTAGTGAAGCATTGCCGTAACCTGTTTGCTCTTTCAAGTCTTCTTCTATGGAATTGCCAAGGAGTTCGTCTAATATTTCATGCTCCTTGACCGGAAAACTTTTTAACTGGTTTACTGAATATGCTATACCAGGTTTTGACAAGGCTGTAAGCAAACATAGAGGGGTTATTTGACTCCAGCCAATTTTTGCCCGGATGCGGTCTGACTCATCAAAAACTTTTTCTATTTCAGAAGAGTATGACACATCCATTACCTTACCAGCTACGGGAATTTCTTCTATACGTATGTCAGTCCACTCTTCAAGATAAGCAATATCTTTGTTTTTTGATTTAAGAAACTCTCTAATCCCCACATCACGATGAAGCAGGCCCTTGATTAAATGAGCCGGAAAGAATTGCCCATGTGCATTGTCACGTGCAACAGACTTTGCCATTTGTATGGCAGTTGTAGCTGAATCGTCAAAAATCCAATTGTCGCTTTTCATATTGTCCGTTTATTAGGTTTACATACTGAAAGAGTCAATTCTATATACATTCAATACGGCATTGCTAATAGAAAACACTCTTTCATACGCAAAAATAGAAAAAAAACAATAAGTGTACGTATCAATCACGCTTTATTTTTGAAAAAAACATTGGAGATTACATTTTGAATGGTTATATTTACGGCCTAACGTATTTGACAACAAGTACTGTCGTTGGCAGCAATAGGCTTGTCTGAACAGGTATATTTTCAGGCAATGTGGTGTGCTCTGAAGTCGGAAGTTTCAACCATTGAACACCTTAATTAATTGTGTCCACGACAGTCCTGTACGGATATTAGTGTTAATTAAAAAATGAAAGCCATGTTTAGTGCAACATTGAAGTTCAAAGGAAGAGAATATGATGTCCGCTATGTAGACTACCTTATTAAACGTGATATCGATGCAAAAGGAAGGCCATCATCGCATTTGTATGGAGGTTTAATCCGCTTGATTGTAGAATCAAGCGAGGACACAACCATATTGGAAAGTATGGTAACTCAGTTTATTCCCCATGCGGGAACTATTGAATTTAAAAAAGGAGATGAAGAAGCAACAATGAAGGTTCTGAACTGGGAACAGGGATACATTATAAAATTCAAGGAAATAGCAAATGTGGAAGGCAAAAAAGGAATGGTTGTTGATTTTACCATATCTGCACGGATCATAAAAGTTGGTGATACTGTTTTTGAACAAAACTGGCCTGACAAATAAAGAATTCAGGTTATTACCTTTATGCCTTAGTAAAAACTACAGTCTAAATTATTTAATGAAAGCAATATTATGGAAGACTGGAACCAAGTTCACGCAACAGTGAGCATCGACGGCGAGAACCGCAGCTACACCCGTATCAGTCTGGTTCAGAAGTTTGGTCAGCATCATTATTTTGACATCGAAGTGCTTTGCAGTCCGCTTGTCAAAGAAAATGTGTGGCACCATGAACGCGAGGAAATGATAGCAATGCAGGGAAAAACGGTCGTCATACGCATGAAACATGAATTCAGTGGGGACGAAAGCATATTCAAGGGCATCATTACCTCAATCGGAATGGACGGGGACAAAGGTGTATCCGGGACCTTACACTACAGGGGATACAGCACGACCATACTGCTTGAATCCGGGCGAACCATGGATTCATTCACGGATGCCACACTCGGGGAAATCGTAAGTGAAGTGGTGGAAAAATACGGAAACGGTATCAGTATAGTGAACAATCCGGCATTCAAAAGCAGGATACCTTACGTACAGATGCAGGAGGAAAGCGCATACGAGTTTCTGCGCCGTTTGGCATGGCAATATGGAGAATGGTTTTATTATAACGGACAGGTGCTTTATTTTGGCAACCCGTACAAGGAGAAGGACGAGAATCTTATCTATGACATTGACATGGACTCCATGCATTTCTCATCGTGTGTTGCTCCATTCCATTTCTCAAGGCATGACTATCTGTCCGACAGCCACATGGATATGTTCGGGGACGATTCGGAAGCCGTCAGGGGAATCAACACCTATTTGGCCAATGCCATGAAGACTTCAGAGGGAATGTACCGTTCGCAGACCACCATGTACAGCCACACAGCCACCGGTCACCCGCTGGATATTGAACATTTCACAGCAGTGGAAAAAGGACGTAAAGTCTCCTCACTTGTCTGGATGACAGGAAATACGAAAACATGCCGTGTACGTATCGGTGAACCAGTCGTAGTGCAGATTCCGCCAAACATGTGCAAGCGTCGGGATATGGGACGTTACCGCATTGTGGAATTAACACATAGAATTGAAGTAAGTGGAGGTTATGCCAACTCGTTCAAAGGCATACCTGCAAGCATGGAATACATCCCGATGGAGGACATGCGGATGCCGGTCGCACATGCCATGCTGGCGGAAGTGACAGACAATGCCGACCCGGAAAACTTAGGTCGTGTACAGGTGCAATTTGCATGGCAGAAAAGCAGAAACAAGACCACAAACTGGATAAGGGTACGGAGCCTTGATGCAGGAAGCAGCGAAACGGTATCCAAGAACCGGGGATTCGTATTTGTACCAGAGATCGGAGACCAGGTAATGGTAGATTTTGAACTGGGAGATCCTTGCAGACCTTATGTCAGCGGAAGCATGTTCCACAAGAACAACGGCGAAGGGGGTAATGCGGACAACCACATTAAAACCATTGTTACGCGCAGCGGACATACACTGGAGTTCAATGATGATAAAAACGGAGATTGGGGTATCACACTGAAAGATGCCAATAAAAACATAATACACATAAACTCCAAGGAACAAACAATAGAAATAACCGCTCCCAAAACCATCTCCTTGAATGCTGAAAACATAAGGCTGAATGCAAAGGAAGATATAAATATAGTGGCTGACGGTAAACTTGATATGAGTATCGGCAAAGAGGGAGACCTGAAGTTTGACAAACTCAAAGTGGATGTCAACAACTCACTGGATGTCTTATCTAAAAAGTATCAAAATGAATCGGATGAGATTTCAGTAATTAGTAATGGTAAGATGACCCTCAATGGTAAAAACACCACCAAGTTGAAAGGAAAGAAAGTGGAAATTCAAGGCAGTTCCAACAAACTGGAATTACCGTAATTTATCCGGATTATATTGAAACGTGGTAACAAAATAACAAAAGAATTGTTTCCACCCATTTCTCTCAAACAGTTGTTCAAATTATAATAAATAATAGGATTATGAAGTATATAGCAATACTATTCTACATAAGTATCCTGTCCTGTCTATCCTCCTGTACAGGGTGCAGCTACAATCACCAAAAGGCGATGGGAAGCATAGATAACATTTTGGGCAAAGTAGATACACTGATGAAAAAAACAGACCGATTTTTGGAAGAACATCTGCCGGAAGAACCGCCTATAGACTACGAAAAAGAGGGGGTGAATATGGAGCACCTGTTTGTATTTACAGATACGACAATGACCTACAACGGCAAGCCGTTCATGCCGGGAATGACAATAGGAGAATTGTGTGAGATATTCGGACATTACGAGCGTCTTGCGGAACCCGGAATATTTATATGGGATTCTATGGGAATCACTATGGTATCACACGATGAAAGCGGAAAAGACAGTGCCCCTATAAGCAGAATACTGATTGACTGGAATATAGAATTAGATGACTTTCTATCCGAAGAAAACCTAAAATGGCTAAAGAACCGTTGCCCACATCAGTATTTTACGGGTAAAATAGTTGTCGGTGGAGCAGTTTTGGGCAGAGGTATGCACATGGATGATTTTCTGAAAAAAACAAATCTGAAATTCGATAACAATCCGTTCCCTCTGCTTTACTATTGTCATCTGCATGACTGGGACTACACCAAAGCACCTATACACCGCAGAGAAGAATATTATACCTATAAAATCAAAAAGTCTGATGACGGTAATGATATATCACACTTTGATATTGCCATTAACTCACGAGGTTCTGGTGCCCCACCGTACGAAGGTCCTGAATATGAAAAGTACATAAATGTAGAATAAAAAAAGAAATCGCATGAGTAAGTTCTTAGTCACCCTCGGCGCAAGTACCGGTCCAGGCAGCATTGTACAATGCTCTGCCGTAACGGCAACCATAAACAAGAAGCCTATAGCCGTAGTCGGTGACATTGCCACACATCCATACGGACCGGACACGCTGACAGAAGGCATACCCACCATACTGCTGAACGGCAAACCGGTGGTGTTCAGTACGGCAAAGACATCCAAAGGCGGAACCGTAGTGCCCAACACCACGGTGAAGATTTCCTCGCCTACATTTGAAAGCTATACCGGAATTGTACATTCCCCACGGATAAAAAGCAATCTCTGCTTTGATGAACCGATATCTGGGGAGAAGAAAGAAAAAGAGTTGAAAAAACAGATAAATAAAAAGGAAAAAGAAGAGCCTGTAAAGAGCGAAGACATCACACTCGAAAGCGATTTTGCATGGAAACAGCTGATTGACCTTGCAGAAAGTGACGGCAAATGGATTTTCAAGTTCCGTATGGCTAATATCTTCGGAAAGGACGTATCCCAAGATGCCGTAGACAAGCTGTTCGATGCCTGTATGGACAGAAGCTTGTCCAATCCCGAAATACAGGTATGCGAAAACCGGATATACGGTCTGCAGGCTGCCTACAACCAAAAAAACAATAAAATCTATGTATCAAGACAGACCGTAAAGGAAGCTATAGAGAACAACGAAGCCCGGCATAAACTGATGGTAGCCCTTGTAGAGGAATTCGGACACCACATAGACTGGCTGCTCCGTTGTAGATACGATAAGAATGTAAATAAAGATGCAGGAGGAGACGAAGGGGCACGCTTTGCCTACCAAGGAATGTATAGGGTGCTATACATGGACTTTCACAAGCTGCAAAGTGTGCCATTTGCCAATGCACAGACCCCTAAAGGAACATTTGCACTTGAATGGGATATTACCGAGGCCTACCATGCCCTGGAAAAATACACCAAGAACAGACAGTATGGCACAAATGACCATGTAGGGGATTACGAAGGGTTCAAGGTGGAAGACCTGACCTATCAGAAAGGATTCGGACATGAAAATATACAAAAAGACGCCATAAACCGAAGTGGCATAAAAGAACTGGAAAAAAAGGAAAACATACAATACCTCTACCGCGGGAACTGGCTAAAGGACTATGCCCAACTGATAGCACCCTTCTTATTCGACCCTTCTGCCGTTTTGGGTGGAATAAACAAGATTCCGGATTACTGCTACTGCAATATCCCTTCGGACAGAACTGAGCTAAAACAGCTTTTAGAGGATACAGTAAGAATTCTGGCTATCCAAAAGTTCTACACAAAGGAAAGAAAAATAATCGCAAGGAAGACCTATTATGAGAACCCCACAAAATGGAGACTCGTTGTCGATGACAAAAGAGATGGATTAATCCCGGGGTTTGAAAAGATAATCGGTGTCAGTGTACCGTATGACCATTGTGACAATCCTAAAGGATTATTTACTTCCAAGGCACTGGAAGATATGGGATTTAATGGGGAAATTACAGACAAAGAGATTTCCATAAACAAGGAAAAGGGGATAAAACAATACCTGAGAAGCAACTGTCATGACAGTGAAAAAAACACTTGGGGTACAAAGGTAGTCTACGACCAGCTTCTCCAACTTCTCAAGGGTGTGGATTTCACAAGACCCGAACAGCTGGTAAGACTGGGCGGTGTCCTGCATACCATACAGGACTTCTATGCACATAGCAACTATGCAGAAGTGAATCTCGTAAAAGTATACTTTGACAAGGTGGTCACATGGTGTGCTGAAAGCGACAGACTCAGGGATTACAGCAAAAAGCGCATAGACTATTACCATATTGACAAGGATATGGTCTTTGATGCAGTGGAGGTGAGAAGGATTATCAGCCGTAAAGATGATATACTGATAGCCGATGGAAATAAAATGAAATGGAAAAACAGCGGTAACAGTTTCTACAAAAAGGCATTGTACACCCCTGTAGTTACCGGAACCTATGACCTGGAGGATATGATGGCAACAGCTTTGCTCATGCTGGCAAATAAGACCTTCTCATTGGAACTGACACCTCCGAAAAAGGATATGGAAGCGGGAATGTTGTGCAGTAATGACATTATCCTTCTATTGCTATGCCGCTATTTTGACAAGAAAAGAATCTGTAACAAAATAGTAACAGAAGATTGCCTGAACAAATTCTTCGACCTCCGTGACAAATGGATAGAAGCAAAAAAATATATTGATAAACTACTTCCGGACTTCATAAAGGGAGCTATAGAGGAAATAGAAGAATGCGTAATCAGGAACATCGAACAGCATATACAGATTTACAAGAATATAGCCAAGCATTATATGTGCAAAATACTTGCCGATTTCATCAAGGAATATCAATTGACTCTGAAACGGCAGTTGAAAGACATTGCAAATTCTATTAACGGTATGTATCCTCACGGTGACAACCCGTCGCATACGATGCTGGCAAAAGATGAAGCATCGCATCCGGTAAATGAACTGGCAGGAAAGATGGCTATAGACTCAACAGTCAGTATATTGAAGGCATTGCATAAAAAAGACTCCATTGAGAATACACTCGGAGACATCATTGTTCATCCCCTTTTAACGGAACGATTTGACAAGCAGACAAAACAATGGGCTGAAGAGAACCCGACAAGGGTACTAAGATGCAGTGTCTATTCCGCCACACTGGAGGCAATCCGCAGAGGTATCATATTGGCAAAATCAGGCAAAGATCACGTGAACCGGCTATATAGAGATTCTGATGCCATAGGTACCAACCGGGCGGCAAGAAGCAGTTCTGAACAAGACGCAATCATTCAGGAGAAGGACTTGAATGCCATAGGCACATCACAAAACGACCTGTGCAGTCTGTTTCGTGAAGCATTAGGTTCGTACAATAAATATATGGAACTGGACGCACAGACATTTGTAGAGTTCCTGTCGCTACAATATCCTGAAATCAAAAGGAATGACCCGCTTGCAGAAGCTTTGAAGAAGATATGGAGAGATATATCCGGCAAAGCGGCCTATAGGGTAAAAACAAACATAGAGTGCAGCTTTGACTTTATAGAAGAAGCATACAACCAGGCAAGGTATAAGTTAATGTCTCTTCATTCTTTTGAAACAACCAGTAAATAACTTTTCATTCCTCTTAAACATAAATCCTGTAACTCCCGCTAAAAGTAGAAGAACGTTAAAATTCAAATTTATTCTTGCTGTAGAATTGCGAATTAAAATCTCATTGCTTATATTTACGGCGGAACAAGTTAGTAGACCAATCCGGTTAATGTGTCACGCAAGCATTTCTTTGGTGGCTTTGTATAAGCTATGCCATAACAGGCAACAGTTGAACATTTAAAATAAAATGCAGGGGTGACCTTAACGATTGAAGATACGAAGAAATTCCAAATAATGATAAGTGAGATAACTAACATATTATCAACATTTAAATTTGAAATTTATGTTTAATGCAACTCTAAAATTCAAAGGAAAGGAATTCGATGTACGTTATGTTGATTACCTTATTGAACGTGATGTAGATGCAAAAGGCAGACCTGCGTCTCATTTGTATGGTGGTTTGGTTCGTATGATTATCGAATCGACTGAAGATACAACAATTCTGGAAAATATGGTTACCCAATTCAACCCTCATAGTGGGATTGTTGAATACAAGAAAGGTGATGAGGAAGCCGTAATGAAAGAATTGAGTTGGGAACAAGGGTATATCGTTAAGTTTAAAGAAACAGCAGATGTGGAAGGCAAGAAAGCAATGGTTATCGACTTCACAGTATCTGCAAAGATTCTCAAAGTAGGTAATGCTGTCTTTGAACAGAATTGGCCTGCCAAATGATTAAGTTTCAATCGTGAAGGAGGAGATTGATTTGTGCTATTAGGTAGAAATGAGCATAAAACAATCTCCTTTTTTGATAATCCTTCATAGTTAGCTATCTCAAAAATCCTTTGTATAACAGCATTTTAGAAAATATTTAATACATTGAATATATGGCAATAGATAATATACAACTTGGTGGAAACATCATACGAGAAGATTCAGAACAGGGTATCACCAGGATTCCTGAGAATCGTACTTTAATGGCCAATCAGTTTACTGATGATGAGCCTATCCTGCCAGAAGTGGTGGAAGGGCTCAAAACATCGGAAGAAGTGTTCAACTATTTTCGACCGAATGTTGATGTCACATTTCAAAACAAGGAAGGCCAGCCTGTAATGGAGCATTTTGATTTCAAAAATGTAGCAGATTTTGCTGTCAAGGCTATGACGGAAAAAAGTCCTTTTCTTAGTCAGCTGAGCGAAGATAAAGAATTCTTTGAAAAAGCAATGAAATCGCTGAGATCAAACAAGCCTCTACTTCGTGCTATAACAAATACAGATACAAAAGCGGCAATGCTTATTATACTGAAACATTTCAGAGATGAACTGGAGAAATCCTTGTAACCATCATTGTACCACGCTAACATTATAGAAAAATGCCAGAAGAAAAGATACAGATTGCACAGGGGCAACATGATACCCCGGCAAAAAAAGAACAGCAGCCACAACAGCAATTCGAGCAAGCTTTGAACACGCTAATGAAATTTGGCGGTATTCCTTTCTTTGAATCATTCATTAGTGAGATTGCAAATATCAGTCCGATTCGAAAAGCCAGAAGAGACCGTTTTTTTGAAGATGACAAGAAAGAGGAACGCAAAAAGCTGTTGCGCAAAATTGACAATTGGATAGAATTGCTGGAGGAAAACTCTTCTATGGACAACATGATAGACAAATGCAGCCGTGAAATTGAAGAAACGGGTATCTTGCTTAGAAGTAACCAGCATGAAGCCATTGACAGGGTAAGAAATTTGGAGCGTGCCTATAGAGAAATGAAGTCCTTCTATGACAATACGGGATTAGATAAGGTAAAGAACATTTCAATCATCAATGTTTCGCACGAGCAGTTAACAGATCTGGATAACCCTGTTTTTATAGATCATGTGGCTAATGAGTTAAAACAGAATTTTGACCGTCTGGATTTGAGAGATAATTACTCTCTACTTGTATTGCCAGGCTATCTTGGATCGAAAAAGGTGGTTGACAAGTGGGCACGTATTGCAGATGAATATATGGTTCAGCTTTATTCAGATTTTGCAGACGTAGACAATCCGGATGATCTGATGGAAATGTTCTATGACTCTAAGTTGACAGGCTCAGATACGTATCTGCAAAGCACGTCTCTTTGTTGTAATTGGATTACAGCACGTGCCAAGTATGATGAGCTTGGAGAAGAGGACGACATGAGAATATCTCCGGCATCAGCACTTGCCGGCCGTATTTATTCAACACTGATGTCTCAGGTTACAGCCGGATCTACTTATGGTACGATATATGATGCGGATGCTGTCCGGTTCAGACTGTTGAAAAGTGAATTAACCAAATTGGAACAAATGGGACTTGTTCCGTTAGTCAAAGAGTTTGGTAAAGTTATGGCCTTCTCAGGAAAAACATTATTTGACGGACCTAATGAAGGACGTCAAACTTATTCTGTTGTTCGTGTGTTTAACCATGTTGGCAAGACATCAATGGATTTCTTCAACCGGATTGCATTCGAGACATGGGATCCCAAACGGCAACAGCAGACACGCAAGGAATTGGTACGCTATCTCGACAGTATCAAAGGTTCGGGAAAACTAATAAAACGATATGAAATTCTTCGTTTGGAACGCAATGATAAGGATTTGGAAAAACATATCTATTTTGATGTGTTTCTGGAGCCTTTCTTCCCAGGTAAAAGCTATATCATGAAGATGCATGGTATGAAAGGAGAAGATGGTCCTATCAACTGGAATACCGAAACCGATGAAGGATAATTGCATGTTCTACGAATGACAGACAATCTCAAGAAAAAGGTCTTATGACATTGGGCAAGAATCCTGAGCGGATATGACTAGTGGTGACATAAGACCTTTTTTTACACAAAAACAAGCAATATTATGGAAGACTGGAACCAAGTTCACGCAACAGTGAGCATCGACGGCGAGAACCGCAGCTACACCCGTATCAGTCTGGTTCAGAAGTTTGGTCAGCATCATTATTTTGACATCGAAGTGCTTTGCAGTCCGCTTGTCAAAGAAAATGTGTGGCACCATGAACGCGAGGAAATGATAGCAATGCAGGGAAAAACGGTCGTCATACGCATGAAACATGAATTCAGTGGGGACGAAAGCATATTCAAGGGCATCATTACCTCAATCGGAATGGACGGGGACAAAGGTGTATCCGGGACCTTACACTACAGGGGATACAGCACGACCATACTGCTTGAATCCGGGCGAACCATGGATTCATTCACGGATGCCACACTCGGGGAAATCGTAAGTGAAGTGGTGGAAAAATACGGAAACGGTATCAGTATAGTGAACAATCCGGCATTCAAAAGCAGGATACCTTACGTACAGATGCAGGAGGAAAGCGCATACGAGTTTCTGCGCCGTTTGGCATGGCAATATGGAGAATGGTTTTATTATAACGGACAGGTGCTTTATTTTGGCAACCCGTACAAGGAGAAGGACGAGAATCTTATCTATGACATTGACATGGACTCCATGCATTTCTCATCGTGTGTTGCTCCATTCCATTTCTCAAGGCATGACTATCTGTCCGACAGCCACATGGATATGTTCGGGGACGATTCGGAAGCCGTCAGGGGAATCAACACCTATTTGGCCAATGCCATGAAGACTTCAGAGGGAATGTACCGTTCGCAGACCACCATGTACAGCCACACAGCCACCGGTCACCCGCTGGATATTGAACATTTCACAGCAGTGGAAAAAGGACGTAAAGTCTCCTCACTTGTCTGGATGACAGGAAATACGAAAACATGCCGTGTACGTATCGGTGAACCAGTCGTAGTGCAGATTCCGCCAAACATGTGCAAGCGTCGGGATATGGGACGTTACCGCATTGTGGAATTAACACATAGAATTGAAGTAAGTGGAGGTTATGCCAACTCGTTCAAAGGCATACCTGCAAGCATGGAATACATCCCGATGGAGGACATGCGGATGCCGGTCGCACATGCCATGCTGGCGGAAGTGACAGACAATGCCGACCCGGAAAACTTAGGTCGTGTACAGGTGCAATTTGCATGGCAGAAAAGCAGAAACAAGACCACAAACTGGATAAGGGTACGGAGCCTTGATGCAGGAAGCAGCGAAACGGTATCCAAGAACCGGGGATTCGTATTTGTTCCTGAGATTGGAGACCAGGTAATGGTGGACTTTGAACTGGGAGATCCTTGCAGACCTTATGTTAGCGGAAGTATGTTTCATAGGAACAATGGAAAAGGAGGAAATGCGGACAACCACATTAAAACCATAGTTACAAGAAGTGGACATACAATTGAATTTGATGATAGTGAAGATTCAACATGGGGTATTACAATAAAAGACAAAGAAAAAAATACAATCCATTGGAATACCAAACATAAAACCATAGAAATACTTGCACCATTAAAAGTAGTGGTAAAATCAGAAGAAATAGATTGTATAGCCTCCAAATGCGTGAAATTAGAATCTGGTGACGAAATTAGGCTTCAAGCTAAAAACATGTTATCAATAAATGCAAAAAACATTTCTACAAATGCTGAAGATAATTATTCATTAGATGCGAAAACTATAGAAACAACAGCAGAAAGCACTTCACAGCAAACAACTAAAGGAGATATGGTACTTTCTTCAAAAAAAGAAGTAAAAACTATAAGTGGTAATAAAAAGATAAGACTATCTTAATACTAATAGAGACTTATGAATGTTTTAAAACTACAATATCATCCTGAATTGCTTTCCAGAATATATGGAGTTAATATAACAGTGCGTTCTTTATACGAAGAACAACGCCTTATGTATAAGGTAAAAATAGCTTATGGAGGAAATCTATATGACAATTTTCATCTTCTACAAATAACAAAATTTGATTATCATATAAATGAAAAACAACCAGATGAACATGCTTTCCGTCTTGCAAATGAATGCATGAAAGCCTTTTTCCCAATTAATGTTATAGTAAACAAACTTGGTTTGATAGAAGCTATACAATCTGATGAAATATACCAAAGATGGAAAAATATAAAACCATCTTTGCAACAACAATTCAAAGGGAAAGGAGCAGAAGAGTATATAAAAAGAACAGAACTGCTTTTACAAGAAGAGTATTGCGTGCAAAAACTGATACACAAAGATATGTTTTTCAATGTATTTTTTAAATTATTATATAAGGATGGGATTATTAATTCACAAACGACCTTTCCTTTAGTACCGTTTAATGGTGTTCTAAGATTTTCTTGCTTACAAGAAATTTTTAATGAAAAAGAAAGTCCTTTGAATATCAGCAGAAAAGGAGTACTAATTGATAAAAAAAATTTCGGTATGATTTTTCCCAAAGAATGCCATTCAATAAAGGATTTTCATTCTTCGATTAATGGTTGTTTTAATATTAAATATCAACTTGACAATTCATCATTAATAGATAAAATTGTAGCTGATTTTAGATTAGAGAATAATGACTTTAAGAAAGAATACCATATGAAAGTGCACTATCTGAACGAATATGATGTATCTCCTGTATCTATTCCACAAATGCAATATTTAGGAAAAAGTTTAGAAGAGAAAAAAATATTCTCTAACATATTAAAAAGAATATTTCAATAAAAGGAGGGTAATATATGAGCGAACAACATATCGTATGCGAAGGTGCAACAGTATATTGTAGTCTTTCAATGACTAATAATTCTCCTGCTACAGCAGTGCCTCTGACCATAACAAGTCAAACTCTAGCTGTAGCTAACGGAAGTAGAAAAATAGCGACCAATAAAGACAACAATGTTATTAATATGTGTTTTGGTATATGTAATGACCCCAGAGTTCAGTCTCCTTCTCCTAAACCTCCTTGTATGGCAAATGTGATATGGAATAAGGTTTATGAAAATGCAACCCTAACTGAAGCCGAATTAAAAATGCTTTTAGAATGTTCTGAAGCTGATTGCCAGACATGCCCTGGAGGAAAAATAAGAGTTGCATTTCATGGACAAACTGCCAATATCGCTCCTGAAGATATTGGTTCAGTTTCAGCTGATATTATGGCCGAAATGAATCCTTTAACAACTCCATTAGAACCTGTCTTGCGTAAAGATACTCCAATACTCATCAAAGCAGAATGAATATGAGCACAAATGATTCTTCAATTTCATTAGAACTTATACCACGTATACCTAATGACAGTAAAATACAAGTAGCGAATAATGATATTATTCGTTTCTATGCTACTGCACATACAAAAAACGTTGTGGGAAGAAGACTACATTATGCATGGAAAGTATATTCAAGTACTGCCTACAGCGAAGGAAATAAAGTTGCCGTATCCCTTCCTAACCGATATTGCGGAGAATGGGTTACATTATATGTAGATGTGGAAAAAAAAACATACAAATGGTATGCACGCATAGCTAATGCCATCAAGGATATCTTTTCAGAAGATATTGAAGAAACTAAACTTGAAATAGTAAACAAAACTCATGCCCATATTTCATTTTATCCATGGTGTCCTCCTTTGGTCAATCAAATCGAATGGTGTGATATTTATTATCAACCGCAATATAAGTATAGAGACTTATACTTAAACGACATAGGCTATATCGTACTAGATATTGAGGGAGTAAACGGAAGATACTTACATGGAGATATTTTAATTAACGGCCAACCTGTTGAAAAATGTATTCCTACGTTAGTATCAAACAATTATGCCTGTTTCTTTTTCCTAATATCTTCTGATTGGGTAGAACAAATGGAACCTGGAAGTGAAGTTACTATTGAATTCCGTTTAATGGATGAAGATATAAAAAAGCCAAATGGTGAGAGGTATACAACTACAAAAAAACTGCATATAGAAAAACGACGTAATAAATTAAACTTCAACCCCAGCAATCAGCCATTGGTTACTGGCGAATTAGCTGTTGTAGAGAATAACTTCGAAAAATGTAAGTACACACAGATAAAAGCAAAATTGATATATGATGATAATGGAAGAAAAGAATTATCAGGATATGTTTTTGATGAGAATCTCAACTATCTGCCAAAAACTATAGAAATTGTAGGATGCGACAATTTTAACACCCATCTGCATTTGGAGCTTATCAATTATTCAACTGATGGATGCGGGTTGGCTGAAACAGACAAGCATAAACATAGAGAAGGAGTTCTATCTCCCAAATTTAGTATTAAAAATAACCTTAATAATAATTTATATCAAGAAAAAGCTATAATAGATACCTCATCCGGTAAAGTTGACATAGATGTAAACTATACTTACGATAGATATAAATTATTAGCATTATTGATACCACTTGGCCCTGCAGTACAAGAGCATACATTAAAACTTGCAACATGTAGGCATATGAAAGACTTAAAGATACTTATGTATCCTGATATAGAATGGGAGTTTTACTTTACTTATAATTCAACAATCGGTAAACAAAAACTTTTAGGGATGGGGTTCGAAGTGAATGACCTCCATACTGATGAATTTGATCCTAAATGTACAATAGATGTTGAACATAAATTTAGTGTGAACCTTAAAGGTAGCTATAATAAAGGCTCTGAAACTATAATTCTTGGCAAAGAAATATCAGAAATTATAAAAGTTACATTAGATGTTTTTGCTATGATAAAATATCTAATTGTATCAGCTTTCCATTTAGAGAACACCCCCATATCAGATAATCCATCAGGTGCAGAAAAAATAAAAAATGTATCTCTGACAGCTCGCCCCCATAAGGCTTTATCTGTTTATATTTGTACCCCTGAAATTGCTTTAGGGATCAAATGGAAGATGATTCAAAAAGAAATAGGTAAAACAAACCTTGAATTACGGTTCTTTGCAAATCTAGATCCGTTATTAGTCGTTGGAATAATTATTGATGTTATAAGCCTTGCTTCCAGAAGTGGTCCTTGGGGTACAATAGTTGCAACTATTAGAAATGTAATGGAAGCATACGACCAAAAAATAAATCTATTTATTCTTGCGACAGCTTCATCTAAAGTGATAAGTGAATTAGTAGTTATAAACAGAGATGAAACAAGCGAAGAAGATCAAGATATTTTTAAATTTAGGGCAGAAGGTGAGCTTAAAGTCTTATTCGAACTTGATGTACAAGGTAAATTTATCGGAATACAACTGCAATTCAAAACAGAAGCTTATGGAAAAGGTGGTCTGTTCTGTGATTTGTATTTTGGCATTGATGATAATGGTATATACTATACTGTTGGATATGGAAATACAAGTTGTGAAATTGCAGCAAAAATAAAAGGAAGCATATTAACAAATACCACTCATAAAAGAAGAGGAAGCATTGTCAAACAAGATTCGAAAAAAGAAGAGGTTTCTTTTGTTGAATTAGAACATAAAATTGAATTAATTCCTGAAAAAACTTGGGGAGATAATATGACAAATAATAAAAAGAAAAAAAATAAACATTATATCAAAGTAAAATAGTATGAATATAAAAAAAATTATTATCATGAGTTTATTAGGTTTTTTGGGTATGAATACCAGTGGATGTGCAAATGCACAGAAAAAGAACGAGATAGTTGATTCATTTACGATAGATGAAAAGCAGCCTAAAAATTATTATTTATTGACTATGTCAAGTAATGGATGCAATTTCAGGATACTTATAAATGATATTCCTATTTGGGGCTTTTGGGACGAAGGGGCATATTCTGGTTCATATCCTATAAACCATTTTATTATGAAAAGTGGAACGCAAAAATTAAAAGTAGAATTATATCCTGCATATACACATGAAGATTTAGGAATAAACAGTGAAGAACCGTTATATATTGAAATTAAAAAACGTCTTGATGGTCAAACATTAGATGACTATGTGACTGTATTAACAAATCCAATACCAAAAGTCAAGAAAGGAATACCTTACTATGAATATGAATGTACATTTGATGCTGAAGTTCCTTATAACATATCTATTTTAGATGAATGTATCAGATTAGATTCTATAAGCAACATAGAAGAAATGGCAGTAAAAAAATATAATGAAATAAAAAGTATGTATGAAAGAAAAGATTTTTCTTCATTTAAAGAAGAATTTTTCATTCGAAATGAAAGGATTGGACTTTCAAATTATTACAAAGATGGAGAGTGTGACAGAGAAATGGAAGATCAAATCAACACAATGAAAAAATTATATGAACATGTAGCACCAATACAAGATTATGAAATAAAATTTTATGGCGATAAAAAATTAATCCTTTTATATAGTAAAATTGATTGTACATATGCATTTAGATTAGATGATGGAGGTGATGATATATGGCCATTACCATTCTTTTTAGGAATGCGTAAAGGTAGTGATAAACTTGAAATTGTCTTTTAATGAATACCCAAAATTACAGCAAAGAAGCCATAAAAACCCGTATGTATCGCCATGCGATGAACTACTGGGGAATCAAAAAAGTAGAGAATCTGGATCCATTAGTGAAACTGCTACTCGAAGCACTCTCCAGTGAACTGTTCGGCTTGTCGCACGAAATAGAAGACAGCCACAACCGTATGCTGGATAAGATAGCCAATATGTTGACACCAGACACGCTGGTACATGTGCATCCTGCGCATGGGATATGCCATGCCCTTCCCAATGATATAGCAAAGGCGGAAATCACACGGGATACAGGCTTCTTTGCCAACCTACCGTTCGGTAAAGACAGACAGAAGGGGAAACTCAGCCTTTATCCGGTGAAGAATACTGTATTATATAATGGTGACGTACGCAAACTGATATGTAGTGGAGATATATACAAACTGGATGCAACCATGACTAAAGAGTTGGTTTACCGTGCCCCTTTGAACATGGCTGGACTATATAACCATACAATCTGGATTGGCGTAAAAATGGACGAAAGAATACAGAAGCTGGAAAATCTTCCGTTCTATTTTGAAATGCCTTTCCGAGAAAACAGGCAAAGTCTATATTCACTGCTTGCTTACTCCAAATGGAGCTTTTGCGGAATGCCATTGAGCATTCAGCATGGGCTGGCAGAAGAAGAGGAATCGGACAATCCGGAAACCTTGTTTTCGATGTGCAATATAGAACAGGAAATAGAACATGATATTCTGACTTCATACAGCAATCAGTTTGTAAGGATTGCAAGTCCTTTGCAAATGGATGTAAAATTAAAATCCGTATTGCCGGAAGAAATAATGGAACATTACCCCGCAAGTCTGTTCGAAGACAGTGAACCATTGTTTTGGTTCAGGGTAAAGTTTCCTTCCAACTTCACCCCGGACTGTCTGGATGAGCTGAAAGTATGCATGAATGCCATAATTGTTCAAAATAAGCGTTTAAAGCACTTCATCTCGAAGGTTAATGACCTGACAGCCGTGATTCCCCTACCCACTGGAGAAGAAGAACACTTTTATTCGGTAGCCTCGGTATCGGACATCATGGATAGGAAATACACTGAAATACCTTATGGAGGAAAAGGGGAACGAAGCAATACTTATGTAATCCGTCGAGGAGGATGTGAACGGATGAATTCGCGTGAAGTAAAAGAATACTTGTATAGAGTACTTGATTTGCTGCAAGACAGAGGAGCATTCATAGCTTCGCTTGAAAGGGATACGTTTTCAAGCGAAATACAGGAGATGGACAGTCTGCTAAACCATATGGAACGAATGATAAAAGACATACAGTCCGCTACCGGTTCACTTTCCTACTTACTGGTCGATTTGTCGGAAAAAGCTGAAATGCTGTATGTAGACTATTATACGAGCAGCTGTGAGGCAGCCAATGATTTACCTGTAGGCACTTCGCTGATGCAGTTGGAAGATTCCAGTCTGAAGAGAGATAGCATATTTATGCTTACCACGACACGGGGTGGGAAAAGCATACCCATATCGGCCAATCGTTTCGACATGTACAAGTATGCGCTGACCACTCGCGACAGGATTGTGACGAAAACTGACATCTTGAACTTCTGTCGGAAAGAACTTGGAAAACATTTACAGAATATTCGCATAGAACACGGAACTATGGTAAGCTCACGGCCCCATGAAGGTCTGGTACGCTCCATTGACATTTACCTGACACTCAAGAAAGATGAAGAGAGAGACTTGGATTTTATGGTAGAAGATTTGGAGAACCGCTTGAGCAGTCGTTCGCTTGACAGATTCAATTATCGTATTTTTATAGAAAAAGCAGGCTGATCATGAATGATATTAACATGCAAATAGTCCAGAATCATCTGCAAAATGCCAATACACTGGATACAGACTTTCTTGCGGAAGTTATTTTAGCAGCACTCATTGAGCAAGGAGTAAGTTACGGAGATATACAAATTGTACGTAAAGGCGAACAGCGAGCCGGTGTAGGGAAAGACATCGACAGTGCAGAATTACATTATAAGCCGGAGAAGGATACATCGGACTATCTGAAAATATTTGTCAACCGTAAAGGTCTGTTCGACATATTGCCAGAAGGAGTGTTTTTTGATGGACGGCAGCTCCCTGTAGAAGATATAGAAGCCATGGTACAGCGTGTGCGAGAAAACCGGATTCAGGAGAAGAAGATACGAAAGTTCTTTTCCCTGTACGAAAATGAGATAGACCAGGCAAAAGTGGAAATGCAGCTGCTGGAAAGACGTGTAGACAACAAAAATGTCTATTCTGATTTTGCAAGCTTGTTTGTGAATTATTGGCCACTGGTGCGGCTATTGTCGCTTCAACAGACAACGATATTCATGAAAATGTTACCGATACTTCATCGTATAAGAGGGCATGAAAAAAATATCAGCAAGGCTATGACATTGATTCTTGGATTGCCTATACGGATAGAGGCTATAACCAACATCCATAACAGTAGACACATCTATAAGCTCGGGGCAATGCGTATTGGAGAAAATCTCGTCTTGGGCAACAGCTATAGGGACGGTCTATATGATACAAAACTGTATGTTGAAGATATTCCACAGAAACGAATAGCGGAATTTCTAGAAGGTGGAACAAGCAGGATAATCGTAAATCAGTTAATTGATATGCTGTTCCCTGCTGACATGAAAGTGGAAATAATACTCAAGGGTATACCTCAGAGGATACGTCTTGCCAACCAAAACTGTTCGGAAGAAAGATCTTTCTTGGGTATTAACTCACGTTTGTGACAGAAACAGATATAAAGTGTAAAAAGGCTTGGGGCAGTTTGAGTTTTTTTCATCTTTGCAAGTTCTTTTTTCAAAAGTGTAATAAACAAATAATCATGATTAAACATATATATTTAAATAATTTTACATGCTTTGAAGAATGCTGTTTATCCTTCTGTAAAGGCATTAACCTGTTCATAGGCCGAAACGGTACGGGTAAAACACATATAATGAAGTGCATGGCAGCTTCAATGAAAGCCAATGCACTTTTTGAGCAATCAACCTCTAAAACAAAAGATAAATTTGCAGATCTGTTTACAGAAAAACTGATTGGATATTTCAAACCGGATATCTTGGGACATCTCGTGTATAAATACGGTTCCGGACAAGCATCTGTGAAAATAGCATTGGATGCCGGTGAACTGGCATACACTTTTGGAGAGAAGGCTTTGTTGGCAAAATCAGACAACAACACCTATATTGACCAGCCACATTTTATCTATATCCCTCCGCAAGAAATGTTTTCACTGTTTGAAGGATTTATTAGCTTGTATGAAAAAAGAGAGATTTCCTTTGATGAAACATACCTTGATTTGGCAAAAGCCATGGATGCAGCGCCATTGAAAAATGAAGCGTTGAAGAAAGTTCAGAATATGCTTGCTCCTGTTCTGAAAAAGTGGAATATAAGCGTTTTGAGAAAAGGTAATCGATTTTATATCATTGATGACGGAAAGGAATATGAAGCACATCTGGTGGCAGAAGGACTTCGGAAGATGGCTACCTTACTGTATCTTAGCATCAACGGTGAACTGAAACCGGGGAGCATCTTGTTTTGGGATGAACCGGAATCGAATATGAATCCGACATTGATATCTATCATAGCCGACCTTCTTATCGAACTGGCCGGGAAATATGAGGTGCAGATATTTGTGTCTACACATGACTATCTGTTGTCGCATAAGTTGTCAATGATGGCTGAATATGCACCTGAAGAGAGTCCGGAAATGCGTTTTTTTAGTCTCTGCAAGACCGAACATAAGGTTACCTCAGAAGTGGCAGATAAACTAATAGATATCAGCCATAATCCTATTTTGGAGGAATATTCTGCATTTTTTGATTTGGAAAACGAATACATGAACAGATACCATGAAAGAGTATAAAGAAAGCGGCCTCCTATTCCGCTTTACCGAGCAATGGGAAGTGTATCAGTTGGACCTGGAGCCTGATTATCGGGAAAAGATCTGTAGACAGGTGCCCGAAACAAAATGTATTGACTTTATCGGTTTTAACCAAAGTAAAGACATTTTGCTCTTCGTAGAAGTAAAAAGTTTCAGAGGCTACGGCAACCGTACAAATGTACAAAGACTGGCTGGCACGAACGATGACATAACGGTTGAAATAGCCCAAAAAGTCAGGGACTCTTTGGCTGTTCTGATAGGCGGTGCAAGGCATTCTACCCATTTGCCTGACAATTGGAAAAAGTGTATTGATCATTTGAACAAGGATAAAGCACTGAAAGTTATTGCATGGGTAGAGATGAATATCTCTACAGCAAACCTGCTGAAACGGGCGAATGTCAACATGAGCACCCGGCGGAATGAATTGAGAAAACGTCTTACGTGGCTTACTTCCGATGTGCAGATTCTAAATATACAAAACTATCATAGCGAACTGGAAGGCATGGAAGTGTCGACGGTTAACTAACAGACGAAATTATGAGTCTTAAAGTACCCGAAGTCAGTATACAACATAAAATTCTTGTAGGACACCTTATCCTGTTTGCTATAATAGCATGCATATTCGGAATTCTACAACATGAACGTATGCGTATATCGGATATTGAAAAAGAAGCCAGACACATTCAGCAGGTACAGCGCAAGGTCAATACGGCCCATCGTCATATCACACTTCTTGCCATGTTGGGTGAAACTGCCATTTCTTGGGAGAGAAAGGATTTTGCCGACTATCGTTCACTTCGGCAGTACGTGGATTCCACATTGCTGGATATACGAAAAGAGAATGAAATCCATGTTGCGCGAAGCCAAGTAGATTCACTGCGTTCTCTCTTGAAAATCAAGGAAGAGCACCTGGCTCAAATCATGTATCTGATTCAAAGCCGAGATGGTCATGGCGTTTTACAATTCAGCAAAATACCTTATAATGTCTTTCCACAAACGATAACTCGCAAGAAAAAAGGATTGGCGGGCTTCTTCGGAGGCAAAGAGACAGTAGAAGTTACACCCAGCACTTCGGCTGCATTGCATGCATTGAATAAAGAATTGCTTTCCATGCAGAACGAACTCAATGACAACATAGATGTCTGTACTGATAGTTTACGCAGGCACAACAAGGTTATCAATGGAAAACTGCGCTCGCTGATGACAACCATGAATGATCAGGCCGAGCAAATACTTGAAGATAAGGAAAAACAATTGAATGCCTCTTATGACCGTTCAAAAAGCATCATCACGTGGCTGGTTATATCAGCTGTTATACTGCTGATTGTTTCTTATCTGATTATCCAGAAGGACCTGCGTGAGAAGCAGAAGACCAGCAAAATGTTGGAGGAAACCATAGAGCAGAATGCTGCATTGCTGCAAATGCGCAACAAAATCATTTTAACCATATCGCATGATATCCGCTCCCCTTTGAACGTGATTAGTGCAACAGTTGAATTGGCAAGGAGGGAAGTGGATAACCAACGGCGTGATACCTATTTGTCCAACATTGAATCAGTGTGTCTGCATGTAGTACATCTGCTGAATAATTTATTGGATGTATACCGGTTGAATCAATCCAAAGAAGAATGCAACTATGTTCCGTTCAGTCTGCATGAAATGCTTGATCGGATTGCTTCCCGTTTTTCCGGTCTGGTCAACGACAAGGGATTGCTGTTCAACACCTCGTTTGACAATACGGATGTCAGATTACGTGGAGATGTGGACCGTATAGAACAGATTGTCGGCAACCTGCTCAGCAATGCTATCAAGTTTACGGAATGCGGAGAAATCTCCTTTCATGCCGGTTATTCTCAAGGGAAATTGTATTTGGAAGTGACTGACTCCGGCATTGGCATGACGGAGGAAACACTTGCACGTATTTTCCGCCCATTTGAACGGCAGATGACAGCAAACAATACCGATGGCTTTGGTTTAGGTTTGTCCATTATACAGGGACTTGTCCATCTCTTCAACGGAGAAATTGACGTAAAAAGCAAGATTCATCAGGGAAGTACCTTCAAGGTAACTCTTCCTCTTGAAGAAACGGATGAACCGCTGGAATGTGAAAAAACCGTATTGACCCATACCGGACATTTGCCTCATAATATACTTGTCATTGATGATGACAGTATGTTGCGTGCAGTCATCAAGGATTTGCTTGAACGTAACGGCATTAATTGTACGACCTGTGCTTCGGCCAAAGAACTGGTAAAGGAGATGAGAGAAAAGGACTATGATTTGTTGCTTACTGATATTCAGATGCCAGGTACCAACGGTTTTAATCTCCTGACTTTGCTACGTCATTCAAATATAGGTAATTCTCGCACGATACCGGTCATAGCCATGACCGCACGTGGTGAGCAGACCAAGGAGTCCTTACAGGAAGCCGGATTTACGGATTGTATCTATAAACCGTTTTCTTATAATGAACTGCTCAATCTGCTTTCATCTATCAATCAATGTCATGTAGCAGCGTCTCCGCCAAGTGATTTGGATGCCTTGCTGTCAGAGGTTCAGGATAAGGAAAAACTGCTGTTTACCTTGATAGAGCAGTCCAGAAAAGACCAGGATGAATTGCTGGCTGCTTTATCGGCAAGCAACAGAAGACAGATGCGTGAAATAGTCCATCGGATGCAACCTGTCTGGGAACTTCTGCATATGGAGGATATTCTATTTGAATACCGTGATATTTTAAAGGATGACCAAGTGAGTGATGTGGTGCTGAAGAACCACACACGGCAGATTCTGAGTCATGTTTCAACATTGATGACGAAAGCAGAAAAAGAACTAACACGATTGAAAAATGAAAAGGAAAGTATTGATTGTTGAAGACAATATAAACCTGTCACAGATGCAGAAAGACTGGTTTGTACAGGCCGGGTATGACGCTATAACGGCCGTAGATGCAACGAAAGCCCGTTCGTTAATCCGCAAGGTACATTTTGACTTGATTCTTTCGGATGTGCGTTTGCCGGACGGAGACGGAATCTCATTGCTGGAGTGGCTGCGTAAGGAAAAGAATAATACTCCTTTTATTATTACCACTGAGTATGTGTCTGTACCTGATGTTGTCCGTACCATTAAATTGGGAGCTGTAGATTATCTGCCTAAACCCGTACGCAAAGAACACTTGCTGGAACTGACCAAGGATGTATTTGCTCCTTTGGTTACAGTAAGAAAACAGGAGCCGATGCTGCTTCAGCGTAAAAGCGCCAGAATGAGAGAGATCCTGAAGTATGCAGAAATGGTTGCTCCTACTGATATGTCAGTGCTTATTTACGGAGCCAGCGGAACAGGAAAAGAGTCTATAGCCCAAAGTATCCATCAAGGAAGTGATCGTTCCAATATGCTTTTTCTGGCAGTGAACTGTGCACTTCTCCCCAAAGATTTGGCTCCTTCCCTATTTTTTGGTCATGAAAAAGGTTCCTTTACGGGGGCAGATAACAACAAAGCAGGCTATTTTGATAAGGCCAAGGGGGGTACCTTGTTCTTGGATGAGATAGGTACCATGTCTTATGAAGTACAAGCGATGCTGCTGCGGGTGTTGCAAGAGAATACCTATATGCCGGTGGGAAGCAATCGGGAACATATTGCAGATGTACGTATAGTTGCAGCTACCAATGAAAACATTCAGCAGGCAATCCAGGAAGGCCGTTTCAGAGAAGACCTTTACCATCGTCTAAACGAGTTTGAAATTACAGTTCCTTCCCTGGCTGAATGCACTGAAGATATTCTCCCTTTTGCTGAATTTTTCCGCGAACGCTATTCTAAAGAATTCAAGAAGGATACTGTCGGTTTTACAGAAGAAGCTAAGTGTAAAATGTTGACTTATGCCTGGCCTGGCAATGTACGTGAACTGCAAAATATGGTGAGACGTTCTGTGGCTATTTCTGAATCTCCCGTATTGGATTGTTTTGGCATCGGACAAAGTACAGGAGAAATTAAAAGCCCGGAGCCGGACAAGGCTGCGAAGAAAGAATTAGAAAAAAAACGAATAATCAATGTGATAGAAGAATGTAATGGAAACATTTCCCATGCCTCACAAATTTTAGGAATAAGTCGTACATCAATCTATAAAAAGATAAAGTAACAAATTGTGACACGGATTATTACATACGTCTTTTTTCGTACACCAAACGGGAAATGCCATTGGGGTACAGTTTGAAAGAGCGGAGTTGCCAATGATGTTTACCGATACTATCCATCAATGAAAATCCTTTCCCGTAGGATATCGGTAACGTATAAAGAACCATTTCGTCAACAAGATTATATTGGAAAAGACCATCGGCATAATCTGCACTATTTTTATCATGTATGATAGTCTGGCATATACAATCCGCGCTAAATCTACGTATCATGTCAGACAGGTCTATTATGCCATATAATTCATTGATTTGAAATGAAGCTTTTTCTTTCCAATACGGAAAACCTTTTCGAGGTTCTTCCATAAGCCATTGCATGAATTTTTCCTCTTGCTTTGGAAGAAATCCATCCAATGTAATTGCCATAACGATTCGTATTCTTGCCATACCCTTATCTGAAAAAAGCATGAAGCCCATGCAGTTTCAGGTAGAGGCTCTGGTAATAGCCCAAACGATAACTTGCATGGGCTCATGCTATAAGGTATAGTATAAGCCTCACGCAATAGTCATCGTTTTTTTTGAAATTTACCAGATTTCTACCTGTGACATCTTGCGACTTATGTATATAAGCAACGGAAAACATCCCGTAATCCGCCGTTATGTTCTATTTCAGGTTCAAAGATACGGAATGTTTCTTGAAAATCAAATCCAGCCATGATTTATTTGCTATCCTCTTTATTTTCAGATTCTGTTTTTTCAATCCCCAACCGTTCGCACAGTTCGGGGTCATTCATGATCCGTTCCATCTCGTCGTTGATGATGACATGGACGCCACCAGTAACAAGTAACAAGCTTGATTTGAGAATACTTGAATCGCATTAATAATGTCTTTGGGAGATTTATTATGCTTCCTTTTTTGCGAATTTATATTTTTTTCTATAACTTGCCATCGTCAGTTTATCATTAAGGTTGATTGAGCATTGTTTCATATCTTGAATTGATTGGTACTCATAAAGTTGTGAATAAACGATTAATTAACCTGTTGATAACAAGGTGTTATCCATTGTAAGGACGTTTTTTGATAATATTTTAAACAGCTTCTGAGGATATGTAAGTGAATCTTTTGCATGTCCTTGAAATTAGGAAATGGTTTCATTTTATGCTATCACGAAAAAAAGAAGCGATGTTTAAGGGAAATAAACTGAAATTGCATAGTTATACCAATAAGTTCTCTTAATTAAAAAGAATTGTTATCATGAAAATACGAATCAACCTCTCAGTCTATCTTATAGTATTGTTCTTCACGCTAACAGCCTGTGGAGAAAGGACGGACGGTCTGTATGGCACACGCTACAGTCGCTCGGAGTTGGAAGAAATGGGGGTAAACACCGAGCATCTGTTTATTTTCGACGGTGATAAAATAACTTATAACGGCAAAGAGTTCTGGCCAGGAATGAGTATTGAAGAGGTGACGGAGATCTTCGGTGAACCTTATACACGTACGTATAAAGGAAAGGCTTTCTTTCATGAGTATATAACTTACTTCTGGGATGACTGGGGAGTAATGGTCAGTACCCAATTGAGGGATGGCATTCAAACAGTGATGATGGTGGATATTCGTTGGAATTTGACAATTGGCAAAGCACTGGAACTTGCAAATGACGATGATTTGCGAGATTTAGTAAAAAGTATGAAAGAAGATAATCCCAAGACTTATTTTAAAGGCAATATTCTGGTTGGAGGTGTGCCATTGGGAAGGATGACAAATGTAAAGAAGGATTTTATGGAAGAAAATGAACTCCTTTTTTTTGAACGATTTGAAGGAGAAGGGATTGTAGAATATATGGTTATGGATTCTTATGATTATACCAAACTTAAAAATTTTAATATAGAGGATCGATATATATTTTACTATACTATCTTGATGTCTACGGATTATACAAAAACAGAGAGTTTTATGTGTATACTTAATAAGTACTATCTTTAATACTTGTTCATTATGGTAAAATACATGGTAACATTAAATAGCAGTACCGGAGTGGGCAAGGTAAAGCAGTGTTGTGCGCCCACTGCCACTATCAACGGCAAACCGATTGCTACTGTGGGGGCTGTGGCATCGCATCCTTACGGAAGCGATGTCCTCATAGAGGGGATTCCGACCATTCTGCTTAATGGCCAGCCCATTGCCTTTAGTACCGGAAAGACAGCAATGGGTGGGGTGCTGCAACCCAATACGTCAGTAAAAATAGGGATTCCTGAGTCATATACCGGATTTATATCTTCGCCCAAAGTGGATACAGAAGGACAGTCTCCTAAAGAAAAACCCAAAGAAAGTGAAGAGGTAAAATTAGAGAGTGATTTTGCATGGAAACAGATACAGTGGCAGGCGAAAAACGAAGGCAAGTTGCTGTTTCAAATACACATGGCAATGGTGTTCGGTGCAGATATATCGGCAAAGGCACTTGACCGCCTTTATACCGAGGCTAACGAAGGCACTATTGACAACCCTCCAATTATAGTGTGCCGAAACCGGATTTGTGGAACACTCAGTGCCGCCTATGACAATGACTCCCACTGCATCTATGTAGCAGAGAATTTCATAAGAGAAGCTATCGAATACAATGATGTCCGCCACCAGCTTCTTGCCGCACTGGTAGAAGAGTTCGGTCACCATGTGGACTATTTATTACGTTCCGTTTATGATAAAAACGTATCCCAGGATGCCGAGGGGGATGAAGGTGCCCGGTATGCCTACCGCAGCCGTTATGATGTATTCAAAATCCATTGGGATGAAGAGCCTGCCGTGTTCTTTGCCACTGTATCCACACCGGAAGGAAACTTCCGGCTGAAGTGGAATTATGATGAACTCTACGATGCACTGCAAAAATATACGGCGGACAGACAAGCCGGAACCGATGACCATATTGGTAATCTTGAAGGATTTTTAGTGGAGGACTTGTCGGCACAGCACGGATTCGGGCATATTAATATACAGAGAGAAGCATTGCGTAAAATGGGAAACTCTCCTTTCGTTGAATACAGGTCTTATTTGGAGCGCGGCAACTGGCTGCGTGATTATTCTCAAATCATTACGCCTGCCATTTTTAAACTGGCAGATGAAGTTAATCGTGAGATGTCCTCCGCATTGGCAAGCTGTCCCAGCTCATTGTTTAAGAATCAAGGTCAGAAGATTCTACATTCGGTCTTTTCGCATGACCTTGTGAAAAAGAACCTGGTGGATGTGGTGCGAATTCTTACCTTGCACCATTTTGTCCCCAAAAACAGGGAGGGCATCATATATCGTAAAGATTACACAAACTGGCGTGACATCGTAGAGGGTGACAACGGGCTGATTCCCGGTTTTAAAGAAGAACTGGGAGTGAGTGTCTGCTATGAGCATTGCGATAACCCCAAAGGATTGGAGGACAACAAGGCTTACACGGCAATCGACGGGTGTGCAAACTTTAACCATGCTATTGCTCCCGAAGCGAACATAACTGACACTACATACGGGACCAGAAATTACCTGCGATGCGCTTCGAACAATACGGGTGACAATGTATTTGGAGTACACCGTACAGTATACCAGCATTTAGATAAAGAGTTGAATGAGATTCGAGATAAATGGTATAGAAGCGGGCAGTCTGACGAAATTTCCAACAAGAAACTCATGGTGCGGTTGGGCGGTGTACTGCATACCCTGCAAGACTTTTTTGCCCACAGCAACTACACTGAAATCTGTATGGCGCAGCATATCAGTGACAAAATTATTACTTGGACAGAATCTGACGGGATATGGGACTATACGTCCGTGCGTTTGTCCGACCCGTCCCGGCGTCCTTTCACACCGGTGCTCAGGGAGCAGGATATCAGGCGGATACTGGACCGTGACAGCCCCTTTGGTTCGAAGCCTCTGAAATATGTCTCGTATTCTCCAGAAGTCATTGAGCGTATCTGCAATACCAGTCCCCAAGGTTTTACCAAGGCATTTTTTTCACCTGTGACTTCCGGAACCTTCGACGGGCAGGACATGCTGGTTTCCTTCATGCACATGTTCCATGAAATGTTGAACAAATTTTATTTCTGCAATACCCGGACGGAAAGGGCAAGGTTAAAGTCCGGAGAACTATCCAGAATGGATGTTACCATCATGGGCATACTCGAAACTTTTGGTGAGGTAGCGGGAAAGACCAATGGCATAAGCTCCTTTGCCATGTATCTTTATAACCGGTATCTGGATATGAGAGAGCTGAAATACAAGGAAATATTAGGAGTTTCCATAGACAAGATAAGTCAAAAAACGGAGGAAGTTAAAGACTATATTAAGAAATTCATACCTTTTATAGAAGATTGGAGGAACAACTTGGATTATCTTCAACATGCCATCTTTTCATTGTTGGTCTATTTCTTGATGAAGTTGATTACGGAAATTCTCTTTACATATATTTCCCAAATAACGCTTTCGCTAAAAGAGAGCACGGAACTGTTGAAAAAGGCAGCGACGATAGATTTCAAAGGAAAAAGCGCCAATGAAGTGACTAATGCCCTCTACGGATTGATTCCCGCTCCGAAACCGAATGCTAAATATTATTATTCACCATTTGCCCGCTACATGAGGAGCAGCGACCCGTCCCATACCATGATGGCTAAGGACGCAGCCGGGCATCCTGTCAATGAACTGGCCGGTCTGATGGCTGTCACGGCAACTTCTAAGGTCCTAAGCAGTTTAACTCTTAATAGGGAACTGCCAATCAATGCAATAATCAACCACCCTTTGCATTCACATTTTTATGATGACCAGATAAACGAATGGATCAATACGGAACAGAACCTTGAGAAGATTCTCCGGGCGTCACTTTCCGTCTGTTTCTTTGAAAATATACTTGCTTGTGTGGCATTGTCCTTTACCCATAGGAAAATGCTCAATAAATTGCAGGCAAAAGAGGACAATTACTTCTTTATTCTGAACAAAATAATCAAGTTCTTTTCCAACTCCACCACACAACTGGCACAAGTTTTTGTTGACAAGCTCAATAAAGATGTAAAGAGTCTCACACAACTGCTGGACGAAGCCATCTCAGCATATAAGTCTTCTGCATATTGCTATTTGGATTCGCAGACATTTGTTTCTTTGTCTGCATCGTATATAAAGAGATTCAGCAGCAGATTTTATCGGGGAGACGTAAGTATACAGACGTTGGAATTATATCTCATGGATAAAGACAACAGAAAGGAAATCCAACAGATATGGCAAGAAATGCTTCTCCAAAATTTGGATAGGTACAAGAAAGATGTGTTGAATGGAAATTGGAATGCGAAGTTAAATGTACCTACTATTCGGACTGTTGCCCACTGTCACTATTTTACAGAAATGATGAATAGAAATCATTTCTCGAATATTAAGTAACTGCTTTATAAATAGGAACTTTTTTTTAGAAAAAGGAGATGAATCATATGTAATTCTCTAGTATAGCCATACGAATTGCTTGTCTCTGTAATTTCATATCGTATTATGATGCTTTTGATAAAATCAGTATTTCCGTCTTATTAATAAGAATTGCGCTTCAAACATCGTTAACATGCCCATATAGCAAACCAACGAGGAAATGGATAGAGCCAAACAGTATCGTATGGAGTATGTTTCGCACCAATATTTCAATGGTAAAACCGTAGGGAGTGCATATACGTTCTTGGTATTTTTTTAATCTGCGATAAATTCTGCCGTTATGTTCTATTCCAGGTTCAAAGATACGGAATGTTTCTTGAAAATCAAATCCAGCCATGATTTATTTGCTATCCTCTTTATTTTCAGATTCTGTTTTTTCAATCCCCAACCGTTCGCACAGTTCGGGGTCATTCATGATCCGTTCCATCTCGTCGTTGATGATGGCTTGGGCATCCGCCTTGATCTGGTCGTAATTGCGCTGAATCTGTTCAAGCATGATGTCATTCCCCTCTTTATCCTTGAAGGAGTTGATAACCGGTATTCTCTTGTATGCCTTTTCTTCGGCACTCACTCTGGCATGGTCCACAATAATTTCCGCATGGAAAATCTTCTGGTCAATTTTCTCACCGAAGTTGTCCGATACGGCACCTACAAAGGAACCTTGTGACAGGTTGGAAATCTTGGAAGCCGGAATTAGGGAATCCAACTGGGTATTGATGGAGGTGGAAACATCCTGACGGTTGACGGAAACGGACTGCCGTTTCTGAAGGATCTTTCCGAAACGTTCCGAAAGCGTCTTGGCCGTTTCACCGACCACCTGTCCGCTGAAAATGTTGCCGACCGTATTTTGGATAACCTTGCTTTCCTTCTCACCATAGTCCCGGTTCAACTGGGAAAAGTCCTGGAATCCCAGACAGACCGCCACCTTGTTGGAGCGTGCCGTTGCAATCAGGTTGTCCAGTCCACGGAAATAGATGGTGGGCAGCTCGTCGATGATGACTGTACTTTTAAGCTGCCCCTTCTTGTTGATGAGTTTCACGATACGCGAATTGTAGAGACCCAATGCGGCGGAATAGATGTTCTGACGGTCCGGATTATTGCCTACACACAAAATTTTAGGTTCTGCCGGATTGTTGATATCCAATGAAAAATCATTACCGGTCATCACCCAATAAAGCTGCGGGGAAATCATCCGGGTAAGTGGGATTTTCGCGGAAGCTATCTGGCCCTGCAACTGGTCTTGAGCTCCTGATTTCCAGGCATCCATAAAAGGAGAAAGATAGTTTTCCAGCTCCGGATAGGAGGTCAATATGGTAAACAAATCGGAATAAGGCTTGTTCAGCAGTTCCACGGCATGAGGGAAGCTGCAGTAGATACCGTTCTTGTAAATTTTGAGATACCAAATGAGGGCTGCCAACAGGATAATCGGTGACTCCACAAAGAAGTCTCCCTGTTTTTCAATCCAGGTTTTGTTCAAATTTAACATAATGGTATAGCTTGCTTCGTAGGCATCGGAGATGTCTGTCATGAACTCCGGATTGATGGGATTGCAGCGGTGTGAACGGTGCGGATCATCAAAATTGATAACGTAGAAATGGGGCTTCACCTTGTATTTGTCCATGTTGTGCAACAAGGTGTTGTAGGCAATGGTGGAGAGGTCATCGAATTTGTAATCATAGATATAGACACTGAAACCTTTGGAAATCATCTGTTTGATGTAGTTGTTTACCACTGCGTATGATTTACCGGAACCCGGTGTTCCCAATACGATGGTTGCGCGGAAAGGATTGACCACGTTGATCCAGCCGTTGTTGAGCTTGCCGCCATACTGGAATCTGGTGGGCAGATTGACCGAGTATTCATTTTCCATCAGCCTTGTCTCCTGCATGAAGGATTCGTTTTCCATATTGAATACGTCCTCCATCAGGTTATGCCTGTAAAGCCTGCTGATCCACAGTCCCGCCATGAGCAGGCATAGATAACCTGTTGCGAGCGTCACCACATACAGGGAGGTGACCGCCTCGTGCGGAAAAGGCAAATCCAGCAGCCACCAGTTCATGAAGAAGAGAACTACCCCCGTTGTCAGGACCATCCAGATACGTTGCCAGGTAATCGTTTCCCCTTTCACGCCGATGGTGCCCACGCAGGAAATGGCCAGCAGAAGCACGGACAGGAGCTTGGTCCAAAGGATGCAGCCGAATATGCCGGTTGTCCGGTCAAAGTTCATGAGTATCCGGTCGATGACCTCCAGGTTCAGATGCCAGGCAGTCATGCTCGGGTAGCAGTACACATAGACGTGGACTACCAAAATGAAAATACTGACAGCCCTGCCGAATTCCATGATTTTGGCCAGGGCTCTCAAATCGTCTTCCTGTTGCATAGTAAAGTAGCATTTGAGGGGGACATGGTCCCCCGGGTTGATAATGATTGTGTCAGATGCCGCGCGACTTGCGTTTCTGCGGTTTCTTTTTGCGTTTCATGCGACGGCGGAACGCTTCTTCCTCGTAATCGACGGCCGGATTGGTATCCATAGAGAAGATGCCTGCCGCCTGTTCAAGCGCACTGCCATCCTCCACAGAGTGACCGTACCGTTTCCAAAGCTCCGGTCCGCTGAATGACTCTTTTTCTTGCCGGGGAATACCGTCCCACCATTTGGCCAAGTCGTTGAATACATTGGCTGAAAATTCTTTTCCCATCCGTGAACCGTTGAACACTTCGCGTCTGTCATGGTCCATGAAAGTAACGCCATAGATGCGTCCTGAGTCGTTTTTCCGGAATACCACATCCAATTGTCCCTGTTTCAACAATTCCTTGAACTCCTGTTCAGACCTGGCATCCCGCATCGCACGGGCGACTTTGCCGGCTATGGCCGGTCCCCATTTGCCTTCCTTGAAATCTTGGACATGCCGCATCATCCGTTCGAACAAGCCGGCATCTCCGAACCGTTTGCCGAACCGGGCACTTTTTACAGGTGGGCTGACCACTTTTCCCCTGTCATCGGTTGCCGAATAGATGATTCCCGTGTACGCTGTTTCTTTATATTCTCCGCGCACCTGTCTCGCTTCTATATTCAGTGTGGAAAGCAAGGCAGCATATTCACCGAAAGTCTGGAAACGGTAACTTTCCAAAACCGCCTTTAAGGTGTTGCCAATCTGGTGACGTACATCCCCCTTGGATACATCCACCTTTTTCAGTTCCGCTTTCGGATTCTGTCTTTCCGCATCGGCCCCGTTACGCAACCTGAATTCCTGTTCCAGTTCCCGGCAGGCAGCCATCGAACGCCGGTGCTCATAGGAATCATTGATTTTCCTGCCGTCATCATCAATGCAGACACTGACGATATGCACGTGTGTGTTGCAGGTATCGTCGTGTCTGTACACGATAAACGGCTGCTGTCCGTACCCCATCTTGTCCATGTACTTTTCGGCCAGTTCCATTAACCGGGCATTGTCCAGCCTGTCTTCCGGTGCCGGACTGAGCGAAATGTGCAGGACGGGCTTTTCCGTTCGTCGGTTTGCTGTCAGATGGTTCTCGAATGAAAGGAGAACCAGCCGGAGGTCTTCGCTCGGCAGACCCGGCCGGTCGGAAATCATCCGGTGTCCCGACAGGATTTCCGCCGAACCTTTGAGAACCTTTTCGTGATTGTAGGCCAGTGCCCCGTAAAGGCTGGCCCCATGACTTATCTTGGCAACCATTTCTCTTCGTATTCCCGGGTCAATGACATGATCTGCTTGCTGAGCAGGATGAGTTCCAGCGTTGCCTTTTCGAGCCTGTAGAGCAGGGACCGTGCCCTTTGCTCCCCGAAGTTCTTCTGTACGGCCCTTACAACCTGGTTGTAGTTGTTTCCTACAGCCTGGAACTGGCGGTGGAATTCCCCGAGCCGGATGTAATAGTCCATGGATACCTTGTCTACCTTGATCACCTTGAGTTGCCCTGAAAAGAGCGACTTCTTGATGAAGACCGTGCGGTCCCTGGCTCCTGATTCCAGAAACAGCCTCTCGAACCTTCCATTCTCTTCCGCGTTCAGACGGAAGCTGTACTTGTAATCCGCCGGATCCGTCTTCGGTTTCCGGCCTGTTCTTGTCCCTTGCTTTTTCTCCATGCTTTGCTTCATTTGGGTTGTTTTGCATTCTCTGTCAGATTTTCCGACTTTGGAGGAAAATCCCCCGACCGTGAGGGAGAGCAAGTTGGTCTTTGTCGGGCAGAATACTTTCTGTCGGACAAAGACACAACTTGCTCTGTTCGCTTGAACAGAGAATCCACCTCCGGCGGATTGCTGCGCGACGCTTGCGGCGTGCTGTGGTCCGTTGGAGCATCTTTCCTGCCGTTTCTCGGTTCTGACTTTGCAAAATTACACCGACATATCCATCTGTAAAACATGCTGTTGTGCGACATTTGATGACATCTGATGCTGTCTGATGCCACAAGGATGGAGTATCGCATCCAAACCGCTTGAAAGACCTTATTTTTGACGCAGATTTTAGATTGCAATAACATAATCATGCATCCATGCAATGACATCGTATTGCAACCTTATATCGATGCATCCATGCAATGACATCGTATTGCAACCTTATATCGATGTATCCATGCAATGACATCGTATTGCAACCTTATATCGATATATCCATGCAATGACATCGTATTGCAATCGTATATCGATGCATCCATGCAATGACGTCGTATTGCAATCATATATTGATTCATCCATGCAATGACGTCGTATTGCAATCGTATATCGATTCATCCATGCAATGACATCGTATTGCAACCTTATATCGATTCATCCATGCAATGACGTCGTATTGCAATCGTATATCGATTCATCCATGCAATGACATCGTATTGCAATCATATATTGATGCAACCATGCAATACATGAAGGATTTTGAATGTGTTTGCTTCATGGTTCTATACGAGATTACCGGGTAGTACATGTGGAGTAACAAAAAGAGAGAAAGTGAATATTAACCCCAAAAACGAAAAGGAATGAACAAACGTCCGATTCTTGTCGCCTTCAGTAACCAGAAAGGCGGTGTGGGCAAGTCCACGGTAACGATAGTACTTGCCAGTTATTTCAATTATGTAAAAGGGTTGAATGTTGCAGTTGTTGACTGTGACTATCCCCAGTTTAGCCTGGACAAACTACGGGGAAGGGATTTGAAGAACCTGGAAAAGAGCGAGTATCACCAGCGGCTTTTCTGCCGCCAGTTTGAGAACAGCACTCGCAAGGCCTATCCGATAGTCACTTCTACTCCGGAAGAGGCCGCAAAGATTCCCGGCAGGCTGGAGGGTGATTATGACCTGATATTCTTCGACCTTCCCGGTACGGTCAATTCCCGTGGAGTGTTCGAGTCCGTCATGAACATGGATTTTATTTTCACCCCCATCGTGAAAGACCGGATGGTCATGCAGAGCAGTCTTTCCTTTGTTTCGACCGTGCAGGATTTCATTGGCCAGCATCCGAATGCTCCCTTGAAAGACATACGTCTGTTCTGGAACCGCATGGACAGCCGTACGTCCAAGGAACTCTTTGTGATGTACAATACCATCATATCCCGTATGGGATTGAAGGTGTTCGATACCGTGCTTCCTGACCTTGAGCGATTTAACAAGGAGATGACTCCCTTGTCCAGACAGCATTTCCGCTGCACCTTGCTTCCTCCTTCTGAAATTCTCCTAAAAGACAGCAGACTGGAAGCATTTGCGCAGGAAATGGAACGTATCATTTTTCCCGGATAAAAACTATGGCAAAGAAAAGAGAAATATTCAAGGTGAATGAAGATGCCCTGAAGGACATGATGGCCAGTGAGTCCATCTCATGTGCCAAACCAGAGACAGGCAGCATTGAAAATCTACCTTCCAGAGAATCAGAAAATGAAGTGCAAGAGGTGGAAAAACGTGAGCAGAAGAAGTTACGCAAAGCGGTACACACCGACCCGAATATGGATGAAAGGCTGGACCTGTATCGGACGCAGTTTTTGGAACGAAAAAAAACTGTCCAAAAGCGGCAAACCTATATCAGTTACGAAATCTATCAAAGATTGGCCCGTGCACTTCCCATTTTTAATGCAGATATGACTATACCCGCTTTTCTGGACAATGTGCTGACGCATCATCTGGATACTTATAGTGAAGAACTTGACGAGCTATTTCGTCGCAATACCCAAAAATCATTCTGATATGGAAGAACTGATATACCTGTGTGTCCGGATTGTATGCATCGTTTATCTGCTGTACAGCGTGTATCGCTGGCGGACACGTATCGAAACCGTCTGCACCCTGCTTTATGGAAAGCCACCCGTGAAAAAAGAAAAGCCGGAAGCCTCCGGAACGGGGGCTGTAGCTTCTGAGGATGAGGTGATGGGAAGCACCCGTTACGTCTACCTGGACGAGAATGCCGGCAAGACGGCTGCCCCTTTCATGAGCCAGCCCCTTGAAAAGAACTTCATTGGGGAAGAGGAGAATGTGGAACAGGAAGAGGTAGAATGCAATCTTGCCCTTGAAAAGATGAAACTCCTGCAGCAAGAGCAGGAAGAGCTGGATGCCGGGAACCCCGATGTGGAATCCGTTTCGCCGGTCCTTTCGAGCAGGGATATGGAAACGCTGGGGGAATACCTGGCCCGCAAGGGAGAGGTCGGTGAGGAAAAGGCCCTGCAGGCAGCCCGTATTGTATTCTCCATCCAGCAGAGCAGCCTGATTGACATTTTCACGTCTAATGCGGAAAACGCAAAAATGGTGGACGAACTTCTGGACAGGTATCTGGATGAAGACGGAAATCCCAAGCCGCTTCCCCCGAAAGAAAACGAAAACCCTGCGGACGGATGGCGGAAATATATCTGACCATGCGCCATCTGATGCCATCCGGTGCCATCTGATGACACACCTGTCCAACCGCTTTCCTTTACTGATATATTTGTCACCGAAATCAAATTTATGTCAAACCTCAAAAACGATTCTATCATGAGAAAAAGAATCCTTCTATCCGTATCCAGCGTGCTGTTCACAGCCGGTCTTTTTGCACAGGGTCAGGGTCTGGCCGGCATCAACGAGGCCACCAGCCTCATGACTTCGTATTTCGACCCCGCCACCAAGCTCTGCTATGCCATCGGTGCCGTTCTCGGTCTGGTGGGCGGTATCAAGACCTACGGCAAGTTCAGCAGCGGTGATCCGGATACGTCCAAGACGGCGGCGAGCTGGTTCTTCGCCTGCATCTTCCTGATTGTGGCAGCCACCATTCTCCGCTCATTCTTCCTTTAATCCATGGAGTACCGCATCAACAAGGGCGCCGGACGCCCGATTGAGTTCAAGGGACTGAAGTCACAGTACCTGTTCATTTTTGCCGGCGGTCTTGTATCGGTCTTTCTGGTGGTGGTCATCCTCTATATGGCCGGTGTCAGCCAGTGGGTCTGCCTCACGTTAGGGGTCTTCTCCGGTTCGCTGACCGTATGGATGACCTTCCGCCTGAATGCCCGGTACGGGGAACACGGACTGATGAAGGCGCTGGCCGAAAAAAGCCATCCCCGCTACCTGACTGTCCGCCGCCGGATAAGAAGCCTATTAACCCCCAAGAAGAAAAAGAAGAAATGAGAAGCGTATTGAAAATCGCTGAGTTGGAAAGCCGCTTTCCGATCCTGGCTGTGGAGAACAACTGCATCGTCAGCAAGGATGGCGACATTACGGTGGCCTATGAAGTGGAGCTGCCCGAACTCTATACCGTGACATCCGCCGAGTACGAGGCCATGCACGGCACCTGGGTGAAGGCCATCAAGGTACTTCCCGCCTTTTCGGTCGTGTACAAGCAGGACTGGTTCACCCGGGAAAGCTACTCTGCGGAGGGAGACGTTGCGGAAAGCTTCCTGTCCCGGAGCTATGCCGGCCATTTCAACGAGCGCCCCTATCTGCGGCACCGCTGTTTCCTGTACCTGACCAAGACCACGCGTGAGCGGACCCGCCGCCGGAGCGACTTCAGCACCCTGTGCCGGGGATACATTCTCCCCAAGGAAATCACGGACTGGGATGCCGTGGTGAAGTTCCTCGAAGCCGTGGAGCAGTTCGAACGTATCATGAACGATTCCGGTCATGTCCGGATGAAACGGTTGAGGACGGAAGAGCTGGTCGGTACGGAAGACGCTCCCGGGCTGTTCGAAAAGTACCTGGCCCTGGAAATGGAAGACAGACCTCCCGTATTGCAGGACATCTGCCTCGATCCCGAACGGATGAGGGTAGGTGACAAACACCTCTGCCTGCATGTCCTTTCCGATACGGAGGACCTGCCCGCAAGCGTGGCTACGGACAGACGTTATGAGCGTCTGTCCACCGACCGCAGTGACTGCATGCTTTCGTTCGCCGCTCCTGTCGGGCTGCTGCTTTCGTGCAACCACATCTATTCCCAGTATGTGTTCATTGACGATGCCCAGGAAATCCTGCAGCAGATGGAAAAGACCTCGCGCAACATGCTGTCCCTGTCCAGGTACAGCCGGAGCAATGCCGTCAACCATGAATGGACGGAAATGTTTCTAGACGAAGCCCATACCCAAGGACTGCTTCCCGTACGCTGCCACTGCAACGTGCTGGCCTGGGCGGATGACGGCGAGGAACTCCGGCGCATCAAGAACGATACCGGAAGCCAGCTTGCCCTGATGGGCTGCGTCCCCCGTCACAACACGGTTGACACCCCCGTACTCTACTGGTCGGGCATTCCCGGAAATGCCGGTGACTTTCCGGCCGAGGAAAGTTTCCATACCTTCCTGGAGCAGGCCGTCTGCCTGTTTGCCTCGGAGACGAACTACCGCAGCTCTCCCAGTCCGTTCGGCATCCGCATGGCAGACCGCCGGAGCGGTGTTCCGGTCCACCTGGACATCAGCGACCTGCCCATGCGGAAGGGAATCATCACCAACCGCAACAAGTTCATACTCGGACCTTCGGGAAGCGGCAAGTCTTTCTTCACGAACCACCTTGTCCGGCAATATTACGAACAAGGATCCCATATCCTGCTGGTGGATACCGGAAATAGCTACCAGGGACTCTGTAACCTGATCCACAACCGGACCCGTGGGGAGGACGGCATCTACCTGACCTATGAGGAAGACAAGCCCATCGCCTTCAATCCGTTCTATTCGGAAACCCGGCAGTATGACGTAGAAAAGCGTGAGAGCATCCAGACCCTGATACTTACGCTCTGGAAGCGTGAGGATGAAACCCCGAAACGTTCGGAAGAGGTGGCGCTCTCGGGTGCGGTCAATGCCTATATCCGCAGGATTGCCGAAGACCGGACGCTGAAACCCGATTTCAACGGCTTCTACGAGTTCGTGCGGGACGATTACCGCCGGGTGGTTGAGGAAAAGAAAGTGCGTGAAAAGGATTTTGACATAGACGGTTTCCTGAACGTACTGGAACCCTTCTACCGGGGCGGTGACTACGATTTCCTGCTGAATTCGGAAGAGGAACTGGACCTGACCGAAAAGCGCTTCATCGTATTCGAGTTGGACAACATCAGCAGCCACAAGGTCCTTTTGCCTGTGGTCACACTCATCATCATGGAAACCTTCATCGCCAAGATGCGCCGTCTGAAAGGCATCCGTAAGATGATATTGATTGAAGAGTGTTGGAAGGCGCTGATGTCCGCCAATATGAGTGGGTATATCAAGTATTTGTTCAAGACCGTCAGAAAGTATTTCGGTGAGGCAGTGGTGGTCACGCAGGAAGTGGACGATATCATCAGTTCGCCCGTCGTGAAGGAAGCCATCATCAACAACAGCGACTGCAAGATTCTGCTGGACCAGCGGAAATACATGAACAAGTTCGACCATATCCAGAAACTCCTGGGGCTGACCGACAAGGAACGGGGGCAGATCCTGTCCATCAACCAGGCCAACCACCCCGGACGTATCTACCGTGAAGTATGGATCGGACTGGGAGGTACCCATTCGGCCGTATATGCCACCGAGGTCAGCGAGGAGGAATACGCCATCTATACGACGGAAGAATCGGAAAAGCTGGAACTTCAGAAGCTGACGGAAGAACTGGACGGCAATCTGCAGCTGGCTGTCAGGCAGCTGGCCAACCGTAGGAAAGCCGCCAGAAACAGTAACCTGTTAAACCAAGACAACCATGAATGACCCTTTTGAAACCGACCCGCAGAAACGCAGCGAAATTGTGGAGTGCTTCTACTGGTCCCTGATGAACGGCTGGGATATTCCGCAGGATATCCGTGAACACTACGGCTTTTCCAAAGACTACGAACTGTACCGGCAGCTGGAGGACATGGATCCGGAGGAATACAGACAGCAGAGGCGGAAAGGTTCCGTGCCCGATATCCTTGAAGTGGATGCCAGGCTGACCCGGGCTGTAGAGCAGGTCTTCGAACGCCTCTGTACCCGCCCGCCCGCTGCGTATCTGGACCGGCTGCATGAAGAATGGCTGAAACTGAAGACACTGGAAGCCGATCCCGGACATGTGGAAAACCCGTTTGTGACACCTTCTTTTCTGGTCAGGTACGCTATAGACCGGAGTGCTTCCGAAACCGTCAGACAAAAGCAGGCGCAGACAGCCTGCAGGAAACTGGAGGAACGGATGGCGGGGATGACCGGCAAAAGGCAAACCCGGGAAACGGAGCCGGCTTCACGTCCGTTACGCAACCGGCAGCCTTGCCGGAAAGCCCATATACCGGTTGTCGCCAAACCGAAAGGACGCGGGAAGGGACTCTGAACAGATGGCAAAACAAGAACAACATCATGAAAAGACAAGACATGAAAAACAGACAGTTGTACAGACTGGCCGCCTGCCTGGTCGGGGCGGCAACGCTGCTGCTCCAGAGCTGCAGCGGAAACAGAAACTGCGACCGCCTTTGCGGTTCATGGAGCAGTGTGGAAGGCAAGCCGGACGTCCTTATCTATAAGGAAGGGGATGCCTACAAGGTGACGGTGTTTTCCCGAAGCGGCAGGACGAGAAAACTGAAGCCGGAAACCTACCTGCTGGTGGAAGAGGACGGGAACCTGTTCATCAACACCGGCTACCGCATCGATGTCGCCTACAACGAGGCGGCCGACATACTGACCTTCTCCCCGAACGGGGACTATGTAAGGAAGGAGGTGAAGCCATGAGAAGAGCGGTTCTCCTGCTGGGCATGGGAGCCCTGCTGCTTGCCGGAGAAGTCCGGGCGCAATGGGTGGTGACCGATCCGGGCAACCTGGCCCAGAGCATCATCAACATGTCGGACAACATCGTGCACACTTCCGCAACGGCCACCAATACCGCACAGAACTTTGCGGAAACAGTGAAGATCTACCAGCAGTACAAAAAATACTATGATGCGCTGAAATCCGTGAACAACCTGGTGAAGGATGCCCGCAAGGTCAGTGAAATCATCCTGATGGTCGGCGATGTTTCGGAAATCTATGTGACGAACTTCCGGAAGATGCTGGGCGACGAGAATTTTTCCCCGCAGGAACTGGACGCCATCGCCTTCGGGTACACCCGGCTGCTGGAAGAGAGCAACGGCGTGCTGCAGGACCTGAGACAGGTCATCAATGTCAGCACCCTCTCGATGACGGACAAGGACCGGATGGATGTGGTGGACGGCTGTCATGCCAGCATGCGCCGCTACCGCAACCTGGTGAACTATTATACGAACCGGAACATTGCCGTGAGTATCCTCCGTGCCCGGAAGAAGAACGATCTGGACCGCGTACTGGCGCTCTACGGAAGTGAAACCTCCAAATACTGGTAGCCTATGGTTTTGTTATCCGTTGATTTTTCCAATCTCCATACCATACTGGAAAGCCTGTATCAGGAGATGATGCCCTTGTGCGGGGACATGATGGCGGTAGGCAAAGGTCTGGCCGGACTCGGTGCCCTGTTCTATGTGGCCGTACGGGTCTGGCAGTCACTCGCCCGTGCCGAACCCGTGGATGTCTATCCGCTGCTGCGTCCGTTTGCCATCGGCATCTGCATCATGCTCTTCCCGACGCTGGTGCTCGGAACGGTGAATACGGTACTGAGTCCGATTGTGCAGGGAACCCACAGGATGCTGGAGGGGCAGACGATGGACATGCAGCAGTACCGGGAACAGAAGGACCGGCTGGAACGGGAAGCCATGCTGCGGAATCCGGAAACGGCCTACCTGGTGAGCGATGAGGAGTTCGACCGTCAGATAGACGAACTCGGCTGGTCTCCCGATGCCATGGCCACCCGGATGGGCATGTACATGGAAGTGGGCATGTACAGTCTGGAAAAGAGCATCCGCGACGGCTTCCGCAGCCTGCTTGAGCTGCTGTTTGCAGCCGCTTCCCTGCTGATAGACACGATCCGTACCTTCTTTCTGGTGGTTCTCTCCATCCTCGGTCCGGTGGCTTTCGCCTTCAGCGTGTGGGACGGCTTCCAGTCCACGCTCAGCCAGTGGTTCACCCGTTACATATCCGTCTATCTGTGGCTCCCGGTGAGTGACCTGTTCAGCTGCATGCTGGCCAAGATACAGGTGCTGATGCTTCAGAACGACATCCTGGAGCTCCAGAACAATCCCAACTATTCGCTGGACAACTCCAATTCCGTGTATGTGATCTTCATGCTCATCGGCATCATCGGCTACTTTACCGTACCGACCGTGGCCGGCTGGATCGTACAGGCCGGTGGAGCGGGCAACTACAGCCGCAACATCAACCGTACCGCAACCAAGGCCGGAGGATTTGCCGCGGGCGCAGCCGGCTCAGCATTGGGCAACATCGGAGGACGCCTGCGTGGAAAATAACCGAAAAACAATCATGAACAGATGGAATTCAAGTCATTGACCAATATCGAAAGCAGTTTCAGACGGATACGTCTGATGCTGGCAGCCTTTGTGGCATGTTGCACGCTCGTGACCGTCTTCGCCCTGTGGCACTCCTACCGCTTTGCGGAGAAGCAGCGCGAGAAGATCTATGTGCTGGACGGCGGCAAGTCGCTCATGCTGGCCCTCTCGCAGGACCTGGCGCAGAACCGTCCGGCCGAAGCCCGGGAGCATGTGCGCAGGTTCCATGAACTCTTCTTCGGCCTGTCACCGCAGAAAGACGCCATCGAGCACAACATCAACCGTGCGCTCCAACTGGCCGACAAGAGTGCCTACCACTATTATGTGGATTTTGCCGAAAAGGGGTATTACAACCGTCTTATATCCGGCAACATCAACCAGGCGGTGCGGGTGGACAGCGTCCTCTGCGACTTTTCCGCCTACCCCTACAAGGCCCGTACCTATGCCCGGCAGATGATCATCCGGCAGAGCAACGTGACGGAGCGTTCGCTGGTCACCGAGTGCCAGCTCCAGAACACTTCCCGTTCGGATGACAACCCCAACGGATTCATCATCGAGCACCTGACCATTCTGGAAAACAAGGACCTGAGGAGTGTGGAGCGATGAGAAGGAATCCGATCAGGCAGGCAGACCTGGCACTCAGGCTGTTCTGCCGCCGGCTGGGCCGGAAACAGCGAAAGATTGTCCTGGGCATCCTGTTCGTCCCGTTTGCCCTTTCCTGTATCTGTACGGCCGTTGCCCCTCTGACAGACGATAGGTACCGTGAGACGGAATATCTGTGGATGAGACAGGACACACTCCGGAAACATTTTATTCAAACGATAACCGAAGATGCAGAAAGAAGAAATCAAGAAACAGCTGGAACGGCTGCTCAAGCCGTTCAGGATTCCGTTCCGCAGGGACGGGGAACCGCTGACTGAGGAACAGAAGCGCCGTCGTACCCGCTTCGTGGCATATCCGCTCATGGGCCTGCTGTGCCTGGGCAGCCTTTACCTGATATTTTCTCCTTCGAAGGAGGAAGAGACCAGGCAGAACCGGGGGAAAGGGTTCAATACCGAAATCCCTTCCCCCGAGGACAAGGAACTGGAAGGCAACAAGAAGGATGCTTATGAGAAGGCATTGCTGGAACAGGAAAGCCGAAAACGGAAAACCTTCTTTGATACGGCTGAATCCATGTTCCGGAACGAACAGCCGAAGGACAGTGTCCGTTTGCCGGATACCTTTCCCAAGGAACCGGATGCAGACCCGGAAAGGATGGAAGGTCCTGCCGGAGCGGTCACTTCCTCCGCCGGAGCATACCGGCAGATGAACCGTACCCTCGGGAGCATCTATGAACCGGCGGCGGATCCAGAAAAGGAGAAGCTGCTGGAAAGGATCGAAGAGTTGGAACGGCAGCAGGCGGACAGACAGGAAACATCCCCGGGAATGGAAGAGAAAATGGCCCTCATGGAAAAGTCATATGAACTGGCCGCCAGGTACAACAGCCGGCAGGCAGCCCCGTCCGCCATGCCTGCTGCAAAAGCGGAAGACCTTCCGACCATGCCGGTCAAGCGGCTGCAGAACCAGGTGGTGTCCAGCCTTTCCGCACCCCTGACGGAAGAGGAGTTCCTTTCCGTCTATGCCGGTGAACGGAATACCGGATTCCACACCCCCGTCGGCAGGAAGACCGTGACAACCGGAAATACCATTGCCGCCTGTGTGCATGGTACGCAGACCGTATCCGACGGGCAGGCTCTCCGGCTCCGGCTTACGGAACCCATGGCCGTGGTAGACCGGTTCATCCCGAAAGGGACCGTGCTGGTCGGTGCAACCCGGATCCAGGGGGAACGGCTGGAAATCGTCATTCATACCCTGGAAGCGGGTGGCAGCATCCTTCCTGTGGAACTGGAAGTCTATGATACGGACGGGCAGCAGGGAATCCTGATTCCCCATTCGCTGGAGTATGATGCCGCACGGGAAATTGCAGCCAACATGGGCAGTTCGATGAACAGCAGCATCAACATCTCCACCGATGCCGGAGCCCAGATTGCTTCGGATGTGGGTAAAGGCGTGCTGCAGGGCGTCTCGCAGTATATCACCAAAAGGATGCGTACGGTCAAGGTCACGCTCAAGGCCGGACACCGGGTGCTGCTCCATTCCCCGGAACAATAAGAAACAATGAACATCAAAACAATCGTTAAACCCAAGCACATGAAGAAGATTCTGATGGTATTTGCCCTCCTGACGGGCATGCTGGCTGCCATGGCGCAGCAGAGCAACGGAGATCTGTATGAAGGACTGACCCGGAAAATCGGTTTCAGCCGGATGATTCCACCCCACGGGCTGGAGATCACGTACGACAAGACCGTCCACGTCATTTTCCCCGCACCGGTGAGATACGTGGACCTGGGGTCACCCAACCTGATTGCCGGCAAGGCTGACGGTGCCGAGAATGTCATCCGCGTGAAAGCCACGACCCGCCATTTCCGGCAGGAGACCAACATGTCGGTCATTACCGAAGACGGAAATTTTTACACCTTCAATGTCAAGTATGCCGATGAGCCCCTGCTGCTGAATGTGGAGATGTGTGACTTCATCCATGACGGGGAATCGGTGAACCGTCCGAACAACGCCATGGAAATCTACCTGACAGAACTTGACAACGAGTCCCCCCGGCTGGTCCGGCTGATCATGAAGTCTGTCCATGAGAATGACAAGCGCCGTATCCGCCACATCGGCAGCAAGCGTTTCGGGGTCCAGTTCCTGCTGAAGGGAATGTATACCCACAGCGACCTGCTCTATTTCCATACCCAGATGAAGAACACCTCGCACGTACCGTTCGATGTGGACTTCATTACTTTCAAGATCGTGGACAAGAAAGTGGTGAAGCGGACCGCCATGCAGGAGCAGGTGATTTATCCGTTGCGTGCCTATAATTATGTGACACGTGTAAACGGCAGGGACTCGGAATGTACGGTATTCGCCCTTCCCAAGTTTACGATACCGGACGACAAGAAACTGGTGGTCGAGATGTTTGAGAAACAAGGTGGCCGTCACCAGCGTTTTGAAGTGGTCAATGAAGACCTTGTCCGTGCAGAAACCGTCAACGAACTGAAAGTACGATGAAGAGAAAGTGGATGTGTATGTGTATGCTGGTCTGCCTGCTTGCCCTCTCCGTAGGGCAGGCTGCTGCCCAGCGCTGCCTGCCCGGGATGCAGGCCGTGGAAATGCGTGGAGGCATGGCTCCTTCAGCAGGTTATTTTGCCGGCTTGGGTGTGACCACCCATGCCAAGGGCGGCAACAGATGGGTGTTCGGTGCGGAATACCTCTACCGGAAGCATGATTACCGGACGGTCACCTTGCCGTCTGCGCAGTTTACCGCTGAAGGGGGCTATTATCTCCAACTACTATCCGATGCAGGGAAAAACCTCTTCTTTCACGCGGGAGTGTCCGCATTGGCCGGATACGAAACGCTGAACTGGTCGGAACGGACACTGTATGACGGGGCCCGGCTGAAGAACGGGGATGCCTTTGTCTATGGCGGTGCCCTGACCCTGGAAATGGAAGTTTACCTCAGTGACCGGATTGCCTTGACTGCCTCCGTGCGGGAACGCTTCCTGTGGGGCGGCAGCCTGGACCGTTGCCAGTTGCAGTGCGGTGCCGGATTCCGATTTTATCTGGATTGATGCAGGATGGAGATAGAACAGCTCAGGCAGGTGCCTTTGGTCGACCTGCTCACCCGGTTGGGGTTTGCTCCCGCTTACCGGAGAGGACAGAATGTATGGTACAGGTCTCCGCTGCGGGAAGAGCGGACTGCCTCGTTCAAGGTGAATACAGACCGGAATGTCTGGTTCGATTTTGGGCTCGGCAAAGGTGGTGACATATTCCACCTTGCCGGAGAACTGACGGGAAGTACGGACTTCAGCAGGCAGGTGGATTTTCTCTCGGGTCAATCGGAACACTTGCCGTTGGCTCCTCGGCCAAGGTCTGCCCGGCAGCCACCGGCATCCTGTTTCGAACAGGTGAAGGTAGCCGACCTGTCCCATCCGGCCTTGAAGGATTACTTGGAGAAAAGGGCAATACCACCGTTTCTGGCCCAAACGCACTGCCGGGAAATATCCTACAGTATCCGTGGAAAGCGGTATTTTGCCATCGGCTTTGCCAACCGGAGCGGTGGCTACGAGGTACGCAATCCCGGGTTTAAGGGATGCATCTCTCCCAAGGACCTGTCCTTGGTTCCTCTTTCAGATCACAAGCAGGACAAGTGCTGCGTGTTTGAAGGAGTGATGGATTTCCTTTCAGCCTTGGTCCTGGGACTGGCAGGGAAAGAAGACTGTCTGGTCTTGAACTCCGTGTCGAATCTGGAAAGGTCGTATGCCTTGCTGGACAGCTACCGGGAAATCCGGTGCTACCTGGACAGGGATGCTGCCGGGCAGTCAGCGTTGAACAAATTGCTCCAACGATACGGAAGCCGCCTTTCTGACGGATCCGGAGTCTATGAAGGAAGCAAGGATTTGAATGAACATCTGATAAAAGTGAAAGAAAACACATGAAGACAACAAGTATGAGAAACGAAAGAAGAATGGCCGGCTGGCTGGTTTTGTGGTGTATGGGATTACTGGCGATGGCGGTTTCCTCCTGTGATTCGGAGTTGGATGTGCAGCAGCAGTACCCGTTTACGGTGGAAACCATGCCGGTCCCCAAACAGCTGGCCAAGGGTGAAACGGCGGAAATACGCTGTGAAGTGAAGAGTGAAGGGGATTTTGACGGAACAGTCTATACCATCCGGTATTTTCAGTACGATGGAACGGGTTCCTTGAAATTGGAGAACGGGACGGTATTCAAACCGAATGACCGCTATCTGCTGGAAGATACCAAATTCCGGCTGTATTATACTTCCCGGTGTAATGAAGCGCAGAATCTGGTTGTGGTGGTAGAGAACAACTGGGGAGATTGGGTGGAGATGGAATTCGATTTCAACCATGCCGATGGGGAGTCTGAGGATGACACGGAAAGTCCGCAGCCGGATAAAGAAGGAGGTGCATGGCAAGACAGACTAAACGACGCAGTATGCTTTGGGCACTCTTTCTGACTATCCTTGCAGGAAGATTGAATGCCCAGGGAAATGCGGTCAATCCGCTTTGGGAATCGGCTGTTGAATGTATCATGAAATACGAAAGTTGGCATGGTCCGGAACATTATCCCTATGTGGCATTTGGTCATCGTATCCGTCCGGGCGAACGGTTTCCATCCCGTTTGACGAGAAAGGAAGGGGAACAGCTTTTAAGAAAGGATCTGAAGGAACTGTGTGCCCTCTTTCGCCATTTGGGAAAAGATTCATTGATTATAGCTTGCCTTGCTTATCAGGTGGGTCCATACCGGCTTCTCGGCTATGGAAAGATGCCCAAAAGTACATTGGTCAGAAAGCTGGAATCCGGTAACAGGGATATCTATGCGGACTTTGTGAAATATTGCCATTACAAAGGAAAGAAGATTCCGTCCATAGAAAGAAGAAGAAAAGAAGAATACGAACGGTTGTTCGTACCCTGAATGTAGCGCCAGCCGTGAAGCATCATGCAGTTCACGGCTGGCGCTTTACAATGTCCGGTTCAGAAGGATGGACAGGGGATAGATGAACCGGTTGTATTGTTTCAGTGCCTCCAAATCCAAGATTGCGTTTCTGTACGGATTGGATTCCTCCGAATAGAAATAGACGTCCGTAGTATGGTTCCCGTTTTGGACAAGTATGCCGTCCAAAGGAATCTCATTGACATCTTCAAAACTCTCCAAGGGAAGTTTTTCAATGGAGCCGGTTTCTCTGTTGCCAAGCGTATTGGCATAACGGTTGAAAAGCACAAATCCCTTTTGGGCATAATCAATCCGTATTCCATAGGGTCGGTTGCAATAAAAACCGACCTTCGCTTTTTCCTGTAAGTCATTCATTATACATACGGTTTTGTTTTGTTGCTGAATTCTGTTTCTGATTTTCTTTTGTTTTCTTTCCAAATTTGACTTCACACAATAATCATACGCTTCCTTACGGAATGCTTCACGTTGCCGGGTACCGGTTTTGCCGAACTCGGCATCCATGAGGTTATCTATGCTGGTCAGGGGCTTGTCTGTTGTATCCATCATACCTTTTTGAATTTCATACAAAGTCAAAGATTGGCTGTTTCGATGCTGTCATACTGGATCCGGAGAGCCAGGATTCCTTTCAATAGGCTCATAATGGTTGTTTGCATCAAAGCAATGTGCACAGGTACCCGGAAAATCGGTAATCAGCCGGTATCTGATAGAGTCTATACCTTTGAACACGGTAAACCAGATGGACCATTGTCCGTTACAATGGGCATAGTCTATTACATCATCTTCTGCTATAGCACCTTTCAGGTAGAGTTCTTTGTATCTGGATGCCTTGTTCCATGCTTCAAAGCGATATTTCCATCGGAAGTCTTTCGGAGAAGGAGACTTGTCAGTTCCAGGGTATCTTTGAAGCTGTATCAGGTCCAACAAATTCTGGGCTTTCTTCCTTGACAGTTCCGACATATTGCCATTGACATGAACTCTCCCTGTTTCATCATAGATAAGACTATAATAAGTATTGTTCAAATGAGGCCAGTGACAATCGGCATCCACTTTTGTGCCTTTATTACTGTTGCAGACTTTACAGCACAACAGGAAATTATCCCATGCTGTCTCAGCTCCACCTTTACTTTTAGCAGCAAGATGTTCCACATCCAGCGTGGGAATTTTTTCACATCCCTCGCAATAGGAACAAAAAGCACCGATGTTGGCACTCAAAGGGAACTTGGCATCACCATAATCAGGATAATGTTCCTTTATCCGATGTTCTATCTTTTGGTTGTTCGAATCCGTGTAACAGATCAGTTCTCCGGGTCGTTTTTTCTCAACAGGTCTCATAATTGTTTCTGCCTTGCTTTAAGTTCCGTCTTGACCAGCGCAAGATAGGCCGGGTCATCGCTGAATTCCGCTTCGATTTCGTTAAGGCGAGCCTTTAGCTCATCTCTGTCCGCACTTCCCTTATCGGTTGCTTCAAACAAGCGTGATGCAACTTCCACCATTTCATTGAAGCGTCTGCTCCGGATATCTTGCTGCAATCCCATACGTTCTGAAGTGATATCCTCCAGCCCTTCCCGGAAGGGCTCTCCAGAGGTCAGGACATTTGGGTCAAAGCTTACAAGTTGTCCTTCCTGAAGACTTTGAACAATGAAAGGGCTATGCGTGGATACGATGAACTGTATCATGGGAAAGGCATTTGTCAGATCCTGCAAGACATGCTTCTGCCAGTGCGGGTGCAGATACAGGTCTATTTCGTCAATCATGACGACTCCGGGAGTCATCTTGATTGCATGCTGTCCTAGAAAACCGTTCAGCTCAATACAGCGGTGAGCGATTTCAGCGACAATGTTGATCATGGACTGAAGTCCGTCACTCATGTAGGAAAAGTGATGACGGGATGGGGTATGTCCGGTAACGCTGACCACGGCTTCAATCTCTCCGTTGTCGAAATCTATCTCAGACAAGGCTGGAATGGCCAGCTGCAAAGCTTCAAAAAAAGCCTCTCTTGTGCCTTCAAATTCTTTCCTGTCTTTGATATTCTTGTCGTAGTGCTTCAACCACTCCATGGCTCCCTCGAAATCCACTTTGTCATGCAAGGCAAATTTGTAGGCTTTTTCAATTCGGGATGCTCTTTCTTTGACTGTAGACTTGCTTTTGGCCTGAGCATCACTGGTCCTTTTGGCTCCAAAGGAAAGGACTAACGGATAAATGGAGTTTTCTTTTTCTTCATTCCTTAAATGTTCCATACGGTGAACCGAATCTATCAGTTCACCTGCCGAAACGCGTGTATGTGTGGTGTAATTGCCTGCATATTCCCTGTACCAACGGATGGGTACAAATGACACTTCAGGACAATGCCCATCTGAAGATGTGGTTATCGGAAAATCGGCATGGATGGTTATTCTGGGCTTCTCTGTATTGGGAACATAATCTCTCAGCTCCTGGTCAAATCTCATGAATTTGTCGAGTGAACTGAAATTGCGGCGATAGGAAGTTCCACCGGGAAGCGTTTTCAGGCTCTGCAGATAAGCTCCCAAACCCACTTGAAGCGCTTTCAGCAAGGTGGTCTTACCGGCCGTGTTGTTTCCGATGACAACCGTAAGGTTTCCATTGAAAGTGACTGTCTCGTTCTGGAAACCTTTGAAATTGACTATATTGACCTCTTTGATTCTCATATGCTTTGAATGTTTTTATGCGATCCCATTGTCCCATATTAAACAAAACGGTTCAATCAACAATAAGTTCGCTTCTTTTTACATCAAGTAATTTGGAAATTTGATTGATGGTCTGCAAATCCGGCTGCGTTTTTTGCGAGCACCATTTGCTGACAGTGCAGGTTGACTTTCCCAACTGCTCTGCCAGCCATTTGCTGGTAACATGCTTTTCTGCCAAAACAGCCTTGATCCTATTCAGATTTTTATCTTTATCCATATACAAAATTAAACTTCAGCGCAAAGTTATATAATTTATTCTACATTGCATCCTGATTCATAATTTTCTTTGGATATCCGGTTTTGAATATCTGCGGTCATCAGTCCCATAAAGAAGGCGGCAGGTTCTTTTCCAGATATTCCAGTTCTTTTGCAGCATTCAACAGATGCCGTATCTGATTGTCCGCTGTATGATTGTCAGCATATTCTTCCTTGCTGATGCGTCGGATGGAAGGCAGACCGCTGAATTGCAGGGTCGAATTGACTTTCCATCCGTCCGTAAACTTGTCCGGCATGAGGCTGTCGTGACAGATGACCTCACCGACACACCCGTGAATCAGCATGTTGCATACGGTCATCATGCAGCAGGTCCGGCTGATGTCTTCACCGACCAGGTAATTGCCCGGAAAATGTACATGGTAGGCCAGCAGCAGCCTTCCGCTTCCGCAGGTCGGGTCACTGATGCGTTTGCCCGTAGTGCCTTTCTCAGTCCTTGTACATTGGACCATCAGCTCGCAGATGGAAGCTGGGGTGAAAAACTGGCCGAGATACTGCTGCCCGCTTTTTGAACAGTAGGCCATGTGAAGCTCCCCGAATGCATCGAACCAGCCGGACAGGGCAGTCTGCCGTTGCATGATGCCGACCCATTCCCGGGTCATCTCCAGGAATGCCATATTCTGCTGCCGCTTGTATTTCCAGTCCTTCAGGGGTGGAGCACCCGGTGAGAATCCGTGTATGATATACCGCAGCAGGTCATTGAACACCTGCTGGACTTCGTAGCCGCATTCTCCGGCCAACCGGCTGATGATTCGGTCGAGCGGCTTGACTTCGTTGGATAATTCAAATTTTGCCATATGCTTGTTGTTATGAGTGATTGTTTTCCGTGTATGCTTCCCGGTTCTGGACATACCGCTCCACTTGCCGGGCGACCATGTCACAGAACTTCTGCCCTTTGTCCTCCTCTCCTCTGAAATAGGCTATCATGCCCAACAGGTTCTTTTCGTAGTAGTGAACCCATTTCTCATAGTAGTGTGCACCCGGCACAGGACCGAAGGTTTCCTGAAACAGCTCCCGCGTCAGTTCTTCATCCGGATACCGGTTGTATTCCCAGAAAGCCAGTGTCAGCCATTCGTTATAGTTCAGTTTCATCAGATAAATGAGTTTAATGGTGATACATATTTATAAAGTATGAGGCATACAGGTGGAGATGATGTTCCTCTCCTGTATGCCTCATGCCGCAATCCGCATGCCGGTTTACGTATGGATGCTCCATCCGTGGAAACGGTCCAGGGTTACGGCAAACGACCGGTCCGGGTTGCCGTGATACAGCAGTCCGCCCACAATGCCGGTTCTTCCGTCCGCATACCGTTCGCAGAATCCGAACGAATAAGGAGCTGAGTCATAATAAAGTTCGATTTCACAGCCTTGTCCGTTCTTTTCCCATTGCCGGAGGCGTTCCAGACAGTTCTGCAATGTCCGGTCTTGAATGGAGTTGGCATACTGTACGACCTTGTCGTAATGTTCTTGTGAACAACAGATTTTCATGATGATAGAATTTTAAAAGTGAATGAATCGTTTGATATTCAGTCTATCCAGAATGTGCCGCAATGAGGGCAGCGGCATCCGGCCGGATAGTCGTTGGAGTAGCGTACGTCACGGTGACGCTTGTAGTTCATGTCTCCGAATGTGCATCGTCCGCTGCGGAAAGTCCTTTCATAAGCCTCTTCCTGCTGTTGGTATCCGGTCATCCGGCTTTTCCGGATGGAACCGTTGAAGGGCCGCATGTCCGTCTCCCACCGGGTGGCCTGGCACCAGTCGTGGCTCATGCCGCAGATCTCAACCGCATAGGAATAATGTACCTGTGAATCCACAAACAGATTCTCCCGGCAGAACGGCAGGGTGATGTCCAAGGGAATGTGTACGTGATAACCTGAACCGTTGCGGCTGTCAACGATGGCCACCACCACATTTCCGCTGAAGCGGATACGTTGGAAATCCTCCTTCTTTTCGGGACTGATGAGTCTGTCAAACCGGGCATTGAAGTAAATCCGTAGTTCTCCGCCGTATGAAGCGTTTTCAACGAGTTCTTTAACCGGTCCGTCAAATTTTCCTTTGGGAAGGCGGAGTGCACGCCGTACCTTGTAGCACGCCATGGATACCGATTCACCCCGTTCCGGGCAGCCTGTGCTGTAACCGTCTATTTCTACTCCGAGAGAATAGAACAGATTGGTGTCGCAGGAATTCCGTATCAGGTCCTTTGCCGGATTCGAATCATTCCGCTCATAGATGAGGTCACGGATCTGTTCCTCGTGTTCTTTAAACAATCCGGACAGACCCGCTTTCTCCATATTTCTGCGTGTCTCGTCCATATATTCCTTCAGATTCTCCTGTTCCTGGCTTTCATACCATTCGAAACTCTTTTCATACAGATTTTCCAGGCTGTTGGACCGGAGACATTTCTCCTGAATATCTTCATGTTCATCCAGACTGTCCCGGTAATCCACATAAAAAAGGCTGACATATCTGGGCAGAAACTCCGTAATTTGCAATATAGGGTTCATAGGATTGGATATTTTAAGTTATACCATCTTGATTTTCAGTTTTCGGCTGTCAGTTCATCTTCATATACTTCCAGCTCCAGGCCGCTCTCGACCACCCGTACCAGCCAGCGGTAAGGCAGTCTCTCGATCAGTTCAACGGCACGGTATCCCCTGTAGGGGCGTATCAGAAATACAATGTCTCCTTCTTTCATTACAGGATAGTTTTTAAGGTGGATGAATCGGAAATGTTTTCCATGCAATTCTCTCTTTTGACCGTCCTCAGCCGCTTCAGCAGATAGAGGAAGTAGTCCCGGTCGTAGATACGGAACAGGAACTCTTCTCCGGTCTCTTTGACTTGGCCGAAGAAAGTGACGGATTCCCGGTTGGTGGGATACTGGAAAAAGCAGCCGCCGGAAATGAGAGTGAGACCTTCCTGGAACACACGGTCCATCAGGCAGTCCGGTGTTTCATAGGGACCTTTTCCCCAACAGTACCGGTAATGGCTGTTCCGCAGGCTTTTCAGGGTATGGGCCATATCTGTCCTTGCCTGCCGGCGGTCATCCCGGTAGACAAGGTTGCACAGGAAAACCGGTGCTTTGCCATCCACTGAAAAGAAATAAGGTGTCATGTGCCAGAGGTCCGTGCCGTTATCACCGACCGGTGTATCCTTCCCTCTGAGGAGGAAAGCCTTCCGCCGTATCAGTTCCATGTGCCGGTCCGCTTCCTTGTCCAGTATGGCTTGCGGCGTGCAGACGGACCGGATTCCCTTGAAGAACCGGTTTTCCCGTGTAAAGCAAAATTCGGCCAGTTCCCCGTAATAGGGCTCGGACAGAAAGAAGGAGTCCTCCCGCTTCCGTATCGGTGGAAGCACGTTCAGCCGTTCAAGATATTCCTTCTTCGTGATTTCCTCGAAGGGGGCACACAGTGCCTGCCGGTAAAGGCGCATCCGCTTTTCCATCTGGCGGGGTGACAGGGCCGTGATGTACGGATTATCTTTCCGGATGCGCAGCTCTTCCAGCGTTTCTCTGGTACTGTCGCTGTGCAGTCCGTCTGACATGATTGTCAGGCAGACCCCGCTGAAACAGCGGGAATCTGCAATGAATCGGGTTCGGCTGTCCATGGCTACAGCGAGTTGAGGTTCAACACACGTTGGGCGGCATGCACTGCATTCTGCGTCAGCTGGCGCTGCCAGGCCTGCTGCTTGGGAGACCACTTGAATCCGGAAGCCTTCAGCTCCTTGCGCATCCCGTCGTTGGGAATGTTTTCGAAGAGAATCTGCAGCCGGTCGGCTTCGTAGTTCCAGACCAGCGTTCCCCCTTCAAACGCCACTTCCCGTTTTTCCTTCTCCCGGATTTCTTTCAGTTTCAGCCGGTTCTGGCGGGCCACTTCCGGCAGCTGGAAGAAACGGTTGCGTGCCGTGATGACCGGCTTGCCGCTGCGGGCATTGTACTCCCGGATCAGGTCCACCGCCTTCTCCACGATTTCCACTTCACCCTTGCCGGCATAGGTGCTTACCTTGTTCAGGATGCTGCTGACGAACAGGGCACGGCTGTACCCTCTGGCTCGTCCTGCATCAATTTCATGGATGGTGTGTGCGCTGCTGGAAATGTCCCGTTTCAAGCGGTTCCATGACTCTTCCTGATGTTTTTCCAGATTGGAAACATCCTTCATTCTTTCATTTTCTTTCATGTCTCATTGATTTTTAGGTGAAACTTCCGGTTCCGTGGAACCGGTATTTGATTTGATTGTATATCCTTTTGTCCGTTCATGCATCTGTTTCATGGCAGGACATGAATCCGTAGTCAGCCGAGTCATCCGGCACATCGTCCCATACCAGCCGGTAATCCTCGTAGATCCGGCTCCAGTCCTCTGCAGACAGGCGCGGAAAAGAGGGGGAATACAGGCTGCGGAGGTCTTCCAGCGACAGGGACGGGTGCCGGTGCAGAATGTCGTGAATCTCCTCCTCGCACTCGAAGAAGGAATCATAGAGTGCATCTGTCCCCTGATGGACATAGACGGCTGTACAGTCCTCAATGAGATGCTCCACGAAGTCCAGGCATTTCTGCAGGTCCTTCTTGACGGTGATTTCCTCGTCCGTATGGGCATTGTAATAACCGCAGCTGACATTGGCACAGCTCACTTCCAGCCCGTTCTCCTTCAGCGTGAGGACATCCGTCATCAGTCCGTTGTTCTCCGCATAGCCCCACCTTTCGGAAGCAGCCTCCCGGATGAACTCTCCGGAACACAGCTCCGTGAAGCTGATGGCCGTAATCAGGTCGGAATTCCCTTTCCGGTCGGGCTGGACGACAAACCGCACGTCGTCAAAGAACGGCATGTATGCCCGGGAACTGCCCCTGCACCCGGTTTCCTCCTCACGGAAGAACACGACCTTGAGGACATCGTATTTCCGCAGGCATTCCAGACAGATGAAGATGCCGTTCTTGTCATCGGCCCCCAGGTTCTCGAATCTCCGCTTTGACGGGGAATAGCCGAAGAGGATGCCTTTGGCTTCGACGGCCCTAAAGTCCTTTGAATGCCTGCAATGGGACACCTGGTCCAGATGGCTCACCAGACAGGGATAGGACTCGCCGCTTCCCTTGGTTACATACAGGTTCCCGAAGCTGTCCTTTTCCAGACTGATTTCTCCGGGAAGCCCGTTGATGTAGGAACAGAGGAAGCGGACCATCTTCTGTTCCTTTCCGCTCGGGCTATATATGCTATACAGCTTCTTCAACAGTTGCGTATTCATGTTCTTCTTCATAAGCGTTCGTATCATCGGAATAATTCAGTGGAAGGCCGGTTTCCGGATCCAGCAGGTCGTAGTATTCATCTTCGAAACAGCCCGCCTGCCCGTTCTCCAGCAGACTTTCCACGGTATCCACATGGATGGTCTGGGACCGGTAATCTTCTTCCTGCGGGTTCCAGATATGGATTTCCGTCAGTTCGTCCGCATCTTCAAACCAGGCCTTGTCATATTCGGAGTAATGCCAGTAGTTTTCCTTGTGGCTGCTTTCGGCATCCTCCCGGCATTGTTCGCAGCAATAGTATTCTTCGGTGATTTCCGAGTAGACGGAGTGGTCTGTCAGGCAGTAGCCTTCGCACCAGTCACAGCAGACCGTATCATCGTGATGGTAATAATCACCGCAGGAGGATATGTAGTTGAAATCCTCCAGGTCGTCCACATCCACTTCGATTTCCCGTCCCTGCATGTAGCAGACCCGGGTTTCCGTGCAGTAGCGCTGGTGGTATTCATCCCATGCCTCGTCGCTTTCGTCGTCATCGCCGTTCAGGTTCCGGTCGGTCGTGTCCAGCAGGTAGTCATCTTCCGAATGCTTGTAGTTGTAGGCCTTCCTTTCATCGTAGTCGTACCACTTGAAGGAATCCTGATAGGAAAGCGTATTGTCCATGCCCAGGTCGCAGTCTATCTCAAACCGGCGGTCAAAAAGCGAACTTCCGTCAATGCCGACAAATGCGTTCGCTTCATGGCAGGACGCCCCCACGATCTTGTATCCGTCGATGCGGTTTTCCTGGATCAGCTTGTTGACCAGCATGTATTTCAGCATCTCGTCCTCACCGGTGGTATACTGGCGCTCCAGCAGCCTCCACCCTCTGTTGTCCTGGTCGGTCACTTCGGTGAACAGGACAGCCCTTGCTACAATCTTTCCTTCCTCGTCCTTGAGATAGGCCGCTTTGGCCTTCACCGAGTCCAGATAGAAGAAATGTCTGTCCTTGTCCGTCATGCAGGAGTTGAAGTCTCCCTTGCACCGGTAGCTGTCATAGATGGCCTCGAAGTTGTTGTCCACATGCAGCTCCATATTGGACGTACAGCCCAGGGTGAACGTGTACCACTGCTTGGTGAACACGTCCCCGCACAGCCAGTTCACGACACTCGGGGAAAGGACCTTTCCTACGGAGGTCTCCAGCATGACGGCTCTCAGGAACTTGGCCGACTTCATCTTGAACACCCTGCTGCGTTCCATGTTGACATAGCGGATGGAACCGTAGTCACCGTCTTCACAGATACCGCGAGATTCATCCGTGCGGAACTGCCCGGACCAGTAGGTGCATCCGATCAGCTCCACCTTGTGGGGAAGCGAATCATCTCGCTTGCCGGAACTGCATACGGCATCGGTGACAGACTGCTGCAGTTGAGCCATGTCCTTGATGTCAAGCAAGGTGAAATCATTCCTTTCCCGGCAATATTTCAGCAGGGCTGCATTCTTCAGATGGCTGAGCAGGATCTTGTTCTTTCTGACCTCTGCGCCGTTGCTTCTTTTTTCCACTGCGAAAATTTCCTTGAACTCTTCGTAGTTCCTGAACCGATAGTACAACATAGGCTAAAGGGTTGTGACGTTAATGACTGGGTTATTTCCAAATGGCGGAATTGACCGGTCCGCCTGTTCTTCCCTGCCGGTATAGGCACATCCGCTTTCCGGTACGTATTCCGGAAAACCTTTCCAAGACTGGTATCTTTTCATGATTCTTGATGGATTAAATTTGACATGACCGGCTCCTTGGAGCGCGGTATTCCTGTTTCTTACATGCCCCGTCCTGTTTTTTGCCTTGTCCAAAGCAAGGCTTGGCGGAAAAAATACCGGAACGGAGTGAGGATGATTTTTTCCTGCCAACCAGCCCGCAAGGGCCGCCTTGCCTGCGACAAGGCAAAAAGCTATCTTTGCAGGGAAGAATCAGGAATATCTGCGGATGGATACTTGAAGAACCGCTGTCTGTTTGAGGGAATAAAAAAACGGGAATAACCTTGGATGGCTACTCCCGTTGTTGAGGTGAGGGTGGTTTTTACCGTTATGGATGGGTTGGCAATGCAAATTTGTCCTGTAAGGTCTGCATTTCAAATGCGATGGTGGAATTCATGATTTTTGCATAGATTCGGGTGGTACGTATATCCGTATGCCCCAGCATCTTGGCAATGGACTCCAATGAAACCTTGTTCGCTATGGCCAAGGAAGCGAATGTATGGCGTGCGATATGTGTGGACAGTTTCTTCTTGATGTGACAGATGTCGGCTATTTCTTTCAGGTACCCGTTCATGCGCTGGTTGGAAGGGACCGGCAGCAGGAATCCCCTTTCAGAGTAGCCCGGTCTCGACTTGTATTTTTCCAGAATCAGTCGGGGGATATCCAGAAGGGGGATGTCGCACATGTTGTCCGTTTTTTCCCTGGCCTTGCGGATCCACCAACGTCCGTCGTCAGCCTGCACGATGTGTTCAGCCTTCAGGTGCTTTACATCCGTAAAGGCGAGTCCGGTGAAAGAACAGAAGATGAAAATGTCCCGTACGGTTTGCAGACGCTCGATGTCGATGTCTTTGGCAATAATGCGGCGAAGTTCAGATTCATTCAGAAAGTCCCGGTTGGTCTTGGTCTGCTTGAAATGGATGTCGGCAAACGGGTCTTCATTGATCCACTTTTTCAGAATGGCGGTCTTGGTGATTTTTTTCAGGTTCTTCAGGTATTTGACCGTAGCATTTTGGGCACATCCCTTTTGGGTCTTGATGAAATGTTCGAATTTGGTGATGAACTCATAATTGATGGATTTGAGAGGAATGTCGGCGCAGTTGTACTGTTCGCGCATGAATTCCACCAGGTAACGGACCGTCCGTTCATAACGCAGTACCGTCCCTTTTGCATATTCCTTGTCCATCAGTTCCCGGTACTCCTGATTATGCTCATTGAATGTTTCAATCAGCATTTTGGGTGAGTCATACCCTCCATAGAAGATGTTCTTGATGGTTACGGCAGTAATGGGCTTGCTGTCCGCCTCCAGTTGTCGGTGTATCTGGAAAACCCTGTTTCTAACCGTTTCAAGATAGAGGTTGATTTCCTGGTGTTTCCTGTCCTTTCCGACAGCACATCCTTTCAAGTGGTTCCATTTGTCCGGTTCCACACTCCGTTTGACTTGTACTTCAGCGCGTTTGCTGTTCACTGTAATACGCATACAGATGGGTGCCTCTCCATTTTTTAGAAGCTTGGATTTCTTGATGAAGAACAGCACCGAAAATGAGTTGTTTTGCATGGCCATACTCTTTGTTTTTGACGTTGTAAAATTACTGTTTTTAACGCGAGTTGGATTTATGCAAAATACAGATATTCAATGAAATAGAACCTAAAAAGGTGGACTTTTTTAGACCGGAAATCAAGTCCACCTTTTCGTCCACCTCGTAAATGCCGTAAAGTGCCTCAATTTGCCGTTTTGTAGAAAAGAAAAACCGCTGACAATGTTTGATTATCAGCGGTTTACGTTAAATTGCTTTTTGTTTAAGTGATCCGCCTGGGGCTCGAACCCAGAGCCCCAATCTGCCTTGGGGTAATTGGGTGAAATGTAATGCGTTTATTATCAGATGTTTGCGGCTGTATAATTCGGCATTGCTTACAAAAATAGGTTCAGTTCCTGCAATATTTGCTGATGAACCTTGTAGGACATTAGTATTCAACCAGATACATCGAGCTATTAAGTACGGACTTTTCAGAGAACCACCTCTTTCCATCTTAATCAAAGAAGAATTTGACGTTACGGAGGTAGCATTTTCCGGCTCGTCGGAACGGACAGGAAAAGCTGGTTATTTCTATTTCTTTTGGGAGTTCCTACATTCCGCAGTTTTGGCATGTCCGTTCACATAAGTACGGGCTTCTTCACGGAATCTTTCACGTTCCGATGTTCCGGGTTTACCGAACTGGACATCCATGAGTTCGTCGATGTTTGTTAGACCGTTTTCTTTTAAAATCTCCTTTTCTGTCTTCATGTTCCAAAGATAGTTCTCTTGATAGAAAAGGACAAGTTTTATGGTGTAAAATTGTGAAGAACGGTGTGATAAGATTTTTGAATTGCACAATAATATAACCTGATGTTTGTTTCACATGGTCGTTATAGATTCAGCTTACGGCATAGTGTCACCGTATCTCCGATGGATGCTGGCTTTATGTTAGCATGGTTGTGAGCGACCTTCAATATTGTAGAAACAATATAAGCGGTAATATTATTTTGTAAAGTTGTGTATCTTAGCGTTTTTTTATATATTTGTTTCAATCAACTCTATGTTTGAGATATATAATATATTTAAAAGATGCAAGTTAATATAAAACAAGCAATAAGGCTTTTCTTTTCAAATCCCTCTTTGGATATGGTTTTTATTGAAGCTATAGCCAATTCTTTAGATGCGAATGCATCTAAAATTAATATTTGTATCAGCATTGAAGAGCTAGGGAAACAGGAAACATTAAAAATAAGTGTTCAAGATAATGGTATAGGGTTTACAGAAGAACGTTATGCAAAATTTTGCAAATTACTTCAAGTCGAAGATTCTACTCATAAAGGAGTAGGACGACTTGTCTATTTGTATTATTTTGACACAATAGAGGTTTCTAGTATTTTTGATAAACAGCATAGATCATTTCTTTATAATACATCGTTTGATGAGAATAATTCTAATATGGTATTAGAACCTATAGCTCAACAAGAACAAAGAACAATTTTACACTTTAGTAATTGTACTTTGAAGCGGTTAAGTAGCTATAGTTCTATCTTACCTGATGCTTTAAAAAGAATGATATTAGAGGAATTTTTACCAAGGTTTTATGTATATAAAGAAGATGGTAAAGAAATTGAGATAAATATAGAACTAAAAGTAGGCAAGGTAAAAAAGAATCAGTTTATAGGAAACAGAAAGGCAACTATATCATTGAATGATTTACCAGTTCTCAAAATTGAGGACGTAAATGCTTCTCAAATAAGAATGTTTGAAGATATGACTCTTCAATATTCAATCGAAAAAAAAGATAATTATGCTCCCCCCTTTGTAATTACAGCTTTATGTGTAGATAATCGAGCGTATAAATTGTCAGATTTGATATCATCTGATAATATACCATATGGATATGAATTAATTTTTCTATTGAAATCCTCAATTTTTAATGGTCAAGTAGATCCGTCACGTCAAACTCTAACACTTCGTGATGAGATATTGAAAAGTGTGAAAAAGATATTTCGAACTAAGATAGCTAATATTATTCAGCGAGAGATACCTTCTTTTAAAGAATCTAATGAAAAAACGAAATTGTCATTATCAAAATCATACCCACATTTATTAGGTTATTTTGAAGATGAAGAAATAGGAATAGTATCCAGATCTAAATCTTTAGAAATGGCCCAGCAAAAATTTTTGCGTGATCAAAAAACTGTGTTGGAAGCAGAATATTTGGATGAAGAAAAATATGATAAAGCAATGGATCTTTCTTCTCGTAGTTTAGCTGAATATATATTATATAGAGAAAAAATTATTAGTAAGCTTGAAACTATAACAAATAAGGATTCGGAGGCAACAATTCATAATCTTATATTACCTAAAAGAAGTATTTTGAAGAATAATCACAACATAACAACTATTTATAATAATAATTTATGGCTATTAGATAATAAATACATGACATATACCACTGCTATGAGTGAAAGAACAATGCAGGAGATTGTTGAAGAAATTACACAAGGAGTGGAACAAGAATCAGATTCAAATAGACCTGATTTAGCAATTATTTTTTCAGATAATCCAGAAGATCTTTCTTGTAAGGTTGATGTGGTTATAATAGAATTAAAGAAGAGAGGTATAAAATTATCTAAAACGGAAGAAGTTATTAGTCAATTGAAACAAAGGGCAACAAAATTGATGAACTACTATCCTAATAGAATACAAAGAATATGGTTTTATGGTATTGTTGAATTTAATGATGAATTCAAGTTATCGCTTAAAAATGAACATTATACTCCTTTGTTTTCTAAAGACACCTTATATTACAAAGAAAATGAATGGTATCTAAGTCTAGAGTCGGATATTCCTTATAAAGTTGGTACATATATCCTTTCTATTGATGCCTTTATTAAAGATGCTAAAGCACACAATGAAATATTTTTAAATATCTTAAAAGAAGGCTTTAAAGCGTGTAAGATCAATTAATCAAATCTGTTTATGCACTACTGAGTTTGTATTGTAAATATTGATTTAACAGCACTATGGTTGAATTATGTCTTGTATCTATAATTTCATCGGTATTCAGCAAGGAACTGAAGCCAGCTTTAGGAAATATCAGTAATATATCTATCGTCGGAGCTATAGAGCGTGCTATTAATTTCAGAGACAAGGTTTCTATCTTGTCGGAGAATGGAGTAAAGACGGTACTTGTGCCTATGGATAATCTTGCAGGACTTTCTACCTTGCCGATTACGTTTTTGGGTAAGGCTGATGTTTCTTTTTATGGCAAGACACAAATGATTATTCAGAAAATGATGCTGTAAATGTATGGTTCAGATGAAAAGAGTGATAAAAAGATTAACCAATTATAGGTACTTACGAATGATATTCAAAAAACTAGTGAATAATATCGGAAAATCACCATTAAAATGGTTGAGTCGTATAACTATATTATTGTCTTTCTTTATTTTTGATTCCTTTTGGACAACGTGGATAAATAAGATATGGGTTGATCCAATTGTATCTCAAATCAAAGACAACACATGGTGGCTTATTGTCATTTATTCTGTGATAATATCTGCATATTATTATCATAACCTAAAGGAAACGGAAGTAATAAATAGGAATAGATGTCAGGCTGTATTTATTTTGGCCTTTCTATATTGTATTTGTCTTTTCTCCGGGAAATGGGATTATGTATTGATTTGTGATTATAGCAGATATTTAGCCTGGAGTAATTTTATTATTATAGTTCCTATACTATGGGAGGCTTGTATCTGTTATCAATTGAATCATAAAAGGCCTGCTGAAAATATAAAGCCAGGACTTGAGATTGAAAAGACAAATAATGTAACAGATTCATATAAAAGGAGGGCTGTATGCGAATCTGCATACAAAACTTTGGAGTTATGTTTTTATAAAGAAGGAAGTTTTACTTTCTCTATAACGGGTATTTGGGGAAGCGGAAAAACAACTTTTATAAATATTCTGAAAGAACAATATAGTAGTAAAAATAACTCTGCCAAAAGCATCATTATATTTGAACCGTGGAAAAGTGACACTTCAGATTCTATTGTAAAGGGATTTTTTGCAATGTTACGTGATGAACTAAGCAACTATATTCCCAACATCTCATCTACAATAGATCAATACGTTGAATTGTTATTAGATGAAGAATCAGGAAAACCTTTAAAGATTATAGGAAAATCGTTACATGGTATTTTCAATGAAGATAAAAATCCATACGAGCTTATAAAAGAAATACTTGAAAGGACAAAACATAAAACTGTTGTTTTCATAGATGATATAGACAGATTGAACGCAGCAGAAATAAAGGAGGTTTTACGTTTGATCAGGAATACGGCTAACTTTCCATATATTCAGTTTATAGTAGCCTATGACAAGAATTATGTATGTGAAACATTGAAGAACAATGGAATTAATACTCCTGACCGTTATTTAGAGAAGTTTTTTAATGTGGAGATGTCATTACCAAAAAGCGAGGAGAGGGTTATTTGTAATGAACTGCTAACTCGTATTCAAGAAACCGTGCACACAATATGGGAATTGGAAAAAGAGGATACTAAGATTACCAATATGGTTTATTATCGTCCTGATAATCCAATCAATAGTATAATTGACAATAATTTAGTAACTCAAGTATTACATACTATTAGAGACGTTATCCGTTTCCATAATTCTTTTTATTTATTAGCTAAAGCATATAAAGATCAGAGTGCAGAAAAAGAGGTTTGTTTTCAGGATTTATTCTTCCTGGAGTTGTTAAGATATAGATATTTGGATATCTATATTATTCTATGCAATAGGCCTTTGTTATTATTACAATTGTCGGACTATGTGTTCTTATTAGATAAAGATTATAAAAAAACTCTTCAGGAGTATTTAGATAATACACATGTTGAAATTGTGTCAGATATATTAGAGTATTTATTTAGAAACGATAGAGATAAGGCAAATGCAATATATAGTCTCAGAGGCTATTATAAATATTTTATGTATAGATTGGATGACAAGGTTCTTACAGTTGATGAATTTATGTCCTTGTCTGAAAAGGATGACGCAGAGATGATTAAATCTGCGAATCAGTTATATATAAGAAAATATGGATTAGAGTTTGAAAATCAAATAGGAGAACTTCTGGCTCAGATTTATAAAAACAATGCAGAGGGTAGAACAATTGACTATAATGAGATATATAATTTATTAGAGAAACTGACTAAATCTAATATTAGGGGATTAAGAGATGAAATTTATAATGCTATCATACCTCATCTGCAGCAACTTGGATGTATAGATAATAGGCATTTTAAAGCATTGTTGCACTTATATGATGTAGTGGATTTTAACTCGAAGACGATTAAATATTTTGATATATTGAATTTTTTGATGGCTATATTGGCCAAGAAAAATCTTGCTGTGAAATTGCGACACCCTATTGGGGAAGAAGAACATGATATAGTTTATGATTTCTTGTCTAATACGACACATCCAGCTATTATAAGTTCTGCATTATCATCATTTAAAGAAGCTATTGAGAATGGTGATAAAGCCATAATAGACGACTTGTTGATAGAACTATCTGTTTTATCAGACATACAATTAGAACATTTTAAAAATGAACAAAATAAATTTTCTGAAGATGGATTCACGTTATTTTATAATTGTATTAGTAAAACGGATCCTGAAACGCATCGTGTCTATTTGAGACAAGAAGCACTGGATATAATGAAAAATGAAATTCAAAATAATCCGCAAGGATATTTTGGTATGTTTATTCGTAAAGGAGAAACATCTAATCCTGAGTTCAATACAGTATTGCCAGAACCATTCTGTATCAAAATTTTTGGAAGTTATGGAAAATTTGAGGCGTTTCTGAAAAAATGTAAGAATGATAATCAAAATACGATAAGGGTAAAAAACTTTTGGGATTTATATAAGAATAATGATTATAGGCCAATTGAATTTGATGGACAAGGAAATGTACAAGAAAAAATTGATAATTGTTTTATAAATGAGATAAAACTTCTTTATCAACTGAGATACATAAAAAATTATCTCAATAGAGGTGGAAAGATAAATGATAAATTAAAAAGGTTGTTTGAAAAGAATGATTTATATATCAAACTAAGAGGTGACATATATCAAATGATGAGAAATTGAATATTTAACATTTTTTGTTGTTGCATAGCTTTCAAAATCTTATATATAAAAAGGAATATGATTTTGTAATAAGTTTTCCTTGTGTTGGATTCTGTTTTATTTCATTACTCAGATTCCCAACTTTGGAGGAAAACCCTCGACCGTGAGAGGGGTAGGTTATAATCACTTTATATAAAATATTTACTGAATAGCTATGAAGTATAAGGAATATTCTCAGAATACATATAGATAGATTGAAAGACAATCGATTCTACATAAAGTTTTTAAATGTTATTCTTTTCGGAAGTGGATGTGGTATACGAACAGGAATTAGAGGATTTCTTTTATATTAACGCTTTATTCATTTGATAATTCAATCTAAAATCATTATCTTTACTCCGTTGGAACAAGGCAAATTCCTATCGGAAAAACATAGAAATGAAACAGGTGCAGAGTCGGGTGCTTTTCTTGGAGGATTATTCTAATACACTGAATATCAGTTTAGATTAAAGACTCCGTTAGTCCCGTACGCACCGCTTCTCAAGAAAGCAAAATTAGGAAAAGCTCTGATTCTCAACGGAATTAGGGCTTTTTTGTTTGTTTGAGGTGAAGCAGAATGTAGCGTTTCTGAGAAGTATGTCAGGTGCAAATTCTGTTGCTTTTTTAGGGCTACTGAAAAATGCAACTAAAATGCAGATATTTCTCTGAATTTCCTTATTTTATAAGGAAGTGCCTTGCTCCATATTTATTGCGTTTGTAACGCTAAAAACAGAATAGGATGAAACTAAGGTGCAATGAAAGTTTTGTTCTTCGCTCTGAAGAGCAGATTGTTGAAAAATGGTGAAGCACCTATTATTCTTCGTGTGACAATTGACGGGCAAAGTGAAGATGCCCGTATCCAAAGAAGTGTTCCTCTAAAGATGTGGAATAATGTTAAGGGATGCAGCAAAGGTAAAGACCGGGCGTCGGTGGAACTGAACTGCTATATTGAGTCGCTGACAGTCCGTTTATACCAGATTCACAAGGAACTTTTGTGTCAGGAGGCTTTGGTAATTCCTAAACATCTTTTGGTGAAGCTGTTCTCTAAAGAGGAACGTCGTATTGTTTTGGGTACGATGAAGAAGTGCATGGATGACTGGACGGCATTAATCGGCAAGGAATATCAGAAATCCACTCTTTCCCGTTATGGGAACTGCTATGAATTGCTGGAGATTGTAATCCACGAATTCTACAGGAAAGAGTATATTTCCTTCAACGAGTTGAAGGGTGAGTTTATTGATGCTTTTGAAATGCACCTGCGGATAGTGAGAAAATTGTCTCAGAATACGCTGACCAAATATATTGTACCTTGTATTTTTTTAGTGGATCGGTTATCGCTATATCGTACTTACATTCAATCTTATCGGTTTGGTAAAATGTTAGTTTGAAATAAAAATGATTTCATGGATGGGGGTAAAACGGAACTTTGTTGTCATTCTGTCAAAAAATGAAGTTGTTATGATGAAAAAGATTATAGCGACACGATAGTATAAACTATAGAATTACTAACTTTAATTTATTTTTCAATGAAAAAAGTATTATTATTTGCTGTTGTTTTTTCTTGTAGCATGTGGGCTAATGCTCAGCGTGTTACATGGGCAACCGAAGCAGGGTTATCTGCAATACAAAGAACTGGGTATGGAGAATGTTGGCGTCCATCCACTCGTTTAGGGATATCTGCAGATTATAATGTTAATAATATGTTCTCTATGAAGTCGGGATTATATTATACTTTTAGAGGATACTCTGTGAATAATGGCGGAACATATAGTAATGGAGATGCTACATGGATAGAAAATGTTTCTCAGACAAGGCATTTTTTACAAGTTCCTATTTTAGCTAAATTCTCTATCCATAGCAACAATTCCACTAAATTTTTCTTTGAGATAGGATCATATATAGGATATTGTATAAAAAATCATATTGACAGCAATCCATATTATCTAACTATGCCTTCTTCCGGTTGGGTTGAAGGATATCCTGGTGTGGGAGAAAGTGCGGAGGGTGGTAGCAACCAGTTTCTATATCAGCATGCGAGAAATTTCGACTGGGGAATGACATCTGCTGTAGGTATTGAAAATCGGAGGTGGACGGTTAAGCTTCAATATGAAATGTCACTTGGGAAAGAATCTAAAAATGATAATATAGGTGTGAATTATAACAGTTTAACCCTCTCTGTTGGTTATAAGCTAAATGTAAAACAATAAGATAATATATCGTTGGATTTTATATTTGTAATTATATCGGTATTTTTTAGCATGCTTCTATACGAAATATTATAAGAAATGCTTGGAAAAATCTTTGAGAGGATATGTGTTGATTTATTATTTTGCTTATAATATATGCCGCTGTGAATATCAGAAGAAAAGTTATTCATGGCGGTTTTGACTTTTACCTTTTTCGTATTCAACTATTCTTCTGTGTTTTGGTTGCTCTCTCAAGTTTTTTGCCTATTTTTGCTGTTGGAACATAAATCAAAGTATAATAATAAAAATACATATGAAAAACCTCAGAAGAACTTTCACCGTATTATTTGCCGCAGCTTTCAGCATGCAGGTGTTGGCACAAAGAGAAGATAAGCTTATCAATCAGGATTGGAGTTTCCGTTTTTCCCATCAAGTAAATGCTAGTGCTGCACGTAGGGTAGACTTGCCTCATACTTGGAATGCGCAGGATGCCTTGGGTGGTAAGCACGATTACAAGCGGGGAATAGGTAATTATACTAAAAAGATATTCATCCGTCCCGAGTGGCAAGGCAAGCGGCTTTTTTTACGTTTCGAGGGGGCGAATTGCGTGAGCAACGTTTTTGTAAATGGTAAACATATAGGTGAGCATCGGGGAGGCTATGGAGCTTTTGTCTTCGAGATAACCGATAAAGTGGAATATGGAAAAGAGAATACATTGCTGGTGCGTGTCAATAATGGCGAGCAGTTGGATGTAATGCCATTGGTCGGTGATTTTAATTTTTATGGCGGCATTTATCGGGATGTACATCTGTTGCTGACTGATAACCTGTGTATTTCTCCGTTAGATTATGCATCGTCTGGGGTTTATCTCATACAGCAACAGGTTACGGATAAACAGGCAACTATTTGTGCACGCGTAAATCTTTCTAATGGAACGGGAGAACTCCGGAAAGTAGTGCTCCGGTTGCAGGTTAATGACGGGAAAAAAACTGTGTATGAAACGGAGAAGGAAGTAAGTATGATTCCTCATACAGATGTACAGGTAGAGGATATAGGGTTCATACTGAAGAATCCGCGTCTTTGGAACGGTATGCAGGATCCGTTCATGTATCAGGCGGTGTTGACTTTGATTAAAGACGGAAAAGAATTGGACAAAGTGGAACAGCCGTTAGGGTTACGTTATTACGTCACGGATCCCGATAAAGGTTTTTTCTTGAATGGAAAACACTTGCCGCTGCATGGTGTATGCCGTCATCAGGAGAAGGCGGAAGTGGGTAATGCTCTTTGTCCGGTGCATCACGAGGAAGATACTCGTATCATGCTTGATATGGGGGTGAATGCTGTTCGTCTGGCACATTATCCGCAAGCTACCTATATGTATGATTTAATGGATAAACATGGTATTGTTACTTGGGCTGAGATTCCATTTGTGGGGCCGGGAGGATACGCTGATAAAGGTTTTGTTGATCAGCCTTCTTTCCGTGAAAATGGTAAAGAGCAGTTGAAAGAGATGATACGCCAGCATTACAATCATCCTAGTATCTGTTTTTGGGGGTTGTTCAATGAATTAAAAGAGCAGGGAGACAATCCTGTAGAGTATATAAAGGAGTTGAATGCTATAGCGCATCAAGAGGATCCTACTCGTCCTACTACTTCTGCAAGTAATCAGGAGGGTGCGTTGAATTTCATTACTGATCATATAGCTTGGAATCGCTATGACGGATGGTATGGGGCTACGCCGGCTACGCTTGCCACATGGTTGGATGCTACTCATAAGAACCATCCCGAAATGAAAATTGCCATCAGCGAATATGGTGCGGGTGCTAGTATCTATCATCAGCAGGATTCATTGGTACAAACTGTTCCCGGAAGTTGGTGGCATCCAGAGAATTGGCAAACAGAATATCACATTCAGAATTGGAAAATAATAAACGAACGTCCGTATGTGTGGGCTAGTTTTGTGTGGAATATGTTTGATTTCGGTGCGGCTCATCGTACGGAAGGTGATCGTCCGGGCATTAATGACAAAGGGCTGGTAACCCATGATCGCAAGATTAAAAAGGATGCTTATTATTTTTATCGGGCCAATTGGAATCCGGAACCTATGATTTATATCGCGGGGCGTCGTAATGTGAATCGAGTGAAGCCACTCGTTGATGTACAGGTTTTTTCGAATGTAGAAGAAGTGATATTGATCGTGAATGACTGTCAGTGTGGAAAGATGAAACCAGACAGTTTGAAAGTTTGTTTGTTCAAGGATGTCCCTCTCAGAAAAGGAAGGAATGAAATAGAAGTACGTGCCAATGATAGTAAAAAACAATTGATAGATCGATGTGCTTGGATATTACAATAAAACAATTGCCGCAGGGAGTTATACATTTATTTCTGCGGCGATTGTTTTTTATTAGTTTGATTTAACCAGTTGGCTCATCGTCTTGTGTTGATTCTACATAATCAGAACTGTTGAACCGTCGTTACGGTAGTGCTATTTTATCTCCATCCCATGTTGTGACAGATGAAGAATGTAACAACCAATAAAAAAATGATAGAAGATGAAAAGGTTATTTATTATTTAACTATTGCTCTTTCCGTTGTTCAGCGTGGCAGTATGTTTTCTTAATGATATTTCTACGCTAGAAACAGAACAGTTGATAATACCCGAAAAGCTAGGAAGTGGAGAGAACCGGGGTGATTTCGACTATCCGGCTGAAAAGGTAAGATACTTGTGGTTTACTTCTTCGCGCAAGGATAACGCAGGTTGTGGGCGAGTGTATTGTGGAGTTTACCGGTGTAGATGTATGCCGCATTGAGGTTGCCGAACTGTATGTTGAGGAATCCATACAATGACAACAACTGTTCGGGAGCTTATAACAATTTGCAATCAGGTATGATTAATCTGCTCGATGCGGAAACCTTAGCGTAGCATGATATGATTTTCTTCGATTCACTCTGCTAGTGGTATCAACCTGTATGGTAGCCTGTAGATTTCTTGAAACATGCGATTTGAAAGAGTGATTGGTGATACTGTCGTTTCTTTTGGGGAGGTTTCGCTGCCATCGTGCGAGGGAAAAATAGCATCCGTCGTGGAAATCCCTGTAGACCGAATGACTTATCAGACTAGTAGATGCCTGTTTCTCCACCAGTACCATATAAATCGGGTACCAGTTGTAATTAGGGCTACTGACAATCCTGTATAAAATACAGCAATGAATGCTTCCGGTAGTAAATGCAGGGTGCGTGTTAAAATACCTATGGTAATCATGAATGCCATGATAATCCACCCTTTTACATCGAAGAAAGAGAATGGACAATTCTTGGCTTTCTTTTGAGATATGCGATGAGTATGTTTCTTGTAAAGTTTATGAAATATCAGACCAAAGAATAACAGAAATACTATGGTAGCTTCACAGACTTTGAAGAACCAATAATGAGAATCGTTTATCCAGCAACTTATTCCAATACGTAAGATGTTGATACCGGCTAAGAGCCAAACTATGCCTGCTGTAATAAGTAATGTATTTTTTGTTACTCCGTATTTCATGTTAGCATTAAAAATAATGAATGGCAAAGATACGTCTTTTTAATGGATCATCTGATAGGTGGATAGTTTTTTATTTGTAAATGGAGGAATAAAACAGGTCTGTCTTTTTGTATAAAGAGAATTATAGAATTTACTTATTTATTGTCTTTGATTTCGTTCTTGTCTTAAATGGTAGTTTTGTTTTTTAGTGGGTGTGGAAGTGCTGCAAGTTTTGCAAGTTTGCAAGTTTGCCTTCCGTTTTTCCGTCTTTTCTTGTTTTTCGTCTGCTGTTTTCGTATGGGTCCCTTCCTTTTTCCGTCCCTATACGCGCGTGCGAATATTATAAT